>ENA-OWNT01000290-OWNT01000290.1-seawater-metagenome-genome-assembly--contig:-NODE-290-length-134256-cov-12.425752_pt1 | contig 134256 bp, 107 predicted proteins | sample MGYA00238136_ERZ651165 | MGnify/ENA primary metagenome ERZ651165 (study PRJEB26861, sample SAMN08777766) | seawater metagenome | isolation source: coastal seawater | place: USA: Florida | collected...
GTCGTTCGTCGTTCCTTTGTCGTTCGTCGTTCCTTTGTCGTTCGTCGTTCGTCGTTCCTTTGTCGTTCGTCGTTCGTCGTCCCTTCGTTTTTGCGGTCGTTGGCGTCCATCGTTCGTTGAGTCCATCGATGTGGAAAGATGCTCATGCAATCATTGAATCAATGGACGGTACTACGCGTTGTTGCCGTGAGTATTCATGCGGCACCGTGTTAATACAACCACAGACGAGTCGTTGTGGCGTGATCCAATTTCTGAGTCAGCTAATTTTGGTCTATTCCTATGACTGTGGTCTTCTACGAGCGACCAAACCTCGCGGAGGAGGGCTGTTAGATCCACTCAACCACGGTTGGTACCGGGCGGGATCCTTTTAAATCCAGGTGTCAAAATGACAACGACGCGCCGATTTAAAGCAGACGACTTGTTTCGGTTCAACAATGTGAACCTCGATGTGCTCACAGAGACCTACAACAATGGGTTCTACCTCCAATATCTAGCGACTTGGCCCGACTACTGCGTCGTGCAGGAGTCGCCGAACGGCAGGATTATGGGATACATTTTGGGCAAAGCTGAGGGGAAGGGGAAACGATGGCACGGGCACGTCACTGCAGTTACCATTGCCCCCGAGTATAGGCGGCTAGGCTGCGCAGAAAAGGTTCGTCGTGCGCTAATTTCGTGTGTGCGGCTGCATCAACGCGCTCTTGACACTGGACTGTCCTCACATGTTTGTGCAAAATTGGCTGAATGCAGCTCATGGACTCCCTTGAGCGCACCACAACTGACATCTACAATGGATACTTTGTCGACCTCTACGTACGTTCGCGGCTCTACCGTGAGTGTGTGCCGTCTCATGCCTATGAACTAACCAATTCACCTACTCTGCCGCACTATGTGTCCACGCTCTTTGTCGCCGTCTTCAGGTTCGCGTTTCCAATGCTTTGGTACGTTCCCGTCAACCAACTGATCACTCGCCGTATGCAGATTTTCGTTGTTCCAAGTTCTTTGCCGTGACGCTGCTGTGTTTCTTGCTCCTGCTGCAGGCCATTGCCATGTACAAGAAATTCGGCTACATAATATATCGGCAGGTAATCGATTACTACTCCGGCGACGACCCGGAGGACGCGTACGACATGCGCAAAGCCTGTCCACGAGACGTAGACAAGGAATCCGTGATTCCGCTCGATCCATTACGCGTACCCCCTTCCATTTATGACTAGTAGCGGCGAGCTGCGTTGTCTCGTCTCGGCTCGGCTCGGCTCGGCTCAGCTCAGCGACGACGTGGCTCGACAATGGCGTTGTGATTTTTTACGGTGAGCAACAAACGCCCCGCAGAATCTGTAACATATAAATCATCCGACAATCGCCTCGTAATTCATTCGACACCCGCTTTGTAAATCATCCGACAGCTGCCTCGTAAACCATTCGACAGCCGCATCGCAAATGGCCGTCGTAGCGTAATCCAATCCTCCGCCAGCCTCCTCGTAAAATCATTCGACAGCCGCCTCGTAAAGTCATTTGACAGCCGCAGCCGCCTCTTAACTAAAATCATTCGACAGCCGCAGCCGCCTCTTAACTAAAATCATTCGGCAGCCGCAGCCGCCTCTTAACTAAAATCATTCGACAGCCGCAGCCGCCTCTTAACTAAAATCATTCGACAGCCGCATCCGCCTCTTACCGAAAATCGTTCGACGGCCGCGTCGTAAGTAAATCGCTGTTGCGCAATCATTCGTAAGTAAGTAATAAAAGTAAACCGCCTCGTAATCATAGCGTAAACCATTCGACTTCGACAGCGGCATCGCAAACGGCAAATGGCTGTCGTCGTTGCAAGAAAGCAAGAAATGAGAAATGAAGATTTAGAAGAAATTCTATGAAATTCCATTTTCCACTTTTGGGTTTTTGGTGGATCTCACTATTTGGATATTTCAGTAGTGTATACTTCCAATCATTTAATACTCAGACTGTATAACCATTAAATAAGTGCTCGCTATGCAACCGTACGGTACCGCAATGTGAAATTTAGTCCTCAGTGTTGAAATGTAAAAATGGATCCGACGAAGTTCAGTCAATAGCAACGTAAATAGTGTGGCTGACAGTGACGGACTGACAGTGACTGACTGACAGCGAGTTCGTCCGTTCACTTCGTTCGTTCGTTCCTTCGTTCCTTCGTTCCTTCGTTCCTTCGTTCCTTCGTTCCTTCGTTCGTCCGTTCGTTCACTTTCGTTCGTTCACTTTCGTTCGTTCGTTTGTTCATCAGTGACCTTCCTTCCGTCCAGTGAATCAATATATCAGCGTTGGTGTGGTGTGGTGCGGTGCGGTTTGTTGTGCTGTGCTGGCTTTTCTCTTTGTGACAGACTTGGAAGAGGTTGGGGAGATGTTGCAACCGGTGTTGCGGGGTTCTGTCCACTTTTCTGTGCGCTGTTGTGTTGGCGCTCGCTCTGTTGGCATCGTCACCAGCAGCGTCACCGACCTTCCACGGAGTCAAGAGTGGGGCGGAACAACACTATCGCTATGCGTGTGGGCAACGGTGCATTGGGTGCGGCAGCGGTGTACTCCCTCGGGAGCAGCCGGAATTGACGACGGCACCCGTGGGGTCCGACGAAGCCCAAACAAACATCGGAGATGTATAAAAAACTCTCTCAGCACTTGCTGCGTGTTTTGTAGCTATCACAAGTCAGTTCAACCATGCCATAGACGCTCTCTTTCGAAAATGGGCCACAGACGCCTGCGTCGCAGCAGCACCCTTCCATATGTGGTTGCAGCAATCCTCTGTATGTGGGGTGGGGTTTCGGCTGGTGCAGCGAGCGAGGTATTCGATGACGAACAATGGCTGAAATACAAAATTGCAGCAGGGGACCTTCCCTACCGATCAATCTGGGGTTCAGCGTGAGTTAAAGTGTATGTGCACGCATCGTCTCCCGCATCCAATGATCAAAATCTTGCTGTGTGCGCTGACTTGAACATCTAGATCGTTGCGTATACAAGTTGAAAACCCACTGGATGCGTGTGATGTCGAAGTGTTCGTCGGCGTCGTCGCTTTCCAGCACGCCCAGGCCTTCCAGGCGGCGGCAGGTGGCGCGGCAGGTGGCTTCATCGAGGTTGAGCACCCGCAGCAGGTCGCGGACGTCGAGGCCGTCGTGCACCACCAGCGCCGACAGCACGAACAGCGCGTGGTCGCCGCCGCGGGTGAGCACATCGCCATCGGGCTGGTCGAACAACACCACCGCGGCCGTCTCGGCGGTGTCCCCGCGCCGCAGCGACCGGCACCAGGTCTCGAGGGCCACACGGGGATTGCCGCGGGTGGCTTCCGCGAGGAGCCGGAAGTAGGCGTTGCGGGCGCGTTCTCGGTTGCGCTCGGGGTCGCCGCCCATCCAGCCGTCGGCGGCGAGGTCGTCGTACGTGGGGGTGAGCCCGGCGGCACGGGTGTGCCCCTCGAGCCAGTCACGCAGCTCGGCCGGCGCCATCGGTCGCATCGCCACGCGGGCACGGAAGACGCCCAGGTTGACGGCACTCCCGACCCCTTCCAGGTAGGCCCAGTTGTCGCCGTGGAAGGCACACACCCAGAAGTGGCGGTCGCTCACTGCATGCATCGCCGTGAGCACCTGCCGCAGGCCGCGGAAGCCCCCCACCGCGCGCAGGAAGCAGCGGTGCAGGTCGTCGATGACGAACACGGTGGGCGGCAGGCGCTCGAACAGGCGCGCGGCGGCATCGGGGTCGGTGGCGGGCTCGGACTCCCCGCTCACCGCACACACCAGCCAGGCCAGAGCGTCGGCGGGGTCGAAGATGTCGCGGTCGAGGCGCACCTTGTGGATGGGCAGGCCGCCCGCTTCGGGACCGATGAGCTCGGGGATGCGGCGCAGCAAGCGGCTCTTGCCCGACCCACGCTGGCCGGTCACGGCCACCATCCCGCGGCGCCCCTCTTCCTGCCAGTCGAAGAAGGCCTCGGCCAGCTCGGCGGCCTCCACGTCGGTGGACACCACGGTGGGGTCGAAGACAGCGATGCGGTCGACGATGCTGCGGTCGATGCGCTGGGTGGGGGCGTCGTCGGTGTTCTTGAGCGACTGGCGGGCCATGGCCGTGGCCACCCACGCCAGCCCGGAGCGTTGCTCCACCAGCCCCGTGATGAACCGGCTCGCCCACCGAATCAACAGCACCGCCAGCGCCAGCGCCGCGAGTGGCGCCCGCAGCAGCACCGACTCCGACTGCCGGATGAGCCACTGTCCCAGACCATCATCGGGGTCGTTGGCCACGGCATCGCGCAGGTCGGGCGACCACACGTGCAGCACCCCCACCGCCAGGACCCAGCCCGAGGCGGTGCCCGCCCAGTTCACCACATCGTGCAGGCGGTCGGCATCGAGGATGTCGAGGGCGAAGCGGCCGAACAGCGCATCGAGCAGCGCCCAGCCGAGCACCACCTGCACGGTCCGCAGAGCCCGCATCCGACCCGGCTCCCCCACCCGGTGCGCCGCCGGCCGGTTCTCACCCGGCACCACCAGCAGCACCGGCACCAGCTCCGTGCCCAGCTTCCACGCCGTGCGCGCCAGCCACACGAACATCAGCAAGCGCACCATGGTCCAGTGTTCGGGCAGCTCGTCGTAGACCACCAGCCCGGCCAGGCCGTCCACCGCGCGCAGCAGCACCGGCGTGGCCACGGCTTCCAAGGCCAGCCAGTCCCCCGACACGCCACGGGTGCCCACCCAGTCGTTGATGCGCGCCGCGAAGCCCAGGTCGCCCGGACGCACCGCCTTGAGCACGTTCAGGCCGCTCTCCAGCCAGCGTCCCACCCGCTCACGGGTGACGCCCCACAGAAAGAACAGCAGCACGAGCTCGAATGAGCCCCGAAAGAACGTGGCCACCGCCCCCAGGTCGAGCACCAGCGCCGGCAGGTGCCGCACCACCGACGCTCCCTGCCGCAGCAGCGACACCACGATGGATGGGATTTCCCGCAGCTCGTGCACCAGCTCGTCGATGAACTTGGACTGCACCTTGGACTGCGCATCGGCGCTCGCGTGCGTGCGGGCCGTCCGACGGAACTCCTTGGCTTCAGCCAACATCTCCATCGCGCTGTCGATCTCGCGCTCGGATGTGTCGCGGTCGCGCTCCAGGGCCTCGCGCAGCTTGGTGAGCTCGTCCTGCCAGTGCGACACCAGCACACTGTCCATGCTCGACGGCGTGGTGGCTGTGGCGTCGGGCAGGTGCGCGAGCTCGCCCTCCACCGTGTCCAGGAGCGTGCGTTCGTCGGTCTTCAGGGCGGCGAGGTCGCTCCGAGCATCCGCCACGATGTCGCGGGACCGGCCGAAGACGTCGTCGAGGCGGGACTGGCGGTCTTTGTCGAGGGGCCCCAGGCTCAGCGCAGCGGCCAGGTTGGTGCGCTGTTCGGTGAGCGCCTCCGAGCGGTTGGTGCGACGCTCCCGGGCCGCTTCCTCGCGCAGCTTGCGCTCTTCGAGAATCTCCGCCCGCCGCTTCGAATAGGCCGCAATCTGCTGCCGCAGCTCGGTGTCCACGTCGCGGGCATCCTGCTCGGCTGCCCGCTCGGCCTCTGCTTCGGCAGCTTCGGCTTCCGCACGGGCCTTCGCCACGTCGTCGTCGGTGGTCTGGTCGACCGCCGCACCCGCCAGCTCCGCCTGCCGCGCCCGGTCCACCGAGCGCTCCGCCAGCTTCACCCGCACATCCGCCAGACGAACCCGTGTGGCGGCGTTCTGGAGTGCCAGCGCATCCACCAGTCCCAGCCCGGGCGTGGGCACCTGCGCTTCGTTGAGCGAGCCCCCCAGCGCCTCCCACGCCTGCTGGGCCTCCACCGACGCCGACCGCGCCCGCTCCACCTGCTTCTCGGCCACCTCGACCGGCACCGCACCGTCGGTGGGGTCGGCGTCCAGCCTGGCCTGCACCGCCGCCAGCTCGGCTTGCAGGTCGCGGTTCACCCGCTCCAGCCGCCGCTCTTCCCAGGTGGACCGGAAGTCGTCCAGCGACACACTCGAGAGACTGCCCACCCGCTGGAGGCGGTCGGCCGCATCCCACACCGCCTCTGGCGGGTCGGCCGAGCGGTCGCCCGTGAGCAGCAGCCATCCTCGCGCGGCCACGAGATCGGCCTGCACCAGGTCGTTCAGCGCACCATCGCCCGGCACCGTGGCCGCCCGAACAGCCGCCCGCTGCAGAGAGCGTAGCGCCGCTTCAGCTTGCCCACGGGCCAGAGCCGCCGCCGCCACTTCATCCGAGGGCCCTTCCGGACCCACATCGTCCGGGGTGGGCGCCCGCTCCCGCAGCTCGGCAAGACGCACCGACACCGCACCTTCTCGCAACCCCGGAGCCGCCTCCGTGGCCGCCACCAGCCCCAGCCAGAAGCGCCGCACCTTCGCGTCGGCGGCGTCTTCCGCATCCAGTGTGGCGGTTCGCTCGGCGCGCAGCCGCTCCTGGTCGCGTTCATCGAGGTCTGCCAGCAGCGGCGCCACCCTCTCTGCAGCCCGCTTCTCGGCCGCCGCATCCAAGGCCCGCACGGCACCCCAGGCAACAGCGGGGTCGAGCAACGGCAAGCCCGCCACTTCTGGCAGAGCCGCTTCCGGTGCGTCGAGCCCCCCACCAAACCACGCATCCAGCGCCTGTTCCCGCGCGCGAGCCGCCGCCTTCCGTGCCGACAGGGCCGGCAACACCGATTGGCTGAGCTGTGCATGGGCCTCCGCGGCTTCGGCCGACCGGCGGGCATCCACCTCGGGCGCCCCCACCAGCGCCAGCCCCAGCAGGACCGACCCCAGCCACCTCCGCGCGCGCGGCCACTGCCTCACAGCTCGTCCTGCATCACCGGCACGCCATTGTCGAAGCGCGTGGAGGTGTCGACCGCGCCCCAGCTCCGTAGTGCGGGGAGCGTCTCGGGCTGGGCATTCAGCGGACCATCACCCAGCCGACCGTCGTAGCGCACCAGCAGCCCTTCCAGGTTCCAGTCCCACTGCCAGGACCGGCCGCCCGCCTCCATCGCTGCCCGGCGCACCGCGGCTTCCTTTCCAGCGATGTCGACCGCCATCTCACCCATGTCCTGCGCCGTGCCGTCCACCACCGTGCCCGTGGTGACATCCAGCAGCCGCACCATCCCGCGCCCCGTCAGCCGGGTGTGCAGCTTGGGGTCGAGGAGGTCGAGGGTGCAGAGGTCGGCCTGAGAACGCCGCAGCTCCAGCGTTTCCGTGGCCAGCCCCCGCGTGATGTGCACCGTCCACGTTCCATCGGAGTGGCGCTGCCCGTTCACTTCGGTGACCCGACCGCTGCCTTCCGGCCCCGTTTCCGTCACCGCCGTGAACGACAGCGTGTTGCCCTTTGCCCGCGCAGTGGCCCGCGTGCGCCGCCACAATTCTTCGGGAACACCCGCCCCGCGGATGTCTTCGTAGCTCTCCAGGATGCGCGTTTCGTCGGCGCCTTCCGTCCGTGGCTCGAAGTGACGCACCTTCGTGGTGTGCGTGCCCGCCGGCTTTCCTTGCCAACGCAGCGTGAACACCACCTCTTGCTCGGCCAGCTGCCCGGCTTGGGCCACCGGCGCCCACACCGCCGCTCCTGTCACCACCGGCCCTGCCAGCACTGTAGAAAGCAGCGCCGCGCGCCAACGTGTGCTCGCCATGGACCTCGACCTCCGGTGTGCGGGCCCGCTACGACGCCGCGCGCCCCCTGCTTAATCCACACCTGCCCCTCTTGCGCCACCGACCCGACCCCACACCCGGGTTACCGCTCCCGTCGAACCGCCCCACGGGGAAGGCCATGTCGACCGAAACACCCCCTCCCGCCGAGCCCAAGGCCATCGAGGCCTCCGAGCCTGCTGCCGACGACACACCGGCCACCGAGCCGCCCGTCATCGCAGGCCCCAGCTTCTGGAATGTTCTCGGCAAGGGCGTCCGCGCCGCCGGGAAGGGCCTCGCCAGCGCCTACAACGCCGTCGACCCCGACGTCCGCAAAGACCTCGCCCGCGCCCCTCTGCTCGGCCTCACCCTGCTCACCGCCAAGCACCGTCCCATCCGCGCCCTCCCCGACGACGGCCACCGACCGCTGCTCTTCATCCACGGCCTGGGCGGCCACCGCGGCAACTTCGCCCCCATGCGCGGCTGGCTCGCCCTCCGCGGCCGGCGCCGCACCTACTCCCTCGGCCTCCCCGACGACCCCCTGGCCCACCTCGGCGAGCGCCTCACCGAGACCATCGCCGAGCTCACCGCCGTCAACCAGCTCGGCCCCGACGACCGCATCGACATCGTGGCCCACAGCATGGGCGGCCTCGTCTCCCGCCTGGCCCTGCTCGACGTCGACATCACCAACCGCGTCCACACCCTCGTCACCCTCGGCACCCCCCACTCCGGCACGCACGCCGCCCGCTTCGCCGGGTCCGGCCGCGCCCGCGACCTCCGCCCCGACTCCCACGTCCTCGACCGCCTCGCCAGCCAGGCCCCCTGGAGCGGCCCCACCCGCCTCGTGTGCCTGTGGTCCCGCGCCGACCCCCTCATGCAGCCCGCCGAGACCGCCCGCATGCCCGGCGCCGAGCACGTCGAGCTCCCCGACATGACCCACCTCCAGTACCTCCTCGACCGTCGCGCCTGGCATGCCGTCCGCGACGCCCTCGCAGCCGAGTAGCGCGTGCCCCGCAAGTCCCGTCCAGCCCGCCGTCCCCGTCGCTCCACGTCCCCCGACGACCCCATCGCCCGTCGCCTCGCCGGCGAGCGCGGCAACGACTTCACGCCCGGCCCCCACCGGGTCGCCATGCTCTACCCCAGCCCCTACCGCGCCGGAATGTCGTCGCTCGGGTACCAGTGGATTCTCCACTTGCTGCGCACCGCCGGCTTTTCCGCCGAGCGCGCCTTCCTCCCCGACGACGACACCGCCCCCCTCGTCACCTACGAGACCCGCTCCCCCCTCTCGCGCTTTTCGGTCATCGGCGTCAGCCTCGCCTACGAGCTCGAGCTCGCCGGCCTCATCCGCGCCCTCGAACGCGCCGGCATCCCGCCCTTGCGCCGCGACCGCACCCCCGGCCACCCCCGCATCGTGCTCGGCGGTCCCCTCACCTTCTCCAACCCCCTGCCCGCCGCCCCCTTCGTCGACGCCATGCTCCTCGGAGAAGCCGACGACATCGTCGTAGACGCCTTCGGCTCCGCCCTCGACGACCCCCGCGACACCTTCCTCGACACCATCGAGCGCCTCCCCGGCGGATACGTCCCCGAGCGCCACGGCGCCGTCCTGCCCGCCGTCGCCAAGGCCTCCGACACCACGCTCCCCGCCCGCGCGCCCATCCTCGCGCCCGAGGCCGAGCTGTCCGACATGTTCCTCCTCGAAGGCGAGCGCGGCTGCCACCGCCAGTGCACCTTCTGCGTGATGCGGCGCTCCACCAACGGCGGCATGCGGCTCGTCACCCCCGAGCGGGTCCTCGACCTCATCCCCGACTACGCCCAGCGGGTCGGCCTGGTCGGCGCCGCCATCTCCGACCACCCCAAGCTCGTCGGCCTCCTCCAGGCCCTCATCGACTCCGGCCGGGGCGTCGGCGTCAGCTCCCTCCGCGCCGACCGCATCGCCCGAAAGCCCGACATCGCGCGCCTCCTCCGCGCCGGCGGCTACCAGACCCTCACCGTCGCCTCCGACGCCGCCAGCCAGCGCCTGCGCCGCACCATCGCCAAGGGCACCACCGAAAAGCACCTCTTCGAGGTCGCCCGCCTGGCCGCCGAGCACCGCTACCGCCTCGTGAAGGTCTACATGATGGTGGGCGTCCCCGACGAAACCGACGAAGACCTCGACGAGCTCATCGACTTCACCCTGCGCATGGCCGCCATCCACCCCGTCGCGCTGGGCATCGCCCCCTTCGTCCCCAAGCGCAACACCCCCCTCGACGGCGCCACCTACGCCGGCATCCGCACCGTCGAGAAGCGCCTGAAGATCATCCAACGCGGCCTCAAAGGCAAGGCCGAGGTCCGCCCCACCTCCGCGCGCTGGGCCTGGGTCGAAGCCGAGCTCGCCCAAGGCGGTCCTGAGTCTGGCGAGGCGGTCCTGGAAGCCGTGCACAACGGCGGTCGCTTCGCCGACTACAAGCGCGCATTCCAGGCCCTCGACCCCGGCCTGAAGCGACCCTGGCGCATCGCGATGTAGCCTGTCCCCCACCACGACCCGGTTCGCGATGCTCACGCACATCGAGCTCCAGCGCCACGAGGCCGACCGCAAGGCCCACATCGCCTTCGAACGGGGCATCGACGCCATCGGCCAGCTATTCATCCTGGCTGGCGCGGTCTGTCTGGTGCCCTTTCTGTTCGCCGTCATCGCACTCTTCAAGGTTTCCACCGCACAAGACGCTGTGGTGTGGGCGCTTGTGGCCGTCGCCGTCGGAGGCTCGGGCATCGGCGCCATCTGGTGCGGACGCAACCTCCGTCGCCACAACCGCACGGCTCGCGTGGTGGTCAGCGTGCTCACCACCCCCATCCTCGCCGCCTTCCCCGCCGGAACCCTCTTGGGAGCCACGTTCTGGTGGGTGCTGTGGTCGCCAAGGGGCAGACGCGTGTTCGCCGACGACTATGGGGCGGTCATCCAAGCCACGCCCCATGTCGTCGCCCCCACCCCGGGCCTTGTGTGGGTGGTCGCCATCCTCATGGTGACCGGCTTGTATTGGTTGCTGGCGTGGGCGCTGTGAGCGACAGGTGACCTCCCCGGTGCCTTGTGTGGGTGGTCGGCAGCCTATGGTCTACGGGCGCCTGTCCCTGCGGGCCACCGCGTGCTGCGCCGGCTCGCGGCTGTTCCCCTGCGAGCCCCCTCGTTCCTCGGGGGTCTCTCCGGGGCCGCTCGGCCCCCATCCTGCGGCTGGGGTCTGCCTACGGCACCGGCTCCGCCCGCTGGCGCGTTCGTGCTGCTCAGAGCTTCGGTCCGACGGCATCCAGAACAGTCCATAGGAAGAAATGGTGCGCCGGACATTTTCCGTCCGGTTCCAGCTGGCCAGGTTCCGCCCTTCAGGTTCAGTTGGCCTCCCATCGGGAGGTCTGATGTCCGCATCCCCACAACCCCACTGGCAACCCGCCGAGGGGGGCTACGCACTGGCCCTGGTCGGGGGCAAGCTTGCCTGCCGCAACGCAAAGGGCAAGGTGCTCGCCAGCGTCCCCGCCAAGGTGAAGAAAGGCGAGACCGCCCTCCAGCTCCTCGCCCTGCGTGACTGGTTGGCGCGCCACGAGACCGAGTGCACGCAGGCCGTCGAAGCGTGGATGCTGCGGTCGCTCCCGGTCCCACGGGGAGTGCTGGAGCGGGTGTGGGCCGACCCTGCCTGGCGGCGTCCCCTCGAAAACGCCCTCGTGCTCCCAGAAGGCAGCGATGAGCCCGGCTTTCTGCGGGGCGCGTCCCCCGAGCGGGGAGTCGGCCTGGTCGACCTCGACGGCGAGACTGTCTGGTCCCACAGCCCCACCATCCGCATCCCGCACCCCATCCTGGTCGAAGACCTCGACGACGCCCGCGAGCTGGCCACCGAGCTGTCGCTGTCCCAAGGCATCCAGCAGCTGTTCCGCGAGGTCCACGAAAAGCGCGGCGACGCCACCGACCGGAGCATCCGCGACTACGCCGACGGCCACTTCGAACAGCTCAACCACGCCCTCGGCCGCTGCCGCACGCTCGGGCTCCGAGTGCAGGGGGGCTACGCCGTGACCCCGGTCTGGGAAGACGGCCGACTGGTCGAGGCCCGCTACTGGATTGGCGCCGACTACCCGGAGGGCGAGACCCACACCGGCGACCTCATCTGGGTCGACGGCAGGCAGAAGGTGCTTGCCCGCGCGCACGTCGGACCGGTGGCCTTTTCCGAGGGCATGCGCATGGCCGCAGCCATCTACGCCAAGCGCAAGGTCGAGGAGGACAAGGCATGAACACGTCCGCATTCATCCTGGAAGCCGGTGGCCTCGTCCCCGTGGCACAGCCCGTCGACGGCGTCTCCACCGATGTGGTGAGCGCCCGGTCCTACACCCACCCCGCCCTCGGCGACCGCGCCGTGGTGCGCTTGTCCCCCTCCGCGCTCGCTGAAGCAAACGACCTCGAGATGGAGGTACTCGGCTTCAACTCCGGCACCCACCTGGGCGACGTCGGACGTCAGAAGCGCCGTGCACTGGGCTTTCCGGGCTGGTGTCTGGTCCACGACCCCCCACATGCCCGCTACGCCCTGAAGGTGGTCAAGCGCTTCCAGAAGGCCGCCCGCCGGGTGAAGTCCAAGCCGGGCTTCGCCAAAGAAGACTTCGACAAGCTGGCCACCGAGCTCAGCAGCGCCGTGCCCCACTTCCTGCCCAGCTACTTCGAAGAAGCGGGCCGCGCCTACCTCGCGCATGGCAACCAGAAGTACGCCGGACAGATGTTCGAGAAGGCCCGCGATGCCGAGCGCGTCTACGGCCTCCAGGTCGACGAGGACCTCCGCCGGGAGAGCTTCCTGGAGTTCGCCCTGGCCGGCGGCGTGGCCATCAAGTCGATGTCCAACTACGCCCGCGACCTCGGCACGGCCGCCGACCCCCTCACCGCCTACCAACAGTTCCGGAAGCTGTGCGTGGGCCGCACGCTGGGGGGCCTGCCTCCTTGGGCCGGCATGTCCACAGCGCTTCGAAAGCTGGCGAAGCGTGCGGGCCTCGACAAAGCCACCGAAGACCGACGGCTCATCGATGAGCTCATCGAAGCGCCCGCCTTGAAGAAGGCCGCCCGGGGCTTCTGGAAGGACTACAGCAAAGCCATCGCCGCTGCCTGCGCCGAACAGCCTGCCCTCCGCAGCTACCTCCTCGACCTCTTCCCAGAGTCCGGCGGCTGGCGCAACAAGCTGCAGGCCGACTGGCTGGGCTGGCTCGAAGACTGGGGCTGCGTCGACTTCCTCACCGGAGAGGTCCCGGAAGCGGCCCAACCCTCGGGCGGCACAGCGGCCTGGCTCGGTCGGGTGCTCGACTATGTGTGGCGCTGGCGGGGAGCGTCGGATGCCCAGGTGCGCCTGATGTCCTGGGTGGTCCGCGGCGTACCGAAGCTGAAGGCGGGCGGCGCCTCCGTGCGGGTCACCAACGCCCACAGCTGGGTCCACCTCGACCTCGCCGACCTCGCCTTGTCGCACGGCCTCACCGTGTCCTTCTCCAACCAGGCCCGGCTCAACCTGTCTCACTGGGTGGGCAGCTCCGGCCTCGAAGGGTGTGGCCGCGACCCTGTCCACGCCGTGCGTCACCCACAGCTGTCGGCACTGCTGGCCAACGCCACCGGGGCCAGCATCGGCGACGGCGACTTCGATCGCTTGTCGGCGGGCATGGAAGGCTTCGTCGAAGCCAAGCGAACCTGGCTCTCTGGGCGGCTCGACACCCTCGAGACCGGCGGCGTGGGCTCTCTACGCCTCGGCGTCAAGGAACTGGTGGCCAAGCTGACGCCCGGACTCCTCTCCGACTGCGGACCGGAATTCTACGAGCGCCTCGTCGGAGTCCGGGCCGTCCGCGCCCTCGAGATCAGCCTCCGCGAAGGCATTCCCGACGAACTGGGCTGGCCCGCCATCGAAGCCGCCGTCACCGAGCTGGGCGACACCTCGTTCGAGACCTTCGCCTGCTTCCCCACCGTGGTGCTCGCCAACCGGATTCGGGCCATCGCGGTCGGCCCCGACGGCATCCTCGCCCGCGAAGACCTCCAGCTCCCAGCCAAGCACCAGCTCGACCTCGTCCGGTTCGTCGACGGCCGCTTCCTGGTGCTCGCCACCGACCGCACCACCTACACGCGGTACGGCTTCTGGGCCGGCATCCCCGGGTCTCGCTTCGAGCACACCAACTACATCCACAACCAGGCCCATGTGCATGGCTACATCGCGGAGTCCGGCCTCGTGGTCGCCGGCGTCCGGGGCGTGAGCGTGGGGGACACCAGCTGGCCGCCCCCCACACACCTCCTGTCCGACGGCCACACCGCCTGGCGTCCCGTGCCGAAGCCCCCACACGGACGCGAGTGGGTCGAGTTCGACCCCCGAACCGGCGAGAAAGGCCGCCCGTCGCTCCCCGCATTCCTCGAAGACTTCGGTCGGGAAGGCAGCGCCGTCCATGTTGGCCGAAGCCGCCTGCTGCCCTGGACGGGAGACTCCCCGCTCGGCGCACGCGCTGGCCTGGTGGGCTGGCGTGTCCGGGAGCGCGACCCCGAGCATCCTCTGGGCGCCTCCCGACCCGCTGCGGAAGCCGAGGGCATCGACGGACGCACCTGTGTCGCCGACTCGGTGGCAGAGCTCCCCTGGGGACTGCTCAGCCTGCCCGGGCGCGCATCTCCGCTCCGGGTCCACCACTCCCGCGGCTGGCGCGGCATGGGCACCACCACCTTCCACACCGAAAGCGGCTCCGTCTCCGCCCACATCGGCAGATCTGAGCTCCGCATGGAGTCCTTCGGTCAAGCGCTGGTGCTGCCCGCCATCTTCCTGCACGCCTACACCCCACGCGACCCCTCCGCGTCCCGGGCGATGCGCACCCTCGACGCAGCCCGGGTGCAGGGCTGGTTCGATGCAGCGCACACCACAGCCTCCGGTCCAGACCCCTCGCTGACGAACACCGTCAAGGCCGCCATGGCCGCCGTCGACCTCACCGACAACCGCAGGCTCCAGCGCGGCATCGCCGGACTCACCACCCTCGCCGCCATCGCCCAGACCCAACTCGACCACCTCGTGGCATCCATGCGGCCCTCCGATGGTCCGGTGGTCGATGTCTCCCTGCTCTCCGACGACCTGGCCAAGGACGGCCTGGCAGGCTTCGTCGACACCGTCTGGTCCCGCGACGGGCACCTCGGCAACGCCATCCTCGCCACCGCCGCCGCACTGGAGTCGGGAGCGGGAACAAGCCAGGCCCTGGACACCTCGGTGTTGTGGTGGTCCTTGCTGGGCCGAGAGCGCGCGCTGGCGGTCATCGCCTCCCTCGACACCACCCCCGACGCCCGGCGCCAGGTCCTGCTGCAGCTGCTCGAGCTGCTCTCCAGCACGCCCTTCTCGGGCACCACCCGCACAGGCTTCCGGCTCCTCTACGGCACGGTGGACCGCGCACTTCTCCGGTCCATGGCCAGCCGCCCCGTGGTCGCCCACAACGGCAGCGTGTTCGTGGTGAAGACCACCACCAGCTACCACCACGGCGACCCCCTCCCCGTACGCGTGCTCGAAAAGGTCGGTCCCAACGGCCCGCAGGTCCCGCCGTTCCTCACCCTCACCGCCACGCGCACCTTCCACGACACCTGGGGAAGCGCCGCCGACATCGCCGAGCTGCGGACGGCCCTCTCCCACCACGGTCCCGTCGGTGTCCCCGACCCCACCCCCTTCATCACCCACACCGGGCGCCCCCGCGCCGAGGCCCGCCTCGTCCTCGCCGGCCTGCCGTACATCCAGAAGTACGAAAACAACTTCCTGCCCAAAGACCTCCGCACACGGCTGGAGCTCAAGGTGGCCGAAGCCAAGACCGCCCGAGGCCCCCTCAAGAAGCTGACGGTCGACCAGCGGCTGGCCCTCTTCGCGGGCGGCTTCCAGCAGCTGCACCAGGTCTTCGACGGAAGCTGGGTGCAAGGAGTCGCCGACGCATGGGTGGCCGCGTTCGGACGCAGCATCGCCCTCGATGAAGCCACCCTCGCCGCAGTGCCCTCGGCCACGGCCAAAGCGCTGGGCACCGGTGTACGGGAGGGGCTGGAGATGTTCCTCGCTCCCGACTCCACCAGCAGCCTCCACACCGACCCCACCCCCGGCCTCACCCCCAAGGGCCTCGACCTCGGCACCTCCAGCAGCACCTTCTCGTCCACAGTGCTCAAGCGGGTGGCCGAGCTGCTGCCCTGGGTGTGCACGGCTCTGCCCGCCGACGACCCCATCCGACAGGGGGCCGCCAAGGTGCTCGAGCTCACCCGCGCCCGACTTCGGAGCGGCCGGTTCCTCGTGAGCCTCGGCCGGCGGTACGTGTACGGCGAGCCAAACGCCGACGACACCTTCGAAGCCATCGGCGGAGAGCTGCTCGAGGGGGGCAGTGTGCGCGACCGCGGCCTGTGGCTCGTCACCAAGAACAACCGAACCCTCCACTACTACTTCCGCCCCGACCGCATCCAGTCCCCCGACGACCTCCACACCCTCCGTCAGCTCCACACCAACGCCCACGACCGCGGCTTGCAGCACACCCTGCTCGTGCTGTCGCAGAACTTCGACCGGCTCGTGCAGCCATCGGCCACCGCACCAGGCCACCACGACGCCGACCCAAGGCAGTCCAACCCCGTGCTCGTGGCCCGCGTGATGGACCGCCTCAACGTGTCGGAAGACGCCGCAACGCTCTACCTCCAGACCCTCGCCCTGGTCGACTGCACCACCAAGAACGTCCGGATGTGGAACGGCTGGACCGCCGCCCGCTACAAGAAGGCAAGCGCCGAGCTGGCCACAAAGGATGGACTCGCGCTCGAAGCCAAGCGCGCACGGGCCGGCCGCAAGCTGTTCGTGCCCGGCGGCTGGCTGGCCCAACGCGCCCCGAACCTGCCGCTGGAGCGCTGGAAGATGCCCCTGTACAGCCTCCAGATCCCCGAAGGCACCACCCAAGCCACCGGGCCGCTCGCCACCTTCCTGCCCCTGTTGCCGCTGGCCGAGCACTTCCAGGCCGCCCTGGACCGCGTCGAAGCTGGCGACGGCCCCCGCTACGAGGAGGTCTGATGGACACCCCCCGCCAAGCCCCCCCCGCCGAGTCCGTGTGGGCCGATGAGCTGGCCTTTCTCGCCAGCCTCGACGACGGCCCGCGCCCCCCTGGCTGGCGCCTCACGCCCCGCATGGTCGTCACCTTCATCGTTGGCTCCGACGACGAGCTCCGCGGACCCACCGGCCGCCGTCGAGTCGCGCCCAAGTTCGTCGGCGACCGGGCACTCGTGGAGCGGTCGGTGCTCACCCTGGCCGGCACCCGGGGCCTGCTGCTCGTGGGCGAGCCCGGCACCGCCAAGTCCATGCTGAGCGAGCTCCTCGCCGCCGCCATCAGCGGCACCAGCGAACAGACCGTCCAAGGCAGCGCCGGCACCACCGAAGACCAGCTCCGCTACGGGTGGAACTACGCCCTGCTGGTCGCCCGTGGCCCCTGCCCCGAGGCGCTGGTCCCCTCACCGGTCTACTCGGCGATGGTGGCCGGCAGCCTGGTGCGGGTGGAAGAGGTCACCCGCTGCCTGCCCGAAGTCCAAGACGCCCTGGTGAGCATCCTCAGCGACCGACGCCTCGCCGTTCCGGAGCTCGGCACCGTCGTCCACGCCCGGCCGGGCTTCAACCTCATCGCCACCGCCAACCTCCGCGACCGCGGCGTGTCGGAGATGTCGTCGGCCCTCAAGCGGCGCTTCAACTTCGAGACCGTCCACCCCATCGCCGACGCCGCGGTCGAGCTCCACCTCGTCCAGCGCCAGGCCACCGCCATCCTCGCGCGCACGGGGCTGCCTCCGGGGGTCGATGCGTCCGTGCTCCAGGCGCTGGTCACCGTGTTTCGCGACCTCCGCTCGGGCCGCACCGAAGAGGGCTGGTCGGTCGAGAAGCCCTCCACCGTGATGAGCACCGCCGAAGCCGTCTCGGTGGCCACCACCCTCGGCCTGTCTGCCGCCTACTTCGCCCAAGAGCGCGACCCTCTGTCCGACCTTCCCGGTCACCTCCTGGGCGTGGTCACCAAAGACGACCCCGAAGACCGCGGCCGCCTGCTCGCCTACTGGGACGGCGCCGTGAAGCGTCGTGCCGAGGGCGACGCCCGCCTCTGGAAGCGCCTCTACGAGCTGCGCACGGCCCTCGACCACACATGACCGTCCCCTCCGAGCTCTGGGAGTGCGCGTCGCCACAGCTCATCGGCGTGCGGCACCACTCGCCCGCGTGTGCGGCAGCCATGCACACCCTCCTGGATGCCCGCCAGCCCGAGCGCATCTTCCTGGAGCTGCCGCCCGAGCTGTCGTCGTGGCTGCCCTGGCTCGGGCATGCAGATCTCACTCCCCCCGTCGCGCTCGCCGCAGCCGAGCCCGGGGGCGGGCTGTCGTTCTACCCCTTCGCGGTCTTCTCCCCCGAGCTACAGGCCGTCCGCTGGGCCGTCCAACACAACGTACCGGTCATCGCATTCGACGCCCCGCTCTCGGGCCGCCCCCCACGCGATGCCGAGACCGGCGACGACCGCCTGGTGGAGCGTCTCTCCACCCAGTTCGGTGTGTCCGACGTCGGTGCGCTCTGGGACCGCATGGTGGAGGCGCCGGCCCCCGGGCAGCCCGCCGAGTCCATCCGCCGGGCCGCCTTGTCTTTCGGCTGGGTCCTGCGCGCCGACCACGTCCGCCGCTCGCACCGCGACGAGCTGCGCGAAGCCCACATGCGGCAGGCCCTCGACACCCACGGCCGCCACAACGCCGTGGCCATCATCGGCAGCTACCACGCCGCGGCCCTGCTCCCCCAGCCGCTCCTCTGGGACCCACCCAACACCCCCTTGGCGCCCCCCGAGCCCCGCACCGTCACCTCGCTGGTGCCCTACAGCGAAGCACTGCTCGACGCGCGCTCGGGCTACCCCGCCGGCATCCGCGACCCGGCTCTCCGGGCCCGTCTGTTCCAGGCCTTGTCGCCGGGCTCCCCCCAGTCCGTCGACGACATCGTGGCCGACGCCATCGTCTCCATCTGCCGGCGGGTCCGCAAGAACGGCCATGTGGCGGGTGTTCCCGATGCCGCCGAGGCCCTCCGACTCACCCGCGACCTCGCCGTCCTGCGCGGCCTGCCCGCCCCCGGACGCACCGAGCTGCTGGAGTCCTTGCAGAGCGCCCTCTCCCGCGGCGAAGGCGTCGGCCGGAACCGCGTGCTGGCCCGGGCCATGGAGCCGGTGCTTGTGGGTGAGCGCACCGGTCGACTCGCCCCCGGTACCCCACGCTCCGGGCTGCTTCCCCACGTCGAAGGCCTCACGCAGCAGCTCGGCCTGCCCGGACCCCAGAGCAGTCGCACGCCCACCGACCTGCGGCTGGATGTGCTCCGCTCCCCCAAAGACCGGCGCCGAGAGGTGATGCTGCAGCGGCTCTCGTTGGCCGGCGTGGCCTACGCAACCCCCACCCACACCCGGGCCGCGGGCGGCATCGAGACGCTCACCCGTCGGTGGAGCGTTGCCTGGACACCCTCCACCACGGCATCTCTGGCCGTGGCTTCTGGCCGCGGCGTGACGCTGGTGCAAGCAGCCCAAGGCGCCCTCCTGGCACGCAAGAAGCGCCTGGTAGACACCGAGTCCTGGACCGCCGCGGCCCGACTCTCCTGGACCGCCGACGCCGCCGAGGCCGGGCTGCTCGCCGCCACCCGCTCGGGGCTCGAAGACCTCGCCGGCGCCTTCGTGCTCGAAGCTGGCTTGCCCGAGCTGGTGGGGGCCTTCGCCCTCGTCGGTCGCCTGGAACGAGGCCACGTCGCCGCACTGCCCGTCCACACCCGCCACACCGTGCCCGGCGAGATCGACGCCCTGCAGATGCCCGACGGAGTGCACCCGGCCCTGTTCCTCGCCGCTGCCGTGGCCGCTGTCGAAGGACTCGCAGGCTCCGAGCAGCTCGACGACGTCACCGCGCTGATGGAAGTGGTGGCGGCCCTCCAGCACCAGCCCGAAGACGGCCCGGTCGTCGGAACCGCCCGCCTCGAAGCCGCCATCCACCACCTCACGGTCGACGGCTCCCCCCTGATGCAAGGTGCTGGCGCAGCCGTCGCAGTCCAGCTCCAGATGCTCGATGCCCACCACTTCGCCCGGCGCCTGGGCAGCTGGACCGACCACCCCGACCGCAGCCTCTCCCTGCGCCTCCAGGGCGCACTGGTCGCGGCAGGGCCTCTCCTCACCAGCAGCGCCACCCTCCTCGAGCCCCTCGCTCTGCGCATCGAAGCGCTCCCCGACGCCGACTTCCTGGCCCGCCTCCCGGCCCTCCGTCAGGGCTTCCACGTGCTCGCCCCACACGCCCGCGACACCTTCCTGCGCGCCGTCGCCCTGCGCCACGACCGCCGTCACACCGACCTCCTCGCCCCCCTCGCGCTCTCCGCCCTGCACCTCGGACGCCTCACCGTGGCCGACGCCGAGGGACTGGCCGCCGCCGAGGCCTTCGGCTGGACCCCCACCACCGCCCACGCCTCCACCGTGGCCAACACCCCCACCACCCCATCCTCCCACCGCCTGTCTGCCGCCGACCGCTGGCGCCTCGTGCTCGGCCGTCAGCGCGACAAGCTCCAGGGTCGCGCCCGACGCCTGGGCCGCGCACTCGACGAGCTCTACGGCGACCCCCCAACCGGCGGCGGCCAGGAGCCGGGCTTTCCCACCGTGCGCGAGTGGGCCGAAGAGCTCCACGCCCTATTCGGCGAGCGCGTGCGCGAAGAAGTGCTCGGACAGGCCATCGGCGCCGGTCGTGCCGCCGCAGCCTTCGAGCTCGACGCCCAGTCCGTCCGGCCGTCCGTCGAGCTGCTGCAGCAGATCCTGGGCCTCAAGGGCAGCCTGTCGGAGTCCCAGCTCGGCCGGCTGCGCCCCCTCGTCGCGCGCATCGTCGAAGCGCTGGCCAAGGCCCTCGCAGTCCGCGTCCGACCCGCCCTCACCGGCGTCGCAATGCCCCGTCCCACCCGTCGTCCCGGCGGCCCGCTCGACCTCCCGCGCACCCTACGGGCCAACCTGCACACCCTCCAGACCGGCCCCGACGGCCCCTTCATCGTGCCCGAGCGCCTCGTCTTCCAGTCGTGCGGACGCCGAAGCATGGACTGGCACGTCGTCGTCGTCGTCGATGTGTCCGGCTCCATGGAACCCTCCACCGTCTACGCCGCCCTGATGTCCGCCATCCTGGCCGCCGCACCGTGGATCCACGTCTCCTTCCTGTCCTTCAACACCGAGGTCGTCGACCTGGGCGAGCACGCCACCGACCCCCTCCGCCTGCTGCTCGAAGTGCGCGTCGGCGGCGGCACCCACATCGCCAAGGCCCTCCGACACGCCCGCACCCTGGTCCGTGTGCCTCGGCGCACCATCGTGCTGGTCATCACCGACTTCGAAGAGGGCTTCTCCGTGGATGGCCTCCTGGCTGAAGTGCGTGCCCTGGTGGCCACCGGTGCCCGTTGCCTCGGCCTGGCCGCCCTCGATGATGCGGGCAGCGCCCGATACTCCAAGGCCATCGCGAGCCAGGTCGTGGCGGCCGGGATGCCCGTCGCTGCGCTGAGCCCCCTCGAGCTGGCCCGGTGGGTGGGGGACCAGATCAATGGCTGAACGCTGGCCGGTGGTTCCGGAACTCCTCGCAGAACGCACAGCTGCGGCACCAAAGCGCGTCCTGCGCAAGCTCGACAAGCAGCCCGAGATGGCCCGGGACTGGCTGTGGGACGGGATGTCCGTCACCACCCTCAAGGGCGAGACCGTCACGCTGTCGCTCACGAACCAACAGGTCACCAGCGTCACCTGCACCTGTCTCCTCGCGCCACGCTGTCTCCATGTGATGGCCGTGCTGCGCGCCCTTCCCGTGGCCGACGCCTCCCTTCCCGCCACCGTGCCGGACGAGCCCGAGCAGCCCGCCGCCGTGGCCGTCACCGACGCCCACCAAGCCACCGCGACCCTGGCCTTCGAAGCAGCAGCCGCCGTGGTGTCGCGGGGGGCACTGGCCTCGGGTGCATGGGTGCAGGGCGACCTCCTCCGCGCCGTCCACGCAGCTCGCGCAGCGGGCCTCCATGCCATCGCAGCTGCCGGCATTCGGCTGGTGGAGGGCGTGCGGGCCCTGCGCACCCACGACCGCCGCGCCGACCCCACCCAAGTCGCCGCCGACCTCTTCGCCATGCTCGCCGGCAGCCTCCGGGTCCTCGGTGGCGACGGCACCGCACTCGGTGTCGCACGGCGTCGCTACACCCCCATCAACGGCCTGCGCCTGTACGGAATGGCCTGTGAGCCGGTGGTCTCGGCACCCGGCTACGCAGGCGTGGTCACCTGGCTGTGCGACGCCGACGGCGTGGTCTACAGCGTCCCCGACCTCTTCCCGGCCGGACCGGAACGGGCTCGGGGCGCCTACAACGCAGGCATCGGCGTGGGCGACGTCCAGACCACCCACGCCACCGTCGCACGCACCGGGCTGCTGCTCGCGGAAGGAACAGCGAGCCCAGACGGACGCCTCGGTCGCGGTGCCGGCACCCGGGCAGCGCGCGCGGGAGCACACGACTGGACCGCAGGTCCCGTGGCCCCCCTCTTCGACACGCCCCTCGTCGAGCAGGTCACCCACGCCCTCGACCACCCCGACCGCCACCTCCTGTTCGTGCGCGGCGTCGTGGCCGGAACCAACGGCGGCCGCCTGGCCCTGGTCACCGAGTCCGGCGAGACCGTGTGTGGCGCCCCCGCCGCCGGCGCAGACGGACAGCGAGACATCAACCACCTGTCCCGACTGACCGGACACCCCGTCCAGCTCGTCGGACGGCTCCATCCCGTCCGCGCCCGCACCCTGGTGCTGCTCGCCCTCCGCCCCACCACCGGTGTCCGTCTGCCCGAGCCACTCGGCGGACAGCTCCACCCCGGCCTCGACCCCCTCCAGCGCGCCTGGTTCGATGGTTCACCGGGCCCCCGCATCCAGGTGGCCGACGCACCCGACGTCCTGGCCCCCCTGCACCAGGTGCTCCACGCCGCGCTCCTCGGCGGACGCCCCGCCCTCCTCATCGCGCGCCGCGACCTGGAACGCGCCTGCGCCCGCCTGTCCCGAGTGCACCTCACCGCAGGCGCCGGCGTCCTCCAAGCCCTCAGCGACACCGCCCACGCCCCCACCCGCGACCTCCGCGGCGCCCACATCCCCGCATCCGCAGAGCGCCTCGCCCGCAGCTGGGTGCACGCCATGGCCTACCTGCGCGCAGCCCAACGCCGTCTGCACATCGACGCCTGGAGCCCCTGATACGGAGGTCGGCGAGAGTTCTCGTTGGTCCAGCTGGTTGGGGCCTCCAGCAGCCAGCAGCCAGCAGCCAGCAGCCAGCAGCCAGCAGCCAGCCCGGTCGCGGCACACCGCCGTGTCGTAGCTGAAGGGAATCGAACCTGCCACGGCGCATTCTCGGCGACCAGTTCCAACGGAGCAGGCACGGGTTCGCTGGTCGCTGGCCGCTGGCCGCTGGCCGCTGGCCGCCGAAGCACCACACCCCACCGATCCGGTTAGTGCCGCCTCGATTTGAGCCTCCCGGCCCTTTTCTCCGGGCGCCTGGCCCTACGGGCCACCGCGTGCTGCGCCGGCTCGCGGCTATTCCCTGGCGAGCCACCTCGTTCCTCGGGGGTCTCGCCAGGGCCGCTCGGCCCCCATCCTGCGGATGGGGTCTGCCTACGGCACCGGCTCCGCCCGCTGGCGCAGCCCTACCTGGAAAATCCCAACTGTTCCGCTCCTGCGGGCACAGGGTACACCCGCTCGGCCGGCAAGAAGCGCTTTGCCTGCGCCACCTTTCCGGCCTTCACCAGCATCCGCATCTTCTTCACGAGCGGCGTGAGGTCGCGAAGCTCGAGGGTCCACTCGTCTACGAACGCCTCGATCTCGAACCGACCAATGCCCAGCTGGATGCTGCGATGGGCCAGCTTGGCCCCGCGTATCGAGCGCTCCGGGTCCCACTGCACATGAAACCGAGCCGCCTGAAAGGCCCGGTCCCAGGCAGAAACCGACGCGTGTACGCCCGGCTGGAACGACGTCAGCACAGCGCGCCCCAGCGCATCGTCGAACATCGACCGCCGCACCCGCACCGCCAAGATGCACTCCTGGCCCGACTTGGTCCCCCACCCACTCCGCGCCATCAACCACAGAAACGATGGCTTCACCCAAGTCATGCGCCGAACGGAGAACGGCGGCACAAACCGCTGCGCCTCCAGCGCAGGCACCGCAATCTTTGGTGAGTACGCCTGGTAGACCACCACCGAGTCGCGGTCGAAGTCGGCACGGATCTGGTGGTGAGGAACGGACATGGGCCCCTGTGTACCGCGTCATCCACACGCCGCACAGACCCCGAGCCGCACTACTCCAACCCCCTCCGGTCCGCTCAGATCATCCCCGTAAACCACAAAAACAAGTACACACCCACCCCGGCCCCACCCAACACACACAGGCCCAACCCAAGCTGCCACAGAGTCCACCACACACCCGGCTCGCCCGCCACCGGCTGCCCCAGAATCCGCTCCTTGGCACCCCGTGGCACAGGCGCCACCAGCAGCCAGAGTCCCGCCCCGGCGACCGCAGGAGGCCCGGCAATCGCGAGCGCATGAACCTCCATGTCCAGGAAGCTCGCTGCGAACACATTGGCCAGCGGCCCCACCGTGCCCACGCCGAAGCCCACCGCGCCCCACCGCTTCGGCCGGTCGAGCGCCATCGCGAGAAAGGTGATGGACAGGCGCTTTGGCTTGGTCTCCGGCGCGACAGGCCCACCATCGGTCTGCGGATTCATCGCGTGTCCCTCCCGGGTGACCCGTCCAGCGTACCACCCCGCTCCCTACAGCCCGCCCAACACCCCCTCCACCGCCGCCCCCCAAGCCTCCGGTCGCGTCCCCAAGCCAAGCTGGTGCCCCGTCCCATCCAACACAACATGCCGTCCAGGGCCACCCAACGCCGCCACAATTGCTGCACCATCCTCCGGCGGCGCCCGCTCATCCAGCGCCCCCGACACCACCAACGTGGGCACCGCAATCCCCGCCGCATCGTCCACCGGACGCAGGTCAAACGCCCAGAACCCCGTCCACGCACTCCCCCAGAACGTCAGCAGCTGTGCCCCAGGTGTCGCCGGCAGCCCCAGAATCCGAAACCGCTGCCCCACCGTGTCCACCAACGACGCATACGGCGCCTCCGCAATCACCGCATCCAGCGGCGCATCCACCCGACCCGCCGCACCCAACGCAGCCACCGCACCCATGCTGAAGCCATACGCCACCAGCGGCCCTTCGTGCGTTTGCCGCAGCACCCGCGCCAGCCCACCGAAGTCCTCCGCCTCGCGGTACCCCAGCGTGGTGTAGGCACCCGTCGAGTCGCCCGCACCGCGCTGGTCGGGCAGCACCACCCGATACCCCCGGTCCAGGAACCACTCGCCCACGCCCAACAGCTCGTCGCGGCAGCCGCCATAGCCATGCAACGCCACCACCGTCCCGCGCGCGGTCCCATCCGGCTCCACCGTCCACACCGACAGCCGCTCCCCGTCGGCCGTCTCGTACTCCCCACTCGAGAACACTCTCCCCAAGGCTGTCTTCGGGTCCGTACGATTCTCCGGGCGCGGCAGTGTGGGCCCCAACACAAGCACCGAGGCCGCTTCCGACACCGAGATGGACTCCGGCGACGTGGTGCGCACCCCGGGCGGTCCGAAGAACAGAAAGGCCCGTGCGTGCATCGCCGCCAGGAAGTTCACCCCGAGCACCATCGCGCCCGCCCCCAGTGCCACCCGATGTGCCCAGCGCATCGCAAGCCTCCTTCGGTCCAGCCGACCTCCATCGCTACCACACCGAGGCCACCGACCATCCCCAACTCGTGTGCAACCAGGCCCTGACCGCAAGTGCCCACACAGTGTCCCGAAGTGTCCTGCCACGGCCTCCAGGGCCACCGTAGAAGGAGGGTGTCCCCGGCGGGTCCATCCGCCAAGACACCCCGACTGTCCACATCCTCGGAGGCCACCATGCTCGTACTCGCCGCCCTTCTGTCCGTCGCCCACGCCGCACCTGGCGACCACATCTCCTGCGGAGAGGACGTCCAGACCTTCGCCCTCCACCAGTCCGACTCCGACGGCGACGGCCTCTCCGACATCGACGAGATCTTCAGCATCGGCACCAGCCGCACCCTCGACGACACCGACGGCGACGGCCTCTCCGACCACCAGGAGCTGTGCGTCCTCGACTCCGACCCCCTCGTCCCCGACCCCATCCCCGCCCGCGTCCAGGTGTCCGTGTGCCTGCGCATCGTCACCGACGCCGAGGGCCTGTCTCGGCTCACCACCACCGTCTACACCGCCACCGAAGCCACGCCGTCGGGCTGCTTGCTCCACACGCCTCTGGGCGACGTATGGGACGGCCCCGACGCCGGCCTGGTGCCCGTCTACCGCCACACCTCTGCCGACGCACACCGCCTCTCGCTCGACGCCGACTCCGAAGCCAACGAAGACCCCGACGCCGAGTTGTTGTTCTACGGAGAAGCCGTGGGTGCCGGCACCGGCGACGTCATCTCCACCGGTCGCTACGACGACACCTGGCTGGTCTTCTCCGCAGCCGACGCCCCCTTCGCTTGGGACGTCCAGGTCGAGCTCTTCGAGACCATCGGCCCCTGACCTCACCGACCGCCGAACAGCCCCGCCTGCACCGGCTCTGCTGGCACCGCGTCCCACAACAGCGGCCCCACGGGCGCCCCCCGAGCCGTCAGCAGGCGATGGAAGCGACGGGCGGTCGCCGGTGAGAAGAAGTCGTCGGGGCAGTGCACGAAGAAGTACACCTCCACGCCACCTTCGAGCCAGCCATGGACCCGCTCCGCCCATTCATGCAGAAAGGGCTCCGTGCGGGCAGGGTCGGGGTGGGAGATGAGGCGCACGAACGCGAGACCACCCGTCACCACCGCATGCAGCGGCAGCTCGGGCTTCTTGCGGGGGTTGTCCGACTGGGGGTCGTCGGAGCCGCTGTAGATGGGTCGGGTGTCCAGCACCACGCGTCCCATCCCGAGCCGCGACAGCAGCGTGTCCAAGCGCGTCCCGAAGGCACCGCCATACCAGTCCGGGTGGCGGACCTCCACCGCCAGCGACAGCCCCAGCTCCCGCCGCCACGCATTCAGCACGCGCGCCAGCTCCGGTCCCTCGCGGGGGCCAAACGACGGCGGAAGCTGCAGAAAGCAGGGGCCCAGGCGGTCACCCAGGTGGTCGCGTACATGGGTCCCGAAGTCCAGAGCCCCGCGCACATTATCCACCAGGTCGCCCTCATGGCTCACGGTGCGGGGCAGCTTGGGACAGAACCGAAACGTGGCCGGCACCTGTCGGGCCCGCTTCTGCAGAGTCGCCGCCGAGGGCACTCCGTAGAAGCTGTCGTTGCCCTCCACGCAATCCAAGCGCTCCGCGTACCGCCGCAACATGTCGGCCTTGCGCACGCCGGTGGGCAGAAACGACCCCGCCCAGCGGTCGAAGCCCCACACGGCCAGCCCCAGGTGAAATGCCGCCATCCAAGATTCCTCATGGTCGTCGTCCCGGCATAGCATCCTGCGCCCGAGGAGCTCCCGTGTCCGATGCCCCCCTCACCATCCCGCTCCGTGTCCCGGTCGGAAAGTCCGTCTTGTCCGGCCTGCTGTTCATCGCTGCGGGGGCCTTCTTCCTGTGGCTGGCCGCCAACGGCATCGTCGACGTCGGGATGCTCCGCAAGCTGCCCCTGGAGGCAGGCGGAAAGGTGGTCGTCCTCCGCATTCTCGCGGTGCTGTCCATCGCACTCGGCGGGCTGGGCCTCACGAAGGTCCTCGCGCTCGTTCGTCCCCCCATCCTGGTCATTGGCGACACCCACGCCGATGTCCCCCATGGCATCGGCCTCCTGCGGCGCACCCGCGTGTCCCGCGCCGACCTCCAGCCCGCCCGCGTCACCGACTACGGCGCGGGGCAGGTCCTCGCACTGAGCTGGACCGGCGGCAAGGCCTACCTCCCGCTCGCCTGGTTCCCCTCGCCCGACCACGTCGAGACCGCCCGCAGCGCCCTCCAGACAGGTCCGTCATGACCCCACGAATCGTCGACCACATCCGCTCCATCGCCTCCGGCTACGACTGGTTCATCGTCGACCAGTGGGGCGTTCTCCACGACGGTCACACCGCCCATCCCGGCGCCGTCGAGGCCCTGCGTCACCTGCGGGCACACGGCCCCGTCGCCCTCATCTCCAACACCTCCCGCCGCATCCCCGTCGCCGAAGCCGTCCTCCAACGCCTCGGCTTCCCCCCCCACCTCTACGACGCCTGCTTCACCGCCGGTGAGCTCGCCGCCCGCTGGCTCGAAGACCACATCACCGCCCTCGGCAGGACCGCGCGGGTCCACAGCCTGCTCGGCCCCCCTGGCCCCACCAGCATGGTCGCCACCCTCGACGTCGTCCACACCCCCGAGATCGACCACGCCGACGTCATCCTCGTCGCCGGCACCCACCCCGGACCACGCACCACCTTCGACCCCATCCTCCGCGCCGGCATCGACAGCGGCCTCCCCCTGCTGTGCGCCAACCCCGACGTCCGCAGCATCCAGCCAAACGGCTCGTTTCTGTGGTGTCCCGGCGCCTTCGCCGAGCGCTACAAACAGCTCGGCGGCACCGTCCATCGCTTCGGCAAGCCCGGCCGCGCGCTCTACACCGCCGCCCGCACGGTCCTCGGAGACCCGGGCCGTGGCCTGGCCTTCGGAGACTCCCTCGAACACGACGTCCGCGGCGCCCACAACGCCGGCCTCGCGATCGGCTTGGTCACCCGAGGCATCCACGGCCCCGACCTCGGCCTCTCCCCCCTCGCACGCCCATGCCCCGATCGGGTCGCCCAGCTTGCCCAACAGTACGGCACTTCCGTCGACTACGCGATGGCCACCTTCCGCTGGTAGGCCGCCGGATCCAGGTGGAGACCGCAGCCGTGCGATAGTCGACGGCCGACAAATCGGCGAGACGAAGCACCCATGGGCATCTCCCGCACCACAGCAGCCGTCGGAGTCCTCGCGGCCACGCTGTCCTGCGCCCCACAGAACCTGGACTCCGCCACCCCGGTCTGGGGTGTGTCGCCGTTGCCGCAGGCGTCCGTCCGCCTCGAGCTCCCGCGCTACGAGCTGCCGCGCACCACCGCCGAGCCGCTCGACGCCCACACCCTCGACCTCCAAGAAGCCGTCCTCCTGCCCCCCATGGAGGAATGGCCCATCCACTGGACCGACGAACGCAAGCGCCTCGCCGCCCGCTACTTCGAGGCCCACAAGGGCTGGGAGCTCGGCCCGGACACCGACATCGACGCCCTCACCACCATGGACCCCAAGATGGTGGTGGTGCACTGGACCGCCGGGGCCAGCGCGAAGTCGGCGTACCACACCTTCCTCTCCGAGCGGCAGACCGGCCAGCGCATCCGTCGGTCCTGGAACGAGGTCAACCTCGCGGCACACTTCGTGGTCGACCGCGACGGCACCATCATCCGCTTGATGCCCGAGACCCGCATGGGGCGGCACACCATCGGCCTCAACCACCTCGCCATCGGCATCGAGAACGTGGGCGACGGCGACCGGATGCCCCTCACCCCCGCCCAGGTCGAGGCCAACGCCCACCTCGTGCGGTGGCTCACCTGGCGCTACGACCTCACCCACCTCATCGGCCACTACGAATACCAACACTTCGAAGGCCACCCCTACTTCGAAGAGACCTTCGACTGGTTCCGCACCGGCCGCGCCGACCCCGGCGAGGCCTTCATGGCCGACCTCCGCACCCAAGTCGCCGACCTCGGGCTCCAAGGCTCCCCGCGCACCGATGGCTGACGGGCTCACCCCGCTCACGCCGCCGCCCCGCGACGACAGCACCCGCCGTGTCGTCACCGGTCGGGTCCATGCCGTTGCGCTCGACTCCTCCCGCCAGGCCCTCGTGCGCGTCGAGGCCGGCACCGGCGTCGTCTTCACCCCCCTCGACGGCGGCCCCGAGACCACCTGGCCGTTCCTCCGTCGCCGCATGGTGGAACAGCTCGTCGTGGCCCCCGACGGCACCCTGCACGCCGCCACCCTCCAAGGCGTCCTCACGCTGGCCGAGCCCCGCATCCCCGACGTCCGCAAGATCGGCGGAGGCGCCCTGTGCATCGCCATCGACGACCAGGGCCGACACGCTGTGGGTACCGGCAGGGGCGAGGTCTGGCTCGGCGACGACCACCCTGGCTTCAACGGCTACCAGGCCCACGAGAGCCGAGTCGAGGCCATCGCCCGCCGCCACAACATCATCGTCTCCGGGGGCGCCGACGCCCGCATCGTGTGGGCCGACCTCCACACCGAACAGGCCACCGCCTTCAGCGGCCACGTCGCCGGCATCACCGCGCTCGCTCTGCACACCCGGGCCATCAGCGGCAGCGCCGACGGCTCCATCAAGGCCTGGGGCGGTCCCGAGGCTGGCCTCTTGTGGTCCACCAAGCTCCCGGGTGGGGGCCCCGTCCACGCCCTCGCCCACACCGGCACCCACATCCTCGCCTCCGGCCGCGACCGCGCCATCTACACCCTGTCCCCCGAAGACGGCCGGGTGCTGGGCCTTCACGTCGGACACAGCCGCTCCGTCGCCGGCATCTTCCCCCTCGCCGACGGCACCTTCTGGTCCTTCGGCCGCGACCGCTCCCTGCGCCACTGGGCCACCCCCGCAGCGCGGAATCCACCCCCGTTCTTCGGCCACAGCGACGGCGTACGGGCTGTTCTCGTCGAAGCGGGCACCCTGCACACCGCGTCGCGCGACGGCACCATCCGCACCTGGGACCTCACCGCCCAAGCCCCCACCGGCAAGCCCTTCCAGGTCAGCGCCGGCGCCGTCCAGGTCCTCGCCCGCGCCACCCCCGACACCCTCTTCTTTGGCACCACCGAAGGCACTGTCGGCATCGTCGACGCCCGCGGCCGCACCCTCCACCGCCAGTCCCTGCACGAAGGCCCCGTCACCTGCCTCGCCCGCCTCGGCCCGCACCACCTCCTGTCCGGCGGTGCCGACGGCGTTCTCCGCACCTGGGACGCCCAGCGCCTCACCCCCTTGTCCGCCCGCACCCACCACACCGACCGCGTGCGCTGCATGGCCGTCCTCCCCCACGCCGACAACACCGTCGTCACCGGCAGCTACGACGGCACCCTCGCCCGCGTCTCCCCGTTCGGCGGCCCGCCCCTCGCCCGCATGACCGGCCACACCCGCCCGGTCGTTGGCGTCGCAGCCACCGGCACCTCCATCGCGTCCGGCAGCCTCGACGGCACCGTGCGCACCTGGCGGCTCGACGGCACCCCCATCGCCACCGAGACCGCCGACCCCGACGGCGTCGTGGGCGTGGTCACCGTGGCCCCCGAGCGCATCGTCACCGTCGGCAAGTCCGGCTGCATCGCCCTGTGGTCCACCCCCGACCTCGAGCGCCTCGCCACCCACACCCCGGGCGTCCCGCTCGACGGCGTTGGAAGCGGCCACACCGCCGACGGACAGCCCGTTGTGGTCATTGGCGACCAACGTGGCGGCATCACCGTGCTCGCCCTCACCTCCGGATAGCTGCGCGCCAGCGGTTGCGGCCCCCACCCCCGATGTCATACGGCCGATGCCCCGGTTCGTCGTCGGAAGGAGGGCCCATGGGCCGCATGTTCGAAGCTCGGAAGCACACCATCTTCGCGCGCAACGCACGCATCGCGAAGCAGTTCACACGCGTCAGCCGCGAAATCGTCATCGCCGTGAAGGCCGGCGGCCCCGACCCCGACAACAACCCCGCCCTGCGCCGCGCCATCCAGAACGGCCGCGCCGTCAGCATGCCCAAAGACAAGATCAAGTCCGCCATCGAGCGGGCCCTCGGTGGCCAGGGCGAGGACTACCGCGAGGTCATCTACGAGGGCTACGGTCCCCATGGTGTGCCTATGATGGTCGTCACCACCACCGACAACCCCACCCGCACCGTCGCCAACGTGCGCATGCACTTCAAGAAGAACGGCGGCAACCTGGGCAACTCTGGCAGCGTGGCCTTCCTCTTCCAGCGCATGGGCTTCATCAACATCAAGCCCGACGGCCACGACCCCGAAGAGCTCGAGCTCGAGATGATCGACCACGGCCTCGAAGAGCTCGGCGAGAGCGAAGACGACGACGGCAACCCCCTCCTCGTCCTGCGCTGCGCCTTCAACGACTTCGGCGACCTCCAGTCCGGCGTCGAAGGCAACGGCATCGAGCCCGTGTCGACCGGCTCCGTGTTCGTGCCCTCCACCTGGATGGACCTCTCCGACGCCCAAGCCGACGAAGTGCTCAAGCTAGTGGGTGTGCTCGAAGGCGACGACGACGTGCAGGACGTCTTCCACAACCTCAAGTGAGGGCGCCGTGAAGCCCACCGACACCATCGTCCCGCACACCTACGGCGACGGCGACCCCATCATCTCGCCCGCCGCCCAAGCCGCCCACGACGCCGCAGCCGAGCGGGGCGAGCGCACCTACCGCGACCCCGAGAGCGGCGGCCTGGTGGTCACTCGCGTCAACCAGCTGCGCCAGGGCTACTGCTGCGGCAACGGCTGCCGGCACTGCCCCTACCCCGCACATGTGCAGCGGGAAGCGGGCCGCGGCTCCATCCGGCCCGAGTAGCGGAGTCCTCCTCTGCGAAGCGGGGGAGGTGTCGAGCGCAGCGAGACGGAGGGGGCCCCGAAGTGCCTCACCCAGAGTCGCTTCGTCCCCGCTCACCGTCCCAGCACCACCTCGAACCCGAGGTCTTCCGCCTCGTACCACTCAAACGGCGTGTCTGTTCGGTCGACCAACACAAGGGGCACCACCTCCCCGTCCACCCGAACAAACACCCTGTCGCCCAGCGCCACCTCCGGCTGAGACCCACCAATCTCCAGCCCCTCGTGCGCGCACGTCTCTGCATCGAGCGCCCCGTCCGCGGTGGCCAGGCACAGCTCCACGCCGCGGGCCTCCATCGTCACCCAGCGTCCGCGCGCCCCACAGTCCCAGCTCGACAGCACCAGGTGCGCCTCATCGGCGTCCACCAGGCCATTCTCCCCGAACGACCACCCCTGGCTGCCCGTGCCGTCGCGGGTCTCCAGCACCAACACAATCTCGTCCACCACAGCCTCGGCATCCTCCGAGTCCACGGCCGCATCGGGCACCCACGCCGCCTCGCCAGACCACGTGAGCTCGGCGTCGTCCACCGGCTCGGACACCACTTCCGCACACCCCACCAACCCAAGCACACACACCCAAGCAGACCTTGCCATCACAACCTCCAGGCTTCGCATCCGATGTACCCGAAGCACCCGATGAGCAAGAACCCCCATCTTCCCACACCAGCTGTGCAATAATCCCCAACATGAACTGGGACGACATCCGCTTCGTGCTCGCAGCCGCCCACACCGGCTCCCTCCTCGCCGCCGCCAAGCGCCTCGGCGTCGACCACAGCACAGTCGGTCGCCGCATCGACTCCGCCGAAGAAGCCCTCGGTGTGCAGCTCTTCACCCGCACCCGGCGCGGGGTCGTCCCCACCCCCCAAGGCGCCCGGCTCCTCGCCTCCATGCGCCAGGTCGAAGCCACCGTCCATGGCGTCCAGCGCGACGCCCGCGCCCAACAAGCGAGCCTCGCCGGCACCGTGCGTGTCACCTCCCCCGAGACCCTCGGCGCCCACTACCTGGCCAGCCGCCTCGCCCACTTCCAGACCCAACACACCGGCCTCGTCATCGAGCTCATCCCCTCCGGCGAGGTCTTCGATCTCGTGCGCCAGGAGGCCGAGGTGGGCGTCCGTACCTTCCGCTCCGACCACGAGGGCCTCGTCGTCCGCAAGCTCGCCACCATCCGCTACGGCCTCTACGCAGCGCCGGCGTACCTGGCCCGCCACCCGGCTTCCAGCCCGCCCGACCTCACCCAGCACCACCTGCTCAGCATCCCGCCGTCCACCAACGAAGTCGAGCAGCGCTGGCTCGCCCGCATCGCCCCCGGCGTGTCCCCCGCCTTCGTCAGCCCCGTGTCGTCCGCCTTGCGCGAAGCCGCCCGAAGCGGCGCCGGCATCGCCATTCTGCCCTGCTACCTGGGCGACGCCGACCCCTCGCTGCGCCGCATCCCCATGCCGCACCCGCCCTCCGAGACCGTGTGGATGACCGTCCACCGCGACCTCCGCCAGATGCCCCGCGTCCGCGCCGTCCTCGACTTCCTCATCGAGACCACCCGCGCCGACGCCCCCCTCTTCGGCGGGTGAAGCGCCCACCCGGCCCGTGAACCCCGGTCAGTCGTTGCCCACGTCGGCGCCAAAGAAGAGCCATGCCTGCCCCGACGACGTGAGGGTGGGCGACGAGCCCGAACCACCCACCATCAGGTCATCTTGGCCATCACCGTCCACGTCGGCCAGGTCGATGGCCGAGCCGAATTTGGCGTAGCTCGCAGGCCCCGTGAGCACGATGTCGGCGTGGTCGGTGCTCGCGCTGCCGCTCATCGGTCCCCACACCACCCACACCGCTCCAGCCGAGTTGCCGGGGTCGTCGTGGTCGGTGGCCCCCACCACGATGTCGTCTGTGCCATCGCCGTCCACGTCGCCGTGGGTGAGCGCAGACTCGTATGCGCCCAGCATGTCTTCCACGTTCGCGCCATACAGCTCGAAGCGCGACGCCGCTGCCAGGTCCTGCTCCCCCGCCCAGTCCGGGCCGCCCGGCACCACAAAGGCCGACCCTCCGCGCCAGGCCCCCGTGCCGCGGGCGTAGCACCCCACCAGGACGTCGTCGTAGCCGTCGTGGTCGACATCTCCGGCCGAGCCGACCTGGCTGCCACACAGGTCGCTGGCGGTGTCGCTCGTGAAGTCCACATCCGAGCCCGACACCGCCCCCAGGTGCGTCCCGGTGGTCAGCGGTCCGTAGAAGACCAGGGCAGACCCATGGTTGCCCGTGCCGCCATAGGCATGGCCCACAACGAGGTCGTCTTGGCCGTCGCCATCGAAGTCGCCGATGCCCGCGGCCGCGCGACCGATCAACGCCACGGAGTCCTCCCCGGAGATCTGGACGTCGGCATCGCCCGCCGCCACCGAGCTGGCTCGGGTGCCGCCAAAGATGAGGTAGACCGAGCCCGCATCGGAGATGCCTCTCGGGTCGGCACCCCGCGCATCGACCATGAGGTCGTCGATGCCATCTCCGTTCAGGTCTCCGACGCCCGCGGGGAGGGAGTAGCCCAGCTGGTCGCCGTCGGAGTCGCCAAACACGTACAGGTCGGCGTCCGAGGCGTCCGCCCCACCGGTAGCGGGTCCGTAGTACACGTACACACTGCCCGCCAACGAACCCCCGTCGTCCTGCCCGTAGGCAGCCACCACAAGGTCGTCGTAGCCGTCGTCGTCGAGGTCGCCCTGGTTGGACAGTCGGCTGCCGAGGTAGTCCGAGCCCGCTTCGCCCACCACCGAAAACCGCGCCGAGGAGGTGGTGGTGCTTCCCGTCGAGCGGGCCGGACCCGAGAACACGTACGCAGCGCCACCGGTCGGCGCGCCGTCGTCGTTGCCGTAGGCCCCCACGGCCAGCTCACGCACGCCGTCGCCATCCCAGTCGTCGAGGATGGCCACCCCCGTCCCCAGGAAGTCGAAGCTGCTCGCGCCCTCCACATCCCAGGCGGCGTCGGCGGTGGTGTAGGCCTGCAGGCAGCCATCGTTGTCGTGGCCGTCGCAGTTGCTGTCGGTGCCGTCGAAGCAGGTCTCGGCGCCGAAGGGGACCACCGTGGCATCGGTGTCGTCGCAGTCGGCGGTGGTGGTCTCGGCGACATACCCGGGGGGCTGCTCACACGCGGTGAGGGAGCTGGAGGCATCGCCCCAGCCGTCGGTGTCGGCGTCGAGGTACCAGGTGGGGGCGTCCACCGCCGAGGCTTCGTCGGTGGTGCCGTCGCAGTTGTTGTCGACGCCATCGCAGGTTTCGTCGGCGCCCAAGTAGATGGTGGGGTCGGTGTCGTTGCAGTCATCTGCCGTGAGGTAGCCGTCCTCGGGCGCCTCACAGGCGGTGGTGGTGGCCGTTGCAGACGCCTGGCCGTCGCCGTCGAGGTCGTGGTACCACACGGTCTCGGGCGAGATGCTGGCATCGGTGTCGTCGCAGTCTTCATCATTGTCGGCCACGCCCGCGGCCCCCGGACAAGCGGGTGTGGGTGCGTCCGGGTCGCCGTAGCCGTCGCCATCCGTGTCTGCGTAGAGGGTGACCGCATCGGTGGCACCGTCGTCGGGAGTGCCGTTGCAGTCGTTGTCGGCGCCGTCGCACACCTCGGTCCCGCCGGGGAAGGCGGTGGGGTCGAGGTCGTCGCAGTCGGAGCTGTCGGGGAGGAAGCCAGCGGGTGCGTCGCAGGCCACCTCGGTCAGCGATGTGCCGCCGAAGCCGTCTTCATCGGCGTCGAGGAACCAGGTGGTGCCGTCGACCGGGTCGTTGTCGACCGCACCGTCGCAGTCGTTGTCCACGCCGTCACAGGCCTCTTGCGCACCGGGATGGGCCGACGCATCGGAGTCGTCGCAGTCCACGTCGGCCGTGGCGCCATCGCCGTCGGCATCCACGATGTCTCCGTCGCCCTTCGATGATGCGCACGCCACGAGCACCGAGCAAGCCGACAGGACCAGGAGCAGAAACGGACGCAACCTTCCCCCAATGACTACGGGCGGAACCATAGCCGTTTTCGTAGGGCGGCGGAGCGGCAATCATCGGGCAGGCGGCTGACGCCCGGAGACAGCAACATGGCGCCGAGCGCTACTCCTGTGTCGCACCCCAGACGCTACGCTCCCACCTGACCCGGAGGCCCAACCATGACCCCACTTCGCATCGCTGGCATCGTCCTGTCCCTGCTCGGGGCGCTCATGGCCGCGTTCCCCGGGTGGTTTGAGCCCCTCACCGGTGGTCCGGGGCCTGCCGCCACCCCATTCGAAGCCGTCGAGCGCCACATCCGCGGCGGCATGGTGCTCGGTCTCGGCCTCGCGTTCATCGCCCGCACCGAGCTCCGTCCGTGGGGCGACACCATCGCCACGGGCTTCCTCTACGTCATCCTCGGCGCACTGCTGGCTCGCCTGCTGGGCCTGGTCATCGAGGGTTCCGACCCCCGACAGTGGATGTATGTGGCGGTCGAGGGCGCCCTGATGGCCCTTCCCGCACTATGGCTGTGGCGGTCCAGCGCGGGCGGCTGAGCGTCCTGCGCCGACATTCCTGTGAGGAGGCATCCATGGCGGGTCAACAAGTCTACGGAATCGGGGAGGGCTGGAAGGGCATCCTCGCCGACGTCGGCGTCGACCACGTCGATGTCCTGAGGCGTGCGCAGCTGCCCGAAGACCTCCTCAACCGCGACAACGTCCGCCTCACCACCGGTGCCTTCCTCCGGTTCATGGCCGCGCTCGACGCCAGCGTCGACGACCCCCACTTCTGGGTGCGGTTCACCGAGGCCATGAGCCCCGAGTACTTCACGCCGCCCGTGTTTGCAGCGCTGTGCAGTCCCAACCTGGCCATCGCCGCCGAGCGCCTCGCCCGGTTCAAGCCCCTCATCGGTCCCATTCGCCTCGACGTCCACGACGGCCCCGAGGCCCTCGTTCTCACCTACCACTGGACCGACGCCGCCCTCCAGCAGCCCGCGTATATGCACGGCCTGGAAGCCATGTTCGCCACCAACCTCGCCCGTCTCGGCACACGGCAGAGGATTCGTCCCACCGAGGTGGTCGTTCCAGCGTTCCCCCGCGACCCCCTCCCCTTCGAAGACTATCTGGGCATCCGCATGAAGAAGGGGTCGCCCATCCGCGTGACCTTCAGCGCCGCCGATGCCCACCGACCGTTCCTCACCGCCAACCGAACCATGTGGAGCATCTTCGAGCCCGAGCTGCGGCGCCGGCTCGCCGACCTCGAAGGCAACGCAACCTACGCAGAACGCACCCGTGCCGTGCTCATGGAAGCGCTGCCGAGCGGTCAGGTGGGCATGGACAACGTGGCGCGTCGGCTCGCCGTGAGCTCTCGCACCCTCCAGCGCCGCCTGAAGGGCGAAGGCACCACCTTCAAGGCCGTCGTCGACACCACCCGCGAGCGCCTGGCCCGGCACTACCTCCGCCAGACCCGACTCACCGCCACCGAGATTGCCTACCTGCTGGGCTTCGACGAACCCACCTCCTTCTTCCGTGCCTTCCAGCGCTGGACCGGAACCACACCGGAGGGCATGCGGCAGACGTTGGGCCGCGCCACCTCGGCCGCATGACGCCCCCCGCCACCGTGGCGTTCACAGACAGGGAGTTGGCGCCCACGGACAGTTTGATGGCGCGTGAGAAGGCCTACCTTGGGGACGTCGGGAGCAGCACCCGACCCCATCAAGGAGTCCACGAACATGACCGTCCCCAAGAGCTTCGGACCCAAAGGCTGGACCCCCGACCGGCTCGGCTCCCTCGCCGGCAAGACCTTCCTCATCACCGGCACCACCACCGGCACCGGCCTTGAAGCCACCCGCACCCTCCTCTCCAAGGGCGCCCGAGTGGTCATGCTCAACCGCAACGCGGAGCGGGCCGCCGGCGTCGTCGCCCGGCTGAAGGATGAGCTCGGCGCCGAAGCCGACGTCTCCAACGTCGTCATGGACCTCTCCGAGCTGGCCTCCGTCCGCCGGGCCGCCGCCGAGGTCCTGGAGGCCGCCCCCCGCATCGACGCCCTCATCTGCAACGCCGCCATGGCGCAGGTGGCCGTCCAGGAGCTCACCCCCGACGGCTTCGAGCGCCAGCTCGGCGTCAACCACATGGGCCACTTCCTCCTGTGCGGGCTGCTCTTCGACCGCATCGACGCCTCCGCCGGTCGCATCGTGATGGTGGGCAGCCTGGCCTACAAGCAGGGCCTCAAGCGCATCAAATTCGAGGACCTCAACTTCGATGAAGGCTACTCGCCCTGGGACTCCTACGCCCAGAGCAAGCTCGCCCAGATGATGTTCGGCTTCGAGCTGCATCGGCGCGCACAAGCCGCCGGAAAGAACGTCCAGGTCCGTGTCTGCCACCCCGGCGCATCGCGCACCAGCCTCATCCAAGGCGACAACATCAGCCTGCTCCTGCGGATTGTCTGGACCCTCGCGGCGCCGCTCATCGCCCAGTCCGCCGAGAAGGGGTCGCGCCCCGAAGTGATGTGTGCCACCGAAGACGGCCTGGAACCGTTCGCGCTGTGGGGCCCCACCAAGCGGGGCGAGACCGTGGGCGCCGTCGACCGGTGTACCCTCGAAGAGCACGCCCTGGACACCAAAGACGCCGCCAGGCTCTGGGCGCTTTCCGAAGAAAAGACCGGCTTCCAGTTCGCCTTGTAGGGGCCGTCGCCCTGAATCACATCCGGCCAGCCCCACACCCACGCGTGTCAATCCCCCCCCTTCCACCGGACACCGGACCGCTCCACGATAGGCACCGCCCATGAACGCTGGTCGCCCCACCCTCTGTTGTCCGTGTTGCTGCTGTGCAGCTGCGGGCCGTGGTGGCTGAACCGAACTCCCGTTCGTTCATCCCACTCGATGCAAGCCCGCCTGGCCCTCCTGGCGGGCTTCGTCGTTCTCACCATCTTCTTCTTCGGTCTGTCGTGACGCTCACCATCCCCCTCACCGCACCCACCTGCTGCTGCTGCTGCTGCTGCTGTGCGTGCGCCTGTGGGTGGCCGGGAGTGTAACGACGCCAAGCAGCGTCCCCCCCGGCGAACATGGTCCGGGGAGTTGGCTCCGGTCCGTGTCGCCCCAGTGCAACCGGAGCCTCCATGCCCGCACGCTCATCCGCCACACATGCAGCCTCTCCACCGAGGTTCGCCGACAACACAGACCCGGTCGAGATTCTCGACTGGGTCACCCGAGCCTGCCCCGACGCCGTCCTCGCCACCGCACTCGGTCCGCAGTCCATCGCCATCCTCGAGCTGCTCCACCAGCTCGACCGCCGCGTGCCCGTCGTGTTCCTCGACACCCACCTCCACTTCCCCGAGACCTACGCCCTGCGCATCCGGCTGCAGCACCGCTACAAGCGCACCATCCAGGCCATCCAGCCGGCCCAGTCTCTTCAGCAACAACAGCGCGACCACGGTCCCGAGCTGTGGCGCACCCACCCCGACCGCTGCTGCGCCCTTCGCAAAGTGGCGCCCCTCGCCGCCACCCTCGCCGGCCGCAGTGCGTGGATCACTGGATTGCGTCGAGACGCATCGACCACCCGCGCCCGCACCCGGGCTGTTGAGTGGGATGCCACACACGCCCTCTGGAAGGTCAACCCACTCGTCGCCTGGACGCGGCCACAGGTCTTCGCCTTCCTGCAGGCCCACGAGGTTCCCGTGAACCCCCTCCTGTCTCGCGGGTACACGAGCGTGGGCTGTGCTCCGTGCACCCGTCCCAACCCGACCGGCACCGACGAGCGCGCGGGCCGCTGGGCCGACCGCGAAAAGACCGAGTGTGGCATCCACCACCTCTACAGCGAGACCACGGAGGTGGCCCGATGACCCGCCCGTCCATCGCCGGTCGGCCCGACCACGTCCGCGCCGACATCCGCCAGTTCGCAGACACGCTCGCCCGCTTCCAAGCCGGCCAGGTCGCCGAGTCTACATTCCTCGAGTTCCGCCTCCGCCACGGCGTCTACGGACAGCGCCAAGACGGCGTACACATGATGCGGTCCAAGCTGCCACTCGGTCTCCTCGGTGCCGACCAGCTCGATGCATTCGCCGACCTCACGCACGCCTACGCGAGCGGCGTGGCCCACCTCACCACCCGCCAAGACATCCAGGTCCACTTCGTTCCCCTCGCCCAGACCCCCGACCTCATGCGGGTCCTGGCCCGCGCCGAGCTCACCGCGCGCGAAGCCTGCGGCAACGTGGTGCGAAACGTCTGCGCCACCCCACTCGCCGGTGTGTCGCCCCACGAGGCCTTCGACGTCACCCCCCACGGCATGGCCCTCGCCCGCTTCCTCCTCCGTCATCCCGACGGCCAGAGCCTCGGCCGCAAGTTCAAGGTCACCTTCGCCGGCTCCGCCGACCGCGCCTTCAACCTCACCGCCATCCACGACCTCGGCCTCACCGCCACTGTGAACGGCGACCAGCGGGGCTTCATCGTCGACGTTGGCGGGGGCCTGGGCGCCGTCCCACATGAAGCCCAGCGCCTCACCGACTTCCTGCCCGAAGCCGAGCTGCTCCCCCTCACGCTGGCCATCGTCCGTGTCTTCGCCCGCCATGGCGAAAAGAACAGCCGCGCCCGTGCCCGCATGAAGTTCCTCGTCGCCCGGTGGGGCATCGCCCGGTTCCGTGCCGAGGTGGATGCCGAACGCGCCCGGCTGGCCTTCGACCCGACCTGGACCCAACACCTCCGCCACCCCGACCCCATCTGGACCGACCGTCCGCTCCACGGGCCCGCGCCCCACCACCCCGCCCCCGAAGGCCCCGACGTCTGGCTCCAGAAGCAGCATGGGTACGCGGTCGTCAAGGCCCGGGTGCCCCGCGGCGACCTGTCCCCCGAGCAGCTGCGGGCCGTCGCCCACCTCCTGCGCACCCACACCGGCGACACCCTCCGCATCGGCTGGGACCAGTCCCTCTACATTCGCCAGGTGCCCTTCGACCGCGTCGACGCCGTCCGCACGGGCCTCTCCCGCATCGGGCTGGGCGGACCGCGACCCGGTGGCCTCGCCGACCCCGTCACGTGCCCTGGTGCAGACACGTGCAAGCTGGGCATCACCTCGCCCCGTGCCGTCGCCCGACAGGTCCAAGACAAGCTCCAGGCCCTCGCCCGCACCTCCCCCCGACTCGCCGCCCTCCGCATCCACATCAGCGGCTGTCCCAACTCCTGCGCCCAACACCAGCTCGCCGACATCGGCTTCTTCGGCGCCGCCCGCACCCGCGATGGCGTCACGGCCCCCCACTACATGGTTCTCGTCGGCGGCGAACAGGACGGTCGCGTGCCCGGCCCCGCCCCGCTCGGTACCGGCTTCTCCACCACCATCATCAAGCTGCCGGCCGCCCGTCTCGCCACCGCCGTCGAGCGCCTCTCTGCACTCTACCTCCAACACGCCGAACCCGACGAAACGGCCGGCTCGGTCTTCCGCCGACTCGGCCGAGCCACCATCCGGTCCCACCTCACCGACCTCCGCACCCTCCCATCCCCGCTCGAAGCCCCCGAGCTCTACCGCGAGCACGGTCGGTCCGAGCCCTTCGCGGTCGTGCGCGGAACGGGCGAGTGCGCAGGTGCGGTCGTTCTCGGCGCCGACCTGCTGCTCATGGAAGCCGACCAGGCCCGCGAGCAGCTCCGTCTCGCCGTCGAGACCCACGCCCCCGGTCCCACCGTGCACCAACGGGCCCTCGCGGCCATGACCCTCGCCGCCAGAGCGCTGCTCGATGCGGACGGCCAGACCAACCCCGCCGACATCGTCCACGCCTTCCGGCGGACCTTCTACGACACCGGGCGCATCCTCGAAGGCGTGGGCTTCTACCTCCTCGAAGCCCACGCCGAGCCCGCAGAGTCGGTCAGCGGAGACCGCATCCGCCGACTCGTCATCGAGGCCGACCTGTTCGTCGAAGAGGCGCACGCTGCATTGGGCCGCCTCCGCAACCCGTCGCGAGGTGTCGCATGACCCCACTCATGCTCGCCTGGCGACTCGACGGTCGACACGTGGTCGTCGTCGGTGGAGGCACGGTCGCCGCCGACCGTCTCGCCAGCCTCCAGCCCACCGGCGCCCGCGTCACCCTCGTCGCACCTCGGGTACGCCCACGCACCCGCCCCCTCCTCGACGCCCCCCGGGTGCACTGGCTCCAGCAGCCCTGGTCCCCCCACCTCCTCGAGTCCCTCGCGCCCGACCTCGTGCTCGTCGCCGTCGACGACCCCACCCTCTCCACCGCCATCGCCGAGCAGTGCCGCAACGCCCGCATTCCCGTCAACGTGGCCGACCAACCCCCGCTCTGCGACGTCTACTTTGCCTCCGTCCACCGCGACGGCCCGCTCCAAGTCGCCGTGTCCACCAACGGCGCCGGTCCGGGCCTGGCCGCCCGCATTCGCCGCGAGCTCGCTGCGTCTCTACACCCACACACCACCCGGGCCCTCCGACAGTTCGCACGCTTGCGCCAAGCAGTCCGCACCCGGGACCCCTCCCCGGAAGCCGCCCCGCGCCGCATGTCCTGGCTGCGTGCCTTCGCCCGCCAGGCCCCGTGGCAGCAGCTCGCCACCCTCGACGTCGACACCGCGCTCGCCACCTATCCGCAGCCGCCACCACGCATCGGCCACGTCACCCTCGTCGGCGCCGGCCCCGGCGACCCCTCCCTCCTCACCATGGCCGCCCACCACGCCCTGATGCACGCCGACCTCGTGCTCGCCGACCGCCTCGTCCCCACCGCCATCACCGACCTCGCCCGCGGCCCAGTGCGCGTCGCCCGCAAGCACCCCGGCCGCGCCGAAGCCGCCCAGGCCGAGCTCCACCGGTGGATGCTCGAAGGCGCTCGGGCCGGCCTCCACGTGGTCCGCCTCAAGTGCGGCGACCCATTCCTCTTCGGTCGCGGTGCCGAGGAGCTCGCCGTTCTCGACGCCGCTGGCATCCCGGCGTCCGTGGTCCCTGGCGTGTCGTCTGCGCTCGCGGCACCGTTGCTCGCACGCATCGCCCCCACCACCCGGGGCGTGGCCGACCGCGTGGTCATCTCCACCGGACGCGGTGCCGGTGGCCGACCGGTCGCCCCCCCACCCTTCCGCCCCGACACCACCGCGGTGTTCCTGATGTCCGTGGGCCGCCTCCCCGACCTGGTCGACGAGCTGCTCGGCCTCGGCTGGCCCCCCGACTGGCCCACCGCCGCCATCGAGCGCGCCAGCCACCCCGACCAGCGCGTGCTCCGAGCTCCTCTGGCCCAGCTCGCCACCGTCGCGCGAGCCCGAGACCTGCAGGCACCTGCTGTGATTGTTGTGGGGCGGGCAGCCAACCCGGAGCAGGGCGTGGCCACACAATGTGGGGCACCACCCGACCAATCCAAGGCCGCATAGGTGTTCGGTGCGTAGGTAGCGCACCGAACATCTCGTGTCTTCGTTGCCCCCCGAGCCCTACCCCAGCACCTCGAGCGTCCCCCCAGCCCCGAACCGGAGCCGCAGCGCCCGGCCCACCGCCACATCTGCGGGTACTGCCGACCGCGCCAATGTGAACCGTCCACCCGTCGGGCGGGCCACATCCACCGCGCTCGACCCTTCCGGCGCAGCCACCACCACGTAGGTGTCGGGCTGCCGGGGCACAGTGGGTGCTGGCCCACACTCCGCCGCTGCCGCCGCTGCTGCATCGTGCACGGGATGCCCGGGAGGCGTGAGCGCCATCGCAAACGCGTACATCCAGCCAGCATCCACTCGGTCTCCCCGACCCCGCAGAGCCAGCGTGCCCAGCCCCTGCCAGGCCCGCGCGAGCGAGGTCGCAATCGCCGGTGGCGGCACCCCATTCCCCGCCAGCCGACGCGTGAGCTCGGCCCAGGTCGCGTGGGCGTGTGCCAGCTCCCCGGCTGCCGCCTGCGCCGTAGCCATCGACAGCATCGCCCGCACCGCATGGGGGCTCTGGGCGCCATCCGAAGCGGTCGCCAGCTCTGCGGCCTCCGAGAACACCGCCGCCGCCTCTTTCGGGGCGTCCGACCGATGCAGCGCCTGCCCCAGAGCCAGCAGGGTGGTCAGCCGCTCCCGCGCACTCTCGAAGCGCGCCGAGATGTCGGCACTCCGACGCAAGGGAGCCACCGCCTCGCCCGGCTTGCCCCCGCGGGCCAGCACCACGCCCAGGCTGTGGAGGTCGCGGGCCACCGCCGGATGGGCCGGACCGAAGAACGACTCGTCGGCCTGCAGCGCCTGTCGGGCAAACCACAGAGCTTCCTCCAGCTGGCCGCTCCGGTCGCGCCCGATGGCCGCTCGGTGCAGAGCGGTCGCCATCTCCGGCACCGCGCCGCCATCGCGCGCGAGCTCCGCGGCTGCGGCGTATTGCTTCACCGCTCCGTCGAAGTCGCCTTTGCGCAACAGGCCGTCGGCTTCTGCCATCACGCGGTCGTAGCGCTCACGGCGGGCGTCGGTGGGGGGGGCCATGGTGCACCTCTCGAACATCCGGGGGCCGCAACGCTACCCGAAGCGCTCCCGAGACACGACCCGCGTCCCGGGTGGGTCGAGATGTGGCTGCACTGCTGCTCCTGTCCCTTCGATCGAGTAGACCCCGGTCAGCCCGAGTCCAACGAGGTACCGATGTCCGAGTGGCGCATCGAGCGTGGCGGTCAGACCACCGTCACCAGCGAAAAACAGGTCCGCGAAGACCTCCGCAAGGGTCGGCTGTCCGGCGCCGAGATGGTTCGTCCCCCCGGGGCCACCGGCTGGCTCCCGCTGCACACCCTCGCGCTCTTTGCCGAAGAGGTCCCGGTCCGCCGCACCGGCCAGCGCACCGCCGACTCTCGCATCGCGCGGGGGTGGATCATGCACCTCGTGGTCTTCCTCTTCGTGGTGGTGTGGCTGGGCAAGGGCACCATCCCCTCGTGGTCGCTGTTCTGGGGCATCGGCCTCTTCGCCCACACCCTCCGGGGCCTGCCCGCCGCTATCCGCACGCTGCGCAACCTACGCAAGCCAGCCATCGCCACCACGCCCCGCGCCGCCGTCCCCGCCCCGCCCGCCGAAGCCCTCGCCAACCTCGCCGACACCCTGGCCCCCGAGCGCCCCGTCCCCACCTCCGACTTCCTCGCGCAGGTCTCCGACGCCGTCACCGCCGTCCGCGCCGTCTGGGCCCGTGGTGCCCGCGCCCTCGGTCCGCCCCCCGACCTCGATGGCCTCACCCGTGCCGCCGAGCGCCTCGAAGCCCGCCACAAGGCGCTGGTGGCCCTGCACCGCGACGAAGACCGCACCGTCCTCGAGGCCGAGCTGCAGGCCGCCATCCAGCGCGAGTCCAACGCCCCGGATGCCGTCACCGCCGACATCTACACCCAAGAGGCCATCGCCATCGCCGACCGCCTCGCCGGGATCGACGCCGCCGTGTCCGTCGCCGAGCAGCTCGCCGCCCGCAAGCGCACCCTCCTGCACCAGCTCGCCGGCCTCCGCCTCGCCGCCGGCCAGACCGCCGCCACCCACGACGGCACCGAGCCCGCCCGCGTGGCCGGCACCCTCGTCGAAAAGACCGCCACCCTCCGCGACGCCCTCAAGGCCTCCGCAGAGGTCGACGACGCCCTCGTCCGCGCCCGCAAGGCCGCCGCAGCCGCCCGACGCCCCACCCGCTCGTGACCGACACCCTCCGTCCCGGCGCACGGGTCGACCGCTACCGGGTCGAGCTGCCCCTCGGCGAAGGGGGGATGGCCACCGTCTACCGGGTGCGGCACGAGGTTCTCGGCACCGTGCACGCCCTCAAGGTGCTCCACGTCGACGCCCCGCGCATCCGGGAGCGCCTGCTGTCCGAAGGCCGCGCGCAGGCCAGCCTCACCCACGAAAACGTCGTCGCCGTCACCGACGTCCTCGAAGTCGCCGACGCCCCCGCCCTGCTGATGGAATTCGTCGACGGCGGCACCCTCGCCGACGTCGTCAGCGGCACCCCGCTCCCCATTCCGCTGGCCATGCGCCTGTTCCGCGGCGTCGTGGCCGGGGTCGCCGCCGCCCACGCCCGCGGCATCATCCACCGCGACCTCAAGCCCAGCAACGTCCTCCTCGCGCTGCCCGACGACGACGACGACGACTGGCACGACGGCCCGCCCGACTGGTCCCGGGCCATCCCCAAGGTCACCGACTTCGGCCTCGCCAAGGTCGTCGACGATGCCCTCAACCACGCCGATCACGCCGGTCACCGCACCGAAGCCGGCATCGCCATGGGCACCCCTGCCTACATGGCCCCCGAGCAGATCCGCGACGCCCGGTCCGTCGACCACCGCGCCGACATCTTCTCCCTCGGCGCGGTCCTCTACGCCCTCATCTCCGGCCGCTCCCCCTTCGCCGGCCCCGACCGCTTCGCCGTTCTCAGCAACGTCACCAGCGGACGCTACCCCCCGCTCGAGCACTTCCGGCCCCGCATCCCCAAAGAGCTCCTCGACCTCGTCGCCAGCTGCCTCGCCGTCGAGCCCCACGAGCGCCTGCCGTCCGCCGACGTCCTGCTGCACCGCACCGACACCCTGCTCGACCACCTCGGCGAAGAGGGCTCCACCCTCCCCGTCCCCCTGCGCCCCGACCCCTCCTCCACCACCTGGGACCCCGACCACCCCGCCCCCTGGGTCACCGAGCAGGTCCCCGCCGCCGCGCCCACGGCCCCGCTCACCCAGCGCACGCCGTCGCGCTCCAGCGTCACCAAGACCCTCCCCCCACTCACCGAGTCCGCCGAGTCCACCACCGCCAGCGTGTCCGGGCTCGTGGTCGACCGGGAAGGCCGAGGCCACGTCGTCGAGCTGGTGGTCGTGCTCACCCCCGGCGCCAGTGGTGTCCGCAGCCCCGCCGACGTCGACCGCGATGCATCCGTTGCCGCCCAGCTCGCCGCCGCCGTCGCCCTCGGCCCCCGCTCCGACGAATACGGCGTCCGCTGGGCCGCCCGCGGTGTAGGCTTCACCATCCACGGCACGTCGCTCGGCCTCGCCATCGCCATCGCCACCCGCGCCGCCCTCCTCGGCCGCCCCGGTCCCGAGGGCATGGCCTTCACCGGCGGCATCGACCTCGACGGCCGCATCGTGTCCGTCCACGGCGTCCCCGCCAAGGTCCGCGCCGCCGCCCAAGCCGGCATCCACCACATCGTCGTCCCCACCGACGACCGCGACGGCCTCCCCGACCTCCCCGGCACCACCATCGAAGGCGCGGCCACCTTCGCCCCCCTCGCCCAGCGCCTCCTCCCCGTCGCCCGCACCGCTCCCTGGCGCATTGCCATCCTCCTCCTGCCCGTGCTGCTCGCCATCATCGACGGCACCAGCGCCTTCGACGCCTGGGTCCACCACCCCGTCCTCGCCGCCACCCGCGGCACCATCCAGGTCGACGACGTGGTGCTCGTCTCCGTGCCCTACTCCCCCGACCTCAAGGCCCGGCGCGCCGACTACCCCGCCCTCTTCGACACCCTCGCCGACGGCGGCGCCACCGGCGTCTTCTTCGACATCGCCCTGTCCGCCGACTCCCCCCACGACCCCGCCATCGCCGAGAGCATCGCCCGCGTCTCGGCCCGCGGCATGCCCGTGGGTGTCCCCGTCCGGCTCCAGAGCGAGCGCCCCGTCCGTCCCGGCTCCGAGGCCATCGCCACCGCCGCCACCCTCGGCGTCGTCGAGGCCCGCCAGGACTCCGTCTTCCTCCACGTGCGCGCCATCCCGTCCCGCCTGCGCGACCTCGACGGCAACACCTGGTGGCACCTCGCCGTCTGGACCGCCGCCGCCCACATCCACGCCCGCACGCCCCCCACCCTCGTCGACCACACCCTCCGCATCGGCCCTCTGCGCAATCCCACCTTCGCCGAGGAGCTCACCCTCCCCCCCGTCGGACGCGTCCCCACCATCCCCCTCGACCAGCTCCCCGAGGCCGTCGAGAATGGCCGCCTCCAGGGCAAAGCGGTCGTGGTCGGGGTCGTCGGCGCCCCGCAAGACAGCCACCGCACCCCCGCTGGCGTGCGCTCCGGCGCCGAGATCGAAGCCGGCGTGGTCCAGGTGATCCTGCGCCAGGCCGGCGTCCGCCGTGTCGCCCCCGAGTGGGACGCCCTGTTCGCCGCCCTCCTCGGCCTCGGCACCTGGGGCCTGGGCACCCTCCTCCGCCCCCGCACCTGGCTCGCCAGCCTCGTGCCTGCCGCAGGCGCCGTCGTCTTCGTGGCCCTCGCCGCCGCCAACCGCGTGCTCGCTCCAGGCCCCGCCCTGCTCGCCATTGTCCTCGCCGCCGTGCTCCTCCGCTCCGAGAAGCGCCCCCGGCTGTGACGCCACACCCGCTCAAGGCCAGCGGCATCCACGCGAACGGTAGAGTACGCCACGCCCGCGGGTAACGGCCCCGTCGGCCACCCCTTGGTCTCGAGCACCCCACCCGGAGGCACTCTGCTTCGTCGGCTGCCAGCCCTGGCCCTCCTGTGCGCACTCGCCGCCACCGGCCTCACCGTGCTCGCACCCACCGTCGCCCACGCCCAAGAGGCCACCGTCTCGATGGTCGTCGAAGGGGTCGCCATCCCCGGCTTCGGCGGCGAGATGACCGAACTGCCCCCCGGCCAGACCACCGCCGCAGCCCTCGTCTTCAACGACGCCAACCCCGAGGGCGCACCGCTCGGCCCCGGCACCACCCTCGCCCCCGGCGACCGCGTCCGCACCGCCCGCGCCCGGGTCGTCATCCGCCGCGGCGACGACGAATACATCCACGTCCAAGAAGGCGCCGAGGTCACCCTCACCGCCGAGCGGTCCATCACCCAGACCCTCGGCGAGGTCTACTACCGGGTCCGCGAGGCCTTCCGCGTCGAGTACGGCACCGTCGAAACCACCGTCGAAGGCACCCGCTTCCTCGTCGCCGGCCTCCAGTCGGGCGACGTCGCCGTCTCCGTCGACGAAGGCGTCGTCGCTGTGCGCACGCCCGAAGGCATGCAGCGCGTGTCCGCCGGCCAGACCCTCGCCGCCTCCCCCACCGCCGCACCGCCCGCCCCATCCGCCTGGAGCGCCGCCGCCCGTGGCAAGGCCCTCGCCAAGACCGTCGGCATGGGCCGCCCCCGCTTCATGGTGGGCGTGCTCGGCCAGGGCGCCTTCACCGGGGCCAACCCCCAGACCATCCAGCCCGTCGGCTCCTTCCAGCTGCGCCCCATCGGCTCCATCCGCGTCGCCGGCCCGGTGCGCGTCGTGCTCGAGCCCGGTGTCGCGGCCGGCGCCCACACCTTCCAGATCCCCGTCAACGCCGGCGTCGAGCTCTCCTTCTTCGGCATCAGCGCCGGCGGCACCCTCACCGCCACCCGCGAAGTCCGCAACGCCGACTGCGGCGCCACCCAAGAGCTCCTCCACATCGGCGGCGCCGGCCACGTGCGCGCCGAGCTCCCCCTGGGCCGCCACCTCCGCGCGCTGGGCTCCGCCCGCGTGGGCTACGCCTCCGTCATCAACGCCGAGCTCGGAGCGGGCGTGGGATGGGCCTTCTGATGCGCCTCCTCCTCCTCTCCATCGTCGCGCTGCCCGGCTGCACCATCGTGCTGTCGTCCACCCCCTGCGACACCGGCACCGCGCCCACCACCGCCGACTCGTCCGACTCTGCAGACACGGGCACCACCCCCGCCCCCGCCGTCCAGCTCACCGCCGGCGGCCACCACACCTGCGCCCTCGACACCGACGGCCAGGTCACCTGCTGGGGCTTCGACGGCGGCCTCGACATCACCGCCGTCCCCGACACCCTCGCCGACCCCATCGAGCTGTCCGCCGGCTACCTGTTCACCTGCGCCCTGCCCGCAGCCGGCGACACGCCCTTGTGTTGGGGCGACAACAGCGCCGGCCAGGCCACCCCACCCGGCCCAATGCAAGGCCAGCTCGCATCCGGCGGCGCCCACGCCTGCGCCGTCACCGATGCCGGCGGCGCCACGTGCTGGGGTCGGTCCACCGAAGGCCAGACCACCCCACCCCCCGGCGTTTCCGGCGCCTCCAGCCTCGCGCTCCTCGCCTCGGGTTGGCTGTTTTCCTGCGCCCAGGTCGGCGCCGACGAAGCCCCCGTATGTTGGGGCCACGACTCCGACGGCCAATCCACCGGCACCCCCGGCAGCGCCCTCACCGCCATGGCGCTGGGCCAGGGCTTCGGCGTCGGCGTGCTCGCCCTCGACGGCACCCTCGCCTGCTGGGGCCGCGACACCATCTGCGACACCCTGCCCACCGACCCCGGCACCACCTGGTCCCACCTCGTGGCCGGCACCGACTTCGCTTGCGCCCTCGACGACACCCACACCGCCCAGTGCTGGGGCACCAACGAAAACGGCGTGCTCGACGCCATCCCCACCGAGTCCCTCGCCAGCATCACGGCCGGCCCGGGTGGTCGCCACGTCTGCGGCATCCTCGACGACGACTCCGGCACCATCACGTGCTGGGGCCTCGACGCCACGGGCCAGTCCTCCCCCTGAGCCGGCGGGACCGCTCCGGCGCGCAGCGCCTCCGCGGGCCGAACAGCCAAGGTCTGTTCGGCAGGTGGCGAGCCAAGGTCTCGCCACCAGGGGCCCCCTCCGCCCGCTGCGCGGGCACCTCCCCCTGAAGGGGGAGGACTCTGGAGTCCTGGTTGGGAGGGGGCCAAGATAGGCATTGCAAACAAGGGGACCTCAAGAGTCCTCCCCCTTTCAGGGGGAGGTGGCCCGAAGGGCCGGAGGGGGCCCCAATAGAGGACGTCTCACAAACAAGGGAACCTTAGCGTCCTCCCCCTTCAGGGGGAGGTGGCCCGAAGGGCCGGAGGGGGCCCCAAACAGGCCCCCAAGAGACCCCAAGAGACCCCAATCAACCCGCTCAATCCGTATACCCACCCGCAAACTCCACCGTCTCCAGCCCCACCGTCCCCTCACTCAGAAACGGCTCCAGCGCGCGGTCGCAGGTCACAGAACCCTCCACCGCCCACACGCCCCCATCCATGCTCTTCCCGAGCTTCTCATGCCGGGTGAGGTCGCCCACACACACCACCGGGTCGTACGAAGCCCACTTCTCGCCCTTCTCTTCGACCGACACATGCACGTCGTCGTGGGCGCCTTCGTCCCCCTTCCGAATCCAGTCGAAGCGCACCCGCACCGACGTGAAGTCCTTCTTGAAGTAGAGGTCGACGCTGTTGTCGATGGACGGTCCGAACCCCGTGCACTTCACCTTGTCTTCGTCGCTCCAGTCCGCCTCCACCATCCCCGTCATCGTGGCGTCGATGGAACACGGCGGCGTCGCCCCCCAGTTCCCACACCCAACAGCCATCAGCCCAACCCAACACAAGCGTCCCCACATCGTTCCCCCAAGAGCACGTGCTTCCCCCTCGTTCTCGCACGTCCCCATGCGCCCGTCGACCCTCACCCCGTCGATTCCACCCTCTGCAGCGAAATCCGCTTCCGCCGCACATCCACGTCCAGCACCTCCACCTTCACCACCTGCCCCACCCGCACCACCTCGTGGGGGTCGCGCACCCGCCGGCGGGCCAGCTTGCTGATGTGGATGAGGCCGTCGCAGTGCACCCCCAGGTCCACGAAGGCCCCGAAGGCCGCCACGTTCGTCACCACCCCATCCAGCAGCATGCCGCGTGAGAGGTCCTCGATGCTGTGCAGGTCGTCGCGGAACTCCGGCACCTCGAACTCGGCCCGAGGGTCGCGGCCCGGCCGCAGCAGCTCCGCCTGGATGTCCGCGAGCGTGAGCGCCCCCACCTCCGGCCAGTCCGCCGCGTCCAGCTGCCCAATCCGCGCTTCATCGCCGATGAGGTCGGCCACCCCCGTGCCCAAGCCACGCGCCATCCGCTCCACCACCGCGTAGCGTTCCGGGTGCACCGCCGACCCATCCAGCGGATGTGCCCCTCCCCGCACCCGCAGGAAGCCAGCGCACTGCTCGAAGGTCCGCGCCCCCAAGCCCTTCACCGACTGCAGCGCCGCCCGGCTCCGAAACGGCCCACTCGCCGCTCTCTGCGCCACGATGCGTTGGGCCAGAGCCAGGCCAATCCCCGCCACCCGCTGCAGCAACGGCGCGCTCGCGGTGTTCAGCTCCACGCCCACGCGGTTCACACACCGCGACACCGTGTCGTCGAGCGCTCCCTCGAGTCGGGTGGGCTTGATGTCGTGCTGGTACTGGCCCACACCGAGCGCTGCCGGGTCGATCTTCACCAGCTCCGCGAGTGGGTCCTGCAGCCGCCGGCCAATCGAAATCGCCCCCCGCACCGTGAGGTCCAGCTCGGGAAACTCCTCCCGAGCCACCGCACTCGCCGAGTACACACTCGCCCCGGCCTCGCTGATGAGCACCACCAGCGGCGCATCCGACCGCCCACGCAGCGCCTCCCGCACCCACGCCTCCGTCTCCCGTCCGGCCGTTCCACTGCCAATCGCCACGGCATCTGGCCGATGCCGGTCGACAAAGGCCAGCAGGCGTTCCGTCTCTCGCTGCTGGTTCCCCCGAGTGTGGGGATGCAGAGTCGTGTTCGCCTGCAGCCCACCCGTCGCATCCAACGCAACCAGCTTGCAGCCTGTGCGGAAGCCCGGGTCGATGGCCACCACCGGCCGCTGCCCGAACGGTGCGGCCAGCAGGAGGTCCTGGAGGTTCTGGGCAAACACGTCTGTGGCCTGCTCTTCCGCCCGCTCCCGAAGCTCGGCCCGCAGCTCTCGCTCCAGAGCCGGGGCCACCAGGCGCTTCACGCTGTCGATGAGCGCCTCGCGCAGCTCGGTGGCGAACGGACTGTGCCGCTGGTAGCCCACGAGGTCGGCCACCTTGCGGGCCAGCCGCTCCCGGTCGATGTCGAGGAACACCCGCAGCTTGCCTTGGTCTTCACCCCGACACATCGCCAGGTACCGATGCGACGGAATCCGGGTCAGAGGCTCCGCGTGCTCTGCATAGTCGCGGAACACACCCAGCTCGTCGGCCTTCACGCCCCGCTTGGGCGCCGACGCAATCCGCCCATGCTGCCGACACAACGACCGGGCCCGCGCACGAACGTTGGCTTGCTCGGCGATGTGCTCGGCCACGATGTCGCGCGCACCTGCCAGCGCCGTGTCTACATCGGCCACCTTGCTGCCCACGAACCGCTGCGCCGACCGCTGCGGGCTGCCCTTGCGCGGCTGGGCGAGAATCTCCCGTGCGAGCGGCTCCAGCCCCAGGGCACGGGCCTTGGTGGCGCGGGTCTGCCGATTCTGCTTGTACGGCAGGTAGAGGTCTTCGAGGGTGGCCTTGTCCGCTGCCGCCGCCAGCTGCTTGCGGAGTGCATCCGTCAGCTTTCCCTGGCCTTCGATGGCCGCCTCGATGGCCGCCCGACGCTCGTCCAACGCCTTCCGACGCGCCGCCTCCCCCTGCACCCGACCGATGGCCACCTCATCGAGCCCACCGGTGGCCTCCTTGCGGTAGCGCGCGATGAACGGGACCGTGTTGCCGTCGGAAAGCAGCTTCAGGACGGCATCGACGCCCTTGGCGGGAAGGCCGAGGCTTCGAGCGATGGGACCAGCAACCACGGGAGACCTCCAGAGCGGCCGGGGGAGGTACCACGGGGTGGGCGGGTGTGCTGCTCAGAGCTCACCGTTGGAGCACACCGCGCACCTACAGCCACGACTCCGGCACACACACCATCTTGGTGGTGTCCGATGCCGAGCTGTCTCCCACCCAGCGGTCCAGCGGCTCGGCCACCGTTCCCGGCAGGGCGTCGCAGCAGTCGTTGAGCTCGTGGCTGCGGCTGGTGCACTGGCCAAAGCCGCCGGGCGACGGCTCCGCACAGAAGGTGGTGGCGTTGCCGTCGCGGTCCAGACAGTAGCCTTCGCACGGAACCGTGCAGATGCCATCGGTGCCGGGGCCGTCGGGGTCGGTGGGCTCACACCACGACTCGTACTCCACCAGCCAACACAGGTCGTTGTCGGTCTGGCAGGCTTCACCCACGAAGGGCAGGTCTGCGGGCGTTCCTGCGTTCAGGTTGGGAAAAGACCCGGCGTCGTCCAACGCAACAAAGGTGTACCCGGCGTCCACCATCGCCTCGAGCTGGGCCTCGAGCTCCGATGCAACATAGGGGTGGATGTCGTGGTACAGCACCACGCCGCCGTCGAAGCGGTCGAGCTGTTCCATCGTGAAGCCCAGCATGTCGGCTTCGTACTCTTCCGGCACCCGCCAGTAGTCGTCGCGCAGACACTCGCCTGTGTCGCCAAATGCGGCGTAGCACCAGTCTGCAGTGTCGATGTGCCAGCCCGCCACGCGCATGCCTTGGCTGCGCACGTAGTCGGCGGTGTCGCAGTTGGACGAGCCGTAGGGAAAGCGGAAGAACGTGGGCTCCACACCAAAGCTACGGATGAGGTCGTTCGTGTCGTCGACCTGCGTGCGGTGGGCGGCCAGCGACAGGTCGGCCTGGTTGGCGTGGTCGTAGGAGTGGTTGGCGAGCGTGAAGAGAGGGTCGTCGACGATTTCTTCGAGAACGTCCCAGTTCAGGCTGTCTTCAAGCTCCACACCCAACACGAAGAACGTGGCGGGAGCCTGAAACTCGCGCAGCACTTCCAGGATCTCGGGCGTGGTGAGGTGGTTGGGGCCGTCGTCGAAGGTGAGCGCCACCACACCCCCGAGCGGGGTGACGTCGGCAGGGTCCATGCCCGAGCAGTCAGAGCGACGCAGGTGCGAGCTCGCGCACGACCCACCCGAGCCCCCGCCGCCCCCCGAGTCGACCGTTCCCGAGTCCACGACGCCGGTGTCTACGCCACTTCCACCTGCGCCGCCGCCTTTCTTGCCGCTCCCGGAGTCGGTGCAGGCCACGCCCATCGCCACAGTCCAGAGCATCCACCGTCGCATCTCGCCTCCAAGGCAACGCCCCGAAGATGACGTGTCCGCCCGAACGTCGCAACGCCAATCAGCCAGACCACCCTGCGGGAAGCTGGCCTTCATCCGCCGGCCGACCCGACACCAGGCGCGTGTGCACTTCGAGCGGGAGCGGGAACCAGCGCAGCTGCTCGTAGTGTTCGTTCAGCTCCACCTTTTGCGGCTTCTCCTGTTCGGGTGCAGACAGCAGGATCTCGCGGGCATCTTCGAGATGCTCGGTGAGCACGTCTTCCGGCTCCGTCACCACCCGCCGCGAGAACCGAAGCCGTCCGCCTCGATACTGCACGTCGGTCAAGCGTCGAACCGGCGGGGCCTGCCAGCTGATGTGGCGCCACTCACCGGAAGCCGGGTCGACCCGGTACTGCGGCAACAGACGCCAGCCATGCTCGGCCACCAGCTCCACCGCATCCAACAGATACTCGAACACCCGCTCGGTGATGAAGTAGTTGAAGTTCATGCGAACCCAACCCGGCTTCACCCCGTTGCAGCCGCGGAGCACCTCCTGCTCGAACTGTTGGCTCATCGTGAGGTCGATGCCCAGCAGCCGGTGCCCATATGGGCCCGCACACGAGCACCCACCGCGCGCCTGAATTCCCAGGAGGTCGTTGAGCAGCGCCACCACGAAGTTGTGGTGCAGGTAGCGGCCCCGGTGCCGCACCAGGAAGCTCACGATGCTGAGTCGCCAGGCTTCCGGGTTGCCCAGGATGCGAATGTTGGGGTGCTTGCCCCAGCGCTCAATCGCCGTGCGGATGAACGCGTGCTCCTGCTCGCGGATGTACTCGTGGCCCACGGCACGCTTGAGCTGGAACACCAGGCCCGCCCGAATCGACCCCACGATGTCGGGCGTGCCGCCTTCTTCGCGGTGGATGGGGCACTTCATGTAGCTGTGCTCTTCCGAGTTCACGAAGTCCACCGTGCCACCACCCGGCGCATCCGGCACGCGGTTGGTGAACAGGTGGCGCTTGGCCACCAACAGGCCCGGCGTGCCCGGCCCGCCGATGAACTTGTGCGGCGACACGAAGATGGCGTCTTTGTAGGCCAGGTGACCGTCCGGCCCCTCGCCCTGCATGTTCATCTCGATCTCGACATACGGCCCGGCCGCCGCAAAGTCCCAGAACGACAGCGCACCGTGCTTGTGCAGCAGGATGGCCGTCTCTGCAGTCTTCGAGCCGATGCCGGTCACGTTGCTCGCCGCCGAGAACGACCCAATCTTCAGCGGACGGTCGGCGTACTTCACCAGCTCGCGCTCCAGCTGCTGGAGATCGATCTGACCGTCGGCGTTTTCGTCGATGACCACCACATCCGCGAGCGACTCCCGCCACGGCAGCTCGTTGCTGTGGTGTTCGTACGGACCGATGAACACCACCGGACGCTGCTCCGCCGGAACGTGCTTGGACAGGTCGTATTGGTCATCCAGGTTGGCCGGGATGCGAATGTTGAGCACCCCAATCACCTTGTTGATGGCCGACGTGGCCCCGCTCCCACAGAAAATCACCACGTCGTCGTCGCTGCCCCCCACCGCCTCATGGATGATGGCGCGGGCATCTTCGCGAAACGCGGTGGTCTGCCGCCCCGTGCCGCTGGTCTCGGTGTGCGTGTTGGCGTACAGCGGCAGCACCTCCTCGCGGATGAAGTCCTCGATGAAGGTGAGGCTGCGCCCCGACGCCGTGTAGTCGGCATACGTCACGCGGCGCGGCCCGAACGGACCGTCGATCACGCGGTCGTCGCCGATGATGGCACCGCGAATCGTCTCGACGAGGCGGCCGGTGCTCTTGGGGTCGTGGGCGGGGCGGGGGGTGGTGCGGCGAGTCGACACGCGGTGCTCCAGGGCTTCGGCGGCAGCCTACCTCCCTCTCACCGAGATGCGTACCCCGCCGGTGTGCCAAGTCCGAGCCACCGGGGTCAGGGCGACTCGTGGCAGCCGTAGCAGCCGAAGCCCTCACCCGTCTCGGGGTTGAAGACAGGCTGTCCCAGGATGCCGGCCATCTGCACGGTCACCACTTCCATGAAGCCCGTGCCGTCGCCGTTGTAGTACCCGGCGGGCCAGCTTCCGGCGTCGCCGAAGTTGATGGCGTGCACGGCGGGCATGCTCATGTCGCCCGAGCCCATGTTGGTGTGGCAGGTCGCGCACTCGAAGTCCGAGAAGGCGTCGGCGTCGTGGCCCTGGAAGGTGTCCGTCACCGGCGGCATCACGCAGGCAGCCATCCAGGAGCCGCGGTCTTCGGGAGCCTGGTCGGCCCACGCATCGGTGGCGCAGTCGATGTCGGCGTCGGTGTCCGCATCGGTGTCGGCGTCGGTGTCCGCATCGGTGTCGGCGTCGGTGTCCGCATCGGTGTCGGCGTCGGTGTCCGAGTCGGTGTCGGCGTCGGTGTCGGCGTCGGCTTCCGTCGTCGAAGAGTCGGACGACTTGCCATTGCAGGCAACAGCCAGGGCTCCGGTCAACAAAAGCATCCAGGTGGTTCGCATCGGGTCTCCAAGGGGTCGTGGTCAACCGGTTCAGAGCCTACTGCCACCAGTCCGTGTCGGATTGGTCTACGATGGACACACACTGATTCTCATGAGGCAACAATCACCACTCTCTCCGAACACGCCGTCTTCCAGGCGGTCGCCCGCCACACCAGCTTCTCGCGCGCCGCCCGCGAGCTCGGCATCAGCCGGTCGTACGCCAGCCGAGTCGTGGCCCGGCTCGAAGCCCGCCTCGGGGCTCGCCTGTTCGAGCGCACCACTCGGCAGGTCACGCTGACTGCAGCCGGCAAGCACCTCCTCGATGCCACCGCTGCGGCCCTCGACCGCCTCGAGACCGCCGAGGCCGAGGTCCGGGAGTCTGCGCAGGTCCTGGCGGGGCCCTTGCGGGTCTCGTTGCCCCTCGAGCTCGGCGAAGAAGTCGTCGTCCCCCTCATCATCCAGTTCGCGGTCACGCACCCGAAGGTGCGGTTCCAGGTCGACCTGTCCAACAACAAGGTCAACCTGCACGACGGCCTCTACGACATCGCCGTGCGTGGCGGCGTTCTCCCCGACTCCGGCCTCCACGCCAGGCGCCTGCGGGGCTTTCGGCTGCGCACGGTGGCCAGCCCGTCGTACATCCAACACAATGGCCGCCCCACCACCCCGGACGACCTGTCCCAGCACGCCTGCCTGATCTACACACGCAACACACGCCCCGGCCGGTGGGAATTCAACGGCGCGGACGGTCACACCCGGAGCGTTCCGATCGAGGGTCCGATGCGGTCCAACAGCCCGCGTTCGCTGGTCCAAGCCGCGAAGGCCGGGCTGGGCATCACCCGGCAGCCCGACTTTCTGGTCGACCCCCACGTGGCCAGCGGGGCACTCATCGACCTCTCCGCCGACTGGCACGGCACCGAGCACGCGTTCTTCGCTGTGGTGCCGTCGCGCGCGATGATGCCGGCTCGGCTGCGGGCGTTCCTCGACCACCTGGCCCAGCACCTCTGAAGGTGTCCGGCCAGTGGACGCCCCACCCGTCGTGTGGCTACGCCGCGTGGAGGAGTCTCCGTGCGCGTGCTCATCATCGAAGACGAACCTCGGATGGCGAGCCTCCTGCGGCGCAGCCTCACCGAAGAGGGCCATGATGTGGTCGTGGCAGGCACACTCGCGGATGCCGGTCGGGTTCTGTCCACCGCCTCGGTTGCGCCCGACCTCCTGATCGTCGACCGGATGCTGCCCGACGGAGATGGCCTCGGGCTGGTGCGACAGCTCCGTGCGGCCGGCGACGTGCGGCCTGCGCTGGTGCTCACCGCGCGCGACCGGGTGGACGACCGGGTCGAGGGCCTGCACAGCGGTGCGGACGACTATCTGGGCAAGCCCTTCGCCCTCGCGGAGCTGCTGGCGCGGGTCGAGGCTCTCGGGCGTCGAGTCGTCTCGCCCGTTCGCACGCTACGCATCGGCGACCTCGAGCTCGACCGCGACAGCATGCGGGTGCGTCGTGCCGGTGAGGAGGTGCGCCTGACCGCCCAGGAGTTTCGGCTGCTGGTCTGTCTGGCCGAGCACGCCGGCCGTGTGCTCTCCAAGTCTCGTCTCCTCGAGCTGGTCTGGGACATCCACCACGACCCCGGCACCAACCTGGTCGAGGTCTACATCTCCTACCTCCGCTCCAAGATCGACAAGCGGCCCGGGGTGGGCGCCCCACTCATCCACACCGTCCGAGGCCTGGGGTACGTGCTCGAGGACCGCCCGCGGTGAAGACGCCTTCACTGGTCGACCAGGTCTCTCGGGTCGCATTGTCCGGCCTCGCCGCCACTCTGTTGCTCACCGGCGCAGGGACCGCCGCGCTCCTCCACCATCAGGCCGTCCGCGACGTCGACGAGCTCCTCCTGGTCGCGGGCCAGGCCGAGCACGGTCCCGACCACTGGGGCAACGGCCACCACCCGAGCCCGGTCGAGGTCCATACCTGGGACCCCGGAGCGCAGGCCGCCCCGTCCATTCCGGGCGTCCCGACAGACCTCATGTGGCAAGCCGTCGGGTCGGAGCATCCCACATTCCTCACGGTCGACCACACCCGCATCTTGCTGCTGGCCGTCGAGCCCCCCGATGTGCACGACCAGGACCCCGCCCCCGCCCACCCGCACGCTCTGCGCATCGCCACGGTCCCTCTGCCAACGTGGATGCAGAGCACCGGGCGCTTCACGCTGTTCTACTCTGTGGTCGCCCTCATCGTCCTGGGTGGTGGAGCGCTTGTGTTGCCTCGCCAGCTACAGCGCACGTTGTCACCCCTGGCACACACCACCCGCACCCTCGCGCAGATTCGCGGTCTGGCGGTGCGGTCGCGCCTGCCCACCGGCGGCCCCCGCGAAGTCGCCGCTGTGATCACCGCAGTCAACGCTCTCTTGGAACGACTCGAGGCAGCGGTCTCCACCCAGACCCACTTCACCGCCACCGCCGCCCACGAGCTCCGTACACCGGTTGCATTGCTTCAAGGGGAACTGGAGCTTGCCCTGCGCCGACCCCGCACGCCCGAGGAATACCAGGCGGCACTCCAGGAAGCGCTGCAGAGCGTCCAACGACTCGCCGGACTGGTGGAAGGCTTGATGGCGCTGGCTCGGGTCCATGCAGGTCAAGTCGAAGAAGGCCTGGCACCCGAACGCCTCAGCGGCCTGTTGAGCGCGGCACTGGCCACCGAGCGCCCCCAGCTCGAGGCCCGTGGTGGCTCGGTCGAGGTCTCCATCGACACCGACCCAGAGCTCACGGTCCACGGTCCGCTGCTCACGGCGGCGATGGCCAACCTCCTCCGCAATGCCGCCGACCACGCCCCCGGCGCTGTGGTGCGCGTGCAGCTCCAAGCCAGGCCCTCAGCGGACGGTCAGCCGGGCGTGGTGGTGGTGGTGCGTGACTTCGGACCGGGCCCCGACCCCCACCGTGCTCCCGGCCTGGGCCTGGGCCTGCGGGTGTGCGACGAGGTCCTGGCCCGCCACGGTGGCACCGTCAGCCTCGAGCCGGTGGACGGCGGCGGTGCTCGGGCCGAGATGTGGCTGCCCGTGCCCGAACACCCACCGCCCACCAGATTCTAAGCTCGCTCCAAGGTGGGTCCAAGGAACGCCAAAGGTTGGGACCATAGGTCCGAGAGGCCCCCTCGACCTTGGTCCGCACATGCTCCCCTTGCTCCTGCTGACCGTCCTTCCCACGCAGGCGAACGACGCTCGACCGGTCTCCTGGGAGGCCCTTCCCTCCCTCACCGCCGAGGTCTGGCAAACAGGCCCCGGGGCCGCTCCACGGCTCGAGGCCGAAGGCTGGGATGCTGCTGCCCGACGTCCCCAGCGCGGGCCGTCCGCCATCTGGGCAGAGGTGCAGCGCGGGCTACCCGAACAAGACCAGCTCACGGTCGCTCTGGACGTTCCCCTGCGCTTTGGCGTGGCCGAGACACGGGCCGGAGAGCGGCGGGCCGAGGCCACCCGCGCGCGGGCTTGCGCAGACCAGACCGCGTGGGCGGCGTCGGTGCGCGTGACGTGGCTCGAAGGCTGGGCCGCCCGCGAGAATTCCCTCCACCTCGCCGAGTACATCGACGAGCTCGGGACGTGGCTCGCCCCACTCGAGGCCGCGGCGGGTGACGGCCTCGTGGCCTCCCTCGATGTGGCCGACCTGAAGGTGGAGCAGGCCCGGGTATTCGCCGAGAAGGCCGCCAGCGACGAAGCGGCCGCAGCAGCCGACGCACGCCTGTCGACCCTCCTCGGGCAAGCCGTCCAGGTCGACCCGGAGGACGAGGCTCTGCACACGGCCCGACCGACGGGCACGAATCCGTGGGCGGCGCTGCTGCAGCAGATGCCCCCACAGCCGGCGGTGGCAGCAGCCCGAGCGGACGCAGCAGCCACCGAGGCGGAGCGACGTCAAGCATGGGCCGAAGCGCTGCCGACCGCCAGCATCGGCGGAATGACCGTGCAAGGTCCCGACGGCACCACACCACTGCTGTTTGCGGGCATGACCCTACCCTTGCGAACAGACGGCGCAGCGCGGCGGGCGGAGCTCCGGGCGCGCACCGCTGCCGCCACGGCCGACGCCCGGTGGCTGCACGCCCGAGAACGCGCGCGTGCCGAAGCCGAAGCACTGCGGTGGGACGCAGCACTTCACCGCATGCAGGCCCTCGACCAGCAGCTCATCGAGCCCCTCCGCGCCCGCCAACGACAGACCCTCGCGGCCGTCCAGGCGGGGCTCGCACCCACGAGCCGCCTGGTCCTGGCCCGACGCGACCTCCACGAAGCCGAGCACGAACAGATTCGCGTGCTGGTCTCCCTTCTCGCAAGCGAAGCACGCGCGGCCGCACGGCTGGCAGCGCCCGACGCCCCTGGAGCATCCAGATGTCTCTCCGACGCCTCGTCCTCGCCCTGATTGGGGTGGCGGCCTGTTCCTCGGACAGTCCCGAGACACCCGCCACACCTGTCCTCGCCGACCGCATCACCTGGACACAGGCCACCACAGCCGACCACCAGCCTGTGGCCGTGCTTCCGGCCGAGGTGGTGTCCGACACTGCCGGCGAAGCCCACCTCGGTCCCGGCATCGACGGGCGCATCTTGCGCTGGGCCGTGGGTCCTGGAGCCCGTGTCGCGCACGGCACACCCCTGGCAACCGTCGAGAGCGCCGAGCTGACCACCCTCGCCGCCGACGTCGGTCAGCTGCGTACCGCCGAGAAGCGGGCCACCGAGCTGCTGGACCTCGCCCGCGCCGCCCAAGCCGCGGGGGTCGGGACCGCCACCGAAGTGGCCCGGGCATCCGCCACCCGAGCCGACCTCTCCAGCCGCCTGTCCAGCGCCCGCGCGCGCCTGTCCGCCCGTCGGGGTGGGGTCGAGGGGCGTGGCGGAGCCTGGGTCTGGACCGCCCCCGCGGACGGCATCGTCGACGCCGTGACCTGCGCGGAAGGCCGGGTGTCCGCAGGCGACCGGTGCCTCCGCCTGATGCGCACCGGCGGCGGAACCACCGTCGAGGTCCATGTTCCCGAGCGTGTTCTCGCCGCCATCGACCCGGTCGGCCCCACGGTGGCGGGCCACTGGACCGGCACCCGCGGTGAGCCCGTTCCTCTGCAGTTCCAAGCGGCAGCCCCCGCCCTCGACCCACACACCCGTCAGCTCCGCATGCGGTTCTCGGCGCCCGACGGCGTGCGTGTGGGCGCCAGCGGCCGTGTGGAGCTGCAGGTTCCGGGCGAGGGCCTGCTCCGTGTCCCCACCGCCGCCATCGTGCGCGTCGGCGGTGCCCCCCACCTGTTCGTCGACCAACCCGGAGCCGACGCCACGCCCGTCCCCGCCGACACGCCCGTGGCCTGGCTCACCCCCGTGTCGGTCTCCGGCACCAGCGGCACCGACACCATCCTCCAGCTGGCCACTCCCGTCGACATCCCGCCCCGCGTGGCCACCCGAGGCACCTTCCTCCTCAAGAGCCTCGCGCTCCGAGAAGCACCATGACCACAGCGCTGACGGCCATCGCCCGGTTCTCCGTGAAGCACCGGGTGCCCGTGCTGCTCGCCACCGTGCTCTTCGCTATCGGTGGCCTGGTGTCCTTCCAGAGGATGGTCTTCGACGCCTTCCCCGACCTCACCAACGTGCAGGTCCAGGTCCTCACCACCGCACCCGGGCTCGGCTCCGAGGATGTCGAGCGCCTCGTCACTCTGCCCGTCGAGCGCAGCCTGGGCGGTGCCCCCGGTGTCGACGAGCTGCGGAGCCTCTCCCGGCCCGGCGTGTCCAGCATCTCGGTCGTCTTCGAAGACGGTACCGACCCCTGGCGCGCTCGACAGATCGTCGCCGAGCTGGTCGCGGCCGCACGCTCCGAGATTCCCCCGGAGGCAGGCATTCCCGTCCTCGGCCCCCGGACCACGGGCCTGGGCGAGGTGCTCCAGTTCACCGTTCGCAGCGACAGCCGCTCGCCCACCGAGCTCTACCGACTGTTCGAGCTCGACATCGCCCCCCGCCTGCGCGTGGTGGACGGCGTGGTCGAGGTCAATGCCTGGGGGGCCGGCGCACCCCGCCTCGAGGTCCGTGCCGACCCCTACCAGCTCGCCGCCACGGGCCTCACCCTCGCAGAGGTCGAGGCTGCCACCCGAAGCGCCCTGGCCATCACCTCAGGCGGTGACCTCACCGAAGGTGCGGAGCGGGTGGGGGTCCGGGCCGTCGCCAATCCCCTCGACGCCGAGCAGCTCGCTGCTGTGGTCGTGCGCGAAGACGCCGCGGGAGTGGTCCGTCTCGGCGAGGTGGCGCACATCATCAGCGGAGCAGCGCCGCCCGTGGGCCTCGGGACCGCCGACGGCGAGGGTGAGGCGCTGTTTGCTGTGGTGCAGCTCCTCGCAGACGCAGACGCCTTGAGAACCGTCAGAGAGGTGCGCGCACGGCTCGACGAAGTCCGGTCCAGCCTTCCCGAAGACGTCCAGGTGGAGGTCATCTACGACCGCGAGAAGCTCGTCGGAAGCACCCTCCGCACCGTCGGTCGGTCCCTCACCGAAGGAGGGCTGCTCGTGGTGTTGGTCCTGCTGTTGCTGCTGGGCGACCTGCGGGCCGGGCTCGTGGTGGCGAGCATCATCCCGCTGGCCCTCCTGGGCGCCTTCACCGGGCTCTACCTGACCGGCACCTCGGGCAACCTCATGAGCCTCGGCGCCATCGACTTCGGGCTGGTGGTTGACGGCACCATCGTGCTGGTCGAAGGCATCGTGGGGATGACGCTCGTGGCGGGGCAGGACCGCAGAGAGGCCGTGGTACGGGCGGTACAGCGCGTGGGACGGCCGGTGTTCTTTGCCGTGGGCGTGCTGGTGCTCGTGTACCTGCCGGTGCTCACAATGGTCGGGACCGAAGGCAAGCTCTTCCGGCCGATGGCCATGACCGTCCTGTTCGCGCTGCTGACCGCTCTGGCCCTCAGCTTCACCTACGTCCCCGCCGTGGCCAGCCTCGTGGTGCGACCCGGCGGCGACCACCAGACCGCCCTGCTGCGGGGCCTCTCCAAGCTGCACACCCCGGCCCTGCGCACCCTTCTGTCCCGGCCCGCGCTGGCCGGTGGACTGGCTCTCGGCCTGGTGCTGGTGGGCCTTCTTGGTGCGAGCCAGCTCGGAGTGGAGTTCGTGCCCCGCCTGGAGGAAGGCGACCTGGTCGTCCAGACCGCCCGCCTGCCCAGCATCGGTGCCGCCGAGGCCCGCGCCGAGGCCAGCCGCGTCGAGGCCGTGCTCCAGTCATTTCCCGAGGTCGAGCGGGTCGCCTCCCGGACCGGCAGCCCCGCTCTGGCAACCGACCCCATGGGCATGGAAGAAGCCGACATCCTCGTGCGCCTGGCCCCCCGCGACACCTGGACCACCGCCGACAACACCGAAGACCTCGCCGCCGCCTTCGCCGCTGCCCTCGAACGCGACGCCCCCGGCCCCGAGTTCAGCTTCACCCAGCCCATCGAGATGCGCTTCAACGAGCTGCTCGAAGGCGTCCCCAGCGACGTTGGCATCCACGTCCACGGACGCGACCTCGATGCGCTGGAGGCCGCCGGGGCCGACATCGCAGCCGCACTCCGCACCCTTCCCGGCGCTGTCGATGTCAAGGCCCCCGCGGTGGAAGGCACCCCCGGCATCGACGTGGTGGTCGACAATGTCGCCCTTGCACGCCTGGGCGTCGACGGTGGGGCCATCCACGACACCGTGGCCGCCCTGCAACGCGGCACGGAGCTGGGCGCCATCCAGCGCGGGTTGGTGCGCGAGCCCGTCGTGCTCCGCCTCGACGTGCCCACCGGCATCTCCCTGGCCGACCTGCCCGTCGTGACCGAGCCCGGCGTGGTCCACACGCTCGGAGACCTGGCCGCCGTTTTCCGTGTCGAGCGTCCCGCTCTGGTCCGCCGAAAGGGCGGCACCCGACGGGTCACTGTGCTGGCCAACGTACGTGGGGCGGACCTCGGGTCGTTCATGGACGCTGCACGCACCGCGGTGGCCGACGTCCCCCTGCCACCCAACACCTGGCTCGAGTGGTCGGGCAAGATGGAGCAGCTCCGGGCGGCCGCGCTGCGTACAGCCATCACCGTCCCGCTCGTGCTGGCCCTCATCTTCGCCCTGCTCCGGGGGGCGCTCGGAGGCGTCCGGCCGGCGCTGCTTATCTTCCTCAACGTGCCGGCCGCCACCACCGGCGGAGTCCTGGCGCTGTTGCTGACCGGCCAGCCGCTGTCGATGAGCGCGGTCGTGGGCTTCATCGCGCTGTTCGGCGTGGCTGTGATGAACGGGGTGGTGCTGGTGAGCCGTACTCTGGAGCTGCACCGCGCCCACCCCGACGGCGACCCCCTCGGCGCGGCCCGAGACAGTGCGCTCGAGCGCTTCCGGCCGGTGTTGATGACCGCCCTGGTTGCCGGACTTGGCTTCTTGCCCATGGCCATCGCCCAAGGGGTGGGGGCGGAGGTCCAGCGTCCGCTCGCCACGGTGGTCATTGGCGGGTTGCTGACGGCCACACCGTTGACTTTGCTGCTGTTGCCAGCGCTCTACCCGTCGTTCGCCACGTGGCTGCCAGCGCACATGCAGACGTCGGGCGACGACCCGGTCTCCGGATGACCGTCCCGGCGCCCTACGGCAACGACCATCCCACCGCACGCGGCACCGGAACCGGCGGACTCTCGGCCCGGATGGGCGGGTTGGTGGTCACATTGCCCGGCTGGCCAAACGCGCCGTGGAGCGCGGCCTGACCCAGCTTCTCGGCGGCGAGGAAGAAGGGGGTCTGTCCGCTCGACTCATAGACCTCGAGCGACGAGTAGGGTCCGACCAGCATGTCTCGAAGCGCCATCGGCCGGTCGTCTGTGTTGAGCGGGCCGTGCGCCATGGTGGACATCGCGGCTGCGTCCAGCATGTTCATTCGCTCGACCTTCTGGCGTGCCCTGCCCCCGTAGACCGCGCGCGCTTCGTCGACGCGGGTGAGAAACGCCGCATAGTCAAGTGTTTCGTCGGCGCTGGCCACAAAGATGGGCAACGCATCGTGGGCATCGAACAGCATCGCGTGGGGGAACACCGCGAGAGCGGTGGCCAGGAACCGGGCCTGACCGTCGGGTGTGATGGTGTCGCTGTGGAGCTTCAACACAAACAGTCCGCCCGGCGCCAGCCGACTGCGCGCCAGCTCGAAGAATTCGAGCGTGCCCAGCTCCACGTACTGGGCGTAGGTGGCGACGTCGTCGTAGATGATGTCCCAGCGGGGCTCGGTGAGGCGCAAGAAGTGGCGTCCGTCGGCATGGACGAACCGCGCGCGTGGGTCGTCGAACACCGGACCGACCGCGGGGATGTGGCGAGCCATCTCGGGCAGGCTGGGGTCGATGTCCACGCACGCGAGCTCCTTCACGGCGGGGTCGTCCAGCATGCCGCGCACATTCACCCCGGTGCCAAAGGCGATGAGCAGCACCCGCTCGGGCCGGGGGTGCAGCAGGAGCGGGATCTCCAGGTCGAGTCGGAAGCCCGAGACCCGCTCGCCGTGGGTGTAGACGTTGCGCACGTCGACCCCACCGGCCGCACCCGCGGGAATCGTGACGGCGGTGGGGCCCGCAGCGGTCTCCTTGAAGTGGAGGAGCGTCTCGCCCGGGGGAATCTGGAGGCCTGCCGCTGACGACACCAACAGGGCCAGGAGCCCCCCGAGCGGCAGCACCACCCACCGCCGGTCATGGGCACCCCATGCCGCCACCGCGAGCGCCGCCACCCCCATCACCACGAGCGCGTGCACCGTCGATGGCCCCCATGCCGGCATGAAGCCCATCCACAGGCTCGCCACCACAGCCGCCGCCGTGCCCGCCGCCCAGCTGTTGCCCACACCCGCGCCGAGCGCACCATCCGCCCGCATCATCGCCGACGCCGCAATCGGGAAGCCCGCGCCCGACGCCACGCCAGGGAGGGTGGTGGCGAGCAGGTACACGAGCAAGCGGTCGTACGACACCTGGATGCCGGTGAGCTGGAAGACCACCTCGTTGTAGGGCCCCCAGCCCACGCCGTGTCCCACCAGCTGCTCGGCGGGAATGAGCGGCAGCAGGAGCACACCGGTCACGCACGCCGCACCCGAGAGCACGAGGCACAAGGCCAGGCCGCGTCGCTCGCCCGCCGCCCGCACCCGAGGCTCCAAGAAGGCGCCCCCCACGCCATACCCGACGAGGTACGCCGTCAGCACCAGCGGAAACGTGAGCGCGCCGGGGTTGGGACCGGTCTGTTCGAGCAGGCGGGTCCAGCCAATCTCGGCCACCATCGCCGTGGCCCCCAACACGGCGTACATCCACGACGCGCGCCGCGGATCCAGGGGGTCGGCGGGGATGGGGTGGACCACCGGCTGTACGGGCGCACGTCCGCGAGTGACGGCCACCATCCCCAGACCCGCCACCAGCGCCAGCCCACCAGCCAACCAGAGGCTGCCGGTGTAGCCCACCACATGGGGCAACCAGAAGCCCGCAGCCAGGCTCCCCAGAGCCGCCCCGGCGGTGTTTCCTGCAAGCAGCCAGCGGACATCCTGCGCCCGGCCGACCACCCGCGACAGCGCCGGAAACGTGGCCCCCGATGCCACCGCCACAGGCCCCACCAGCACCACCGTACAGACCGCAGCCGCCCCCACCGACCACTCGAGCGGGACCCGGAGGCTCACCTGGTCGAACAGGCTCGCCAGCGGGAGAAAGAGCACAGCCCACACCAGGGCCACCGCCTCCGCAGCCAGGTACACCCACGGCGCCCGGTCGCCGAGCCGGTCCGCCAGCCGACCGCCCCACATGGAGCCCACGGCCATTCCAGCCAGGTAGACCGCCACCACGGTGGCCACGGCCGGGGCGGTGACGCCGAACATCATCGCCATGCGGCGCGTGAAGACCACCTCGGCTGCGACGGCACCAGCGCCCCCGAGGAAGGCGGCCAGCAGAGCGACTCGGAAGGTCCAGGCGGGAGGGGTGGTGGGGGTCATCGTCGGGTCCGTGGGGATTCGCGAACCCAATTTCGTACCAACGATTTCCGGAGATTCCAAGCATATGTCAGCTGGAAGCAAAGCCATCGCCGCGCCCCCCCCCTGCTCGTGGGGTGGGAGCACGGGCCCGACCTGCGCTCAGCCGTCCCGGAACACCCGGTCTCCCGCCGCACCCAACATTGCGGTCACCGCCCGGTAGTCGGCATCCGACACGACCTCGCCGCGCTCCACCCGGTCGAGCAGGGCCAGCGCTGCATCCACGCGGGCATCCCCGGTGTGCGTCGACAGCCAGGCCACCGCCTTCTGCACCACCCGCCGACGCAAGCCAGCACGCCGGGTGTGTCCGGCCCGGACCAACATCAACAGCGCCACGAGCGTCTGCACCAGGTCGCCACCGAAGCTGCCGTCGGCCTTCTGGCTGCGGGCCAGCTTGCCGATGGGATCACCGCCACCAGCACCCTTGTCGGCCAGTGCCCGGTCACGGCGGCCCATCGCGCGGGGGCGTGCAGGCGCGCCGGGTCGTGCCATCGACTTCGCCCGCTCCGCCGGCGCCGGCTTGGCCTCGGGGGCTTCGTCGTCGGCCATCGACAGCCCGAAGAACTGTGTTGCGTCCGCTTCTTCTTCGAGCTCGAGGCGGGCCTCGACGGCCGGCTCGGGCTCGGGGGCAGGCATCGGTGCAGCCTGCGGGGCGGGCGGCGGAGCCATGGCTTCAGATGCCTTGGACAGCAGGTTGCGGAAGGCCCCACCGAGTCCGGACGACCGGCGACGACGTGCCTCCTTGCGCTTCTTCACGCCTCGCGTGGCCGGCGGTGCACCACCTCCAGCCATGGCATCCATCATCGGCATGGCCGACATCGCCACCGGCATCGGCGCACCAGTGGGCATCTCCCAGTCTGCAGGCAGCTCGGCGGGCTGGACCACCTCGACCGGCGTGCCCTCGACCTTCACCGATGTGTCGACAGCGACGAATGCGGTCCAGCGCGACGCGACGCCATGGGCCAGGGCCACACGGATGATCTCCGGCCGGAGGGCATCCTCTTCGAAGGGCAGCACGGTGAGGCGGTCTTGCAGTGCAGACACGCGGGCCCGCGCCCATGCCGGACCGAGGGCGAACGGGGCCTTCTCGGGCGTGACCTGGACCGTCCACGGACCGGCAGCCGACGTTCCTTCCACGGTGAAGCCCGAGGCGCCACCTTCCAACACAACGGTGGCCGGACGTCCCGAGAACAGCGCCGGCAGGGGCGTCTGGGCGGGAATCGCTCCGCGGACCAGTGCCCCTTCGACCAGCGGCGAGCCAAAGCGCGCCTCCAACCGGGCGACCACCTCTTCGATGTTGGCCCGCGGCTCGGTGAGCTCACAGACCCCACCACCGATGCGGGCCATGCGACGCAGCAACGCGCTGTTCACGGCGGTGTCGATGCCGAGCGGGAACACCCGGGCCTCGCCCTTGCGCTGCCAGAGCAGCTGCATCAGGCGGGCTTCGTCGGTGGACTGGCCGTCGGTCACGAAGAGCACGGTGCGCTGCCGACCCTTGGGCGTCTGGCCCAGGGTGAGGGCCTTCTCGAGGGCGGGCGCCATCACGGTGCCACCACGGGCCCGCAGGCGGTCCACCCATTGGTCGGCCAAGGCGAGGGCGTCGTCGGTGACGGGCATGAAGTCGCGCTTGAGCAGCTCGACCCGGTCGTCGAAGGCGATGAGCAGGAAGCGGTCCTGCGGCATCAAGCCGTGCAGTGCGGTCTTCAGGGCGAGCTTGGCGGCCTCCATCTTGCGGCCCCCCATCGAGCCCGAGATGTCGACCACAAACACTGCGTCGCGCGGCAAGGTGGCGGCCAAGGCATCGGCCGGGGGCTCCAACACCATCACGGTGTGCGAGCCATCCGTCCATGCGCGTACCCCGGATGCGTTGGCATCCCCGAAGGTGACGGCGAGCACGAAGTCTCGGTCGAGGGTGGCGTTCTCGCTCGGGGCGACTCGGATGGCGCCATCATCGAGACTCATCGAGACGGCGTGCAGCGAGCTGGTGACCTGGCGGACCGTGCCGCGGACCGTGACTTCCAGGTCGAGGGTGGTTCCGCCGGACAGCCGGAGCGGCGGGGTGATGCGCGAAGCATCCATCACCACGTCGGTGTCGGGCGACACACCGGGGCCCATGTGGCCGAGCGGGGTGCCCGGGGTGTAGCGCGGTGCGATGGTGGTGGGGAACCGGTACTGCACCCGACCGTCGACCACCTCGAGGGCCTCCTCCACCACAATCTCCACCTGCACAGAGGTCTTGGGGGGCAGGTTGGTGACCCGGAGGGTGTGGACGTCGTCGCGTTCCTGCGTGAGCAGTGCAGCCCGATGTCCGGCGGCACGCGCCTTGGCGAAGGTGGCCTCGGCTTCCTTCTTCTCGCGGCACTCTGCCACCACGCGCACCTCGCCGGCGGTGAGCACCACCGACACCACGGCCCCGCGGTCGGGCAGCGGGAAGATGTGCACGGCTTCCATGGGTTGGTCGCGCACGTTTTCGTAGGTCTGTACGACGGTGGTGCGGGCCAGGCCGCCCAGGACCTCGCCCCGCACCCGGCAGGACTTCAGGGGGAGCGCCAGCTCACCGGCCAGCAGGGCGCCGAGGCCGCGGGGGTCGGGCGTGGGGCACAGGGTGGGCTCAACGGAAACGGATACGGCTGTTTGTGCACTCACGGTTCACCTCGCGGGGAGACAGCTGCGACCAGCGCAGCGAGAAGGGCCTGTGGTTCGGCCACTTGGGAAGGGTCGATGGTGATGGTGACGCCGGGCATCAGCCTGGCGTGGAGCATGGACTGCATCACCGGAAGGGTGGGGGCTGTGGGCCCCGGTGCCGCTTGGGTGGGCGCCTGCGACACCTCGCCCGCGGCTTGGGCGATGAGTCGGGCCAGCTCATCGGTAGACCGGCCCGCCAGTGCCTCCTGGATCTGCGCCAGGGACATGCCCTCGCTCTGCAGGACCTTGACCGACACAGCCTGCACCAGGTGGCGAAAGCCGTACATGGCGCGGCGGCCGTCGTACCGAAGGGGACGGTCGAGCAGGCCGGTGGATTGGTAGTACCGGATGACCCGGGCGTTGGGCACGCCGCGCACACGCTCGTCTGAAACATCCACGGCGAGGGTGTTCAGGACGGCAGCGACGGCGGTGACCAGGCCGGTCAGGTCGGTGTCGAGGTGTTGGTAGGGCGTCCACATGCTCTCTCTCAGATGCCGTCACTGTAATCATTACAGTAATCACTGGCAACCAGAAACTGTCAGTATTTACTGTCAGCTTCGCAGGTGCCGGACGACAGCAACCAGGGGCCCCCTCCGCCTGCTTCGCAGGCACCTCCCCCTACAGGGGGAGGACTGTGAGAACGACCATGTCCTCCCCCTTCAGGGGGAGGTGGCCCGAAGGGCCGGAGGGGGCCTCTTCGTGATTGGTCCTCCCCCTTCAGGGGTCTCGTACCCGCGCAACTGGGCGTTCCTCCGACAGAACGCTGACGCTCACGCTCCGAACGACTCGGTCGAGGCTGACCGAGCTCGCGGGCACAGGTGCCTGCGGAGCAGGCGGAGGGGGCCCGCGGGCCTGCGGTCGCGCTACAGGCCCCCACTCCCACGAGGCCGACCGATGCACGCACTCCTGCTCTCCCTGCTGTCCGGCACCGCGCTCGCCGGAGCCCCCATCCCCGACCTCGCGCAGATCATGGCCGATCCCGCCTGGGTGGCACGGTCTCCACACTGGATGTCGTGGTCGGACGACTCCCGCTCGATCTGGTACCTGCGCCAGCGCCCGGACAGCGAGCTCGAGGACTGGTGGACCGTCTCTGCACGCGGAGGCACACCCCACATTGTGCCGCCCGGCCCCCGCACCGAACGGCTCCCCCCCGGCGGACAGCGCAGCCCTGATGGGCGCTTTCGGATCACGGTCTCCCACGGCGCGGTGTGGGTGGCCGACCACAAGGGCCGCGCCTGGCCGGTGTCCGCGTCGGATGGCACGGCGCGCACGCCACGGTTCCTGACCGATGGACGCGTGGCCTGGCGGGCCGGAGACACCTGGGTTGCCGCGAAGCGAGACGGCAGCGGAACCGTCCCCGTCGTGTCGCTGTCCACCGCAGACGACCCCGACCACGACGCCCCCGATGGCTTTCTCGAAGAGCAGCAGCAGCGCCTCTTTCCCAGCCTGGCCGCCGACCGCGCCGAAGACAGCGCCCGCCGCAACGACTCTGCAGCACACATCGCTGCCGACCCCACCCGGGACCGCACGGTCTACCTCGGGGACGGTCGCCAGATCCGAACGAACAGCCTGGGCCCCGACGGCCGCTGGCTTGTGGTCGAAGACGCAAAGGAAGGCACCAACGCCAGGCGCGACCCCATGCCCGACTACGTCACGGCATCCGGGTATGTCGAGACGCGCAACATTCGGCCCAAGGTGGGCACCGACACCATCGAAGGCAGCCGGATCTGGCTGGTGTCGGTCGCATCGGGCCCCCCGGTCGCCGTGTCTCTGGACGACCTCCCCGGCCGCCACGACGACCCTCTCGCCGCCATCCGTGCCACCCCCCTCCCCGACGACCGCCCGCCGCGGCCGCTGCAGCTCGAACATCACGCCTGGTCGCTCGACGGTCGCCAGGTGGCCCTCCAGCTACACTCCTTCGACCAGAAGGACCGGTGGACGGTGGTCGTGACCATGCCCGCCGAGCCCACGACCGACCCGGTGCGCCCCACCCTCGTCGAGCACCTCCACGACGACGCCTGGGTGAACTGGGACTTCAATGCGCTGGGCTGGCTGCCCGATGGCACCCTGTGGCTCCAGTCCGAAGCGAGCGGGTACGGCCACCTCCACCGCTGGGACGGCACCCACCTGACTCCCCTCACCTCGGGCGCTTTCGAGGCCCGCAGGCCCGAAGCCACACGCGACGGCAGGTGGCTCTACTTCAAGGCCAACGTCGACTCGCCCGTGGAGTACGACGTCTACCGCGTTCCCACAGCGGGCGGCCCCATCGAAGCCATCACCCGTCTCGGCGGCATGACCGACTTCTGGCTGTCGCCCGACGAACGGTCGCTGCTGCTCAAGCACTCCAAAGTGCTGCAGCCTCCCGAGCTCTACGTCCAGCCCGCGCGGCCCGGGGGAACGGTCCGCCAGCTCACCCACACCGTCGAATCGGCATGGTCCGACATCGACTGGGTGGCGCCCGACATCGTGCCGATTCCGTCGACCCACACCGACCAACCCATCTGGTCGAGGGTCTACCAACCCGACGGCCCGCCCCCCGAAGACGGCCGACCAGCGGTCATCTTCGTGCACGGAGCCGGCTATCTGCAGAACAGCCACGCCGGCTGGAGCGGCTACGCCCGCGAGATGATGTTCCACTCGATGCTGGTCGACCACGGCTACGTGGTGCTCGACATGGACTACCGGGCGAGCGAGGGCTACGGCCGCGACTGGCGCACCGCAATCTACCGCCAGATGGGCCACCCCGAGCTCGAAGACCTCGCCGACGGCATCGCCTGGGCCACCGAGCACGCACACGTCGACCCCGAGCGGGTGGGGGTCTATGGCGGCTCCTACGGCGGCTTCATCACCTTCATGGCGCTCTTCAAGCAACCCGGGCTCTGGGCTGCGGGCGCGGCCTTGCGACCCGTCACCGACTGGTCGAACTACAACGACGGCTACACCCGGGCCATCCTCAACACCCCCGAAGACGACCCCGAGGCCTACCAACGCAGCTCCCCCATCGAGCACGCCGACGGTCTCGAAGACCCCCTGCTCATCTGCCATGGCATGGTAGACAGCAACGTTCCGTACCAAGACAGCGTGCGCCTGGCCCAGCGCCTCATCGAGCTTCGAAAGACCGACTGGGAGCTGGCCAGCTACCCCCGCGAAGGCCACGGCTTCACCCATCCCGAGTCGTGGTGGGACGAATATCGCCGCATCTTCGAGCTGTTCGAGCGCACCATCGGCGGGACGGACGCGCCCTGACGACGGGTCCCACGCCCCACCCGGTCCGGTGATACGCCGTCCCCCCTCTCGTTCCGCGAGCCCCATCCGTGCGCACCTCCCTCGCCTCCGCAGCTGTGCTCGGCCTGGCTCTGCTCGTGGGCTGTCCCAAAGCCCCGCAGAGCCCCGCCACGCCCGCAGCCCCCGTCGTCGAGAACCTGCAGCTCGCCACGTTCGACTACCTGTGGCAGCGGGTGGCGGACGGCTATCCCGACCCCGAGCTGGGTGGGGTGGACTGGGATGCCGTGAAGGCCGAGCTCCGCCCCCGGGCCGAGGCCGCCGAAGACCCCGATGCACTGCGGCCGGTCCTGCGCGAGATGCTCGACCGTGTGGGCGTTTCCCACTTTGCCATCGTGTCGGGCGACATCTACCGAGGCGGCTCCGGTGAAGGTCCGCGGGGTGTGCTCGGCATGGACGCCGGCCTGGTCGACGGTGCCGCACACGTGCTGTCGGTGCGCGAAGACGGCCCCGCCCACCGCGAGGGCATCCAACCCGGCGACCGCCTCACCCGCATCGGCGACACCGACCTCGACGCCCTCGTGGCCGAGCTAGCCGACGGTCAGGGCGTCCGAGGCCCGGCGGCTGCGGTGGGGGGTGTGCTCCGCGACCTCCTCCGGCCGGTCATCGGCGAGCCCACCAAGGTCACCGTGGTCCGGGGCGACGACACCCTCACCTTCACGCTCCGCCCCGCGCCGCTGCAGGGCCAGGTGTTCAAGGTGGGCGAGCTGCCGGCCACCCGCGTCGAGACCGACACCCGCATCGACGACCCCGACGGCCCCGACGGCCCCCTCCCGCCGGTCCTCGTGATTCGCTTCTCCATGTTTGCCGTGCCCAACGGCGCCGCGATTCGCCAGGCCGTCATCCGAGCCAAGGCAGATGGGGTCGAGTCGTGTGTCATCGACCTCCGCGGCAACCCCGGCGGCCTCCCGCTGGTCGCCCAGGGCATTGCCGGCCACTTCGTCGCCCGGAAGAGCGCCAGCCTCGGCACCTTCACCACCCGCGGCTCCACCCTCGACTTCAACATCCGCCCGCGTGTGGGCTCCGAGCGCCTCGACGGACCGCTCGCTGTGTTGGTCGACGGTCGCAGCGCCTCCAGCAGCGAGATCTTCGCCAGTGGCATGCAAGACCTCGGCCGTGCGGTCATTGTCGGTGAACAGTCGTCGGGACTTGCGCTCATGAGTCAATTCGAGCGCCTGCCCAACGGCGACCGCGCCCAGCTCGTCTTCGCCGACCTCCGCTCTCCCGACGGCCACCGCCTCGAAGGCAAGGGCGTCACCCCCGACATCCCCATCGCCCCCACCCCCGACGCCCTCCGCGCTGGCCACGACCCCGCCCTCGAGGCCGCTCTCGCCGCCGTGCGCGCACCGGAGTCCCCATGACCCTCCGCATCCCTCTGCTGTGCGTCGCGCTCGCGGCGTGTGGCCCCAAGCAGAGCACCCCCTCCCCGGCAAAGCTGCCCAAGCAGCCCACCGCCGACCAACTGTTCGAGCACCAGATTGCCCTCGGCGGCGGCAAGGAGAAGATCGAGTCGGTACAGAATCGGGTGCAGGTGGGCGCCATGGAGCGTACGGTCGAAGGCGTCACGATGCAGATGGTCACGGTCCAGGCAGCTCCCAACAAGATGTTGCAGGCCGCGTCTCTGCAAGGTCTGGGAGAGTTCGTCGAGGCCTACGACGGCACCACCGCCTGGTCGATGAACCCGGTCACCGGTCCCGCCATCAAGCACGGGGCCGAGCTGGCCGAGGTGCGCCGCCTGTCCGACCTCTACGCCGCCCTCCACTACGCCGAGCACTACCCCACCCGCACGCTGGTCGGGGAGACCGAACACGCCGGTGAGCCGTGCTGGCAGGTCGACGCCATCACCGACGACGGCCAGGCGCGCACCTTCTACTTCGCCCAAGACGACGGCTACCTCAAGGGCATGGCCTTCGACTTCGTGACCGAGATGGGAGTGTTGCCCGCCGTCACGTCGTTCATGGCCTACGAACGCTTCGATGGCTTCCCCATCGCCACCCGCACGCTCGCCAAGGTCGACACCATGGAGGTCATCCTCACCACCTCCGACGTCCAACACAACGTTCCGGCATCCGACCTCCCCGACTTCGCCCCGCCGCCCGAGGTGAAGGCGCTGCAGGCCGAGCTGGAGGCCCTTCCCGAATAGAGCGGGCTCAGCCGCCTTCCACCAGCCGGTCCCAGGCGGACTCCACCAGGTCGACAAAGTCGTTGGCGAAGCGGTCTGCGTCGACCAGGGGCGAGGCCTGCACCCGCGCCCGCAGGGTCTGTCGCCACGCGCGAAGCTGTGTGCCGGCTCGAAGAAGCTCCGCAGCCAGCGCCACCAGAGCGTCCTCATCCGGGGCCACCAGCTCGGGCAGCCCCACGGCATGGAGGTGGGTGGTTGCGTGCCGTCCGGCGATGCGGTCACCCGGCGTGGTGACGACCGGAACCCCCATCCACAGGGCTTCACAGGTGGTGAGGCCCCCGGAGTAGGGCGTGGTGTCCACCACCAGGTCGCAGAGCCGATACTGCCCGAGGAACGCGGCGTGGTCTCCGCCAGGCAACACATCGATGCGGTCGGGCGCCACACCCTGCGCTGCGAGGGCGCCGCGCCACCGCTCCGGTTCCCGTGCAAAGCCTCTCCCATTGAACACGAACCGGGCTTCGGGCACGGCCTTCAGCACCCGCGCCCAGCGCTCCAGGCCGGTGACCCGGACCTTGGTGGGTTCGCTGAAGCAACCCAGCACAGGGGATTCTCCCCGACCGAGGGGACCGGACTCCACGGCGGGCGCGTGGGCGGGCGGGCGCCAGCAGAAGTAGTCCACCGGCATCCGCAAGCGCTGCTCCACGTACCGGTCGGGTTCGTCGACCGGGAGGTGGTGGGCATCGAAGACCAGGCCGTCGAGCTCGGGCAGCCCCCGCGTGTCGACATAGTCGCCCCACCCGAGCTGGAGCGGGGCCGGACGCCGGGCGAACACGCCGAGACGGTGGTCGGGAGCATGGCCGGACATGTCGACCAACACATCGATCTGTTCGTCGCGCACGAGGTCGGCCAGCGCATCGTCGGACAGCTTTCCGGCGAGTCGCCACCGCTCGGCTGCGGCCTCGAACGCGGGGGTGACCGCGTCGGCGCGTGGGGAGGTGTGGACCAGCATCAGCTCGGCTCTGTCGCGCGGCCACGCCTCGAAGAACGGCAGCGCAAACCAACGCATGGCGTGGTCGCGGAAGTCGGCGGACAAGAACGCCACGCGGAGGCGCCGACCGGTGCGGGGTCGGTGGACCGGTCGAGCGGCCCCGGTGCCGTGTCGGGCCCCGAACGCGCGGTGCTCGGCCTCGAGGGCGTCGCGGTCGACGTCTTCGGCGTACTGCATACACATCAGCAGGCTGGAGTGGGCCGGTGCGTGGTCGGGTCGGAGCTGCAGAATCGTGCGTCGGTGGGCAACGGCATCGGCCGGACCGGCGAGGTCGGCGAGGGCAGCCCAGGCGGGAGTCTGGTCGGGGTCGAGGGCCACCGCCCGCTCCAGCGACGTTCGTGCAGAGTCGCTGCGCCCCAGCCGTGCTTGCGCCACCCCCAGGTTGGTCCAGGCCCGGGCGTGTCGGGGGTCGAGGGCCACCGCTCGCGAGAAGGCCTGTGCCGCCGAGTCCCACCGCCCCAGGCGCAAGCGCGCGTGGCCCAGGTTGAAGTGGATGTCGGCCGTGCCCGGCGACAGCATGGCCGCGAGCTCCAGCAGCTGCACCGCTTGGGCAGGGCGGTCCTGGCGGTCGAGGGCCACGGCCAGGTTGACCGCTGCTTGCACATGCCCCGGCTGTGCGGCCAGCACCTGGCGCAGCGGGCCTTCCGCACCGGCGTAGTCTTGGGCAGCCATCCGACACGCACCCAAGTTGAACAGGAGGGTGGGGTGTCCCGGCGCCAGCCGCAACGCAGCCCCGAACGCGGCCTCGGCTTCCTTCACGCGCCCGACCTGTGCGAGCAGGTTGCCATGGGCATTCAGCACCGCGAGGTCGGTGGGACGGCGGATCCGGGCCCGGTCGGCGAGCGTGAGGGCGCCGATGAGGTCGCCCCGCTGGACGGCCGCTTCGATGTCGGCAGCGGTGGGATTGGAGGGGGTGCGCATGCGGTCTCCAGCCGACCGCGTGAGGCGACCGTGTCCGCCTCCCGTATTTCCGGGAGAATTCCCGGGCCAGTGTGCTCGGGTGCCCCCGGCGTGGTCCGGGGAAGATAGATGCACGGTCGGCGGTTCCCGACCGTCGAACAGGAGAGCCGATGCGGAAGATCTGGTGCCTGGTGGGCCTGCTGGGCTGCACCGAAGCCCCCTCGACGGGTCCAGCAGCCGACGCCACAGCCCGTACCCCCAAAGCGGCCACCCCCGACGCCAAGCCGGCGACAAAGGGCGGCAAGAAGGGCAGGAAGGGGGGCAAGGCCGCGGGTCGGTCCAACGGGAACGTCCCACACACCATCAAAGACGGCCTCTCCAAGACCGAGCGTGACATGCGGATGATCGCGCGCTGCTCCGACGGCAACGTGGTGTTCTCGTTCTGGCAGGGCGAGTACCCCAGCCCCGTCGTCCAGCTCGACAAGCCCCTGCGCACAAAGGTCCGCAAAGACCCCTGCGGCGGCACCACCGTGACTGGCTGCACGATGCCCAAGGGGCTCTACCACCCGTGGGCCCAAGACAAGCACATGCCGAAAGGCGCCTCATTCGCTGTCCGCACCATGCCGGAGCGCTGGCGCACCACCAAAACCATGGGGCTGGGCCGCACCCAACGCAAGGCCGGAACCGAGGTCGAGGTGCTGTCGTATCTTGCAGAGGGCTTCTGCATGATGAAGGTCGACGACGTCCTCTTCGAGGACACATGCCCCGGCGTGGCGGGCGAGGGCTGGACCCGCATCGGTCCCGACGACGCCCCGTCTCAGCAGCTCATCGAGGTGCCCTGCGAAGGCGGCAGCACGGGCTGGCTCGAGGTCACCGAGGGGCTGATGAACCAGCCTGGCGTGCGAGAAGGCGAGATGCAGGGCTACGGCGAGGTCGGTCCGGCCAAGTAGAGGGATGCGGGATGGACAAGACAACCGTGGTCGAGGCATTTCGAGCGGCTCTGGCCGCCGAATTGGCAGCGGTGGAACGCGTGGCGGCGATGGCTCGCGACGAAGTCTCCAGCGACGAAACCAAACAAGAAGGCAAATACGACACCCGGGCCACCGAGGCGTCCTACCTGGCCCGGGGCCAGGCCTGGCGTGTGGCCGAGCTGCGCCGCCTCAAGGCCTGGTTCGACGTGTTCGACCCCACGACCGCCACCGCCGAGACCATCGGCATCGGCAGCCTGGTGTCGCTGGAGGGACAGCGGTCCGGATGGGTGTTCCTGTCGCCCATCGGCGGACCCACGGCATCGGTCGACGGGCAGTCGATTCGCCTCATCTCCCTGAAGTCACCCATCGGTGCGGCCATGGCCGACTTCGAGGCAGGCGACATCTTCGAGGTGAAGAGCCCCAAGGGCACCGTGGACTACGAAGTTCTCGCGGTCTTGTAGCGCCGCAGAGTCAGTACTTGCGCTGATACAGCGTCACGCGGCCCACCGCCGGCATCTGGAAGTACGCCACGATGCCGAAGCCCTGGTCCTGCGCGGGCCCCTCGAACGCGACGCCGCGACCGGACAGCTCGGCCATGGTGGCCTCGATGTCGTCGCAGAAGAAGCTCACCTCGGTGGTTCCCGAGGGGGGAGCGCCGGGGAAGTCGGTCGGGTGCACGCCCATGTCTGCGGTCGTGAAGTCGTTGATGAGCCATCCACCCCCCACATCGCGCGCGGGAAGGCCGAGCTTGTCGCGCAGAAAGAGCCGCAGCTCGTCGGCTTGGTCGGCGTAGAACAGGGCGTGCATCCCTTGAATGGGCATCGGGACCTCCGGGTTGGTGCCGCGACCCTACCCCGTCGCCATTCCCGGGTTGCAACCCCCTGCAATTTCATCCGGTGACACGCCCCGCTCTCCATCGGTGTTGGACAGCCACCGAACGAGACGAGGAGACACCATGTGGACCGTTCTGTTGGCAACCAGCCTGGCAAGTGCACAATCGGCCACCCCCGAGCGCGGAGACTGGGCCATCGGCGCCCGCGCGAGCCGCTGGTACGGTGAAGAGACGGCCCTCGGTGTGGGCGGACACCTGCGGCTCACGCCGTGGGACCGGATGGGGCTGGAGCTCTTCTGGGACAGCTTCGCGCGGCCCGAGCCGCTGGTCGACGAGCTGTGGCACGCCCACGTCATCGGCTTTCACGTGCTCTTGCCCATGGGCGGCAACGAACGGACCGTGGTGGGCCCCACGTTCGGCGCGTGTACTTCAGTCGAGGCCCTCACCCCCATGAAGCGCGATGCGCCGGGGGTGGCAGACCTCCGCTTCGCCCCACACGCGGGCGTGTACATCGACCACGCCCTCGCCGAGCGCTGGACCGCGGGGGCACGGGCCACCGCCTACGCATACCTGGGCAACGCACCGCACCTGGACGGCTGGAGCGCCCAGACCAGCAACACTCTGCACGTCGACCCCACCCTGCAGATCAATGCCTCGGTGACCCGGTGGTTCTGACACGCGCGCTGGTCGCCTTGCCCCTCGTGGGTTGCCTCAACCAACGCAGCGTGGGCGCACACGCAGACCAATGCGGCACGTGCCACACCGAGCAGCAGGCCGCCCTCGACGCCTCCGCACACGGCCCCGGCGAGACACCCCTCTTCGAGAAGCTACACAGCAAGGCCGACTCCGAGGCATGCGACAGCTGCCACGCCCCCGAGCCGGGGCTGCATCCCGGCCTCGACTGCACCACCTGTCATGGTGCGGTGGGCAACGCGGGCGAAGGTGCCGGCCAGGTTGTCTTGGATTGGTCGGGACCGGTCCGCGGCCCCACCGGTCGACCGGGCGGCCCCCACGACACCGCACGGAGCGCATTCCTCACCTCGTCCGAGCTCTGCGGAACCTGCCACGAGGTCGCTGGCCCCCCCGGATTCGTCGAGACGACCTTCTCCGAGTGGCAGGACAGCCCCGCGGCCAACGCGGGCATCACGTGCATGGACTGCCACTTCGACAACCATCGGCTCGTGGGGCTTCAGGCCGAAGGCGGGGCCTTGGTTGCAGACACGCTGGTGCTGTCGGCCGACCGAGACCGCGTGACCCTGGCCAACACCAACCCGGCGCACGCCGTCCCGGCCGGAGCTGCGTGGGCCCGGCGGCTCGTGGTGTCCTTCGACACCGGCGACGAGGTGGTGCTCAGCCCCAAGCTCACCCGCCATGGCGAGACTGTGGACTCTCCGCTTCGGGCCACACGGGTCGAGCAACGGGGCCTGGACGCCCTGGAGCAGCGGTCGTGGGACTGGCCCACCGGGGCGCGCGTGGCGGAGCTGGTGTTCACGGATGTGGCGCCGGCGCTCGGACCGGGCCAGACCGAGGTAGTGGGGCGTGTGGAGCGCCCGTGACCGACCCGACCCCCGACGCCCCCTTCTCCGGCAGCGACCTGCGCGACCGCATGGCCAACGAACGCACGCTGCTCGCGTGGGTGCGCACCGCGATTGCTCTGATGGCCTTTGGCATGGCCATCGCGAAGTTCTCGCTATTTCTGGTCATCGCCGGAGTGGAGCGTCCCGAGGTGATGTCCATGCTGCCCAGCCCCTGGCTCAGCCGCGCCACGGGCACAGCATTCATCGTGGTGGGCGCCCTGGTCGCTCTCCTCGGCCTGCGTCGCACCCTGCACTACGGCCAGATCATCGACCCCGCCGACCGCGCCCCCAAGTCGCACGTCCTCACCGTCGTGGCGCTGTCGCTCGTGGCACTGGCCGTCATCCTCACCGTCGAGGTATTGGGCGACCTCATCTGAACGCGCCCCCGGTGGTCATGTCCTCTCCCGACGAGCTCCTGCAGACCTGCCGAGACACCCTCGCTTCGCTCGAGCTCGACGCATCCGGCACCGCATCGTCCACCGACCTGCGCCGGGCGCTCCAGGGTCCGTCCGGCCCCGTCCCGGAAGGCATCTGGGACGACCTCTTCGAGCACATGGACGTCGACGGCGACGGCCGGGTCTCGCTCGCCGAGCTGGTGGCCGCGATGGCCGGCCTCATCGGCCCCCACATCCGCACCCCCACCCACCGGCTCACCTTCGACCTCTTCGACCAGAACGGCGACGGCTACCTCTCGCTCGAAGAGCTCCAGACCGCCCTGCGGGCCATCGGACGCACGCCCGCAAACATCCAGGCCACCCTCGCACACGCCGATCTCGATGGAGACGGTCGGCTCGAGTACGTGGAGTTTCTGCACCTACTCGGCGGCTAGTCGGTCGGCCTGCCACGCCGCCCACGCCGACCGTGCGGCCACAGGGTCCACCTGCCGAGCCCCCGGAACCGCCGCCGCCACAATCTCCTCGCCGCCGTCGACCGTGCGCACCATCCCGGGCCAGTCCGCCACAGCAGCCAACACCCGCTTCCGGTCGGCCCCGGCCATCACCGTGGTGTGAACCGCCACCGAGCCCACCCCCAGAGCCTGCAACACCGGCACCGTCTCGTCGGCCGCACCCGACAGCCACCGGTCGAGCACCCACCGCTGCAGCACGAGACGGGGGCTCTCGGTGCCGGGGCTCACCACACACAGGTCGGTGATGGGGCGCTGGTGAACGGTCTGGTAGTAGCAGCCCAGGTTGGTGGTCCAGAGGGTCCAGGCGGGCGCCGGAGAGGCGTCTTCGGGCCAGAGGTCGAGCACCGGGCCGTCATGGGCACCGTAGGCCGACGGCACCGCGGCCACCATCCTCTGCTGGCGGAGGGGCATCCGGGGCACCACGAACGCATCCACCAGCCCCGACAACAGCACCCCCGCAGCCACCCGTGGGTGTCGCTTCGCCAGGCCAGTGAGCGCCACGGCGGCCACCGCTCCGAAGCACACGAGCGTGCCTCGGGTGAGGCGGTCGGGAAAGCGCAGCAGCGACGAAGCCACCACCGACAGCACCGTGTTGTCTCCAGACGCCGCCGACGCCGCAAGCGGGGCCAGCACCACCGGCGAGACCGCGAGCAGCAGCGCTCCCAGGCCGGCCGCCACGAGGGTCTTCCGCGGCATCCGGTCGTCGACGAGCCGTCCGGCCACCACGGTCAGAGCCAGGACAACCGCGGGAAGGGTGGCCGACTGGGTGTAGCCGTGCAGGTCGATGGAGGGCCCCGGGGGGCTGAAGCGCCGCAGGGTGAGGCCGAGGTCGGGGGTGGGGAAGCCGGCGTCGGCGAGCGCGGCGGCCCCGGCACCTCCGCCTGCGCGAAACAACAGCACGTAGGCAAGCACCAGCGGCCCGGCGACCAGGCTGGCGGTGGCGAGCGAGCGGAGCCACACCCGGTCTCCTCGCCAGACAGACGCCCCGAGGAACACCACCCCGACGGGCACACACGCGATGCCCAGCCAGGCGGTGTTCAGCAGAGCGAGCACAAACCACAGCCCGGCCAGAGCGGCATCGCGGGGTCGGGCTCCCGGTCGGGTGGCCCGCAGCCAGGCACCCACGAACAGCGGCACCCAGGGGTCGAGGAGGTGGTAGGGATAGCCCTCCAGGTAGGCGGTGGACGCCAGCCCCGAGAAGGCGAAGCCGAGGCCCGCCAGCAGCGACCACGGCCGCTTCGCCCCCACCTGCCGGGCCAGCGCTTCGGCAGCCCAGGCGGAGAGGGTGACGCCCACCACGGTGGTCCAGCCCAGCAGGCGGGCCGCGCCGAGGGGAGCGCCGAGCGTGCCCACCACCAGGAGCAGAAAGCTGTCGGGACGCCCATAGTGCGCGCCGACAGGCCACCCGGAGAGGGGGTCGGACAGGCCGCCAGCGAGCAGCCGGGGCGCCGCGCCCAGGAACCACGCCGTTCCCGGGGCGTCGGGGTGGTGGCCGAGGAGGTGGGTGCCGAGCACAGCTGGCCAGGTCCATGCGACCGCCAGCAGGGCAAACACCACCGGCGTGCTCCAGGCTGGCCAGCTCTGGCCTTCAGGCGGTGAGCTCACCCCCGACCTCGACGGCGGGAACGTCCGCGGGACCGCCGGTCGGTGGCGAACCAGGCCACGAACAGGAACACAAGGACCGCCCATCCCACGCCTGCTGCGGAGGCGGCCGTCTCGAAGCGTTCCATCTGCCGGGCGGGACGGGCGAGGGCCACGCGGCGGGCCCGTGGGGTGGTGGAGCGTGGGTCGCCGTCGAGCGCCCAGGTGATGCTTCCGCCGTCGACGTCGACCATCTCGGTGGAGCGGGCCAGCTCGATGCGGTCGCCTTTGGAGGTGCGCATCACCAAGGACAGCGGGACCATCCGGGCCGGGTCTCCCGACACGCGGCCGGTCCACAAGCCGTCGCCCGACACGCCGTCCGCATCATGCAGCTCGACCTCGAAGTCGTTGTCCAGCCAGCGGCCCTCGACCGTGAGGGTGACCGCTGCCGGCGGCACGGACCGGTCCACCACAGCCGACAGCTCGAGGGTGGCTGCCGGAGCCCCCCCCACCGCCACGAGCAGCGCGATGAGAACCACGCTGACGCCTCAGTCCAGCACGAAGCCGCGGGGGCCGACCCGGACCCGCCGGAGCGGTCGGCCACCCACCACCACCGAGACGCCGCCCGGAGCGGGTCCCAGCGCCACTTCGGTCTTCTTCGACGACGACGACGGTCCGAACACGACCGCCCCCACGCCGTCGGGAAGAGCCTGCTCGAGGGCATCTACGAGGCTGTCGTCCACGTCGGCGCCCGGTAGAGCCAGCACGCAAACCGACAGCGCCCCGTTCGCTTGCACGGCCTGCACCGCATCGACCACCACATCGGGACGCAGAGAGGCCGCAACAAAGACGGGCCCCCCCCAAGTCGGCGGCAAGGTGCGCTCTTTCGCGCTGGCCACCACCACAGGGCCGCCGCTGGCCAGAGTGCCGAGGAGGGCTCCCAGCACGGCGTCGGGGCCAGTCCAGACCGACACCCCACCCGACAGCGCGGGTGTACCCGAGCCGAGCACGCCCGCTTCACGGGCCCGGGGAGGCAGAGGTGGTGGGAGCGACACGACCGGCTCGGGCACCGACTGGACCGCCTCCGGTTCGGCAGCCGTCGGTCGGCGCAGCAGGGCCACACCGAGGGCAGCGAGGGCAAGCACGAGGGCGAGCCCACCGAGCCAGTCCATGCCGCTGGAGGCGGGCTGCGCCACGGGGGAGGGGGTGGCGGCCGGACGCTCGGTGGCCGCCGGCTGGGTGTCGGGGACGGGTGTGGGGGTTCCGGCCGCGGGTGTAGCCGGTGCGCCGACGGTGGCGGGCGGCGTGGACGTGCCCGAGGTGTGGGCCGTCGCGCGGGCCTCGATGGTGTCGCCCAGGATGCGGACCTTGAGCTCACGGGGCTTCTGGTCGGGTGACCAGGAGACCGTCCCCCCGTCGTGAGCGGCGCCGGGCAGCTTCACCGTGACCGCCGCAGTGAGGGGCGCGGACTCGGCCAGGCCAGCCCAGATGCCATCCCCGGCCTGTACGTCGGGGGGCTGACCGTCGTCGTTGAGGGTGACCTGAACCGTCTCGCCGTCGCCCGCCAGCTCCAGGAGAACGGGCCCCGCGACGGCCTGGTCGGACGTGAGCAGGGCGATGAGACCGTTGGTTTCGTTGGCTGGCCCCGTGCCGGCAGTCCCCGAAGGACCGGGGGAGTCGGGGGGTTGGTCGGGGTTGGGCGTGCCCGGCGGGGAGGGCGCATCTGCCGCGGCCGTGCCTTCGACGGGCGGCAAGGCCTGGTCGCCCGGCTCCAAGACCTCGTCGGCCGACTGGGCCCACGCCAGGCTCGGGCCGAGGAAACCGACGACCAGGCCGGCACGAAGGATGGACTGCAGCATGGCGGACTCCGACAGTGTCGGCGAGTGTAGCGCGCGGCGGTGGTTCGACAGAGCCGACGGCCGCGTGCTGTACACTGCGCTCCGCAAGACATCCTGGCTTCCAGGGGGTGGCACCGTGGCGACCGATACCCCTCAGAACCCCGCCCCGGTGCGGGTTCCCATCTCTGTGTACGTGCTGTGGCACCCCGACTTTGCCGACGGACCACAGCTGGCCAACGCGGTGTACGACTGGCTGGGCCCCTCCAGCCCCGACCTGCGGCACGTGGGCATGGGCATCGGGGTCTACAACCGGTCGGAGGACTGGGACGCCTCCTTTGCGCTCTCCCCCGACCCCATCCCCGAAGACACCGAGCTGTCGGATGTTGTCGCGCAGGCCGACCACGCTGCACGCGCCCGGATTCGCCGCGAGGTCGACGTCACGGGCGCCGACATCAACCTGCTGATTCCGCTGGTCGACGCCCACATGCTGCTCGACCGGAGCTGGCAACGCGACCTCGCGCGGTGGGGCGCGATGCACCGCACCGACGACCGGGTGTGCCTGGCACCGGTGCAGCTGGTGCCCTCCCTCGAGTCCCTTGGCCCCGATGTGGCCGACATCCAGCCCATTCGCATCGACTCCTGGCGCGACCCCGACGGCGAGGTGCGCACCCCGGAGCGCCTCGCCCAGCACATCTTCCGCCTGCGCCGAGAAGTGGTGCAGCTCATCCTCCGGCTCACCGGCAGCGCCCGCACCCCCGACGGTGCCTGGCCCGTGCAGCCGCTCCGCCGGGTGTTCCTGTCCCACGCTTCTTCCGACCGGGAGCACGGACCGGGGGTGGCCGAGGCCCTGCGCGACGCCGGCCGAAGCTACGGCCACATCGAGACATTCTACGACGCCAACGACCTCCGACCGGGCGAGAGTGGCTGGGCATTCCAGCGCCGGATGGCCTCGGCCCACGGCGAAGGGTTCGTCGCCATCCTGAGCGACCGCTACGCCCGCCGAACCTGGACCCGCGAAGAGCTGTCCCGCGCGCGCACCCCGCGGCTGGAAGGCGAGCCCATCGCTGGCGTGCACATCTGGACGGTGCGCCCCACCGTGGCCGTTTCGACGCTCGACCAGCAGTGGAGCCGGGTTCCCGACGACCTCGCCACCGTGCCGGTCATCCGGTACGAGCCGGGGCGCGAGCGCGAGGTGTTCGACCGCCTGCTGCGTGAGTCGATGGTGCAGTCCCACCAGCTCCAGTGGGCCCACAAGGTGGCGCGCGAGTGGGCCTTCCAGTCGGGCACCCAGCCCTTCACCGACGTCCATGTGGTCACCTGGACCCCCAACCGTCCCACCCTCGCAGCTCTGCGTGCCGAAGCCCGACGGCTCGATGCCTGGCCCGGAGTGCCCGGCCGTCGCGCGCTCGTGGTGTACCCGGGCTTTGGGTTCTTCCCCGGCGAAGAAGCCCGCCTGGAGCGAGACTTCGGCTCCGAGATGAAGCTCCGCAGCTTCGCCGAGGTGCTGTCCCCCACCCAACCTGGCGCCTACACCGGCACCCGGGTGTGGCTGTCCGCCAGCGACGCTTCGGCCCGAGAACGCGCCGCCCGAGGCTACGACGCCGGGTCGAGCCCGCGCACCCACGGCGGCCCCGACCGCTCCTCTCGACACGTCGACAACGCCGTCCTTCGCATCCTGCGCCGCATGCTGCCGCACACCGATCTAGCCTACGGCGGGGCCCTCCGCGGCGAAAGCAACGGCTTCCAGGACCTCCTCCTCGACCTGCTCTCCGACCGCCGCCTGCTCACCACCCGCCCGCCGGGAACCCGCCCTCTCACCGCGTTTTCGGCGTGGCCCGGCGACGGCGCCACCGACCCCGGCACCCGCGCCCGCACCACAGCCATCCGCGCCGAGCGCGCCCGTGTCTGCCGGTTCTACGACATCCCCGAGCCCAACACCCCCGGAGACCTCCACCCCGGCTGGCGGGCTGCACTGGCGCTGTCCCACCTGCGTCGAGTGGCCGCACAACACACCGACCTCACCCTGTGCGCTGGTGGACGCGAGACGCACTACAGTGGCCTGCTGCCCGGCATTCTCGAAGAGGTACTCACCTCGCTGTTGGCATCGGTGGGCCTGCTCGACGACTTCACCACCCGCATCCCCAAGGGCCCGCGCCCGGCGTGGCGCAACGGCATCCCCGACCCCGACCCCATCCGCGACCGGCTGCGGGCGCTCACACCCGCCGACATCTCGGTGGTGCTGCTGGGCGAGTTCGGCGGCGCCACACGCCTGCTGGTCCAGGCCATCGAAGCCGACCTCGGCGCCCCGCTGCCCCCCCTGCTCACGTTCGCGCACCAGCTCGACCATCCCGACAACCAGGCCCACCTCGCCCCCCTCCTGGCCCAGCGCGACGCCGCCCGCCGCTTCGTCGACCACTGCTACGACCTCCTCGAAGCAGCCATCCACGGGCTCCGGCGCATCGCCCGCATGGACTCCACCACCCCGCTGCCCGCCGCAGGCCTCACAGTGGGTGCCTGGCGACGCCTGATGGCCTCGGCCAGCGTCTCCGAGATGAGCTCGCTGCTGGCCCGCCTGCATCCCATTCCCGCCGGTGACTCCCGCCGGGTCCCCGAGCCCGACCCCCTCGCCCTCCCCACCCGCCTTGTGCACGCTCTGGCCCACACTCTGGCGGATGGACTCCCCGGTCGGGCCGACCTCGAGCTCGCGTTCCCGGGCGCCCTCGAAGCCGACGACCAGGCTCTGTCCCGAGCCCTCGACAACCCCGACACACGCGCCGTGGCCAGCGCGCTGCACCACCACATCGGGGTGCACACACCGGCCCTCTGGACCCTCCTCGCCCACCAACGCCCCGACGGCGCCGACTCTGTGCGCGCAGCCTTCGAGGCCTTCGACATCCCCCTCGACACCATCTGGAAGCTGAAGCGCCTCCACGCCGCCCGTCGCGGTCGCCTGGGCGTGCACCTGGTCTGGCACGACACCGACCCCCACGCCGCACCACTGGTCGCGCGCCTGACCGGCCTCCTCACCACCCTTGGAGACAGCCAAGACGCCCCGGGAGAGGGCATCGACGTGCGTCACTGGTCCTATGCCGAGTGGCCGCCCGCCGAGCCCCGCTGGGACGACTTCGAGGACAACGTGGTGGTGCTGATGTGGCGCCTCGACCACCCCCTGTGGTCCGAAGCCACGTTCGCCAACAGCGCTTGGGTCGACCGCTTGCTCACCCGCGGGCCACGCGTGGTCCAGGCCGTGCATGTGCCGGCCACCCGGGTCGACCCGCCCCCCGACGGCTTCGAGTCGCAGGGGTATCGCGAGCTGCTGTGGTCGACTGACGCACCCGCGGAAAGCCCCGTGGGCACCGAAGCCGACGTCCTGTCCGCGGTGCTGTGGGCCGTCACCCTGAGCCTCCGCCCCGTGCCCGGGCTCACCCCCGTGCGTCCCGAGCGGGCCCGCCTCGCGTTCGTCATGGACCGCCGACCCGACGCCCGCGTCCACCCCGAGCTCGCCCACCACTTCGACCGCAGGCGCTGCGTCATCCGACAGTCCGGCACCGCACCCGCCTCCTGCAGCGCACGCGCCGACGACCCCCTCGCCACCGACGCCCCGCTCTTCGACGTCGACATCGTGGACGACCGCGCTCTGGCCATCGCCGACCCCTCCGGCAAGCCGCGCGTGGTGGTGGGGCATCGCCAGGCGCTGGTGGCAGACGCCCGCCTGGCCGGCCCGGGCCGCCTCACGGTCCAGGTCCACCGCGACGACCCCGCCTCGGTGATGCTGGCCAGCCACCTGCTCGTGGCCCGCCAGCGCTGGCTCCACAGCGCACTGCGTCGGGTGGCCGACCGCTTCCACGGCTGGCGGGCCCGCACGTCCACCACCTTGCTCGGCCTGTGCGCCCTCGCCAACCACGAGACCCGGCCCGTGCTCGTTCCCGAGCCCGCCCCGAGCCCCACCGACCGCGCCGCCCTGACCGCGCTCGGTGTCGACCTTCCCATCCACAGCCCCACCTCAGCGGCCGGCCCTGTGCTCGGCCACTGGACGGTCACGCTGGTCTGCCTGGCGCCCTCCTCCACTCGCCAGACCCGCGCGGGCCTGCCTCCCGGTGCCACCGAACGCGTCGCGCACGTGCTCACCCACATCCTCGAAGGCGCGGGAGCCCGGGTCGAGCGCTGCCACACGCCCGCAGAGGTGCTGGCAAAGCGCCTGGGCCCCACCCAGCAAGCCTTCGTCCTGGTGGGCCTGCCGAGCGCCCTCCACGCCGACGACCCGTGGCTGGGGGCCGCCCGTACGTTGGTCCGCACGCACGACTTTCCCGTGTACCCCCTCGGTGTGCTGGACGGTGCCTACAGCCGCCACGACGCCTCGGTCACGCTGCACTGGCCGGCCGCCTGGACCGAGCTCGGCAACCGCAACGGCCTGGGCGCCGACCAGACCGAACAGCTCGCGCACACCGCCGACATCTGGGAAGCGGGACGACAGCTCCTGGACGGGGCCGGACACCTCCTGCGCGGGAGCCAGTAGCCACCGCGCATCTACCCCAGGGCGCCAGCAGCCTCCCAGAACTCGGCCTTGCGGGTGGGCTCGGAGATGCTCCATGCGGCTCCGCGGTCGTAGTCGAGGTCGAGCACGGCCGCCTTGCGCTTGAAGGCACGCACGGCCAGCTCGGCGCTGTCGGCCCGCACCTCTCGCTTGACGGTGAGGGCGTCCAGGTTGGCCACGCCCCGCAGCGGCACCCACACCTCGGTGTGCACATCGACCGTTCCCACCGCGTAGCCGAGCCCGGCCGTGGGCCTGCCGATCACGCTGGAGCTGGCGCCCTTCCAGACACTCACCACCCCGGGGTCGATCTGGAGGAAGGCGTAGGCGTCGTCGCGGGTGCGGTCGAGGGCCAGCAGGCCGCCACTCCGCGGCCGGGCCTTGCGGGGCACCCCTCCGGAGCGCTGGGCGAGGCTGCCGACGGAAAACCGCACGGATGCGCCGTCGAGGCTGTCTCGCCAGCCGTTGAATGTGCCGGCCGAGCCGGTGCGCACCACGGAGAAGGTCTCGGGCCGACTCCCTCTCCAGTGCGACCCCAGGAACCACACCAGGTGGTCGGTCACCCGCAGGTAGCCGGCCTGTTGACCGCCCACGAGCACGTCGTAGCGACCGGTGGACAACATCGAAAGCATCGAACCTCCAACCCGTTCGGGGCAGCTACGGCGCGGCCTGAGCGGGGGGAACAGGAGCAGAAGGGCCGACGGCTCGGTAGTGCCGCCAGGACAGTGCGGACGGTCGGTGCCCCAGAGCCCGCCGCCCGTCGAGGGCCGCAAGCACCACTCCGCGGCGCCAGTCATCGCGCCAGGTGTGGAGAGTGGGGTGGACGGAAAGAGACAGTGCGAGGGTGGTCTCGGCGTAGACCGCTTCGGGGAAGCCCAGGCTGTCCGCCGCCCGGCCCGTGGCCACCATGCGGCGCACCACGCCCCCCGACAGCGCGCCTTCACACGCATTGAAGAGCACCACCCGCGCGCGCAGGGTGTCGAGGTCGACGCCACCGACCGCGCCCACATGGCCGTGGGCGTGCACATGGAGGAGGTCGGCGCGGGTCTGGCCCACGCGGACGCCCGCCCCCCACACCGACGTCACCCAGCGGCGCTCGTGGTCGGCGGACGGCTTGCGGATGTCGCCGAGAAAGCCCACATAGTCGAGTCGGTCACCCACGGGCGGCGGACCGGCGGTGGCGACCTCCCGCACCAGGTGCCCGCGCCCCGGAGTGCAGTCGGCCAGCAACGACTCCCAGGTGAGGGTGTCGGCACGGTGGAGGTCGGACGGGTGAAGGTCGGCGAGGTGGACCGTCACCAGCGCACTCTCAGCGGGACCAAGCCCATCCACCAGCACGCGAACCCGCTCCGCGAGGGCCCCCGGCAGCGGGGCGTCGGGGTCGAGGGGAAGCACCTCGCCGTCGACCGACACGGTCAGCCCATGGGGGTCGGACGCCCGCACGTGGAGGTGCAGTGGCCGGAGCACGAGGCGCTCGAGCGGCACAGGCAGGCGCCGCCAGACCGCCACAACATCGGCCTGGCGCGCGGGGCGGAGGTCGATGAGATGGGTGCCGAGGCGCACCAACGCGGTGCGGGTGGGGGCGGCCAGGACCTCCCCACCGGACAGCGCCAGAGCCCCACGCACAGCGGTCCACCGAGCCTCGATGTGGGGGTGGTGCCGCACGCCGAGGTCGGTGAGGAGGCGCTCGATGGCCACGGTGGGAGTCGCCGCCAACTCCCAGGACCGCAGGCTGGACTGAAGCTGCATCGTCGTCCTGAAGGCGCCAACTGTAGCAAACCCACCGCCAAGAACCGGTCATTTTCAGCCCGAGAATCACAGGAGCGCCCTGCTGGCCACTGGTGTTGCGGAGGCTTGATGGCTCCTTCCGAATCTCCCCGAGCGCCCCTCGCATGGCGCCCCCGTCCCATGTGGCACCATGCGCCGCGGAGGCTGTCCATGCTCCCCTCGCGCCTGCGGTCCCGGCTGTCCCGGTCCCGAGACCTCGACGACACCGGTCGAAAGCTCCTCGCTGCGCTCGAGGTCGACCTGTCGCGCTCGTTTCGCGCATCGACTGTCGCCGTCGAACGCTCCACCGACGTCACCCGGTCCACGCTGGTGCTCCGCGACGGCTTGTCGGCACGGGCGGTCATCATGCACCCCGAGCCGTCACACGAAGAAGAGACCGGCGCGCTCATCTCGCGCAGCGCATGGTCCTGGCTCCAAGCCCGCCTGGCCCCCTGCCTGGTCGACCCGGCCCTCGGCACCGTGCGCCCCCTCACCGACACCGGCGGCGACATCTCCCCCGGCGCGGCCCACACGGTCTCCGAAGCCACCATCCGCTTCCTCGACGCCCACCAGGGCACCCACCTGCTGGTGCTGCCCCTGCTCGACGACCAGAGCGTGCTCCGCGGAGCCGTGTCCATCGCGCTGCGCAACCTCGCGTGTGTGGGCACCGGCTTTCCCGTGCTCCCCGAGTGGGCCGAGCGCTGGACCGGCGGACTGTCCGAAGCCACCGGCCTGCTGCTCCGCCACCGCCCCCCCGAGGCCGAGTCCGTCGACGCCGACGCCCTCCTGCCCGTCATCGGCGACGCCACCCGCCCCCTCTACACCACCCTCCACCGGGTCGCGCGGTCCCGCACCACCGTCCTGCTGCAGGGCGAGCCCGGCGTCGGCAAGTCGCGCCTGGCCCGGTGGGTGCACGCGATGTCGTCGCGCAGTGGCGGTCCGTTCGTCGCCGCACACCTCCACACGTACACCCCCGAGCTGCTGCCCGGTGCGCTGTTCGGCTGGAAGAAAGGCGCGCACTCCGGTGCCCTCGACGACCACCCCGGCCTGCTGGGCGAAGCCAGCGGTGGCACGCTCTTTCTCGACGAAGTCGACCGCATGCCGCTGTCCACTCAAGACCGCCTGCTCGAGCTGCTCGAGTCCCGTGTCTACCGCCCCCTGAGCGGCCGCGAACAGCGGGCCAACGTGCGCATCATCGTGGGCACCAACCAAGACCTCGAAGCACTCGCCGAAGCGGGCACCTTCCGCCGCGACCTCCTCGACCGCATCGCCGATGTGGCTGTGGTGGTGCCACCGTTGCGCGACCGTCCCGACGAAATCGCCGCCTGGGCGCGCTTCATGGCCCGCGACGCCGCCCGCGACGACGGGTTCTCCGGCACCGTGTCCTGGGGACCGGGTGCGCTCGACCGGCTGACCGCCCACAGCTGGCCCCGCAACCTGCGCGGCCTCCACCGCTGCGTCCGACGTGCCTGGATGCTCGTGGCCGACGGACCCGCGTCCACCGACGTCGTCACGGTCACCCGCGAGGCCATCGAGAGCGCCCTCACCTTGGGCTTCGTCGGAAAGACCCGCCCGGTCATCCAGGCCCCGGTCGCCACCCCCCTCACCCCCGACCTTCCCACCGCCATCGACCAGGTCGCACGCGCGTGGCTGGCCGAGAACGACCGTCGCGACACCCCCCTGCCCTTCGACTGGGGCGAAGCGGTGGGGGCAGCCATCCTCCACGCCGCCATTCGCGACGCCGGAAGCCGGGCGGCGGGCCTGCGGGGGCTGGGCCTCGACCGCTGGGTGCGTGGGGGCAACAGCAAGAAGCTCTCCGACCGCGCCACCCGGGTGTGGACCGCCTTCCAGGACACGCTGGCGAAGCGGTAGGTCGTACGGGGAGTACGGGTCGTACACAGGATACGACCCCATTCCGTACGCCCGATACGAGACGGGACACCACCCCCCGAAAGCAGTGGGCGACAACACCCGACTGCACGCCACTATCGCCGCCCAACCCCATCGTGGAACATCCTGGCACGGCGCTCGCAGTACCTCCGCACGACCCTGGAGGCCTGCATGCTCGCCCTCGCCGCTCGCGCCCACGACCGCACCGTGTCCCGCCGCCCGCGCGCCATCGTCGAAGAGCTGTACCGGGCACGCCGAGCGTCCGTGGGCCGCTACCTGCGCGCCCGCTTCCCACGGGTCTGCAGCAGCCACATCGAAGACGCCGTCTCCGAGGCCTTCGTCGACCTGCTGTCCCAGCCCGACGACATCTGGCGGGCATGGGAGACCGGTGGTGCCGACCGCGTCGAGGGCCTGCTCCGCGTGGTGGCATGGCGAAAGGTCCGCGGGCGTCGTCGCCGGGCCTCCACCCGCAGCGAGGTGTACGTCGAAGACCTCGGCACCGTGCGCCGCAGCAACCCCGCCGGTCAAGCGCTGGGTGTGGCCCTCCTCCACCTCGACGAAGCCATCGACCGAGCCGTGCCCGCCGCCAACACACGCGCCAGCATGCTCCCGGCCGTGCGCGAGGCCCTCCTCGACAAGCTCGAGACCCACGACAGCGACGGCACGGTCGCCGCCCGCTACGGCATCCGTCGGGAACACCTCAACCGCGCGAAGCGGGCTCTGATGAACGAGCTCGCGGGCCTCACCTGACCGCCGGATAGGCCCCCGTCCCGGCTTCTTCGAGCGACAAGATCTCGCGCCGCGGGGCCAGCGGCCGACCACTCTCCTGCGCCAGCTCGCGGGCTTCTTCGATGAGTGGGTCGTCGGGTCCAGACGCCAGCAGGCCGAGCACCTGGGCCGCCACCGCCGGCAGCCACACCCCACGTGCTTCGTCGAGGATGTCGTCGACTGCGGCTTCCAGGCGGTCGGTGGCGCGCACCCAGGCCGGGTGGTCCATCCGGTGGGCGAGCGCTCCGGCCAGCACGTGTCCAGACACGAGTCCGGCGTGGTCGAAGCGCTCGGCGGCTTCGTGGGCCAGCGCCGCCCCGGGCCCGAAGTCGCCCGCCCGCCAGGCCGCAGCCGCTTCGTTCAGAGTCGCGAGGGCCACCGCGAACGGCGGACTGGCCACCGAGATGGCCGCGAGCAGGTCGAGGTCGGGCGTGGGGTGGTCGTGGCCCCGGTAGACCGCTTCCCGCATCTTGGCCGCCAGCCGAGCCGCCGCGAAGGGATGGGCGCCGGGCGTGAGTCGGGCCAGAGCATCGCGGGCGACCGTCTCTGCACGGTCGGGGGCGTCGAGGTGCAGCCACACCGACGCAAGGTTGGACGCCACAAAGGCGGCGTCGTGGGGACACACCCGCTGTGGCCATGCCTCGGACAGCGCTTCCACCGCATCGTCGAACGCGCCCGACTGGTACGCCAACAGCCCAACCCAGGCCTGTCGGCGCGCCGGAGCATCGGGGTCGAGCGGCGCAGCAGGGAGGGTGTCCAGGACCGCGCGGGCACGGGTGGGGCCCAGGCGCATCGCCGCCCGCATCCGCACCACCTCGTGGGCCATCCGACGCCAGGTGGCACCGGTGTTGGAGAGGGCATCCACCGCCTCCAGCGCTTCGGCAGAGCGCCCCACATGCACCGCCAGAGCGGCCTCCAGCAGCGTGCACCACCACTGCGCGCCCGCGTGGGGAGGGTGGGCGAGGCACCGCAACTCGGCCCGCACCCGGCGCAGCATCCCGGGGTCGTGGGTGTGGAGCGCGGCCATGCCCAGGGTGTCGAGCCAGTCGTCGTCCGAGGCAGACGGATGGTGCAGCAGGCTCCACACGGCCACCCCGGGCGCCCCCGCCTCGACCCGCGCCCGGTTGGCGGCCACCGACGCATCCGAGACCAGCAGCGCCTGCCACCGGTGCAGCTCCACCGGATGGACCGTGCGCCCACCGTCGGGGTCGACCCGCCCAAAACCCGCCACACACAGGCGGTCCAGCCACCGTGGTCCGTCCGGATGGGCCCGCAAGGTGGCCACCTGACCAGGCACCCCGTGCAGAGCGTCCGGACCACGCACCGCACCGGTGAAGGCCGGCGCGGCTTCGGGCAAGGGCAAGGCACGGCGCAGCTCCACCCCGCTCGCGGCGCGCCACTCGGGACGCCAGGCGGTCGCCAGAGCCACGAGCACCGGGGCGCTCTCCCCATCCAGCACCTGGCCGAGGGCGAAGAGGTCGGCCGACGGCGTGGCGGCCCCACCGCGGGCCACTTCCGGCGCCACAAAGCCCGGAGTGCCCACCACATCGGCATCCGCACCCGCCGGGACGACCTCTTCCAGGTCGAGCAACCAGACCTGCCCCTCGGCCCCTACCAGCGTGTTGCGCGGGCACACGTCGCGGTGCACCAGGCCCGCCGCATGGAGCGAGTCGAGGGCCGCCAGCCACGCCGTGAAGACCGGGTGGGTGGGGGACAGCGGCGGCTGTGGCGGTGTGCCGTGCTCCCAGCGCACCACCGACCAGATGGCGTCGTCGAGGATGTCGCGCCAATACACGTGCGGCGTGGCCGTTCCCAATGCAGCGGTGGCGGCGACTTGGGCGTCGAGTCGTGCGCGGGCGCTCACTCCGGGGGGCACCGGCCAACACTTCACCACCACCGGGGCGCCGTCTTCCAGCCATGTGGCGCGCCACCGTCCGTCCCCCAGCGGCTGCCAGGCGGACAGCGCCGAGGACACCGGGAGGGTGGGGGCCGAGATTCAGGCCTCCGGCGCTGGCCGGGCGGTCTCGACGGTGAGCCCTTCGGACCACATCCGCAGGCTGGGGCGTCCGGGGACCTGCACCAGCGCTTCGTAGCCGGTCCAGCCCTCGCCCTCGACGTATCGGTTGCGGAGGACCAACACACCGTCGCCACGCCGGACCTCGGCCACAGAGATGAGCTCACCGGGTTGTTCGCCGGCCACCAGCTCCACCGACCGCTGGCTGGTGCGGTCGCCGCGCTTGTGTTCGGCGGTCCAGGAGGCTCCCACGACCGGCTCGGGCGGCAGCACCACCTGATGGGGCTCGTACAGCTCCAGTGTGTCGCCGGTGAACGTGCCCAGGTCGACCAGGCCGTCGGGGCCGTAGCCCACGAGGGCATCCTCGGAGATGGGGCCTTCGCCGTCGTCGACCCGCTCCCGAGTGGTGCGGCGGAACAGCACCCAGTCGCCTTCCAGGTGGGCGGGTCGAAACGCACTGCCGTCGGTCCAGGTCTCTTCGAGCGGCATCTTTGGCAGCTCGAACACACTGGCGTCGCCGTGGCGGACATACCGTACCCGCCGTGGCGGCGGAGCAAAGTGCAGGAGGGCGGACGGGCTGGTGGTGTCTGCGGTCTTCATGCCGCGCAGCCTATCCCGAGGCGGCACCTTGGCGCAGGCCCGTCCAACCGAAGCGCCGGACGGGCCCACCGTGCGCTCACTCGAAGATGTACATCTCGTCGCCGTTGGTGGTGATCACGGGGTGGGGGTTGTGCGACGGGATGTGGATGTCGGCGTAGACCGGGCGCGGGTTCTTCACGATGAACTTCACGCGCGCGCCGCACGCCACCTCTTCTTCGTAGACCACCGCTCCGTCTTCGAAGAAGACCAGCTCGCAGGCGTCGGCCTTGGCGGCGTCACCCGACAGCGCCAGCGATACTGCAGAGTCGGACAGCTCCATGTCGAGGCTCGAGGTGGTGCCATCTTCGGCGAGGGTCTCGAACGAGGCCTCCAGCGATTCTGCAGAGTCGGCATCCAAGAAGGACACAGCCAGACCAAGCCCTTCCAGGCTGTCGAGCTCCACCGACAAGAACCCACCCTTCACACCCACGGCCTTGGACACATCGCCCACGTCGGCCTGCCAGGCACCGTCGAGCGAGATGTCGCCCGCGCCGTCGTTGTCGACCATGAGCAGGAAGGGGGCCTCGCCCGCTTCGACGGGACGGAGGGTGAAGCCGTCCGCCGAGACGCTCGTTCCGGACACCATGTACGAGGTGGTCCCGAAGACGAAGTCATCGGACGCGGCCTTGCCGGCGGAAGCGGTGGCGCCGAGGGTGGCGAAGACAGAAAGGGTGGCCACAAGGGCAGCGCGGGTCATCATCATGCACTCCATGTTCCGTTCGGAACGAAGACCAACATTGGTCGCTCGAGGTTGGGACGCAGGGTTGGGTTCGTCCGTCCCTGCGCGCCCACTCCCAAGGCCCGGTGGCACCCCGGGTTACACCGTGACTCCAACATTCGATGTACGTCCGGTTGGAGGCACCCATGTCCCTGCTTCTGTTGCTCGCCGCCACCGCCACGGGAGCCGACGTGGCGCCCGACCCTGCAACCTATGGCAACAAGTGGCTGGTGATGCTGTCTGCAAAGGTAGAGCGCGGACACATCCCAGAAGGCCTCGACCGAGCGGAGCGCACACCCGGGGTCTCCGTGGTGCGGCTCGACTCGTCCAGCTTCAAGAACCTGATGCCCTGCTACGAGCTGGTGGTGGCAGGCGCCTTTTCCGACGTGAAGGCCGCCAGGAAGCTGGGCGCAGCACTGGCCGCCGCGGGTGTGGACCACGCCCTCAAGAACGCCGGTGCCCACGTCGGAGCACGGCCCGAGCTGGCTTCTGCTTGTGCCGCCATGCGCGAGGGGTCCACCCCCGACACCGGGCCGGTCGTGTTCGGCGGCCTGACGGGCGTTCCGGTGCCAGTCCCCTCCGCTGTGGCCGACCGGGCGCTCCAACACGTCGACACGCTCGACGCCACGTCCGAAGAGAGCTGGGCCACCCCACTCACCGCCCAGACCATCGGCGACTGGCAGGTGGGCCACACCGTCCCTGGTGGCTCGTACGAACGCGGCGCCGAGACCTGCACCATCACGGGGTTCAGCGCCGCCGCGGAAGGCACTCCGCACTTCGGGTGGCGCGAGGCAGGCCTGTCCCGACCGCCCCCATGTGGCGAGACCCGCCTCACCGCCGACCTCACCTGCAGCGCCGAGGTGGTCGCAGCCCCCGGCACACCGCTCGCAGTCGGGCAGTGGACCGGCCCCTGGCTCGCCGGCCACAACCCCAACGCCTGGCCCGAGGCCAACACAAGCATCGCCCGTGGGCAAGACGCCGCCACCCGCGAAAAGCCGCTGACGGCCACCTGGAAGCAACGCAACGCAAGCCTACACAACCAGACGGTGGTGGTGCACACCCTCCAGGTCATCACGGGCGATGGCGAGTGGGTGTGTGGTGGCGGCGACTACATGGCCTCCTATGTGGGCGTGACCGACACCACGGGAACCCCGCTGACGCCGTGGTTCGAGACCACAGGCGCGGAGGTCCGGGGCATCTTCTCGGTCCAACCCGACCAAGGGCCCACCATCCATACCGTCGACATCATCACCGGCAGCCACCGGGCGCTGGCCGCCGACGGCACGGCGCACGAGCAGACGCGGGGATACTGCGACTGCCCGTGCTGAAGGTGCCCTACTCGCGGGGTTCGTCGTCGTCGGTGGGGTCGGTGGTGCCCGTGTCGCCGCCGTCTCCACCGCTCGAGTCGTCCCCGCCCGTGTCGTCTCCCCCGTCCCACGTGTCCCCTTCGCACGGAACCGTGTCGATGGACGTACAGACGGGCTCGGCTGCGCAGGTGTCGAAGGCCGTGCCGTCGGGGCAGATCCAACCCGTCTCTTCACCGAGATCGAAGGTCTGACCGAGGAGGTCGCCGGTCGACCACAGGATGTTGTTCTCGGTGTCGGCCGCCATCATGTCGGCGTCGGTGGACAGCGAGCCTGCGGGGAAGGGACCGTAGATCTCCGCACCGAACGCGGCGATGGAGCCATCGTTGTAGCCCAACATCTCGACGATGTGGGACCCGGACGACAGCGAGATGGGCTGCACGTACCAGTAGTTGAAGTGTGCGGTGGACGACGAGTTCTTCTCGAATTCCAACACACCGTCCACGTAGAAGCGGACGCGGTTGTCGGCTGCGATGCCCACCAGGTAGTCGCCCGGCTCGGAGACCTCGAGGCAGGTCGAGAAGCCGATCCACTCGCCGATGGGGTTGTTTCCGGCCACACCGGTGGAGGCATCACATGCCCACACACCCACTTCGTTGAGGCGGCCATCGGAGGTGCTGTTGTCTTGGCCCCAGAAGCTGTTCTGCTCCACCGCACCGCCCGGGAATTGGGCGCCATACTTGCCGTACACGGCGTCGATGTTGCCGCGACAGACGTCGTACTCCTTGCCGGTGAAGGTGGCCTCGAACGTCTCGGTGGCCACACATGCGTCGCCGGCGGGGGTGGGCTCGTAGCCTTCCGGGCACTCGCAGACGTCGGGCTCGACGGGGTCTCCGGAGTCTTCACAGCCGTCGTCGCAGCCACAGTCGCAGCAGCCACAGCCACAGCAGTTGCTGTTCTCGTTCGTGTTTACATTGGACGAGGAGTTCTCCAGCCCGTTGACGTCGGCGTTGTTGTTCTCGACGACATTGCGCACCACGATGTTCGGCGGCGTGCACGCGGCGGCCCAGACCGCCAGGAAGGCGGGTCCGGCCACCCCCACCACAAGGGACAGGCGTGCGGGAACTCGCACACCACAGGCATCTTCTCGGTTCATCATTCGGTCTCCCTTCAGCCGGCAGCCATCGCCGGCGAGGGCACCCAAGGGGACTCCCGGACCTCGGTTTCAGGCGGACCACAGCTTTTTCCGATCTCCCCAAACGGACACAATTTGTCCTTCACTCGGGCGCCCAACGTGGGACACTGTGGGGGCAACGCAGGCTCGGGAGCCACAATGTCTCGCTCGGTCATCGGCGAACTCATCGAAGACACCGTCGAACACCTCAACCACATCGTGAACTGGCACGAGCTGCCCGTTCCGCTCGGTATCCTCAACCTCATCGAGCTCCGAAACGCGCTCCGCGACGAGAACCTCCACGACACCTCGGAGGCCGGAGCCAACGACCCCACCCCCGCCGAGATCGGTGCACGACACCTCTACGCACGCTCCGACGACGGCGGCCACAACGACCTCTCTTCACGGGGCATGGGCGCTGCGGGTGCCCGCTTCGGACGCAACGTGCCCCTCGATGCGGGCTGGCCCAACCCATCCATGCTCATGTCGCCCAACCCCCGTCTCGTCAGCGAGGCGGTGCTTGCCCGCGACGGCTTCAAGCCCGTGGAGGCCCTCAACCTCCTGGCAGCCGCGTGGATACAGTTCATGACCCACGACTGGTTCGCCCACGACACCGATGAATCGAAAGAACACGTCGTGCCCCCCCACCGCACCGGCGATGCCCCCATGCCGGTGGCCCACACCGCCACGGATGCCGACTGGGAGCCCGGCTCGAAGATGCCGCCGGCCTACCGCAACCGCGTCACCCACTGGTGGGATGGGTCGCAGGTCTACGGCAGCGACGCCGAGACCGTCCAGAGCCTCCGCACGGGCGAAGGTGGCAAGCTCATCGTGGGCACGGGTGGCCGCATCCCCCGCGACCCCCAGACCGGCCTGCCCATGGCGGGCTTCACCGACAACTGGTGGCTGGGGCTCGACCTCATGCACAGCATCTGGGTCCTCGAACACAACGCCATCGCCGACCACCTCGCCGAACAGTTCCCCGAGTGGGACGACCAGGCCCTGTTCGACCGCGCGCGGCTCATCAACAGCGCGCTGATGGCGAAGATTCACACCGTCGAGTGGACCACCGCCATCCTCCAACACCCCTCTCTGCAGGTGGCCATGAACGCCAACTGGTGGGGCCTGCAGGGCGAGGAGAGCCACGAGCTGCTGGGTCGGATCAGCGACAGCGAGGTCATCAGCGGCATCCCCGGCTCCGAAGCCGACCACCACGGCGCCCCGTTCCAGATGACCGAGGAGTTCGTGTCGGTGTACCGGATGCACCCGCTGCTTCCCGACTCCATCGAAGTGCGTCAGCTCGACGGCAACACACGGGTGGGCGAAGTGCCCATGCAAGATGCCATCTTCAAGAATGCCACAGCGGTGCTGGAGAACAACGCGCTCGACGACCTCCTCTACAGCTTCGGCCTCGCCCACCCGGGTGCCCTCACCTTGGGCAACTACCCCAACTGGCTGCGCGACATCGAGCTTCCCAACGGCCGCACCATCGACCTCGCCGCAGTCGACCTCCTCCGCGACCGCGAGCGTGGCGTGCCCCGCTACTGCGCGTTCCGTCGTCTGCTCCGCCTCAAGGCGCCCGAGACCTTCTCCGACCTCACCGACGACCCCGACCTCGCCGCCACCCTCGAGCGAGTCTACGAAGGCGACATCGAACAGGTCGACACGATGGTGGGCATGTTCGCCGAGACACCACCCAAGGGCTTCGGCTTCAGCGACACCGCATTCCGCATCTTCATCCTCATGGCGTCTCGTCGGATCAAGTCCGACCGATTCTTCACCAACGACTACACGGCCGATGTCTACACGCAGCCCGGCTTGGATTGGGTTGAAGACAACGACATGAAGAGCGTGCTGATTCGACACTTCCCCAAGCTGTCGGCCACGCTGCGGGGCGTGGAGAACGCCTTCTTCCCGTGGAATCCCACGGCCTGACCAACGCTACCCCACCACCCGGATCCCCGACCGCCAGCCGGTGCCCTCCACACGGGCCACCAGCTCGGCGGCTTCGGGGTCCATGCCCATCCGCACCAGCCAGTGGGCGAGCGCCGTTCGGATGGGCTCGGGGTCGGTGGGCCCCACAGATGCCGCTGCCTGGACGGCGATGGGCACGTCTCCCAGCAGCAAGGCCTCGAGCCGCACCGCGTCGACGCTCGCCCGGTCGGTCCAGACGTGGGACAGCACTTCTGCCGCGGCACCTTCATCCCCGGACAGCCGACTGGCACGCGCCCGCAGCACGGCCGTCTCGACACCGTCGGGACACGCATCGAGGAGGGTCTGCGCTCGGTCGACATCCCCCTGTTCCAATGCAAGCCGCGTGTGGACACGGGCAAGCGAAGGGTGCGCGGTGGGCGGGGCCACGGGCGGACACCGCAAGCCGAGCGCCCGAAGCATCCGGTCGACGGCGGGATGGGCCCGCAAGGCCGCTTCCATGAGGGGGTCCCAGGCCAGTGGAGGCCGGGGGGAGATGGGAAGCCCGCGTGTGGCCATGCCCAAGCCCTGCAGAAACGCAGCGAGGAGGGGGCCTGCATTGGGTTGTGTGAGCACGACGAGTCGCCAGTGTGGCACAGCTTCCGCCACCGCTCGCGCCGGCTCGAGGGTGTGGGCCCAGGCCTGCCCATGCACCGCAGCCTGCTCGATGAGGTCGCCCGATGCCGGCCGAAAGCGGCGACGGGGGTCGTCGGCCACCACCAGCCCCACCACCGACGGCGCCACACCCTGCAGGAGCGCTCCGTTTCCACAACAGGCCGCGGCACGCACCACACTGCGCGGCGGACCGAGCAGCCGGGGCACAATGGCCAGGTAGTGGGCCACCGACCGATGCACCCACCCCGGAAGGGCGCCGCTTGCGTTGCGCGGAAGGCCATCGCGCGACCGCAGCAGCCGCATCACGGTGTGGTGCAGGCGCTCGGGGTTCAGGTTCGACGCAGCCCCCATCCCGGGGACCCGCTCCAGCAGGCCGGCCACCTGGTCGACGTCGGCCCCATCGGGCCCGGTCACCCACATCGTCAGCCCCTGCATGCGGCGTCCTCCAGTGCTGCGGCGATGTGGGCCGGCAGCCCGCGGTCCACCATCCAGTCTCGGAGGGCGGTGCGGACCTCCGGCTCGGTGTGGTCGCGGGCATGCATTGCGGAAAACAACGATGCACCGGGTGTCTTCAGGCCCTCGACCACCACGTCGGGAGACGGCTCCGGGAGGCGCAGGTGGCGGTACAGCGTGCACTTCGGAGCGCTCGAGCCCGGGGTGTGGGGTTCGTCGTAGCCGAGGTCGGCCAGCAGCGGCGAAAAACCGGGGACCGCGCACGCATCCGAGAGGTCGTGGGTGTGGAGGGTGTCGGCCCACCGGCGGCCGGGATGCACCTCGGCGGCCGCTGCAGAGACGGCCGCGTGGGGCGCCAACCCAAGGAAGGCCAATGCACCGTCACAGGTGGCGGCAGGGTGGGCGGTGAGCGACTCGTAGCGGACCTCGAGGTAGCGCTGCGGCCCGAGGGGTCGGCCGTCTCGACACGCCGTGGCCACGTGGGCGACCCAGCTGTGGGCCAGATCTGCAGCGGTGGGCGGACAGGTGGACCGCCGCCACGCAGCCTTCTCCACAAATGCCCGCAGGCTGCTGCTCACCACATCCCGACCATCTCGGATGACATGGATGACACGGGCCTGCTGCACCAGGCGCAGCAAGCGAGGCAGCCGGGTGGCGTCTGGCGGATACTTGTCGCCCACCACCGAGGCGCCGGTGCGACGCCCCAGAGCCCGGTACAGCCGGTTGACCAGTGGCCACCCGGCCGACAGCGCCGCCGGCGAGGACACCGCATCGGGCCCGGGCCACTGCCCCCCGTTCAGCGCCGACCATCCCACCCCCGCCGCCAGGTCGAGAACCCTCAGCTCGTGGGTGATCTCCAGCTCGGGATGGGCGCTCAGCAGCCGCCGGAACAGGGTGGTGCCCGACCGCGGCGCGCCCACGACGAACACCGTGGGGGAGGTCAGCGGCGCGATGGGACCCTCCGCTCGGCCCGAAGCGGGGCGAGACGCGTCTCGCGGAGGTTGTCGCGGTAGAAGAGGTTGTAGGTCTCGAAGGGGACCAGGTGCAGCGTGCGGGGGTCGACGATGTGCACGCAGCTCTTCTTCACGCTGCGAACATCGAAGTCCCAGGCGTCCATGAACTGCATGATGATGAGCCGGAAGAGGTTCTTGTACGACCAGCCGTCGGGCGTGTCGACACGCGGAAGGCAACACAGGAGGTCGGACAGACACCCCGCGCTGCTCTCGGGGGAGTGGGCGGTGGAGAACAACGCGGTGAGGTGCTGCTTCACCGGGTCTTCCTTCTCGAAGGCGATGGTGTTGCGGGGGCCTTCGAGCAGGACCTCGCGCGGCACCAGGCCGGTGAGCGGGACGGTGGCGCCGTCGAGCTGCAGGGCGTAGCCCATGGCCAGGGCATCGGGATGGCACGGCACGGGGACGATGTCGTCGGCGGTGAACACGCTCGACTGTTCCAACACCTTGCGCCGCACCTCGGTGAGCGTGATGCGGTCGTGGGCGGGGTCGTAGCCATCGGTGCGGCCGGCGTGTTGGACCGGCTGCAGGGTGATGCCACGCACATTGGGCGCAGCCACCGCAAAGTCGACGAGACGCCCCAGCTCGTGGTCGTTCAGCCCTTTCTGCACCGTGACCACGAGGGTGGTGTCGATGCCCGCGGCAGCCAGGTTCTCCAGCGCTTGTTCGCGCACTCGGCGGAGGTCGGCGCCCCGGAGTGCCCGCAGGGGACCCTCTTCGAGAGAGTCGAACTGCAGGTACACCTCGAAGGCAGGGCGGTAGTCGGCCAGGCGCCTGGCGAAGTCGGGGTCGGTGGCGATGCGGACGCCGTTGGTGTTGACCATCAAGTGCCGAATCGGGCGTTCGCGGCAGGCGTCGAGGATGGCGAAGAAGTCGGGGTGCAGAGTGGGCTCGCCGCCGGACAGCTGGACCACATCCGGCTCGCCCTCACTCTCCACCACGGCGTCGAGCATGCGCTTGACGAGGTCGAGGGAGTGCACCTCTTGGCGGTCGGGGCCGCTGCCGGCGTAGCAGACCGGACACTTGAGGTTGCAGTGGTCGGCGATCTCTACGACGGTGAGGCACGAGTGCTGTTCGTGGTCGGGGCACAACCCACAGTCGTACGGACAGCCCCAGCGCATGGGGGTCTGGTACTTCTGCGGCATCTCGGGCGGCTTGATCCACTGCTCGCGGGCCTTGCGCCAGTAGGTGGCGTCGTCGGCGATGAGGGTGGTGGAGCCGCCGTGGTCGGGACACCACCGACGCAGCAACACACGCCCGTCTTGGATCAGGATCTTGGCGTCCACCCGCCGATAGCAGTGGGGGCAGATGCTCACTGCCACATCGTAGAAAAGGTAGGGTCGGGTGCGAGGGGCCATGGTCGTCCACTGATAGAGCCGTCATGTACCCCCTCCCTGAAGCCACGGCGACGCGCTACGCTCCCGGCGGCCCCAGCAGAGAGCGCGCATGCCCCCCTCGCAGCCGTCGCCCAGCTCTTCCATCGTCTCGCGCACGCTCCCCCGGGTGCTCATGCTGATGACCGGGGCGTGGTTCTCGTTCTGGGCCTGTGCGCCGCCGTCCACCCTACCGGCCCCCGTCCCGATGGCGAAGGGCGACCCCATGCAGCTGGGTGGTGGCGCGGTGGTGAGCCTGGTGCAGGGCGAGGACTGCCGGGTTCCCGACAACGCCGCCTTCGACACGGGGCTGTACTACGTCCCCGAGTGCTCCCCCACCGTGGAGCCGCTGGCCGACCTCACCCACTGGGGCACGGTCGCCCTCACCGACCAGTGGATGGTGGGCTGGCAAGCGGGCGTTGGCGTGGCCACCCCCGGCCTCGTGGGCGGCGCGATGGGGCGGTACGACTTCACGAAGAACAAGCGCATGCTCATCGGGCCGCAGCTGGAGCTGGGCTTTGCGTGGGGCGCCATCGGCCTGCCCGCATCGTTCCAGGTGGGCGACAAGCTGTGGCTCTACACCCATCCATCGGTGGGCTACCGCATGAACGGCCTGGGCCGAGTGCCCGTGGGCATGGCCCTTCCCATCGGCGACCGCCTCCGCCTCGACCTCGAGGCCGGCTACGCCATCCCGTACATGCAAGGCGCCTACACCCGCTACGACTCCCTCACCGGCGGACGCGCGTGGTTTGGCGCGGGGCTGTCCACCAGCGTCGGCAACTGAGCCCCCATGTGGCCCGTGCTCTTCGAGCTGGGCCCGGTTCCAGTCCACGCCTACGCCGTGTGCGTGCTGCTGGGCATGGTCGCCGCCGGCCACATCCGAACGCGCGAGACCGAACGCATCGGCCAGGCCACCTGGCCCGGCGCACGCTGGGTGTCGGCCGGTGCGCTCATCGGGGCGGTGCTGGGCAGCAAGCTGGGCATGGCACTGTTCGAGCCGGTCTCGAGCTGGACCGACCACGTGGCCCGCGCGCTGGCCTTCGACTTCTCCGGACGCACGGTCGTGGGGGGCATCATCGGTGGGTACATCGGTGTCGAGGTCACCAAGCGCATCGTGGGCATCACCCGGTCCACCGGTGATGGCTGGGCGGTGGCCCTTCCCACCGCACAAGGCCTGGGCCGCGTGGGCTGCTTGCTGCACGGCTGCTGCTACGGCGCCCCCACCGAGCTGGCCTGGGGCATCTCGATGCACGGGGCCGCCCGTCACCCGGTCCAGGCCCTCGAAGCGGTGCTCGACCTCACCCTCGCCGCCGTGCTGTGGCGCTGGCGAAAGACCCCCTGGCCCGAGGGCCACCTCTTCCGCCGCTACCTCGTGGGCTACGCCACCATCCGCTTCATCTGCGAGTTCTTGCGGGGAGACCCCGCGCGGCACCTCGGTCCGCTCACCGCGGTGCAGGTGGTGTGTGTGCTCGCGATGGTGGGGTTTTCGGCCCTCATCCTCCGAGGGGAGCGCGGGCCACCGGCACCCACCACGTGAACCGCATGCCGCCGTCGGGGCGGGGGGCACACTGCACCGAACCACCGTGGTGGCGGGCAATCTCGTCGACCAATGACAGCCCGAGCCCCACGCCGGGGTCGCCTTCCGTGTGTCCACCGGGCCGGAAGAAGGGCTCGAAGATGCGGTCGCGGTCGGCCTCTGCGATGCCCGGTCCGCGGTCGAGGATGTGCACCTCGGCCCGCTCTTCGACCACCCGAACGGCGAGCTCGAGGGGCGGTGCACCGTGGGTGCGGGCGTTGGCCAGCAGGTTGCCCACGGCGCGTTCGATGAGCCGGGCGTCCCCCTCCACCCACACCGCATCGTTCGAGGTGAGCAGGGCCGCGGCATACCGGGCGGCCAGAGGTGTGCACAGCTCCACGAGGTCGACCAACACCTTCTTTCGGGGAATCGCCACCCCTCCCCGCAGCCGGCTGGCCAGCAGCACATCCTCGATGAGGTCGTCGAGCTCGTCGATCTCCAGCACGGCCTGCGCGGCGGCTTCCATCCGCGCGTCGACGCTCTCGCCGTCTTCCAGCAGAGCGATGGCCATCCGCAGCCGCGCCAAGGGCGACCGCAGCTCGTGGGACGCATGGGCCAGGACCCGCCGCTGGCGCGCCACGAGCGTGGACACCTGGTCGGCCGAGGCGTTGAAGGCCGCCGCCACCCGCGCCACCTCATCGCTGCCCTCGACCGGTACCCGGCGGTCCAGCTCCCCTCTTCCGAAGGCCTCCACCCCGTCCTGCAGGGCTTCCAGGCGCCGGGTGATGCGCCGGGCGAGCGGGTAGCAGCCGATGGCGATGGTGCCGAAGATGGCGAAGAACACGCCACCACCGCGCAACACCCAGCCCCCGGTGCGTTCGTTCACCCCGGCCACCGCCACCCACTGGCCTTCGGGCAGCTGGGCACACATGCCGAACGCGCCGCTCTCCGACCGCACCCAGGGCCGGGCGCAGCCTTCGGGCGGACCGGGCAGGGTGTCGCCGACTCTGCCCAGCAGGTGGCCATCTTCCGACCACACCGACACATGCACGCCCATGGCGTTCGCGCGCCGGACGAGCGCGCTGCGGAACTCCTTGGGGGCGGCGCGGGGGTCGGGGAGGGTCTGGAGCAGCATCTGCGCGGCCACGCGAACCGAGCGGGGCACCACGGAGCGCTGGGCGACGAACTGGACCGACAGGCCTGCCGCCACGAGCGTGAGCAGGGAGACCGACAGGAACGACAGGTAGATCTGGACAAACAGGCGGCGCCGCACGACTCAGCCCGTCCCGTCGACGAAGAGGTAGCCCACCCCGCGCACGGTCTTGATGAAGCGGGGGCGGCGGGGGTCGGCTTCGATGGCGGCCCGGATGCGGCTCACGTGGACGTCGATGGTGCGGTCGAGGGGGTCGCCGGAGCCTTCGCCGATGGCTTTGGAGAGCTGGGCGCGGTCGAGAACCCGGCCGGCGCGGCTGGCCAGGGCCCACAAGATCTGGAACTGGCGGGCGGTGAGACCCAGGGGCGCACCCTGGCGGCGGGCTTCGAGGGCACCGCGGTCGAGCTCCAGGTCGCCAAAGCGCAGCACCGACCCCACCGCTGGTCCGCGGCGCACCCGCCGCAGCAACGCACGGATGCGGGCCAGCAGCTCGCGGGGGTCGAAGGGCTTGCCCAGGTAGTCGTCAGCGCCCACCTCGAGGCCGATGACCCGGTCGGTGGGGTCGCCGCGGGCGGTGAGCATGAGCACGGGCAGGTGGGGATGGCTGCGACGGACCTCGCGACAGACGTCGAGGCCGTCGGCGTCGGGGAGCATGAGGTCGAGCAGGAGGAGGTCGTAGCGGCCGGTGCGCAGGGCCGAGGTGCCCTGCGCGGCGGTGTGGCGGGCGGTGAGCTGCACGCCCCGGCCCTTCAGCCAGGCCGTGAGCATGCGGGCGAGCCGCTGGTCGTCGTCGATGAGCAACACCTGGTCGGACACCCGGGCCTCCTGCGGCAGCGTAATCAGTCGCGGACGAGGCGCTTGACCCGAGCCCGCGCATGTCGGGCCAGCTCCCGGCGCTGCTCGGCGGTGAGCGTGTCGGCAACATCGACCACGAAGTCGACCGTCTCCACGCTCATCTCGTCGAGGAGGCCCACGGTCTCGACCCGCACGGCTTCCACGGCGTCGCGCTCCACCTCTTCCGCCACCCACACCCGGTGGGCGTCGCGGGCCAGGGCGCGCACATCATCTTCGAAGGGCTGGAGGCGGTGGTACAGGTCGCTGGCAGCATCCCGCACCTGGCGGCGTTGCTCGGGGGTGGCGTCGACGGCGTCGAGGGCGGCCACACCGAGCCGGTAGCCGCGGCGGGCCACGTCATCGAGCACGCCGGCGTGGGCTTTGGAGACGGGAACCGCGAGGGCGGTGGTGGCGACGAGGGCCACGAGGGCAGGACGGGACATGTGGACTCCGGATGGGGTCGAGTGGGCTCGCCGTCGGGGGAGACACCCTCTCCCGCTCGGCGACATCACCCTATGGAGCCCCTTTTTCGCCAGTTCTTCCGGAGTGTGTCGAAGTGTGAAGCACGGGCCAGCGGTCGCGGAGGGCTGCGATGGTGGCAGGCTCGGTGCCACAACAACCGCCGATGAGCGTGGCGCCGGCGTCGACCCACCGCTCCGCGAGAGCCACATACCGCCGGGCACCCGCGACGCCCGCGCCCCAGCCTGTTCCTCCGTCGACCGGACCCGCGTTGGCGTAGGCCCCCACCGGCACCTGGTCGCCCACCGCCGCCACGAGCGCTTCCACGAAAGCAAGGGTGTGCTCGGCCGGCACGCAATTCACGAGAACGGCGTCGGCACCGGCGTCCACCGCAGCCCGGGCACCCTCCGCAACCGCAGCGGGCGTGAGGAGGTCGGCCTGGTAGCCCGCCGTGAAGGCCGTCCAGACCGGTACTCCGCGTCCGGCTGCCGCCCGCGTGGCCTGCAGGCCCTCACCCACGTGGGGGAAGGTCTCGCAGAGCAGGAGGTCGCACCCGAGCGACACCAACAGCCGGGCCAGCTCTGCGTGCTCGTGCTGGGACTCTGGCGGGGACAGCTCGGGCCGGTAGCAGTCCTCGAGCGGCGCAACACTGCCTGCCAGGCGCATTCCGGGAGACAGGGTGCCCCGGAGCATCTCCACCGCCGCTCGCGTGAGTCGTTCCCAGTCGGCTCCCGCGGCCCGTCGACGGGTGCGGAAGGTGGCCGCGGTGTGGACGTCCGCCCCCGCCGCCACGTAGTCGGCGTGAATGCCGGCCAGCACGCCCGGTGCGCTGTCGATGGCGGCCGCACTCCACAAGGGAGCGGGCAAGTGCACCCCCCGGCGGGTGAGCTCGGTGCCGGTGGGACCATCGAGGATGCAGGCGCGCGACACCTACCGGTCGGCCTCGATGAGGGTGTCGATGGCCTCGAACAGCTCGGCGTTGGTGAAGGGCTTGAGCAGCACCCGCACGCCGTCGGTGGAGGACAGCGAGGACACCTGGTCGGAGTAGCCGGTGACCACGACGACGGGTTGGGTCCAGCCTTCGGCGCGCAGGCGGTCCACCAGCTCGGCCCCTCCCATGCCCGTCATGAGGAGGTCGGTGACCAGGACGTCGCAGCTGCGGCCATCCAGCGCGGCCATGTAGGCGTCGTAGCCGTCGGGGAAGGCCTCCACCTCCATCCCCCGAAGCTGGAGCAGCCGCACCATGACCCGCAACACGAGCGGTTCGTCGTCGACCACCCACACCTTGGTGGCGCCTTCGGGGCGCTTTGGCGCCGGGGGACGGGGGCGGGCTGCGCCAGGACTCCATGGGGGCAGCCAGACGTCGAAGGTGCCGCCGTCGGGGGTGGAGTGGACGGCCAGGGCACCGCTGTGGGCGCGGAGGAGGCCCACCGACTCGCCGAGGTCGAGCGATGCACCGTGGGCGCCTTCGCCGAAGGGGTCGAAGCGCCGCCGGAGGTCCTGGGGGTCGACCGGCTCACCGTGCCACCCGAGCGTGACCCGAAGCTCCACTGGCGCCCCATCGCCGGCGGGCAGCACCCACTGGGCCCCACGCAGCAGCTCCGGCTTTCCGAAGGACAGCACCGGCGCGATGGGCTCGCCCAGCTCCGCCACGCCGGCCACGAGGCGTCGGAAGAGGGTGAGGAGGACCTCGGTGTCGCCACGGACCGTGGCGCTGTCGGAGCCGAGGGCGTCGCGGATGGGCTCGAGCGACAGCCCGGCTTCGCGGAGGGTGGTGGCGACGAGGTCGGCGACATCGACCGGGTGGCTCTTGACCTCGACGCTGCCGGTGTAGGTTCGCAGCTGGGCACATCGCTCGGCTGCCGCCTGGGCCGCTTCCCGCGCCGAGTCGAGGCACTCGGCCGCATCGCGCGACAGGGGCCCCACCAGGCTGGTGAGCAGCTCAAGGTTCATCGAGACGACCGCCAGCGTGTTGTTGAGGTCGTGGGCCACGCCGGCGGCCAGACGCACCAGGGCCTGGTTGCGCTCTTCGGACTCCGACAGCATCGCCTGCTGCTGACGCTTGGAGTCGGCCCGCGCCCGTGACACGGCGTACTGCACAGCCCGCAGGATGTACGAGGGCATTTCCTTGCGGTCGCGGCCCTTGGACACGAAGTCTTGCGCGCCTTCGCTCAGCATCCGCTCGGCGTCGGCGGCATCCCCGCCGGTCATCATCACCACGGGCACGGGTGGGTCGCAGGCCATCGCCGCCTTGAGGACTTCCTCTCCGAAGCCGTCGGGCAGCTGCCAGTCCACCATCCCCACATCGTACGGGCCGTTCTCCAGCGCGTGTCGGGCCCGGGACACCGACGCGGCCACCACCACCTCGACCCCCGGAAAGAGGCTCTGGAGGATGCGGGTGATGAACCGCTGGTCGATCTTGCTGTCTTCGACGAGCAGGATGCGACGGACCTCGACCGCCAGCGGGGTGCGAACGGCACTCATGGCGCGTCCCCGGGGTCGAGCGGCCAGCGGAGGGTGACCCTCGCGCCTCCCATCGGCGAGTTGTCGAGGTCGATGTGGCCGCCGGCTCGCCAGGTGAGGGTCTGGGCGAGCGACAAGCCCATGCCAGCGCCTTCTGCGGCCGTGGTGGACCGGCGGAAGATGGCGAAGACGGCGTCGTGCATCTCTTCGGGAACACCCTGCCCGTCGTCTTCGACAACAACCTGGAGCCACTCGTTGCCGGCGTGGGTGACGTGGCAGGCAGTGACCCGCACCGTGCCTTCGGCCGAGCCGCCGTGGTGCAGCCGTGCGTTGTCCAACACGTCGCCCAACACAGCCTCGAAGGCTTCCACCTCGAGCCGCACGGTGATGCCGGGCATCTCAGCCGAAAGCGTGGGCCCCTGCGACCAGTCTGCCGCGGCCACCACACGACCGACCACCGCCCCCAGGGACTCCGTGCGGACGGGGTACGGGCGCCACGCCGACCGGCAGTAGTGCACCAGAGCGCCGGTCATGCGGCCGAGCTGCGCAGCTTGCTGACGCACCACCGCGAGGGTTTCGCGGGCATTGCCCACATCGCCCGTCTCGATGTCTTCTTCGACCAGCTCGAGCGCCACACTCAGGCTGCGCAGAGGGCCGGCGAGGTCGTGGGACAGCCCCTTGGCGAGGCGGTGCAGCTCTGCATCCACGGCGTGGTCGGTGGAGGAGGGCGACGCCACGTCTTCGCGGCACCCTCGCAGAGAGCGTCCTACTGAAGCCACGAACAATGGCAGGGAGAGCAAGACCCCCAGCCACGTGCCATCCGCCAGCGCCGAAACCAGACCGGACATCCGTCTTCCTGTCCATCGAACCAAACCGACGGCCCGTGGGCCGCCGCGTCGCCGAGCGGTAGTGTACCCCATTGCTCGGGAGAACCACGCAGACGGTGTCCGATGTTGGCTGGAAGGACTGGAAGCGCCGCCCGGAACGGATCAGCCGTGGCGGCGCTCGAACTCGACCATGAATGCCACCAGGTGGTCGACTGCGGCGTCAGGCAGGGCGTTGTACAGGCTTGCGCGGATGCCGCCCATGCTGCGGTGGCCCTTCAATGCCAACAGACCGGCCGCCTTGGCCTCGGCGACAAACACAGGCTCGAGGTCGGTGTTGTGAATGCGCCAGGTCACGTTCATGTCCGATCGACTGCCCAGCCGGGCCCGTGGCGTCCAGAAGTCGGTCCGGTCGAGCTCGGCGTACAGTCGCGCGGCGCGTGTCCGGCTGCGCTCGGCGAAGAAGTCGACGCCACCGCTGTCTTCCACCCAGGCCAGCACCCGCTCGAGCGCGAAGATGCCGAAGGTGTTGGGCGTGTTGAACATGCTCTCCTTGTCGACCATCACGGCGTAGCTGAGCATGCTGGGCAGGCCGCCGGGGCGGGCGGTGTGGGAGGCCTGGCTCTGCGCAACGGCCCATGGCGACAGGATCACCGCGGTGACACCGCTGGGCCCGAGGTTCTTCTGGGCGCCGGCGTAGATGACGTCGTGGCGGGACACATCGATGGCCCGCGAGCAGATGTCGGAGGAGAGGTCGGCGATGAGGGGTAGATCTGTCCGGGGAAGTCCGGAGAATTGCGTCCCGGCGACCGTGTTGTTGGACGTGTAGTGCACCGCCACGGCCCCCTCGCGGGTGGCGATGGGGGTGTCGGGCCCGGGGACGTGGTCGAATGACGACTCGGCGCTGGACCACACGTTGGCGGCATCACACACCCGCCCGGCTTCCTTCACGGCCTTCTTGGACCAGTTGCCGGTGCAGATGTAGTCGATGCGCTGGGTGGGACCGGCGATGTTGAGGGCCGACATGTAGAACTGCAGACTCGCACCGCCCTGGAGAAACAGCACCGCGTAGTCGTCGGGAACCCCCAGCACGCGGCGCATGCGGGTGCGTGCAGACTCGATCACGGCGTCGAAGTCGGCCGACCGATGGCTGATCTCCATGATGCCGGCCTGCGCTGCGGCAAACTCGGGAAGCGCTGCCTGGAGCTGCTCGATGACCGAGACGGGGAGGACGGCCGGACCGGCCGAGAAGTTGTGGGCACGGGCCATGTCAGCGCTCCAGGGGGACGAGGGAGGTGGCGAGGATATCGGGGTTGGCTTCGATCTGTGAGAGGGCTCCAGGCGACGGGCTGCGGTCGACCTGGATGCGCGCACAGGCGGCCGGCGCGCCTCGGAAGACGATGTTCTCCATCTCCTGAACGTTGACGTGGTCTTCCTTGAGCGCGTTGAGGATGCCCGCGAGCACGCCCACCCGGTCGACGTGGCGCACCACGAGCAGGTGGGTGGCGGCGGTTTCGTCGGCGAGGTTGACACAGTTGTGGACCGTGCCCTCGCGCAGGTAGGCCTTCACAATGCGCACCACCTCACCGCCCACAGACTCGGTGGCCTGTTCGGTGCTGGCGCCGATGTGGTGGGTGCCGTACACGCCGGGGCTCGACGAGATGGCGGTGTCGTCGAAGGTGGTGGCGCCGCTGCCGGGTTCGTTGGTGTAGACGTCGAGGCCCGCCCGCACCCCACGGGTCTGGATGACGTGCAGCAGGGCCTTTTCGTTGATGATGCCGCCGCGAGCCGCGTGCACCACATACGCGCCCGGAGCGAGCGCCTCGAGCACCTCGTAGCTCACCATGCCGGTGGTCTCGGGGGTCTTGGCCAGGTGCACGGACAGCATGTGTGCACCCCGACACGCATCGAGCGGTGTGGCGGCGTAGGTCACCCCCAGCTCGGCGGCTCGCTCGGGGGTGAGGGAGCGGCTCCAGGCGCGGATGCGAATGCCAAAAGCCCGCGCCCGATGGATGACCTCGCGGCCACACGGACCGATGCCCAGCAGCGCGAGCGTGCGACCGTGCAGGCCCCGCGCCTTGCCGAGCGCCTTCTTCTCCCACCGTCCGGCCCGCAGGCTCAGCACGTTGTCGACGATGCGCCGATCGAGGTTGATGAGGTGGCCCATCGTCAGCTCGGCCACGGCGATGGCGTTGCGACCCGGACAGTTCGCCACGTAGATGCCGCGCGCGCTGGCGGCCTGGACGGCGATGGTGTTGGTGCCTGCGCCCGCCCGGATGATGAGCGACAGCCGCCGGGCACGGGCGAGGTGGGCTTCGGTGACCTTGGTGGACCGCACCACCAGAACATCGGGATTGACCGTGGCGAGGGCGTTCCCGAGGGCATCACCCTGGAGCCCGGGGTCGACTGTGACGGCACAGCCCGCCGACTCGAGGGCGTCGGGAACACAGGAGGCAAGGCGGTCGGCGACCAGGATGCGCATCGGGACTCCAGGGGTTGGGCCAGACCGCGCGAGGGACCATCGATCTCGAAGCGCTACCCACGCTGCGGCCGGGTGGGGTCGGCCGCCTTCTACCGCGCGCAGATGTCACGGGCGGTGACGATCCCGTGGGCGAATGTCCGTACCGCTCAAGCGCAGGGGTCATCGTTCCGATGCCGGAAGGGAATGGGCCACTGCCGCCGTGCCACCGTCGTACGGCGACTCCCCCGGAGGACCCCCATGGCAAGGATTCTCGCAGTCGAAGACGACGCACTGGTTCGGCGCTGCATCCGACGAATCCTGACCCGGAAGGGTCACGAGGTCATCGAAGCAGCCCACGGCCCAGAAGGCCTGCGGCACGCTGCGGAACAGTCGTTCGACGTGGCGCTGGTGGACTACAACCTACCCATGCTCGACGGCGTCGAGGTGCTCCAGCGCCTCCGCGAGCTCCAGCCCGGCTGCTTGCGGGTGCTGGTGACCGGTCAGCTCGACCTGCCGATGGTCGTGGGGGCGGTGAACCGCGGTGAGATCACCCGGGTCATCGAGAAGCCCTTCAAGTCGCGCGCCCTCGTCGAGGCGGTCAACGAGGTTCTCCGCACCCGTCAGATCATGAAAGATGTGATGAAGGTGCAGGAGGAAGCGGCCAGCGCAGAAGAGCGGCGCATGCTCGAAGAGTGCCTGGCCGGCGACGATGTGCAGATCGCTCTGCAGCCCATCCTCCACGCCCCCGACGACTGCGTGTACGCCTACGAGGCTCTGCTCCGCAGCAGCCACCCGGTGCTCAACGGCCCGATGCCCGTCCTTCGGGCCGCCGAACAGCACGGCATGCTCGCCCGCGTGGCCGAGGTGGTGGTCGACCGCTGCTACGGCTGGATGCAGCAGCTGCCCGACCACGTGCGCCTGTTCATGAACCTTCACCCCGATGAGCTCGCCGACCCCGAAGGCGTCACCCGTCGGCTCACTCCCCTCGCCCCCTGGGCCCACCGCATCGTGCTCGAGATCACCGAGCGCAGCAAGCTGCAGGGCCTGGACCAGTGGGAGAAGTCGGTGGAGGCCGTCACGGAGCTCGGCTTCTCGGTGGCCGTCGACGACCTGGGTGCCGGCTACAGCTCGCTGTCGGTCCTGGCCGAGCTGCAGCCCAGCTACATCAAGGTCGACATGAGCATCGTGCGCGGGGTCGACCACGAGCCGCAGAAGCGCCGCCTGGTGGAGCTGCTGTGCCGCTTTGCGGAAGCCACCGACGCCCTGCTGGTCGCGGAAGGTGTGGAGACGCCCGACGAAGCCGAAGCCTTGCGAGCCATCGGTGCCCACCTGCTCCAGGGCTACCTCTTCGGCCGCCCCAGCCTCTCCCTTCCGCAAGAGCGCCTGCGTGCCGCGAGCTGATTTCAGTCCGATCCTGAAATTTCTCCGGCAATTCCAGGTCAACCTCTCGACGCTCAGCCCGATCTGTTCCCCACGGCCCCCCTTCTCCCCTCCTCCGTGAGGCGACCGTGGCGAGCATCCTCGTCGTCGAGTCTGATCCGCTTGTACGCAACGCCCTGGCCCAGAACCTCCAGCACGACGGCCACGACGTCCGCGTCGCCGGTTCTCTGGCCGAGGCGCGCGACCACCTGGACCCGCTCTCCCCGCTGGATGGCGCCGTCGTCAACGAACGGCAGCCCGATGGCGACGGCATCACCTTCATGGCCGACCTGCGCTCGGTGGTCCCCCGTTGTGCACGGGTGCTCGTCGGCGACCAGAATGTGCTGGCCACCATGGTTCGGGCGGTCAACACGGCCAGCCCCCACCAGGTGGTCCACCGCGAGGCCTCCGTGCAGGCCAAGTGCGCCGCGGTCGACTCGGCTCTGCTGGTGGCCCGCAGCGTCGTGAACGCCACCCGCGGCGGCCGGACGGGTCTCGGGCGCGAGCAGCTCCACCGCCTGCTGGAGAGCGACGACTTCCAGCTCGCCGTGCAGCCCATCCGCTCCCAGCGCGGAGCCATCTTCGGGTACGAGGGGCTGATTCGCACCCGCGACTCGGTGCTCACCACCCCACTGCAGGTGCTCCAGGCCGCCGAACAGCACGAGATGCTCGACCACCTGCTCTATGCGGTGGCCCAGCGCGCCCGCGGTCTGCTGGAGCGGCTGCCCGCCACCCGGTCGCTCTTCCTGAACCTCCACCCCGCCGATCTTGCCGACCCAGACGAGCTGGTGCGTCTCCTGCGTCCCGTGCAGCCCTACGCACGCCGGGTGGCCCTCGAGATCACCGGCAAGGCCCACACCCGCTGGCAAGGCAGCCTCCGCGAGCGCCTGGCCCCCCTGCGGGCCGCGGGCTTCACCGTGGGCATCGACGATCTGGGCGCCGGCGAAGGGGCGCTCATGCTGCTGGCCGAGTCCACCCCGGGCTTCATCAAGGCCCACGAGAGCATGGTGCGCGGCATCGTGGGGAGTCCGCACAAGCTCCGCATCCTGGAGATGCTCTGTCGCTTCGCCATGGGCACCCGCGCCCGCGTGATCGCCGAAGGGGTGGAGCGAGAAGACGAGGCCCGCGTGCTGCGCTCGCTCGGCATCCCGCTGTACCAGGGCTTCTTGTTCGGCGCGCCATCGGTCGATCCCAGCGTCTTCCACACCCCCATGGCGGCTGCGACCTGATCGACCACCCGCGGACAGGTGGATAGCGGGCGGCCCATGTCCAGCTCCCCCCCGACCACCGCGCGCGAGCCGGTCGTCTTCGCCGGCAGCGCTGCCTACAGCCGTCGGCCCGACCCCTCCACACGGCCTGTCCTCACCGTCGGCAACTTCGACGGCGTGCACCTCGGTCACCGGTCGCTGCTCCACGAGGTCGTGACCGCCGCCCGCACCCGCGGCGTCCCGGCGTGTGTGTACACCTTCGACCCTCCCCCCAGGCAGGTCCTGGCACCGTCCCAGGCCCGGGACCGCATCACCCCGTGGCCCGACCGCGTGCGGTTGCTGGGCGAGCTTGGCGTTGACCACGTCATCATCGAGCGCTTCACCCGCGCCTTCGCCCAGCATCCCCCCAGCTGGTTCGTCGACGAGATCCTGGCCCGACGCGTGAACCCCGTCGAGCTCATCGTGGGCTACGACTTCCGCTTCGGCCGGGCCCGCGCCGGCACCCTCCAGACCGTCGCCGAGCGCATGCCCGCGGTGCCCATCCACGCCGTGGAAGCCCTCCAGCAGGGCGAGGTCATCGTGAGCTCCTCGGAGATTCGCCGCCGCATCCAAGCCGGCGACATCGAAGGCGCCGCAGCCCTCCTCGGGCGCCCCCATCGGGTGCGGGGGGTGGTGGTTCCAGGCGACCAGAGAGGCCGCACCATCGGCTTTCCCACCGCCAACCTCGACTGTGCGGCCGAGTGTGTCCCCACCGCCGGGGTGTATGCCGTGTGGGCCCGCATCGACGAAGGCAGCCCCCTGCCCGCGGTCGTGAACATCGGCGTGCGGCCCACCTTCGGCGCATCCGGCCCCCTCCGAGTCGAGGTGCACCTGCTCGACTGGTCGGGCAACATCTACGGCAGCGAAGTCGAGATCGCCTTCGTGGAGCGCATTCGCGGCGAAGAGCGCTTCAGCGGGGTCGACGCCCTCACCGCCCGCATCCGCGCCGACATCGACCGCGCGCGCGCCTGCCTCGTGGCCCCGTGACCCTCACCGGCGCCACCCGCACGTTTGCCCTGCTCGGGCGCCCGGTTCACCACAGCGCGAGCCCGCGGCTGCACAACACCTGGCTGCGCGCGCTCGACATCGACGCCCGGTATGTGGCGCTCGACGTCCCGCCCGAGCGTGGGGGTGCGGTGGTGGATGCTCTGCGCACTCTGGGCCTGGCCGGCGTCAACCTCACCGTGCCGCTCAAAGAAGCCGTGCTGCCCCACCTCGATGCGCTCGCACCGTCTGCAGAAGCGGCGGGCGCGGCCAACGTGGTGGTGCGGGAAGCCGACCGCCTCATCGGCCACAACACCGATGGCAGCGGGCTCGTGGCTCACCTTCGCACCCGCGATGTGGACTGGCGTCGTCCCGCGGTGGTGCTCGGCGCGGGCGGTGCTGGACGAGCGGTTGCTGCGGGACTCCAGGCCGCCGGTGTGCCCGTGGTCCACCTCCTCAACCGCACCGAAGCGCGGGCACAGCGCGTGGCAAAGGTCCTGGGCGACCGAGTGGAAGGGGGACCGCTCACCCCGGACGCCTTCTCCGAGCGGGTGGCCGAGGCCGGACTGGTGGTGCAGGCCACGAGCGGTGGCGGACGCACTCTGGTGGACACTCTGGCCGTCGACACCGTGCGCCCGGACGCCCTCTGGGTCGACCTCAACTACTGGGACACCGCCCCTCCCCTGCTCCCCGCACTCACCGCACGCGGCGTGGCCTTCGACGACGGCTGGGGCATGCTGGTGGCCCAGGCGGTGGGCGCCTTCACCCTCTTCACCGGCCAGCGCCTCTCGCTCGAGAAGGCACACGCCCTGCTCGGCCCGCGATGACCCGTCCCCTCCCCAAGCTCCTGCTCGTCGACCCCGCCGCCCGCGACCGCCTGCGGGTGATGGCCGCCCTCACGGGTCTCGCAGACGTCCACACGCCCGAGCCCACAGACGACCCCGTGCGCCTCGTGCGCCACACCCGCTTCGACCTGGTGCTCGTCGCGCTGCCTCGGCTCGCTGCCCGACGCGGCCTGTCCCTGTGTCGCACCCTCAAGACCGACGGCGGACGGCCTCCTCCCGTGGGCCTGCTCGACCCCTGGCGACGGCTGCGCGACATCCCCGGCGCCCTCGAAGACAGCCTCGCCGACGGCTATCTGGGCGGTGCCGTCGACCCCTCCGTGCTGGCGCGCTTCCTCGACGGCCTGCAGGCGGGCACCCGGCCACGCGTCGAGCACCCTGCCCCGCCCCGCAGCTTGTGGGGACGGCTCCGCGGCGGCTTCTGACGGTCAGCGAAGGGCGAGCGCCAAGGCCAGGCCCAGCGCCAGCGTGATGCCGCCGAGAAAGGCCAGCAGCGCGCGCGCAAAGACGATCTGGTCGCGATCTGCACCGCCAGACGGCCCTTCTACGATGGGTGCGGCCACACCGGCGGCGTCCACGACCGAGCCGTCGACCACCACCCCACGCACACCGTCGACATCCACGAGCCACACGGCCTCGCCCACCAGCGGCTCGGTGGACAGCGCCGCAACATCGGCCGGTGGAGACAGGCGCCAGGCATCTCGAAGGCGCAGCTGCACACCATCGGGGGTGGCCGCAAAGGCCTGCTGTGCACCCAGTCGCTGCAGGGCCGCCTTTCGGAACTTCTTGGAGCCGAGCGCAGGGGCCACGGGACCGGTGACCTCCACCAGCACACCGTCGGCGTCGCGGACGTCTTGGAGGTGGGCTGCAGCACCGTCGAGCAGGCGGATGGCGGCGCGCCAGTAGGGGTCGGAGTCGGCGGCACCAGACGCCACCTGACCGTCGAGGTCGGCGCCATTCTCGGACAGCACCAGCCACACCGATGGCCGGCTGGATGCGTGGGCCAGCTCGGTGGACACGACCGCCCGCTTCCAGGCGGTGGTGGGTTCGTTCACCACCAGCGCCACACCATCGAGGGGGTCGGCGCTCACAGCAGGACCACGTTGATGGCGATGCCCGCGCAAATCACCGCCAGCGTGCCCAGCACCCGCAGCCACACGCCGCTCATGGTGCCCGACGGAGGCGTGCTCCAGCCGTGGGTGTGCGCGACGAGCCAGGCGGGGATTTCGTCGACCACCACGGCCGTTCGGGGGTCGTGGGGGAAGTAGAGCACACGCTCGGTGGGTTCGTCTTCGAGGCGGCGGGTGTCGACGGCCTTGGCCACGACCGGCCAGGTGTCGCCGGCGGCATCCTGGAAGTGGAAGGTGACCCGGTGCACCGGCTGGTTGTTCACCCGCGCGCCGGTGGGTTCGTTGGAGATGAGGGTGCCTTCGGTCTCCACCCCGCGCTCCAGCAGCTTCGCCCAGCGCAGGCCACGCGAGGCCGTGTAGGCCATGAACGCCGCACCGATGGCCGGAAAGAAGAACATGAACGGCACGGCAAACCACGGCATCGTGCTGCTGCCGAGGCTGCCGATGACCGCGATGGAGGGCGAGGAGGGGTCGACGTGGACGGGCACGGTGGCGCCCACCTCCACGCCCGGATGCACCGAGAACGACGTGACGGTGTGCGTGGTGCCTTCGAGCTGGAACCGGGCGTCGACCGCCATCACCCGCTCTTCGTTGACGGTGGTGTTCGACGCGTAGATGGACGTCACCGAGCCTTCAACCACGTGGTCGGCCATGCGTGCGAGGGGTCCGCGGGCGAGGTCGACGGGTGAGAACATCGCGCAGAGCATGAACATGCCCATCGCAAAGAAGGCGAAGCCGAGGATGGACAGTGTGCCGTGGGTGGCGAGCGCCAGGCGCGTGGAAAACGGCACCAGCCGCGGGACCGGCGGCAAGGGGTCGCGGGTGGGGCCGCCTTGAATGGGCTCCCACGGCGAGGTGGACCACAGCTCACTGGACACGCGACCCTCCAAAGATGGCTACTTCACGGGCGGGGGCTTGGGCCGGGTGAAGGTCCAGGTGTCGGCGTCGGACAGGGCGGGGTCGAAGCGGTAGCCGCCGCCGTCGAAGCCTTTGAGGGCTTCGGGGTGGGTGTGGCGCCCCTCGACGATGAACCGGGCCATCATGCCGCGGGCCCGCTTGGCGAAGAAGCCGATGGTCTGGGCCTTGCCACGGTCGATTTCCTTGAACAGCGGGGTGACCATCCGGGCCTTGAGGCCCTTGCGCTTCACCACACGCGCGTACTCCTTGCTGGCGAGGTTGACCACCACATCGGCGTTCTGCTCTTTGAGCCAGCGGTTGAGCACGCGGGTGACCCGGTCGTCCCAGAAGGCGTAGAGGTGGGCGCCGCGGCGGGTCTTGAGCTTGGTGCCCATCTCGAGGCGGTACGGCTCGATGGTGTCGAGAGGCCGCAGCACGCCGTACAGACCGGAGAGGATGGCCAGGTGGTCCTGGGCCCATGTGAGGTCGGCTTCGGTGAGCGACCGGGCGTCGAGGCCTTGGTAGACGTCGCCGTTGAAGGCCAGCGCTGCGGGGCGGCCCCGCTCGGAGTCGGGGGTGCCGGTCATGGCCTGGTACCGGTCGCGGTTGAGCGTGGCGAGGTTGTCGGACAGGTGCATCAACCGGGAGAGGTCGAGGGCCGACTTGCGCTTCATCACACGCATCAGCACGCCCATGTCCTTGCCGAGGGAGGGGTCGGAGGCGGGCAAGGTGGGCGGGACGGGGGACCAGTCGAGCGACTTGGCGGGAGACAGCAGCACCAGCATGCCTGGACTCCTGGAAAGGGCGGCGGACCGGGGTAACGGCGCAGCCCCACCTGTCCACCCACAAGCGGGGTCCTCAGGCCACTTCGCGGGCCCGTCCGAGGTCGACAGAGACGTCGACACGCATCGAACCGTCGGTCTCCAGGCCCCGCGCACGCAGCACCACGGTGTCCACATCGTCGAGCAGCTCCTGCAGCGCCTCTGCCGACCACGGTCCCCGCAGGCCGAACACGGTCCCCACCCGCACCCGCTCCACCACCCGGTGCGACCCCGAGAGGCGCACGGCCAGGGTCGGCCCCGGTCCCACCCGCAACACCACCGCACGAACCGCACCGGCCAGCCCCCCGACCGTCTTCCCATCGCCCCGGACCATCCCTGCTCCCGCATCCGATTCTGACTACATGTTCAGTATCGGCGATGCGGAGGCAAACCTCCGGTCAGATGATGTCCAACTCTACGGATTCGCACTGAACAAGCGGGGACACCGTGCTGGACGGCATCCCCGAGGTGTTCGCGCGTTGTGTTGGATCGTCAACAGGATCCTGTCTGCACTACCCGAAGTGGAGCGCGGGGCTCAGCCGAGCAGCATGGTCGCCGCGGAGCGAGACAGGTTCTGCCCCTGGACCTGCGCGGAGAGCGAGGCCTGCTGCTGGAGCTGGAGGTTGGCGTTGCGGCTGCTCTCCAGGGCGAAGTCGGTGTCGCCGATGCGGCTGGCGGCTGCGGCCTGGTTGAGGATGCGGTCCGAGCCCGACTCCACAGCCGAGGTGAGTCGGTTGTGCTGGGCACCGGCATCCGAGCGCACCGAGCCGACTTCCTGCATGGCGGCATCGAGGGCGTCGATGGCCGCTTGGGCACCGGCGCTGGTGGACAGGTCGATGCCGTCGACCCCCAGGGCGGTGGTGGTCAGGTCGGGGGTGTCGATGGTGACCTGGTCGGCGCCGTCCGGACCGGCCTGGACCTCGATGGCGGGCTGGGCACCGTTGGCGAGCTGGATGCCGTTGAACTCGGTGGTCTCGGCGATGCGGTTGATCTCATCGCGCAGCTGGCCCACCTCTTCATTGATGCTGGCGCGACCGGCCTCGCCCAGAGTGTCGGACGCAGCCACGACCGACAGCTCGCGCATCCGGACCAGGTTGTCCTGGATCTTGCTGGCCGCCCCATCGACGCCCTGCAGCAGGTTCATGCCGTCGTTGATGGCCTTCACGCTGGCGCGCTCGCTCTGGCCCACCGTCTCGATGGAGGTGAGCACGCCCGAGCCAGCAGGGTCGTCGGCGGCGTTGTTGATCCGCTGCCCAGACACCATCTTCTGGATGCTCTGGAAGAGGCTCTGGGAGACCGAACCGCCCGATGCGGCCGATGAAAGTAGGTTCTGGATCACGTGGGCTCCGATGTTTCGGGCTCGGGGGTCGGGCTCGAGCCCATCCCGAGCCGTTCCGCACCAAGGAGATCGGAACCCGAGCGCGCCACCATGAGCACCCGGCGTTCAGCGCGCCGGCCCCCACAGCTCACCGGACACCACGAACAGGGCACCGGCGCTGCCACCGGCACCGGGAACGCCCACCACCACCTCGGGCAGCCCATCTCCGGTCCAGTCCGGGTGGACCGCGACAGACGAACCGAGCTGTCCGGCCGGGTCCTCGCCCTCGAAGCGGTCGTCCAGATCGGCCCAGTCCGCCGATGCAGACAAGGGCCCCCACCACACCGCGACCGCCCCGCGCTGGTCGGCGTCGACGGGCGCACCCACCACCAGGTCCAGCCAGCCGTCCCCATCCAGGTCTGCGCCGTCAAACGCCGTGCCGATGCCCGCAATCCCGGTCGCGGACAGCTGCACCCGGACCCCATCGGGTGCCACCAGGTCCACCCGTCCGCCCGCCACCGATGGCGCGCCCACCACAAGCTCGGCCAGGCCGTCACCATCGGTGTCCATCCCAGCGACCGCCTCCCCGAAGCGCTCACCCGGAGCCAGCCCATCGATCCGTTCGTCGGCATCGGCCGCAGCACCGCCCGCGGTCACCGGACCCGACCACAGGTACACCGCTCCCCGCGACCCATCCGCGCTGGGAGCCGACACGGCGAGCTCGGCCAGCCCATCGCCGTCCCGGTCGGGCACCACCGCCACATCGCTGCCAAAGAGGTCGGCCGAGGCGGTGCCGTAGAACGCGAGCGCATCGGTCCCCACGCTGGCCACATGGTCGGTGGGCAAGGGCAGCGGGACCACGAACGCACGCCCCTCATAGGTGAGCCAGTCCCCCCCTTCGGGCGCACCCACCACGAGGTCGGCCACCCCATCTCCCGTGAGGTCGGCCCCGGAAGCCAGCGACGCGCCCACACCCCACACACCGTTGTCTCCGGCGACAAGGCCCGAGCCCATGCCCGATGAATGGTTGCCGACCGCCGGTCCCCAGCCCAGCCACACACGGCCCGCGCCATCGCCCAGCATGCCGTCCCCCGGCGCGCCCCACGCAAAGTCGGACACTCCGTCGCCCTGCACATCGCCCAGAGCCACCACATCGGTGCCGAACATGCCCCCGAGCGGCCCGGTGTAGGTGGCCACCGACGCCGGGCCATGCACCGGGTGGACCGGACCGCCGAGCACGCGCACGATTCCCGCGCCACCACCGGCTTTCGTGCCGGTCACGACCAGGTCGGCCACGCCATCGCCTGTGAGGTCGTCGGCCGCCGCCAGCGCTTCCCCCAGGCCCCAGTCGTCGGCGCCGGGAAGCGTCCACACGAGCGGGAGGTCCTCGCAGACGTCGTCTACGCCATCACAGTCCTGGTCGAGGCCGTCGTCACACACCTCTTGGGCATCCGGGCTCACGTCGTCGCGGAAGTCGTCGCAGTCGCCATCCTTCGAGGCATACCCGGCTGGGAGCGCGCCACAGAGCAGGCTGGTGCGGTCGGAGCGGCCAAAGCCATCGCCGTCGGCGTCGAAGTAGCCCACCACCACGGCATCACAGTCGGCAAGGGACACCCCGTCGGCACGGGTGAGGGCGTCGGACCCACAGCCCACCAGCACACCCATCGCCCACACACCTCGACCCACGGCGCCTCCGTCCTTCATCCATCGCCGCTCAGCACGCCACCTTGACGCCCGAGTCCGCCCGGGTCTGCCGACCATGTGCGATGCTCCCGCCGCCCGGCCGCTCCTCATCGCGGCCCCACTCCCGCGAGGATGCCGTGGCTGTCGCTCCCCCCGACTCCCCCACCACCCCCCGTCCCACCCCCGGCGTGGGCATCTCGCTGGTGCCTGTCGTGAGCCTGGTGGTCTTGCTGGCCCTGGTCATCGCAGGCCTCGACGGCGGCGGACACATCCCGCTCGTGCTCGCCACCGCGGTCGCTGCAGCCGTGGCCACGTGGGGCCTGAAGATGCCCTGGAAGCAGGTGGAGAGCGGCATGGTGCACGGCATCGCCGGCGGCCTGTCGGCGGTGTTGGTGCTGCTGGTGGTGGGGATGCTCGTGGGCGTGTGGATCGCGGCAGGCGTGGTGCCCCTGCTCATCCACTACGGCCTGATGGTGCTTGCTCCGGGGTGGTTCCTGGTGGCGTCGGTCATCATCTGTGCGGTGGTGGCTCTGGCGACCGGCTCGTCGTGGAGCACGGCTGCCACGGTGGGCCTGGCGCTCATCGGGGTGGGCCAGGCCCTGGGCATCGACTCTGGCATGACCGCCGGGGCCATCGTCTCCGGGTCGTACTTCGGGGACAAGATGTCGCCGCTGTCCGACACCACCAACCTCGCGCCCGCCGCCGCCGGGGCCGAGCTGTTCGAGCACATCCAGCACATGCTGTGGACCACCGTGCCCGCCCTCATCCTCGCGCTGGTGGGCTTTGCGGTGATGGGGCTCGACCAGGGGGGCGGCACCACCGACGCCCAGCAGCTGGCCGCCATCTCGGGCGGCATCACCGGTGCGTTTTCCTTGTCTCCGGTGCTGCTCCTGCCCCCGGTGGTGGTGCTCGGGTTGGTCATCCGACGGGTCCCCGCTCTGCCCGCTCTCCTCGCAGGCACCCTGGTGGCCGCCATTCTCGCGGTGGTGGTGCAGGGTGCTTCACCGGCGGATGTGCTGTCGGCGAGCATGGGCGGCTACGAGTCGACCACCGGCGTGGCTTCGGTCGACAAGCTGCTGTCGCGCGGGGGCATGAGCAGCATGCTCGAGACCATCGCGCTCATCGTGTGTGCGCTCGCATTTGCTGGCGTGATGGAGGCCTCGGGCATGCTCGACAGCCTGGCGCGGGCGGTGCTGAAGTGGGCATCGGGGGCCGGCGGGCTGGTGGTGGCCACAGCGGCATCGGCCATCGGCCTGAACGTGCTGGCCAGCGACCAATACATCGCCATCATCGTCCCCGGCCGCATGTACCGTACCGCCTTCCTCGAGCGACGCCTCCACCCGAAGAACCTGTCTCGCGCACTCGAAGACTCGGGCACCATGACGTCGGCGCTGGTGCCCTGGAACACCTGCGGAGCCTACATGGCCGGTGTGCTGGGCGTGGCCACCACAGCCTACGCCCCATTCGCCCTGATGAACCTGCTCACGCCCATCCTCACCATTGTGTACGGCTTCACCGGCTTCTCGATCGAGACCCTCGACGAGGACGACGCGAAGCAGCGGCTGGGCGTGGTGGCCAACCGGTAGCGTTCACAGCCAGTCGGGATTCGTGTCGAGGCAGGTGCGCTCGACCGGTGCGAGCACCGAGGCCCACACCTGTGTCTTCGGCAGCTCCCATGCGAAGAAGTAGCGGGCGGCGGCGAGCTTGCCGCGCAGGAAGTCGTCGTCGGCCCCCCCGGCCAGCTGGGCTTCTGCGACCACCACCTGCTCCAGCCACAGCCAGGCCACCACGGTGTGTCCGACCAGGTGGAGGTAGGGGGTGGCATTGGCGAGGAGGACTTCGGGGCCGTCGGCTTGGGCCACTCCAGCCAGGGCCACCGTGATGTTGGAGACCCGCTCCACCGCCGCTTCGAGGGCCGGCACCAGGCTCCGGGCCGTCTCGCCGCCCTCCCGCGCGCGAGCGAGACCACCCTGGAGTGCCTGCAGCAGAGCCATCCCACCGCCTTTCGCCAGCACCTTCCGACCGAGGAGGTCGATGGCCTGGATGCCGTTGGTGCCTTCGTGGATGGGGTTGAGGCGGTTGTCGCGGTACAGGCGCTCGACCGGAAAGTCGCGGGTGTAGCCCGAGCCGCCCAGCACCTGGATCGACGATGAGCTGGACCGCAGGCCGTGGTGCGACGACCACGCCTTCACGATGGGGGTGAGAGTGTCGAGCAACAGCCCCAGCTCGGCCACCTTCCCGGTGTCGCCGGCAGCCTCGGCCACCCGCTGGCGGTCGACCAGGCTGGCGGCGAAGAGCACCAGGTGCAGGGCGCCTTCGGAGATGGCCTTCTGCTCGAGCAGCATCCGGCGGACGTCGGCGTGGGCGATGATGGGCACCTGCGGACGGGTGGCGTCGCGGACCGTGATGGGCCGACCCTGGGTGCGCTCACGGGCATAGGCCAGCGCGTGTCGGTAGCCGCCCCAAGACAGGCAGGCTGCGCACAGGCCCACACCGATGCGGGCTTCGTTCATCATGTGGAACATGGCGTGCAGACCGCGGTTCTCGGCGCCCACCAGGTAGCCTACAGCCCCGTTGTTCTCCCCGAGCGAGAAGACCGTGTTCACGGCGCCCCGGAAGCCCATCTTGTGGTTGATTCCGACCACCCGTACGTCGTTTTGGATGGTGTGGGCGCCCGTGTCGTCGGCGAGCAGCTTGGGCACGAGGAACAGGGTGATGCCACGGGTTCCCGGAGGGGCGTCGGGCAGGCGTGCGAGCACGAAGTGGACGATGTTCTCGGAGATGTCGTGGTCGGCGGCGGTGATCCACATCTTGTCGCCCACGAGCCGGTAGGTGCCGTCGGGCTGGCGGGTGGCCCGGGTGCGCAGGTCGGCGAGCGACGACCCGGCGTGGGGCTCGGACAGGGCCATCGTGCCGAAGTAGCGGCCCTCGATGAGCGGGGGCAGCCACTCGTCCTTCAGAGCCTCGGAGCCATGGGCGTCGAGCAGGCCGGCGGCGGCGATGGTGAGCCCGGCGTAGGCCAGCAGCGGTGTGTTGACGGCGCCGAACAGGGCCTGGACCGACTGGTGGACCGAAAATGGAAGGTCGAGGCCTCCGAGCTCGGCACGATGGGGCGCCGCCGCAAAGCCCGCCTCCACGAAGGCCGCCAGCGCTGGACCAGCCGCCGGGTGCACCTTCACGCCGTCGGCGGTGAGGGTGGGTTCTTCCGCATCCATGGCGTCGGCGATCGGGGCGAACACGTCGAGGGCCATCTCCCGGGCCATGTCGAGCATCGCCACCAGCCCATCGAGGTCATGGTCGGCATAGGGGGCATCCTGCAGCAAGTCGGCCAGCCCGAGGACATCTTCGAGCAGAAAGCGCAGGTCGCGGATGGGGAGGCGGTCGGTCATGCTGGGCTCCGAAGCAGTGGGAGCGGGCTATCTCGCGGGCTACGCGCGAGCCGACACCGAATGGACACAGTCGACCACATGGGCTCGACCCGGGAGGACAGGTGCAGTCAGCAAGCTCCACTCCAGCTTGGAGTCGCCGAGACACCCTCGTGGCGCTCGGGGCCAGCCTGATCGGCGCCGGCGGAACCCTGCCCCGGGCCGTACGCGCAGAAGGCCTCACCGACGCCGACCTGATGCGCACCCTCGCCTTGTGGCGCAAGCACTCCGACCTTCCCGTGCCGATGCCCGATGTGAAAGACCGGGCGCTGCTGCTCGACGGCAAGGTGCTGAAGAAGTGGCTGCCCCCGCGAGGCAAGGCGCCGGTGGGTGCGATGGCCATGGTGGTGACCGACCTCAACCAGGCCGAGATGTGGCTGGGGTCGGCCGACGGCGAGCACATGTCCGACCACAGCGAAGAAGCCAAGCTCATCGCCCACCACCTGCCCAAGCAGGGCGACGAGATGTTCCGCTGGTACGGCTACGTCGACCTCCCCTCCCCCTTCACCAACCGCCACTTCCTCATCCGCACCACGGTCAATCCGCAGCTCTCGCAGACCACCAACGGCCAGTGCTGGGAGCGCACGTGGCGGCTGGAGGAAGACGGTGTGGACACCATGCGGCCCATCGTGGCGGGCGGCGGCGTGAAGGGCCTGTCCACGGCGGACTTCGAGAGCGCCATCTACGTGCCGGCCAACCTCGGGGGCTGGGTGGCTCTGCAGCTTCCCAACGGCCAGACGCTCTTCGGCTACCACGCGTCGTCGTCACTCGGCGGCGACATCCCCGACAAGCTGGTCAACCGCTTCGTGATGCTCACGCTCGGCAAGATCATGGACGAGGTGCGCAAGAACGCCGGCCGCATGAAGGGCCACTATGTGGGCGCCCACCACCTCATCATGTCGGGGACGGGTGGGAAGGTGCCGCTGTTTTCGGGCTGACCGCCGCTCAGTCGCAGTGGTCGTTTTCGTAGCCGGGGGTGCCGGGCTCGACCATGGGCGACGTGATGGTGGTCTGGTTGCACCAGTTGCCGCCGTCGTTGTTGGCGCCGCCTTCGAGGAAGTCGGGGTCGACGCCGGTGGCGATGGCGGTGGTGAACCAGTGCTCGTCGTAGTGCAGCCAGTCGATCTCCACGCCGTCGGCGCGGGTGAGGACCAGCTCATCTTCGCGGTTTGCGAGGGCCAGGCCGTCGCCTTCCCAGTCGCGGTAGAACCAGGCGTCGCAGGGTACGCCGCCGTTGCGGGAGGGGTCGAGCTCGGCGCAGAGGACGACGTATTCCTTGGCCGGCACGATGATGGTGCCGAGGATCCAGAGGTCGATGTCGTCGTCGTGGAAGCTGTAGCCGGCGAGGTCGACCGGGTAGTCCGAGGTGTTGTAGAGCTCGATCCACTCGCCGATTTCGTCGTCGACCACTTCGGGGTTGACCAACATCTCGGAGAAGACCACATCGCCGGGCTCGGCATCCTGCGGGATCTCGATCTCACCGCCGCCTTCATCGCCGATGGTGACGATGACGGTGTCGGTGCCTTGTTCGAGGTCTTCGTCGGTGGCGGTGAGCGTGATGGTGTGCACACCGGGCGACAGCGAGGGGACCACCACCACGGTGCTGCCGTCGCCGCTGATGGCGCCGGGCAGGATGCCGTCGAGGTCGGACGACCACTCGAAGGCGAGGTCGTCGGGGTCGGTGGTGAGGTCGGTGCCCTGGCCCTGGAAGGTGATGCTGGTGTCTTCGGGGAAGGTGCTGTCGACCGCGGGGACCGTGATGTGGACCGTGGGCGGACCGAGCGGACCGAGGACCTCGAAGGAGCCCTGCGCGCGACCGCTCATGCCGTCGGAGTCGACCACCTCGAGCTCGAAGACGTGGATGCCGGTGGCGAACCCATCCAGCGGGAGCTCGAAGGCCACGTTGCCGTCGGTGTCGGGGGTGACGTCGGCGCGGGTGCCGTCGGGCAGGATCCACGTGGCGAGGAGGTCGGCGGGGTCGTCCCAGGAGTCGTCGACGCGGCCCGCAAAGGGCACGGCGGGACCGCTGGTGCGGAAGGCGTCGTCGGCGACCGGGCCGTCGATGAAGGCCTGTGGCGGCTCCTCGAGGCGCGAGATCTTGGTGTCCTGCGCACAGCCAGACGTGGCGGCGAGCAGCCCGAAGGCCGCAAGGGTGGACACAGAAGACAGCGACACAGGAAACCAGGTCGCGGGAGCAACGGGACGAGTCACGTAGACCTCCAGCTGGGGCGCCAATCCGGGTGGGCGGACGCGGGCGGCTCTCACCGAACGCGCAGCCCCGGACCCCGCCACGCGGTGTAGCCGACGAATGGCCGACCTGCTCGGTCCGGTGACGTGAAGTGAGCGTGACTCTGACACCGAAGGGGCAGAAAGCTCAGCCCTTGGGACCGAACTCGGCCTTCACGTAGGTGAGGACAGCCTGGATCTGTTCGTCGTTCAGCACGGCGCCCCAAGGGGGCATGGCGCCGATGTCGCCGGTCTTGCCGTTCTTGATGGCAGCGATGAGCTCGTCGTCGGTGCGCTCGGGGAGGACCTTGGAGTAGTCGCCACCGAGGCCGTTGTTGCCCTTGCCGTCGGCGCCGTGACAAGCCACGCAGTACTGGGTGTACAGCGCCTTTCCATCGGGCTTTGCGGTGGCGGTGGCGGCGGCGGGTGCGGCAGCCTTGGCGGGCTCGGCCTTCTTGGCGGGCTCGGCCTTCTTCTCGGTCTTGGCCGGTTCGGTGGTCTTGGCGGGCTCGGAGCCACCACATGCGACGGCGAACAGTCCGAAGAACAAGAGAGCATTGCGGGTCATGGGGTCTCCGTAGCGGCGCTGTGGCGCCAAGGATGTCGACTGGACGGAGCGCGTAACGCCAGACCCCGCCGGACATTGGTGACGGGCCACACCTTGGCGGCAGTTTTTCGACCGCTCAGCGCCGGCGGTGTTGGTCGCGTCCGACGGGTCGGTCGGAGGCGTCGAGCACGAGGTGTGTGCGGTCGGAGCGCGTGTAGAGCGGGCTGCGGGGGTCGAGCACCAGGACGAACCGCTCGCCCATGGAGGGGCGTCCGTCGCGGTTGGCATCGACGAGAAGCTCGATCGCCACAGGCGTGTCCACTCTCGGTACGGGAACGCTGAAGGGTCCGGCGGAGACGTCGGCGCTCACCAGGGGGGTGCGGCTGGGTCCGCCCGGGAGGGTGCCGTGTGGCGGCGGGGCGCCGGTGGGGTCGAGGGCGATGACGTGGAGCACCAGGCGCTCGACACATCCCTGGCAGATGACCGTGCCCGAGAACTGGACGGTGTCGGTGTGGGGGAGGGCCTCGGGGGCGGGGCCGACCTTCCTGCCCTCTTGGGTGACCTGGATGAGCTGGCCGTCGCTCTCGACCGCTGCGAGGCTGTCGGGGAGGCTCGGGACCGCGCCCTCGGATGCGGCCTGGTCGAAGATCTCCGGCCCGTACAACACCTCGGGTGGCGGGCAGGCCATCGCCCCCAGCGCACACCCGAAGACGGCGAGCTGGCGGGGGTTCATTCGGAGGTGTCGGGAGCGGGAGAGCCGACTGCAGCCCGTGAGAGGCGGTCGAGGATGGCATCTCCCAGACCACCCGGGTGGGGGCGCTCGGCGACCACAACGGTGGCGCCGGCGTGGTCGGCCGCACGCAGCTCGGTGTAGAGGCGGCGTGCATGGTCGGCGGGCGGGCCAGCGCGGAGGATGGCGACGGTGTGCCCGCGGGCCCGGAATGCAGCGGCGTGGGAGTCGGGTCGGTCGCTGATGAAGACGCCGGCAGTGGGGGCATAGTGGGCGGGCAGAGTGCCGGGTGCGGCCGTGGTGCTTCCGCCCAGGGGACCGAGGAGCTGCTCGAGGTGGTCGAGGGGCACGCCGCCCGGGCGAAGGAGCGCGGGTACCGAGCCGCTGAGGTCGACGATGGTGCTCTCGAGCCCCACCTCGGCTGCCCCGCCATCGAGCACGAAGACCCGGGAGCCGAACTCTTCGCGGACGTGGGCTGCGGTGGTGGGGCTCACCCGCCCGAATCGATTCGCGCTGGGGGCCGCGATGCCGCCGCCGAAGGCTTCGAGCAGCGCACGGGCGACGGGGTGGGACGGGATGCGAAGGCCGATGGTGGGCCGACCGCCGGAGACGGTGTCGGGGACATCGGGTCTGCGCGGCAGGATGACGGTGAGAGGACCCGGCCAGCACCGCTGCGCGAGGGCCTGGAGTCGAGGGGCGGAGTGTTCGTCGAGAATGGCCCACTGCTCAACGTCTTCCACCCGTGCGAGGTGCACGATCACGGGGTGGTCGGCCGGGCGTCCTTTCGTGGCAAAGATGCGCCGCACGGCGTCGGGACTGCGGGCATCGGCCCCGAGTCCATACACGGTCTCAGTGGGAAACGCGACGAGCTGCCCACTCTGGAGGAGGGCCACCGCCCGGGCGAGCGACTCGGACAACGGCACGGTCACCGGCCGCCCCCTTGCGGGTTTCCGCCACCTTGAGGACCGCCGCCGCCGCCGCCACCACCGGGACCGCCGCCACCGGGACCACCGCCACCGCCGCCAGGACCGCCGCCACCGCCGCC
>ENA-OWNT01000291-OWNT01000291.1-seawater-metagenome-genome-assembly--contig:-NODE-291-length-133840-cov-6.990737_pt1 | contig 133840 bp, 115 predicted proteins | sample MGYA00238136_ERZ651165 | MGnify/ENA primary metagenome ERZ651165 (study PRJEB26861, sample SAMN08777766) | seawater metagenome | isolation source: coastal seawater | place: USA: Florida | collected...
TCGTGAAGTCGGAGCCCGGTGCCCGCATGGGGGCCCAGCTGCAGGCCTTCGTCGCACCCGTCCTGCGCTGAGGGGCCTGATCGGCTACGCGGGCTCCATGCGCGCGTCCACTGTCTCCAAGCTGGCCGCCATCCCGCTGCTCGGGGTGGCCTCCCTGTTGACCGCAGCCCCGGCCCAGGCCGCCACTGACGCTGAGCTGGCCGCTGCTCTCGCGGAATACAACCGCCACAGCCACTTCAAGCTGCCCACCTTGTCCGCCAAGGACCGTGGCCGCCTGTTGTCGGGCGAGGTGGTCAAGATCATCGACGCCTCACCGGATGGCTCGGGCTCTCGGCGGGCGGTCGGACTCATCGTCACCGACGTCTCCCGCGACGCCATGTGGGTGAGCTGCCAGGACCTCCACTTCGTCCAGAACAGCTCCGTCCACGAGCTCCGCATGAGCCTGTCCCCGCCCGACAAGGCCGCCTGGTACGGGCTCATCGACCTGCCGCGTCCCTTCTCCGACCGGCACTGGGTGGTGGATGTCTGGAACAACCACCGACTCGCCGAGGCGACAGAAGGGCGCGCCTGGGAGCACCCCTGGTCCTTGCAAGCCGGGGGGGTCGCCAAGGCCAAGGCGCTGGTCGAGGCGGGGAAGGTGCCCGACACCACGCTGTCGATGTGGGAGGACGCCATCGAGACCCCCACCAACCTCGGCGCCTGGGTCGCAGTGCAATTGCCCGATGGGGGTTCGGTCTTCGCCTACCATGCAGCCACTCGGGTGGCGGGCAACATCCCCGAGAACCTCATGCTGCAGTACGTGAAGTCCACCCTCGACTCCACGCTGCGAGCCATCGAGAAACGCGCCAGACAGACCATTCCCGGGCATTACAAGGCGGGCCATGCCGCTGTGGTCGGGGGCGATGGAAAGCCGGTCCCCACCTGGCCCCGATAGGTCCAACGCGCCAGTGGGCCATGGCTACTGACTCATTTGGGTTGCCCCCCCCCCGCTAGGACTGCTGCTGATCTCTTCAAGTCGGCCCCACCGGGTTCGATGGACTGATCAGCGCAGGCGGGGAGACGACGGCTCTCCGCGGGGAGCCCCATGGCCACCATCATCATCGTCGATGACTCCGACACCATCCGCTCGCGGCTCAAGACCGTGCTCGGCGAGACTCCCCACGAGGTCCTCGAGGCTTCGGATGGGACGGGTGGCTTCGAGCTGGTCCGACAGCGTCCGGACGCCAAGCTCGTCATCACCGACCACAACATGCCCGGCATGGACGGCACCCAGATGTGTCGGCGCATTCGCGACGAGGTCGGGGGCTTCTCGGGCACGGTCGTGATGCTCACCACCGAGACGAGCTTCGCGCTCAAGTCCGAGGGGAAGAAGGCCGGCATCCGGTACTGGCTCACCAAGCCCATCAAGCCGCCCAAGCTGCTGAAGATCGTCGATCGGCTGGTGGGGTGAGGCATGGTGAGAGAAGACCGCTTCAGGGCCCTGCGTGACGGCGCGGTGATTCGCCTGTTCGGCTGTGCGACCCACGAGTCGTCGCCGCAGGACATCCTCCGCGACCTCTGCGACATGGATTTTCAGGTGTACGACCTCACCGAGCTGCGGCCCGGCACCTGGGTGGGCATGCGCGCGCTGCGGGACGCCATGGTCAACAACTCGCTGTCGGTGGTGCTTCGCAGTGCCTGCCGCGAGACGCACCTGCAGCTTCGGGTGCTCGACAGTGACGACCCCAGCATGGCCTTCGAGACCGCGATGCTCCCCTTTGTGGACAGCGGTCGCAACGACGAACACGAGGTGATGTTCGACGAGGTGGAGCTCGACACCAAGGGCTTCGGGCGCTGGGGGGACGACCTGCTGCTCGGCTACGGACCCATGATCACGGCCGGCGCACGGGTGGACTCCATCGGCCTCGACGAAGCCGACCGCGGGGTGCTCCGCTACTGCCAGTTCGCCGAGGTCACCGTGCTGCTGGCCTGCGCCATCATCGACAGCATCGCCACCGAGGTGCAGGTCGACGTCGAGCGCCTGAAGGCCCGGATGGAGATCTACGACCGGGTGCTGCCCCGCTTCGATGACAGCTACCAGGCCGGCGTGCCGGTGCTGGAGCGCTTCACCCAGCAGGTCGCCCGCAGCCTCGAAGACCCCCGGGCCCGCATCTGGCAGCTCCGCGGACTGCTCCGGGGACGCATCGCCCGGGTTCAGAATGCCGTCTACGAGGAGCGTCCGAGGGATGTTCGCAGCGCGTTTGCGCATGTCGGACCGCTGATTCGGGCCATCACCGAGCTTGCCGAGTCCATGGAGCGCTGCGGCGTGGCAATCGGGGAGGCCATCGGCCGCTTCGGCTTTCGCAAGCGGGTGTGGAAGGCGCTGGAGCGGGCACGCGCGGCCCACTTCGAGGGGGAGGCGCTGGAGGACATCCGCGACGACTTCGAGATCATGGACATCGAAGGCGAGGACTCCTGGGAAGAGACCCATGCGCTGCTGGTCGATGAGTACAGTGGATTTGTCGACATTCTCGACGAGTTCTTCACCACGCTGCAGGGCTTCGACCGGGCCCGGCAGATCCTCGAGCACCGGCGCGCCGAGTTCGAGGCGATTGCCGAGCAGGTGCCCAGCGACAACCGCTCGGTGCTGGCCACCCTCGAGGCCATCTCCGAGCTGGCCCACGGCTCGCTGGTGACCGACCAGGAGGCCCTGGCCTACCGCTTGTTCCTCACCGAGGAGAGCGCGGACCAGGAAGGCCCGTCCCGCGCGCCCCCCGGCGACATCATCCTGTTCTGACCCACCGATTCGGTCGTGGCGCCGCAGCGGTGGCACCGCGTCCTCTGGAGAGCCCATGTTCGAGGACGGACCCGGCCCGGACGCTCCCGCGCTTCCTTCCATCGAGATCGTCCACGAGCCGGTGGCAGCCATCCATCCCGACGGCCGCATCGCCTTCTCGAACGCCGCCCTCGACGCCTGGTTCCCGGGCCACGAGGGCGCGGGGTCCCTCTGCGACTACTTCACGTCCTTCAAGTGGAAGCGTGTGGGGCGGTCCATCGGGCGCTACGGCATGTTCTGGAAGGACATCCAGGGACGTCCACCCGGCTCGAAGGCCGAGACGCTGTGCGAGCTGCGCATCCTGCCGTGCTCGGAGTTCTCGGGACTGTGGCTGGTTCGGGTCACCGATGCCACGCGGGTGCGCGAAAAGGAAGTGCTGCTGGAGCAGTACTCCCAGATCATCGAGTCCCACGCCGCGAAGCTCGAGCGACAGAAGCGGCGGACCCAGGAGCTGCTCGATCACATGCGGCAGGCGGTCTTCTGTGTCGACCAGTCCATGCAGATCACCGGGCCCGTCTCCAAGCACACGCTCGAGATGTTCGGGGAGGACGTGGAAGGCCGGATGGTGTTGGAGCGCGTGTTCGCACGGCTGCGCCCGGGCTCGGAAGGACACGGACGGCTGCTCACCGCCTTCTGCACGACTCTGGGCGAAGACGACCTGCAGTGGGAGCTTCAGGAAGACCTCTTCCCCACCCGGGTCGAGTATTCTGCGCCTGGTTCCGACGACGTCCGCGCGCTGCTGGTGTCCTACGCCCCCATCTGGGACGCCGATGGCCTGGTGGACCGCATCATGCTGGTCATCGAGGACCGCACGGAGGCCGAGCGGCTTCAGCGGGAGGTGGCCGAGCAGAAGCGCCGGTCTGCCCGCAACATCCAGATGATCCAGGAGCTGGCGGAGCTCGACCGCGCCGACCTGGAGCGCTTTCTGGACAAGACCGCCCGGGCCTTGTCGCGTTCAGCCGACCTCGCCCGGCGCGCCGCCCCCGATGCCCGGGCCCTGTTTCGGGCGCTGCACACCCAGAAGGGCAACGCGCGGGCCTTTGGCCTGAGCCTGCTGTCCACGGCCATCCATGACGCCGAGAGCGCCGCTGCCCGCCTCCGCGACGAGGACGGGTCGGGTGCAGAACTCCGGAACGAGGTGCTGGACGCCATCGACCGCGCGCGAGCCTCGCTGTGTACCTACAGTCAGCTCGCCCGCCGGGTGTTCCAGGTCGAAGACGCCTTCGCCCGCGCCGCGGTACACGAGGTGCGTCGACACCTCGTCGATCTGGACGCGGAGCTCGCCGGAACGCCCCTGCATCCCAACCAACCCGACGATGGCGGCCGGCTCGGCGTGGACCCGGCAAGGCTTCAGCGGGGCCAGGAGGCGGCCGCGGCGCTGCATGATGCGGCGCGATGGGCCAACTTCGATGTGCTGGTGGAGCAGGTCTCGGGCCTGCAGGTCGCCGTGCAGAAGTGGCGCGAGTTCAAGGTCGACACGAAGACCACCTCCGGGCTCGTGCTCGACGTGGAGACCACCGCCCAGCGGCTGCTTCGGGAGTCGCCCACGATGTCGGCCGCCCACTGGGGCCAAAGCGACGTGGCGGCCCTCGGACGCCTGGTGGACCGCCTGCACGATGAACCCATCACGGCGCGGGCGATGCACCACGGTGCGGCGACCTGCCAGAGCCGTGGGTGGTGGTTCCTCGGCCTCATCTGCGAGCGCCTCGAAGCCCACATCGTGTCCGCCGGCTCCGACGCCAGCGCCCCGACCGAACCCACCACGGCCGCCTTGTTGCACCAGGCGCGCTTGTTCTCCGACTTCTGCACCGCATCGGCCCACGGCGACCCCGACCCGGTGCGACAGGTGCTCGCCCGGCACCGCTGTGGACCGGACCGACGCGCGGGGCTCGAAGACCTCGTCCGCACCGACAATGCCGCTGCCAGGGCTGCCCTCGACTACCTGTCCGCCAGTGGTCCCCTGGGAGGTGCCCTGCGCTTGTCGCCGCTCAGCCGCTCCATCGACATGATGGCCCGGCTCGGGGGCCGCCCCCTCGACGAGGTCGCCGGGGACCGCAGCAGCTTGCCCCAGCCCTCGATGTCCACCGTGGTGACGGGGCATCTGGAGCGGGTCCGGCAGCTGCTGGGCGAGATTGCGACCGGTGCCGTGCCGCCCGCGGAGGCCGCAGAAGCCTTGTTGCTCCTCGACGGCGTGCCCGCGGTGGTCGCCCTGGCCCGACTGGGTCCGATGGTGAGGGACCTCGCCGATGCCCTCCACAAGCGGGTGGACTTCGCCCTGGACGGCGGCGATGTGCTGGTTCCCAGGCAGGCGGCCGACCCCCTGTTCGAGGCGGCCCTGCACCTCGTTCGAAATGCCGTCGACCACGGCATCGAGGTGCCCGCGGCCCGCATGGCTGCTGGCAAGCCGGAGCGGGGAGCGGTGGAGCTGTCCCTCGAGCGCCGAGACGGGCGCCTGGTGCTGTGCGTGCAGGACGACGGCGCAGGCATCGAGCTGGACAAGCTGCGCCGACGCGCGGTCGCCGCCGGCCTCGTCGGGGCGGAGCAGGCGGCGGAGATGGCCGATGATGCCCTCCAGTCGCTCATCTTCGAGCCCGGACTGTCCACCGCAGCCCACGTCTCCGAGGTGTCGGGACGCGGCATCGGGATGGACGTCGTCGAAGCCGTGGCCGCCCGCCTGGGTGGGGGCCTGAGCGTGTCCTCCGAGCCCGGTGTAGGCACCCGAATCTGCCTCAGCTTTCCCACCTCCTGACCGAATTCGGTCACACCCCCCCTTGGAAGCGCAAGGAGCCCCGATGAGCGACACCAACCTCTACGAGAAGTACGGCGGCTTTGCGGTTGTCAGCAAGCTGGTCCACGAGTTCTACGACCGCCTCCGCCGGACCCCCGAGCTCGACGTGTACTTCGGCCACATCGACATGCCGCGACTCATCAACCACCAGACCCGCTTCATGTCGCAGGTGCTCGGTGGCCCCGCCAACTACAGCGGCCGGGAGCTGGGTGAGGCCCACGCCCGCTTCCGCATCACGGTGGAACACTTCGACCTCGTCGCCGAGATCCTCGAGGAGACCCTGGAGGACGGTGGCATGGAGGACGACGACGTCGAGAGCATCATGGACATCGTCGCCGGCACCCGTGAGGTCATCGTGGAGCGCAACGCGGCCTGAGGTTCACGCCATCCGCAGAGTGGACAGGATCATGGCGATGCGCGGGGCGTCGGACGCACCGGGTGCGTGGGCCAGGTAGGTCTCGAGCGAAGACACGGCTGCGGCCTTGGCCCCCAGTCGCGCCAACAGCAGGCCGCGGTCGCGGTGTTGGCGCCAGGCGTCGGGTGTGAGCAGCAGCGTGCGCTCGATGGCCCGCAGGGCGCCGTCCATGTCGTTGCGCTTCGCCCAGGACCGCTTGAGATTCTGGTTCATGCGGACCAGCACCGAGACGGCCGGGGCCGGGCCGGTGAGGCGCTCCCAGTCGGCATCGCTGGGCTCGGGTGCATGGGGGAAGTTGCGCTTGAGCGAGGCGCGCAATTCCTCTCGACCCAGCACGCGGCCACCGTGGAAGGGGTCGACCCAGAAGGTGCGGTCGGCCGGCAGCTCGGCGGCCACCCGAGCGGCGGGGTCGACGCCCACCAGGAAGTGGCCCGGAAAGCCCACTCCCACGAGGGGCAGGTCGAGGCGCCGGGCCACGGACACCATCACGATGGACAGCAGGATGGGCAGGCCACAGCCGCGCTCGAGCACCAGCGGCAGATCGGAGTTGCGGGGGTCGTCGTAGGCCTCCTTGTCGCCCCGCAGCCCGCCTGGGCCGAACAGGTGGATGCTCAGCCGGGCCACTGCTTCGGGCAGGCCGATGCCCGGCCGCAGGTAGATGCGCTCCGCGAGGCGGTCGAGGGCCGCGCGGGTGTCCGGGGCCGCCTGACGGGCGCCGGGGCGTTCGTCCATGGCGATGAGCAGAGCGCCCTCGTCGAGGTCGATCTCATCGGGGGCGCGGTTGGCCAGGGCGGCGAGCTGGGCCCGGGCCTCGGGGTCTCCGGAGCGGCCGTGGTAGACGGGGGCCTCGCTGCTCATCGCGCACCGGCCTCGGCCGAGCGACGGGCCGCCAGCATGCCGCAGGCCGACGACTCGGAGCGTCCGACCGAGTAGCGGCGGACCACCGGGGCCCCGAGGATCTGCAAGGCGTCGAAGAAGGCATCGCGCTCGGCGTCGCTGGCCTCGGTGAAGCGGCCGGTGGGGTCGGCCGAGCCGTTGATGTCGATGAGGTTGACCCGCAGTGGAATGTCTCCGAGCAGGTCGCGGATGCGCTCGGCCTCGTCTGCGCCGGTGTTGATGCCGCTCATCAGCACCCAGGCGATGGTGACCCGGGTGCCGCAGGCGCGGTGGTAGGCGCGCAGGGCATCGGCCAGCTCCTCCAGCGACCACTTGCCGGCGACCGGCAACAAGGAGCGCCGCTTGTCGGGGTCGGCGGAGGTGAGGGACACCACGAGTCGGAACGGGTGGCCTTCCTCGGCGTATTGGTGGATGCGGGGAACCAGGCCCACCGTGGAGATGGAGATGGCCTTGCCGGCGATGCGCCCGCCACACGGCTCGCAGAGCACCTGGGCAGCCCGGATGACGGCGTCGTAGTTGTGCAGGGGCTCGCCTTGTCCCATGAAGACCGCGCCGGTCACCCGGCTTCCCTCCGGCAGCTCGTCGCGGACCGTGAGCCAGGCGGCGACCATCTCCCAGGCGTCGAGGTGGCGGGTGAGGCCGAGCCGGCCTGTTGCGCAGAACGCGCACTTCATGGCGCATCCCGCCTGAGAGCTGAGACAGACGGAGTAGCGGCCGGGTCGGTCGAGGGGGATGCAGACCGCCTCGGTGAGGGCGCCGTCATGGTGTCGAAACAGGTACCGCACGCTGTGGTCGACGCCGTCGGGCACCCGCTCCACCACCTCCAGCCGGCCCCAGGTGGTGTTCGCCTCGATCCAGTCGCGCACCCTCTTGGTGGGGGGGCGCTTCATGTGACGGATGTCGGTGTGGCCGTAGCTGATGAGGTGGGCGAGCACGCGTCGGGCCACCGGCAGCGCGCGCTCCAGCGGCAGAGGCAGCAGCTGGGCGAGGTCTTCGGGACGCAGGCCGAGCAGGTTGGGCGGGGTGGGGGTGGACATCGCGGCCTGCATAGCCTGTTCATGGGCACCCTCAGGCGCCGGTGGCGTGTCCCCACACCGCGTCGGCCTCGGTGCGCGCCACCACGATGTCCACGACGCGGCCGACGTCCAGCGGACCCACGCCTTGCACCCGGGCAGGCAGGTAGTTGCGGGTGTGGCCCCGTCCTACCAGCGTCCCGTCCACCGTGCGCAGGGACTCGATGAGAACGGCGTCGTGCAGGCCCATCGCCGCGGAGAGGGTCCGCTGCTTCAGCGCGTGGATGCGGGCATTCAGGGCCGCACTTCGCGCCTTGCCGATGGGACGGGGCACCCGGTCGGGCAAGGTGGCGGCCCGGGTGCCGGGGCGGGGGGACCACACGAACAGGTGGGCGTCGCCGAAGCCCATCCGGTCGACGAAGGCCAGGGTCTCGTCGTGTTCTTCTGGCGTCTCCCCTGGAAAGCCCACGATGAGGTCGGTGGTGAGGTTCAGGCCCGGGATGTGGGTTCGGGCGGCCTGCACCAGCCGGGCGTAGGCGTCGGGAGTACAGCGTCGGCGCATGCGGCGGAGCACCGATGCGGAGCCGGACTGGGCCGGCAGGTGGAGGTGGGGCAGCAGGCGGGGGTCGTCCCACAAGCCAAAGAAGCCTGCGGGAATGTCCCAGGGCTCCAGGCTTCCGAGGCGGAGGCGCTGCACATCGGTGTCCTGAAGCAAGGCGCGCACCAGCTGGCGCAGGTCGGTGTCCAGATCGGAGCCGTAGCCGCCGAGATGGACCCCCGTGAGCACGACCTCGCGGCGTCCGGCGTCGACCAGGGCGCCCACCTCGTCCACCACCTCGGCGATGGGCCGGGAGCGTTCCTCCCCGCGGGCGACCGTCACCACGCAGAAGCTGCACCGGTTGCGGCAGCCGTCTTGCACCTTCACGAAGGCCCGTCGGCGCCGGTCGTGGGCCAGGGGGACAGGCGGGGCATCCATCGCGGCAACGGGCATGGTGCCCGGTAGCAGGGCCTGGAGCATCTGGTCCACGAGGACGTGCTTGTCGGCGTTTGGGACCACGAGGTCGACCCCGGGAAGGGGAGACACCGTCTCGGGCTCCAGCGTGGCGAGGCAGCCGGTGACCACGATTCGCAGGCGCGGATTGTCCCGGTGGAGCCTGCGCACGATTCGGCGGCTGCTGCGGGCGGCGTCCATGGTGACGGCACAGCTGTTGACGACGGCCACATCCGCGTCTTCGAGCACACGGGTGACGGCGTGTCCCCGCTGGTGGAGGTGGCGGGTCCAGGTGGCCAGCTCGGCTTCATTGAGCCGGCAGCCCAGGGTCTGGAGGTGGAAGTTCATTCCGGGGACCTATCGAGTCGCTCCCGGGGCGCCCGGCCCGTTCAGAGGTCCTCCCGGCATCCAGGCGACCGGCCAAGACAGCCACACCCGCTCTCCGCAGGGGGAGCGGGGCGGTTCGGGGGGGCGGCTACTGGTCGCGGGTGAGCAGGCGCAGGGCTGGTCGGCCCTTGGCATCCTGGGGCCACCGGATGGCGCGCACCTCTTCGTCGCTGAGTGCGCAGTGCTCTTCGAGCTGCAGGCCGAGGCCCACACAGCGGTGCTCCAGGCTCCAGCCCCGCCAGCGCACGACCGCGCTGAAGTGCCGCTCCTGGCCGCGAATGCTCAGCTTGCCCCACACCACGTCGTTGGGGCGAAAGCGGACCGTGCCCCCTTGTGGCCGAAGGAAGAGGCCGCGGTTGGAGACATCCCGGAGCTCGCCTGGCTGGCCCTCGAGCCTGCGGTGGTCCCACTCGGTGGGGAATGCCACGGGGGCGCGGTTGGCCCGCCGCCGGTCGGAACCGGACACGGCCTGCTGCTGCGAGTCGATCATTCGGCGCACTCCAGGGGGATGCCCATCCGCAGGGGCACCCCGGTCTCCGTTCGCCTCACCCATGTCCTGAGCATAGACCAGCCCTCGACCGATCGGGCAGCGATTCCGTCGCGAAGTGTCACGGTCGGCGGCCCATCTGCGGAGAAGGCCCATGATTTCGCATTCCTGGCAGATCACTGGTCGCTTTGGCCTCGATGCCCTCCAGTGGGTGCCCGGCGCGGTCCCCGTCCCGGCTGCGGGCGAGGTGCGCCTGAAGGTGCGGGCCGTGTCCATCAACTACCGCGACCTGCTGATGGTGCGCGGTCACTACAACCCCCGCCAGCCGCTGCCGCTCGTGCCCGGCTCGGACTGCGTGGGCGTGGTGGATGCCGTCGGCGAGGGGGTGGACCCGTCGCAGCTGGGCCGTCGGGTGTGCGTGGCCTTCAACCCGGGATGGCGAGAGGGTCCCATCCCGCCCTCCGCCACACGCACCACTCTGGGAGGGCCGGTCCGAGGGGTGTTTGCCGAGCATGTCGTCGTGTCGGCCCAGGCCATCGTGACACCGCCGGAGCACTGGACCGACGCGGAGTGCGCGACCTTGCCGTGTGCGGGCGTGACCGCCTGGCGGGCCGTGGTGGTGGAAGGCCGGGTGCGTCCCGGGCAGACCCTGCTGACGCTCGGCACCGGCGGAGTGAGCCTCTACGCCCTGCAGCTCGGCAAGCTCATCGGTGCGAGGGTGTGCATCACCTCATCTTCCCACGACAAGCTGGCGCGCGCGGCGGCACTCGGCGCCGACCACGGCATCTGCTACACCGACGACCCGCGCTGGGGACGGACCGCAGCTGCCTGGGCGGGCCAGGGGGTTCACACCGTGGTGGAGCTCGGCGGCGCGGGCACTCTGCAGCAGTCGCTGCGGGCGGTGCGCACGGGCGGCACGGTGGCCCTGATCGGCGTGCTCGCGGGCGTGAAGAGTGAGCTGGCCCTCACCAGTGTGCTCATGCGCCATGTGCGGGTGCAGGGCATCTTCGTGGGCTCGGTGGACGACCTGTCCGACCTCTGCGCCGCCCTGCGACAAGCCCCCGAGGTGCGTCCGGTGCTCGACCGGACCTTCCCGCTCACCGAGCTGCCCGAGGCATTGCAGTGGATGGCCGACGGACGACACTTCGGCAAGGTGGCGCTGGAAGTGCGGTGAGCCCGGTCGTTGTCGTCAGTCGAGGCGCTTGCCCACCCGCTTCCAGCGCACCTGCGGCATGGCGTCTCCCGGTGTGCACAGCGGGAGGGAGGCCCACACCCGTGTGGCCTTTGCCTTGATGTCGCGTATCGGCACAAAGCCGTAGGAGCGGCTGTCCTTCGAGCGGTCGCGGTTGTCCCCCAGCACGAACACATGCCCCTTGGGCACCGTCTTCGGGCCCCAGTCCGACCGGCGATTGCGGGCGTTGGATGCCTTCAAGATGACGTGTCCATCGCTGCTTCCGCCGACTGCGAACCGGCGGGTCTGCATGGGCTCACACTCGTGGTCGACATAGCGGTAGGGACCTTCATCGGTGGCCCGCAGGCGCTTGCCGTTCAGCACCAGCTCCCCGTCCTTCACGGCCACCTTGTCGCCGGGGACCGCGACCACGCGCTTGATGTAGTCGTTTGAGGGCACGAGTCCGGCGATGTCGAGGTCGGTCCACCAGGCGCCCTTGTCCTCGGCCTTTGGGAGCGTGAACACCACGATGTCGCCGCGCTGGGGTGCCTTCAGTGAGCCCAGGGGGATGCGGGTGAACGGAATCCGCCAGCCGTATGCGAACTTGGCCGCGGTGACCCGGTCGCCGATGCGCAAGGAGGGCTCCATCGAGCCGGTGGGCACGTAGAAGCTCTCGTAGACGGCGCTTCGGAAGGCCATCATGGCGGGCAGCAGGCCGAGGGCGAGCACGAAGCCACAGCCGGGGCCGAGGCGCTTGGGGGAGGGCTTGGACACCGGGCCACAGTAGTCGACTTTGGTCGAGGAGGAGGTGGCCTGAGCAAAGGTCGCGGTGTCCCGAGCGCGCTTGTGCGGGGTTGGAGGGGGGCCCGGAGAGCCCATGCGCCTGCTTGAACTGTCTGTTGCCCTGGCTGTGGTCGGCTGTCTCGACCCGTCCAAGGCCGGCAACCTCGTCCCTCGCACCGTGGCCGAGGACCGCTCGCTTCCCCGCATCGACCTGCCAGACACCGCCTTTCACGGCGAGCTGCTGGGAGACCCCACAGGCCCGCTGTTGGTGTTGCTGCATGGCGGCCCGGGAGCCGACCACCGCTACATGCTGCCGGTGGCCGAGCAGCTCGCCGACGATGGCTACGGCGTGGTCGTCTGGGACCACCGGGGTGCAGGCTTGTCCACCCGGCACGACCCCGGCGACTTCCACTGGGAGCAGCCCGTCGAGGACCTCCGGCTCGTGATCGAGCACTTCTCCGTGGATGCCGACCAGCCGGTTGTCTTCGTGGGCCACTCGTGGGGTGCGATGTACGCCACCTGGTTCATCAACGAGCACGGCGACTACGGCGGTCGGGTGCGCGGTGCGGTGCTGAGCGAGCCCGGCGCGTACACCTCGGAACAGCTGGAGAGCTACTTCGGCCGCTTGTTCGGTTCGATGGACTTTCTCGGTGAGCAGGTCAACGACACTGCCTGGAAGGACCAGCTGATGACCCCCGGGGACCACGCGCGGGCCGACTACCTCTGGGCCATCACCGCGGTGGCGCTGCCGGCCGAGCACATCGACCCCGACAACCCCTCGCCGTCGTGGCGGGGTGGGGCCATCGCCAACGAGACCCTCATCGGCATGGCCGCCGAGGATGGCTTCGACTGGTCGACGGATCTCGATGCCTTCCCCACCGAGGTGCTGTTCCTTCGAGGTGAGCTCAACGAGGCCATGCCGCTGTGGCACCAGCAGGAGCTGGCCGGTGCCTGGCCGTCCGCCCGCATCGTGACCATCGAGGGAGTGGGCCACGATGTGGTGTGGGAGCGCCAGGACCGCTTCGTCACCGAGACACGGGCCTACCTGTCCACCCTCGACCTGTCCTGGGGGACCCCTTGATGTGGGCTCTCCTGGGACCTGGGATGGCGGTGGCCGCACCGATGTCGACCTGCCTCGCACCCTGCGGGGAGCTGCTTGTGAACGGTGGTCTGGACGATGCGTTCGTGGTTGGACTCGGCGGGCGGAAGGGACTGTCTGTCGGCCCGCATGCGGCCACGGTCTCCGTGCTGGCGGAGGTGCCCTGGGCCGACCTCGACCTCGCCGACCACCGGCTCACAGGCGACCTCATCCTGCCCCTGGTCGAGGGGGAGCGCTGGATGCTGGCCGGGCGAACGGCTGTGTTGTGGCGTCGACTCGACACCCACATGAACACGATGGGCAACGTGGGCCTGGCGGGGGGCGTGCTGGGTGGCTGGACGGCCCAGCGCGGCTGGCTGGCGGGGGAGCTTGGGCTGGACCACGCGGCAGCGACACGAATCGTACACAAGGCGGCCTACCGGGAGCTGGTGTACGCCGACGCGGTGGACGGTTGGTATCGAAACACCGGCACCACGTTGGACCTCGGGCTGCGCGCGGGGCTGAGGGTGCGGCGGGCCGAGCTCGGCCTGCGGGTGGGCCAGACCCGCAGCCTGCAGCTGCAAACCCAGACCCTGACTCAGACCCAGACTGTGCCGTTCTACGCTTCGCTTGGAGTGGCCTGGCAGCCGAGGAGGTTCGGTGCGTCGGCGGCGAACTCGGATGATGATACACATCGTCTGTAGACTCATCGTCATCGTGGGGTGATGGCTCCGGGCATGAGCCACTCCGAGTCTCGCCTGGACTTCAACCGACGAGGGTGCATGAGCCGCCGCATCTCGCACGCCAGCGTTCGCCAGACCCGCTCCATGGACCGCTATGGTCTGACTCGACAGGTGGTCGCCGATGCCATCACCTTCGCGCACGAGACCTTCGACGCCCTGGACCTCACCTTGATCGGAAGGGGACAGGGCAGGATGTCCGAGATGATCGAGTTGGCCAACCTGTCCGCCATGCTCGGCAATGTGTTCCGTTCAGGCATCGAGCAGGCCTCGAACCATGCCTTCGTCTCCAATGGGCCCCACAAATACCCGGACCTCCTCGGCAAGGCGGAGGGTTGCTCGGACATCGAGATCAAGGTCGCGCTCGAAACGAACAACCCAAAGGGCCACCTGGTCAAGCCTGGCCCCCACATCACGGTCCGCTACGTGCTCGGGCGTGACGACGGCGGATTCACCCTGGGGAGGGAGAACCGCGGCAATGTGGTGTGGGTCTGGGATGTGCGTGTGGGCGAGCTGCTGGATGCCCACTTCAACGTCAGCAACACCGCTGGCGATTCCGGGAAGACGGCCGTCATCAATGCGGCTGGGATGCTGGCACTCGAGCCCGTGTACTTCGACCGCCATCGGTGCGCCTACAAGGCGACGTCGAAGCACACCAAGGCGCTGGTGGCGAAGTTTCCCCTACGCTGACTCGGAGCGGGCGAGCGCCTCTCCGATGGCTGTGCCCAGGAGGGGGGGGACCGCGTTCCCGATCTGTTTGACGACCTTGCTTCTGGTGCCCTTGAACTCGAAGCTGTCGGGAAAGCCCTGGATGCGGGCGCCCTCGCGGGGAGTCAGGGCCCGGTCCTGGTAGGGATGGATGCACTTGTTCGACGAGGGATGCACGAAGTTCACCGTGAGCGTGACGCTGGGGACGTCGGGGTCGAGGCGGCTGTAGCTGGAGCTGAAGCCGCTCGTGGTCATGCCGTCGGGCAGCTCATTGCGGTTGGCGCCAGCGTGTCGGATGATGTTGAGCATCTGGTCACTGTGGCGGGTTGCACGGTGCATTGTGAGTGGGCCTCGGACTCCCTTTCGCATCCGGCGTTGGTAGTCGTTCTCGGGGGGGCTCAGGTAGGAGTCGGCGGCTTCCCCAGCTGCCACGGGCGGGAGGTCGCTGATGGCGTCGAACGCAGGCATGGCGGGGGGAAGTGCACCTTGGAAGAGGCCGCCGACCTCGATGTGTCGGGCGCCCTTGCCGGCCATGGAGCGGTAGGGCGTGTAGTGGGTCGGGGCTGGCCATTGGAAGCGCTTGCCGTCTCGGGAGCCCACGACCACCAGTCGCTCGCGATTCTGCGGAAGGCCGAAGAGAGCGGCGTTGAGGACCCGCCAGTCGACCCGATACCCAAGGTCGCCGAATCCTTCGAGGATGGCGTCCAGTGCGCTGCGTCGCTTGTGTTGTAGGAGGCCGACGACGTTTTCCAAGACAAACCAGGCCGGTCGAATCGTCGCCACTGCTACGACGAAGGACTCGAAGAGGTTGTTGCGCTCGTCGTCCTCGGTGAGCCCGCGGAACGGCCGAATCGACGAGAAGCCCTGGCAGGGTGGGCCGCCCACTACGATGTCGGGTTGCAGGGCCAGGGCAGCCAGACGCGCGGGCCGGAAGGTCCGGATGTCGCTCGTGATGGAGTCGGCGAACCGGTGATTGGCAGCGAAGGTGCTCGCCCGGTCGGCGAGCAGGTCGATCCCCGCGGTCACGGAGAATTGGCCCGTCATCTCGAGACCGTAGGAGAAGCCACCCGCTCCGCAGAAGAGGTCGAGCACCTTCATCCGGCCAGGGGGCGGGTCGGCGCGTCGAGGAAGGACGCCGGCCTCGGTGGGCTGGGCGGTGACGTAGCCCTCCCCCACTGTGACCTTCTGCCCGAGCTTCACCTGGGCGGCTTTGATGTCTGCCATCCGAACGTCGAAGAAGGCAGCGAGCCTGTGCAGGGTCGCTTCGTCGGGGAGGGACAACCCCCGTTCCCAGCGCCGAAGGTCGGAGCGGTCCACACCGCAGGAGTCTGCCAACCTGTACTGGGGCAACCGCCTGGCTTGCCGGAGGTTGCGGATGGTGGGTGAGAAGGTGCCACTCATCGGCGGCAGGTAGCTGTCCCATTGGTGGCGGGCAAGGCTGCGCCGGGCGGTCGACCGCTGCCGACTCGAGTGCCGCTCACTCCGAGTATGGGGGGAGGTCCGCCTCGCGTGTCCCCACGCGGATGTGGCAGGCGGTGGAGGAAGGTGCCCCGGTCTGGCCGCCCGAACCGCCAATCCGCTGCACGTTGGCGGAGGCGGCGACCTCGATGTACGCACCGACCGGTTCGTCCTCAGCGACTTCGAGAACGTCGGCCAGCAGGCGCTCGCTGAGGGGGTCGAGCTCGGGCAGGCGTGGGGTGTCGGCGGGCTGGGTGTCGAGCCGCCATTCCAGCCGGTGGGCATATGCGCCGTCTGACCTGTTCCAGCGGACCGACAGCGCATCGTAGGGGCGCCCGGCGCAGTCGACCCCCGACCAGTCCAGCGCCAGCTCTCGTGTGTCCTGGGACCAGTCGAGGACCTTGAAGGGGCGCGGCAGGTCGTCGGGCGTCAGCACCACCTGCCTGTGTTCACCGTCTTCGGGCGCGGGCTGGGGGCTCCAGAGGTAGGAGATGTGGAAGGCGACGTCGCCGGGTTGGACTGTCGAGGCCATGACGACGACATGGTCGTGGAAGTCGCGGTCGTAGGTGCCGGTGACCTCGACCCGCTGTCCGGCTGGAAGGGGGCCCTCGAGCGGTGTGTGGGGGTCGGCCCCGGCAAAGACCACGTCGCCGCGCCAGCCGAGCATCCCCAGGTCGACCTGCAGCTCGGTGTCGAAGGTGTTGACGAAGGCGAGGGACAGCTTGCCGGGTGTGGGGTTCCAGTTGGACCACTCGATGCGGGCCGTGCGCGCGGCATCTTGCGGGCCCAGCGAAGGGCGGGTCTCCACCCCCAACACATGGCTCGTGGCCACCACCTCATCCGCTTCGACGAGCCGGGCGAAGGCATCGAAGGTGCCGTCGGTGTGCAGCTGGTCCACGTCGAAGGTTGCGGAGCGGTCGTGGAGGAGTGTCCGGCCTGGGCCGTTTGGAACATAGGTGTAGACGTTGTTCTCGGTGACTCCATGGAATACCGGGGCGTCGACCTCCACCTGGTGATGCCGCAGACGGGGCGCCCACAGGGTGTCGCCCGGCTCGAAGCCCGACTTCGATTGAATGGAGAGCGATGGCCGGCCCCAGGAGGTGGCGCTGTGGCCCCTGTGGCTCACCGTGGAGATGGTGGCCGACAGTGGCACATCGGTGAGGGTGTGCACGCCCTCTCCAGCCACGGTCCTGCGGTACAGGTAGCGCCCGTCTGCGTCGGACACGACGATGAAGTCGTCTCCCGAGCGCGTGTGCACATGGACGTCGCCCCGGCTGGGGTCGACCGCCGGAATCGAGCTGCCCAGGACGAGTGGCAGGGCGAGCAGGAAGAGTGCGATGCGGGCGAGCCAGCTGTGTTGGAGCGAGCCGGAGGTCGCGCGCGTGTGTTCGGCCATGTGGACGTCCCCGGCTCCATTCTGCGGAGCTCGGGCAGCCTATGCACGCCCTCTCGGCCGCCAACACCCAAGGCTCGAATCGACGGCTATCCGTCCAACACAAAGCGCTCTTGGATGGCGTTTTCGATGGCACCGGGCCGCACCTCGCGCACCCGGGCCATTGCGGCGGGTCCGGTCATGCCGAGTCGACGCAGGGCGAGGGCGGCGAAGGTGCCGGCCCGTCCGAGACCGCCCCGACAGTGGAACACCACCGACTGGCCTGAGCGCGCGAGCGAGACAGCATGCTGGACCGTGCGGTCGGCCTGCGCGCGGATGGGGGTGGCGCCGTCGACCACCGGGTGGCGCAGGACCGCAATGCCGCGGGCTTCGGAGGCGGCGCACAGGCCGCCGATCTTCAGCCAGCTCAGCTCCTTGTCCTCCACCAGGCTCACCAGCACGTCGACACCGTGGCCCTCGCGCAGGCGGTCGAGGTCGGCCCCGAGGTCGCGGGCCCAGGGGCGTCCGATCATCGAGGGGGCGTGCTTGCCGGGTGCGAAGGTGATGCCCAGTCGTCCGCCGCGGTGGCCGACATCGACGGGCAGCCAGGCCACCTGGATGGGGTCGGTGGCGCTGGTGCGGGCCCCCTTGGGAGCATCGGGGGTGGGGGCGGCCTGCTCGCGCGCGGGTGCGAGCTGCAGCAGGGTGTCGATGGCCTTCTCCACCCGGTCGAGCATGGGCAGGGCGTCGACCCAGCGCGCGGGAAGGGCCTCCGTGCCGTGGGCGGCGCCGATGAGCATGCCCGCGAGGCAGGCCACGCTGTCGCTGTCTCCGTCGATACGCGCGGCCTTGTCGATGGCCACCTCGAAGTCGTCGCCCCATCTCAGCGCGGCCACCAGGGCGAGGCCGAGGGCACTGGGGGACCGCCAGCCGCCGTCTCCGTCGGGGATGGCGTCTTCGTCGAGCCAGTCGAGGGACGGCCGCGCTGCCTGTTCGACGGCTGCGGTGAGGGCGCCCGCCACGCTGTCGGTGAGCACCCCGAGGGCCTTCATTCGACGCAGAGTGCGGGCCACCAGGGCATCGTCGAGCTTCGCGCCGTCGAGCAGCTCGCGGACCATCAGGCATGCGGCGATGGCGGCCGATGGGGCATTCTCGTGGGCGTGGGTGACCACCGACTGCACGCGCGCGGCGGTGACGAGGGCCTGCCCCTGCAGCACGATGGGCAGGGGCACGATGCGCATCACGGCGCCACACCCATCGCTGTGGGTCACGCCGGAGCGCCGCCAGTCCCCCGAGCCTTCGAAGGCCGCGGCCCCTTGCAGACAGGTGTTGCCGGGCGCGGTGAGGGGGGTGAGCGGGTCGTGGCTCCAGGCGACGAAGGCCTTGCCCACGGCGCGTCCGAAGTCGTCGGCGGGGAAGCGTCGGATGGCGTCGCGGCCGAGGCTGGCGAGGGCATCGGTGAGGTAGAGCGCCATGTGGGTGTCGTCGGTCCACATGAACACGCGGGAGGGGATGGGCACGCGTCGCTTGCGCACCACCTCGCCGCGCACGAACTCGAGAGAACGCCCGTAGGCATCTCCGAGGGCGAGTCCGAGAAAGGCGGCGCGGGCGCGGTCTGCATGCATGGGCACTCCAGGGTTGTCCCCAAGCTACCCACACCAGCTCATTGTGTCAACATGACACTTAGTCGAGGCGTGCCCGGAGCCAGGCGCCGATGGCGTGGATCTCTTCGAGGCACACCTCGTGTCCCATCGGCCAGGTCTCCACCTCGACGGGATGGCCAGCAGCCTTTGCCCGCTCAGCCGCAGCGAGTCCGCGTTCGCAGGGCACGGTCATGTCGTGGGTGCCGTGTCCGAAGAACAGCGGCGTGGTGGCGTTGGCGACAGTGGCCTGGGCATCGCGACTTTGAGGCAGCAGCTCGTAGGCGCTCAGCACGAGGCCTCCGGCGAGTCGGTCGGGATGACGCACGACCGCGTGCAAGGCGACGGCCCCACCCTGGCTGAAGCCGGCCACCACGATGCGCTCGGTGGGCACCCCGAGGGCATTCTGCTCCGCGATGAGGTCGCGCACATCGTCGACGCTCTCGTAGATGTGGTCGGGGTGGTTGCGCCCGGGACCGTGTTCGATGTGCAGGATGTCGTACCAGGCCCGCATCGGAAAGCCGCCGTTGAGGGTGACCGGCCGCACTGGGGCGTGGGGGAAGACGAAGCGGAGGCCGCTGACGCCGAGGTGGGGGACCACAGGCACGAAGTCGTCGCCGCTCGCGCCGAGGCCATGCAGCCAGATGACGGCGCCCCGGACGGGTTCGTCGGGCTCGATGACGATGCACTGCAGGGTGTCCATGGAAGCTCCTCCGCGGGTCGGGTCGGGTGCGCGGGCCGGTCGGCTCCGGTCGGTCTACCGTGTCGTGAGGAGGTTGGATGCCCGAAGGTCCCGAAGTCCGCCGGATGGCTCTGCAGCTCTCCGAGGTGTTGGTGGGACGCAGGAGGCCCACCCCTACCGGTGGACGTTCACGGGATGCCCGCTACAGGCAGGCAAGCGCGCAGCTTGACCCAGCCCGGAACGAGATGCCCAGCGCAGATTCCCTTGATGTCGATATTCTCGAAGAGCTTCTCTACGAGCGTGGCCTTGAGCAGCTCCGAGTGAAGCGGAGGGGCCCTCGCCTCACCATCGTGACCCCCTCGAATGACGGGCCCCCGACCAAGCACGCTCGCCTCACCGCTCTGCCACGTCAGGAGTGGGCACTGGAATTCGCTGACCACAACGGTCGATGGTCACCCACACCATTCCAAGGAAGCTTGCCGGACTTGGTGCAGACCATGACCGAGAAGTTCCCCTGGGTACTGGGAATCGAGCCGTGAATTGCGACAGACCTTTCGATCTGATGCACTATATGACCGCGGCGGAGAATCCGACGCGGTCATCGCGGACGCCCCACCGGGGCGGACGGCGGCAACATCGGGCAGCGATGATGCCGTGGGGGTGTGCATCTTGATGCGCGGCGCTGGGGCCTGCCCCCGCCAAGAAAACACGAGATGTGCGGTGCGTTACCTGCGCACCGCACATATAGCTCTTGCGGCACCGACCGCGGTCGTGGTACAGTCCACTGGGGACCACTTCGTAGATTCCACAGTGGCACGGGGGTCCCCATGTTGACTCACACATAGGGAAGATTCAGTGTCCATTCAACCCCCCCCCCCACCTCGATAGACTCGCATATCCCCCGCACCGCGCTCGCTACAGTTGCTGCGGGCATCATCTGGCTGTTGCCTGGTTCTGCAATCGCCGCCAATCCGATGGACTCCTGTGACAACACGGACGGACCGAGTACTCATACGTCGGCGGGCTGTCAGCTTTCTCAATGCGACAAGTCGATTGACCTCATTTCCGGTGTGCAGACTCTCACCTGCCTGTTGGAGAACGGGGGCACCGCTGGTGGGAAGTATTGGGGAGTCTCCGACTACCCGGGCAGCGACAATGACTTTTCTTTTTGGGGCGAAATGGATGACGGCACGCTCTTCTGTTGTGTCGCCGATGCCAGTACCTCTCCATTCATCGACACCATCGACGTCCAGGTGGTCGGCAGCGACGGTGCAGATCATATCAACTGGACCTACTCGGCAGCCGGTGCGACGTCCGACCTCTCCTATCCGGCGAGTGTGACGAGCCAACAGGTCACGGGACATGTGACTGCCGGCTCGGGCGGAGACTTCATCTACGGCCCGGCAACCTCCCAACTGATCGTCTATCCGGAGTTCCGGGGGGAGGACGGCGACGACTACATTCTGGTGGGCGGCAACAAGCCCCTCGCATACGGTGGGCGGGGCGAGGACACCATCGACGCGCGAAACTGCCCCACGACTACCATCATGTACGGAGAAAGTCCGATCATCGTTGACACCAACGGACACGACGTCTTGATCGCGGGCGACAACGGAAACACCATGTTTGGGAATTTCGGTGACGATGTCCTGTGCGGCGGCACCCACGACGACCTCTTCTCCGGCGGAGGTGGCGACGACCAACTCTGGAGCGGTGGGTCTACTCTCGGCGAGGTGATCGACGGAGGAACGGGCACGGATGACTGCGGTGTGTTGAGCGGAAACTACCTGGCGAACTGTGAAAACCTCCTTACTTCCGCTATGAAGCCGCAAGACTGCCCCTGATGTCGGCGCCGATACAAATATGGACGAGTAAACGCGTTGCAACCTGGTCGCCACTGCGGACTTGGGTTGCGGCGTGTGCGCTCGTCGGCATGGCGTGCAACTCGCAGCCAGACAAGCGACAGAACACGCCCGATCCAGTCGGAGAGACGGGCACTTCGGACAGCGGAGATACGGCGGCCGGAATAGACTCCGGTGAGCGCCAGCTCCCCAGATTCGACAAGGAGTGTCCCGACTCCATCTGGTCTCACGGCGATATTCTTGAGATCAAATCCGCGGATATTCTGAATGTCCCGGAGGAAGGACTGGTTGTCCGCACAGAAATTCTTGAAACGCCATACGGATTCGTTCCGGCGTATGCCAAGCCGTGGATCGGCGAGTACATTATAGGCTCCGAAACCCGCCATTTTTCGCCAATGCTACAAGGACGGTGGTCGGTAAAGGCAACCCTTCTGAGTCACGGTGGTGAAGAGTTCGACACCTGGACCTGTGCGATCGAGATGAAGCACTCCTGGCGGTTCATGGTCGAAATGGTAAAAGACCCGGCCAACGAAGATGATCCCGATCTTCATCTGCTCTTGCATAGGGGGGAACTATTCGGTCCCCACGACGTTTGCTACTGTAATGTCTCGGAAGATGGCGGAGACGTGGACCTCACGACCGACGACTTCTGGTTTGTATCGGACCCGCGGAATGAACCAGGCAGCCATGAGCTGGCTGGGTCGGACCTTCCTGTAGAGGCAGAAGTTGCGGTTGCCATTCACGGCTTCGACGTCGTGCGGATGGAAGACCTCGGAGACGAATTGGCCCCATATCGCACCTACATCCGGGTCTATATCGATTCCGAGCTGGTGCAAGACGAAGAACTTCGTGTGCAGGAGGGAATGGTCTATACTGTCGGACAGACATCGTTTCCTGGAGGCGTATGGAACGCCGCCGGTACGGAAGCCCCGCACTTCGGCGATCCAATCTGCGAGTAGCAGGAGTGTTGCCCCCCAAACGAAGGCAATCGTGCGCCAACACGGCGGCGAGATCTTCGCGGAGGACAACCCAGGCGGGGGGACGGCCTTTCACATCTGCTTCCCCGTGGTGACCGACGCCACCGCAGACGACGACACCCCCCATGGACCCGCGCCGCCCACGGCATCGCTCACCGGCGCCCGCCTGCTCGTGGTCGACGACGAGCCGGTCATCCGAGCGGTGGTGTCGCGCTATCTGCAGCAGGCGGGTGCGCTCACCGTCGAGGCCAGCAGCGGCGAGGAGGCGCTCGACCTCCTCGAACGCTCCGAGTACGGCATCGACGTCGTTCTCACTTCGCATCGGAGTCCACGCCTGGGCGCTATGCTGCAGGGGCCTCGGCGAACCCAGGGGGTCGCATGCTTCGATTCGTGATTGTCTTGCCTGCGGTGGTGGCCTGCGCGCACCCGGCACCGTCGACTGGGGACCAGCAGCGACCCTATGTCGTGTCGACATCTCCGAAGGCGGGGGACAAGGCCGTGCCGGTCTCGGTGGACCGCATCGTGGTGGAGTTCAACGAGCCGATGATGAACCGGTCGTGGAGCTGGGTGACGCTCGACGGCGGCACCTACCCCGAGACCACGGGCGACCCCATCTACACGTCGGCTGTGCGGGTGGAGTTGCCGGTGAAGCTGGCGCCGGGCGTCGACTATGCGATGTCGATCAACTCGAAGCGGTTCGTCAACTTCAAGGACGTCGCGGGCAATCCAGCGGTGCCCTTCGAGCTTCGGTTCTCGACCGCCGGGCCGTGATGCGCTGCGCCAGGGATCAACCGTAGGCGGCCGGAGGCCGGTCGCCGCAGGCGACGGAGCGGCCCCTTGGAGCCCGCAGGGCTCGGAGGGTCTCCGCCGCGACCCGGAGGGCGAGCCCGGCCCGAAGGGGGCGCCCAGAGGATGACCGCATTGGGAACCGGGCGGCCGTTGGACGGGAGACTTCCGCCAGCCGGTACACTCCCCGCATGGTCCGTCCCGCCCCGCTCCTGCGTCGCCTGCTCGCCTACCTCGTGGATGCCGCCATCGTCATCTTGCCGCTGGGCGCGGTCTATCTCGCGGTCGTGCCGGGTGCGCAGGAGGCCTTCGATGCCTGGCTGGCCACGCCCAGAGACCCCGCTGTGCGCGAGCTTGCACTTCCGCACCGCAATGTGGTGCGTTCGCTCTCTGCAGTGGCCCTTGTGTTCGTGTCGTCGGCCCTCGAAGCCAGTGTGTTGGAAGGAACGATTGGCAAGAAGCTGTTTGGCCTGCGGGTTCACAGCGGTCATGGCCACCGCTTGAGTCTGCCTCAGGCGTTTGTGCGCAACGTATACAAGCTGCTGGGCGGAGCGTGTGTGTTCCTCGGCTGGCTGGTCGCACTCACCCACCCTGCGCGGCAGGCCTGGCACGACCGGATGACCCACTCGGTGGTGCTGGTCGGCGCCACGGCCACCACGCCCGACCTGCACGAGGCCGACCCCACCCGCTGGCAGGGGGCGGTGCGCAAGTCGTGGCAGGCCATCGGCTTTGCATTGGCCATGCTCGCCTACAGCGCCTGGGTGGGGGCCGACCTCGTCGCGTTGTTGCGGGGGGGGCTCGAAGACGTGCCGGCTGACGCTGTTCTCGACGTTCCTGCTCCGTGAGGCGCGGCGACCTGCACTTCCTCCCGCTCGGTGGCACAGGCGAGATCGGGATGAACCTGAACGCCTACCACCACCAGGGGCGCTGGCTGGTGGTCGACTGTGGCGTGATGTTCGAGCGGCACGGTCCCCACCGCACCGATGTGCTCTACCCGGACATCTCCCGCCTCGAGGTGCGCGCCGACCGTGTCTGCGGCCTGGTCCTCACGCACATCCACCAGGACCACCTGGGCGCGGTCGCCGACCTCTGGCCTCGCTTGCGTTGTCCGGTGTATTGCACCCGCTTCGCGTCGGAATTCCTCAAGCCGGCCCTGAGAGAGGCAGGACTCGGTGGCAAGGTGCCCATCAAGGTGCTTGAAGAGACGGCCCGCTGGCGACTCGACCCCTTCGACCTCCAGCGCATCCCCCTCACCCACAGCACTGTCGAGATGGGGGCTCTGGTGATTCGGACCCCCGTGGCCAAGGTGTTGCACACCGGCGACTGGAAGCTCGACCCCGACCCCATCGTGGGCCGGGTGTCCGATGAGGCGGCGCTGCAGGAGCTGGCCTCGGAGCGCATCCACGCGTGTGTGTCGGACAGCACGAACGCCCATGTGGAAGGGTGGACGGCCTCGGAGAGCTCTCTGGTGTGGCCGCTCGTGCGACTCATCCGAAATCAGCCAAATCGGGTGGCTGTGACGCTGTTCTCATCGAATGTGGCGCGGCTGCATACGTTGGCTCGCGTGGCCCATGAGACCGGTCGGCAGCTCGTTCCCTTGGGTCGGTCGCTGCACCGCACCCTGGAGTCGGCCCGGGCAGCCGGCTACCTCGGCGACCTGCCGCCCATCGTGCCGGTGCGAGACTTCGGCTACCTGCCCCGCCACAGCGTGATGATGGTGTGTACGGGCAGTCAGGGAGAGCCCAGGGCGGCGCTCACCCGCATCGCCGAAGACAAGATGCGCGACATCTACCTGGAGCAGGGCGACACGGTCATCTACAGCGCCCGGCGGATTCCGGGTTGTGAGCTGCCCATCGACCGGGTGCAGGTGATGCTTCGGGAGCGCGGCGTGCGGGTCATCGAGGCGCAGGACGCCCAGGTGCATGTGAGCGGGCATCCCCGGCGGGACGAGCTGCGGGAGATGTACGACATGGTGAAGCCCGAGGCGGTGGTGCCGGTTCATGGCACGCCGATGCACCTCGATGCCCACGCCGAGCTGGCGGAGTCGATGGGGCTGGGGGCGGCGCGGATCAGAAATGGCGACATTCTGCGCATCAATGGCGGCCTGGAGGTGGTGGGCCGGAGCCATGTGGGACGGCAGGTGCGGCCTCGGCAGGAGCGGCGGCGGCCACAGCCGGCCAGGAGAGGGTGGCGCCCGCGCTGGCGGTAGACCTCGGTCTCGACAGGGAGGGGGGGACGGGCGCATACTCGGCATGCGGCCCGCTCTGCAAGGACTCCCCCCATGCGCATCTGCCTGCTCCATTCCGTCGTTGTTCTGGCCGCCCTGGCGTGTCGCAGCGAGCCTCAGTCCGGCAAGGACGGCCTCGCCGACGACCCGGTGGACACTGCGGAGGATGCCGATGGGGACGGCTTTTCGGGCGACGATGACTGCAACGACGGCGACGCGGCCGTGTCCCCCTCCGCGGTCGAGCTGTGCGACGGCATCGACAACGACTGCGACGGGCAGGTCGACGAGGAGGTCACCGACACCTTCTTCCTCGATGCCGACGCCGACGGCTTTGGCGACGCCGCGGTCTCCGAGCAGGCCTGTGCGGCTCCCGAGGGGTATGTGCCCGAGTCCACAGACTGCGATGATGCCGATGACACCGTGCATCCGGGCGCCGAGGAGGTGTGCGACGGGGTGGACAACGACTGCGATGAGCTCACCGACGAAGACGTGGGCACCGAGTTCTTCGCGGACACCGACGACGACGGCTACGGCGACCCTGGCACCTCGGTCGTCGCCTGCGAGCTGCCCACCGGATTCGTGGTCGACGCGACCGACTGCGATGACACCGAGCCCACGGTGTACCCGGGAGCCGAGGAGATCTGCGACGAGCTGGACAACGACTGCAACGATGTGGTCGACGAGGGCGTGACCCTCACCTGGTATGTCGACCTCGACGACGACGACTGGGGCGACCTGTCCGCCACGACCGAGGCCTGCACCGAGCCCACTGGCTACGCGGCGGTGCCCGGGGACTGCGACGACAACGATGCGGCCGTCCACCCCGATGCGACCGAGGTCTGCAACTCCATCGACGACGACTGTGACGCGCTCATCGATGACCTCGACCACTCTGTCGACACGTCCACCGGCGCTGTCTTCTACGCCGATGCCGACTCGGATGGCTACGGCGACCCCGACTCGTCCACCCTGGCTTGCGTGGCGCCTTCGGGCACGGTGTCCGATGCCACAGACTGCGACGATGGGGCGGTGGCCGTCCACCCGGGTGCCACCGAGGTCTGCAACGAGATCGACGACGACTGCGATGGGGACATCGACGACGCCGACAGCTCTCTCGACACCTCGACGGCCTCCACCTGGTACGTCGACTCGGATGGGGACGGCTACGGCGACTCTGCGTCTTCCTCCTTGTCTTGTGATGCAGCGAGGGACGAGGTGGCGGACAGCACAGACTGCGACGACGCGGACAGCACTGTGCATCCCGGGGCCAGCGAGGTGTGCGACGACGAGGACAACGACTGCGACGGCGACATCGATGATGCCGACAGCTCGCTCGACACCTCGACGGCGTCGACCTGGTACACCGACTCGGATGGGGACGGCTACGGCGACTCTGCATCGTCCTCGTTGACTTGCGATGCGGCGAGCGACGAGGTGTCGGACAACACCGACTGCGACGACACCGACGGGGCCATCCACCCCGGGGCCACCGAGGTATGCGACGACGAGGACAACGACTGCGACGGCGACATCGACGACGCCGACAGCTCGCTCGACACCTCGACGGCGTCGACCTGGTACGCGGACTCGGACGGGGATGGCTATGGAGACGCGGCCGTGTCGAGCTCGAGCTGCGAGGCCGCGAGCGATGAGGTGTCGGATGACAGCGACTGCGACGACGACGACCCCACAGCCCATCCCGGTGGCGTCGAGGTGGTGGACGGCGCCGACAACGACTGTGACGGGGCTGGCTTGGATGGCACCTACACAGCGTCGTCGGGCGACACGCTGACGGGTGGGGAGTACGAATACACCGACTTCACCATTCCGAGCGGGGTGACCTTGACGGCGACGGGCTCAGACCCCGTCGAGGTCTATGTGTTGGGGGACATCGACATCTCCGGCACCCTCGACCTCATCGGCGACAACGGTGCGGCGGCCGGTTGGTCGGACGGCTCGGCGGCAGCGGGTGGGAGCGCGGGGGCCGGCGGCGGCGCGGGCGGCAATGGGGCCATCCTCACCACCACCTCAGCGGTCGACGGCGCGGGGGATGCCGGTGGAACAGCTGGCGTGGACGGCATGATCGGCGGCGGCGGCGGGGGTGGAGGGCACGCTTCCGCCGGCCAGACCGGCAGCGATGGTCAGTGTGTGCCGTCTCGGTGTGGCTCGACCTACACGGTGGCCGGCGGCGCGGGAGGTGCGTCTGTGGGCTCGTCGACCGTGGCGAGCCTGCAGGCGGGCAGCGGTGGCGGGGGAGGTGGCTTCGCGCGGGCCGACAACGGCGATGGCGGCGGCGGCGGTGGCGGTGGCGGTGCGGTCTTCCTCTACGGCGACACCATCGACGTGTCGGGCACCATCGACGCATCGGGGGGGGACGGCGGGAGCGAGTCGAGCGGTTCGGATGGGGCCGCCGGCGGTGGTGGCAGCGCGGGCACCATCTGGCTGGAGGCATGGACCTCCATCTCGGTCAGCGGCTACCTCTACGCCCAGGGAGGCTCGGGCGGGACCACCGTGGTGGGTGGCACTGCGGCCTATGGAGGTGCCGGAGGCGACGGTGCGGACGGTCGGATCTGGCTGGATGCGCCGAGCGTGTCGGACTCGGGGGCGACCGTGTCGCCAGCATGGGCGGCGCCATGACCCTACAGTGACGAGACGAAGTCGGTGAGGGTGTCGACTGTGGTGGCGTCGAGGCCGGCTGCTGAGTCGTGGGCCGTGATGGCGTCGCGCAGGGTGGTGGCCGAGCCGTCGTGCAGCCAGGGCCCGGTGGCGTGGACGCCCAGCAAGGTGGGGGTGTCGAAGCCGTCGAGTGGACCACCGAGGCGCTGGCCGCTCCATTCCTGGGTGGTGCCGATGTCGTGGCGAAGCGGCGTGTCCAATGTAGAGTCGGTGTAGGTCGGGGCGGGATGGCAGTCGGCGCAGCCGGCGTCGGCGAAGACGGCAGCCCCGTCCTCTGGACCGGCATGGGGCGAGCGGGCCGGGGAGGTGATGCTGGTGACGTAGGCGGCGAGGGCGTCGAGGTCGGCGCTGCGGCCGGCCTTTGGGACCCCGAGAGAGTCGGAGGTGGCCGCCCAGTCGTCATCGGAGAGCAGGCCCGTGCCCCCCTGGCCGTTGCGGATGTCGCCCTCGAAGTCCTGGATCTCGTCGAAGTTGCCGGTCCAGTGGACGCGTCCCATCTCGGTGCCCCCGCGAAGCTCGAGGGTGATGGTGTTGCGGAAGCCCTCGCCCCGGTCGGTGAAGTCCCACACAAGGCCATCCTGTCGACCGTCTGGGTGGCAGTTGGAGCAGGTGATGTAGCCGGACTTCGCCATGCGGGTGTCGCGCGAGGTGTGGAACAGCCGCTTGCCTTGCAACAGCTCGTCGGACAAGGGCTCGCTGGCGACGATGGAGACCGAGTCGATGAGGGGGGGCGTGGTGCTGAGGTCGGAGACGTCGAATGCGTTCACTGTGCGATCGAGGGTGGCCAGGACATAGAGAGTGTCGCCGTCTGGAGACAATGCAAGCGCGGTCGGGGTGTGGCCCACCTCCAGCAAGGAGCCCTGCAGCTCCAGTGAGTAGGCGTCGAGCACCGAAACGGTCTGGAAGCCGGGGTGCGCCACGTAGAGCAGGTCTCCGAGGGGGGAGGGCAGCACGAATGCGGCCCGTCCACGGTCGTCGATGATCTTGCGGTCGTCGATGTCCTCCTCGCGCGTGTCGAGGGAGACGGCCGAGACGATGGACCGCATGGCCGTCTCGAAGGTGAGGGCCTGGCCGTCTCGGTAGACCCCGCGGCTCACGTTGGCTTGCAGGGCGGGGATGTAGACCCAGCCGCCGTCGGGGGAGGGCATCACATGCTCGAGGAGGTTGGGGACGCCGCGGTTGGTGGTGTCGCTGTCGGGCCGGGCATCCAGGCCGAGCACGATGTCGGTGGAGTCTGGCGCGTAGACGATGGCCTGCTCGTCAGGGGAGCGCCACCGGCTCACGAGCAGCTCACCGGACGGGGTTCGGGCCAGAGCGCGGGGGTCGGGGCCGACCTCTCTGTGGTCCAGCTCGCTGCCATCGGCGGCGATGTCGACCACTTCGCCCGTGCCGGTGAGCGCGACGGTGTAGTGGGGACCGCCGACCAGCTCGCCGGGACGCGTGCCGATGTCGAACTGGATGCGGTGGAGCTCCGCCGTGGTGCCGGCATCGAGAATGACCAGCTCGCGGCCGTCTTGGACGACCACTCCCACGGTGTCATCGACCAGGGCGACCCCTCTTGGGTTGGCGCCCACCTCGATGTGGGTCGCGGACATGGCGTCCGTCGTGAGGTCGATGCGGGTGAGGGTGGTGGCGTCGTCGACCACGGCCCAGAGCGTTGTGCCGTCGTCGCTCAGCAGCAGGTCGGCGGACCATCGGGCGGGGCTGTCGGCGAGCGGACGGTGAGCGGTGACGCGCACCTCGTCGGACTTTCGGCTGCCGTCCTCGCCGGTGACCTGGAGGATGGCGGTGTAGTTTCCGGGGGTGCTGTAGGTGTGTGTGGCGGTGGGTGTGTCGGCGGTGTTGCCGTCGCCAAAGTCCCAATAGAAGGCCACGCCTGTGGACGCGCTGCCATCGAAGGTGAGCTCGGTACCGATTGGACCCACGAGGTCGGGGCCGGCCTGGGCGGTGGGGGCCGCCAGGGTGGGGTCGGTGTCGCCATCGGGTGCGGAGTCGGTGCCCTTGTCGCCATTGCAGCCGAGGAGGCAGGCCAGCAGGAGGGTGCGGGGGAGATGCACGGTGGGCTCCGGGTGTGGGGCGTTCCAATTGTGCCGATGGCGGTGGGCTGTCGAGGGGGAAGGTCAGGGGGGCGGGGGATGGATCAGGTGCGGGGGGGACGGGCGGCGTGGACGGGGCGGCGAGCTCGCCGGTGGCGGGATGGTCGGGGTGGAGGGGGTTGTGGGGACGGGGCGGCGAAGTTTGCGGCAACGTGGGCGGGGCGACGGCTGGAAGTGACGGTGGGGTCGTGTGGCATGGGGCTTGCTTTGGGGCGGCGGGTCTGACCGGAAGGTGTGGATGGTGGCGGGTTGGCCCCCTGTGCTGCCGTGCGTGCTGGATGGAGGCGGGCGTTGCCGACACCTGTGCGGGGGTGGATACCTCTGTGTGGCGTCTGTGCCTGGCTGTGGCCGGGGTGGATGGAGGTGGTGGCGGGGGAGGGCCCACTGAGCCAAGAACCCCATCATATGCAAAACCACGCACTCTCACCCCACCCCGCCCCAACGGTTACCCCCGCTCCCACCCGGAGCCCACCATGCATCGCCTCCTCCCGCTCCTCGCCCTCACCGCCTGCGCCCCCTCTGCCGGCCTCGAGGAGCTCACCGCCCTCCCCGCCGACTTCCCCGTGAAGCTCGACGGCGAGATCGGCCACATCACCCGCTCCGCCAACGCCGGTCAGGTCTCCGTCGACATCGTCTTCGAGCAGGCCGAGCCGGCCGTCGCCGCCCACACCGCTCTCGAGGCCCGCATCGTCGAGGAGGGCTGGCAGCCCGGCACCGCCCGCATCCAGTCCAAGAAGTGGACCGTCGACGCCTACGACAGCCCCAAGGGCCACCTCGAGCTTGGATGCTGCCCCGCACGGGCCGACCGGCGCCACCTCATCCTCGTCAGCTGGTGGCCGCCCGGCCAGTAGGCTCGGTCAACGCCAGCGCAGAGCCACCCGCAGCCCCCGGTGGTCCGAGCCTGTGAGCCCGCCCAGCTCCACGTCTGTCACAACAAGCGCCTCCGGCACCAGCACATGGTCCAATGGCAGCCGTGCCCAACCCGGCATTCCCGCTGGCCAGCTCGGCAGCAGTCCTCTGCCGGACCGCGCATCCCGGAGTCCGGTGCCCCGAAGCAACGTCCGCCAGGTCTGTGCGAACATCGACGTGTTGAGGTCGCCCACAATGACGGTGGGAAGCTCCGGAGTCGCGCGCACCTGCCTCACCAGTCCGTCCACCTGCTCTCGACGCAGCCTGGCCGCGATGCCGCTCACAGGGGGGAGGAAGTGGACTGCCAGCACCCGCAGCGGTCGCCCTTCGTGGGTGAGCCGGATGTCGAGTGCGGGCAGGGTCTCCGCCGGTGGCCCACACAGGTACAGCAGCTCCACCTTGTCCCATGGCTGCTTGGACCGGGCTGCGATGCCGAAGTTGTGGTCGGCGGGATGCATCACCGAGGTCGGCCAGCCCTCGTCGAGCCGCGCAAGCGTGGGTGTCCAGGCTTCTGAGACCTCCTCCAGCACCATCAGATCGGGCTGCCAGACCATCAGCTCGTCGGCCACCCGGTCGGGGGTGGCGTTGGTACGCAACACGTTGTGAAGGCTCAACACCAGGTCGTTGTCCGCGACGAAAGAGGGCTCCGGAGCGGTCCAGACCGGCACCACCTGCACCCCCGCCACCGCGACCAGGGCCACCGCCAGGAGCAGCCGCACCACCTCTCGGCGATAGGCGAACACCGGCGTCAGCAGCGCGCCGCCCACCATGAGCTGAACGGGGAAGTTGCCCGCCACCTCGAAGGGCCACCACAGGGTCGGTGCCCAGGACACCAGCCAGGTGAGCCAGGCCCACCCGAGCGCAATGTCAAAGGTCGCCTTCAGGGGGCGCCGCCTGGCCTGCCCCATCGCTTCGCCTCGGTGTGCCTGCCGTCCCCCTCCTATCGGCCTCATCAGAACAGCGTGAACCAGACCTCGGGCACCACCCGCGTGTTCAGGCCGGCGGGGAGCTCGCCGTGAAGCAGGTCCCAGATGTGTTCGACAATGGCGGCCACCACGGTCACCCCCAGCAACAGCAGCAACCGGCGGAGCAGTGCCGAGGCGTGGGCGGGTGTGCCTCCGCCGGGGACCCGGGCCCAGCGCGCCATGTAGCGGTCCACATGAACCGCGACCGGCAGCGCCACCAGGCAGGCGAGCGGGAACCAGCCGAGCAACGAGCCCACCAGCGCAAGCCCGTTCGCCAGTCCAATCATCACCCGGGCCGCCGTCACCGCTGCCCACGGACCATGGGTGGCCACCAGCGTGCTGTCTCCGCGTGCCCGGTCCTCCTCCTGCTGGAAGGCCTGCGCCGCGAAGCTCAAGCCCCCCATCGCGAGGGAGGTCACCCCGAGCACCCACACCGTGCGCACGCTCACCCCACCCTGTGCCGCAGCCAGGCCCGCGACCGGAGTGAGCAGCCCGTAGCCGAGCATGTTGATGGCCGGACCGCCCAGTGGATGGGCCTTCAGAGCGATGCGGGGATGGGAGTAGAGCACGCTGGAGATGGCGGCCAGCAGGGCACTTCCACCGATGATGGGGCCGCGCGTGGCGGCCAGCAGCACACACAGAATGAGGGCGCCGTAGCCGAGTGCCGGGGCCTGGGGCGGCACCTTGGCCGTCCCGCCGAACATCACCGGTCCTTCGTCTCGGTCGCGCGCGGCGTTGAGCCACATCGTGCCCAGGTGCAGCAGAGTCCAGGCCAGCAGCGCCACCCCGAAGGACGTCCCCCCGCGGAAGTGAACGCCGGCCTCCCAGTGGCCGAGCATGAAGCCGAAGAACACCGCCATCCAGAGCAGGGGCAGCATCCGCGGACGGGCCAGGGTGAGCCACACGCCCATCAAGACAGCCACTTCCAGGCGGCCACGATGCCCACCAGCACCGGAACATGGGCCATGTAGAGCAGCAGGCTGTGCCGGCCGGCGAGGCGCAGCAGCCGGGCAGGTCCCCCGTCCACCGGTGCTCCCGCCAGCGATGACCTCTGCAGCCACCGGCCGGCGCCCACCCCCAACACCACCACGCCCAGCCACGGCAGCAGCGGCTGGATGTCGAAGGTGGCGGACAGCCGGGTGGACAGCCCTGTCCACTGCAGTGCTGCGTGGTCGAAGAACGGGTGGGAGACGCCGATGCCCAGCGCCACCAACACCGTCCCCAGTCCGACCAGATCCCCGGTCGACCGACCCAGCAACGGACGCACCAGCAGGCTGCTCACGGCGATGCAGTGCAGGATGCCGAAGCTCACCAGCCGGCGCGGGTCGAGCACGAGGCTGGTGGCCGTCACCACGAGGGCGCAGCCGGCAAGCTTGCCCATGCGCCGCCAGAAGCCCCGTCCCCGGGCGCCCGACAGGTGCAGGCTCACGCCCACCAGGCCGAAGAAGGTGCCGGCGATGCACTTCTGGAAGGCCACCCAGCCGAGACTGGAGCGGATGGGGAGCTCAAGCAGGCCTGCATCGGTGGCGAACCAGCTGAAGTGGTAGACCACCATGGCCACAAAGGCGAGCCCGCGCAGCAGGTCGACCAGGGGGATGCGGCGCGGGGCGGAGGGCTCAGGCACCCCAGGCCCGTACCCAGCCGCACGCCCGGCGGAAAGGGGTAGAGGACAGCGCCTCGGAGTCGCGCCATGCCCCACCCCTTGCCCCGCCTCGTGCGCCACCTGCGCCACCACCGGGGAGCGGTCCGCTGGGCCACCTTCTGCTCCATCGCCAACAAGCTGGCCGACCTTGCGCCCCCTGTGCTCATCGGCATCGCGGTCGACACGGTGGTGGAGCGCGAGGCCTCTCTGCTGGGGGGCCTGGGCTTTGTCGATCCCAGCGTGCAGCTCACTGTTCTCGCGGTTCTCACCGTGGTGGTCTGGGGGACCGAGTCCCTCTTCGAATACCTCTACGCCACCGCCTGGCGCACCCTCGCCCAGACGGTGCAGCACGAGCTTCGCCTGGAGGCCTGGGAGCACGCCCAGCACCTCGACCTCGCCTGGTACGCCGAGCGCAGCCGGGGCGAGGCCATGTCGGTGCTCAACGACGATGTGAACCAGCTCGAGCGCTTTCTCGACGGTGGGGCCAACGACCTGCTCCAGGTGACCACCACCGCCCTCACCGTGGGCACGGTCTTCTTCATCCTGTCGCCCGGCGTGGCGGCCTGGTCGATGGCTCCCATCCCCTTCATCCTCGCCGGCTCCTTCTTCTTCCAGGACCGCATCGCGCCCCTCTACGCCCGGGTGCGCGCCGATGTGGGCCGCATGAACGCCATTCTCGACAACACCCTGGCCGGTCAGCCCACGGTGCGCAGCTACACCGGCGAGTCCCGCGAGGTGCAGCGACTCCGCGCCGCCTCCGACCGCTACCGCCGCTCCAATGAGCAGGCCATCCGGGTGAGCGCCGCCTTCGTCCCCCTCATCCGCATGGTCATCCTGGTGGCTTTCACGGCGACTCTGGTCGACGGCGGACGCCGCACGTTGAGCGGTGAGATGGCCGTGGGCACCTACTCTCTGCTCGTCTTCCTCACCCAGCGCCTGCTGTGGCCCCTCACCCGCCTCGGCCAGACCTTCGACCTCTACCAGCGGGCCATGGCGAGCACAGCGCGGGTGCTCGACCTGCTCGGGGTGCCCGTCCACATCACCGATGGCCCCCGAGAGCTGGGTCGGGCCGACGGACAGGTGGGCTTCCACGCGGTCGACTTCGCCTACCCGGGGCGCGCGCCGGTGCTGCGAGGGCTCGACCTCCAGATCTCAGCGGGGCGGACCGTGGCTGTTGTGGGCGCGACGGGTGCGGGCAAGTCCACCGTGGTGCGGCTGTTGAACCGCTTCTACGATCCGGATGGGGGACGGGTGACCCTCGATGGCGTGCCCCTCACCGGGCTCAAGCTGGCCGACCTGCGCCGGAACATCGCGGTGGTGGACCAACAGACCTTCCTCTTCCCCGGCTCGGTGCTCGAGAACATCGCCTATGGCCGGCCCGGTGCCACGCGCCCTGAGGTGGAGGCCGCGGCCCGTGCCGCAGAGGCCCACGACTTCATCGCCGCCCTGCCCGCCGGCTACGACACCCGCATCGGGGAGGACGGCCGCACCTTGTCGGGGGGACAGCGCCAGCGCCTCAGTCTCGCTCGGGCGGTGCTGAAAGACGCCCCAGTGCTTGTTCTCGACGAGGCCACCTCCGCTGTGGACAACGAGACCGAGGCCGCCATCCAGCGCTCCTTGGCCCGGGTGAGCGCCAACCGCACCACCCTGGTCATCGCCCACCGGCTGTCCACCGTGCGGGAGGCCGATGAGATCGTGGTTCTCGACAAGGGACAGGTGGTCGAGCGCGGTCGACACGACGCCCTGCTGGCCCTGGGAGGCGCCTATGCCCGGCTCTGGGCGGTGCAGACCGGTGGACTCCGGCAGCTGTCGGCGGCTTCAGTCGGAGGATGACGGGGCTGCGGGCGGTCCGAAGCGTTGGCGCAGAGTGTCCACGAAGGCGGCGTCGGCGCGGGGCGACAGCAGTCCCACCGGCGAGCTTCCTGACCGCCATGCCCACCAGAAGGTCCACCCCAGCAGCACCACCGTGAGCAGGATGTTCGGCCAGGCGTTGAGCGCCCACTGGCCCGACCAGGTGAACATCTCTGTGGACAGCGGCGCCAAGTAGGGCACCCCCCACACCTTGCCCTCGGGTCCCCTCGCCCCCAATACGTCGCCCAGGAGGTGGAGGTGGACGGACAAGAAGACCAGTCCAGCCACACGCGGCTTTCGCGTGAGCGCCCAGGCGCCGGCCGCCAGGCCGCCGCAGAACAGCAGGTTGTGGCACAACAGCCGGTGATAGTCGGTGTACCAGGTGAGCGGGGCCATCCAGCGGGCGCCGGCGGTGAGCCACTCGGGGAGGATGCCCAGCCCGTCGAGATCGGGCGCCACGCCGGCGATCACGACGAGCGCGCGGTCGGTGCGGTTGGCTTCCCGGTGACCGCAGGCCCAGCCGAGCAGTGCGTGGGTGATGGGGTTCATGGCCCCTGAGGATAGGCGGGGGGACGTCCGGGCTCCACCTTCACCGACAACCAGGCCGACCAGGCCTCGTCGCTGGCGCAGGCCTTCACATTGAAGCCGTCGGGCGTGCCCACCTCGCAGGCCACGCCCACCGCGCCGCGAATGGCGGGCAGGGCGGCAATCGGCTGGGCGTCCACGCCGGCGTCGAGGTCGAGGCCCGCCCAGGTCCACGAACCCAGGTCGCGGGACCGCACCGACTCGCCGTAGAGCCCGAACATGTCGCCCAGGAAGCGCAGGTCGCCGCGCACCTTGCTGGCGTCGGTGAGGCCGAGTCCGGGCGGCAGGCTGCGCCACCACAACACGCCGGTGGTGCGGAGGTCGGGCTGCACACCGGGCTGGATCGGGCGGATGTCGAGGGGCTCTCCCAGGGCCGTCGCTTGCTGGAAGCTGCCGAGCAGGGCGAGCTCCCGCCAGCCCGCACGAAGCTGGAGGGTGCCGTCGGCGCGGATGTCCTCGCCGAAGCGTCCGCCGCCCAGCACGCCCCACCCGAGGCTGAGCTCGCCGACGTAGCGCCGGTCCCACAACCGCAGCTCCGCCACTCCGGCAGCGTCCAGGCCGGTCGTCTCCCCGACCTCCGCGAGTCCCCCTGCCGAAGCCTCCACGCCTCCGCCCGACCAGCGCCGGTGGAGGTCGGCGGTGGCTCCACCACCAGTCACCCCGTCCTCGAAGGTGAGCCACCAGCCTTCTGTGGTGAGGTGCAGCGGGAAGCGTCGCCAGGTCCAGGCCGCCCGGGCGCCAAGCTGGTCTGCCAAGGGGACGGACGGGGCGTCGTCTTCGGGAATGATGCCGTGGAGGCCGATCTGGATGATTGCCTCCGAGCGCCCGACCAGATCCCCGATGTGCAGGCCGGCCTCCGCTCCCTGCCATCCGTCGGGGCCGATGGAGGCGGTGCGGGCCCCGGTGAGGAAGCGCAGCTTCTGCGGGCCGAGCCGGTAGGGCGTGGGCTCGGGTGGGGTGCCCTCGGGCAGCGGGGGGGCGTCGACGACGGGCGGGGGCCGGACGGCGCCGTGGGTGTGGCCTGCGTTGGCGTCCACCGCGATGGCGGGGGCGCCTTGAGCCAGGTGGACGAGGTCGAAGCCCCGGGGATCGGTGGTGAGGAAGTAGATGTCCCCGTCGGGCCCCACCTCGGGGTCGAAGGCCCCGCCCGGCAGGTGGGTGTGGCGGCTCCAGGCGCCGTCGGCCGTCACCGGTCTCTGCCACAGGTCGATGAAGCCGGCCGTGCCGATGGCTGCGACGAGGGTGCTGCCGTCTGGGGACACGTCTGCCGAGAGCACCTGTCCACCTTCGGGAAGCGCCACCTCCACGCCGTCTTCGCCGCCCTTGAGTGCGTCGAAGGGGGCTGCCATCAGGCGCCAGTGGCCGTCGTGTCGCAGCCAGCTGACCACGCTGCAGCCGTCGTCGATGCGGGGGTCTGCGTCGACGATGGTGGGGGAGGGAGTGGTGAGCGGCGTGGTCTCCCCCGAGTCCAGATCGACGAGAACCAGCGAAGACAGACCATGTTGACGCTTCACAGCCACCGCTTGTCCCCCGCACGGCGCGGCCTCCCGCAGGTTGGCGTTGCGCGTGAGCCGTCGGCTGCGTCCCGAGTCGATGTCCCAGGTGAACAGGTCGGGCTGCCGCACGCCCCGCGGGTCGGTGACCCAGGCCGAGTAGAGCAGGGTGTGGTCGTCGATGAAGCGGGGGCTGCGCGGACGGTGCGGGGGATGCACGCGCCGGGCGACCTCCTTGTGTGGCGGCGCCTTCGGATCGACGGGAGCGACGTCGATGGGGTCCTTCTCGAGCATCTCGGCCAGCGCGTCGGCCCGCTCCTGCACCGCTTCATCGTCGATGGCGGTCTCGTAGACCACGAGGGCTGTGGGTCCCTTGTCCTCCCGCTTCACAACTGCGATGCGGCTGCCGTCGGGCGAGATGGCGGGCGGCTCGGTCTCTCCGGACAGGTCCATCCACAGCTCGGTGGCCCCGTCCTCCGGCTCCACCGCCAGTGACTCCGCGGTCAGCTCGGCGACGAAGCGTCCGTAGAGTTCAGGTGCCGACGCGCCGAAGCTGCCCTTGAAGGCCTCGTCGAAGGACCGCATCTCACGAGCGGTCATGCGGGCCCACAGCTCTGGAAGACGCTCGTCGCCGTAGTTGTGGGCCAGCCACTCCAGGTAGGCCGAGCCCACGAGGTAGCGCATCGAGCGCCCGCGCCAGCGAGACGAGCCGTCGAGCTCTCCGTAGGTGGGGAGCTGTCCCTCTCGCGCCAGCATGCGCAGGAAGGTGGCCCGACCGTCGGAGTTGGGACGGCCCTGGCCGGTGAGCTCGCCCTCCACGAGGGTCGCGTAGCCCTCCACCACCCAGGCCGGGGACTTCACCGCGATGGCTGGCACTCCCAGCACGCCCTCGAAGACGATGCGCTCCATCGGGTTGCGCGAGGGCCTCGACAGGTGCAGCACATGGGCGTCTTCGTGTACGAGCAGGTCTTCGGCCCACAGCCGATAGTTGCCGATGCCGCTGCTGGCGGGCGGGGCGGTGGGAAACACGCCGATGCGGGCCCCGCGCGCGAACGGGAGGGCGAAGCCGTTGGCCGAGCTCCAGGGGTCGAGCACCACGATGTCGGTGAGTGCCTCGGGCTGCCAGCCCACGACGTCGGCCACCCGCTCCCGCATGGGGTCGATGCGGGCGGCGAGGTCGAGCGCCCAGGCCTCGGTGTCGAGGGGGTAGTGGATGCGGAAGTGCGCGGTCTCGACGGTGCGCCAGGGCTCGTCGGCGGTCCAGGCGAGGGCGGTGGACGGGAGGCACGCCAGGAGCGCGGCCAGGGCGACGCGCAGAGCCCGCATCACTCCGCCGGGATGCGGCAAGGGGCCTCGGGACGCGTGGTGTTGCAGACCCGCCCGTCGGTGGACAGCGTGGTGACGGGCGCCTGCTTGAGGTGGGCGCCGAACAGCACCTTCACGTCGGGCGGGCTGGCGGGCACCTCGCCGATGTAGCGCACTTCGAATTTGTAGCCGTCGCGGTCGCCGTACTTGTCGGTGACCAGGTACTCGTTGACCACGGCCTTGTAGGTGGCCTCGGGGTCGATGGGGACGGGCTCGCCGTCGGCCGGCAGCAGGTGGAGGCGGGTGGCGCTGCCCTTGCCGTCGTTGGCCTCGGGGTCGTGGATGAAGCCCCAGCCCGACACCTGCAGCCAGTGGCCGTTGCCCTCCCATGCTTCCACCGCGCGATCGGCCACGCCCTGCAGCTCGGCGCCTGTGATCTCCACGAGGAAGACGGGGGCGTCGTAGGGGAACAGCTCCTCCTGCTGTCGACGGGTGAAGTCGGCGCCCTTGGGGATGGTCTGGTTGAGGCGCATCCCGCCGCTGTTCATGAAGGCCAGCTGGGCTCCCTGCTCGGCGTAGGCCCCGAGGGCGAGGTCGGCGGCCAGGTCGCCCACGTTGGTCTCGAAGCGGCGAATCTCCAGCTCCTTGCCCACGAAGTCGTTGCCGGTCTCGGTGAGCTTGACCTCGAGGCACTTGAGGTCGGCTTCTCCGCAGAACTCCCGGGCGAGCCCGGCCTCCCACTCGTCGACCGCCGCCTGCATGTCGGGGTCGCCCTCTCCGCTGAGAATGGTCCCCACCACGTCGTCGTGGGCGTCGTGCTCCACCGAGATGCTGCCGTCCGCCGCCACGGTGACGTAGGCCACGCGCACGGTGGCGGCGTCGGCGTCGGCCTTGAGCACCAGGCGCCCGTCGGCGGTGGCGCGGGTCATGGCGGTGTGGTTGTGGCCCCCCAGGATGAGGTCGAGCTCCGGAACGGCCTCCATCAGCGCCAGATCGTCGTTGACATCGAGGTGGGTGACCCCCAGGTGCACGTCGACCTCACCCATCTCCGCGAGCGTGGACCTGGCGACCGCGGCGTGGTCGTCGTCGGTGTCGAAGTACGGGCGCTTCAGCTTGACGTTGCCTTCGGCGTCTTTGCTCTTCATGTCGAGGGTCATGCCGAGGATGCCCACCTCGAGGTCGCCGAAGGCCACCACCGCATGGGACATGAAGCGCTCGCTCTCGGGGGCGGGCTCCTCGCCATCGGCCAGCCAGCGCAGGTTGGTGTCGATCCACCGAAAGTCGCTCTGGGACGCCATCTTGGCGAAGTCAGAGCCGGTCTTGATGGTGTCGAATTCGTGGTTGCCGATGGCCACGAACATGTGGGGGTCGAAGGCCTCGGGGTCGCCGTCGAGACGGGACAGCAGGTCGACCATGTGGGCGCCGTCGGTCTGCACCTTGCGCTCGGGGTCGACCTCCTTGTTGGTGGACTTCGTGAGCAGCGAAGGGGACAGGAAGTCGCCGCCGTGGGTCATCAGCAGATCGGGACAGTCCGCCTCCAGCTCAGCCCGCAGCCGACGCAGGCGGGCCAGTCCGCCCGTGCCGTCCAGCAGTCCCTCGATGCGGTAGACATCGTTGATGTGGAGGATGCCGAAGGTCTGCGAGCCGTCGGCGTGGACCCCACAACGTGCCTCGGGAGCGGGCGGCTGGGGCGGGGTTGTCTTGGGACAGCCAAGGGCGAGCAGGGACAGCAAGGCGAAGCGGCGCATGGAGACCTCGAGCAGGCGGAAGGCCTAATCCAGGTCTGGCGGAGTCGCAGCGGCCCCCGGCCTCGTCACGCCCGGCGACTCACCAATTCTCGCAGCCGTAGCCGTCGTAGAATTCGCTGTAGTCCCCCCACACCCAGCACTCGCCACCGGCGTCGAGGAAGAAACCGAGCGGGCCGGTGGTGTCGGACGAGAACAGCGTGGTGGAGCCGCTCGACACGGAGTCCGGCGAGTCCACCTTGCTCAGGAAGGCGCCGCTGGTGCCCACGTCGTGGCAAAAGGCGTAGCCGTCGGTGGAGGCCACGCAGCTCTCCGCCTCCCAGCAGTCGCCGTCCCCGCAGCCCTCGACGATGCCGAAGGACAGGTCGGTGGGGGCATTCCAGATGGAGAGGCTCACGCCTGAGGAGGTGATCTCCAGGCTGATGTCCCCGGCGCTGAAGTCGTCGTCCTCCTCCCAGCTTCCATCGGAGACCTCGGGCGAGGACACGCTCACCTCGCCGATGTCTCCTCCGCGGCCGAACCAGCCGCCGCCACCACCGGAGTCGCCGTCGCTGGAGTCCTTCGGGAGGCAGGCCGGAATGGCGAGCAGCAAGGAGGCACCCACGATGAGGTGCGGGAGGTAGCTGTCGAGGTCTCGCAGGGGCATGGTGGCCTCAGAAGTAGAAGTTGACGAGCACGGTGGACGTGAGCTCGGTGCTCACCCGCATGAACACGACGTCGTTCTCGTCGTACTTCATGACGTCGTGGGCGAGTCCGACCTCTCCGGACATGCTCATCGCCTCGGTGAAGGCGTACTCACCGCCGAAGGCGCCGCCGAAGCCGAACTTCTTGACGTCCTCCTTCAGCTTGTCGATGTCCTCTTGCACGTCGCTCTGCATCTTCTTGGTGTAGGTGCTGGCGACGATGTAGGGAGAGGCCTTTTTCGGCGCCATCGACCGGAAGTGGTAGCGCAGGCCGATGCCCGGCACGTAGACCCGCGAGGAGCGGGTTTCTCCATCGAGGTGGGTGCCGCCGGAGTGCATGCCCAGGGTGCCGAAGGCGACCACGGGGCCGAGCGCGACGCCCAGGCGGTTGCTCATGGTGGGAGCGGGCTGCCCCGGGGTGTTTCCGAGGCCCACCGACATGGTGAAGCGGGTGCCGGCATCGAGTGGGTCGGCGGCCGTCGCGGTGAGGGGAAGGGCGAGGGCGGTGGTCAGTGCCAGGGCGCGGGACATGGCGTTCTTCACGGGAGACTCCACGGATTCGAGGGAGGCTACCACGGGCCCGTTCGGGCCATCGAGCGCCGGACGGAGGCTGTGGTAGCGTCGCCGCGCAACCCGACCCGACGGAGGCCGAAGTGCCCCTCAACGACGGCATTCCGTTCGCAGAGCTCGACCACTTCACCCTCGACCGCGCCGCGATTCGCCGCCTCCGTCGGAGGTTCTGTGAGCAGTGGCGGGTGGTCGTGCTGGGGCATGTGACTGAAGACAGCCGTGAGCGCGTGGTCGTGGGCATGCCAGACCCCCGCGACGACCGGCTCATCTCGATGCTGGAGCAGGTGCTCGCCCACCCCGTGGAGGCGGTGCGCCTCAACACCTACGAGATCAACAAGGCCCTCGACTTCGGCTTCGAGCGACGGGCCGCAGATGACCACCCCGACGGCATTCCCGTGCCCATGCGCGCAGCCGAGCCCGGCCACAATGCCAGCTCCACCGCTCTGCTCGACCACATCATCCGCACGGCGGTGCGCTTCGATGCCTCTGACATCCACATCGAGCAGTACCTCGACGATGTCGACATCCGCCTGCGGGTGGATGGTGTGCTGCGTCAGCTGTTCACCCATGTCACCCCCGCCAACGTCAATGCGGTGGTCGGCCGGGTGAAGGTGCTGGCGCGCCTGGACATCACCGAGCGGCGACTTCCCCAGGATGGCCGCATTCGCATCATCCTCGTCGATGGTCCCCACCACAGGCCGGTCGACCTGCGCGTGAGCGTCGTGCCCGGACCCACCGGCGAAGACGTCGTGATGCGTCTCATCGGTCAGTCCGCGGGCGTGATGCCGCTGTCGGGGCTCGGCATGCCGGCCGACATGCTCTCCGAGGTGGAGGCCCTGCTCGCCAACCCCGAAGGCATGGTCGTGGTCACCGGCCCCACTGGCAGCGGCAAGACCTCCACCCTCTACGCCGGCCTCGACGTCATCCGCGGAGACCACCGCAAGATCGTGACCGCCGAGGATCCCGTCGAGCGCTTCTTGCCGAAGGTCAACCAGAAGCAGGTCGGCCCCGGGGTGGACATGGCTCTGCTCGCCCGAGCCTTCCTCCGCCAGGACCCCGACGTCATGCTCATCGGTGAGGTGCGTGACGAAGCCACCGCCCAGGTCGCCAACCGGGCTGCGGTCACCGGGCACCTCGTGCTGAGCACCCTGCACACCTCGGATGCGGTTGGCGCGGTGCCCAGGCTGATGGGCCTGGGTCTGTCGGCCTCCGATGTCGCGGATACACTTCTTGGCATCATCGCCCAGCGGCTGGTGCGGCGGCTGTGCACCCAGTGCCGGGTGCCGGGTGCCGACGATGACCCGAATGTGGTGCGCCTGCGGCCATTGTTGGGCGACATCCAGACGATGGTGGCCACCGGCTGCCCCCGCTGTGGACACACGGGCTACGCCGGGCGCGTGGGCATCTTCGAGCTGGTGGTGATGGACGAGAACCTCGCTGCCGCCATCGCGGGCGGCACCCCCACCGGTCAGCTCCGCGAGAGCTTGCGACTGCGCGGCCATCGCGGACTGGTGGATGCGGCGAAGGAGCGCATCGTGGATGGGACCACCTCGGCTGAGGAGGTGCTCCGGGTGCTGCCTCTTCGCTCGCTTGCGAATCTCCTGGGCACCTACGAGCATCCAGCCCACTAGGCGCTCGCTTGGTCACCACATGTCTTCGCCGCCTGTTAAGGTTGAGCGGTCCGCGTCCCCGCAAGCTTGGGGGGGGGATCCCATTGGTCTGAATAGTAGACCACTTTGGATAGCGCCAAAGGTTGGGTCCGGGCGGAAAAAAGGAGTGGATAGGCCGTTTTAGGGGCCGTCCACATGTCCTGAGTGAAGATATACGGAGACCGCATGCGCCTGACCCGCCACACAGATTTCGCGTTGCGGTTGCTCATTCACCTGTCCTTGTCCCCAGGTCGTCGGGCCAGCGCGGTCGAGATTGCCCGGGCCTTTGGAATCTCGGTCGACCACCTTCGCAAGGTCGTCCAGGAGCTGGTTTCGACGGGCCTTGTGCGCACGCACCGCGGTCGAGGTGGCGGCGTGGAGCTGGTCTGCGACCCCGATACGCTCACGGTGGGGGATGTGGTGCGCCGCATGGAGGGGCCCATCCAGGTCATGCAGTGCCTGTCGGACCCCACCGACTGCCGGCTCACCCCCGCCTGCCGTCTCCGGAGGGGGCTGCAGAAGGCCCAGACCGCCTTCATGGACGTTCTCGACGGGCTCACCATCGCCGGCTGCACCGACTCGGCCGAAGAGGCGCGCCGCTTGCTTGGCATCCCCTTCGCCAGGATGACTGCAGCCCAATGAGGGATCCAAGCGTGTGCCTCCGCGAGGTGGGGGGGTAGGGGACGGTGCCCCGGGATGGGCCTGCCGCGTGTCCCGACCGAAGTGGAGACCGCGTGCGTCCTGCCCCCACCGACGGACCGGTGACGCTCCAGCTCGTTCGGCTCGCGCTGCCCGTGATTGGCCTGAACGTCCTGACCGTACTTGCTCTGGCCGTGGACACCGCCATGGTGGGGCGCATGCCGGGTGCCGAGACCGCGCTGACCGGCATGGGCTTCGCCACGCAGCTGTCGTTTCTGCTGATGGTGCTGATGATCGGGCTCACGGTGGGCAGCGTGGCCTTCGTGTCCCGCGCGCATGGCGCCGACGACCACGAGCGCGTCGACCACATCCTCGCCCAGTCGGCCACTCTGGCGGTGGTGCTCGGCCTGCTCGTGGCGGTGGTGGGCAACCTCCTCGCCGTCCCCTTGCTCACCATGCTCGGGGCGGAGTCCACCGACCTGGCGGCCGGCCTCGCCTACCTGCGGCCCAGCCTGCTGTTTGCACCCGCGACCTACCTGAACATCCTGCTGGCGGCTGTTCTCAGGGGGGTGGGCAACACGCGCCTGGCCTTCTTCGTGGCCATCGGCAGCAACCTGCTGAACGTGGGGCTCAACTCGGTCTTCATCCTCGGCACCTTCGGCTTTCCTGCCCTCGGACTCACCGGAGCGGCCCTGGGCACGGGCATCTCCCAGCTCTCCGCCGTGGCCCTCCTCACCTTCTTGTTGTCCCGCGGTGCCGAGCCGGCCTTGCATGTGCGCCCACGGCTGGCGGCCATCGACACGACGCTTCTGCGCGACCTCGTGCGGATTGGCGCGCCGGCGGCCATCGACATGGTGGTCCTCAATGCGGGCTTTCTCAGCATCGTGGGCATGCTCGGGCGCATCGATCCGCTCGCCGTGGCCGCGCACGGTGTGGGCCTTCGGGTACAGGCGCTCGCCTTCGTGCCCGGCATGAGCATCTCCCAGGCCATCGGCGCACTGGTGGGACAGGCCCTCGGCGCCGATGACACCGCGCGCGCCAAGGCGGTGCTCCGGAGCGGTGCCGGCCTGTGTGTGGTGGTGATGAGTGGCCTCGCCGCGCTCATCATCTTCGGCAGGTCGGGCATCATCTCCATCTTCGACATCGACCCCGACGGCGCCCTCGGTGCCTACGCCCAGGAGTGGATGGTGTTGCTCGGGGCCTGCATGCCCGCGGTCGGGGTGCACATCGCCTTTGTGGGTCTCTTCCAGGGCAGCGGCGCCACCCGCATCCCGCTGAGAATCAACGTGCTGATGACCCTGCTGATGCAGATTCCGCTGTCGTGGGTGCTCGGCTTTCCGCTGGGCTGGGGCACCTTCGGTGTGTGGCTCGCGCTGCCGCTCTCATTCGTTGGAAAAGCCTTGCTGGGGGGCTTTTTCGTGGTTCGCGGGGACTGGGCGAAGACCGGCGCGCGGGTGTGAGGACGGTCAAGCCACCCGCGTGCCGAGCAAGGTGCGCAGGTCGTGGAGCTGACCCTCCAGCTCCCGCAGCGTGGGGCGGTCGAGGTCTTCGTGGAACAGGCGCACCCGGCCGACGGGGTCGAAGGTGAAGCGCAGCTCGTCGAGCTCGAAGTCCTCTTCGAGGCGGGACACCAGCTTCGGGATGGTGGGGTCGCCCAGCTCGGACTCGGCCTTTCCATTCGAGCCGTAGACGTGGGGGCTCAAGAGGACCTCGTTGACGATCTCTTCGGCAAACGCCAGGGTGTCTTCGTCGAGGGACTCGTGGTCGAGGCTCACCCAGCCGTCGGCCTCCACCCGGATGCGGAAGGAGTGGGGGGAGACCTCGGGGACCGCCTCGTCGAGGGCCACATGCAGCAGCGACCGCAGCGACCGCGGACCGGTGAAGCCCGAACGCTTGGCCGGCTGGGTGCCATCGGCATTGAGGATCCGCCGCGAGACCGCCGAGGCCTGTCCGGGCTGGCGGTGGGCCAGTCCGTCGACAAATGCGTTGGTGAGTCGCTGCAGCAAAGGAGTCCTCGGAGGTGGGTCCAGGCTACTCCGGCGGACTCGCCTTGCCCAGCCCGCACTGTGGGCGGACGGGTCCCGCAGGCGCAGGCGGCCCCGGAAACTGGCGCAGAGGCGCCTATTCGCACACCGACTCGGTCACCTGCAGGGCGTCGATGAGGTGTCGGTTGGTCTGTCCGCCGGTGCCGGCCGTGAAGCCCACGTAGGCGGGGAAGGAGAAGTGTCCGGACAGGTCGTCGTCGATGTAGGTGGTGCCGTCGATGTCCACCCGCACATGGGGAGCGGTCACCGTCACGACCATCTCGTGCCAGCCGGTGTCCTCCATCTCGGGCAGCTCGGCCCAGATGGCCCCGCCGTCGACATCACCGTCGAAGGTGAACATCAGGTGGTCGGCGTCGGTGGGGTCGGCGTCGCCGTTGAAGTAGGTGTCCACCTCGATGGACCACCCCGGCAGGGCGGGGCCCGCGGTACACGGGGCATCTCCGCCGTAGCCGATGCCACAGCCGGTTCCACCGAGAAAGCCCGTCATCCGGTCGGTGTCGAGGGCGGTGAGCGACAGTCCGTCGGCGCCGGTCCCTTCGCCGATGAAGAAATTGAAGCGAATCTCGACGCTGTCTCCGGACACCACGGAGTCGGTGGCGAAGGCGGCCCCCACCTGGTTGGTGGTTGGTGGGGTGAGCTCGAGCCAGTCGTGGTCGGTGTCCCAGCGCGCCGAGCCTTCGAACTGCCAGTCGGCGATGTCGAGCTCGTCGGCGGTATAGCCCCGGTCCTGGCACACGGAAATGATGGCCTGTCCGGTGTTTCCGCACTGGTCGGTGGCGGTGGCGGTGAGGATGTGGGGTCCGGAGGAGCGCCGTCGCCAGGAGGCCTCGGCCACGCCGGTCGCATCGGGGGAACGGGTGTCGAAGACGCCGTCCACATCGCTCTGCCAGCTCATCTGCAGGGTCTCGGGGGACTGCTCTGCGTCGGTCACCTCTGCGGTGAGCTCGGTGCCGCCCACTGCGAGCACGGCGCCATCGGAAGGGGACGTGATGGTGACGGTGGGGGCACTGTCTCCCGAGGCGGACAGCGGGATGGAGACCGTGGGCTGGTCGGGGTCGGAGCTGTGGACGTGGACGGTTGCCGTGCCAGTGCCGGAGAGCACAGGCAGCTCCAAGGACGCGCCAGGGGACAGGGTCGCGGGCAGCCCGGACGTGTCGACCGTGCAGGCCGTGCCATCGGTGGTGGCATCGAGCACGTCGAGGTCTGCGTCGCCCACATTGGTCACCACCAGGGCATCTTCGACCGAACCGCACACTCCGCTGAGCGACAGCTCCCCCGGGTCGACGCGGATGTCGGGCGCGCTGCCCGTGTCGCTGCCCGAGTTCCGATCCTGCTTCTCGGCAAAGCTGTAGTCGGAACAGGCTCCGAGCAGGACTGTGAGCAGCATCAGGCGGGGCACGGCGACCTCCCCCCCAAGTCTACAGGCTGGCTGCGTCGGGTTCTGGGCCGCTCGCCGCAGAACGGACGAAAGGCAGGGTGAGCAAGCACAACAGGCCGACCCCGCAGTCGATGGCCAGGGTGGTGGGGTAGCCCCAGCGTTCGACCGCCACCCCCTGCCACCAGGCCGCCACGCTGGTGCCGAGGTTCATCGCGGCCATGTAGGCGGTGAACTGCGTGGCGGCGACCGCGGGGCTACAGGCGGCCATGAACACGGCCATGCGGGTGCCGTAGGCCAATCCGGAAGCCAGCCCGTAGGCACCGGTGGCCACCCAGAAGGTGGTGACCAGAAAGCCCGGGGCGACCGGCGGGTCGGTCTGCGGCATCGTCCCGCCGGCGCTGTGCATCGCGAGGCCCAGGGCGACGGTGGGCACGAGCGTGAGGAGCACGTAGACCGCGAGCATCTTGCGGTGGCCCACGCGGTCGGAGATCCAGCCGCCCACGACCGAGCCGGTGGCGCCGCCAAGTGCGCCGATGAGTCCGAGGGTGGCGACCTCGTCGTCTGTGAGTCCCACCTCCACCGCCAGGGCCGCCGACAGCGCCAGGCCCAGTGCCATGGCTCCCGGAGGCAGCAGCGCCAGAGCGAGGGTGGCCCAGGACTGCACGCTGCCCAGCATCGAGCGAAGGGTCTGTCCGACGTAGCGCACGACCTGCCGTCCCACGGTGCGAATGCCGGTGAATGCTGGTGGCGGCTCGGTCTCGCGAACGCCGAGCAGCGTGGTGGTCCACACACAGCCGACAATGGCGGCCAGCAGGCCATAGGCGGGGGTGAGGCCCGCTCCGGAGGCCGACGCCACGTAGAGCATTCCCGAGCCGCCGATGGCCTGTCCGATCCAGGCACCGGCGAACATCAGGCCGTTGCCGATGCCCCGCTCGTCCTCCGGCAGAGTCCGCACCGCCAGGGCATCGATGGCCACATCTTGCAAGGCCGCCGCCCCACTCACCAGCACGAAGGCGGAGGTGAAGCGCGGCAGGTCGGCCAGAGGGTCGAGTGAGGCCGCCGCGAGCAGTCCGACCACCATCACGGCCTGGGCAAGGAGGATCCACCCCCGCCGGTGCCCCATCCGCTTCGAGCCCACGAGGTCGAGCAAAGGGCCCGCCATCCACTTCATGCCCCACGGTGCGTAGACGGCGGCGATGAAGGCGCCGATCTCGTCGACGCCCACGTCTCCCCGCCGCAAGTAGACCGCCACGGCGCTCGCGCAGAAGCCGATGGGCAGGCCCTGCGTGAGGTAGAGCAGGAAGAAGGCGAGCAGCCGCCCCGGCTTGGAGGCGAGCAGGTTGGGGCGGGAGATGTCCAGGGGGCGGCTCCGGCGGGTGCGGCGCCGGACGATACCCCCCGGTCGTCGCTCGGCTGGTGGAGAAGCGATGGCGTGCTACCAGCAGGGTCTCTCGGGAGCCGTCATGTCCACCTTCGGGGCCATCCTCGACGAAGCCTTGTCCCACCATGACATCGACACCATCGAGGCCCGCGTGCCCACGGTCCGCAGTTGCGAGGCGCTGGCGGCGCTCCCCGACGACCGGGTGCTGTCCACCATGGCGCAGCGCATCTTCTCAGCGGGCTTTCGGTGGAGCGTGGTGCAGACCAAGTGGCCCGACATCGAGGCGGCCTTCGACACCTTCGCGGTGGGCACCGTGGCCGACTACGACGCCGAGCGCATCGGTGCCCTCCGACAGGACCGCCGCATCATCCGACATCCCGGAAAGATTGCCGCCATCGTGCACAATGCTGGCGTGATGCGTGACTTCGCCAACGAGACGGGCCCGGTGGCCACCTGGCTCGCCGAGTGGCCCGACGGGGATGTGGTCGGCCTGTGGCACGCCATCGCGAAGCGCTTCAAGCAGATGGGTGGGGCGAGCGGTCCCCGCTTTCTGCGCGCCCTCGGCCGGGACACCTTCATCCTCACCCCCGATGTGCTCTCCACCCTCAAGCGCCACGGTGTGTACTCGGGCAAGGGCACCGCAAAGCGCGACCAGCGGGCCATTCAGGAGCACTTCAACGCCTGGCGGTCCGAGTCCGGACGCGGCTACGCCTCGCTGTCGATGGTGCTCGCCTCCGCGGCCGGCCCGCGGCACTGAGTGGGTCTGATGCTCGACGACCTGCGTGATCTCGTCATCGTCGGAGGCGGACCGGCTGGCCTCGTCACCGCGGCCGCCCTCGTGCGGGCCGACCCGCGTCTGAAGGGTCGGCTCATCGTGCTCGAAAAGGCCCGCTACCCGCGCGAGAAGATCTGCGCTGGCGCCGTGGGAGACCGCGGCTGGCGCTATCTCGACGCCCTCGACATCGCTCCGAGCGTGCCCCATGTGCGGGTCGACGGGGTGAGCGTGTGCAGTGGGGAGGGTCACCTGGTCGCCCGTCCCGGTGGCATCGGCCGGGTGGTGCGGCGGGTGGAGTTCGACGCCGCGCTCAAGGAGCGGGTGGCTGCGCTGGGCGTGAAGGTGGTCGACGGGGTGCGCGTGAAGGCGCTCGACGACCGGGGCACGCACGTCGAGGTCCAGACCTCCGCGGGCGACCTGCGGGCGTCTGTGGTGGTGGGTGCGGATGGCGTGGGCAGCCTGGTTCGACGCGACATGGGACTGCACGCTGGCGCTCTGCGGGCCATGGCGCTGGAGGTGGACACCCCGCCCGTGGCCTCCGACCTGCCCCGGGAGCTCATCCACTTCGATGCCAGCTGCCGTCGCTACGCCGGCTACATCTGGGACTTCCCCGCGCTGGTGAATGGCGAGAAGGTGGTCTGTAGGGGTATCTACGTGCTTCGCCCGCGTTCGGGTGCGGTCAGGGATGTCCCCCCTGATGACGGGGTCGACCTGGAGACCGAGCTGGCGACCTACCTCTCGGACCGCGGGCTCGACCTGTCCGCCGTGCGCCGCAAGCGCTTCGCCGAGCGCGGCTTCGAACCCCGGGAGACGGTGGTGTCGGGCCGGCGCATGCTGGTGGGGGAGTCGGCGGGCATCGACCCCGTGAGTGGGGAGGGCATCGCCCAGGCCCTCGAGTACGGCGCCCGGGCGGGGGCCTTTCTCGCCCGCTGGGATGGGTCTGTGGCCGGCTTGCAGCACTGGCAGCGGGTGATGGGCCGCTCTCGCCTGGGGTGGGACCTCTTCTTGCGCTCCTCCGGGGTGTCCTTGTTCTATGGTGGCCGCCGACCCCGCCTGGAGCGCGGCTTTGCAGGCTCGCAGAAGCTCCTTCACGCGGGCGCTCTGCACTGGGCGGGCCGTCCTCAGTCCCCGGTCGGGCTCGTGGGTGGCGTGGGCAGTGCGCTGTGGGCTGCCTTGGGCCGGGCGCCCAGCCAGCCGGTCCCCAGTCCCAACCTTCCCCGTGGATGAAGGAGGGCGCTGGCTTGCCGCGGGCCTTGTGCTCGCCGTGCTGGTGCACATTCCCGGCCTGTCCGCGGGTCCCGTCGCCGACGACCCCCTGCGCTTCGCCGAGACTCTGACCGACTTGTCCACTGCGCTGGAGTGGGTCTACCGGCCGTTCCCCGACACCCCCGGTCCCCTCCCCGACAGCTTCAGTCCCAAGCTCTACCGACCGGTCTGGCGCTTGTCCTACTGGTTGGATGGCAGGCTGTTCTCGGGAATGTTCGGCGGGCCCTTTCCCCTGCTCGGACCGCGGCTGCTGTCGCTGGGCCTGCACCTGCTGCTGGTGCTTGGCGTCGCCCGCCTCGTCGCACGATGGGATGCCCGGGTGGCCCCGCTGGCCGCCGCTCTGGTGGCCGTGCATCCGCTGATGGTGTCCCCGGTGGCCTGGGTATCGGCCCGTGGCGGCCTGCTGGTGGCGGTGTGTCTGGTGTGGTCGGCATGGGCCGCAGAACGACGTCGGTGGGGCCTTCTTGGTGCGCTGTTGCTGCTGGCCCTCGGCAGCAAGGAGACCGCTCTGGTGGCCCCGGGTCTGTTGTTTCTGTGGACGCGCGACCGCCGGGTGTTGGCGGCGTCGACCGCTCTGACCGCGGGGGTGCTGCTCGTGCGGTGGCGGGTCCTGGGGACGCCACTGGGCGGCTTCTCCGACCTGCCGGTGCTCGGGTCTGCGGACTGGCTGTCCCGACTGCTCGGGCACCTCAAGCTGTGGATCTGTGGGGTCCCCGGCGGGTGGTCGGTGCTCGTGAGTGGCCTGTGCATCGGTGTCTTCGTGGTGCGCGGGCTCCGTGGACGCGCTCGACTCCTGCTCCCTTGGGCCGTGCTCGCGTTGCTGCCCCACCACCGCCTGTTTGCAGACCCCGACACCGGACTGCATGCCCGCTTTTTGTCCGATGCCACCATTCCGCTGTGCGTCGCCCTCGCCTTTGGCCTGCGGACGGTGCCACTGCGCTTTCGGGCCCTCACGACCGGACTCGTGCTGGTGGCCTTGGCGGGGGCGTCTCTGGACCGTGTGCTCGTGTGGCGGGCAGCGGCAGGCCTGGTGGACAAGGCCCGTCAGGAGGGCACGGTCCCCGACCTTCCGGACGTGTACGAGGGTGTGTCCGTGCGCGCGAACCTGCTGCCCGCGCTGTCGGAGCCCCCGTGGCGGTCGGACTGAGGGGAGGGGCCGTCTGAGTCAAGCGCCTGTCCCGAGATGGCATCCCACGCCTCCAGAGCGGCCGCATCGGCCCCTTCGATCTCCCGGATGAGCTCGAAGATGCCGTCAGCCACGCCTTCATCGTCTCTTGGTGCACCGTGGGGTCCGTGGCGATGCCGCAGGAAGTCGGCGTAGGCCACCGCGAAGAACTCATCCACATTCGACTGCTGGTAGGCACTGCAGGTGTGGGGGTGGGCGCGTGCGAGCGTGAGCAGCTCGTCAGCCTCGGCCTGCAGGCAGGTGGGCAGGTGGAAGAACACGAGGTGGGCCAGCTCGTGGGCGAACACCCAGCCGCCCGCACTGGCGACATCGAGCAATCCGTCGACCGGCGCGGTGGCGAGCTGGTGGGTGGCCAGCCCACGCACGGCGTCGACGACTCGGTCCTCGCTGGCCCGCATGCCGGCGAGGTGCGCGAGCTCGGGAACGTCGGTGGCCCGCAGGTCGATGGGGAGAATCTTGATCTGCACGCCTCTTTCGGCCAGACGGGGCAGGGCGGCGGCCAGGGGGCGGGCGCTCGCATGCACGACCCTCAGCTCGAGGGGCGTCAACACCCGGAGGTCTGGGATGACCGCCTCCCAGGCGGCATCGAGCTCATCGGGAGGGGGCAGCCGCTGGATGGCATTCAGGGCTCGGTCCTCCTGCAGCTTGCGGCTCTGACCCACACCGGTCGCGGCGGGGAACCACCCGGGGGCGACGGGTGGGATGCGGGCGAAGGCACGCTCGGCCCGGTCAAAGCGGCCGATGCGCATCAATGCCTCGCCGTAGCGGGTCCAAGCCAGCAGGCTCGGGCGGGTCTGGGCCGGGAGGGTGCGGGGAGGCTCGGGCTCCGCGTCGATGGCCGCGAGGTCGAAGTCCACGGCGATGCGCTCGGAGCGTTCCATCATGGCCCGACCGATGAGTGTGTGGTTGATGCCCGCCCGCCCGTCGAGGGTTCCGCGGCGGGCGTGGTCGAGCACCACCTCGCCGGCTGAGGTGGTGGCGCCGCGAATGGCGTCGGCAAGGGCGTTCGCCTCCTGGAGCAGAGCGTTGCCCTCCGGCGCGTTGACGGTGCCCATGCCGCCTCGGGCCTCCACCGCGAGGCGGTCGATGAGGGGGGCGAGCAGGCTCAGGGCCTCGTCGGGTCGGTCGAGCCCCGCCAGCAAGCGGGCCTCCGCGATGCGCACCCGGCTGCCTCGGCCCCGCTGGAGGAGGTCGAGGGCTCCCGGCAGGTCACCGCCCTGCTCCAGTACCGCGGCCAGCTGCAGGCGGGGCAGCTCGCGGTGGGGCTGGCGGCGCACGATGCGCTCGAGTGCCGCCCGGGTGGCCTCGGGGGCGCGCTTGAGCATGGTCTGCAGGTCGATCTCGAGGAGCATGTCGGGGTCGCGCTCCGTCGCCAGCGCGTAGATGGGGTCCGCCAGCTCGATGTGGCCCTCCCAGTCGAGGCGCCACAAGGCCTTGGCGATGGCTCTGCGCAGATGGTCGGCACTCTGGAGCCGGCGCATCGGCCGGAGCGCAGTGTCTGGCGGCGTGCCTTCGATCAGGGCCTTGGCAGACCTGTCCCCCGCGCGTTCGCCATCCTCGTGCAGGTAGAGCGCGCGCACCACGACGAGGAGGGTGAGCGCGCCGAACCCCCAGAACAGCAGCTCCTCGGACACCACCCCTCCATGCCAGCCTTCCGGCTCCTTCTACCCCCGCCAGGCGGATAGTTCACCCGTACCAACCCCTGGAGGCTGCGTGCCCCTGCCCATCCTGCTCCTGTCCGCTGCCCTCGCTGCAGACGGCCCCCAGACCACCATCACGGTCGACCCCCTCACCACCGCTCTTGGCTACGTCCACCTGCAGGTGGAGCGGGTGGTCGGCGACTCCGGCCAGCTGTCCGTCTACGCAGGTCCCCATGCGCGGCTGTTCGACGGCGTCCTCACCGAGACCCCCGAGCCGTTCCTTGGTGCAGGTGCGGAGGTGGGCATCCGCTGGTTTCCGAAGGCCGAGGCCCCCGAGGGTCTTTGGGTGATGGGACGCACCGTGGGGGCGCACTTGTGGACGACCGACGAGCGGGAGCTCTCGGAGTTCGGAGGCTATGCGAGCGTGCTGGTGGGCTCGACGTGGGTGCTCGGCGAGGTGTTCGTGCTGAGCGGTGGCCTCGGCTTCAATTACCTCTACTACGACATCGACGGCATGGGCGCTTCAGGGCCCTTCCCTGCAGCCCACAGCAACCTGGGGGTGGCCTTCTGAGTCGCGCGATAGGGGGACGGACGCAGCCGATTCGGCGCTGGAGGACATGATGCGGTCTTGGATGGGACTGGCCCTGCTCGGGCTGCTCGGGTGTGACCCGTCGGACGACAAGACCGACAGTGGGACGCCGGCCGAAGAAGCCGACGCCGACACGGATGCGGACACCGACACGGATGCGGACACCGACGCCGACACGGATGCGGACACCGACGCCGACACGGATGCAGACACCGACGCCGACACGGATGCAGACACCGACGCCGACACCGACGCCGACACCGACGTCGACCCCTTCTCCGAGGTGTCTGGCAGCGAGTGGACCGGCCAATTCGGAATCCGCGTGGTGGTCGACGGCTCGCCGGTCTGCCGCTCCATCTGGGACGTGGAGGGACACCAGGTCCACGCCCACTGTCCCACCTGCGACTACGGCTTCTACCAGCTCAAGACCATCGACGTCGACGAGTGCGGCATCGGCGCCGACTACCCCTCTTTCGACCAGACCCTGTCTTTTCCCTATGCCTACGGGGGAGAGGACATCATGACCATCTGGGCCGACACCAGCAGCTACTACGGCTGGTATCCGGTGGACTACCCCATCCTGTCCCGTGGATCTGGCGAGCTCACCCGCTATGCGGTGGGTGAAGAGACCACCTATGGCCCGTATACCTACTATGGCATCTATGCGGGCTACTACACCTACTCCGGCTTTGTGAATCCGGGTGGCTACGTCTTCCCCTGACCGCGCGCCCCCACTCTTGCGCTGAGGCCCACGACCCACCTCCGGAGGCCTTGTGCGTCGCCTGTTTCCGCTCCTCCTTGTCGCCTGCACTGGCACGCGCACACCGTCGGTCCCAGGTCCCAAGGTGGCGCTCACCTTCGACGACCTGCCCTACCAGACCGCGCGCGGGGGCCGTCCCCTCGAGACCACGCCCGAGGCCTGGCGGTCCACCACCGACAGCATCCTGGCTGCCCTTGCCGAAGATGGCCTGACTGCGGGTGTCTTCGTCAACTGTGGCAACACCTTGCCCGACGACCGCCTGGTCGACCAGTGGCGCGCAGCCGGACACGCCATCGGCAACCACACAGCCCACCACAGGAGCGCAGCTCACGGCGAGCTCGACGACTGGGTGGCCGACCTGCGGGCGTGCGACGACCTCTGGCCCGCCGGCAGCTCGGATGTGCGGTGGTTCCGCTTTCCCTATCTATGGCGCGGAGAGACCGAGGACCGCCGCGACGCGGTGCTGGGGGCGCTCCAGGATGGCGGCTACACGGCCGTTCCCGTGACGGTGGACACCCACGACTGGCTGTTCGAGTTCGAGCGCCGCAAGCCCGAGACGCAGGCCAGTCCGCAGCGTCAAGATGCCCTGCAGCAGCTCTATGTGGACAATGTGGCCGACGCGCTGGTCGAGGCCCGCGCCATCTCGCGCGAAAAGCTCGGCCGCGAGGTCCCCCAGATCTTGCTGCTGCACGTCAACGACAGCACCGCACAAGCCCTGCCCGCCATCCTCGACGGACTGGAGCGGGCCGGGGTGCAGGTCGTCTCTGTCGCGGAGGCCATGACCGACCCCCTCTACGCCGAGCCCGATGCCTGGGCCGGCCGCGGCTCACGCTGGTGGCTGGCCCGCACCGCACCCACCCAGCGGCCAGATGGCTCCCCTTGGTATGCCGACCGCGAAAGTGCGCTGAGAGCGGCCCTCGACGTCTTGTAGGCCGGGGCTGACGGGGACCGATATGTGATATCGGAGATCCTGACCCCCGGCTCAGCGACCGGGCAGCCAGTCGGGCTTCTCGCCGCGGGCTTCGAGGAAGCGGGCGAGGCGATGGAAGTCGCTGCCGGGCTCGATGAAGCGCACCTCGGTGACCAGGGTGTTGGGGTCGACAAGGTCGGCGAAGGGCACGTAGACGAGGTCGAGCTGCCCCGACACGCTCACCATGTGGCCGTCGAGCCCTTCTTCGCAGAGCGCGCGGTAGGCGCCGATGCCGAGCTGGGAGCCGAGCATCACGTCGAAGGCATGGGGCTCTGCGCAGCGGGACTCGTAGCCGAGCTGCACACTCTTGCACTTCTTCACGCGCCCGGTGCGGCTGGTGTAGCGCTCGGTGAGGGCGGCGGCGACCGCGCGCCCGAGGTCGAGGTTGCCCAGGCTGATGTGGCCGTGGGCATCGCGCTCCACGTCGCCCAGCTGCTCGTCGGGCAGCAGCTCGCTGAGTCCCTCCGCCAGCACGAAGATGCCGTGGTGGTAGCCGTTGTCCTCCCGCTCCACGATGACGTCGAGCAGGTGGTCCACCAGCCCGGACAGGTCGACCCGGCGGCCTTCGGGACGCTCCACCATGTAGGCCTCGGCGTCCTCCACCCCGATGACCCGGGTGGCCTCACCGGCGATGGCGACCCCATAGGCCAGCCAGCCGGCCTTGCGACCCATGGTCTCCACCACGAAGTAGGAGGCGGTGGCCATGGCGTCCGCCCGCAGGTTGAGCAGCTCCTTGGCCATCACGTCGACGGCGGTGAAGAAGCCGAAGGTGAAGTCGATGCCCCGGTAGTCGTTGTCGATGGTCTTCGGGAGGTGGACCACGCGAACCCGGCGGGCTTCGTCGGGGAGGTGGTTCTGGAAGCGCACCAGGTGGTTGGCGGTCTTGAGGGTGTCATCGCCGCCAATGCTCACCAGCGCGTCGATCTCGAGGTCGATGAGGGCCTCGTAGACATGGCGGATGGGCGCGTTGCGCGCGGGGTCGGACAGGTGCTCGGGACTCTTGACGTCGCGGCCAGGGTTGGTGCGGGCGGTGCCGAGGATGATGCCCCGCTGGTTGCGCAGGCCCTGCACGTCGCGCTCGGTGAGGATGCGGTAGTGCCGACCGGGCAGCAGCCGGTGGGTGACCGGGTGGTAGTCGACCAGGTTGCTGTAGCCGTGGAAGAAGCCGATGACCTCGACGCCGGCGGTCAGAAAGGACGTGGCGGCGGCGGAGATGACGGCGTTGGCGGCCGGAGCGGGGCCGCCCGAGAAGATGATGCCGACGCGGCGGATGGTTGCGGACACGGAGACCTCCCGGGAGGCGCCGTCCTACCGCGTTTGGGGCGCTTCTGTGCTCACAGGCCCATGCTGAGGGGCGGAAGCGGAGGCTCCCAGCCGCCCCCGTCGGCGTCGATGAACAAGGCGGCGGACATGGCCCATGGGGTCTGGTTGTACACGGGGGTCATGGGCTGAGAACCGCTCGCAACGACCTCGTAGTGGGCATCTTCGGAGGGATCCAGCTCAAAGCTCACCGGGGAACCGGTCCAGGCCACCGACTCACTCTCCACACCATTTTCGAGCAACGTGATGGTGTCGACCTCGATCCAGCTCGGCGCCAACACCTCCACATCGAGGGTCTGGCCGGCCGAGAAGGTCTGGCCCGGGGCCCAGTCGCCGCCGATGCGCACATCGATGAAGGGACCGCGGGAGATGATGGTGGACCGCTCGCGCATCTTCTCGGAGAGCAGCGCGTTGGTGAGATCGGCGGGATGGTCGATGCCGACGGGCAGCCAGGTCATGTTCTCGCCCACGCCATTTCGATAGCCGTGGGAGTCGGACACCCCGGTGGGCGTGACGACGTAGCCGCGGCTGACGAGGTCGAGGTAGAGCTGGGTGAACTCGCCGGACTCGCCGTCGTTGAGGGCTTCGATGGCCTGGAAGTCGGTGGCGAAGTGGTCGGGCTTGCGCACGCCCCCTTCTTCGATGGAGTAGCCGGCGGTGCCGAGCATGCCGCTGCTGCCGGCGGGGTGGTTGAGCTGGATGATGGCATCGGGGCCGGCCCAGCTTCGGATGGTCTCGTACCAGGACTCGGTGTCGGAGATGCCGTCCCACCAGCGGGGCGCCCCGGCGTTGGGGAGCGAACGGTCGCGGTCCACCGGGTAGACGTTGGTGTGGCCGCGCAGCACGGGGCTCGCTTCGTTCGCCATCACGGTGGTCATGACGTCGTCGAGGCCGAGCGATGTGAGCAGGGGCAGGTAGTCGGCCACATGGTCGTGGTCGGTGCCGAAGTGGACCTGCACGCCGCTGCCCGCCATGGTGAGCAGGCGGTGGGCCATCGTGATCTCGCCGTCTCCAGACGGGGAGGCGTGGCTGTGGGGGTCGAGTGCGAGGAAGCCCTCGGGCGCCACTGCCAGCGAGAGGTCGGCCGAGATGGACGTGATGTCGCCGGCCGTCACGGTGACCGTCTCCTGGGCCACCTCGAAGCGGGGACCGCGGCTGATGGTGACCAGGTAGTCGCCGGGCTCTACGGGAAGGTCGATGTCGCCATCGCGCACGTAGCCCTGCACCGCCGCGCCACCGGGACGTCCGGGGACGCGGGCGCGGTCGACGGAGCTGGGGTCGCCAGAGGCGAAGTCGACGCGCACGATGGCGGCGCCCCCGTCGGCCAGCTCGACGTGAAGGGTGCCGGGCTCGGCGAGGGTGAGCGTGGTGTCGGAGGTGGCGGCCACGGCCTCGGACACGCCGTAGCCCTCGGCCATGGCGATGGGAGTGGCGCCGGCGATGAAGGAGTCGAGAACCTCGGGCAGCACGTCATCGTGGACGTAGGGGGACAGCCAGCCAGCCCCCGCGGGGAGATCGGCGATCTCGCCATGGCCGCGTCCGCTGGCGACCGCGATGGGACTCGACGCCCGCACCTGCGCCGACCAGCTTCCGTCGGCGCCGGAGATGGCGACGGTCTCCAGGCTGTCGCCGTCGAGCAGATGGACGCGGGCACCGGCGACCGGGGTGCCGTCTTCGGTGCTCACGGTCCCCCCGACGGCCTGGGTGCTGTGCCCCATCCGGGCCGACCAGGCGTCGGTGAGCATCGCGAGGTCGGAGCCCACCCCGATGGTGCGGGTCCAGGTGGTGGTGTCGCCCGAGGACATCGACTCGCCTGGACCCAGAGGCGCCAGCACAGGGCCGATCTCGGAGAGCAGAGTCTCGACCGCGCCGGTACTGAAGTTGGTGCCTTCGCTGAAGACAGCCACAGCGACCTCATTCTGGCGACCGACCAGTCCCATCCACTCTCCGGTGCCGGACAGTTCTCCGCCCTCGAGTCCGCGGCCCGGCAGGATGCCGTCGACAGCTTCCATGCCGGCCATCACGATGTCGCCCACCTGCACGGAGGTGGTGGCGTCCTCCCAGGTGACGGTGGTGGTGGCCTCGATGAGGTGGCTGTCGGGCTCGAGGCGGTAGTCGGTGACGATGCCCACCTCCATGTGGGGCACGACCGAGTCGGTCTCGAGCGCGCCGGTGAGCAGAGTCATCGGAGCGCCGCGGCCCTCCACCCGGATGATGGCGGCCTGGCCATCCGAGCCGTCTGCCAGCACCGTGACCGCGCTGGGGGAGACCAGGCGCCCGATGCCCACCATCACGCCGCACTCATCGATGACGTCGCGACCGGGCTCGCCGGGCTCCCGCACGAGGTCGGCGTCGATGAGTCCGCCGCCCCAGGCCTCGTAGTAGTCGCCTTCGCGGACGCCTTGGACCACGAACTGCACGTTGGCGTTGTAGATCTTGAAGTCGCCTTCGCGGCCCTCGGCGCTCACCCCGCCGAACAAGCCGGCACCGCTCACGATGGGGCCGGCCCGCACCTCGCCGGGGCCCAGTCGCTCGGTGACGTCGAGGGACGGAATGCCCGAGTCGGTCTCCTCGCGGGGAGTCTTGGAGTCGGAGCCCGCGCAGGCGCAGGACAACAGCAGGAAGGCGTGTGACGGTCTCATGGCGCCAGCATGACCGGTCGGCATGAAACGCGCCACGTCGAGCGTGGACTCTGCACCGGTTGCGCTGCCCCATGGCAGGATTCGCCTCAGGAGCCCCCATGCCGAAGACCCTCGAGATCGAGCAGTTCTCCGACTTGTCGCCCGACGAGCTCGAAGCCGCTCTGAAGGACGACACCCGCTTCAGCCTCTTTCCCTACCAGGGCAGTCCTCTGGTCGGAAATGTCCGCCTCAAGGGCAGAGTGAAGAAGGACAAGGTGAAGGTGGGCCTCACGAAGCGCGACTGGTGGACCTTCCTGCAGCCCATCTTCCAGGGCCGCATCGAGCCGGTGGCCTCGGGGGGCAGCAAGCTCGTGGGTACGGCCGGCATGCCGATGTGGATTGTCTGGTACATGCGCATCGCCTCGGCGGTCTTCGTGCCTCTGGCGATTCTGGCGGCGGCCTGGCCGCTGCTGTCGGAGGCGGGCACCCAGGGAATGGTGATGGCGGCGGTGTTCACGCTGGTGGCGGTGCTCGGCACGGTGCTGGGAGTCGGCCTCAACGTGTCCCATGCGGAGAAACAGCTGCCGGAGCTGGAGGCCACTCTGGCCAGCATCTCGGGCAGCACCGCGCCGCTTGGAGACGGCGTGGCCCAGTCGGTGCCAGCCGCCGAGGATGCCGAGACCGAGGGCAATTCCATGAAAGGCAGACATTCGCGCCGCGCTCGTTCTCTGGAGTAGCGCGCACAGGGGAGGGCACTGTCCCTGCAGCGCCGCCGGAGGACCCATGACGCTGCCCCTTGCTCTGTCTCTCGTGCTCCCCACCGCCGCTCTGGCCGAAGAGGAGACGGTGCGCATCGACGCCATCGCCTCCTCGGTGTGGTCTGAGTCCGACCTGTCTGCCGAGTCTGCGATGTCGGGGGGACTGGAGCTCGGACTGCGGGCCGATGTGCGCCGGCTCTACGGCAGTCTCGAAGGCCGGGGCATCGGCCAGGACCTGTGGACGGGACGCGCGGCCGCCGGCATCGACCTGCTCGGCATGTCGGACATGGTCGACATCGAGGTGGGCGTGTTCTCGGGTGCGGGCGGCAGCCTGGCGGCGGGCTCGGAGCTCGTGGGCTTCACCCCTCTGGTGGGTCTGGAGTTCGGTCTCGGACTCGACATCGGGCGCTTCAGCGGCAGCTACCGGCATGGCCAGGAGCTCGCGGCAGGCTGGACGGAGGAGCGGGTGCGCCTGGGCCTCGAGCTGGGGGACCGAACCGAGGTCTTCGGTCAGCTCACGCGACTCACACCGGGCGAGCAGGCTGCGCGGGACAGCGTGGGCATCGGCCTGGCCATGAAGTTCTGACGCCGCACCGGTGCCACAGCCCGCCCACCCTCCCCGACTCTGTTGAGCACGGCGTCAGGACTTCAGAGTTGCATCAACTCGCCTGCTGGAGGCTCTGTTGAGCGCGGCGCCCGGTGATGCGGGTTGCACGACCGGTGGTGGGGCGTGTTGGGAGTGGCGTGAGAGTGCCTGTTGTCGCGGACATCCTGCAGTACGGGCGGCGTCCCCGCCCCCAGATGGATGCGCAACTGGCCGGCAAGTGCAACCGTGAACTCCTGGCACCGCGCGCAACGATGGTGTCTGAGAACCAGTAAATGCAACTTGTCAATCCTGACGCCGCGCTCAACGAATGGTCTGGCGCAGGCTGTAGGCTTCGGCGGATGAAGCACCCGCTTGCCCGCACTGCAATCGCGACGCTGCTGCTGTGCCTGGTGTACTTCGGGGTGCTGCAGGCGATGGATCCGCGGCTCGCCGACTACGACTCGTGGTTTCACATCCGCTACGCCTGGCTGTTGCGCCAACACGGCCCGTGGATGGACTTTCCGTGGATGCCCCACAGCTTCTTCGCAAAGGGCTTCGTCGACCACCAGTGGCTCTACCATGTGCTTCTGGTGCCCTTCACCTTCGTCGACGACCTCCGCGTCGGGGCCAAGGCGAGTGCGGTCGCCTTCTCCAGCATCGCGGTGACCGTGTTCTCCGTTGTGTTGCATCGCCGGGGCGTGCGCTGGCCCGTGCTGTGGGCGGTGATGCTGCTGGCCGGCAGTCGCTTCCTCACGGTGCGGCTCATGATGCCCCGCACCCAGGCGCTGTCGCTGGCCTTCCTGCTGGGGGGCTGGCTGCTGGCCACCGAGAAGAAGGCGCGTGGGCTGGGAGTTCTCGCCTTTTTCTTCGGCTGGACCTACCACGTCTCGGCCATGGTGGGGCCGACTGTTGTGGCCACCGTGTTGCCGCCGCAGGACAGCCCGTGGCGCCAACGACTCGTGTTGGTCGGCGTCGCGGGTGTCGCGGTCATTGCTGGGTTGCTGTTCACCCCCTACTTTCCGCGCTCGGCCGAGTACTTCTTTCTGCACGTCGTCGAGAAGGTCGCCAATGAGCGGCAGCTGGAGGTCGGCGCCGAGTGGTACCCCATCCAGTCGCGCTTGCTCCTGCAACACACCGCACCGGCCCTGGCTGTGGGGGTCGTGGCGGTGGGCGCCGCCCTCGCAAAGGGTGTCAGGGCCCGGGTAGACACCCTGTCGGCGCTCATTCTCACCATTGGCTGGTGTGGCCTGTCGATGTGGTCCCAGAAGTGGATCGAGATGGCGGTTCCCTTTGGCCTGCTGTTCGCGGCCTTGCTGTGGAGGGATGTGGGACTGTCTGCGCGTTGGCTGTTGTGGGCGCCGGTGGTGGCCCTCTGGAGCGGCCTTCAGGCGGTGGACCATGTGCGGACCACCGTGCCCGCCCACGACCGTCTGGCGAAGGTGGGGGCAGCCTTGGCGGCGGAGCCGGGTCCTGTCTTCCACCCCGACTGGACCGACTTCTCCGAGCTGTTCTACTACGCGCCCACCTGTACCTACACCGTGGGCCTCGACCCCACCTTCCTCGCAGCCGCCGACCCTGCCCGCTACAAGCTGATGGACGCCATCTTGAAGGGCAAGGTCCCCGACATCTCGGGCGCTGTGACCGCCGGCTGGGGGGCGAAGTGGGTGGTCCTCACCGACCCTTCGATTGCCCGGGTGGCGTCCCAGGACCCTGGGCTGGAGCTGGCTCTGGAGGACGGGCGCGCGACCTTGTGGCGGGTGCGCTGAGCCGTGGTGGCGGATGGTGGCGGCGGCAGAGGACCCCGGTAGCGTCCGCGACGGGCTGTCACATTCCTGTCACAGTTTGCCGACGTCGGCAAACCTTGGGCTGTCAAGACCCGCCGCCCTCCAAGGTGGTGCGAAGCTCGGACAGCACGACCTCCAGAGCATCGAGCTCTGCGAGCACTTCGGGCAAGACCGCACGTTCCTCGGGGCTGTCCAGCATCGCGGGCGCTTCTGCCAGGGCACCGCTGAGCACCCGCGTCGTCCGCTTCAGCCCGGCGTGAACCCGCCGAAGGGGGCCGGCCGGCACCTGCACCTCCCCGTTGGCCGCGAGGACGGCTGCCCGGAGGTCGCGCACCGACCACTCCCGCTCCATGGCTTGCTGGGCAAGCGCCCACCGGTCCGGTGCGTGGTCGCAGGACAGCAGCTCGATGAGGTGCGAGTAGGACAGGGTGATGGGGCCGAGCTTCCGCAGGATGCGCAGCAGGTGGACGACCCGCATCATGCGGACCAGCCCGGCGTAGGAAAGCTGCAGGTCGGACCGCTTTCGGAGCGCCCGGAAGGAGGCGTGGCGGTCCATGCCGGTCAGGGCGAGGTCGAGGTCGCCGTTCCAGAATGCCTCCGTGACGATCTGAACGAGCTCCTCGGCGGTCTGCAGGCCTCGGCGCACGTAGTGACGGTTGAGCTTGCGCACGGTCTGGTCGAGGAGGCGGGTATCGACGGCGGTGTGGGCGACCGCTCCGGGGAGACTTGGACCGGGCATGGTGGGACTCCTGGGGTGGGCGTCCCACATAGGTGGATTGCGGGGTGGGTGTCCAGCGGCCCGTGCTGCCGCCCCTCACCCCACCCGCATCCGCGCGTCCAGGGCCACCGCCCCCTCTCCCGGCGCAAACACGCTCAGCGGGTTGATGTCGAGCTCCGCCAGCTCCGGGTGGTCGCCCACCATCTGGCTCACCCGCAGCAGGATGTCCTTCACCGCTGCCACGTCCGCGGCCGGGCGGTCGCGGTAGCCGGCCAGCAACGCCTTTCCGCGGAGGCTGTCCAGCATCTCGGCGGCGTCCACATCGCGGAGTGGGAAGATGCGCACCGCCACGTCGTCGAGAATCTCCACATTGACACCGCCCAGGCCCACCATCAGCGTCGGACCGAAAGCGGGGTCCACCGAGGCGCCGACGATGAGCTCCAGCCCCCCCGTCACCATCTGCTGCACGAGCACGCCGTCCATCTGACCGCCCAGGCCGGCGTCTTCGATGCGCCGCTGCATCCCGGCGTGCGCGTCGAACACCGCCTCCGGGCTCTCCAGGCCGAGGCGCACCCCGCCGATGTCGGTCTTGTGCGTGATGGTCTCGCTGACCAGCTTCACCGCCACCGGACCATCGATCTGGCGGGCCGCCTCCATGGCCTCGGCGGGCGTCTTCGCGACCACGGCCTGGGGGGTCGGGATGCCATAGATGCGCAGCAGCTCGTCCACCTCGTCGGGGGTCAGCCAGCCTTGTCCGCCGCGGGCCACAGCGCCCTTCACCGTGCGCCGGGCGGCATCGAGATCGACGTCGTAGTGAACCTCCTGGCCCTTGTCTCGCGCAAGCCACTCCCCGTAGCGCGTGGCCTTCGCCAGCGAGATGGCGGCGGTCTCGGGGTAGGCGTAGGACGGAATCGAGCCCTCCTGCAGCGAGCGGAGGGAGTCGACCAGGCCGTGGGTGCCGAGGAAGTTGCAGAGCACGGGCTTGTCGCTGCCCTTGCAGCCTTCGCGGATGGCTGCCGCGACCGCCTCCGGACGCGTGACAATGGGCGGGACGTAGATGGCGAGAACGCTGTCGATGCCGTCGTCTTCGAGCAGTATGCGCAGGCTGTCCCGGTAGGCGTCGGGCGAAGCCGAGGCAATCATGTCCACCGGATTGCCCACAGAAGCCTCGACAGGCAACACCGCCCTCAGCCGCGCCTCGGTCTTCGGGCTCAGCCGCGGAAGCTGCAGTCCCCGGGCCTCCAGGGCGTCGGCGGCCAGGATGCCAGGACCACCCGCGTTGGTGAGAACCGCCACCCGGTTGCCCTTCGGCACGGGCTGGTTCGCCAGCAGCATGGTGGTGTTGAACAGCTCCTCGAGGGTGTCTGCCCGGATCACGCCGGTCTGCCAGAACATGGCGTCGGCCGCCACGTCCCCGCCGGCAAGCGAGCCTGTGTGGGAGGAGGCCGCGCGTCGTCCGGCCGTCCCCCGTCCACTCTTCACCGCGATGACCGGCTTGTTCTGGGCGACCCGTCGGGCGATGCGCGTGAAGCGACGCGGGTTGCCGAAGCTCTCGAGGTAGAGCAGCACGATGTCGGTGTCGTCGTCGTTCTCCCAGTATTCGAGCAGGTCGTTGGCCGACACATCGGCCTTGTTGCCCACCGACACGAAGGAGGACACGCCGATGCCGAGCCGCTGGCTGTGGTCCAGGATGGCCACGCCGAGGGCCCCGCTCTGGGAGAGGAAGCCGACGCGTCCGTGGGTGGGCCAGGTGGGGGCGAAGGTGGCGTTGAGCTGCACGTCGGGAGACGCGTTGATGAGGCCGAGGCAGTTGGGGCCCACCAGGCGCATGCCCGCGCCACGCACGATGTCCAGCAGCTCCGCTTCCCGGGTCGCCCCGTCGCCCCCGAGCTCCCGAAAGCCCGCCGTGATGACCACCATCGCCTTCACGCCCGTCGCTGCACATTGGCGCGCGACCTCGACCACCTTTTCGGCCGGCACCACCACCACCGCCAGCTCCACCGGCTCCGGAAGTGCCTCGATCGACGGCCAGGCCCGCACACCCGCCACCGCATGGGCCGTGGGATGCACCGGGTAGACCACGCCTGAAAAGCCGCAGCGTACGAGGTTCTTGAAGATCTCGTGGCCGATGGAGCCCGCGCGTCGGCTGGCGCCCACAACGGCCACCGAGCGGGGGGAGAACAAGGGGCGCAGCGAGTGCGGCATGGTCGACCTCCGGGGGGGCGGGCGCCTATCGTGGAAGCCTGCGACGGCCGTGTGACCTCCGGGGAGCCGGATCAGCTTCTGGCGATGAACGTGGCGGATCAGACATTTTTTGAGGGGATTCGGGACAGGTCGCGTTCCCCAGGCCAGACGCTGCGGCCGCCACATGTCGTGTTCGGCGGGCGTCGACAGGCGGTCCACTGCCGGACGGCCACTGGTCCCTCCTTGGAGTCCCCCCCATGTCGCTTCGCCGACTCTCCTTCGCTCTTGTCGCCATTCCCGCCTTCGCCTGCGGGTCCGAGCCCGCCCCTGCGTCCCCCGAGCCGAGCGCCGCAAAGCCCGCCCCAGCCGCGCCCACACCCGCGCCCAAGCCCGCCTGGAGCGGCGCCGGAACCCAGTCCTCGCCGTATGTCGCCACCTGCAGCAACTCCGGCAAGGACCTCGAAGGTGCCGTCGGGGACAGCTTCTTCGTGGAGTGTCCGAGCGGATGCACGTCGGGCGGCGTCTGGGGCTCCGGTCCCTACACCCGCGACTCCCGCATCTGCCCGGCGGCCGTCCACGCCGGCGCTGTCCCGTCCACCGGTGGCCTCGTGGTGGCGTCCATCGACCCCGGCCAGTCCGACTACCCGTCCACCGAAGCCAACGGAATCACGTCGAGCAAGTGGAGCAGCTACGACACGAGCCTGGGCGTGGCTGCCCCCAAGACGACGTCCACCCGGGCAGGCACGACCAAGAAGACCCGCACGGCGCCCAAACACAAGGGACGCAAGCGCGGACGGTAGGCGAGCCATTCCAGACGCGGCCCCTCGCCGCCACCGCATTAGGGACGGGCACCGCCTGCGAGGTTCCTGTGCGCATCGTCCGTCCCGTCGTTCAGACCGTGTCCGACGTCACCGGCCGGGTGCGCGACCTCAACCGCCTCCAGGAGGTCGCCCGGGTGCTCGCCGGCCACGGTCTCGGCATGCTGGTCGCCGGCACCGACATCCCCGGCATGCGCAACGTGGGCCGCACCTTTGCGTCCACGCCCGAGCGCATGAAGCGCGCCATCGAGCAGCTCGGCCCCACCTACGTCAAGCTCGGCCAGGTGCTCTCCACCCGACCCGACATCCTTCCCCCGGCCTACATCGCCGCACTCCAGGAGCTGCAGGACGACGTCGACCCTCTGCCCTGGGAGGCCATCGAAAAGCAGCTCGACAAGGAGCTCGGCGAAGACTGGAAGGAGCGCCTCGCCTGGTTCGACGACACCCCGCTCGCCACGGCCTCCATCGCCCAGGTTCACCGCGCGCGCCTGGATGACGGCCAGGAGGTCGTTCTCAAGGTTCAGAGGCCGGGCATCGGTCCCAAGATCAGGTCCGACCTCAACATCCTGCAGGTGCTGGCCAGGCGCGCCCTCGTCGAGTACCCCGAGGCCAAGGCCTTCGACCCACTGGGCGTTCTCGCCGAGTTCGAAGACTCCATCCTCGCCGAGCTGGAGTTCCAACAGGAAATCAAGAACATGGAGCGGGTGGCGGCGAACTTCGAAGACACCGACTTCGTGCGCATTCCCACGGTCTACCAGGAGCTGTCCTCCCGCCGTGTGCTGTGCATGGAGTTCCTGGCGGGGGTGAAGATTCGCGACGCCCGTGAAGCCGGCCTCGACATGGAGCTCATCGGCCAGCGCTACCTCACCATCGCCTACGACATGCTGTTTCAGCACGGCCTCTTCCACGGCGACCTGCACCCCGGCAACGTGGTGGTGCTTCCCGGCGAGGTGCTCGGCCTGCTCGACTTCGGCATGGTCGGCCGGATGACCCCGGAGATGCGAAACAACGTCATCTCCATCATCTTCGCGCTGCAGCGGGGCGACTACCGCACCATCGCGCGGCTGTTCTACGACATCGCCATCAAGGAGGACCGGGTCGACTTCCAGGCGGTCGAGACGGCAACGATAGGCATCATGGAGAAGCACTGGACCGGCAACTCCGTGAAGGACATGCAGCTGGGGCCTTTTGTCGTCGACCTCGCGGCCGCCGCCGCCCGTCATGGCGCCCGCGTTCCCCGCGCCTACACGATGTTCTTCAAGGCCATCCTCACGAGCGAGGGCCTGTCCAAGACGCTCATCGACGAGATCGACCCCATCGCGGCCGCGGAGCCCTACATCAAGGCCCACCTGCGCGACACCTTCAGCGAAGACCGCCTCAAGCAGGACCTCTTCTACCACTTCGTGACCCTGTCCTCGCTCGGACGGCGGCTGCCTACGGTGGCCTCCCAGCTCCTCGACGATGTGGAGCGCCAACAGATCCGTTTTGATGTGCGCGACCCCGAGCGGCACATCATGCTGCGGCGCCACGACTCGATGGTGAACCGGCTGGTGGTGGGTGGTCTCACCGCCATCGCCTTCGCCTGTGGCACGGCCCTCATCGCCGGCAGCACGCTCACTCTGGGCCAGCTCGTGGTCGGCGTGCTGTTCTACCTGGCCGGCGGCGTGCTGTTTGCGCTCACCGCCGCGATGGTCGTGCGGAGTCGGATGTGAGGGCCCTTGTGTTGGGTGGACTGGCGGGCTGCTCGTTCGCCGTCCCATTGGAGGACGTGTCCACGAAGGACTCGGGCGGGGCGCAGATCACGGTCGACGACAGCACCGACGACCTCGAGGTGCCCGAGTACGACCTTCCCGAGCCGGAGTGCGGCATCTCCGGCTTCGTCTTGTTGCCCGTCGACGGCACGGCCGACGCCTACTACCGCGACCCTCTGCGCATCCGGTTGACCGACCCCGACCCTTCGGCCCGCTTCCTCCTGCGCACCGCCGACGGCGAGACCCTCGACGGCACCACCGCCCCCCGGTGGGACGACGACGCCACCATCGAGTTCCACCCCACCGAGCCCTTGCAGCCACTGTCCGAGTACCGCGTGACCGTGGGCTATTGCAACGACGCCGAGACCCTGTCCTGGTCCTTCTACACCAGTGCCGCCGGCACCCCTCTCACCGTCGAGCTGACCGACCGTGTCTACCAGCTCGACCTCGAAAACGCCCGCTGGCTGCGCCCCGAAGGCATCGGAGGACTGGTCCCGCTGGTGTCTGAGAATGACGTGCTGGTGGGCATATCCGGCGTTGAAGGCGGCGCGGTCCAGGCCTCGGTCGCCCCCGGACTCGACGGCACCCAGGACCTCTGCGGCACCACCAGCCCCCTTCCTGCAGCCGCCCTCGACGGCGCCCACCTCGCCATGCCCGAAGGCACCGTGGTGCTGTCCATCTCGGGCAGCATCGTGGTGCTCTACAGCGGCTCGGTCACCGGTGACTTTCTGGCCGACGGCAGCGCGTTCGTCGGCGGCCGGCTCGCAGGCACGGTCGATCTTCGACAGCTCGAAGGCGTCGTGTCCTTCGGGGTCGGGGGCAGCACGCCCGAGGAGATGTGCGCCTTCATCGAGACCTACGGGTCGAGCTGCCGGGCCTGCTCCGATGGCGTGGAGGTCTGCTACGACATCGAGGTGGAGGGCATCACAGCCAATGAGGTGGCCGGGCCGCTGTCCTGCGTGGCCCTCGACGACTGCCACCTCGACTGTCCCACCGCCACCTGCGAAGACCCGGCGGCGGCGGAGTGCTCAGGCTGAGGCTTCCTTGCGCTCGGCGAGAACGGCCACCAGCACGGCGCGCACGGCTGTGTTGTCGAGTCCGCGGAGGTGGTGGAGCAGGTCGGAGGCGCAGTACTGCAGGCCGATGCGGGTGAGGTCGGGCAGCGCGAGGGGGGCCTCGATGTCCCCGCGGTAGAGGTGGCGGAGCAGGGTGCGCAGGGCGTCGGTCTTCACGGGCACGAGGCCCTGGCCCATGGCGAAGGGATTGCGGGGCATGGTGGACTCGGAGGGTGCGGGGGGACGGGCGCCTATCGCGGTGGGGACGGGCTGCGTGGTCTCGAGGTCCAGCCGACGCCATGGGGGGACCCCCTCCAACGACGAAGCACGGGACTCCATGACCCACTCCGGCAACCTGAGGGTAGACTCGCCGCAGGCCTGGAGGTGGGGTGGACCGACCCTGGAGACGACCGAACTGGCAGCAGTGGCGCTGGCGGGCCGTGGTGCTCGGCGTGGTGGCCAGCATGTTGCATGTGGCGGTGGGCAACTTCTTCTCGATGTCCTACCGGGCCATCGGCGCCGAGGTGCCGATGAACGTCGACGGCCTGAAGACGGCCAGTCTCGCCTACGACGCCGCCTTCGACACCCTGGTGGAGGTGCCGGTCTTCCCGCGCCCGTTCTCGGAGCTCGACCGATCCAGGCATCCGGTGGTCCTGGAAGGCCAGCTCGGCACCCTCGGTTGGTCGCCCGATGGCGAGGTGCGCGGTGCCTATCGGGTGCTGGTGCGCGAAGACGGCAAGGACTTCCTGGTGGTGGGCGCCATGGACCTCGACGCCGACGGTCGTCCCGCTGTCTACTCCGCCAGCAAGACCTTCAACGCCATCCGCCTGGCCCCCAACGATGTCTACTGAGCGTCCCCATCCGGCCCTGGGTTGCGGGAGCGTGCTCTTGGCCTTTGTTGCTGGAATTGGCCTGCACAGGGCCGTTCTCGCGGGCATGGATGCTTGGGAACGGCACCAGCAGCGCCTGTACTGGGAGGCGGCGACCCACTGTCCGGAGGGGGCGGTCGGCCAGCCGCCCGAGGTGTGCGCTGCGCTGACCGACTATGCGCAGCAGACCGGCGTGGCCTTCGTGTGTGCGGAGTCGGACGCCATGTGCCGAGCGGGGTGGGAGCGGTTTCCGAAGCGCTGGCCCTGATCCACCGGGTGTCTGCGGCTGCACGGCCTGCATGTGGCCGCACATCCCCAAGCCTCACTCCGGTTCCCAATCCAGCTGTCCAGCCGCGACGACTGAACCTCCGCCTCAGTCGATGGGATCCCCCTCGATGTCCACCGGCCCCTCGTCCTCGTCCTCCACGTCGGACAGATCGAGCTCGCCGAGTCGCGGGGCCCGAAAGGTGCTCTCGATGCGCAGCTCTTGGGCCAAGGTCACGCCGCCGATGCTGCAGCCTGCATCGAAAGCGGTCATCAGCACGCCGTTCTTGATGACAGAGGCGTCGTCGTTGAACTCGCCGTAGAGCGAGCGGGTGATGGCGTTGTCGCAGCCGGTGTCGGAGATGTTGTGCTTGCCCAGGAAGGCCTCGAAGGTGCCCTCGTCGTAGAGGCCGCCGAGGCGGGTGCCCACATGGGGGAGGGCGGCGTCCATGTGGACGATGTTGAGGATGCCCACGTCGAAGCCGTAGGGCATCTCGACGGCCAGCTTCGTCCATTGGGCGTCGGGGTGGCAGGTGACGAGACCGGCGCCGCACAGGCTGTCGACATCGAGGGTCTGGCCGTCGATGTCCACCATGGCACCGGTGCCCGGGTCGACCTCCTCCAGCAGGGCGTCGTTGTAGTAGATCTGCAGCTTCGCGCCGTGGTTGACCTCGAAGTTGCCCTCGACATCCACATCGTCGCCCTTGAAGATGCCCCCTTCGCCGCCGGTGTCGAGACAGCCGACGAGGAGCGCGGGAACGAGCAAGCTGAGGACGGTGGGGGTGCGGGTCATGGGACGTTCTCCTGGGCCTGCCTCTCGGCGGGGTGCGTGGGCCGCGTGCTGCCCCGACGACAGGCGTTCACCATCATTCGACGGGATCTCGGCGGCATGTGCGCCAGCACACCGTGCGGTTAGCGCCTCTGCGGCCTCGGAGGTCCTGCGGTGACACAGACAGATGCCGATGTGTTGGTGCTCGGTGGTGGACACGCCGGGGCAGAGGCGGCTGCGGCGGCGGCCCGCCTCGGGTGCGCTGTGGTGTTGGTCACCTTGCGGGCCGACCACATCGGACGCCTGAGCTGCAACCCGGCGGTGGGGGGCCTCGCGAAGGGCTGCCTCGTCCGGGAAGTCGATGCCATGGGCGGTCTCATGGCCCGGGTGGCCGACCGCTCCACCCTGCAGTTTCGTCGGCTGAACACGCGCAAGGGCCTGGCGGTGCAAGCGAGCCGGGCCCAGGTCGACATCCACCGCTACCCCAAGGCGCTCCAGGCGGAGCTCGCAGCCTTCCCCAACCTGACTGTGGTGCAGGGGGAGGCGACCGGGATTCTGGTCGACGGCGGGCGGTGTGTGGGCCTCCAGCTGGCCGACGGACGCGAATTGCGCGCGCTTGCGACCGTGCTCACCACGGGCACCTTCCTGGGCGGCGTGCTCCACCGCGGCCGCACTCAGGAGCCGGGTGGACGGGTCGGCGAGCGGGTGTCCGGCGCCTTGTCGCAGAGCCTGTCGGCCCACGGGGTGCGCCTGGGTCGCCTGAAGACGGGCACTCCGCCGCGGGTCGACGTGAACAGCCTCGACCTCGACCAGCTCACTGTGCAGGCCGAGACCGTGCCCCCCGGCACGGCGGGCTTCAGCTTCGGACCCCGGGGGCCGGCGCTGCCCCAGCACGACTGCTGGATCACCTACACCACGCCGGTCACCCACCAGCTCATTCGCGATGCCCTGGGCGACTCTCCGCTGTTCTCCGGCGCCATCACGGGCCGGGGGCCCCGCTATTGCCCCTCGGTGGAGGACAAGGTCACGCGCTTTCCCGAGCGGGAGCGCCACCAGCTCTTTCTGGAGCCCGAGGGCATCGACACACCGCGGGTCTACCTCAACGGCCTGTCCACCAGCCTGCCTCCAGATGTTCAGAATGCTGTGGTACACAGCATTCCCGGCCTCCAGCGCGCCCGCATCCTCCAGCCCGGCTACGCGGTCGAGTATGACTTCGCCGACCCCCGCGACCTCGGCCCCGACCTTCAGCACAGCCGGCTTCCCGGACTGTTTCTCGCCGGCCAGATCAACGGCACCACCGGCTACGAGGAAGCCGCCGCCCAGGGCCTCATCGCCGGCGCCTCCGCCGCGCTGGGCAAGCCGGTGATTGTGGGTCGAGATGAGGGCTACATCGGTGTTCTCATCGACGACCTCATCACCCGAGGGGTGGGCGGCGAGCCCTACCGCATGTTCTCCAGCCGGGCCGAACACCGCCTGCTGCTGCGCGAGGACAACGCCGACCGCCGCCTGTCCGCCAAGGCCCGTGCGCTCGGTCTGCTCGGCGACCACGCATGGACCCGCTTTCAGGACAAGCTCGCCCACATCGCGCTTGCGGATGCCTGGTGCAGAAGCCGCACCTTCAAGCCCGACGCCGCCACCCGCGCCCAGATGACGGCCCTCGGCGTGTCCGTGCCCAAGAACAAGGTCACCGCCGCGGGCCTGCTGTTGCGCCCCGAGATGAGCTGGGCGCGCCTGGGCCAGCTGGCCGCCGACCGACCGCAGGTGGCCGCGGATGTGGCCGAGCAGGTGTGTACCGACATCAAATACGCCGCCTACCTCGACCGTGCCCGGGCCCGGGCCGACCGCACCCGACAGATGGCCGAGGTGGCCATTCCCGACGACTTCGAGTTCGCGCGCCCCGGCGTGTCCCACGAGGTGGCCGAGAAGCTGGCGGCGGCCCGTCCATCCACCCTCGCTGCCGCCGCGCGCATTCCGGGCGTCACGCCCGCCGCCATCGACCTGCTGGCCCTCGTGCTCGCCCGCCGCACCCCGTCCTCCGGAGTCCCCCGTGTCTGAAGCGGCCCTCGATCCATCCCTTCGCGCCCCCGCCGACGCCGCCCGTCTTGAACGCGTAAATGGCGTCCATATGCGTCTTCTGGACAAGTGGCGCAAGGCCATGGACCTCATCGGACCGGGCCCCGCAGCACCCCACTTCCAAGATTGCGAAGGCGCCGTCAAAGGACTCGATGCGGTGGGTCCCTGGGCCGACCTCGGCTCGGGTGCGGGCTTTCCCGGCATCGCTCTGGCCGGCGCCTATCCGGGGGCCCAGGTCGACCTCGTGGAGAGCCGCCGCAAGCGCGCCATCTTTCTCGACAAGGTGGTGGCAGAGGCCGGTCTCGTCAACGCCACGGTACACAACGTGCGCTCGGAGACCCTCGCCTCGGGCAGCTACGTGGGCATCATCAGCCGGGCCTACAAGCCGCCCCGAAAGGTGCTCGCGGACGCCTCCCGCCTGCTCGTTCCGGGGGGCCGCGTGGTGCTCCTGCTCGGTGGACAGGCCGACATCGACACGCCGCTGGGCTGGGTGGAGGTGAACCGACAGCGCTACGCCGTGGGCGACGGCATGCGGTTGCGCCTGGTGTTCCAGCGAGAGGGCTGAGCCCGCGAGGCGTGCCGACGGCTTCGGTTATGCCCGCGCTGGAGGTCGTCCTTCGAGATGCAGTTTTCGCTCACCGGGCCACTGACCGACGTCGACTCCGCCTGGGCCTTGCTCGGCGACACCGAGCTGCTTGCCCGGCTCGCGGGCAGCCCGTCGGTCGAGATGCAGATCCAGCCCGACCCCCACGACTACCCCGAGGTGCGTGGGCGCTTCATCGGCCCCTCGGTGATTCGCCACGACTTTGTGGAGCCCGACTCGCGCTGGGTCCACCACCGCTGGTTCGAGCAGGTGCGGGTCATCCAGGGTCCCTTCATGCGCAAGATGCGCTACCGGGCGTCGCTTTCGCATGAACAGGGTGGGGTGGTCCCCCACATCGACTTCTCGGTCGACTTCGCCCACCTGCCGGCGACCCTGTTTGGCGGCAGCTTCGTGCGCACCACCGAGCGGGCCTGGAAGCAGGCGCTGTCCTTGCTGCCTCAACCTGGAGCGGTGTCCCAGAGTGCCCGTCTGCGCAGCATTCCGGGCGTTGTGAGCCGCGCGATGGGGGCCTGGCGGGCGCGGGAGGGGGTCCCGGAGGCTCTGGTGGACCGGGTGGAGGGCCTGCTGCAGACCGCCCGGGCGCCCGACCTCAACCGGCTGCGTCCCTTCGCGCTGGCGGACCGCTGGGGACTCGACCGAGAAGATGTGCTGGTGGCCTTTCTCGAGGGTGTGATGGCCGGAGCCCTGGAGCTCGTGTGGGTGAGCCGCTGCCCGCGCTGCATGGCGAGTGTGGCCCAGGCCGACTCCTTGTCCGACCTCGCCGACCACGCCGACTGTGTGTCCTGCCGCATCGGCTTCTCGCCCTCTCTCGACGACGATGTGGAGGTCGTCTTCGCGGCCCACCCCGCCATCCGTCCGCCTCCCGGAGAGGCATTCTGCACGCTGTACCCGGTCGACCGACCAGAGGTGAGGGCCATGCTCACGGTGGCTCCCGGCGATTCTGAGACCGTGCGCGTCCCCCTCACGCCGGGCACCTGGCGACTGGGCAGTGGGGGAGACCGGCCCGACCAGCTCCTCACCGTGGGGAAGTCTGGCGCCAGCGCCCATGCGTGGGCCCCCGATGCGCCGTCCACCGCTCTGTTGAAGGCCGGCGAAGTGGAGCTTCAGCTCGTCAATCCCACCGACGGACGCCTTCGCCTGCAGCTCGCCGGTCATCCCGACCGGGACCGTGCGGTGTCTGCCGCCCGGCTGGCCATCTTCCCCGGCTACCGCGAGCGCTTCGGTCCCCAGGCACTGGCCCCGGATGTGCGCCTCAGCGTGCGCTCGGTGGCCGTGCTGTTCACCGATCTGTCCGGCTCGGCTGCGCTCTACGACGCCCATGGCGACGGCGCGGCCTTTGCGCTCGTACACGCCCACTTCCGCATCCTCGACGAGGTGGTGGCCGAGGCGGGCGGCACTCGGGTCAAGACCATCGGCGATGCCCTGATGGCGGCCTTTTCCGACCCCCTCGACGCCGTCCGCGCGGGTCTCGAGATGCAGCGCCGCTTCGGCGAGTGGGCCGCCACCCTCGACCTTCAGCAACCACCGGGCCTCAAGGTGGGCATCCACTGGGGACCCGCGATGGCCGTACACACCGACCAGGCTGGCCTCGACTGGTTCGGTGGCACCGTGAACCTCGCGGCCCGCTGCGAAGGCCAGGCGAAGGCGGGGCAGGTCATCTGGACCGACGCCGTTCACCGCTGTCCCGGCCTCGTGGACATGTTGGCCGAGGACGGCGTGCGGTTCGAACGCTACGATGCCCGGGTCAAGGGCATCTCGGCTGCGGTGGGCATGGTGCGCGCGGTGGTGTGAGCGCACCCCCAGGTGCGGTACACTCGGCAGACTGGAGGAGCGGGCATGGACACCGGGGTTGCGACCGCGCCTGCGGACCGCGGTGGAGGTGCCGTCGCCGACGCTGGTGGGATGGCTCCCCAGGCGCGCGCCGACCCCCTCCAGGACCCCCTCCAGGACCGGCTCACGCAACATGCCAGCCCCGTCGTCCAGCGGGTCGAGGCGTCTGGCGACTGGCGCTATGCGGGCGTCGACACCAGCGATGCGCTGCCCGCATTCCGCGTGGCCAGCGCCGCGGCGGCCGAGCCGGTGGTCAAGCAGGCGAAGTGGGCCGACAATGCGTATGTCGTGCAGGTGCCCACCCCTGGCGGAGCAAAGAACAAGGCCGCTGCCGCCTTGGCCAACCAGTACGCCGCGGAGGCCTTCAGCGACGCGGCGCAAGCCAAGCACCGGATGGCCCTCACCGTCGCTGTCAACACCTTCGAGTCGGCTGGTGAGGTCGCGGGGGGCGCAGCGGACCGCCTGAACGCGCTCGTCCAGGGGGTGGCAGGCATGTCCACCGTCCGGGTGGGCACCGAGGCCTTCACCTGGAATGCCCGCTTCGAGAGGCGTGCGGGCCCCCTGCAGCCCTACCAGGCCAAGACCCTGGCCGAGGCCCGGCAGGCTGCCGCAGATGATGAAACCGAGCGCGGCCACATCCTGGCCATCGAGCAGCACGCGAAGTCCCAGGCCACCACCGCTGGCGTGGCCACGATGGGGCGCAACCTGGCGATGGCCTCCGGCTACAGCAGCCGGTTCGTGTCCGACCTCAAGGCCGCCTTCAGCAATGTCTACGTGCAGCTCGGCGACGCAGACGCGGTGAGCCTGAAGGCCGCCTCGGGTCCCGACGAGACCAAGGCCACGCCACTCTTCGATCGCTTCGACAAGGTCATCGGCAAGGACGCCGCCAACCGCCAGGTGGTGAGCGGAGGCTACCTGTTCCACCCCGAAGACGAGGCGGCGGGACAGACGGGCCTGGCTCGCTACAACCCCATGAAGGGCGATCCGGACATCGACGATGCCGCCCCGCACCAGGCCGGCCAGACCGGGGCGCCGGGCCTCGCCAAGCGCGACACCATGCGGGCCAACGTGCTCGACCAGACCCTACGGGAGACGGTGGACCAGAACTCCAGCCAGCGGCCCTACTACCCCGAGCCCAACACGCTGGTGCGCTCAGACCTCCTCTACAACGGCGCCGCAGCCTACGCGCCGCGAAGCCAGACCCCTTTCGGCAATGCCGGCGCGGAGTGGCCGCGGCTCCAGGCCACCCTGTCCGCCAACACCCCCGGCTTCACGCAGCTCGATCCGGCCAAGCAGACCTTCGACACCCGGGCCACCCTGTACACCGATGCGGGGCGATGGCAGCAGAAGATGGCCGCCGCCCCCGCCAACAAGCGCATCGCTGCAGCCTTCCACGCCAGCGCGTCGCCCCAGTCGCACGCCGACCTGAGCACCATCACGAGGCAGGTGCGGTCGGAAGGCGGCTTTCAGGCGAATGGTCCGGGCAACAACCAGACGGCCAAGAACCGGGCCAAGGACCTCCTCAACCTCTTCCTGCCCCAGCAGCTCTTCAAGCTCGCCGGTGGGCAGGCGGCAAACTGGCAGACGGATGCCGAGGTGAGCAGCACTCTGAAGACACGGTCCGAGGGCACCACCCCGCTGGCCGCCTGGCGCGACCTGCTCGACAAGCTCCCGGCCTACCTGGAGTGGGCCGCGACCCAGGACCCCAGCGGCTGGGGGGAGGCCACCATCCGGGCGCAGTTCGACGACAACGACGAGCTGGAGTGGCTTCAGGCGGAGAACATCGCGTTCTTGCAGTCCGACGCGGGCCGCGACATCCGCACCGCCATTGCACGCGCAGCGAGGGCCTACAAGGGGCTGACCGTGGGGCCCCACGCCCGCATGAGCGCGGCGGGTGGAAAGCGCTTTGCCGGCCTTGCCCAGGCCATCGGAAAGACCACCGGAACCTTCCTCGACCAGGCCGTGCCGGCCCCCGCCTGAGCCCTCAGGTGCGGAAGCGGGCGCGCAAGCCAGCGGGCAAGGCGCTGAGGTCGAGGGGCGTTGTGGTGTGGAGAACACTCTCCAGGCGGCTGCACCGGGCGAGGCCCGTGGGGTCGACCGCATCCCCACAGCGACAGATGCTCAGGTGGGTGAGGCGCGGCAGCCTAGCCAATGCAGACAGGTCGGTCAGCGGGTTGTCGGACAGGTCGAGGGTGCGGAGTGCCGGTGCTCCTGCGAGGGCCTCGAGGGGGGGCCGGACGTGGCGCAGGTCGAGGCTGTCGAGGTGCGGCAGGCGGGCAAGGGCGGGGAGGTTGTCGATGGTGGCCGCGGCCAACACCAGCCGACGGAGCGAGGGGACCTGTCGCAATTCGGCGGCGTCCACCGTGTTCGCGGTGAGGTCGAGGGAGGTGAGCGCCGGGAAGCTGTCGAGGTCGTCGCCAGACCAGAGCCTGCGCGGCGACACCGTCACCGTGCGGACGTGGTCGAGCGGAATGCCTTCCAGTAGGTCGTTCTCGTCGATCTGTAGCGCGCGCAGGAGCGGCCACCAGAGCGGCAGCGGGGCACCGAGCTGGATCCGCGCCCAGGTGTCGGGGCTGGGCGCCCGCACGGTGGGCGGGTCGGCGAAGCGGTCGAGCAGCTGGGCGACTCGGGGCAGGTCAGCGGCATCGGTGAGGTGCGCACAAACGCCACGCCACCGTGCGAGTGGGTCGGGCACTCGCAGCGCGTCTTGGAGTGCCTTGGGGAGCGTCATTCGGACCCTGAGGGCGTGGGCCTGGGGAGTGCGTGGGCCCGAGGATGGCTGCTCCGACGCGCCGCCGGTCGGTGTGGGCGGCCCTCAGAAGTGCCAGTACAGCCGGAAGTAGGGCATCGGCAGCACGTCCCACACCATGGGAGGGTCCTGGTCGTATTCGAGGGCCAGCGCCTCGAGGTCGCGCAGCAGCTCCACATTTGCGTTGGTGGGGGCCACACCGGCGATGATGCGGATCTTCTCGTAGGCGCGCACGTAGGCGATGCCGCTGCTGAAGACGAAGGGCGGCACGTACTCGTCGTCGGGCGTGACCTGGTACATCAGGTAGGGCGAGAACCAGACCCGCAGCATCTGCACGTCGCTGAAGGCCCAGTCGTAGCCGATGTGCAGGGGTAGAGAGGTGATCTTCGTGGAGAGGTCGAGCTCGGGCGGGTCGGGGAAGCTGGGGTCGGAGCTCTTGGGCGAGATGACGCCTTCGATGGTCTGCGTGCTGAAGGCCACGCCCGCGTTGAGGCGGCTGCCGGTCTGCTCGCCGTAGGAGTAGATCAGGTTGGCCGACACCGAGTGGGTCTCGAAGGCGTAGTTGACCAGGCTGTCGACTTCGATGCTGACCGCGTGCTTGTCGGCGGCGTAGGGCGTGAAGCCGATGTTGAGGTTGGGACCCGCGACCCACTCGAGGCCGTTGGTGCCTGCCTGGAACCAGTCGGTGACGCCGTAGCGGTAGCGGCCGAAGACGGAGACGAGGTGCTTGCCCCCCTCCATGGTGCGGCCGGTGACCTCGAGCTCGTTGGCGGTGATGGGCGTGCCATCGGGCGGGTCGTCGTCGATGACATCCTGGGCCAGGGCGAGACCGGGCAGCAGGCTCACAGCAGCGGCGGCCACGAGGGTGCGGGGGAGGAAGGTCACAACAGGCTCCAGCAGTCGGATGCGCGGAGGCTTCCCGTGTGGGGGGGCCGACCCCACGGTGCCACCTTCGACAACGAAGCGACACCCCGCGCAGTCACAGGACTATTCCGACACCGGCTATCCCGCGACTCCGCGACAGTCCTGCGGCGTGGATGACGCCCATCACTGCGACAGGCTGCCCTTCAGGCGCTTGTTCCACGCGCTGCATTCCCGGGCGTCGGCCCGCTCCATCTGGGGACAGGTGCGGTCGAGCAGGGCCACCGCATCCGACGTGCGCCCGGCGGCCACCAGGGCCTTGGCCAGCCTGGTGCGGGAAATCGGACTCGCATCGTCTGTGGCAGCCGTCAGCGCGGCGTCGAGGTCGCCCTGGCCGGTGTGGAGTCCCACGGCGAGGGTGGCGATGTCCCGTCGGTCGGCGTCGGTTGCGGGCTTCACGAGGCGGAGCATCTTGAGCGCGGTGGGCACCTGGCCGGCATCCCGCATCAGCCGCACATGCGCGATCATCGCGCCAGGCGGGAGGGTGCCCGCGGCCTGCCGACCGAGTGTCTTGAGGTGGCGGGTGGCGGGTCCGACCTGGCCGGCTGCGACGGCGCACCGCCAGGCCAGCTCGTGGAGGGAGCGGATGGCATCGGTGTCTTCTGGATCGGCCTCTGCGAGGGCGTTTTCGGCCTCGTGTGCGCAGGCGGCCGGCTGACCTGCGTTGAGCCAGGAGGAGGCGCGGTTGTGTCGGGTGACGGTCTGCACGCGCCGGCCGATGGCGGCTCTGGCCAAGGGGGTGGCGTTGTCGGGGTCGAGGGCGACCATCTCGGTGGCGGCCACCCGCAGTGCGGCGTGCTCATCGGTGGACGCGAGGGCGGCGTCGAGCTGCTTCCAGGCTTCGGGGAGCTGTCCCGAAGCGCCCATCACCACCACCTCTCCCCGCAGCACCTGGGGGTGTTCGGAGCCGCCGGCCCTGCGCGCCTGTGCAAGCCAGGTCCGGGCCCTGTCCGTGTCTTTGCGCCGGGCGGCGAGGATGGCCCCCACCACGAGGGCCTCCACCTCCTGGGCGGAAGGGTCGAGGCTGGCCACGAGGTCGTCCCAGGCCATCTGCAGGCGACCCAGCCGGTAGCGGCAGACGCCCCGGGCTCGCCGGGCCTGCATGTCGGCGGCATCGGCCTTCACTGCGGCGTCGAGTGCGTCGATCTCGCCGGCACACGGGGCGGCATCGGAGGTGAGGTCCTCCAGGATGCGGGCGACGTCATCGTTCGCCTGCATGGGCTGATGGAGGAGGGCGACGAAGGAGGCGAGGACGAGCGACTGCATGGGCGCAGGGTAGCAGCGCAGGCGGGCATGGGGGTGTCTGGTCCGGGGCGGCTGGATTTGCGGATATGCGGCCCGCGCCCGAGGCCTGCGCGTTCGCCCCATCGAGGACCGTCCCCTGAACGAGACCTGGACCTACACCCCACCGCCCGGGGACCTGCCCGTCGTCCACCAGGACCGCGACCTGTTCGTGGTGGACAAGCCCTCGGGGCTGCTGAGTGTGCCGGGCCGCGACCCCGCGCACCACGACAGCGCCCATGCCCGCGCCGAGACGCAGGCCGACCGACGCTTGTTTCCGGTCCACCGCCTCGACATGGACACCTCGGGCCTCCTGGTCTTCGCCACCCGCCGCAAGGCCGAGCGCGAGCTGTTCCGGCAGTTTCGCGAGCGTCTGGTTGCAAAGAGATACCTCGCATGGGTGGCGGGCGAGGTGCCCCAGGATGACGGTCTCATCGACCTTCCGCTCACCCGACACAAAGGGCGTCCACGGTCCTTCGTGGATCTGGAGGGAGGACGTCCGGCCCGCACCCGCTTCAGCGTGCTTGCCCGCAGCCGCGGTGCCACCTGCCTGTCCCTCCACCCCGAGACCGGACGCAGCCACCAGCTCCGGGTCCACCTGCTGAGCCTCGGCCACCCCATCCTCGGCGACCGCTTCTATGCTCCCGCCGACATCATCTCCCGGTCCGACCGCCTGTTGCTGCATGCCGAGACCCTCCGTCTGCTGCATCCCTGGTCGGGCCAGCCGCTCGAGCTGCGGGCCCCATCCCCCTTCTGTCTCACGGAGTCTCCATGACCGTCGCCGACCTCGCCGCCCGGCAGCTGGCCGCCTACAACGCCCACGACCTCGACGCCTTTGTGGCCTGCTACCACCCCGAGGTGCAGGTGTGGATGGACGGAGACGTCGACGTGGAGGGCATCGAGGCCTTCCGCCTCCGCTACGCGGCCATGTTCGCCCGCGGCGGCTTCGGCGCGTCGGTGCCCGAGCGCATCGTCCACAGCACCCACTGCGTCGACCTGGAGCACTGGTGGCGGCTGGATGCAGAGACCGGCGAGCGGCGACAAGGCACCGTGTTGGTCCACTACACTGAGCGCGACGGGCTTCTCCACACGGTCCGCTTCTTCGACTGAGCTGCCGAGGTCTCCATGCGCCTGCCCATCGCCTGTATCGTCCTGTTGGGCTGCAGTGGCGAAGGCGGCGGCACCAAGTCGCTTCCGGTACACGAGGAGCGCGACGGTCCCGCGGTCTTCGATGCCTGGTGCCCCGCCGATGCCCGTGCCGTGGGCGCCTGGACCGAGTCCACCCTCGCCGCCATGTCTCTGGAGGACAAGGTCGCCCAGATGTCGGGCGTCAACCTCCTCGCCAACGAGGATGGCCGCTACGATGGCGTGGAGCACGCTGCTCTCGACATTCCCGCCTTTCGCATGATGGACGGTCCACGCGGCGCCCACGCAGCCAGTGGAGATGCCACCGCCTTTCCGGTGGGCATGGCGCGTGGTGCCACCTGGGACCCGGCGCTCGAGGCCCGCGTGGGGGCCGCCATCGCCGCCGAGGTGGCCGCCGTCGGCGTGAACGTGCTCCTCGCCCCCACCATCAACGTGCTGCGGCACCCGCGCTGGGGTCGTTCCCAGGAGACCTACGGCGAGGACCCCCACCACCTCGGCGTGATGGGCCTGGCCTTCGTGGAGGGCGCCCAGGGGCTCGCGAACACACCGGTGCTCACCCAGCCCAAGCACTACGCCGTCAACTCCATCGAAGACACCCGCTTCGACGTCGACGTTCGCATCGACGATGCCGCCCTGCACGAGGTCTATCTCCCCCACTTCCGCCGCACGCTCGCGGTCGCCGGCACCGTGATGGGCGCCTACAACCACGTCAACGGTCCGCCCGCCGTGGAGAGCCCCGCCCTGCTCACCGACATCCTGCGCGACCAGTGGCAGTTCCCGGGCCCTGTGGTGTCCGACTGGGTGTTCGCGACCGAGACGACCGAGGGGGCTGCCAACGCTGGCCTCGACATCGAGATGCCCACGCCCCTCGTCTACGGCGATGCGCTGCTGGCGGCCGTGGAGCAGGGACGGGTCGACGAAGCCGTCATCGATGCCGCGGTCACCCGCATCCTGCATGCCAAGCGGTGCTTCGGCCTTGCGATGGGAGAGCCCGTCGTCGACCGCAGCACCCGGCTTTCCGACGCCCACCTCGAGCTCGCCCGTGAGGTGGCCGAGCGCGCCGCCGTGTTGCTCCACAACGACGGGGCCTTTCCCCTCGGGGACGCTGCCAGCGTCGCGGTCACGGGCCGGCTTGCCGACGTCGGCAACATCGGCGACGGTGGCTCCTCCAACGTCTCGGCACCCGACGTGGTGTCGGTGTGGGAGGGGCTGCGTGACTCCGCGGGCGACCGGACGCTCTTTCTGGTCGACGACACCGACTCGTCGGCGATGGCCGCGGCCGATGCGGTGGTGGTGGTGGTGGGCCTCGACGAAGACGACGAAGGGGAGGGCATGATCGCGGCCGGCGACCGGCTCGACCTGCACCTGCGCGACGAAGACCTCACCGCCATCGCCCGCGCTGCCGAGGCCAGCGACCGGGTGTTGGTGGTGCTCGAAGGGGGCGGTGCCATCCTCGTCGACGACTGGATCGACGATGTGGAGGGCATCTTGATGGCCTGGTATCCGGGCGCCCGAGGGGGCGAGGCCGTCGCCCGCCTGGTGTACGGCGAGGTGGCCCCATCCGGGCGCCTGCCGCTCACCGTCCCCCACGCCGAGGCCGACCTGCCCGACTTCGACAACGTGGGCCTGTCGGTCACCTACGACCACTGGCACGGGTATCGACACCTCGACCGCACCGGTGGCTCCGCGCGCTTTCCGTTCGGCTTCGGGCTGTCCACCACCACCTTTGTGTGGGGCGAGGCCGAGGTCTACGACGAGGACATCTCCGACGGCGAGGACTGGCGCATCACCGTGGAGGTGACCAACACAGGCGACCGGGCGGGCATCGAGACGGTCCAGGTCTACGGTGGTCTCACCGAGCCCACGGGCGACCGTCCACCGCGGAAGCTGCTGGCATTCGGCCAGGTGGCGCTGAACCCTGGCGAGTCGGGGCAGGTGGAACTCACGGTGGCGTCGTCGGACCTGCGAATCTACGAAGACGGTGAGTGGCACGCTGTCTTGGGTGACTACACCATGTGGGTTGCCCGCTCGGCGGAGGCCATCGAGTCCGTAGTGGCGGTCTCCGTTCGGTAGTTGAGCAGGTGGGGAACGCTCAACTCCTGGCACCGTGCGCAACGTTTGTTGGGGTGGGTTGACCGGTGGGCTGAGGTGCCCACCTGCGCCCCATGAACCTCTCCGCCTGGCTCCTGCAGCATCCGGCGGCCCACTTCGCGCCGGTGTGGGCGGTCGGGGCCCTGGTGATGGTCCGTGAGTCCGGCTGGAAGCCGCGCTTGTCTGCTCTGGTGCTGTCCCTCGGTGCGGTCGTGTCCGCTGGGGCGGCCGTCGATGTCTACCTGCTCCACGCCCCCTTCGTCGACGTCTACGGCGTCACCTGGCAGGGCGCCTGGAGCCTGCTCATCGCCCTTGTGTTGCTCACCGTGCGCCGACAACATGTGCGCGTGGGCCTCGCCAGCACCCTTCCGCTCGCGGTGCTCGGCTGGCTCGGCGGCGCCCCCCTCATCGCCGGTGTGGTGGTGATGGCCACCGCCATGCTGGAGCCCGGCCAGGCCGCGCGCCTTCCGCTCGGAGCCGGGCTGCTCACCCTCGCAGCGGCCACCTGGATGGAGCAGGCCGACTTCAACCTGTGGTTGTGGCTGTCGAGCGTGGGGCTCGGTGGTGACCTCGGGTCCCTGTTCATCGTGGTCGCGACGGCCCTGGTGGCGATGGTCGGGCATGGCCTGCTGGTGGCCGCTCTCGTGCTCAGAACACGCGGCTCTCGTAGCGCGTCACCCAGTGCAGGAAGGTGGTGAGCAGCTCGCTGGTGAAGGCCCACCGCAGCTTCCACACGGGCGAGTGGGTGGCCGACAGGGGGATGCGGCCCACCCAGTAGTCGGACAAGGCATCGGTGGCGCACTCGGCCAGCACGTCGAGAAAGCGCGCTCCCAGCTCGGCATCACCAAGGGAGGGGTCGCCCGACCAGGTCTGCTGCTCGTAGTACTTGAGCTTGGCCAGCAGAGCCCGCACCAACACAGGCAGGGAGGGCTTGCCTTCGAAGGCGACGCTGGGCTGGCCGTCCTTTTCGCGCTGAATGTGGACCGTGTTGCGGAACAGCTCGCGGTACACCGGGTCCACATGCTCACCCAACAGGTGCAGCATCATCGACGTCTCTACACAGCCGCCGTGGGCGTCCCCGCGCAGGGCTTCACGGTCCGCACCCTCCACGTCGCCCAACACATCGGCCAGGTCGGTGCCGCCGCCGGTGAGGTGGGTCATCATCAGCGCGAAGGTCGATAGCATCCTGGCGTCATAGCGGCGGTTCACGCGCTCGCAGGCCACCTCCACGGGCACGAAGTGACGCGGTCCGCCGTGGAAGCCGCCGATCCACACATGCTTGAAGCCCTGCACCGCAAGACTGCGGCCGAGGTCTTCGAAGACCCGTCGAATCGTCGACTGTCGAAAGGCGATGGAGCCCACATGGGGCAACACATCGGCCGCGACGTAGATGGGTGGCAGCCGCAGAAACTGGATCTCGGGGTGCCGCACGCTCATCTTGCGCATCACCCGCTCGGCCAGTCCCTCCGCCTCGCAGATATCGGTGATGGTGGGCAGGTGGGGGCCGTGTACCTCGATGGGCGAGCTCGACATCATGATGACCGTGTTGTCGCGGTCGAAGCGGTCGATGCGGGCGCCCGGCAGGTGGTGCCAGTCCTGCCAGGGGGGCGTGTCAGCGGTCACGGTGGCTCCGGGGTTGGCTGCAGCTTGCTGCCGCACGGGCTGCTACCCCGATGCTCAGCGGGCGAGGCGACGGGACAGCTGGTCGTCGAACAGCGATGGCGGGTCGAGGGTGGCCGCCTGGCCGATGCCTTCGCGGAAGTCCTCCGGCGCGGTCCCCAGGCTTTCGTAGATGTCGAGAACCTCGGTGACCACCTCGGACAGCTCGGTTCCGATCACGTAGCCGCGGCCGAACTGATGCGAGGTGAGCACGCCGTCGCCCTGCAGGTTCCAGAACACCGACTCGGTGGCGGTGTGGCCGGCACCGGAGGAGTAGCTGAGTCGGTTGACCATCTTCCAGCAGTCGTCGACGGTGGACTGGTCGACGAGAACGGCGATGGCGAGGGCGTGGTGGGTCTCGGAGCAGGCCGTGGTGCCCCGGGGGTCGGTGCTGCTGGTGAAGGCCTCGGCGCCCGCGCTGTGGGTGCGCAGGAACACGAGGTCGCTGGCCCCGAAGTCCCAGTTCTGGATGAGGTTGTGGCGGCCGTTCTCGGCGATGGTGTCGCGCACCAGCACCTGGTTGGAGGTGCGCAGGTCGACGAGGTAGCCGTTGCCGCTCTCGCCACGGTTCTGGGGGTTGGCGAAGTGGCTGTCGGCAATGGTGATGCGCCGGCTGTTTCGCACCAACACACCGCCGGACTGCAGGTGGTGGTGGCCGTCGCCGCCGGGCCCAGCGAAGCTCGCCACGTCCTGGATGAAGCCGTTGTCCACCCCCTCGAAGGCGACAGCGTGTACCTGGTCCTGGGACCACGCGGCCTCCCACTCCGTCGCATCCGACACGCCGACGCCCACGAGGCCGACCTCGGTGAGCAGTCCATCCACCTTCTCGATGCGCAGGCCGTCCCGCGCCTTGAGTGGGTAGGGCAAGGAGACATCGAGGCCAAGCTGCCCCGCAGCCGCGTCGACCTCGGTGAGGGTGCGCCGGAAGAACGGCCGCCAGGACCCCAGCGAGAAGGTCCACAGGCCCTCCATGCCGTGGTCCGCGACGAAGTCCTCGGTGATGTCGATGCCGATCCAGACGGCGTCTCCCACCGCATAGCCCTCGGTGGAAACGACCGATACCACGGTGTCTTCGATGCTTGTGTCGGCCGACAGGACGGTGGGCTGCACGCCGGTGGGCGCGCCCAGAAAGCGCAGGTGGCTGTGTCCCGAGCCCACGTCGTTGGCGGTGAACCACAGCTGGCTGCGGGCGCTGCCGTCGCCTGCGAGCACGGTGTGGGAGCGGTGTACCCGCAGGGCCCCGTCGACCCGGTACAGCCCCTCGGGCAGGTGGACGACGTGGAGGCTGTCGTCGTCGGGGGCGGCGTCGATGGCGGCCTGGATGGCGTCGGTGCTGTCGGACGCTCCGCTGGGGTCCGCGCCATGGTCGACCACGCTGGTGGCGAGGCCGAGATCGAAGGTGGGCAGCGCCTGCTCGCTTGCCCGGTAGCCTGCGTGGGAGAAGTCTCGGAGCTGTCCGTTCTCGGTGGACAGACCCGGCGTCCAGTCCTCGGGGTACAGCGTGCTGCGCCAGCTCGAGGGGGACGCGGAGTCGGACTCCTCTGCAGAGTCGTGGGTGTCGGGACCATCGGCCGACTTGGATGGGGCGCTGGACCCACTGCAGGCCATCGATGCGGCACACAAGGCCAGCAGCAGTCTCGACACGGCGACCTCCGGGCCGGGAGCCTACCGCGGGCGCAATACACCGATGGGTGCCGGCGTGGGGGAGCCTCGGTAGACTGTTGCAGTCGTCACCTCGGAGGACTCCGGAATGCCTCGTCGCCGCGTCGCCCAACAAGCCGTGCTCGTGGCCCTCGCGGGACTCATTCCCGTCCCCTTCATCGACACCTGGCTGCAGAGTCGCCTGCGTGCGGAGCTGGTGGAGCACCTGGGAAGGCACCACGACCGTCCCCTCGAGCCCGGCCATGTGCGCACCTTGTCGGCCGACCGCGGCAACCTGCTGCTCGGGTGTGTGGTGGGCGTGGTGTGGTGGCCCATCAAGAAGCTGTTCCGGAAGATCATCTACGTGCTCACCATCAAGGATGCCGTGGATGCGGCCTCGGATGCCTGGCTGCGGGGCGAGATGGTGCGACGTGCGCTTCGGGCGGGGGCGCTCCCCGACCACGTCGAGCCGGTGCGCAACGCCATGGACGAAGCCCTGAAGACGCACGCCCGGTCGCCGCTGTGGGGGCCCAGGAGCAAGGTGGAGGGCAGCCTCGCCGAGCCGGAGGACACCTTCACGATGCGGATGGTGGCAGGAACCGCGCGCCGGGGAGGAGGACTCGCGGTGCTGGCGGCCTTCGACGGCTTGTTGGATGAGCTGTTGGCAGGGGCGGTGGACTGAGCGAGGGCTCGTGGTTGGCTGCCCGACGCCATAGGGCCGTCGGCCACCGCGCACCCCGGACGCCCCTTGGACAACAACGACATCCTCCGTCGCTTTCGCTACATGCTCGACTTCAACGACGCCCAGATCGCCCGGCTGTGCGCCCTTGGCGGCATCCGACTGAGTCCCCGCGACGCCCGGGCCCGCATGCAGCGAGAGGACGAGCGGGGTGCGGTCTTTTGCGATGATGACGTGCTGGAGGCCTTCCTGGATGGACTCATCATCCACCTTCGCGGACCCCGTCCCCCGGGTGCTCCGGTGCCCGCTCGCCAGCCGCTCACCAACAATGAGGTCCTGAAGAAGCTGCGCATCGCCTTTTCGTTGAAGGACGTCGACATGCTCTCGGCCATGCGGACGGGGGGCATCACCCTGTCGAAGGCGGAGCTCACGGCGCTGTTTCGGGCGCGGGGACACCGGCACCATCGGGCGTGTGGCGACCAGATCCTCCGCAAGTTCCTGGTGGGGCTCACGCCGGTGGTGCAGAAGCGGAAGGTGGCCAGGCCAGCTTGATGACACAGGCGTTGACGGTGGATGGCGCGCTCGGGTACACCCGTCCGACCCTCCCAGGACGCTGAAATGTACGACCGACAGGCCATCCAGAGCGAGACCAACACCCTGAGTGGTGCCACTGAGCAGAGCCGTCCCCAGGACAGCCAGTCGCTGCTCGGCAACCAGGCCATGCTCGCGCGCCTGAACGAGGGGGGCGGCGAAGACCTCGAGGAGGCCCACGACGCCGGCGAGGAGTGTGCGTGTGGGGGCACCAAGACCGGGCGCACCTCCCAGACCGAGCGCGATGCGGTGGAGGAGCACTACGCACCGGACATCGACCTGGAGGCCGAGTACGACCTGTGGATCGACTACCCCCAGGACCTGCTCGATGCCGAGATGGAAAAGGTGGAGGAGTACAACCACGCCTTTGACGGCATCAACCAGGCGGAGCACGACTCGATCGACAACCGCTTTGCCTGGCGGGAGGCCAACCTCGATGCCGAGGCCGACGGCTGGCTTGCTCCGGGCCAGGTCGCCAACAGAAGCGACCCCGCCTGGCAGGAGGAGCGCGACCGGCTGGCCTCCCAGCGTGCGGACATGTGGGGGCCGATGGCCACGGGCACCTGGTCGGGCTTCGAGGGAGACCTGGAGCACCGCGGCTACTCGAGTGGGCCCCAGGGTGCGGCCTGGCTGTCGCCGTCCTTCACGATGGCTGACGCCTTTGGCGACCAGTACGCCAATCCCGAGGCCCAGAGCGACGCCGACTACCAGGTCCCCATCAAGGGCTACAGCCTGTTCAACGACCAGAACGGCAAGGTCACCTCCACGGCGATGTACGGCTATGCGTTGGGTCCCGAGCCGCTTGTGCCCCGCTTGCGTTGGCAGGTGTACAAGGTGGTGAAGTGGTGTCCCGATCTGGAGCGCCGAGGCGGCGGACTCAAGTTCAAGAGCGGCTCCGACGGTCGCTCGGTCACCAGCAGCAACGGGCGGGCCAAGGACCTCCGAGGCCCCAAGCGCAAGCCCAAGGTGACCGGCTACCACGAGTGCGAGAGCTGGGTGCGCCGAGACACCCTCGGCCGCGCGGATGACCGTCCGATGCCCCATGGCCAGCGCCAGGCCGACACCTTCCTCGAGAGCAAGCGCCAGGACGCCGAGAAGATGAAGGCCTACCACCAGGAGCGCCTCGACTACATCGACGTGATGGAGCGGGGACCAGGCGGGGGCGACTGAGTCGGTGGGTCGGCGCCTCGACGTCGTCGAAGCGCTGGGGCGGCTTCACAGAGCGTCGACCAGGTGGTCGAGCAGGGCGCGCAGGCGTGCCGGCATCAGGGCGCGAGAGGGAACCAGCGCGAAGAAGGCGTGCTCCGTGTGGTCGTGATCCACGAGAATGTCGACCAGCTCACCATTTTCGATGTGTTTGTCGACCAGGAAGTCGGGGTGGCGGGACACGCCGTGTCCTTCGATGGCGGCCCGGATGAGCGCGGCCGTGTTGTCGGACTGCATCGGGCCCTGGATGGCCACACTGCTGCCGTGGCCATCGGCGTCGACGAAGTCCCAGCGGTTGGGACGCCGGTTGAGGCTGTAGATGAGGCAGTCGTGGTGGGCCAGGGCCTCGGGTGCGTGGGGCCGACCCCGGTGGGCGAGGTAGGCCGGGCTCGCGACGGTGCGGAGGCGGAAGGTGCGCAGCCGCCGGGCGTGCAGGGAGGAGTCCTCCAGCACTCCGCCCCGGATGGCGAGGTCGTAGGTGCCGTCGTGGAGGTCGATCTTGTCGTTGGACAGGTCGATCTGCAGCGTCACCCGAGGATGCTGCGCCCGAAAGCGGAGCAGCAGGGGCACCACCACCTTGTCCCCGAACTCCAGAGGCATCGTGAGGCGAATGGGGCCGGCGAGCACCTGTGCGGACTCCTGCACGGCCGCTTCTGCGCTGGCGAGGGTGTCCAGCACCCCGGCGGTGGCGTGGAGGAGCCGCCTGCCCGCGTCGGTCAGGTGGACCTGCCGGGTCGTGCGCACGAAGAGTCTGGCGCCGAGGTGCTCCTCGAGGCGGGCGACCATGCGGCTGGCGTAGCTGCGGCTGATGCCAAGCTCTCGGGCGGCCTCGGAGAAGCTCGTGTGCCGGGCGACCGCCTGGAACACGGCGTGCTGGGACAGTGAGGTCATTGCGTCTGAATCGGAACCAGTGTGGTTCCATCGTAGTGCATCTGGACTCAGATGGGAGTCGGTATCTTCGTCCTCCCCCGTCGACCCTGATGGAGACTGCGATGCGGACCCCCCTGCTGTTCACCCTTCTCGTGTCCCTCTCGTTCGGCGTCGCCTGCAACGGCAAGGAGTCGGACTCCTCTGGCGAGGAGGCGGACGCCGACACCGACACCGACACCGACACCGACACGGATGCCGACACCGATGCCGACACCGACGCCGACACCGACGCCGACACGGATGCCGACACCGACGCCGACATCGACTGTGCCACCGACGCCTGGGCCGACCAGTCGGGCGAGGACCGGGGTGCCTGGATGGCCGCCTGCGTGATGCCGGCGATGACCACGACCTTCCAGGACCACGACTCGGACCGCTTCTCCGGCTTCGAGTGCGCCACCTGCCACACCAACATGGACTCCGGCGACTTCCACATGCCGGCCGTGCACGCCATCGACTTCGCCGACGCTGGCAGCTGGCCGCCCGGCTACTTCAACGGCGATGGCACCGGCTTCATGGAGGTGGTGACCGGCGAGATGGCGGGCATTCTGGGAATGGAGCCCTTCAACCCCGACACCGGTGAGGGCTTCGGCTGCTACGGCTGCCACGCGTCGCCCTGAGCGTCTGGGACCGGGTCGGCCAGCTCCGACCCGGCCGCGGGGGACGGTTCCGAGATGCGGTACCGCACCCCGCACGGGAATTGTTGGCCTGAAGGCGGTTGACACGCGGGGCCAGCCGGTAGTCTGGCGCGGCTTTCGACCGAGCCCGAGGTTGCCGATGCTCTCCAATCCCACCGACCGCGTGCTGTTCGACCGCGACGGTCACAGCAACGTGCTGCTGCCCAGCTTCGATGTGGGCCCCGAGATTCCATGCAACCAGCACCTCATCATCGATGGGGATGTGGCGATGATTCTCGACCCGGGTGGCCACAAGCTCTACGCCAAGGTGTTCTCGGCCTCCAAACAGGTGCTCGGCAAGGCCACCATCCAGCACATGTTCCTGTCCCACCAGGACCCCGACATCGTGGCGGCGGCCAACGGCTGGCTGATGGCCCTCCCCACCCTCACCGCCTGGTGCTCCAAGTTGTGGGCGCGCTTCGTCCCTCACATCGGCAATGACCGGCTGCTGTTCGACCGGATGCGTCCCATCCCCGATGCGGGCGGTCGCATTGCCGTCGGAAACGCTGAGGTGTGGGCCATTCCCGCGCACTTTCTGCACTCGGCGGGCAACTTCCACGTCTACGACCCGGTCTCGAAGATCCTCTACACCGGAGACCTCGGCGCCTCGATGGGCGAGGGCTACCGCGTGGTCGCCGACTTCGACAACCACGTCCAGTACATGGCGGGCTTCCACCGGCGCTACATGAGCAACACCAAGGCGCTCAAGCTCTGGCTCAAGCTGGTCCGCCAGCTCGACATCGAGATGATTGCGCCCCAGCACGGCGCGCTGTTCCGCGGCAAGGACCAGTGCAAGCAGCTCCTCGACTGGCTCGACAGCCTCACCGTGGGCGTCGACACCTTCGATGACTACGTGCTTCCCACCGAGCTTCTCGTCGTCAAGTGACGGGCTTGCCCTCGATGCCGAGGCTGGCCTCCACCACCGCCAGGATCTGGTGGATCTGGTGGGAGCCCAGGCGGCGTCCGACGAAAGAGCCGGCGTAGAGGGCGCCACAGATGAGCATCCACAGCGGGATGACCCACAGGCCCCAGGGCGTGTCGCCGAGCAGGTGCTGCGCGTAGCCGAGTACGGTGCCGATGAGGGCCACGACCGAGGTGGCGGCGTAGCAGAAGATGAAGAAGGTCCAGACCTCGGGGGCCGGAGAGACGCGCGCGAAGATGTAGGTGCCGGCGGGGTCTTCAGACACGCGCACATCGAGGGTGGGCGACCAGGTGTGGCGCGCTTCCACCGGGATGCTCAGCATGGCGTGGGTTCGGCCGCTCTGGATGCGCACGGCGGGGTCGAAGGAGGCGACCTGCTCCATGCGCTGCACGAACTCCTCCGGCGGACCTTCGGTGGTCCACCGGAAGATGGGACGCATGCGGATGTCGGTTTCTGGCTGCGACTGCGACATGGGCGCACTCTACAGCAGGTTCCGCCAGGAGCGGCCGGAGACGCACCTGCGCCAGATCAGTTGCCCGAGATGGTCGTGCTGCCGCCCACTGTCAGCGAGTCGGCGAAGGCCTGCGCGGCGGCATCGCCCAGTGCGGTGTTGTCGGTGATCTGCAGGTCGGCGCCCACGGTGTGCAGAGCGGCCATGCCGTCGAGGTCGATGAGGGCTTCGTTGGCGTGGATCTCCAGGCTGCCCGCGATGGTGTGCAGGTCACCCCATCCATCGAGGCCCTCGAGCCCGGTGGCGTGGATGGCCACGTCGCCGGTGGTGCTCTGCAGCGCGCCCAGGTCGAGGGTGGCGGAGTCGGCGTCGGCTGCGAAGCCCTCCAGCTCGATGTCCACCACACCGCCCGCGAGCTGGCCCAGGCCGACGTCGACTGCGGTGCTCTGGCCTCCCAGGCCGCGCAGGTCGAGGGAGCCGTCCACCGAGCGAAGTGCCGGAAGATCGATGGTGACGGTGTTCGCGAGGACACCGAGGAAGTGTAGGTCGAGGGCGCCGTCGACGTGTTCGAGGAGCGGGGCTTCCAGCGAGGCCGAGTGGGCATCTCGTCCGAGGTGGGACAGGCTGAGGTGGCCGTCCACCTGGCGCAGCGACGGCAGGTAGAGCACCTCGAGCGCGTCGAAGCTCTGCAGAATCAGGTGTCCCTCCACCTGCTCCAGCGAGGCCAGATCGACGGAAGCCACCGTGTAGTCTCGAAGCCAGACGTTGTCGCCGATGTGCGCCAGGGCGGGCATCTCGATGGCGGTGAGCGCGCAGTAGTTGAGGTTGAAGGTGCCTGCGATGTCGGTGAGCATCGGGGCATCGAGCAGGTCCAGCTGTCCGGTCGCGTTCAGGCTGAAGGCACCGGTGGCCACGAGGCCCTGGAGGTCGAGGGTGGTGAGCGCGCTGAGGCTGTCCAGCGAGAAGGGACCGGTGGACTGCAGAGCGCCCAGTTCGAGCAAGGCCAGGTCGGTCAGGTAGCGCATGGACAAGGCGTCTTCGACGGTTTGCAGGGCACCGAGCTCGAGGCTGTCGAGGGCCCACAGGAACTCGAGCTGGAGCTGGCCCGCCTCGGTGAGCCCGGCAAACGACAAGGCCTGCAGGTGGTCGGCGTTGTGGACCTTCAGCCGGCCACCCACCCTCTGCAGGTCGTCAAAGGACAGCGTGGTGGTGTCGGCGTGGGGCAGCACGGTGAGGTCGCCGTCCACCGACTGGAGTCCAGTGAGGGGAGTGGCGTCAAGCAGGCTGTTCTCGCCCCACTCGGCGCTTCCGGACAGGGTGGTGGCGGTGCCCACCTCCAGGCTCGCCAGCAGCGGGTTGCCCCACACCCTGAGGTCGCGGGTGGGTGGGGTGGACAGGCTCGGGGGCGCGAATGCTGTCAGCGTGGTCTGTCGCAGCTCCACGCCGCCGAGGGTGGTCAGCGCGGGTACGGTGATGGTGTCGAGCTCGGGCAGGTCCACCAGGGCGATGTTCCGCTCCACCGACGTGAGGGCTGGCAGGGCGATGGTGGACAGCAGGGGGTGGCCCTCCACCGACAGGCTGCGCAGCGCCGTGGTGTCGGGCAGCTCCAGGCGCTCGACGGCGGGGTTGTCGCGGAGCAGCAGGTCACCGACACCCTCGCCGGCAGGCATCACAATGCTCTCCAGCACGATGTTTTCGTTCAGGCTCACCGAGCCGATGCGGCCGACGCTGGACAGGTCCACCGTGGTGCGCGCGGTGCGCGACACCACCCAGTGGTCGACATCGCTGAGCGCGGGGATGGACAGAGCGGTCCCATCGCCCCCGTCCTCCTCGATGCGGTCGGCATGGACCAGGGCGTCGAAGGACAGGCTGCCGAGGTCTCCTGCGAGGTGCAGTCCCCCCACCCGGGTGAGGGCGGGAAAGGCCGCGCTGTCGGCGAGGGTGTCGCTCAGGGTGATGGTGCCGCCGACCCGGCTGAGGCCAGCGAACACGATGTGGGCATCGGCCTGGGTGGAGGCGGGGTCGAGGTCGCCGCTCAGGTGGACGAGTGCGGGCATGGCCAGCATGTCGTCGCTGCCCAGCACGGCGAGGTGGCCGTAGATGTGGGTGAGGCAGGACAGGCTGGAGAGGTCGTCCCAGCCGCGGGCGTCGATGGTGACGTCGCCCACCACCGTTCCGTCGGTCTCGGCACACAGGGCCTCCGCCTGTGCGGGGGCGTCGATGCTCAGGTCGCCGACCCAGCTGTCGGCGCAGGTGTCGCCCTCGTCCACCTCGCCACTGCAGTCGTTGTCGGCCCCGTCGCAGACCTCGTCCAGGCCGGGTGCGGTGGTGGCGTCGAGGTCGTCGCAGTCGTCGGCCTCCTCACCGTGTCCGTCGGGCTGCTGGCAGGCCTGGGTGGTCATGGCGAGGCCGTAGGCACCGTCGCCATCGAGGTCGGCGTACCACACCTGCCCTCCGACGAGGTTGCCGTCCTCATCGTCAATCAGACCGTTGCAGTCGTTGTCGAGCCCGTCGCACACCTCGGCGGCACCCGGGTGGATCTGCGCATCGTCTGGCGCGCAGTCGAGGCCGTCGAACCAGCCGTCTCCGTCGAGGTCGTCGGTGGGGTCGCCTCCGCATGCGACCAGGCTGAGGCTGATGAGGGCACAGGGGACAAGCAGGCGGGACATGGTTCCTCCAGCGGCCTCTCCCAGCGGCTGGAGCCACCAAGAGGGCTCACGCAGAGGCTAGTCCCCCGGGCTGGCGGCTGGCCTGACCTGGACCAGGGGAGGGAGGGACGCGGGGTTTGTTGGACGGGGGACTGCGTGTGGTCAGCTTTGGCGGGCTTGCCTTTGCTACACTTGCCGGCCAGTGGGACGGGCTCGCTGGCCAGCTGCGGTCCCACCGACCTTGTCCGTCGGTGCGAGAGGGGACATGAGACGCCCACTGCTCCCAGCGTTGCTCCTCGTGGGTTGTCGCTACACGCTCATTCCCGAAGCCCGCATCTGCGAAGACCTCGCCTATGCCGTCAGCGAGCGCACTCTGGTGTGTACCGAGGACGCCTCGCTGGCCGTCGACCACTACGACGCCTTCGTGGAGCAGACCCGCTGCCTGCTCTCCGATGAGGTCGACGACCCCTACAACCCCGACGGGGTGCTGCCCGCTTCGGACAACCCCGAGGAGACCGCCCGGCTGGAGGGGCTGTACGACTGCGTGCGGGCGGTGCGCGAGGCGGACTGCGCGCAGGTGGAGGCATCGGGGGATGACCCCGCCTTCTGGCTCGACCTCCACGCGTCCTGTCCCGACATCGCGTCGGTGGGAGGTCGCCCATGACCGGCCTTGTGTTGGTGATGACCGCAGCCTGGGCGCGGGAGCCTCTGTGGGCCTTCGGCGTCGACGAAGACCAACAGAAGCTCGAGTGGCACTGCGACGACGACCAGGTGCGGGTGGTGGAGGGCACGGTGCCGTGGGCGGTGGCGGTGGAGGCCCGTCGGTCGAACGCCCGCACCTACAGCGCGCTGTCGGAGCTCGAGAACGGCCTGCTGCCGGCCCTTGAGGCGCGGGATGAGGGGGCGGTCTGGCGCATCGGCTGGAACACCCTCGGACATGTCACCGAGCTGCCGAGCACCGCTTGTGGGGAGCTGGCCTCCCAGGTCTATGACGTGGGCGCCTACAACCTCAGCGTGGGTGGGGGCAACGAACACATCCAGGTGTTCTACAGCGCCGCCGCCACCTACTCGCTGGTGACCCAGCACTGGTCGGACCGCACGCTCAAGCACGGCGGCGGGCTGCTGATGGGGCACTTCTACTCGCTGTCGGCCCCCGTGTGGGGCGCCCGGGTCATCAACGCCGACGACATCGGTGGCGACGCCTTCACCGACGACTGGGCCTTTCTGTCGAGTGGCGACGGGGCCATCGGCGGCATCACCCTCGACTACGTGGCCGGGGCGCGCGTGCGCTCGAAGTGGGCCGAGGGTGGGCTCGGCTATGTGGGGTCCCGCGGACTCTACGCCAATGCGCACCAACCCCAGACCGGTCTGTTCCTCCACAGCGTGAGCGATGTGTCGGCCCTGTCGAGCACCGACGGCGCCGACCTCCTGCGCTACCTGAAGACCGGCGCGCAGGGCTTCACCTGGTTCCAGAAGCTCCGCAGCGATGTCTTTCAGAAGGTGGGCGCCACCGACGCCATCTTCTCGCGGCTGCAGCAGGTGCGTCCCACGGGGCAGGTGGTACAGGCCCAGGATGCCCGCCAGTCGGCCAGTCTCGCAGGCGACAGCCTCACGCTCACCCAGCTCCAGCAGCGCAACATCTACCAGCTCGTGGATGTGTCGGCCCGCTACCAGCTGTCCCCGGAGCCCCAGCTGTATGAGCTCGGGGTGCGCGTCCACTCGAAGGGCTACCACGTCGACCTGCTGCCCAGGCGGCGGGGGGCCCGGCAGCTCGACGGCAGCGGGGCCGGTGCGGTGGCCGTCGGACTGGTCAACCTGCCGGCCCGGCCCTGGTATGGCGTGCCCGGCGGACGGCGGCCCTACCTTTCGGGGGATGTGCGGGTCTATGCCACCGACAGCGATGCGAGCTCGTCCAACTTCAAGGCCTCGCTGAGATACAACGACCCCGACACCCTGCTCGTGTTTCCCTACGCCGACAACGCCCTGGAGATGCACCTTGTGGGGGAGATTGCGCTGTAGCGTCCGCCGGAGACGACCCCATGCCCACCAACCGCTGGAACCAGCCCGTCGGTCCCGCTGTGTCCGACTGGCTCGGCTGTCCCACGCCCGCTCCCACCGTGCTGCAGGGCCGCCACCTCCGGCTGGAGCCGCTGTCTTGTGATGCGCACGCCCACGACCTCTTCGCCGCCTTCGACGACCCCGCCGACGCGCCTGCCTGGACCTGGATGGGCTACGGTCCCTTCGCCGCCCCCGAGCAGATGCAGGCGTGGGCGCGGTGGGCGGAGGCCGGCGACGACCCTCTGTTCTTCAGCTGGATGGTAGGCGGGCAGGCGCTCGGATTCGCCAGCCTGATGCGCGCCATGCCCGACCACGGCAGCATCGAGATCGGGCATGTGGCCCTCGCTCCGGCGCTGCGGCGCACCCGGGCCGCCACAGAGGGCTTCCTGCTGCTGATGCGCCACTGCTTCGACACCCTCGGCTACCGGCGGCTGGAGTGGAAGTGCGACGCCCTCAACGGCCCCTCCCGGGTGGCGGCCGACCGCCTGGGCTTCGCCTACGAAGGCACCTTCCTCGCCCACCTCGTGGTGAAGGGACGCCGCCGAGACACCGCCTGGTTCGCCATCACCTACGAGACCTGGCCGGCCGTGCGGGCGGGGCTGCAGCACTGGCTCGCCGACGACAACTTCGAAGATGGCGTCCAGCAGACCGATCTGCGGAGCTGCCGGGCCGCCCTCACCGCACCGTGAGCCCACCATCGAGGTTGAGGCCGGTCACCCAGGCCTTGAAGCGCCGCACGGCTGCGGTCGGCTGAAGCTTCACCTGCCGCTCGCCCGGCGTGAGGTGGAAGTGGCTGTGCTCGGGCTGGTAGCCCTTGGCCTCGATGGTGACGCCCTGCACGAGCTGGTCGGTCTTCAGGGTGAGCACCGAGGTCTCGGGGTCGAATGCGGCGGACAGCGCGCTTGCCGGCAGCAGCGGCAGGTCGTGGGAGCCCACGATGAGCACGTCTTCGTGGATGAGCTCGCCGTCGACGTGCAGCCGGGCGGCGACGGCATGGTGGGCGGCCGGGCCGAAGCGGTAGGCGTGGGTGGGGTCCGCGAAGCCGCCGAGCAGCCCCTCGCCAGAGATGGTGGTAGATGAAAACGGCGTGAGGTTGACCGTCTTGGAGGACTGGTGGACCTTGCCCCTCAGGGCGTGGATGGTGAGGAGCTCCACGGTGGCGGTCATCGGGTGGGGGGACTCGTTGTGGACGTGGACATCCACCCCGTCGAGCCCTTCGTCGGTGAGCAGCACTGCGCGCGGCGCCCAGGCCCGGCGGAGTCCGGCCAGCACGGGCTTGGGCTGGCCACTGCTGTCGAGGACTCCCCAGCCCGCCCCGGGCCGCAGGTCCCGCAGGAACCACACGAGGGCGCCGGCACACCCGGAGGCCGGGCGCCTCCACTCCGCAAAGGTGCGCTGGCAGACCTCCGCGGTGACCTGCCGGGACAGGCGCCGGTAGCGGTCGGCGTCGGCGTAGCGCACCGCCAGCGGGTCGAGGCCGAACAGCTCTCGGAGGTAGTGGTCGCGCACGTCGTCGAAGTCCCAGCCCGCCCCGTTGTCGCGGGGGACTCCCGCCTTCCAGTCGGGGTGGTGCGGCGGGGTGGTGGCACCTCGGGGAAGCCGCTGCAGGTCGCTGTCCTCGGGCACATTGGCGAAGGCCAGGCACTCGCCCGCGAAGCCCACATCGGCCCGACGGGCGTCGCTGAGGGGACGCAGGTAGGCGCCGACGCCGAAGTAGTGGGTGGGTCCGGTGCGCGTGTGGAAGGGGAGGGGGCCACCTGTGGGGCTGGAGGGATGGACGGCCACATCGGGCAGCAGTTCGGCAGCGCGCTCCGGCAGCCAGCGGTCGGCGAAGTCGGACGGGCCGGGGGACTGGCCCATCATCGCGGCCTGCTGGGCCACCTCGCTGCCGCCACACAGCACGGTCGCGCATGGCCGGCCCTGGAGGCGGCGCAGGTGGTGGTCGGTCTCGGCGGTGAGCTCTTCGAAGTAGCCGGCGTCGTGGAGGGGGACGTCCATGTTGGCGAGCATGGCGTCCTGCCAGAGGAGCACGCCCAGGGCGTCGCAGGCGTCGAGCAGAGCGTCGGAAGGCCAGGTCATGGTGCCGCCGACCCGAAGCATGTTGAGGCCGGCGTCCACGGCCGCCTGCAGGGTGCTCCGGATGGCCTGAGGGCTGCCGTCCACCGCACGCACATCGGCCACGGTCCAGCAGGCGCCACGGCAGAAGACCGGCACGCCGTTCACCACTGGCTGCAGGCCGTCGAAGGACAGTGAGCGGAAGCCGATACGGCCGAGGTCGACGGTGCGGCCGTCCGCCAGAGCCACCACGGCAGCCACGAGCGACTGCGGGCCCATGCCGCGTGGCCACCAGATGGGGGCATCGAGAGTGACGTCGTTGTCACCACTTTCGAGAGGGTGGACCGTGTCGGCCAGCCGCAGCTCGCCGGCCGCGGGCACCCGGATGTGGAGGCGCGCCCGACCCGACTCGGCCCAGGTCCGCAGGTGGAGGTCGGTGCGCTGGAGCTGACCTGCCGGGCGCAGGCGGACCGGCCGCCAGGGGCCCACGGCCGGCAGGGGTGGGGTCCACCCGGGGATGCGTCCAAGCAGCGAGGTGCGCACATGGCGAAGGTTCTGCTCGTCGACCAGGTTGGTCTGCCAGCGGGGCCTCGGACGTCTCGGAAAAGCCCGCAGCACGGGCGTGAGCGCCCGAAAGCAGATGGCCAGGTCGACGGCGGGGGCCTGGGGAAGCGGCACGGTGAGCGGCCGGAACATGTTGCGGGAGCGCGCGGCCAGAGTGCCGTCCACCCACACCTCCGCGATGGTGGCGAGGCCCTCGAAGTGCAGCGCCTGTGGGCCACCTTCGTCGGGCAGGCTCAGGCGGGTGCAATACCACCAGTCCCGGTCGTCGAGCCGGGGGTCGGTGTCGAGGGGAAGGTCGAGGGCCTGGGCCACGGTGCCGGGAACCACGGCGGGCTGCCACCCGTCGCGAGGCAGGTCGGCGGGGGTGGCGGCGGCACCGGCGGGGGTGCCGAGCAGCCGCCAGTCGGGCGCATTCATGGGGTCCACCGGTCAGGCGAAGCGGGCGCGGAGCAGGTCCATCGCAGACTCCCAGCGCTCGGCCTGGGCGTCGAGGGCGTCGAGCTTGAGAGCCCGCTTGCGCATCATCGCGCGGGCGAGCTGAAACTGCATGGCCTTGGCACTCTGGGAGATGGCGAGCAGGTCGTCGGCCGCGGGTGTCAGCCCGTCCACCCCCTGCTCCCCGAGCCACCGAAGGTAGCCCGACGCGAGCTCGAAGCAGGACCCGTACTGGCGCAGGGTCGCAAACGAGTAGGTGTGGAACATCTCGAGGTCCTGGGTGCGCAGCCAGTCGATGTCCTCCACGAGCTTGTCGCGGAAGGTGCGCAGCGGGTTGACGGTGGGCAGGCGCCCGAGCTCTCGCTTGAGCTGGGCGAGGCTGGCCGCGGTGCGGGCATCACCGACGAGGGGGGTGCGGTCGGGCAGAGCGCGCAGAAACTCGATGTAGGGCGGCAGCATGCGGTCGTGTACGAGGCCTTCGGTCTGGAAGACATCGCGAAAGTCGTCGCCGCTCAGTCGGTGGTAGCTCTGGTTGTGGAAGTACCCCATCATGCCCTTGTCGACGTCGATCTCGTTGACCGCCACCGTGGACTTCACATGGGCCAGCTTGTAGGCCGTGCCCTGGGTGTCCGGCAGGAAGAAGGAGTCGAGCTCCACCAGCACCGGCCGTCCAGCGGCCACCTGGTCGTGGATGTGCAGGTGCAGCGGGCGCCAGGGGGCCAGCTCCACCAGGGTGCGGGCGTACAGGGTCTCGATGTCGGCGGGGTGGAACTTGAAGAAGGTCCACTGGTCGACGTCCCAGCCCACCGACAGGGTGAAGGCCATCGCGGCGTAGGGCTCCAGTCCCATGCCGTGTAGCAGCTCGATGACCACGTCGGTGTAGCAGTTGGTCTCCGCCCAGCTCCGCTCGCCCAGGTGGGTGGCGTGCTCGACGTAGGTGGCGGGATCGAGATCGACGATACGAGCCATGTTCAGGCCATTCCGGTGGGGGCGTAGCCCAGGCGCGCGCGCACATCCGCCGGCCAGCGGCGGGGGTCGAGGCCGTGGGTGCGGAACAGGGCCAGGGCGATGCGCTCGAGGCCGAAGCCGATGCAGGAGGTGTGGGCGGGCTCGCCGTCGTCGGCCACGATGTCGAAGGCCTTGCCGAAGTAGTCGAGGTGGAGGTTGGTGGACGAGATGGCGGTGGGGCCGCCCTCGTCGTTGATCTGCACCACCAGCTCGTACTTGAGTGCCTGCTCGCGCTGGCTGGCCTTGGACATCCGGCCACCCCGACCGAAGAAGGGGTCGTTGGCGATGACCGCTTCCACCGGAATGCCCACACTGCGCAGCAAGGCGGCCCCGCGCTCCAGCCAGGCGTCCCGGTGGTCCTTGGCCTGCCTGGCGGTGCCGAGGCGCACGAACTCACGCTGGCGGAACATCTGCATCCGCGTGGGCTCGTCGGAGGGCTCGTGGCGGAAGACGAAGGTGCGAAGGTCGACCACGCGACCGTTCTCGCCGAGGGTGCCGGTGGCCGTCGGGTACAGCGGGTAGCAGGCCGCCGGCACCAGCATCGATGCGGAGGGGGCCAGGTCGGTGGTCCAGTCCTCGCCGCCTTCGAACCGACCCAGCATCTTGCGGTGGTCGCGCTCGTTGCCCGTGAAGGCGTGAATGGAGCCCATCAGGTCTGGGAAGTTGTGGATGTGGTTGATCTGGGTGTAGTGGTCGCGGGCGAACACGGGCGGAAAGCGCATCACCTCGGTGGCGTGGTGCCGGGCCCCCTCCTGGGTGACGAGGCGCTCGAAGCGCTCGATGAGGTCCTCCATCACGCCACCACGCCCGTACAGACCGCGGACTCCGAGCGGGATGAGGAGGCCCGCCTCGATGAGCTGGTCGCGAAAGCCCGGACTCAGGGCGTCGCGGGTGTCGGCTTCGCACATGGCTCACTCCCCCCGCTGCACGATCTGCATCGTCGCGCTCTGCAACAGGATGCGGTCGTTGTTGACCATGAGCGCGGCACCGTAGACGTCGCGGAGGTGGCGTCCGAGGGAGTGCTTGTGGTCGTTGCGGTAGCCGTTGATGCCGCAGATCATGAGCGCCTTGCCCACGATGTCGACAATCTGGCGGCTGGCGTTCACCTTCACGGCCGAGGTGCGGGTGGCGTAGGCGAAGTCCTGGGGGAAGGGCTGGCCCTCGAAGCGTGCCAGGCGCGCCTCGTATTCGTCGGCGGCGTAGCGCACCGCAGCGCGCAGGCTGGTGAGCTGGGCGTCCACCTCGGCGAGGCGCAGGGCGGACGGGGGGGCGCGGTCCGGGGTCTTTCGGGCCTGCCGACGCACTGTCGCGCGGGCATGGGCCACAGCATCCGCGGCGATGCCCACCCACAGAGCCGCCCAGATGATGTGGGAGAAGGGGTGCATCGTCTTGGCGTGGATGTCGGCGTAGGGCACTGGCAGGATGTTCTCGGCTTTGCATTGTGCGGTGAGCACAAAGCCGAGGCTGCAGGTGCCGCGAAAGCCGAGGGTGTCCCAGCCAGACAGGGGCTCCAGCGAGCACTGCCCGATGGGGGCGAACACATGCACCTGGTCGTTGGGGCCGGCGTCGCGGTCCTTGCGGGCGGTGATGAGGATGGCGTCGGCATCTTCGGCGTAGGAGATGACCGGTGCCTGCTTCACCAGGGTGAAGTGGTCGCCGTCGAGCTCCACGTAGCAGGTGCTGGTGCGCACATCGCCGCCGATGCCCACCTCGGTGGTGGCGGAGGCGAGGAGGAGCTGCTTGTCCACCAGCTCGGCGATGACGTCACGGAAGCGGGCCGCGCCCATGGCGTGGTGGAGGATGCAGCCGACCTGGATCTGGTGCATCGCGAAGATCATGGCCGTGGAGCCGCAGTAGCCGCCCATCACCTCGCACATGCGCACGAGCTGTGGGAAGTCGACGCCCATCCCGCCCAGCTCGGTGGGGACCAGGCAGGACAGCAGCCGGGCCTCCTTGAAGGCGGCGAAGGCCTCGGAGGGGAAGCGGGCATCGGCATCGACCGAGGCGGCATGGGGCGCGACGTGGCTCTTGCAGATGCGGTGGACGTCTGCGAGCAGGGCGTCGAAGTCGAGGGACTCGGAGGACATGGAACTCCTCAATTGTCGACGAGGTCTTCGATGGCCTCGGCGATGGACAACACGGACTCGAAGGTGCGGCGGCTGAGCAGCTCGTCTGGGAACTCCACGTCGAACTCGTCTTCGAGGGCGAGCATGATGTTCACGGTGCGCAGCGACGACAGGCCGAGGGCGTAGAGGTCGGTGGTGTCTGCGACCTGGGAGGCGTCGACCGGCAGCTGACCCTGCTGGATGACGATCTGACGGACACGGTCGTTGATCATGGCGACTCCGGGGGGAGAGGAGGACCGACGATGAGCTCGAGTACGGACCCATGGGACCACACGGGACGGATGGTGTGGTCGACGCCGGTCAGGATGTGGAGAGGTGGACGGGGACCCTCGCCGAGCTGGCGGTCGAGGTAGGCGATGGAGGGGTCGCCCGCGCTGGACACGAGCTGGAGCTGAGCGCCGCTGGCCATCACCGCGGAGATGAGCCTGGCCACGGCACTCTGGGGTGGTCGACCCCGCAGCCGATCCACGGCGTCGCCCGCTCGGATGCGGCCCTTGGACAAGACGGCCCGAAGGAGCGCACGGGCGTCGATCCGGCCGGTGAGCAGGCGCTTCCAGCGTCGTCGGTCGAGCAGGGAGCCGCGGATGTGGGCGGTGAAGCCGCTGGCACGGGCATCGTCGTCCCACACGAAGGCGAGGCCATTGAACAGCACGGCGCGGCGGACGGGGCGGCGCGCGGCGACGTTCATGCCCAGAAAAGCGCCCGAGCAGAGGCCGACGACATCGACGGTGCTGGCACCCATCTGCAAGACGGCGTCGTAGGCGGCCACCGCATCGCGCACCGACTCTTCGGCGTACATGGCCTCCAGGTTGGTGTGGGGGTGCTCGACGCCGTCGCTGTCCCCCACATCCCGCACATCGAGGCGCAGAGACGGGCGGCCCTGCCGGGCGAGGGCGCGGGCGGCCTGGGTCCAGAGGCGGTTGGGGCCGGAGCGGCGCACGCCACCTGCATTGAAGAAGACGGTCCACGCGCTGTTCTTGCACTTGTGGGGTCGGCAGACGATGCCCACGAGCTCGCCGGCGCCACCTGCGGCGGTCCACACCTCCTCTTCGATGTCGCCCGCCAGCTGCAGAGTCGTGGACGACGGCAGGCGGCGGACCGTCGCAGCCCGCGTGTCTGCTTGGAGCGGACGCTGCAGCCAGCCGATCAAGGTGGCGGTGGTCGAAGCGGACAGGCCCGCCTTGTAGGGGTCTTCGAGCAGGTCGGTGAGGCCGTGCCCTTCTGCTTCTTCGATGGGCACCGTGCCGAGGGCGGCCTTGAGCTTTCGGGGGACCGCGGTGCCATCGCGCGGGATGAGCAGGGCCCGGCCGAGGTGGCCGTCGGGCACAGGACCCAGCTGGAGGGACGCAAGGTCGGCGGCGGTCTGGGGCGAGTAGACGAAGCCCCCCGCTTCCACGCTGCCGTCGGGCAGGCGGGTGTCGACGTCCGAAGGAGGGTTGGCGAAGGCCTTGGCGGCGAGCTGGTGAAAGGCGCGTTCCTCACGCAGCAGGCGCTTGCCGCTGGCGGGGGTGCCCCAGAGGAGCAGGTCGTCGAAGGTGGTCTGCTGCAGGGCGTTCAGAGCGAACAATCCCCCCGCCCGCACGCCGAGCACGGCCAGGCGCGTGCAGCCCGCCTCCCGCAGGCTTGCGAGGCAGTGCTGCACGAGCTGCTGGCAGCGGGGCACGAGGTCGGGGTCCCAGGCCTCTCCGCTCGCGTCGCCGAGGCCCGGCCAGTCGATGCGCCACACCACGAAGCCCGCGTCTGCGAGCCGGCCGGCGAGGGTGCGCAGCGGCCGGTAGCTGGAGGTGTCCTCGTAGCCCATGGGCGGAAGCAGCAGCACCCCCGTGCCGTTGAGAACACCGTCGTCCGGACGGGTCTCGACGACCAGGCTGCCGTTCGCGTGGGCTCGTCTGCGGCTCACCAATCGCGCTCCATCGAGACCGGACGCCGTCGCCTTGCTGCACCGGACCCGGGATCGGTCATACGCACTGCGAAATCAAGGGTCCACTGCCCTGTTCTTTCAGTCCCGTCGGGAGACAAGCTGCAACCCGATGCCGAAGGCGGCTGCGAGCACAACCGGAGTCAGGGCCATCCACCAGCCTGCCAGAGACATGCCGAGAGCCACGGCGACTCCGACGACGCCCAGGCCCCGGAAGCGTCGCTTTCCAGGGATGGCCGAGCCACCGAGAACCGCGAGCCCGAGCAGGGCATCGACCCACCACGGCACGCGGCTGGGGTCCTGGTGGGCCAGCATGGTCTCGATCCACTCACCGGGCGCGACGGCGGTTGGCTGACGTCCGTAGAGGGTGAGGTCCCGGTCGACCCGACAGGCCCCGAAGGTCACGATGCGGCCCTTGGCCTGGGCCCAGGTGGCGGTGTCGGTCCAGTGTACGAAGGGGATGAGGTAGGGCATGAAGAGGTGGTGATCGTCCACCGGTGTGCTCGGATGTCCCGCTACGGACCACACCTGACCTGCCCGGGCGGGTGCTGGGGCGCCGGTGTGCAGCGCGAGGCCCACCATGGCCAGCGGGGCGTGCTCGGTGGCGGTTGGAAAGCCCATGGCCATCTGGGCGACGCCCTGCCGGGTCTGGGCGCGGTCGCCTTCGTGCAGCTTGGAGCCCGCGATGCCGGACAGACCGGTGGGCACGACGATCGGACCCGCCTCGGCGAGCCTCTGCAGGTGGCCCTCGGTGGCGAGTGGCTGGAGCACGGCAGGGTCCATGTCGAGCATCACGACGGTGGCGCCGGCCTGCTGGACGCCCTGGATGCGCTCGGGGATACCGGCGATCTGGGGGGTCAGCTCGTCGGAGGTGTGAGCCGGCAGGCAGACGGTGGCGGTCTGGTCGCCGGTGCCGGTGTCGAAGTGGCGCACCCACTTGCCGCGCACCAGAGCGTCGACGGAGTTGTCCGCCCACGCTGCCGCCAACACACCAATGACGGCTGCAACACCGAGAGGCCTGCGCATCTGTACTCCTTGCTCGAGTGTCCTGTTTGTCGGTCTTCGGTGCACTCCGCTTGAGGTGGGCTTGCCTTGGAGCGCCATCCGGAGCGGACAAAGCCGACATCTGCTGTCGAAAGCAGCCACTGTCACGCCCACTTCGTCCACGCACATGTTGACCCTGGCCCCTGGTGACGCCTACAGTAGAGGCCCCCCTGCGAGCGCCCTTCTGGCGGCTTCGTGGGCAGCGGAGGGCACTTGGCGCCTCGAACCGCTTCGTTGACCACCAGGCTGCTGCTCGCCAGCTTGTCCACCCTGCTGGCGCTGGTGGCGGTCGAAGCGACGGCCCGTCTCGCGGACCCCCACCGCATCGACGGCCTCAACATGTCCGCCTTCACCCGTCCCGCGACCCGGCCGGGGCAGATGACGGAGCTGATTCCCGGGGCCACCAACGACCACTTCCTCGGCGGTCCGGTGCGGATCAACGCCGACGGCCTGCGGGGGGCGCCGCTGCTCGAAGACAGCGCCAGTGAGCGGTTCGTCGCTGTCGGCGACTCGGTCACCTTTGGCTACGGCGTGCGGGAGGAGGACACCTGGATCGCCCAGCTGTCGGCCGAGCTCGCCGATCTGGGCCACCCCATGGAGCCGGTCAACGCCGGCCTGTCGGGCGCCGGCCTGCGCTACTACCACTCCTTTCTGCAGCGTCGGTGCAGCGAGCTGGCCCCCGACAGGGTGCTCGTGGGACTCGTCATCAACGACATCGCCACCTACCCCGAGGACACCGCCACCGCGGAGAAGCCCGTCCACAGAAGGCGCCTGGGTGCCCAGCTCAACCACGCCCTCATGACGCACTCCCACGTCTACACGGCCTCGGTGCCCCTCGCGAAGGGCCTCGCCTACCGCACCGGCCTGCTCGACCTCAACGACAACCCCGGCTTCGCCTTCGTGGCGCTCGACTCTCCGTCGCCCGCGCAGCAGTCGGCCTGGGACAGCAGCTTGTCCCTGCTCGACGACATCGCCGACGAGGTGGACCGGTGCGGGGCGCGCTTCACCCTCGTGATGTTTCCGGTGGAGACCCAGCTCAGCGAAGACGCCCTGCGCCTGTACCGCGATGGCCTGGGCGTCCACATCGCCGACACCGCCATGAACGGGGAACCCCAGGAACGGGTGCGGGCCTGGGCCAGCGCCCGCGGGGTGGACTTCGTCGACCTGCTGCCCGACTTCCGCGCCCAGCACACCGCGGAGGACTCCCTCTTTCTGCGCAGCGACGTGGTGGCGATCGACCCGGTTCACCTGTCCGCGCGTGGGAATGCTGTGACAGCGGGTGTTCTGGCCTCCCACTTCACCGCCCGGCGGCAGGGTGCGGTGGCCGAGGTGGTGCCCTGAGGCCGGCGGGGGGTCCCTGAGTCGACGCCTCGGCCCCCCTACTCCACCACTTCCAGCACCGTCATCATCCCGCCGTGGGCATGGGGCAGGATGTGGCAGTGCGCCATCCAGGTGCCGAGGTTCTCGGCAGAGGTTCGCAGCCGGACCGTCTCGTAGAGGCCGAGGTTCTCGGTGTCCGTGTCGGTGTATTGGAGGGGCGGCACGCCACCGCGGCTCAACAGCTCCATGTGCAGGCCGTGCAGGTGGAAGGGGTGCTCGGTGGCCGACAGGTTGCGCACCTCGAACACCACGTCCTCGCCTGCGGTGACCTGCTGCACCGTCACATCGGGGAAGCGCTCGCCATTGATGAGCCAGTCGTCGGTGTGGGCGCTGCCCTGGAAGGTGTAGGTGAAGGCCGGCGGGGTGTCGTCGGGTGTGGGTCCACGGGGAGCGGACGGCCAGTCGGAGGTGGAGGCCGCCGGTTGTGTTCCGTCGACCACCACATCGAGCAGCGGCATGGCCTCGCCCAGCGCCTCGCCGCCGTGCAGGCTGTAGGGATGGTCCACCAGAGCGGGCACTGGCAGGTCGCTTCCGGGAGTCCACAGCAGATCCACCCGGTCACCGGGCGCCATCAGCTCGCGCGCCACCCGCTCGGGCTCCGGCAGCAGGCCCTGGTCGCGGGCGACGACCACCAGCTCGGCATCTCCCGCCGACAGCCACAGGTAGCCCTGGTTGCTGGCGTTGATGAGCCGCAGCCGCAGGCGCTCCCCGGCCACGACCTCGAAGCGGGGCTGCACGAGGCCGTTGACCGTCCACACGCCCTCAGCACCGTGGGCCCCGTGGACGTGGTCGGCATCGAGCGGCAGCGACTGGTCTTCGCGGAAGTCGTCGAGTAGCAGCACCAGGTCGCGGTCCACCGCAGGGTCGTCGGGGTCCGCCACGATGAAGGCGCCGTAGAGCCCGCGGTCGACCTGCGCATCGGTGTCGAAGTGGGGGTGGTACCAGTAGGTGCCCGGCTTGTCGACCGTGAAGGCATACAGGTAGGACCCGCCCGACTCGATGGGGTCCATCATCCACGGCACGCCGTCCATCTCGAAGGGCACCGCCAGGCCGTGCCAGTGCACCGTGGTGGGGTCCGCCAGGCGGTTGTCCACCTCCACCTGCACCGTGTCCCCCACCTCGAGGCGCATCGTGGGGGCGGGGTACTGCCCGTTGTAGCCGTAGCCCTGCACCTCGATGGGCTGCCGCGCACGCCAGTCGACCACCTCGAAATCCAGGGGGTCGACAGTGACAACGATGTCCAGCAGACCATCTTCGCTGACTTCCTCGGGAGGGGTGGACAGTGTGGGCTGGGCCCAGGTGGCGTCGTCGGGCAGGTCGGTGTCCTCGCCGGTGTCGCCCTCCGCGGCACTGTCCATCTCCCCGCCGCCCGGGGTCTTTCCGCTGGACTTGCCGGTGCCGCAGCCCATCCCGAGAACCAGGACACACAGACGCATGCCGGCGCTCATGGGGTCACCTCCGCCATCACCTGTTCGATGGCCGTCCAGCCTCGCTCGCGGGCGAGCTGCACCGGATAGGCGCGGTAGACGAGCTGGGCCTGCACAGTGGGCTCGGCGCAGGTGGCGCTGAAGCGGTGCTCGGAGCGCCACGACGCCTGGGGAGGCAGGCGGTTGTCGCTGACCACGTCGATGGCCTTGAAGTGGGGGACGTTGCGGTTGCCGTCTGCATCGACCATCACGCGGGCGAAGGCGAAGCCGGGTGCGCCGGCCCAGGTGCCCGCCGGGTCGCCGTCGGTGGGCAGCGCAGGGGTCGCGTCGACCCGGTAGGCCACATCGCCAGCCGGGATGCTGCGGTCGGTGGTCACCGTGCCGTCCGCGGCCACCGCGGTGATGGTGAGCACGTCGACCACCTCCTCCACGGGCATTCCCTTCTCGGCGGGGGAGAAGGTGCCGTCGCCGAAGGGTCCTGTGCCGGGTGGGTCGTGCCAGTCGCCGGTGCGTCGCACGATGCGAAGGAGCTGGCCGACCTCTGCGTCGGTCCACACGGTCCAGTCCTCGCCTGCGGTCTGGGTGGCCAGGGCGCCGCCGATGTCGGGCACCGCATGTCCACCGGACGGCCTCAGGCGCTCGGTGCCGCACCTGGCATCGACCAGCAGCACAATCTGACGCATCGGCTCACCGGTGGGCAGCGCGTGACCCGGGCCGGAGTTGGTGGTCGTGACCGACACGGTGAGGGTGCCGTCGTCGACCGAAGTGGACACCGAGAGCGAGGCGGCGAGGTCCAGCATGCGCTGCTCAGCGGTGCGCGGACCGAACCAGGCATGTCGGCGCACCGAGCCGGGTTCCCGATACCAGCCCCCGGCCGTCCCCTCCTCGATCTCGATGACATTGCCGAGGTCGGCGGCGTTTCCAGCCTCTGGGTCGGGGGGCATGTGGCAGGACTGGCAAGGCACGCTGAGGCCCATGGGTCCATCGCGAAGCTCCGACCAGGTGGTCTGCACGGGGAGGCGTCCGTCTGGCCAGCGGGCTCGGTTCACCGCCGTGCCGGGCACCAGGGCGGGCTGGTGGTGTTCGTGGCAGCCGGCGCACAGGTCGGCGGTGGCGTGGAGGGGACTGTGGACCGCACCCATGCGGGGGTTGGACACATCGCCGTAGGGACCGAAAGTGGTGGGCGCCCACTCCCCGAAGGACGGGCTGGGACTCGGGTCGAGGGGGCGGGCGAGGCGAATCCGTCCGCCTACGCCGGGCTCGGGGTCGTCGGGGTCGACATCGATGATCTTGTGGCAGACATCGCAGTGGACGCCGTGTTCGTACGCGATGCCGGTGGCGTCGAGCAGGTCCCGGTCCGCGAGCTCGCCGTTGATGCCCGGTGCATGGCAGGCCGCGCACTGGCCGGTGTGCTCGGCCACGCCGTCGCAGGGGATGTCCTCGCCGCAGTCCTCGTTGAGGGACGGCAGAGCACCGTCGCCCAGGTAGCAGCGGTCCCCCTCGTCGGCGGTGCCCGGCGTGATGCCCGTGCGCCAGCGTCCCCCGGCCTCCTCGCAGGCCGACTCGGAGCTCCAGGCCGCTGCCGCACCTGCGTAGAGGTCCTGCACCACGGGATTTCGGGCCGACTGCTCGTGGGCCGACTCCACCTGGTCGGCGATGAAGGTGACGTGGCAGTGGGAGCAGTAGTCGGTGGACTCGCTCCGCTCGGGGGTGCCGGGATCCTGGAAGATGTAGTCGGGGTTGTCGCCTGGGTCGAAGCGCAGAAGGGCGATGTCCAGGCCGTCCTCCCAGGGGGGCTCGCCCCAGATCTCGTCGCCCGTGGTGCGGGCCTCGGGGTGGGCGGCCACGACGGCGAGAACGTCCTCCCGCAGGTCGAGATCGACAACGACCACGCCGTCGGAGTCGGTGAGCCAGCGCAGGCGAGTGCCCGGCTGGGTGACCACGGCTCCGCCCACCGCAGCCCCATCCAGTGTGACCCGCACCTCGATGGGACGGGACAGCTCGGCGGGAGGCGCGGCCGTGTCGACATCGGGGGGGGATGGGGGACCGCCCCGCTCGGCGCCAGGCGCGGAAGCCGAGGTGGACGGCGTGGGGGAGCCGCAGGCGACGAGGAATGCTGCAAGGAGGCAAGCAAGGCGGTGGGGGGTGGACACGCGGACGCTCCTGTCAGGCGTCCGGCGAATTGCAATTTCGGTGCCGCCCTGTGTGTCCCCGGGGCGTGGCCGGCCGGGACAGCGGGCGGCGGTCCTACGGGAGCCGCAGCTTCTCCATTCGCCGGTACAGGGTCGCGAGGTGGACCCCCAGGATGCCGGCAGCCTTGGGCTTGTCCCCCCCGCAGTCATGGAGCACGGCGGCGATGTGGCTGCGCTCGGTGGCCTCCAGCACCGACTTGAGGCGCTGGTCGGTGGGCGCAGCGGCCTGTCGGAGGGGCAGGTCGTCGGGCACGAGGTGGTCTCCGTCGCCCAGAATCACGGCCCGCTCGATGGCGTTGGACAGCTCGCGCACGTTGCCGGGCCAGCGGTGGGACTCCAGGGCGCGCATCGCCTCGTTGCTCACCGTGGGGGGACGGCGGCCGATGGCCGCGGCGTGTTGTTGGACGAAGCGGTTCACCAGCGGGGCGATGTCGTCGCGCCGCTCCCGCAGCGGGGGAATGTCGATGCGCAGCACCTCCACCCGGTACAGGAGGTCCTGGCGGAAGTCACCTGCGGCCACCAGGGCGTCGAGCGGGCGGTTGGAGGCGGCGACCAGGCGAAAGTCCACCGGCAGCGGACGGTCGGCGCCGAGCGGCATCACCTCGCGGTTTTCAAGCACCCGCAGCAGCTTCACCTGCACCTCGGGCGGCAGCTCCGACAGCTCGTCGAGAAAGACCGTGCCCCCTCTCGCGGCCCGGAACACCCCTTCGCGACGGGCGCCGGCGCCGGTGAAGGCCCCCTTTTCGTGGCCGAAGAGGGTGGCGTCGACCAGGTCGCGGGGCTGGGCGGCGAGGTTGACCGCGATGAAGCCCTTGTCCCGCCAGGGCGACTGGTCGTGCAGGGCGCGCGCCACCAGCTCCTTTCCGGTGCCGCTCTCGCCTTGTACCAGCACGGTGCTCCGCGAGGCCGCCGCGCGGGCCACGAGCCCCAGGACGCGTTTCATGCCGGCCGACTCGGCCACGATGTCGGTGGACTCGGCAGGCACGCGCAGGCGGAGGCGGTGGTTTTCGTCCTCCAGGGCGCGCATGCGCAGCAAGGCGGTGACCTTGCGCTCCACCGCGTCGAGGGACAGTGGCTTGAGCAGGTAGTCCCACGCGCCCTGGCGCAGCGCCCCGACCGCCGAGTCCACCGTGGCATGGGCCGTCATCACGATCACCCGGGTCTCGGGCCGCGACTGCGCGAGCCGCTCCACCAGCGCCTCGCCGCCCATGCCGGGCATGCGCAGATCGGTGATGACCACGGCAAAGTCGTCGGTCTCCGTGCGTTCGAGGGCCGCCTCTGCGGTGCCCACCCCTTCCGCGTCATGGCCGCTGCGCACCAGAAAGCGCACCAGGTTGCGGCACAGCACGGTTTCGTCGTCGACCACCAGGATGCGTCGGCTCATGGCTGGGACTCCGAGGCGTGGACCGGCAAGGTGACCCGGAAGCGGGTGCCGCTGTCGTCGAAGAGGTGCTCCAGGCGCCCATTGAGCTGCTGCATGATGCGGGTGCTCACAAACAGCCCGAGCCCGGTGCCCTGCCCGGGGGCCTTGGTGGTGAAGAAGGGGTCGAAGACGCGCCCGGCCTCGTCGGGCGGCAGCCCCGGGCCGTTGTCCCACACGTCGATGATGCACCACTGCTCGTCGCCATGCACCGACAGGGCCACCCGGCCGCCCTGCTGTCCCGACAGGGCGTCGAGGGCGTTGAGGCCGAGGTTGACCAGCACCTGCAGCAGGCCGTCGCGCTGGGTGTGCACGGGGGGCAACACATCGCCGTCGACTGTGACCAGGATGCCCTTGCTGCGGGGGTCGTGGCGCAGCAGGCGGGCCACCTCGTCGAGCAGCGCGCGCGCATCCACCGCCGAGGTCTCCTGCGACGGCGGGCGTCCGAGGTCGACCAGCTCCCGAAGCAGGCGGGCCATCCGTCCGACCTGCTCCCGAAGCACAGGCAGGGCCGAGCGCGCGTCATCGGGGTCCCACACCCGCTCGAGCATCTCGAGCTCCGACGACATGCTGGCGAGGGGATTGCCGATCTCGTGGGCCAGCCCGGCGGCGAGTGTGCCCAGTGCAGCGACCTTCTCCTGGTGGGCCAGCCGGGCGTGGGCGCGCTGCAGCTCGGCGGTGCGGGCCTCCACCCGTGCCTCGAGCTCGGCGTGGGAGCGGGCGAGCGCATGGCTCATGGTGTTGAACTCCCGGGCCAGCACAGCCACCTCGGCGGGGCCGCGCACCGGCACCTCCGCCCCCAGCTCTCCGGCCGTCAGGCGTCCGACCGCGCCGGCGACCGCCCGCACCGGCGCCGCGAGCCGACGGGCGAGGAGCACCGCAAGGCCGGCAGCCAGCCCCGCGATGGCCGCGGCCACGAGCACGCTTCGCCACAGGCCCGTCCAGAAGGGCCCCAGGGCCGCCCCCACGGGCACTTCCACCCACACCCCCCACTCCAGCTCGGAGGAGGGGGCGTAGGCCGCGACCACCTCACCGGCCTCGCCCTGTGCGCGTCCCACCCAGTCCTGGCGGGAGCTGGCCGCCTTGGAGACCGCCTCGGAGAGCTGCTGGCCGCGCGGGTCGTGGTGGCCGCTGTGGTCGTCGAAGGTGTGGCACACCACGGTGCCCGAGGGGTCGACGATGTAGGCGCTGCCGCCCAGAAAGCTGGTGGCCTGTTCGGTCAGCATCTGCTGATGCAGCGTGAAGGTGAGCTGGCCACACAGCACGCCCGACTCGCTCTCGACCCGAATCACGACCTCGTGGGCATGGCCGGCACCGGCGTGGGTGACGTCCTGGCCCGTGGCGGGGGCCAGGCTTCGGCAGGCCTCGACGGCCCAGTCAGCGGGGCCCGGCTGGCTGGCGAGCGCCCGGTCGGGGTCCCACACCGCCTCCAGGCCGTCTGTGCTCTGAACGGCCGCTGTGAGAGTGTTCTCGTCGGGTGTGGACTGGGCCAGGCGAGCGAGTCCGCCCCGTTGGCGCTGTACGAAGAGGTCGAGCCCGGCGCCATAGGCATCGGCGGTGCGGGCGACGTTTTCGAGCACGGCGCGCTCGGCCAGATCGAGTCCCCCCCAGGTGAGCAAGGTGCCCACGAGCAGGGTGGGGAGCAGGGATGCGACCAGAAAGCCGACCACCAGCTGGGTGTCGAGGCGCTGCACCCAGGAGTCGGAGGAGAAGGGCATGGGGTCCGGTGGAAGCTCGGATGAAGACGACGGCAATCCCAGCTCCAGCAAGTCGCGGGCCAACTTCCGACCCCGTCCCACGCTCCCATGGTCGGCCGTGTCTTCGCAAACCTGCGAACGACGGTCGCGGGTGCGCGAAGCCCGTCGGGAGGCCGTGCGCCGCAGGCCGTAGAGAAGCCAGATGCCTGGGGACTCGGCTCCCGACAGCAGGGCTGGCACGTTGGATGCAGACCCGGCCGCTCGCCCCGCTTCTTCGATGCGGTCCTTTTCGCCCCTGCCGACCGGAGCCCACCATGAACCGCCTCCTGCTCTCGAGCCTCCTGCTTTCCCTTGCCGCCTGCGATGGCGAAGGGTCCGACAAGGAGGCCCATGAGGGCACCGACTCACCCGCGGAGGAGGACTCCGGCGACACCGGCGACACCAGCGAAGAGGACGGCGTGGCTGCGCTCGGGCAGGGGACGCACGACCTGTCCGCGGTGACGGTGACTGTCGTGGCCGACAAATCGGACGGACTGCGGATTCCACGCGATCTGGCCTTCAACCCGGATGTGGCGGGCGAGCTGTGGGTGGTCAACCGCGCCAATGATTCGGCCACCATCTTCACCGACGTGGGCACGGCCGACCAGACCTCCGACATGCGCGTCGACCCCTACGCTTTCCACTTCATGGAGGAGGTGTCCAGCATCGCCATGGGCGGCGTGACCTTCGCCGACAGCGACGCCCGCACCTTCGGCACCTGCCACGAGTCTCGCAACACCTACAACGACCGGGCCCGGCCCAACGACTTCATGGGTCCGACCCTCTGGAGCGCCGACCACAGCATCTTCGCGGAGTCCAACCCCGATGCGGTCGAGTACCTGTCCGACCTGTGGGACACCTATGTCGACCTCGGCAGCCACCTCGACATGCTGCACGAGAGCCCCAACTGCATGGGCATCGCCTGGGAGGTGGACAACGTCTACTGGGTCTACGACGGCTTCAACGCGACCATCGCCCGCTACGACTTCGCCGAAGACCACCACATCGGCTTCGACGACCACTCCGACGGCATCATCGGCAAGGTGTCGGACCTCACCCTCACCCGCCTCGAAGACGTACCGTCCCACATGGAGCTCGACCGGAACACCGGCCTGCTCTACGCGGTGGACACGGGCGCCAACCGCGTGCTGGTGCTCGACACCGCCACGGGGGACAAGGGCAGCCGGCTCCCGGTGACCGAGCCGGGCGTCGACCACCATGAGCTCGACAATGTCGACCACAGCGTCTTCATCGATGGCGCCGAGGTGGACGGCATGACCGCGCCCTCGGGCCTGGCCCTGGTGGAGGACACGCTCCTCATCACCGACTTCGAGACCGGGCGCATCTTCGCCTTCGACCTGTCCGGGGAGCTGGTGGACTGGGTGGACAGCGGACGCGGCGGCGGCATCATGGGCATCGAGGCGCGGGGACTCGACGACATCTGGTTTGTGGACGGCACCGCCGAGGAGCTGGTGCGCTTGCAGCCTGGTTCTTGAGCTGCCTCGTCAACGTAGCTGAAGACCGCCCTGACCTCGATGGGGCCTCGCCCCTGAGGAGCCTGGATGCGCCAGCTCCCCGCCGTGACCCGCCGACACCTCCTGTCCATCGTCTTGGCGTTGGTGGTGGGCATTGTGGGTGGCATCTGGCTGGCTCCCGGTGGCGGGGACGGGTCGGTGGACGCGTCCGCCCGGTCCGATGCGGAGGTGTGGACCTGCTCGATGCATCCCCAGGTGCGCGCATCGGCGCCTGGCCAGTGCCCGCTGTGCGGCATGGACCTCATCCCTGCGACCACAGAGAATGCCGATGATGACGGTGTGGTCGTGCTTTCGGAGCGGGCCCGCACCCTCGCTCGGCTGCGCACCACCGAGGTCGTTCCGATGGCCGAGGACGGCGGGATGCTGCGGCTGTTGGGGCGTCTGGAGGCTGCCGAGAGCGAGCGCCGCACGGTCACGAGCTGGATCTCCGGGCGCGTCGACCGCCTGACGGTCACCACCACGGGCACCCGGGTGCGCCGCGGGCAGGTGGTCGCGCGCTTGTACAGCCCCGAGGTCTATGCCGCCCACCAGGACCTCCTGACGGCGCTGCAGCAGGCCGAACGCCTCGCAGACGCCCCCGATGCCTCCCGCCTCGCCGCCAGGGCCGCCTTGTCCGCGGCGCGCGAGCGCCTCCGCCTGCTCGGGGTGCCCGCGCGTGAGCTGTCCGAGCTGGAGACCGCCGACGCCCCCACCCGCAGCGTGCCGATCCGCTCGCCCCACAGCGGCACGGTGCTCACGCGGCAGGTCACCCAGGGCCAGTATGTGCAGACCGGCACGCCCCTGTTCGAGGTGGCCCGGCTCGACCCGCTCTGGGTGCAGCTCGACGCCTATGAGGCCGACCTCGGGCGGCTGTCGGTGGGCCAGAGGGTGCGCCTGGTGGTGGCGGCACTGCCGGGCGCACAGGTCGAGGGTCGGGTGGCCTTCATCGAGCCCACGGTCGACCCGGTTCGCCGCACCGCGCGGGTGCGTGTGGAAGTCGACAATCCAGCGGGCAGCCTGCGGCCGGGCCTCTTCGTGGAGGCGGTGGTCGAGGTCGCGGTGCCCGAGTCCGACGTGCCACTGGTCATTCCCACCAGTGCGGCCCTCTACACCGGACGGCGCTCGGTGGTCTATGTCGAGCAGCAGACCGCCACCGGCATCGCCTACCGCCCCCGTGCGGTGCAGCTGGGCCCCGAGCTCGGCGGTGTCTACCCGGTGCTCGCGGGACTGGAGCGCGGGGAGAAGGTCGTCAGTCGGGGTGCCTTCGTGCTCGACGCCGACCTGCAGATCCGCGGGGGCCCCTCGATGATGTCGCTGCCCGACGATGCGGAGCGGGCGGCGCGACAGGCCCATCAAGTGCAGCTGTCCCCGCATGAGCGCCACGCGCTCGCACCCGTGCTCACCCACTACCTGCAGCTGCAGGCGGCCCTGGCCTCGGACGACCTGGAGGGGGCCCGGCAGGCGGCTGCCCGGCTTGGACCGGCCGCCGCCTCGGTCCAGCTTCCGGCTGCCGCTGTGGAGGCTTGGGCACCCCTGGCCGCCGCCCTGCAGGTGGACGCCGGTCTCATCGGTCAGGCCGTCAGCCTCGACGCGGCCCGCGAACGCTTGTCGGCGCTGTCGGCCACCGTTCAGGCGACCTTGTCCCGCTTCGGCAACCCGCTCGACGAGCCCGTCCACCTCGCCTTCTGCCCCATGGCCCGTGGCAACCAGGGCGGCCACTGGCTCCAGCGGGGCGAGTCCATCGACAACGCCTACTACGGTGCCGCCATGCGCTCCTGCGGCGAGCTGCAGGCCAGCGCCGCGCCTGGGGCCCACCTCGACGCCCCGCTGCCGGCGCCGTCCGCTGCACCCCACGGCGCCGTCCATTGAGGCCCCGGCCCGCCGGCACCTGGGACCGCCTCATCGGCGCGGTGCTCGACAACCGGCTCGTGGTCGGTGTGCTGACGCTGTTGCTCGTGCTCGTCGGGCTGGCGGTCGCCCCCTTCCCGGTCGAGCTGCCCGGCCTGCCCCGCGACCCCGTCCCCGTCGATGCCATCCCCGACATCGGCGACAACCAGCAGATCGTGTTCACCGAGTGGCCCGGCCGCAGCCCGCGCGACGTCGAAGACCAGGTCACCTACCCCCTGACCACCGCCCTGCTGGGCATTCCCGGTGTGCGGACCGTGCGCAGCTCCTCGGCCCTGGGCTTTTCGTCCATCGCGGTCATCTTCCACGACGACGTCGACTTCTACTGGTCCCGCTCCCGGGTGCTCGAGAAGCTCGCGTCTCTGCCCGCCGGCACGGTGCCCGACGGCGTGGCCCCGACGCTCGGTCCCGACGCCACCGCCCTCGGACAGGTCTACTGGTACACGCTGCAAGGTCGAGATCCCGACACTGGCGCCATTGTCGGCGGGTGGGACCCCGACGAGCTGCGCAGCATCCAGGACTGGACGGTGCGCTACGCCCTGCAAGGGGCCCGCGGCGTGAGCGAGGTGGCGTCGGTGGGCGGCTTCGTGCGCGAGGTGCAGGTCGACGTCGACCCCGAGGCCCTGCGCGCACACGGCGTGGCCATCACCCAGGTCGCCGATGCCGTGCGGCGCTCCAACCTCGACATCGGGGCCCGCACCCTCGAGATCAACGGCGTGGAGTACGTCGTGCGCGGCGTGGGCTTCGTCGAGTCGCTGGAGGACCTCGAGGACACCGTCGTGGAGGCCCGAGACCACACGCCCATCCGCATCCGCGACGTGGGACGCGTGAGCGAGGGACCCGCGCTGCGCCGGGGGGCGCTCGACGATGCCGGGGCGCCGGCCGTGGGTGGCGTGGTGGTGGCTCGATACCGCGAAAACCCGCTGCAGGTCATCGATGCGGTGAAGGAGCGCATCGCGTCCATCCAGCCGGGCCTGCCGACCCGCACCCTCGCGGACGGCCGGCGCAGCCAGGTCACCATCGTGCCCTTCTACGACCGATCCACCCTCATCGGCGAGACGCTCGACACCTTGTCGACCGCCCTGTACCAGCAGATTCTCGTCACCGTCATCGTGGTGCTCGTGATGCTGCGCAACCTGCGCACCTCGCTGTTGGTGTCGGCGATGCTGCCGCTCGGCGTGTTGGGCACCTTCGTCGTGATGAAGGCCACGGGGGTCGACGCCAACATCATGGCGCTCGGTGGCATCGCCATCGCCATCGGCACCATGGTCGACATCGGCATCGTGTTCGTCGAGAACATCGACCGCAGCCTCCAAGGCGTCGAAGGCGCAGCGGCGCGTCTGCGGGCGGTTCGACAGGCCGCTGGGGAGGTGGCGCCCGCGGTCCTCACGTCGGTGCTCACCACGGTCGTGAGCTTTCTGCCGGTGTTCGGCCTCACCGAGACCGAGCTGAGGCTGTTCGCGCCCCTCGCCTTCACCAAGACCTTCGCCATGGGCGTGACTCTGCTGCTCGCGGTGGTCGTGCTGCCCGGACTCGCCCTGTTCGTGTTGCGTCCGCGTCCCCGCCCCCATCCGGGTCTGCGGTCGGGGCCCGGCTTCGGCTGGCGGGCGAGCCTGTTTCGGGCGGTACACCTGCGGGACTGGCTGCTGGTCGTGGTCGGGGCCTGCGCGGTGGTGGTGCATCCCGCCGGTGGCCTGCTGGTGGTGGCGCTCGGGGTGTGGCGGCTGGCGCGTCCCATGCTTGGCCCGACTCTGCAGGCACGGGGAACTGCTGTGGAGAATGCCGTCGTCGTCGTGGCGGTGGCGCTGCTGCTGGTGGCGGACTGGATGCCGCTCGGACCCGAGCGCGGACTCTTCCAGAACACCCTGTTCGCGGGCGGGATCATCGGTGCAGTGCTCGGCGGCTTCCAGCTGTTCGCCGCCGTGTATCCCAGGGCCCTGTCCTGGGTGCTGGCCCATCGACGCAGCTTTCTGGTTGTGCCGGGGGCCTTCGTCGCCTTCGGCTTCTGTGCTTGGGTTGGCGTCGACAGCCTCGTGGCGCCCCTTCCCGCCAGTGTCCGCACCAGCGCGCCCATCGCGGCCCTGTCCCATGCCCTCCCGGGCTTCGGCCGTGAGTACATGCCCCCGTTCGACGAGGGTGCGTTTCTCTACATGCCCACCACGCTGCCCCACGCCTCGATTGGAGAGGCCCGACAGATGCTGTCCACCCTCGATGCGGCGGTCGCGCAGATCCCTGAGGTGGACCGGGTGGTGGGCAAGATCGGTCGGGTGGGCAGCGCGCTCGACCCCGCCCCGGTCTCGATGGTGGAGACCGTCATCTCCTATGTGCCCGAGTACGGGGTGGATGGCCGCGGACACAGGGTGCGGCAGTGGCGCGACCACATCGACTCACCCGCCGACATCTGGCGCGAGATCACCCGCGCAGCCAGCCTTCCCGGCCTCACCAGCGCACCGGTGCTCATGCCCATCAACGCCCGCATCGTGATGCTCCAGAGCGGCATGCGGGCGCCCATGGGCATCAAGGTGCGGGGGCCCGACCTGGCCACCATCGAGGCCTTCGGGTTGCAGCTCGAGCGCCTGCTGACCGGCGTGCCCGGCGTGCGGGCCGACTCGGTGTTCGCGGAGCGGGTGGTGGGCAAGCCCTACCTGGAGATCGACCTCGACCGGCAGGCCATCGCCCGCTTCGGCTTGCGGGTGGTCGACGTGCAGAGTGTGTTGGAGATTGCATTGGGTGGACGCATGCTCACCCGTACGGTGCAGGGCCGGCAGCGCTACCCGGTGCGGGTCCGCTATGCCCGCGAGGACCGCGACAGCATCGAGGCTCTGCACCGCATCTCCATCCCGGTGCCGGGAGCAACCCAGGTCCCCCTGTCCCAGCTCGCCGACATCTCCTACGTGAAGGGGCCCCAGGTCATCAAGTCGGAGGACACCTTCCTCACGAGCAGCGTGCTGTTCGACAAGGTCGCTGGCGTCGCCGAGGTCGAGGTCGTGGAGCGCGCGCAGGACCGCATCCGGGCCGCCATCGAGGCTGGGGAGCTCGCGATTCCGGCCGGGGTGAGCTTCACCTTCGCGGGCACCTACGAAAAGCAGGTGGCCTCCGAGCAGCGCCTGGTGGTGCTGCTGCCGGTGGCATTGGCTCTGGTGTTCGTGCTGCTGATGCTGCAGTTTCGACGGGTCAGCACCACCCTCATCGTGGCAAGCGGCGTGGTGGTGGCCGTGAGCGGCGCCTTCATCCTCATCTGGCTCTACGGTCGGCCGGGCTTTCTGGATGCGACCGTGCTGGGCACCGACCTGCGCAGCTTGTTCCAGGTGGACGGCATCAACCTGTCCCTCGCGGTGTGGATCGGTGTCATCGCCCTCATCGGCATCGCCACCGACGACGGTGTGGTGATGGCCACCTGGCTGCACCAGGTCTTCGACCGGGACCCTCCCGACTCGGTGGCCGGCGTGCGCGCCCGTGTGTTGCATGCCGGGCTTCGGCGGGTGCGGCCCTGCCTCATGACCACCGCCACCACTCTGCTCGCCCTGCTTCCTGTCATCAGCTCCCGGGGTCGAGGTGCCGACATCATGGTGCCCATGGCCCTTCCCGCCGTGGGAGGCATGGCCGTGGAGCTGGTGACCCTGTTCGTTGTGCCGGTGCTGTTCTGCAGCGTCGAGGAGTGGCGCCTGAAGCGTCGGTCGACCGGCATTCTTCCCGCCCATGCGTCTGAGGAGTAGACCATGACCTTGTCCCGAATCGCCCTGCTGTCCATCATTCTCACCGCCTGCGGAGGCACCACCCCTCCGGCGGCCGACCCGCCATCACAGACCCCCGCTGCCACCACCTACGTGTGTCCGATGCACCCCGAGGTGACGTCCACCGATCCCAAGGCCAGGTGTACGGAGTGTGGGATGGAACTCGTCAAGAAGGACGACCAGAAGGCCGCTTCCGACCACGCTGGCCACGGCCACTGACCTGTCGCATGCTCTGACGGGCACTCCTTGTGGCATTCCGTCTTCCCGACCCTCCCTCCGCGAGACCTCTCATGTCCTCCCGCATCTACGTGTGCCTGCCGGCGGTTCTTGTCGCCTGCGCGTCACCACCGCAAGACAAGGCCAGCTCCTCCGCCACCCCCTCCGACTCGGCCACCCCGGACTCCGGAGAGCCGACGGCCTTCGAGACCCCCGCAATCTGGGGACTGTCGGCCCTCGAAGACCTGGACCCCGCCGATGATGTGGTCGAGGTCGAGATGACCGCGGCCTTCAGCGAGGTGGACTGGGTGGACCGCGGCCCCACGGAGGTGTGGGCCTACAACGACCTCGTCCCCGGTCCCCTCATCCAAGCCAAGGTGGGCGACACGGTGCGGATTCGCTTCACCAATGCCCTCGGCTCGGGCACCACCATCCACTGGCACGGCCTGCGCATCCCCGACGAGATGGACGGTGTGCCCGCCATCCAGGACCCCGTCGAGCCCGGAGAGACCTTCCTCTACGAGTTCGTGGTGCCCGATGCCGGCACCTTCTGGTACCACCCCCACGTCCGCTCCTACGCTGCCGTCGAGCACGGCCTGCAGGGCATGCTCGTGGTCCATGACCCCGCCGACCCGGTGCTTGCCGAGCGGGCCTTCGTGGTCGACGATGTGCTGCTGAATGGCGCCGACATCGCCCCCAGCACCCTCGACCACATGAGCCAGATGCACGGTCGGCATGGCAACACCTTGCTGACCAACGGCCAGACCGAACAGCTGTCGGGCGCCATGCAGGCGGGCCAACCCGAGCGTTGGCGCATTGTGAACACGGCCAATGCGCGTACCATGTGGGTGCGTCCCACCAACGCACGCTGGCGGGTGGTCGCGGTGGATGGGACGGTGCTCCCCGAGCCCTTCGAGACCACGCGTGGCTTGCTTCCGGTTGGCCAGAGGCTCGACCTGGAGGTCATTCCCGAGGAAGGCGCCACGGAGGTCGCCCTCCAGGTGGAGCTGCCGGACGGCAGTGGCGGATGGGCCGAGTATCCGGTGTTCTCCGCCGTGGTGGAGGGCAGCCCGGCATCCGCTGAATGGACGGATTGGGCCGCAGCTCCGCTGCCTACCGTCGAAGATGCTGTTCAGGAGGCCGAGCTCGTCCTCGATGGTGCCGCCGGCGACACCACCATCGAGTGGACCATCAACGGTGAGATGTATGGCGAGCACACTCCCCTCGAGTTCGCCGCCAACACGCCCACCATCATCACGATTCGCGAGCGTTCCCGGGCGGAGCACCCCTTCCACCTGCATGGCCAGTTCTTCCAGGTGCTCGACCGCAACGGCGATGTGGACCCCGAAGACGCCGGCCTGCGGGACACCGTGCTGGTGGAAGGCACCGACACCCTGCGGCTGTACACCACCTTCGACAACCCCGGGCTGTGGATGGCGCACTGCCACATCCTCGAGCATGCCGAGCTGGGCATGATGACCGAGATGATCGTGCACGAGTAGGCGGGCGGGAGGCCCCCGGGGCAGGCTCCGGGGCGCGCTCGCCAGGGTTCTACTCGTGCCAGGTGGCCTTGCAGTAGGCGGCGACGTCGGCGGCGTCGGTCTCATCGGAGACGACCCCTGGCATGCCGCCCGAGCCGTTCATCACGACGTCGATGATCTCGGTCTCGCTGTGGTGGGGCACCACGTCCATCATGGCCGGGCCGCTCACGCCTTCGCCGCTCGACCCGTGGCAGCCCGCGCAGCTCGCCGCATAGACCGCTTCTCCAGCCGTGGCGTCGCCACCCCCGGAGCTGCCGTCGTCGCCGTCGTCGTGGCCGTGGTCGTCGGTCTCACCGCTGTCACCGTGGTCGTCCTTGTCGCCACAGGCAGCCATGCCCAGGCAGAGGCCGAGTAGAATCGGTCCAGAAACACGCAAGGTCTACCTCCTTCGTTGCTGTGGACCCAATACTGCAGAATCGGTGCCAGTCCACCACACAGACTGCAGGTGGCGCCTGGGAGCAATGCGCGGTGGTCGTGAGAGGCCGGGCTTCGTCGTTGTTCCCTGGCCTGCGTGAACCTGCGGGCCCAGCCCACTCTGGTGGGGACAGGTGTGACCTGTGGTGATCGGCTCGGTTGTTCGCAGCGGTGCGAAGAACGTTCGCAATGTTGCGAATGCTCGACGACCTATCGAAGTGCGTTGCCAGCCCTTGGAAGGCCTGCTACCCTCCGGGCCACTTCGAGGAGCGTGTCATGGGTCGATACTGGCCGGTCTTGGTGACCCTGGGTGCGCTCGCCTGTGGCGGTGGCTCCACCGAGAGCAAGGACTCCGGCGCCGTGCCTGACAGCTCGGGCTGCGACGGTGACAGCGACGCCGACGCCGACGGCCTCGACGACTGCACCGAGCTGGAGCTGGGCACCGATGCAGGTGCCAGCGACTCGGATGGCGACGGGTATTCCGATGCCGAGGAGGTAGACTGTGACAGCGACCCCCTCGACACGGGCGACCATTGCTACGCCTGTGGGTGGAGCCGCAACGACCCCGGCACCTTGTCGGCCTCGGGTGCAGGCCTGGGCGACACGGTGGCCAACCTGAGCCTGGTCGACCAATGCGGCGACGATGTGGCTCTGTGGGACTTCGCCGGCAGCTACACCGTGGCCTTCATCACCGCGGCCTGGTGTCCTCAGTGCAAGGACGAAGCCTCGGCACTCGCCGACAACGTCGCCCAGCTGGCTGCAGACACCGGGCAGCCCGTGCAGGGGATGGTGTTGTTGTTCGAGGGCCGCACGGCCGGGGTGCCCACGGTCGACGATGTGGTGCCCTACGCCGAGGAGATCGGCGCCGACTCCCAGCCGGTGCTCGGCGACACCGAGTCGCTGCTGCTCGACTCTGTGCCCTACGACGGCACCGAGCTGCCCGGCGTCTGCCTGCTGAGCCCGGCCATGGAGATCCTCTCCTGTGGCGCGGGCAACGACCAGATCACTCCGCTCGCCGAAACCATCGCAGCCCACGCGGGCTGACCCGACCCCACCTTGTCCCCGGAGCCCAACATGCGCTCGTGCCTCCTCCTCTCCGCTCTCCTGCTGGTCGCTTGTGGCGACGAGACCGACAAGTCCACCGACGATGGCTCCGACGGCACCACCGATCTGTCTGATGACGGCGGCGACGACGGCTCCGGCGATGATGGCGGCGACGAGGGCTCTGGCGACGATGGCGGCGACGACGGCTCCGGCGATGATGGCGGCGACGACGGCTCGGGCGACGACGGTGGGAGCGGGCTGGAGATGGGCGAGTCCGACAGCTACGCCGCGATGGGCTGCGACCTGCTCGACAGCGAGCCCGAGCGCCTCGTGCTGGGCATCAGCCGGTCCGAAGCCAACACGGCTGTCATCGTCCCCGACGACGAGACCGCCTTCTTGCTGGAGATGCCCGAGACGGGCGATGGCTGGTTCACCGTGGAGGTGCCCGACTGGATGACCGTCGTGCGCCTGTTCACCCAGGAAGGTGTGGAGCTGGAGATCTACGGTGGGGAGGGCTTCTCGGAGGTGCTGCTCAATGGCGCCTGCCCGGATGCCGGCATCAGCGACCAGCGGTGGGCCTTCCACGAGTGGGGCGCGTACAACATCCGGGTGGCAGAGGGTGCGCCCGCCGAGGTGTGGTTCACGCTGGTGAAGGAAGAGTAGGCACCACATGCGTGCTTGGCTTGGGTTGGGTCTGGTCGTCTCCTCGCTGACGGCCTGCGGACCCGGCGCGGCCACCAAGGTGACTGGCGGCGATGTGTTGGTCGAACTCGACCTGCCGCCGCACTTTCCCGACTTTCCCTATCCGGTCCCAACCCAAGCCAAGGCCGACCTCGGCCGGCTGCTGTTCCAGGACTTCCGCCTGGCGGGCAACGGCACCCGCTCCTGTGGAATCTGCCACGAAGGAAAGAAGGGCTACACCGACGGCTTCGTGAAGGCGGTGGGCTCCGAAGGCGGGGCCCACACCCGCAACACCCTGTCGCTGCTCAACCTCGCCTGGCGGGGCCCGCTGACCTGGGTGAAGCCCGAGCTGACCGACCTGTACGACCAGATGGAGGTCCCCCTCTTCGGAGAGCACCCCGTGGAGATGGGGGCCGACCCCGACGAGCTGCCCGCGCGGCTTGCCGCCATCCCCCTCTACCCACCCTACTTCCGGGCCGCCTACCCCGACGACCCCGCGCCCATCTCGATGGCCAACATCCAAGACGCCATCGTGGCCTATGAGACCCTCATCATCGCTGGCGACACCCCCTATGACCGCTTCTTGCAGGGGGAGGCCGAGGCGCTCACCTCCGACGAGGCGGCGGGAATGGAGCTGTTCTTCGGGCGGCTTGCGTGCGACGCCTGCCACGGCGGGCTGTTCTTGAACCTGCCGACCGACGGCGCCGGCGAGGTGGTGTCGGATGTGCCCGAGTACGTCAACATCGGCATGTACAACGTCGATGGTGCTGGCGGTCTGCCCCCTGAGGAGACGGGTCTGCACGCCTTCACCGGGGTCGCCTCGGACATGGGGCGCTTTCGGGTGCCGAGCTTGCGCGGGGTCGCCGAGTCGGGTCCGTGGGGACACGATGGCTCGTTCAACAGCCTCGAAGACATCGTGGATGCCTATGCGCGCGGCGGCCGGGAGCTGGTGGGCGGGCCGTGGCCTGGCGATGGCGCCACGAGCCCCCACAAAGACCCTCGAATCGCCGGCTTTGCGCTCACCGAGGCCGAAAAGGGCTGGTTGGTCGCATTCTTGGAGGCCCTGACCGACCCGGAGGCCAACGCAAGGCCGTTCCTGCAGACGCCCTTCTGTCCCGACGAGCCGGACACGGGGGATGTCGGCTGCATCGTGGTGGAGCCGTAGGGCGGGCCGCGCCCCGAGCCGGGCAGCCGGCGTGGCCAGCACACCCCGCCGCAGAATGCATCCAGCGACAAATTGAGACCTTCCCACCCGACTTCACCGGGGGTAAGCGGCGGCCGCCATCGGAACCCGTGGAGGGTCCATGTCTGCAGTGCTCAAGAACCGCGCTGTTCGCGTCCCTCCTGGCAGCTTCGAGCTCCAGGACCACTTCTACCCCCGCGTCCCCAACGCCCAGCTCCATCCGCTCGTCCGACACTTCCTGTCGCTCGACAATGCCCGCATCGTGCGCCGCTACTGTCACCTGCACCCGGAGGTACGTCCCGAGGCGGTCACGGCGGCGCTCGCCTACACGCCCACCTACCTTCGCTGGGCTGGTGCCGACCTGTTGCTCACCGCCAGCGACCAGGGGCGGCGGGGCGTGGTCGTCATCGAGGTGAACTCCTGTCCCTCGGGCCAGAAGTCCATGCCCCTGCGCAACGAGGACGACGACCAGGGCGGCTACCGCATGCTCATCGAGCGGTCGTTCATGCCGCTGCTCCGGCGTCGCAGTCTTCCGAAAGAAGGTGTGCTGGCGGTTCTCTGGGACAAGAACCCCATGGAGACCACCGGCTACGCTGCCGCGCTTGCGGATGCGTCGGGACAGGACGTCTGGCTGGTCCATGTGCCGGATGGTGCGGAAGACTCCCTGCTGCGGGTCGACGACGGTGTGGCCTCCGTTCGCATCGACGGCGAGTGGACCCCCGTGCGCGCGGCTTTTCGCTACGTCACCCAGCGCCCATGGACCCGGCTGCCGCCCATCACCCGCACCGCAGTGTTCAATCCGGTGCTCGCGTGCCTCGCGGGCGGTCGCAACAAGATGCTCGCGGCCAAGGCCTACGACCTCTACAACGGCGAGCTGATGCGAACCGGCTCGGGCATGCGCATCCGGGTGCCCGAGACCATCCGCGACGTCGCCCAGCGCGAGGTGCCCGCGTGGGTGGCCCGCATGGGTGGAAAGGCCGTGGTGAAGAATCCCTACAGCAACGCTGGACAGGGCGTCTACACCATCGTCTCGTCCGAGGAACTCGACGCCTTCATGGCCGAGGACCAACGCTACGACCGCTTCATCGTGCAGGCCCTCATCGGAAACTCCGAGTGGTCGAGCATCAGCCGCGATGGCCGGCTCTACCACGTCGGCACCGTGCCCAACCGCCGCGACCGCATCTACGCCTTCGACCTGCGCTTCATGGTCGGCTCCAGCCCACACGGCTTCTACCCCCTGTCTCTGTACGCTCGCCGGGCCCGGATGCCGCTGGAGTCGGATCTGGAGAGTGGCGGGGACTCCTGGGGCATGCTCGGCACCAACCTGAGCGTGAAGCTGGCGGATGGTGAGTTCACCACCGAGCCCGACCGCCTGATGCTCATGGACCGCCGCGACTTCAACGAGCTGGGCGTGGGCCTCGACGACCTCACCGAGGCCTACATCCAGACCGTGCTCTCGGTGACCGCCATCGACCAGATGGCCCGAAGCCTGGTCACCGGCCGCGGCACCTTCCGGCGGCGCCACTTCGGCACCGTCAACCCCGACGATGCCCTCGCCGCGGAGATCCTGTGATGCATGTCATTCGCGGCTCCAACGACGATGGGGTCGTGCGGGTGGACCGCCTCGACCTCGACAGCCTCGCGCCTGGCGCGCTCCACCTGTTGCGCCTCCACATCGGCCAGGACGGTCTCGGTCGCGCCATCCGCATTCCAGTGATGGTCGCGCGCGGACGCAGGCCGGGTCCGGTCATCGGGCTCACCGCGGCGGTTCATGGCAACGAGCTCAACGGCATCCCCGTCATCCACCGGGTGATGGAGCGCCTCGACCCCCACACCCTGCGCGGCGCCGTCGTGGGTGTCGTGGTGGTCAATGTGCCGGGGCTGCTGCTGCGCCAGCGTCGGTTCGCCGATGGCGTGGACCTCAACCATGTGTTTCCCGGCAAGGCGGGCGGCACGCCGGCGCAGGTGTATGTCCATGCCTTCGTGGAGCGCGTCCTGCCCGGCCTCGACCGCCTGCTCGACCTGCACACCGCCAGCTTCGGTCGGGTGAACTCGCTGTATGTGCGGGCCGACATGGACAACCCGGTCGCGCGGCGCATGGCGCTCCTCCAGCGGCCGGAGATCATCGTGCACAACCCTCCCGCCGACCAGACGCTGCGCGGAACCGCCGCTGCTCACGGCATTCCCGCCATCACCGTGGAGATCGGCAATCCCCACCGCATCCACGGCGACTACGTGCGCCGCACCATCGCCGGCGTGCGCGCTGTGTTGGCCGACCAGGGGGTCATTCGCGGTCGACGGAAGGGGACCGACAAGTCCCTTCCCGAGCCTGTGATCTGTGCGCGCTCCCATTGGCTGCGCACCGACGCCGGTGGCCTGCTGGAGGTGCTCCCCAAGGTCACCGATGCCGTTGGCAAGGGCGATGAGCTGGCCCGGGTTCGCGACGAGTACGGGCGCCTGCGCCATGTGTATACAGCCCCCGAAGATGGCGTCGTCATCGGTCGTTCCGTCGATCCCGTGGCCCCGATGGGCACCCGCTTCATCCACCTCGGCATCCGTGCCGCCCCCGGCCGCTTCCGTGCGGTCGACGAGGACTGACATGCGCGTCACGCTCGTTGTCAACGACGCCCTGGGCCTGAGGCTGAGCCAGACCACCACCGCCATCGGCGCAGAAGTGGCCCGCCGTGGGCTGTCTTGCGGTGTGGTCGGGGTGGGCGACCTCCACCTCGATGAGCGGGGGCGGGCGACGGCCCATGTGCGCACCGGAGCGGGGGAGACCACCGAGGAGTGGTTGGCGACTCTGGCGGGGTCTGCTGTCCGCGCCCGTCCGTTGGGCCGCGGCGACCTGGTCCTCTTGCGCACCAACCCCGGGCGCGGTGGACGGCCCTGGGCGCACGCCACCATGCTCGAGCTGATGCGGGCTGCCCGAGACCGTGGCGCTGTTGTCCTCAACGATCCGGATGCGCTGTCGCGTTCTCGCAGCAAGTTGTTCCTCCGCGAGCTCCCCACCGACATCCGGCCACGCACCATCGTGTCGCGCAGCAGTGCAGTGCTCCGCAGGTTCCTGGCGAGCTGTCCGGCGGGCGCGGTACTCAAGCCCCTCGATGGCACCCAAGGCCGCGATGTGTTTCGCATCAAGCCTGGCGGAGACACCAACCTTCCCCAGATCATCGACCTGCTCACCCGCGATGGCCACTGCATGGCGCAGGCGTTCGTGCCCGAAGCCAGCCGTGGCGATGTGCGCATGATCATCGTCGACGGCGCCCTTCTGACCGTGAACGGGCAGGCCGCTGCTGTGCGGCGGGTGCCCGGGAAGGACGACTTTCGCAGCAACGTGCATGTGGGCGGACGCGCGGTCCTGGAGCGCCCCGGGCCCGAGCTGCGCGAGGTGGCCGCGAAGGCCGGCGCGGCGCTGAAGCGGGCAGGCGTCTTCGTATGTGGCCTCGATGTCATTGGTGACAAGGTCGTGGAGGCCAACGTCTTCGCGCCCGGTGGGCTGACCGATGCCGGCGCCTTCTGTGGCGTCGACTTCGTGGCGGCACTGGTCGACCGCTTCCTCCACGCGGCACGCTGAGCCTCGGAGGCCGCCATGACCAGTCGACCCGACCCCTGGGGTCCCACGACCATCCCGCTGCGACAAGCCCGCATCTGGCAGCTCGGCCCGCTGCACCTTCATGTTGCCAGAGCGCCCTGGGAGTGGTCGTTTTCGTGGTGGCGTGACGGTGCGCTCCTCGACGACCACCTGCGCCTTGCCGAGGTCGCCGAGGTCCGGCCCGCCAGCCGCCCCGATGTCGAGTCCAAGCGCTTCGCCTTCGGGGAGACGGCCGACCCCCTCACGCTCCTGCCGGCCCTGGGCGACCGCGTGTTCGTGGCCACACCCGAGGTGCCTTTCTACGTGCTGCCGGCGGAGTCGGTCCGGGCCTATGTCTCGGTGCCGCTGTGGGTGCAGGCCAGGGTGGGACGCGACGCCCGGCTCGCTCTGGAGGTCCCCGTCCTGCGTCCCCAGGACACCTGGTTTGGCAGCCCCACCGCGGGCACACTCTGCTACGCGAGCCGCACCGCGATGCGCCTGGAGCTCGACGCCTTCGTCCCCCTGGCCCACCGCGCCCTGGTCACGGTCGAGGTGGTGAACCGGGGCGACACCTCCCTCACCGTGCAGCGACTGCGCCTGCCGGTGCCCGAGCTGGGCCTGTTTCGAGACCCCAGCGGACAGCTTCGCACCCCCGCCGTCCGCTTCACCCGGGAGCGCGACGAGCTGGCCGTCGTGGAGCTGGGTGCCGTCCCCTCGGAGTGGACCCTGCTCGCCGACGCCCGCGCGAGACCGTCGGGCACCCAGAGCGTGGTCCAGGCCTTCAACGCCTTCTTCTCACGCGGTCAGTGAGGTCGACGATGTCCATCGAGAGGCTGTGGGCGCTGCTGCCGGACCAGACCGGCGCCTTGCTCGAGGCGCTGCTGGTGCTCGCGGTGGCGGTTGTGGTGGGCCGCTTGCTCGGCGCGGCCCTGTCGAAGGCGGTGCGCCGCTTCGCGAGTCCGGGCTGGGAGCTGATGGTCCGACGCTTCACCGTCTGGGGACTGGTGGGCCTGGGTCTGGCCAACGCGCTTCAGGTGGTCGGCATCGACCTGAGCGTGCTGCTCGGGGCAGCGGGTTTCGCCACGGTGGCTCTGGGGTTTGCGGCCCAGACGTCCACCACCAACTTCCTGTCGGGTCTCTTTCTCATGATGGAGTCGGCCATCAAGGTCGGCGACCTCATCGAGGTGGGCGGACTGGCCGGAGAGGTCATCTCCATCGACCCGTTGAGCGTGCGGCTGCGCACCTTCGACAACCGCCTGGTGCGCATTCCCAACGAGACCCTGGTGAAAGCCAACCTCACCAACCTCACGGGCTTTCCGATACGGCGCATCGACCTCGTGCTGCCCATTCCCCAGGAGGCCGACCTGGCCGCGGCGCGCCGGGTGTTGGAGCGACTGGGCGAAGCCGAGCCCCGGGTGCTCCAGGAGCCGCCGCCTGTGGTGCAGGTGCAGGGCTTCGAAGGGGGACATGCGCGGGTGCAGGCCAGCTACTGGGCGTCTCAGGACGTGTGGGTGGCGGTGCGGACCACGCTGGCCGTGGCGATTCCGGGGGCCTTGGCGGAGGTGGGCGTGCCGTTGGGACGTCCGAGGGTGGAGCTGCAGTCCGGTCCGAGCTGAGGTCGCCCGGCAGGGTCTGCGCCGGTCCCTTCATGCGGATGTCCTCTGCCGGCACCCTCCGGTCCACCCGACCACGCGCCTGGGCTCATCCCACCAGCCGGGCTGACAGATCCACCAGGAGCTCCTGTAGAAGACTGTTTTCGGCCGCCAGCTCATGCACCCGGCGGTTGGCCCGGCTCACGGCGGAGGGGTGTGCCTCCAGCAGGACAGCGACCTCCGACCCACGCAGTCCAGTCGCGCGGGGCAGCCACCACATCGTGAGCCACCACTGCCAGCGGGCCTGCTGGCCTCGGCTGCGCCGCACGAGCTCGGTGCGGGGACTTCCGGTGACCCTCTCCAACAGCTTCCAGGCTGCCTGCAGCGACAGCGGGGCGGCCGGCTTTGGGGCTGGCCGACGGCGCGGTGGGGCGCGTCGAGTGGGGGTCCAGAGGCGCCCGTCGTCGAACTCCTCGGGCGCGTCGCAATGACCGAGCTGGACGGCTTCGAGGTGGCGCCGGTAGGCCTCGGGCGAGCCAACCACGTCGGAGAGGGGGGACAGCCAGGCCGGCGCTGGACTCGCCCCCGTGTAGTGGGGGTGGCTGGTCCACAGCGAGCGGTCACAGGTGGGTGCCAGGCCGCCGACCACCGGGTTGAGGTGGATGTAGGCCAGGACATGACGCAGGTAGTCGTCGTGTTCGATGCGGCGGCTGCGATAGCGACCCCGCCACGCCGGACCATCCCATCGCCGCGTCCGATTGAGCCAGCGGCTGTAGCCACCCTGCAGGCGCTGAAGGGCAGGTGCCAGCCCCCGAGGACCTGCTGTCACCAGCAGGTGGAAGTGGTTGGGCATCAAGGCGAAGGCGTGGATGCGCACGCCGTGTTGCACGGGCAGGGTGGACAGGATGTCGAGGAAGGTCGGGTAGGTGTCGTCGTCGCCGAAGACCCGCGCCCGGCGGGCACCTCGGTTCATGACGTGGTGGACGGAGCCGGGGTCGTCGAGGCGGGGCAGGCGGGGCACGGGGGACCTTCGCTGGGGAGGACTGGACGGCTGCTGCGGGTCGCCAGGGCTGCATAGGGCGAAACGTCGACTCGTGAGAAGAACGGGTCGGCAGTGGCACGCTGTCCTTGCCGCGGCTTTCTTCCCACGAATCAAACATCAATACCTGGCACCGGCCCTTCCCCAAATTTTCTCCCATGCCCTGAGGGAGTGCGCCCGGACCCGCCGTTGGGGCGGTGTGGCTGGCTCCGACGCCATGGTCGAAGCGCCCACGAACGCCCATCCCCAGGATCGATTGATGTTCAGCGCCGCCGTCCTTGCCTCCGCCGCCCTCGCTGCCGCCTGGTTCGACCAGCCCATGGCCTACGTGCCGGGCCTCTCGGGCGCCGCTCTGCACCGCGTGGCCGCCCA
>ENA-OWNT01000293-OWNT01000293.1-seawater-metagenome-genome-assembly--contig:-NODE-293-length-132788-cov-7.420221_pt1 | contig 132788 bp, 97 predicted proteins | sample MGYA00238136_ERZ651165 | MGnify/ENA primary metagenome ERZ651165 (study PRJEB26861, sample SAMN08777766) | seawater metagenome | isolation source: coastal seawater | place: USA: Florida | collected...
GCGGCATCGCCGTAGCCATCGCCATCCGCGTCGTACCAGACCTGGGTGGGGGGCTCGTCCTCGTCGATGAAGCGGTCACAGTCGTCGTCGACGTAGTTGCAGACGTCCTTGGCCATGGGATTCACGGCGGCGTCTGTGTCGTCGCAGTCGTCGTTGTTCGTGACGTTGGTGCCGCCCGGGACGCAGACCGTGTACACCGTGCCGGCGGCATCGCCGTAGCCATCGCCATCCGCGTCGTACCAGACCTGGGTGGGGGGCTCGTCCTCGTCGATGAAGCGGTCGCAGTCGTCGTCGACGTGGTTGCAGACGTCCTTGGCGTCGGGGTTGATGTCGGGGTCTGTGTCGTCGCAGTCGTCGTTGTTCGTGACGTTCTTTCCGCCTGGGACGCAGACGGTGAACATCGTGCCGGCAGCATCGCCGAAGCCGTCCTCGTCCTCATCCAGCCAGACCGGGGTGGGGGGCTCGTCCTCGTCGATGAAGCGGTCGCAGTCGTCGTCGATGTAGTTGCACTCGTCCTTGGCGTCGGGGTTGATGTCGGGGTTGGTGTCGACGCAGTCGTCACCGTTGGTCACCTGGGTGCTTCCGGGGACGCACACGCTGAAGGGACCGCGCACCCCGTCGCCAAAGCCGTCGCCGTCGGTGTCGTGCCACACCTTCACGGGGGGGACGTCCTCGTCGACCAGTCCATCGCAGTCGTCGTCGATGAAGTTGCAGATGTCCTTGGCGGCCGGGTCGCAGGTGTGGCCAGCCTTGCTCGATGGAAGGTTTTCGCAGGCGAAGACGCCCAGGCTGAGGGTCATCAGGAGGGGCAGGGAGGGGGTGGTGCGCATGGGATCCTCTCGGTGGATGAGGACTCTGAGGAACGATGGACTTCGTCCCCGATTGGTGCACCGCTGCTCCTCTGCCCCTCGCGCGTGCGTCTGCAGGGGGACGCGGTCGCGGTGGAGTGTGGGCGAGAACCCGCACCCATCCGACATCAGCAGGTCTACGGATGTCACCAGACGCCGGGGGTCGACGGTGTGTGGCGGTTGTGGCGTAGTTTTTCGCCGCTGGTTCTGGCAGCGACACTTGCGGGCGGCCTGCGGGTCCGTCCCCCGACTCGAGGAGCGTGGACTGTGACGTCATCCCCCTTCGCCTTCGGTCCCCCAACAGTGGCCGTGCTCCTCGGTCTGGCCGGCTGCATCGAGAAGGGCTCCTCCGACCCTCCCCGGCGGACCGACGGCGTGCCGTCCTCCGAGACCCCCGATGACATCGACGCCTCTGTGGACCCCGAGGACCCTGACGGAGATGGCTTCACCGAAGCGGAGGGTGACTGCGACAACACCGATCCCACCGTCTACCCAGGCGCCGAAGACAGCATGTGGCACGACCGCGACTGCGCGGAAGGGGTGGCCCGTGCGAATGCCGACCTCGTCATCGGCGGTGGGTCGGATGTGGTCTGGTTGGGCGCCAGCCTCACCGCGGCAGGCGACCTCGACGGCGACGGGGCCGACGACATCGCCTTCGGGGCCAACATCGGCGGAGAGCCTGCTGTGGTGCTCTGGTCTGGACTGGAGCTCGCCGAGGGCACCGCGCCCGGCCTCGACGACGCCACCCGGCTGCTGGCCATCGAGAGCAACGGGGGGAGCTATGCACCGCTGGTCTCCGTCGGCGGCGACCCCCTCGGCCACGGCGGCGAGGTGATGGCCATCCAGGTGGTCCCGCCAGATGCCTCCAACGTCGACATCCTCCTGGCCGACGCCCGCCCCTGGATCGCGGGGGAGCCGGTGGACTACGGCACCCTGCCCCGTCTCATCGGCAGCGACCTGCCCGACCATGCCGGACATGGCGTGGGCATCGCCACCGATGTCGACCTCGACGGAGATGGCTTCGAAGACGTGGTGGTGGGCATCCCCCACCTGCAGGTGGACACCACCCCCGAGACCGGCCGGCTCGACGTGCACTTCGGAGACTCCCTCCAGGCCAACCCACAGCCCTTGTCGGGGGATGCCGACCGGTCGGTGCTCGGGGAGGAGCGGGGACAGTGGGGCGCGTCGGTGAGTGCCGTGGGCGACCTCGACCACGACGGCACGGTCGATCTGCTGGTGGGGGCACCGAGGCTCGAACATCCCGTCACCGATGCCTGGCAGAGCGGCGTGGCCTACGTCTTGTCGGGGGCGGAGCTGGCCGCCGGCGAGGTCGAGGGGCCGGGCGATGCGCTGCTGTCCGTGCGCACGGTGGAAGGCGACGAGACGGTCGTTCACCTGGGCGACGCGGGCGGCACTCTGGGGGACTTCACCGGCGACGGGCGCCCGGAGGTCTACCTCTCGGCCTGGTGGGCGGGCAACCTCCAGGGAATGGTCGCCATCTTCGATCCCGAGACCCTCGAATCGGGCGTCTACACCACCGACGACGCGCTGCACCAGGTGTGGGGCGAGCGCGACGTGGAGCTGCTGGGAGACACGGTGGAGCCGCTGTTCGATGTCGACCGAGATGGCGTCGACGACGTCATCTTCGCCAACCGCGGCTGGGGTGCCAGCCACACCATCCTCTCGGGTGCTCGGCTGGGTGAGGCCGGCACCACCATGCCCTGCTACGACGACACCCTGGTCACCTGGAAGCTCGGCCGGCTGTACAGCGGACAGGCGAACGCCGACGTCGCGGTGGTCGACCTCGACGGCGACCATGTCGATGAGGTGGTGCTGTCGGGCTCGATCGACTGGGTGGACGGTGTGGAGTCGGGGGCCCTCTACGTGGTCCACGAGCATCCATGAGCGTCGTCCGACCGGCTTCGGCCTGCTACCGCTTCTTGCGCGCCAGCACCTTCTTCGCGCTCGCCTGCTGCACCCCCAGGGCCTCGAAGATGCGCTGCTCCTGCCACTCCGCGAACACCTTGAGGTGGCGGTCGGCCGCGTAGTGGCCGGTGGTGAGGTAGACGAAGGCCCGCAGAGGGGTGGTGCCGGACAAGGCGTCGATGGCCTCGTGGGCCTGCCAGAAGAAGCCGTCGACGCTGCGGTTGTTGCCGTACCAGTAGCGGGCGAGGTTGAGGTAGGTCTGGTATTCGCGGCGCAGGCTCCGGCTGTAGCTCTGGGCGGCCTTTCCGAGGGGACCGTCGCCTGCGTCGAGCACGGCCAGCGCGGCATTTGCGGCCCCGCGGATGGCGAAGTCGACGCCGCCGGACAGGATGGGGTCGACGAAGCAGGCCGCGTCGCCCGCCAGCAGCCAGTTCGGACCCGACGTGCGGCGGTGGGAGAACGACCAGTCGCGGCTGAACTGCAGGCCGGTGTCCTCGTCGAAGACCGCGCCGTCGACGGGCAGGCCCGCTTCCTTCACCGAGCGATCGAAGTCGGCGCGGGTCATGCGAGAGCGGCGGCGGTGGACCACTCCCACACTCGTGCGGGTGGCGGAGGTGGGGATGAACCAGGCCCAGCCTTCGGGAATGGTGACCACCAGCTGCACATGGCGGCCCAGCGCTCCCGGCACGCCGCCCGCGCCCTCGTAGTAGCCGTAGCTGGCGGTGGACTGCAGGTCGGTGATGGTCTCGGGCTCGCCGAGCTTGCGGCCCACCACGCAGCGCTGCCCGGAGCAGTCGATGACCACCCGGGGCACCACCCGCACGGCGCCCTCCGGACCCCTCAGAGTGGCGCCCACAACGGTGTCTTCGTCGAACTCCAGAGCCTCCACCACAGTGCGCTCCTGCACCTCGGCGCCTTGGCTGCGGGCCATGTCGAGCAAGATCTGGTCGAAGGTGGCGCGGTCGACCTGGAAGGCGTGCTCGTAGCCACCCGCGAGCAGGTCGGCCTCGCTCAGCCCGTCGATGTCCTTCTCCAGGCGGTCGTCGAACAACACCGTCCAGGGCTCACGGGACTCGCCCCACACGTACACGGCGCCGAATTTGTAGGCGAAGCCGGCGGTGGCCAGCTGCTCCCAGGTGCCTGGAAAGTGTCGGTCGAGCAGGCGCAGAGAGGCCGGCTGGAGGGACTCTCCGACGTGGGGACGGGGAAATCTCTCCCGCTCTGCCAGCACCACCTCCCGGCCCTGTTGGGCGAGCAGCGCGGCGGCCGTGGCCCCGGCTGGCCCCCCACCGATGACGAGGACATCGAGGTGGCGAGCGTCGCGGGGAGAGGCGGACCCAGGAGGAGAGCTGGTGGCCACGCGGCCTCCTTGCAGGGACGGAGCGGGACGTCCTCCGTACCTCCGGGGGCCCGGATGAGCGAGTCTGTTAGGAAGCCGGGTCCCACCCCGGAGCGTGGATGACCGCAGCCCCGACCCCCGCGCCCGAGCGTCTTGCCATCGACCAGGGGTGGTTCTACGTCCTCGAGACCGACGCCACCGCCGCCGAGTCCACCGACAAGGTCCTCCAGGCCCGCGACGGACAGGCCCTCACCCGGCGCCTGCACGGCTACCGCGCCCAGGTGCTCGTGGAGGACCACACCCCCGGTGGGCTCCCCGTCGCCGCCTGGCTTCGCGCTGCGGAGGCCGTGGGCCGGGTGGCGGAGTCCAACCGGTGCAGCACGCCCGTCCGCCTCGTGCTGGGCGCGGAGAGCGGTGCCGCAGATGGCACCGTGAATGTCGATGGTCAGGTTGTCCTCGAAGGCGTGAGCCACCACCTTGCCCGCGCTCGTCTAGCGCCCCTCGTCGAGCAGGCCATCGCGGGCGAGGCCTGGTGCCCGCCGTCCGCCGCCCCCCTCACCCCCGCCCGCAGGGTCCTGGCCTTCTCCAGCTTGATGGCCACCGACATGCCGCACAACGACAAGGAGATCAGCCAGGGCGTGCTCCACCTGCTCGCCCCTCTGGCGGGCCGGCCGGTCGAGGTGCTGATGGCCCAGGTGAAGATGCCCATCATCGGCGACGACCGTCCGCCGGTGGGCCTGGAGTCGCTTGCGGGCGAGGCTCTGGAGGGCGTCGAGCTCGTGCTCTTGTCGCTGCTCGAGGGCTACTGGCACGGCGCTGCGGCCCTCATCGCCCACCTCCGGGCGCAGGGCTGCCGGGCCCACATTGCGGTCGGCGGCGTGATGCCCACCCTCACGCCCGAGCATGTGGCCGCCCACCTGCCCGGCGTGAGCTTCGTGTGCCGGGGGGCTGGCGAGTACTTCGTGCCCGCCCTGGTCGATATCCTCGGCGGCAGTTCCATCGACGTGCCCTTCACCGACAGCCAGGTGGCCCGTCTGCTGCAGCTCAAGGGCATGTTCGCCATCGACCGCACCGGCCGGCGTCTCATCGCGGCGCGGCCCGCGGAGAGCGTCAACGTCGACAACCTCGACAATGTGCAGCTCGACCTGTCCTACGTGCGGCCCCACCACATCGAGGGCGGCATCGAGATCACCACGGCCCGCGGCTGCATCCACCGCTGCTCCTTCTGCAGCATCATCGGGCGCGAGCAGTACCAGGCCCGGTCCGCCGAGGGCGTCTTCGAGCTGCTGGCGCGCTACGAGGCCCGCTACGCCGAACTCTTCGGCGACAGGGTCCCCGACAACGCCTACCGGGTCCACATCGCCGACGACGACTTCGCCTGCGACCGTCCCCGGGCCCGGGCCTTCTTCGAGAAGATGCTCGACACCCCCTTTCGACTGTCCTCGGTGCAGGTGTCGGTGGCCGACCTGTGTCGCAAGGAGAACGGCCGCCTGCTGCCGGAGGTCGACCCCGCCTGGCTGGAGGTCATCCGGCCCGAGTGCTTCGCCGACCACGGCCGTCCGATTCCCCGCAGCGAGCGCATCCTCGACCACGCCCACCGCGGCTGGAGCTCCTACCTGCAGATCGGCGTGGAGACCTTCTCCGACCGGGAGCTCATCCGCCTCGGCAAGGGCTACCGGGTGGCCCACCTGCGCGCGGCCGTGCATGCCCTCGCCACCCACGGCCTGCACCACGACGCCTACTTCATCGTCTCCAACACCCAGACCACCGCCTGGGACCTCCTCGACAGCGTGGCCGAGCTGTGCCGCCTGAAGCTGCGCTACCCGCTGCACTTCCACCTTCGCTTCCCGGTGGTCGAGCACCTCGTGTCCTACTTCCCCACGGCCACTTGGCGGCGCAAGGTGCGGGGTGGACAGCGCGACACGGTCACCCTCCGCGGTCACCTGCAGGAGCCGGGCTACCCCGAGTTCGACTACCCCCTCGTCGACCACGACCTCCCTGGCGACCCATTTGTTGCGAATGCCGTCGCAGCGGGTTTTCTCACCGACGCGGAGCGCTACACCCGCTGCCTCACGACTCTGCGGGAGGTGTGGTCCGAGCTCCCAGAAGGCGCCGACCCCCACGAGCAGGAGGCCTTGCTCCGGGCCCTCGACGACCTGCCCCGTCGCCTCATCTTCGAGCTGCTCGAAGACGCCCGCAAGGCCCGCCACGACCGACCGGTGCCCGGCTGGCCCGGCGGCATCCCGGAGGCCGACGCCCTGCGCACCGCCCGCACCCTGCTGGGCGACGAGGAGTCCTGGCTGCCCGCCTACAAGCGGTGGTCCACCCTCACCGCGCCCCGCCTCGTGGTCATCCCCACCTGGCAGTGCGAGCTTCGGTGCAGCTACTGCTACATCCCCAAGCAGGACGGCCGGGTGATGTCCCGCGACACCCTCGACCGCAGCATCGGCCTGCTGATGTCGTCGGCCCGGCCGGCCCTGATGTTGCAGTTCTTCGGCGGCGAGGCCCTGCTGGAGTGGGAGCTGGTGCAACACGGCATCACCGAGGGCCTGCGTCAGGCGAAGCAGCGGGGCAAGCAGATCCAGTTTGTGCTGTCGAGCAACGGCTGGTCGCTCGACGCCGACAAGCTGGCGTGGCTGCAGGGCAAGCCCGTGAAGCTGGAGCTGTCCCTCGACGGCACGCCCCAGATCCAGAACAAGTTCCGCCACAGCAAGGACCCCCACGGCGACAGCTACCGCGACGGCATCGCCCCGCGTGTGCGCGAAATCGTCGACAGTGGCCTCGACTACGACGTGATCATGGTGGTCCACCCCCTCAACGCCCACCTCGCCTTCGACAACTTCATGCACATCGCCCAGCTGGGCTTCAAGCGCATCCAGATCAACGTCGGCCTCGGCAAGGTGTGGAAGAAGGCCCAGCACCAGGCCTTTCTGCAGCAGCTCCACCAGATCGGCCTGGCCCTGTTGGAGCGGTGGAAGGACGGCGACCCCCTGCTGTTCATCAACGCCGAGCGCCCGCCCATGCCGATTCGTCTGAATGGTGAGGTCACGGTGGACTGGGACGGCACGGTCTACGACGGCAACGCCTTTCTGCACGAGACCGAGCACAAGCAGCGCTTTGTCGCCGGACACCTCGACGACGCCCGCAGCTTCGACCGCTACTGGCTCGACGGTCCCACCAACGAGTTCCTGCTCGAGTACAGCTACCCGGCAGATGTCACCGCCAACAACCTGTCGGTGGGCCGCAGCTTGCGGAAGTTCTGCTTGTGGTTGCGGGGTCAGGCGCCGGAGGGGGCTCCGCTGCTGGATCGCTGACTTGTCAGGGGGACGATGCGGCCGACCACAACGCCGACACCGTGCCCGACCGGATTGTGGGCTCCAATGTTGCGGGCGACACCCACGAAGGCGCCACCTGCTTCGTCGGCGGTGTGGGTTTCTGACCCATGACAGCGATGGGCTACGTCCCTGGTCCGGCCCAGGACGCGTGGACATGCCCCTTCCCATCACCGCCAGGTGCAACTTCAGCTGCACCTTCTGCGACAAGCAGTGGTCCCGTGAGGAGGCGGTCGACGTCGACCGGGTCCTGCTCGATGCACCCACGAGCGAGATGGGCGACCTGCGGGCCGTTCTCGGCGGCGGTGAGCCCACACTGCATCCCCAGCTGCCCGCCATCCTGGAGGGGCTCCGGTCCGAGCGGGTGCACCACATCGCGCTGCGCAGCAATGGTGCGTGGGCCTCCCGGAAAGGTCCCGTCCACTTCCTGAAGAAGAAGGGACTCTCCGAGGTCGCGCTGCTGCTGCCCTCCGACCGTCCCGCCGAGTTCGATGCCCTGGTGCGCAAGACGGGCGCGTTCGACGCCGCGATGGCCGGGGTGGCCAACCTCCGCGAGGCCGGGCTGGCCATCTCGGTGCGGGTCCCCCTGATTCTGCCCACTCTGCCGCGCCTGCCCGAGATCCTCCAGGCCATCCCGACGCTGGTGCCTGGGGTCCGCTGCATCGACCTGTGCCATCTCGACATCGACGACCCCGCTCTGCAGGTCCGCTACGACGACCTCAACGAGGTGCTGCCCTTCGGCTCCGAGCACCCGTGGCCCGATGTGCCCGAGCTGTTCCTCGACCCCGGACCCGGCGTGGCGCTGTGCCGGGCCGCCGAGATGGCGCACTGGCGCTTGTCTTTCGACCGGGAGACCGCCCGCCGACACCACCCGCCCGGCTGCGGAGACTGCGACCTCGAGCGCACCTGTCCGGGCGTGTTGCGTGGCGTGGCCGAGGTGTACGGCGCCGATGGGCTCGAGCCCGTGCGCGACCCCGGCGAGCGGGCAGGCTCGGTGGGCCGTGGTCGAAGCGCCCCCATGGCGGATGGCCGCATCCATCGCGCAGCCGCGCCGGCGGACCTGGAGGGGTTGCTCCTGCGGGCCGCGGCGGGGGTTGGACTCGAAAGTGACGATGTGGACGCCATTCAGGCCGAGCACACTGTGTTGGAGACCACCCTTCGGGCACCCGATGGCACTGCGGTCCGGGGCCTGCGGGTGCGCTTCGGGGGCGAGGCCCACGACCATGTGGGTGGGGTGGCGGTCACCGAGCAGCTCGACCTTCCCTCATGCCGCACCACTGCGTTCTTGCGTCACCTCCGGGCGGCGGCGCTCGGCTTGTCCGTCTCCGGCGCGCACGGACAGCTGGAATTCGCTCAGGGCACTGAAGCTGCGGGCATCTACGCCCAGTATGTCCGCGCGCTCCAGCCAGCGCGCAGCGCGGGCGTCGACCACCTCACCCCCCACACCTCGGTCGCCTGGCCGCTGGTGGAAGCCGCTGTCGACCAGCTCAACGCCGAGCTGGCGCCCCAAGACCAGCGGGTGGGCCTGCTCCGGCGCACCCCCACCGACGCCTTCGAGGCACTCCGAATGAGCTCTGTGCTGAGCGCGGTGGCTGCCGCCCTCGAAGGGCTTGCGCGCGTCGGGCCGCCCACCACGCCCCGCCTGTCCTACGCCATCTGGGGCTATGGTCGCGCGGGACAGGCCTTCGCCCGCCGGATGGACAGCCTGCGGGACTCCATGGGTCGGCGGTCGCTGCTGGTCGGCCTTGCGGACTCCTCGGGCGCCAAGGTGCTGGCCAGTGGACTGGAGCAGGCGCGTGCCACCGCCTTCAAGCGGCGCACCGGGCGCATCCCCGCGGGTCAGGGTCACACCGGCGACCCCACCGCCGTGCTCCGAGCCGATGCCGACCTCCTGCTGCTGAGCGGGCGGGGCCCATCGCTCGACGCCACCACCGCAGCCAGGCTGAAGGCCCGCGTGGTGGTCGATCTCACGGGTTCGGTGCCCCCGCAGGTCGAACGTGTGCTCGCCTCGCGCGGGGTGGTCTTCGTGCCCTCTCCCATCTCCACAGCGGGACCCACCGTCCTTGCCGAGCTGGAGCGGCAGGGGGAGCTCGACAGCGTGCAGAGCGCCCAGATGGCTGTGGGAGAGGCCACCCGTGGGCTGCTCGCACGCACCCTCGACCTCGTGGAGCAGGCCGGCCTCACCCCCACCGAGGCGCTGGTGGGCCTCGGCCTGTCCGAGCTTGCCCGCCGGTCCCGTCTTCAGAGGTCTACTCCTCCGGCGGGAACGGACTGCCGTAGGCGGGATTGGTCAGGAAGTGGGGATCGGTGAAGATGCCGATCATGGCGACAGTGGCTGCGACGTCCTCCTCGTTCATCCGCATCTTCTGCGGCTGCCCGTCCTTGGCGAGAGGGGGTTCGAGGTGTGTGGAGGCGACCATCTGGGTGTTGTAGTGCTCCACCACCTGGGTCAGGTCTTCGAAGCGACCGTCGTGCATGTAGGGGGCGGTGACCGTCAGGTTTCGGATGGAGGGGACCATGAAGCGTCCGCCCGCACCGTCGTCGTCGCCGTCTTCGATGGGCAGGCCGTTGGTCTTGAGCTTGGAGACCGTGAACAGGCCCATGTTCGAGCTGCCGCCCTTCACCCCGGCGGAGTGCTTGTGGCAGGCGTCGCAGATGTCTTGCACCCGGTCGGGCGCTCCCTTGGGCAGACCATCCACCATCAGGGCGTTTCCGCGCATCTCCAGCTCGGTGAGCTCGGTGAGGCCGGCGTCGAGCAGGTCGGCGCGTGAGTTGAAGCTCACCATGGTGCGCATGAACTGGGCGACCGCCTTGCTGATGGTGCCCTCCGTGATGCCCTCGCCTGGAAAGGCCGCCTCGAAGCGCGCCGGGTAGTCGGGGTGTTCGGAGAGCTGTCCGATGAGGGTGTCCATGTCCTCGTTCATCTCATCGGGGTGCTGAATGGGGATGGGGACCAGGGCCTCCAGGGTGGGGGCCCGTCCGTCCCAGAAGTAGGGTGCGGTCCAGGCGAGGTTGACCAGTGGCATGGCATTGCGCGCCAGGCGCTTGCCGGTGGACCCGATGCTCACGCCCCGCCGGTCGGCGAAGGACCGCTCCTGGTGGTGGCATGACCCACAGGACTGCGTGTCGTTGCCGGACAGCAGGGGGTCGTAGAAGAGGTGGCGCCCGAGGTCGACGCCGGCGTGGGTGGGCGGGTTGTCGGGCGGCGATGGGGGGGGCGACATCCAGTCGGGCACGGGCACTTCGTAGGGGGCGAGGCCCTTGCTCGGGTCGGCCACCTCGGCGAGCGGTGCCATCAGGGGCTGGCCGTCGGGCGTGGTGTGGGGGGGACCGTCGGGCCGCTTGTCCTTGCGCCGGTCCCCTTGCTGGTGTGCGGACTTGTCGGCGGGCACGCCGTCTGGACCGATGCCGCCGTCGAAGCCCTCGGGTGTCTTCGGACCGTCGGGCCCGTGCTCGGCTTGGGTCGGGGCGGAGGGCGGGGGCGGATCGGAACACGCCGAGGCGAGCAGGACCGCACATAGGGGCAGGTGAGGTCGGGGCACGGGGGTCCTCAGGGAATCACGGTGCCGCCGCTGAGCGCGGCCAGGGCAATCATCACCACGATCCACTCCAGCTCGTAATAGCCGAGCAGGATCATGATTCCGAGCTGAAACAGCGTGGACGCGATGGCGGCGGGCCAGCGCAGCACCGGCACCACGAAGACGAGTCCAGCCGCCTCGCCCCAGAAGCCCACGTAGGACGCCAGCAGGCACAGCGTGACCTGTCCCGACACCCAACGACGCAGCCGGGCGAGCGGCTTGGGACCCATGTAGGACCGCTCCCTCACCAGCAGGGCGACGTTGCCGGCCGAGTTCCACACCAGGCCCGATTCGATGTACTTGGCGTAGGCCGCGAGTCCCCAGCTTCCGGCCATCACCCCACAGCCGGCCTGCCAGCCCGTCGCGTCGGCATCCCAGGTGGGGGCCAGCAAGCCGACCAGGGCGTGGGTGACGAGGTAGCCGAGGGTGGCGGCGGCGGTGGGCACGTACTTGCCCAGTCCCACGACGATGTCGCGGTTCCACTGGCGGATCTCCCACCCGCGGATCATGAGCAGCATGCCGAGGATGGACCAGCCGAACAGCTGACGGGTCCAGCCGGCCTGCCAGCAGAATCCCACGGTGAGGCCCAGGAACAAGAGGGTGAGCGCCGCGATGATTCCGCCCCGCCGGTTGTTGGGACGCTCGCCCAGAAGCGACGCCCAGCGGGTGTACACGAGCTTCTCGGCGTGCAGCACATGGGTGGCGGAGTTCACCCACGACAGCACCAGGCTGGTGCCGAAGAGGACGATGCCCACCGTCATCATCGAGGCCATGCGGTCCCCGTCTGCTTCTGAAGCCAGGTCTCCTTGAGGGTGTCGTCGTCCTGAACGCGGATGATGACGTAGCCCCAGGCCACCGGCACCGGACCCGGCTCGGCATCGGGCGGGTCGGACTTGTCCCGAATCCACCGGCCCGCCTCGTGGGTCTGCCACTCGAGCGAGCAGGGAAGGTCCTTGTTGTAGAGGTTGTCGGGGTCGAGTCCCAAGAAGCGGTGGTACTGGTCGATGGGCGCGGGCTTGCCGTGGGCGAGGAACAGTGGGACGGCGCCCGTCTTGCCCCGTGCGGCCGTCGAGGCGTACATCGAGTGCTTCGAGAAGGGGAAGCGGTCCCCCACCAACAGCGAGAGCACGGCGAAGGCGACGGCTGCAATGGCGGCGATGGCGATTTCCATACGAGACCTTGTTCCGACGCCACCGCCCAGTCAAGCCACCCCAGGCACCTGGTGTGGCTATGGAGGGGGCCCGGCCTGGGGTCGCCACGGTCCTCGCCACTGGAGTAGATTCGCGCCATGAACGACCTGCGCCAAAGGCTGCTCGAGGTGGCCTTTCCTGATGGCATCCCCGAGCTCGTCGACCGCCTGCTGCCCGAGGACTGGGACCCCATGGAGTTCGGGGGCGGCCCCATCTTGTCCTCCACCGGCCAGCACCGCTTCTACATCGCCGACCACACCGACGACGCCGACTTCACTCGGGCCATCGTCGAGGCCGTCCCCCAGTCTGCGGCGCTGCTGTCGCTCGCTCCGCCGCTCACCCGGCGCATGGTCGACACCGATGGCCACCGGCTCGATCTCTACCTCGACGACCTGCACCTCGACCTGCCCGAGGCCGATGCCGCGGACAGCGTGATGTGCGAGGTGCTGCACCATCCTGGCGGTGCCCGCTCCCGCTTTCGCTTTGTGGAGCAGCCTCCCGCAGAGCACCCCGAGCTGGCGCCTCTGGCCGGCCTGGGTCGTCTGTTGCGCCGCACCGGAGACGTGGAAAGTGTGCTCTGGGTCACGGAGGCCCGCTGGACGGGTCGTGTAGACGAAGCCCTGGCCCTGGCGCGCGCGACGACAGGACTTCCCGAGGCATGGGCGGGCCTGCAAGCGGCGGTTCCCGGCCTCTACATCGACGGAATCGAGGTGCACCCCGACGGACGGGTCGACCTCACCCCAGGAGTGCTCCGATGAATTTCGACACCGATGTCGCCATCCTGGGGGGTGGTCCCTCGGGCAGCATCTGTGCGGCCTTGCTGCGCAAGCAGTGTCCCCAGCTCCGCGTCACGGTCTTCGAGCGAGAGCGCTTCCCCCGCCACCACATCGGCGAAGCGAGCCTGCCGGGCTGGGCGCCCATCCTGCGGCGCGCGGGCATCCTCGAGGCGGCCCAGGAGCAAGCCGAGGTCGACAAGCTGGGCTTCATCTTCAACTGGGGCGGCTCCGACGTCGACGAATACTGGACCGCCGACTTCCGCAACGAGGCCGGCAGCGTGCCCCTCGGCTCCTGGCACGTCGACCGGGCGAAGCTCGACCTGCTTCTGCTCGAGAATGCCGCCCAGCTGGGTGCAGACGTAAGGCAGCCCGCCCGGGTGCTGTCTGTGGAGCCCTTGTCTGGCCCCACCCCGCCCGGGCGACAGGGAGACAGCCCCGGCTTCTCCGTGGAATACGCCCAAGACGGCCAGACCCACCGCATCACCGCCCACCGCGTCATCGACGCCACCGGTCAGGCCCGGCTGCTCACCCGCCAATGGTCCCTGCGACTGCACCAGCACGGCGACATGAACAACTACGCCGTCTATGGCTACTGGCGCGGCGGCCGGGTGGAGATGGGCGGCGGTCCGCTCCGAGACCGGGAACGCTGGGCGGTGGTGTCCACCCATCCCCTCGGCTGGGTCTGGCACATCCCCATCACCGAGGAGCTCTCCAGCGTGGGGCTGGTCACCACGGCCGACACTCTGTCCGAAGTGGGCCGGGCGGCCCTGATGGAGACCTACCTGAAGACCGTCCAGGAGGTCGACCGCATCTGCGACCTGCTCGAAGGTGCCTCCTACATCGGCGACCGGCCCACCCCCGAGGGCGACTCGGCCGAGCGGGTGAGTGTGGTGGCCGACTGGTCGTATCGATGCGACGACGTGTGTGGGGCGGGCTGGTTCGTGGTGGGCGACGGCGCGCTGTTCGTCGACCCCATCCTGTCGAGCGGGCTCACCCTGGCGGCCACGGGCTCCAACATGGTCGCCAACGCCATCACCACCCTGGAGCGGGAGCCCGACACCGATGCGGCCGTGCTGCGGGCCTCTTTCCGCGAGGCCTACCACGACATCTCCACGGCCTACCACCGGATGGCCCGGGTCTGGTACCAGCGCAACACCCGCTCGGAGGGCTGGCACTGGCAGGCCCGTCAGGAGCGCCTGCGCACCGCCGGCGGAGCCGCCCTCTTCGAAGACGACGCAGACGCCTTCACCGCGGTCTGCCTGGGGGTCATCAACTCTCCCCTCAACGCCGCCCTGCCCCAGCACTCGGCCGAGGTGTGGGGCTCCGAGTACTTCACCTGGATCTCCGCCGACCTGCTCTTCGGGCGCTCGGGTGCCGACGACCAGGGACGCAGCGCCGCCTCGGGCATGCAGGAGGCCAAGGTGCTGGCCCGACGCTCCCTCGTGCAGCGCTGGCAGCAACTCGTCGACGGCCGTCTGCGCCTGAAGGCCGACTGGCAGGTGTCTGCGGGCTTTCACACCAACCGCTTCATGGAGCGGTGGCTGCCCATTCGCTACGTCGCCGTGCCGCTCGAAGATCCCCTCGACCCCCACCTTCGCGTGGCGTGCCCGGCCTTCGAGGACTGTCCCGCCGGCATCTTCCCCGCCCTCGACGGCCAGACCGACATCCGAGCCGCTGTGCTCGAGCTGCTGGGCGACCGCCTGGAGGGCACCCCGGCCCGCGACGCCCGTCTGAAGGCCCTCTGCGAGACCATCCTGCAGCTCGACATGTTGGGCTTGCTGGAGGTGGAGCCTGGCCAGGAGCGGGTCCGGCTCACCGGCCACCCCCTCCTCACGGTCGTGGCCAACGTGGTGCTGCGCTCCCTCGGCGAAGCGTGCACGGTCTACATCGAGGTCGACTGGCTGGGCGAGTGCGTGTGGGTGCGCGTGCTCCGAGACGAGACCTTCGAGTGGCTGCGGCTGGTCGATGGTTCCGGCGGAGACAGCCAGCGCGACTGCGACCGCACCGCCACCACCCGCTTGCAGTGGGCCCGTGGAAACCACGACTGGTTCGACGTCTTCGCCAACGGTGTGGTGCGTCGCCTCAAGGCTCTGGAGAAGGGCAAGCGGGCGGCGCAGGTGGCTGGCTTCTGGTCCTTCATGCGCGCGGTGGCCGGTCAAGGCATCGCGTTCGACCATGTCCCCGGCCAGCCTCCCACGGCCCGTCCGCTCTGAATCATTGGAGGCTGCATGCCCCGCCGCCCGGGTCCCCCCGCCACACCCGAAGGCTGGAATCAACGCTACATCGACGGCCGGCTCCCCTGGGACACCGGACGTCACGATGTCCACCTGGAGGGCGTTCTCGATGCATACGCCCCCACAGGGCGCGCCCTGGAGGTGGGCTGCGGCACCGGCACGAACAGCATCTACATGGCGGCGCGGGGCCTCTCGGTCACCGCCCTCGACGTGGCCGACACCGCCATCGCCATGGCCCGCGACAAGGCGCACCAGGCCGGTGTGGCGGTCCACTTCGCCACGACCGACTTCCTCACCGAACCCGTCTCTGGCGCGCCCTTCGCCTTCGCCTACGACCGCGGCTGCTTTCACACCCAGCACACCCCCGAGGACCGCGCGCGCTTCGCGGGTCGGCTCGCCCGCCTGATGGACGAAGGGGGCGTGTGGCACAGCCTGTTGGGCTCCACCGATGGTCCGCTCCGGCAGACCGGACCACCGCGTCGCAGTGCGCTGGAAGTCATCACGGCGGTGGAGCCCCACTTCGAGCTGTTGGAGCTGCGATCGGTGTCCTTTGACGAAGACCGGTTTGCGGAAGCGCGGGCCTGGGTGATGGTGGCTCGGCGTCGGTAGGGTCTTTCGGGGGGCAGCCGGGCTCGCCCTGCAGCGCGCGGCCGAGAACCTGGTGCGCCCCCTCGTGCCTCGGTGGCACCCCAGGGCCGCTTGGCCGCGATGCGGCCCGCCTGCGGCGGCTTTCGGTTGATCCCTGCCCCAGTGCAGGCCGGGCTACCGAGGTGGTGAGGTGGCGCGGTGGCCAAACACCTGGAAGGTGGTGTGGGCCTGGCTGCCGGTGTCGACCCGGGCGCAGACGCGCAGACCGAAGTGTTGGGCAGAGGAGTCGTTGGTGAGGGCCAACACACTCCGGTCCCGCATGGCGATCTCCGCTGCGTGGAAGTTGGAGGTGACCCGCGCCTCGACGTAGCCGTCGAGTCGTTCCGCCCAGGCTGGCAGGTTCCCCTTCGCCTGCTCCAGCGCGGGCGCGACGCCGGCCAGCTCCAGGTAGCGACTGGCCTTGGCTTGTCGCCCAGCCAGCACGAAGTCCACCGGAATTCGGAGCTGTCCGGCTCGAATGGCCTCGGACTCGACCTCTTCGAGGAGGTGCTGGTCGGCGACCGGGGGGGCGATGTCCCCGATGGTGCTGTTGCGTCTCGGCACGCAGACGTAGTCGATGAGGCCGTCCCGAAAACTCTTCAGCGCCATGTCGAGTGACTCGAAGGGCAGCGGCAGCACCCGCATTCCCGGTGTGCTGTGTTGCGCACAGAACTGTTTGGCTGCCTCGTGCGTGTAGGTGAACGGCATCAAGCTCCCAACGAACCTGAGCCGGGCCTCGGGGATGATGCGACCCACGTTGGCCTCGATGAAGGTGCGCGCACCGGTGACCGCCCCCCAGTGGTAGCGCACGTCGGCTTTGCCCTTGGGGATGCTGTTCAGCATGTTGTCGAGAATCGACGCGATGGTGTCGTGTGTGGCGGGGGCCCCGCTGCCGACTTCGTACTGCTCGTGGTCGAGGCGGTGGGTGCGGATGGCGGGGTGGGGCGCGATGGCGAACATCGAATTGGCCCGTCGATTCGCCTCTTCGTAGGACGCGGAGAGGAAGCGGTTGGTGGTGTGGAGCCAGTCGTTGTCGACAATCTGGAACTGAGGGAGGAAGTTGGAGTCCTCGGCGTGCTTGATGCGCAGGAAGATCTGGTGGCGGTACCGGGGCGACCCGAGGAAGCGCTCCAGCAGCAGCGTCCACAGCAGTGCGTTTTCGGGCAGCGCCGGGTCGACGACCAGAATCCGCCGGTACTCCACCCCGCGCAAGATGCAGCCGGCGACTGCCCGGATGTAGGGAGCGGTGCGCGAGTCGGCCCGCTGGCTGCCTCGACCGATGACGCGAATCACCTTGTTGGCGTGCTTGTCTACGATGTTGGAGATGGTGGACAGGCCGGCTTCGTCGTCTTCGGTGAAGGCGGCGTCCTGCTGAAAGGTGAAGGCGGACTCCGAGACTCCGGTGCCGTCCAGCAGCCGTCGGACCCGTTCCTGGATGGCGAGGGGGGGCCGCCCGGGCTCGCTCCCTCCTTCGGGCCTCGGGGCCGTGGCAGGCGGGGCTCCGAGCAGCTTGTTGATGTCGTCCACCCGGTGGGGCCTGGCCTCTCGGAGGCGCACGGCCAGTGTCTCCCCCAGCAGGCCGCGGCGCCGCCAGGCCTCGACCACCCGCTCGAAGAGAAGGTCCAACGACACTTCCGATGGAGTGGCTGGCAGCGACCTCAGGATGGCCTGCCCCTCCGGCCCGTCCCGCACGAAACGCCTGAGTTCCTCCGCCGAGAACAGTGACTGGAGGAGTGTCTTGAGGCCTTCGATCTCGCTCATTTCGCCCCCGTGATGGACCATTGACTGGCTGGCAGCCGACGCCGAGCAGGCCCACCGCAACCCGCCGGGTTCTCGGCCCTCGATTGTGACTGAGGGTGGAGTATGGTCCTGCTTCAGGTCGAGGAATAGCATGCCGCCGAAGGTCGATCGCAGGCGCTCCACCGAGGGTGGGACGGGGGACCAGCACGGCGTGGTCTGGTCCCAGGACCCCCGGTCGCGTCGAGCCCCCGACACCCGCCAGACCCTCACCGGAGCCACGGGGCTGCTGGCGACAGGCCTCACCCAGGACCCCCTCCTCACAAGTGCCCAGGGCCCCCCGCGGCAGACCGTGCCGCCGGCTTTGGGCGAGTCCGACTCCGCCATGGCCGAGCTGAGACGCACCGTGCCGGTCCAGCCTCCGCCTCCGCCTCCGGCCCACCTGTTTCCGATGGACCCCGACGAGATGACTGAGCTGCCCGACTATGTCGCGCGATCGGATCACTCGGCTCCCCTCACGGCTGGCGCGCTCTCCACGCTCCCGACAGTCGGCGCAGCCCCACTGCCAGACGAGACCCGGAGCCACCTGCAGGGCTTCAGCGCCGACATGGCGCCGGTGGGTGCCGACGGCCGCGTCCGCAGCCGCTTGTTTGCCCAGTCCACCCAGGGGCTCGATGTCCTGTCCCAGGGCTTCGGACACTTCGCGTCCACGAAGATCGACGACAGCATCGAGGCGCACGGGCTGATGTCGAAGGAGATGGTGGCCCGGACCACCGGCGCTCCGGTCGGTCACGGCCTCAACGCGAGCGTGGCGGACGACGCCAGGCGCGCGGAACTCGATGCCTCGGCGGAGCGCCATGTCCACCTGCTCCCCCTCGCACAGGCACAGCTCTACGGGAATGGAGTCATGACCCAGCAGCACGGTCCCCAGACCGTGTGGCAGGCGGGTCTCACTCCCGAAGACCTCGCGCTCGCTTCCGACGATCCCGACGGCGGCGGACCCATCGTCACGGTTCCCGGGCAGGTTCCCCGCGCCCAGCTCAACCCGGATGCCGCCACCCAGGCCGACCTGCGGGCTCGACTTGCCCGGGTCGCCCGGCCCCAGACACCAAGGGCCGAGGACGCCCCGCCCTACGCCGGTCTCGACAGTGAGCGCTTCAACGTGCTCAAGGGGGCCGACGCCGCACATCCCACCACCGATGTGGAGCGCACAGACCAGATCCGCGCTGCCGTGGCCACAGGCCGCTACGCCGCCTCCTCGTTGTCCGACTACACCGGCGCCACCCCGGCCTCCGCACCACGCAAGGTCCCCCGACACGGCGATCGCCGCGCGAACGCCGCGCCGCCGACGGGGCATGCGCCCATCGGTCCATTCGACGTGGTGGGGAGCCTGAACCGAGACGGTCGGTTTGGGGGGGCCGCCGAAAAGGCAGCGGAGGCCGCCCGAAAGAAGCGGTGAGCTTCGGAACGGCCCCTCAAGCCGCCTCGACCACGCCGTCCTTGCCGATCTTGTCGCCTGTCTGGACCTGGTGGGACAGCCCGTCCGACACGGCAGGCAGCAGCGTGTTCATCGACTTTCTCGCCGTTGCGCACGGTGCCCGGAGTTCGCTGTTGCACCAACCGCCATCATCGGCCCGGCGTTGAGGAAGGTGTCAGGTCGTGGGAGTTGCACCGCAGGTGGGCTTCGGTCTGCTTGTGTCTTGCGGGAATGCCGTCAATTACGGTGTTCTCACAGATTATGCCCCGACGATTGCTCCTGCGAACGTGGCGCATTCTGGCGCCCATGCAGGTTGTTGCGCTGAGAGCGACACGGCGGGTTGAGCAAGTGCAACTTTCGACTCCTGACGCCGCGCTCAACAGCTACTGCAGGCCGGCCAGAACGGTCTCGTCGAGAAGGCCGGCGAGCTTGTCCTTGGGCTGCTCCGCCGTGGCGGACCCGCAGTGTGGTGTCGTTGGCGCCTGCACACAATCGCCAACCAACCCCCAAGCCAACGCCACCAACGGCTCCCGATGCGGACCTACCTTGAGCCTGCCCCCGACCCCGGAGTCGTCGATGCAGAGTCTCGCGTCCGCCCCCTCCCGCACCCGCCTGCTCGGCGGCCTGATGCTCGCCGGTCTGCTCGGACTGGCCGGCGTCCGCGTGGGTCTGCCCCACCTCGCCCCCGACCCGGAGGTGCGCTTCGAGGGCCTCGTCGACGACTGGACGGGCCATGAGCCGGGCCCACGGGTGCTGCAGATGCGGGACATCAACCCGGAATACGACTTCATGTCCCGCACCTTCCTGGTGCTGTCCCTCGCCGACCGCGCGCTGGCCGACCCGACCGTGGCAGACGCCCACATCGGCCTGATGGACGCCATCATCGAGGACACCCTCAGCGCCGAGGCGGCCGGCGACCAGGACCACTGGCTCATGTCCTACTGGGCGCCCGAGGCCACGGTGGGCACGGGGCGCTCGCTGTTCGTCGACGGCGAGGTGCTTGTGATGGTGACGGCTCGACGGATGGTCCGCGACGATGCTCCATGGCTGCGTGCAGAGACCGCGCGTCGGTCGCAGCTGGTGCAACGCAACCTGGGGAGCGGCTCGGCACTGCCCCTGGCCGAGTCCTACGCCGACGAGGGCTGGCTGTTCTGCCACAGCATGGCGCTGCTGGGCCTGCGGGCGGAGGAGGTGCTCGACGGAATCGACCATGGTGAGCTGTTCGGTCGCTTCTCTCACACGGCGCGCACGCGGCTTCGGTCCCCCGATGGAAGTGGCTTGCTGGTGAGCTCCTTCACCATGTCGGGAGAGTCCATGGACGGTCCCGAGGGCTCCACCATCTGGTTTTCCTCGGCGGCGCTGTCGGTGGTCGACCCGGAGCTGGCCCGACAGCAGTATGCGCTCGCCCGCAAGGCCCTCGGACGCTCGGTGCTGGGGCTCGGCTACGCCCGGGAATGGGCGGAGGGAGCCGCGGCGCATGTCGACGTGGACAGTGGCCCCATCGTGCCGATCCTCGAGGCCAGCACCAGCTCCTCCGGCTTTGCCATCGCGGCGGCCCGAGTGCATGGGGACACCCGCTGGAGTGCCCAGCTCGACGATGCTCTGGGGGCTGCGGAGGCCTTGCTGCAGGCCAGCCCGGAGCTGTCGGCCTGGGCGAGCAACCCGGTGGCCGATGCCGTCATCGTGTGGGGGCAGGGGGTCGGACCATTGCTCGACCGGCTGCGTCCCGAGGCGGGCTGAGTGCCGCAGCCCCCGACCGTGGCCTCCTCCGTCGGTCGAGCTGCGGGGCCTCGGATGGACAGACGCGAACCGGCCATCCGGGCCTTCAAAGATGAGATGCTGTAGAAGCTGCCGGAGGGAGGTCCCCTTCGCGGAGGAGCTGCGATGACGCCGCTGTTGCTGGGACTGGCCCTGTCGGCCGAGCCCATCGTGCTCGCCCCGCACCTGGAGCTGGTGCCCGTGGGCGAGGAGGCCTGGCGGGTGTCGGCGCAGCCATGGCACGCCAACGGCGTGGTGGTGCGCATGGTGGAGGGCACGGTGGTCTTCGTGGACACCCCTCCGACGCCCGGCCAGACCCGTCAGGTGCTCGACTGGATCGGCCAGCGCTACCCCGGCGCCCCCGTCCTCGCGGTGAACTCCCACCACCACGCCGATGCCTCGGCGGGCAACGCTGTGTTGGTGGAGCGTGGTGTTCCAATCTACGGCGGCGCGCTCACGCCGGTCGAGATGGCCGCCCGCAGCGAAGGCATGACCGCCAGCCTCAAGGAGTCCTTCGCCGACGACCCCCGCATGACCGCCGAGCTGGCCGCCCTCACCTGGGCCCCGCCCGACCACACCTTCCCCATCACCGGTGAGCTGACTCTGCGTTTTGGCGAGGAGTCGCTGGTGCTGCTGCATCCGGGACACGCCCACAGCGCCGACAACATCGTGGCCTGGTTTCCGCAGAGAGGGCTGTTGTTCGGTGGCTGCATGGTGAAGGACGGCGACAGCCTGGGCTACATGGGCGAAGCCGACGTGGCGAGCTGGGGACCCGCAGTGGCTCGGCTGCAGGCTCTGGGGGCCAGGGTGGTGGTGCCCGGACATGGTCCCCGCACCGATCCCGGTCTGCTCGACAACACCGCCCGCCTCGTGTTGGAGGAGCTGAAAGAGGCGCAGTAGACGCCATCTTCAGCGTTTGTCGTCCACCTGCCGGTCGAGGAAGCGGAACACGAGCTTCGTGGCGTCGGCGTCCTTGGAGACGGGTCCGATCAGCCCCACCGGCAGGTACTGGGGACCGCCTGGCCAGGTGTGCCCGCCCCCCTGCACCCGCACCAGAGTGACCTCCTTGCCGTCCGCGCAGTCTTGGATGGACCTGATCCAGATGCGGGTGCCGTCGTCGGGATCACGGTCGGGCAGGGCCTTTTCGAGGGGCTCTGCGTGGCAGCTCGCGTTCTTCGCCCACCAGTCGATGGTGGCGTCGGTGGACAGCACCCGCCCGCGCTTCTGGTCGAGAACGGTCAACTGTCCGCCATTGTAGGGGACGAGGGGGTCTTCGGTTCCGTTCATCACCATCACGGAGACGGGGCCCGAGGGTGTGCGCTTGGAGATGACGCCCGGGTGGTTCGCAATGATGGGGACGATGGTGGAGAAGCGCTCGGCGTCCTCCACGGCGAGTCGGTAGGCCATGTGGCCGCCGTTGCTCACCCCCACGACCATTACGCGGGCGGGGTCGATGAGGCCATCGGCGGCGAGGCGGTCCACCACGGCGTTGAGAAAGCCCACGTCGTCGACCTTCGAACGCCGTCGGTCCTTTTCGGTGACGGGCTTGCGGCCGTCGTTCCAGCCATTCTCGATGCCGTCTGGGAAGGCGAGCACCCAGCCGCGCTTGCTGGCTTCTCGGCTCATGCCGTAGCCCATGGCCTTGTCCATGCGGTCGCCCCGTCCGCCGCCACCGTGCAGCACGAGCACGAGCGGGGCACCGGGCCGCGCGGACTCGGGAACGACGAGATGGACCGGCCGCTCGTGTCCGCCGTGGCGCATGACCTTGGTGGTTGGACGGGCGTGCTGCGGGACGCAGGCGGAGAGTGCGAGGCAAAGCAGCAGGGGGACGAGGCGGGTCGTGCGCACGGGGCCTCCGGCGGGAGGGGACGGTGGTGGGTGCTGCAGCTTCTCGAAGGCGTCGGCAGAACGGTCTATGCCGGCGCAGAAGCCGACACGGGGACTTCCTCCTCTGGACCGGTCCTGCGTCTGCATGTGGACACATCCCGAACGTTCGTTATTATTTGAGAACGAACGAAGGAGCACCGATGTCCCGCAAGCATCCCTGGCGCCGACACGCCGGCCACCTGGCCATTCCCACCGTCCTGCTCGCCGGTGCCGTGGTGCTCGGTGAGCTCGCCATCTGGGCGCTTGTGCTGGGCGGCCACCTGTCGCTCGTCGCTGGCGGACTGCTCGCCACTCTGGTCGCCTACGTCGCCTTCACCCCCATGCACGATGCCAGCCATGGTGCGGTCGGAGGCAGCCCCAGGCGGTCCTGGCTCGACGCTTTGGTGGGCCACGCCATGGGCCTGCCGCTGCTTGCCCCCTACGCCGTCTTCCGCACCATCCACCTGCGGCACCACGGCGCCACCAACCACCCCGAGCGCGACCCCGACTACTGGGTCCACGGCAAGACGGCAGTGGAGACCGCCGCCCGCTGCGCCACCATTGCTGGCCACTACTACTGGGTCGCCTTCCGAGAGCTCGCGCGTCCCCGCTCGGCCATGCGCCGTGCCGCGGTGCCTGCCCTCACCGGACTGGCCGTTCAGCTCCTACTTCTTGCCGGTCTGGTGTGGGCGGGCCTCGGTGCCGAGGCCATCGCTCTGTGGGTGCTGCCCGGCGTGGTCGCCAGCGGGATGCTCGCCTTTCTGTTCGACTGGCTGCCCCACCACCCTCACTCGGTGCGGGGCCGCGGCGTCGACACCCGGCTCATCTTGCTTCCCGGTGTGGCGGTGCCGATGCTCAACCAGCACCTCCACCTCGTCCACCACCTCTACCCGAGGGTCCCCTTCTACCGCTATGGCGACCTGTTCCAGGAGATTCGCGACGAGGTGGCAGACGCTCCAGTGCTGGAGCTCTGAGACTCACATCCGGGCCACCGAGTACACGACGTCCATGAGCTGATCGACCATGCGCTCGTGGCTGAAGTGCTCGAGCGCCCGCTGGCGTGCGGCTTGTCCAGCCGCCTGTCGCAAGGGGGGCGAGTCGGCGAAGCGGGCCAGTGCCTCGGCCATCCCGTCGGTGTCGGCGATGGGCACCACCGCACCCGTGGCCTCGGTCAACAGCTGCTCGGCGCCTTCGGTGTGGGTGGCGACCACTGGCAGGCCCGACGCCATCGCCTCGATGGTGGTGAGCGGCATGCCCTCCCAGTCCGAGCAGTTGAGGAAGAGGTCCGCGGAACCCAGCAGGTCGGGCACGTCGCGCCTCTGGCCCAGCAACAGCACCCGGTTCCCCAGGTCTCTTGCTGCGATGAGGCCTCTGAGCTCGTCCTCTCGGGCCCCTCCGCCCACCAGGGCGAACCTGAGCTGCGGGTGGGAATCTCGCAGGCGGTCGGCCACGGTGATGATGTGGTGGTGGGCCTTCTGGGCTTCGAGGCGTCCGACGGTGACCACGACGAGGTCGCCTGGACCGCGGACGCCCATCTCCCTTCGCGCAGTGTCGCGGAGCTCGCCCTCCCGTCTGCCGAGCGGGGCGCAGTTGACGCCGTTGTGTACGACCACGCAGCGCCCCTCGTCGAGACCACCCTCTACAAGGCGCTTCTTGAGGTCCGGAGACACGGCTACCACCCGGTCGGCGGTGCGCATCGGCGGTGCCACGGCCCAGAAGCGGTCGGCCGGCCAGCCGTGGGCCACGTTGACGATGGGGATGCGGCGCGTGGGCAGAGCGGTGCGGGCGATGAGGGTCGTGGCCAGCGAGTTGCAGATGACCGCCTGATGGCCGCCTTCCTGGAGCACCCTCCGCAGCCAGAGGGCGGCTCTGGGCAGGTCGGTGCGCACCGTGTCGAGAGGACCGATCTGCAGGTCGACGGCGGGGTCGACCCGGTCGGACTGGTCGCCGCCTGAGCAGGCGAGGGTGACCGCGGCCCCCTGGCGAGCGAGCCGGTTTGCGACGGTGATGGCGTAGCGCTCGGCCCCGCCGGTGTTGATTGTGTCGATGAGGACCATCACAGGTGAGATGGCGGGGCGCGGCGGCGGCTGCCACGCATCGAGTCGGGCCAGCAGGTCTTCGCAGAGGGCCCGGACCTCTCGGCGCACGCCGTCGGCCGCTGTGAGCGGGGGTCGGTCGATGCTGTCGGCGTTGACCCGGGCCATGTAGCGGTCGGCGTAGGGGGCGCCGAGGTGGTCGAAGACCGCGCGGGCCTCGGTCGCCGGCTCCCGGACCATGCGGCTGTAGCGGGTGAGGTGTACCCGCGGGTCTTCGTGGAGCCCGCGTGAGAAGAAGAACTGGTTGCGCAGCCACCAGAACAGCAGGGCCCCTTCAGCCTCGCTCACCTGCCCGCCCGTGACCTCGCGCAGGGTCTGGCGAAGGTGGGTCGTGATGCCGTCGGTCCGCCAGCCCCAGGTGGCGGTGTCTCCAGCGAGGATGGCCTCTATGAGGATCTTCTGGTGGTCTCCCCACTTCTTGAGGGCGGAGGCGGCCACCGCATCGAAGTGCCGGTAGATCCACACCGCCCGGGAGCTGTCGTGGGCAGCGAGCACGGCGTCGGCACGGTGACTGTCGCAGATGGGCTTGAAGACCTGCACGGGCGCGGGATTCAACGCGACCAGGGACCGGATGACCCGGTCGGAGCGCAGCTGGAAGTCCTGGAAGGCCACCGCGTGGTTCTCGTGGAAGATGCGGGTCTCGGGCACCTCGTCGAGCACCCGCATCAGCATCTTCGTGCCCGAACGCTGGCAGCCGAACACGAAGCCCACCCGGCGCTTGTGCAGCCAGCCGTGGGTGGTCTGTCTCAACGTCTTCGCCTGGCGCTTCAAGAAGCCCGGCGCCGACTGGCGGATCTCATCAAACACGGGGTTGACCATCAGACCTCCAAGCGACGAAGCGGAATCGGTGGTCCTGCCCAGGAGGGGGGGACTCGATTTCGTCGTCGGGAGGCGGTGGGACGGGGTGGAGATCGTCTCTATGCCGATGGTGGGGGTGTTGCCGGAGCGCCACCGCGGGTTGCCCTCGACAGGGAGTAGGGTGGAGGCCTCCCCCCGCCCTGGATGCCTTGTGACTCGCCTCGTGCTTTTGTGCGTCCCCCTGCTCTCCCTGGCCTGCCGCACCCCGGTCGACCCCAAATCGGGCACCGTGGACACCGGCGGACTGTCCTCCGAAGACCCCGATGGAGACGGTCACACGGGCGACGACGACTGCGATGACCTCGATGCCTCCGTCCACCCCGATGCCGAGGAGATCTGCGACGGGATCGACAACGACTGCGATGGGCAGATCGACGAAGGCACCCTGGGCACCTTCTTTGTCGACAGCGACGGCGACGGATTTGGCGACCCCACCGAGCCCGTGGAGGCCTGTACGCCGACCGCAGGTCTGTCCACCAACCCCGACGACTGTGATGACGCCAACAGCAGCGTCCATCCGGGCGCCTTGGAGGAGTGCGACGGGATCGACAACGACTGCGACGGTCTGGTGGACGACGGGGATGCACGGACCTTCTACCGAGATGTCGATGACGACGGCTACGGCGACCCCGACGAGCCGGTCACCGGCTGCGAGGCGCCCCCCGGCTACGTCGACACCGCCACGGACTGCGACGACACCGACCCCACGGTGCATCCCGGGGCCTCTGAGGTATGCAACGGCATCGACGACGACTGCGACAGCCTCATCGACGACGCCGACGACTCGGTCGACCCTCTGTCCGGCGGCACCTGGTACGTCGACGGCGACCACGACGGCTACGGCGATGTCTCGGCGGCGGTCTCCTCCTGCGACCAGCCCCCCGATACCGCCGACAACGGCGCAGACTGCGACGACACGAACGACGCAGTCCACCCCGGGGCCACGGAGGTGTGCAACGGCATCGACGACGACTGTGACACCGACATCGACGATGCGGACGCCGATCTCGACTTCTCCACGGCCACCGGCTGGTACGCCGACGCCGACCTCGATGGCTACGGCGATGCCGCGACCGTCACCACCACCTGTGCCCAGCCGAGCGGCACGGTGTCCGATGGCACCGACTGCGACGACACCGACCCGGCGGTGAACCCCGGAGCCACGGAGGTGTGCGATGAGCTCGACGATGACTGTGATGGTCTGATCGACGATGCAGACAGCGATCTCGACGTGTCGACGACCACCAGCTGGTACGCCGACGCCGACCTCGATGGCTACGGCGATGCGGCCTCGGTCACCACCACCTGCACCCAGCCGAGCGGCAGCGTGGCCGACGACTCCGACTGCGACGACACCGACGACGCGGTGAATCCCGGCGCCACCGAGCTGTGCAATGGCGCCGACGACGACTGCTCGGGCGCGGTCTCCTGGCTCGAAGACGATGGCGACAGCAACGGCCTCTACGCCTGCGAGGAGGTGGCCTGGCTGCGGTCGGACGGCAACGACAACAACGACCCCAGCGTCACCGGCACTTTCGGCTCCAGCGAGGCAGCTGCCCTGCTTTCGGCCCATGGCATGACCATCACCGAGGCCCGCTTGTCCACAGACGGCCTGTCCTCGAGCTGGCTCGACCATGTGGGCGTGCTGGTGGTTGTGGGAACAGCCAGCGACGGCACCCTGTCCGCCACCCAGGCCGCAGATCTGGAGGCCTGGGTGGACGACGGCGGCAGCCTGGTCTGGATCGCCTACCACCCCACCGCCGACACCTGCGACATGGTGGACAGCCTGCCTTCGGCCTGGGGAATCGCGTGTGACAGCAGTCTGCTGGGCTCCTATTGGAGCGGCGCGGTCACGTCGTTTACGTCCCACGACCTCACCACTGGCCTCAGCTCGATCACCGGTGCGGGTGGGGAGAATTGGACGGTGGCCTCGCCGGCGGTCTCGGTCGCGTCCTCCAGCAGCCAGCCAGTGCTGGTCTACGTGGAGCCTGGCGATGGTCGGGTGGCGGCCTACGCCGATGAGTGGGCGCTCTACAATGCTGGCACGGGCAGCGCGGACATCTCGGTGGGGGACAACGAGCAGCTGGTGGAGAACCTGTGGGCCTGGGCCGTAGAGCTGCCGCTGTAGGTCAGCCCCCCCGCCTGGATGGCGCCCCGTAGTGCAGCGCCCGCTCGCCTGCGATGCCCTGCTCATCGACACCATAGACCCGGCGCAGCTCGCCCACCTTCATCTGCATCAGCTCGGCATAGCGTTCCATCGTGGCCGGCTGCAGCCCCACCCCCTCGGCGCTCCAGCCCGCCTTCCAGGCTGCCACGGTGCGCAGCGGGCTGTGTACGAGGCCGAACAGCGCGCCACTCACCACAATGCCCTTCACGAAGGTGGAGAAGATGCCGACGCCGCGCCGCAGCTCCCATGCGGAGATCTCGGCCTCCCCAGCAGGGTCGGTGCCGTAGCCGGTGACCACATGGTGGAGGTCGTGCAGGCGAATCGCCCGCTGGCGGGAGGGCGGGTTGGGGAAGGGAAAGGTGACCCACCAGAAGGTGACGTCGACCTTGGGCTTGTCGTACTCGTCGGCGCTGAAGCCGTTCTCGGCAAGGTAGGCGGCCAGCGCCTCTTCGACGCTCCAGTCGGGTGGGTACGGGGCCGCGAGGGAGGACATGGGTACTGCTAACGCCGCCCCTCGATCCCGTGGGAGCGCGACAGCCGAGGGGGGCTACTCCAGCTGTCGCTCCTGCTCGTCCGACAGCACGCTCTGCATCCAGTCGGGTCGGGCCGGCACCTGTCCCTCGAAGAACATACGGCCCCACTTCGGGTCGGTGAGGCGGTCCTGAGCGGGCCAGTCGAACTCGTAGAAGCTGTAGACCGGACCGACGTAGACCCGCGTGTCGCCCTCGTTGTCGACGGCCATCACCAGAAAGTCCACGTCGCCGGTGCCCACGGACAGGGCGGTCCCCTCGGCGGGGTTGGTGTGGACATCGACCACTTCGGGCGCCCACTCCGCTGCCCGCGTGCCGCCGCCGTAGAACAGGTCGGGGTACCAGCCGTCGTAGCGGGGAGGACCGCTGCCGCCGCCACGCTGGTCGATGGTCTTCTTCAGGAACTCCCGTTCGCCCGGCGAGAAGGGCTTTCCGGCCAGCTCCTTGTGGGCGAGCTTCTCCAGCTTGCGCACGGTGGTGGCCATCTGGCCGAGGAAGGCCACCTGCCTGTCCTGGATGCGCTGGATGCGGTCGTCTTCGACACCGAAGCGCACGGCCCCGAGAGCATCGGCGGTGGTCTCGGCGAAGCGGGCGACGGCGGCGTAGGTGGCGGGGTAGGGCTCCACGTAGCCGGCGGGGTACTCGCAAGCCGGGAAGGCGGTGAAGCTCTGCTTGGCGTAGAGCACGGTGTCGTGGCGGAGCTCGGCCCACGAGGCGAGCTGGGTCTGCAGCTGCTTGGTCTGCCAGGCGCGGGTCTTCATGGCCTGGGGAGCGTTGTCCACCCCCGTGAGGTCGGCGTCGAGGGTGCGCAAGGCATCGAGCCAGGTGGTGGCGGAGGAGCTGGTCCACACGGAGGCGGGCTGGGCGTCGATCCACAGCCGAGCGGCGTAGAGGTTGTGGGCGTAGGGCCAGCGCTGGAGCTCTGTTTCTGCGAGAATTCGCACAGCCTCATCGTTCCCGATGGCAGCGGCCACGTCGAGGCCGGTGGGCATCAGGCGCTCCACCTTCTTGTCCCCGACCACGATGCTGTCGAAGACCACCCGGGACAGCACAAAGGAGTCGAGCATGAAGCGCTGGCCGAAGGTCTGGAAGACCGGGGGCGGCGGCACCTCCTCGGGGTCGTCGGGGTTGGAGACCACCACCTGGGAGCGGATGCGCTGGCTGCCATCGACCGACTCGGCGAGCCGCTGAAGGGTGGCTGGGTCGGAGAGGTCGGCGCGGTCTCCGAGGGCCTCGATGCCGTCCAACATGCCCTGAGGACCGAGGTTGTCGCTGTCTCCCACCAGCCAGGCCAGCAGGGTGTCCAGCTCCCCGAGGCGGTCCCCCGCTCCCGAGGCATCGAGGGCCTGGCTCAGCTGCGCCGCCGCTGCCACCTGCCGCGGGAACTCGAGCTCGAAGCCGCAGTCCACCCGCCCGAGCCACATCATCGCCCGGAAGTAGCGGCCGAGGCTGGGGTGCTTCGTGTAGTGTCCGCGCGGTCGGAACTGCGACCAGTCCACCATCCTCGGCTCGCCATACAGCGTGGAGGAGGCGGTGTCGGGTGTCTCGAGTCCGCCTTGCTGGACCTTCTTCAAGATGTCCATCACGGCGTCATCCTGGCCCATCGACGAGCTGTACTTCAGCGTGCCGTCCCACTCGTCTTCGGGAGCGCCGGCCCCTTCCAGCAGGTTGCGGGCCACGGACAGGTAGAGGTCGGCGTCCTTGTGGGCCTGGGCGGGGGCCCTTCCGGCCGTGGCGAAGAGCTTGCGGTGGGTGAGCAGCAGGATGTCGGCCAGCTCGGGCGACAGGGCGGCCACCTCCAGCTCCATCAGGAGGTCGTCGAAGCTGCGGTGCATGGCGTGGAGCACCGAGTCGGTGGTGATGAGCACCGGGAGGTCCTGGGCGTAGATGCCGTAGTACATCGCGCCCATCGAGTAGCGTTGGCCGTGGTCGATGATGGCAAAGCCGTTGCGGTGCAGCTTGTCGAGCTCCTGGGCGGTGGGCTGCAGGGCCTTCACCATGAGCTTGTAGTCGGCGGCCCGCTTCACATCGAAGTCGGGGCCGTCGAGGAAGCGGGGGCTGTCGAGGCTGCGGAGGAGGTCTTTGGTGGACGTGTCGGCGTGCTTGTCGAGGATGGCCTGGTAGTCGGGCGGACCGACCTCTGGAGCGGCAGGCCCGGCGGCGGCGGGGAGGCTGCCGAGCAGGGCGGTGAGGACGCAAAGACGCGAGCGGGACATGGAGACCTCCAGGCTGGAGTCGGTCGTGGGCTCCACTTGACCTGTTGATCGGGCGCGGGTTCGTCGCAGAGGTGGCGTGGTGGCGCTGGATGTTCAGGGTGCGTCCCTCCCGTTGGTCGGGTCGGGCTCTCCTTGCGGCTCGCAGCCGGGAACCTGTGGAGCCGCGCGCGTGCCTCGCCCGTCTCCCCAGGGCTGCTCGGCCCCTCCGGGGCTGGCTGCGCCACCTCCAGTCCATCCCTCGCACGGCGTGGTGGGTGGGAGGAGCCCTCCGCGAGGCTCAGTCGTCATCGCGGCGCTGAGCTCCACCGCCGGCCACCGACGCGAAGGCCACCGGATCTGGCGGACCATCACTGAAGAAGGGCGACACGTCGAAGGTGATGTCCACCCGGTGGCCCTGACCAGACAGGCGCAGTCCCCGCGGCAGCTCGAAGCCGATCTGCGTGTGGTAGCCGGCAGACTTTCCCGACCAGGTCGACACCGGGGCGGTCAGGGGCGAAAAACGCCAGGATGCGTCGCCGTCCTCATACCGCTCCCTCGGTCGCACCGACTGCACCAAAGATGCGGTCACTGCGCCATCCTCGGGGCCATGCCGCCGGACGTGGAGCTCTGCCACGATGCCCACCCGCAAGGGCAGCAACACCGTGCCATCGTGGAGCTGGGCGGCGGTGCCGCGGGACAGCCCCTCCTTGAGAGCCAGCCACACCATGGCCAGGAGGCGGTCGGCGCGGTGCCACACCGAGGGCGGGACCGACAGCTCGGTGTAGCGAAGCGGGCGGTAGCGCGGGGTGGCCGGAAGGCAGTGCTTGCCAGCCTTGTCGGCGAAGGCGATGGCGTCTTCCTCGCTGGCGCCGAAGTCGAGGCTGGCTTCCACGCTGTCGAGCCAGCGGTCTTCGGACACCGCGGCGGCCGAGGCGGGCACATAGGTGCGGGGGAGGTAGCCCGCGAGTTCGATGCCGTAGCGACGGTGCATGTCCTCCGGCAGCGGCTGCTCGCTGCGGTCGAACGAGCGCCGGTACTCCTTCATCTGGTTCCGGTGGTCCCTGCCCCAGTGCGACCACACCTCCACCGCATCCCCACCATGCCGGGCCTCCCCTTCCGCGATGTGGTCCGCTGGCTCCACCACATACAGAGTCGCCCCGCGGTCCAGGGCGAGGGTCCCCACCGGCCACCCATCGTCCACCTGCGGCCGGCGCGCGGTGTGCCAGTCCGAACGCTCGCCGGTGGCGGCCAGAAAGGGCATTCGGCTCCCCCGCACCCGGTTGTGCTCGTGGAGCTGGCTTCCACGACCCACGTCGGTCATGGGCCGCCCCTCCACCTCGGACAGCGACACCCGCAGGCCCGCCGCCGGCGGTCCACCCGCCAGCAATGCCGTCAGCGCGGCCTTCCAGTCGCCATCCCGGGCGGGCGTGGTCGGCTTGAGCTCCCGACCCAGCAACATCGTCGCCCTGGCATGTCGAAAGAGGGGTCTGTCCTGGTCGTCGGGGTCCAGCCGGTCGAGCACACCCGCCAGGAAGCGGTCGTCGTCGGCGTCGTCCATCGTCCACGCCGCCACCGCCTCTCGCAGTCGGCGCAGCGCCGGCACCGCACAGTCCACCCGGTGTACGGTCAACAGAGGCGACGCGACCGGCTCTTTCGTCGGGTTGACCAGGTGCAGTCGGTCCTTCACCCGCAGCAGGCTCCCCTCCACTGGACGCCGGGCCGCCCGTCCCAGCACATGGGCCAGCTCCTCGGGCGTGGCCGTGACGGCGACCAGACCGAGGCCCTCCATCACCTCTGCCAGCGCGTGCTCGGTGCGCTCCCGTCCGGTGGATGTGGCCGGCACGCCGTACTCCTGCGCCCACCACAGCCGCTCTGCGGCCGGGCCCAGCTCTGCTGCCCGCTCAGGATCTGCGAGGGCCACCAGGTGCTCTCGGAGCTCGACCTGCGACAACGACCTCTGCGACGGTTCTTTCGCCTCTTTCGCCACGGCCTCCAGAGGGTGTGTCACCCCGTCTCCAGCCGCCACCACGCCCCGTAGGTTGCCGTCGGCCCAGCTGTCGACCGGATGCACCACCCAGCCGTTCGCCCAGTCCATGGCCACCCACCGCTCCAGCGGGCCGCCGCACCAGTCGCCGACGGCGATGGCACCGTCTGCCAGCAGCTCGTCGAGCGTGGCCACCGCGGCGTCCTCGTCGGCCACCCGCACGATGCGCAGGTCGTCGCCGTAGTCGTCGAGGGTGCGGGGCAGCCAGCGGTACTGCGCGTCGGTCACCAGCAGGGCGATGGGACCCGGGCGCATCTTCGGCAGCACCTCCGTCTCCAGCGCAATGATGCGTGCATCGCAGGACGCCCGGTCCTCGGGCCAGTCGTGGGCGTCCACCACCCACACCGCGGGTCGGTCGCTGCCCGTGCGCAGCTTGCGGGCGGCCATGTCCAACAGCTCGGCGCGCTCGTTCTCGGGCACGCCCAGCACGTCGAACAAGGCCGCCGACCGGGTCCGCTCGTGGTTGAAGAAGAACCGCAGGCCTTTGTCGTGGTCGCCCAGCAGCTGACTGAGTCGCTGTTCCACCGTCGAGTCCTTCACCGGGCGGGACAGCGTGGCCTTCGTGGCGTCCCACCACTCCAGTGCCAGCACCTGTTGGTCTTTGTCTTGTTGGTCCGCGAAGACTCTGAGTCGTATTGCGATGGACATGACACCTCCTGCGTGGGTCGGATGTCCTTGTACCGGCTGTCCCGTCTGTCATGGGCCCCCCGAGGGCCGCTTCCGCTTGCCGGAAAGCGTTTCTTTCCCGCGCAGCGGAAACCGGCCGTGGATTTCTCAGCACGAGAAAGCGGGGAAAACGAAGCCATCTCCCCGTTGAAGCGACGCTCCGGGGCCCGTCTACCCCGGGCACTCCGAGTCGAGCAGGTAGGTCACCCGCAGCTCCGTTCCGTCGACAGCACCCATCACGACAGCATTCTCATAGACATCCCAGCGCCAGCCCTCGGTGAGCTCCGTGCCATCCAGCCACACCTGGATGCTGTCCGGGACGGGCGCAGCGGTCAGGGGAAGCGTGCGCAGGCGCGTGAGGCTGGCATCGGCCAGGCTGGCCATGTCGGCACCCCAGTCCAGCGTGCACACCGAGTGGTACTCGCCCCCGGTGGCCTCGATGGCTTCGAGGTAGCCGTCGGCCCCTTCGTTGCACCAGTCGGAGTCCACCATTCCGGAGATCTGGAGGAGGCCTTCGCCGCCGGCGTGCTCGGTGAGCCGGTCCACCCAGAAGTCCCAGGTCCAGGCGGCCGCCTCCTCCCAGGAACGCTCGGGCTCATCACTCACGACAATGACGTGCAGCAGGCTGCCTTCGCGTCGGAAGCCCGCGTTGCAGCCCCCTTCACCGGCCAGGTCCATGGCCCGGTCGGACAGCTGGAGCAGGGCCTCGTCGAGGGAGATGTCCCGGTCCTCGCCGGTGGTGACCGCCTCGGTGAAGGTGGCGTCGAGGTCGGGGGTGTCGGCGGTGAGCACACCGTGGTTGAAGCAGCCCTCGTCGAGGGTGACCACGCCGAGGTGCCAGCCTGTGGTCGCCGCCCCCAGCACGCTGATGAAGGACGAGAAGCCCTCGGCGAGGCGCTCGGCGTCGTCGTCCATCGAGGCCGAGCGGTCCACGGCGATGAGGATGTCGACAGGAAGGTCGTCTTCGACGGGGAAGACGTCCTCGCCCGTGCCGGCTGCCTCGCCCTGGCCGTCCTGGGTGGCCTCCACCCGTCCGCGGGGGTCGGTGGAGTCCACCCACAATGCCCCGCTGGTGGTGCCTTCCGACCCCGGATCGAAGGTGACGGTGGTGTAGATCCAGCTCCCGGGCGCCAGCACGATGGGCAAGGCCTCGCTGGGGAGATGGGAGAGCCCGTCGTCGCCGGAGTAGCCCCAGTCGTCGATGGTGAGGGCCGCCGTGCCGACATTCTCGAGCTGCAGCTCCACCTCGGTGGGACAGCCCACCCGGTGGCTGCCGAAGGCGTGGGGGTCGGGGGTGATGCGCAGGCTCGGCACGTCCGCGCGACCGAGGAGGTCGACCTGGACCTCGGGAGTGGTCGGGTCGTCGGAGTAGATGGAGACGACCTCGGTGACCTCGCCCGGGCCGCGGGGATGGAAGGACACCGGGACCTCGAAGGTGTCGTCCACCTCCAGCAGTTCTCCAAGGCCAGGCTGGGTGAGCGTGAAGGAGGCCGCTTCCCCCTCCTCCGGTACGATCTCGATGGCGTCTACCTTCAGCGGTGACCAGCCGACGTTGCGGATGGTGAAGGACTGGGTGTCCTCGGTGGTCGACCCCCCCAGCCAGAACTCCAGCGTGAGGGGAGACACCTCGATGCGGGGCTCATCGCCGCCCACGTACTTGTCCACGGTGGTGAAGCCAGACTCCGAGCAGCCGACCAACAGCATCAACGCAAGCACTCGTCTCATCCGGGCCCCCACCGCACACCGAGGGTCGGTCCGAGGAGGTGCACGCCACCCCCACCGACCGGAATCCGTCGCCAGAGCCCGGCGAACACGATGTCCACCGGGCCTGCAGACGCCACACCGCCCGCGGTCACCGAGCTGCTCAAGCCCGAGTCTCGCAAGACCACGCCGGGGAGCACCGCGTCCACAAGCACCCCGGTGGTCGACCAGGTCGTGGAGGCGTAGCCGGCGCCCAGGTGCAGCTCTGCGGCCACGCGCCCTCGACCCAGCCGCGCCGACACGCCCAGCTCTGCCCCCCTGGCCGCCGTGCTGCTGTCGATCTGCACGGTGGCGTCGATGGTCTCGTCGAAGAACAACCCCCCCGTGCGGTGTCCGGCCGCAAAGCCCGAGAGGGTGGGCGCCACGGTGACGCCGCGGACGGGCAGGTCGAGTGCGAGGGTCAGGGTGCCCGAGCCCCCCCGCCCGATGCCGTCGAGGCCTGCTCCCACAGAGCCCGACAACTGGCCCCATGGCTGAGCGGATGCGCAGGCAAGCTGGCTGACGAGCAGGGCGAAAGACCACATCAGTAGTGCGTCACGTCGACGGAGGTGGTGGCGTCGGAGGTGTCGGTCTGTCCCCCCACAACGACCAGCACGGCGGACTCCTGGGCCGACCCCGGGTAGAGCCGGGGCTCGCTCAGCGCGCGGGCCAGGCTGTTCCAGTTCTCCACATCGGGGAGGGCGTCGGCGTCGAGGGCTGCCGAGATGCCCCCGGCGTTGGGACGACCCTGCTGGCCGCCGAAGATGTAGAGCGTGTTGCCGACCGAGGCCCCGGCGAAGGCGGCCCGGCTCGGGGACATGGAGGTGATGGGCGCCCAGTCGACCAGCGTGCCGTTCTCGCCGATCTGAGCGCCATCGACGGTGCCGCTGGCCCGGCCGTCGGAGGTGTAGCCGCCCGCGAACAGCACGTAGGACTCTCCGTCCGCCACAACGTCGTGCCACGCGCTGTCCACGGCGAATCCTGAGCAAGCGTGTCGGCCCTCGGACAGGTGCTGGCCATCGCTGGTCCAGCGGCCGTAGAGCTGCTCCCGGGGCGACGTGACCTTCACCTCCAGGCGCTCGATGTCCTGTCGGGCGAGCCCACCGCCCCCGAGGCCCCCGGCGGCGTAGATGTGGAAGCGCACGGGGTCGGGGTGGGGGTCGGGCGCGACCGCGAGGCAGGGGGACTGTCGCAGGTGCTGCAGCGCTGGCATCGCGGCCCACATGCCGAGCGCGCCTTCGATGAGGGGGGCCTGGGCGAAGTCGACGCTGCCGCCGGTGTCGAGGAAGCTCGGTGCGTCGGAGCCCGTGTCGGCGAGCCACCCCAGCTCGGCGGTGGACGCGTCGGGGGCGTCGGTTCGGTAGATGCGGTAGCCCGTGGCATCGGGGACGGCGGTCCAGGTGAGCCGCACCGCCGCGCCTCCCTCGGGCACCACCACGGAGATGACCTCTCCAGGCAGGGACTCTCCGCCTGGATTGGCGGGGTCGCTGGCGTCATAGGTGGCCGCCACCCGCCAGCTCCACCGACCTGGCGCCAGCTGCTCGCCGTCGTCGGGTCGCTCCAGGCCCACCGACTCGAGGAAGGGCACCTCGAGGGGGTCGAGCACCCGTGCGCGCCACACCGTGTCGAGCCTCTGGCTGCCGTCGTGACCGCCCACCACGTAGAGGTAGTCGTCGATGCGCACCCCGGCGGCGAGGGTGACCGGAGACGGCAGGGTGCCCTGTCCGGAGAGCACCGCCCAGTCGCCCAGCTCGCCATAGACGCCCATCGGGGCCCGCTCCACGCTCGCCAACGCGCCGGCCTCGGTGCCGTCATCTCCGCCGATGGCGTAGACATAGCGGGACAGCGGGGTGGTCCGCCCGGCCAGGGCCACCGGTGCGCGGCGGGCCTCCACCAGCTCGGGGCCCACCTCCCAGGGAAAGAGGTTGTCGGCCGGGTTGCGGATGGACACCGAGGCGAAGTCGCTCCAGGCGCCGTCGGCGTTGTTGACCTCCAGCACGCACAGTGCCTCGTTCCACTGCGACGACTGCAGCACGGCGTCGATGCGGTCTTCGCTCCAGCTCGTGACGGTGCCCCGACGACCGGCCAGCACCCCATCCTCCACACACTTTGTGCGCACCCAGGGGTCGTCGAAGCCGCGTCCACGAATCACGACCGCCGTGTCCTGGGAGGCCGACAGGCTGGTGGGGCTCACGCTGTCCACCCGCGGAGGCCGCTGCTCGGTGACCGTGAGGCCAGCCTCCAACAGACCGAGCCCTCCGTCGGGATTGATGACCAGCACGTCGTATTCGCCGACGTCCAGTCCATGGGGCACCACGCCCGAGAGCCGGTCGATGTCACGAAAGCCGACCCCGGCGAAGGGCTTGGCCGTGGAGCCGTCGCGGGCGGACAGGTAGACCCGGGGCGTGTCGGCGAAGGGGTCGAGTCCTTCGCGGTTGTCGGGTCCGAGGACCTCCACCGGGGTGTAGTCGTAGGCCCATGCATAGGGAGGAAGCAGCGCGTCGACCGCCACCTGCAGAGTGTCGGTCACCTGGAAGGCGGAGGACAGCTCGGTGCCGCAGCCATCGGCGGTGTCGAAGCCCACGCCCCAGGTGCCCGGCGACAGGCCCGCTGGAAGGAGGAGCTGGAGCTGGCCCGGTGTGGCGGGGTCCCAGGTGGCCTCGGTGTCCACCGGGTTGCCGGCGGGGTCGAGGAGCCAGACCTCGGTGATCTCGGCCGTCACGTCGGTGAGCATGGCGGTGGCGAGGATGGACACGCTGGTGTGGGTGACGGGTGGATCGACGAAGAACACCTCGGGAGCGGCCACGATGTCGACCGGCGCCACCGCATCGGCTTCGCAGCCACCCGCCACCTCCACCCGGATGTCGTGGGTGCCGGGGTCGAGGTCGGCGGGCAGCTCCACCTCCAGGTGGCGGCTGTCGAGAACGGTCACCGACAGGGCTCGTTCGTCTATCCAGGCGGTCGTGGATGCCGTGAAGCCATCTCCCGACACCGTGACGGTTGAACCGCCGATGCAGGCGAGCTCCGGCGAGACGGCGTGGACCTCGACCGCCGGCAGGACCGACACGACGACCGGCCGGGCTGCGCCGCAGGAGGTGCGGTCGGGACTGTCGATGCGGAGCTCGGCGCCGGCGTCGGGCAGCACGAGGCTGTCGAGTCGGGCGTGGAGGGTCTCGCAGACCATTGCCGTCGGGTCGGCGGGGAGGGGGGTGCAGTCCTCGATGCCGGTGACCTCCATCGGGGTGCCGGCCAGGGAGACGCCGGGGCCTTCGGAGCCATCGGAGGGCAGCACCAGGCCGTCCACCGACAGCGTCAATGCGGCCGCTTCGGCGTGCACGCACAGCACCTCTGGCTCGGTGGCCGCCAGCTCCGGTGTGCCGTAGAGCACGAGTCCGTCCGCCAGCTCTGTCACCGGTCGCTCGCCTTGGAGGACCGCCAGGCTCCAGGTGCCGGTCGCCGCCCCGTGCTGGGGACCGAGCTCCACAGACAGCTCCGACGCGCTCGTCCACTTCATCGCAGGGTCGCCCATGGAGACCAGGATGGGGTCGCTCTGGCCGGCGCCATCGTCCTGCCCGAGCAGGTCGCCGGTGCGCTCCAGGCGGACCTGAAGGTGCGCCAGCGAGGTGTCTTCGCCGGGAGCGCCCGAGATGGCCGGCAGCAGGTTGTCCCCCCGAAGCACGAGCGTGACCGGGTCGCCGGGAGCGCAGAAGCCCGTGGCGTCGAGGCCGTCAAGGCGGGCGACCGGGCTGGCCGGCACGCTGCAGGCCAGCGCGAACAGGGCGGGGAGGGTGCGCATCCTGAGAGTCTACCTGCGGCGACGCTGCGGACGGGACGGAGAATAGTCGACCGGTCGCTGCGGCGTCAGCTCAAGATCTCGGTCAACGTCGACCCATACACCTCGGGCATTCCAAAGGAGGTGGTGCCCAGCCCGAGGGCCTGTCCAATCGCGGCCAGCAGCTCGCCATGGCCGCGGTAGTCGAACTGCAGAAAGCGCCCGGTGTCCAGGCTTCCGCCGCATCGGCCCGCCAGCACGTACGGGATGTTCGCGGCCTCGTGGATGTAGGCGTTGCCCAGCTCGTTGCACCACAGCACCGCCGAGTGGTCGAGCAGAGAGCCGCCGTCGCCGGCATCCACGGCCGACAGGCGGTCGAGCAGGTCCGCGAAGCGTTCGGCGTACCAGGTGTTGATGGCCGTGAGCTTGGCGGCGGCCTCGGCGTCGGTGAGGGGCTCGTGGGACAGGGCGTGGTGGCCGTCGGTGAGGCCCAGCTCGGTGAACACCCGGGTGTCCTGGCCGCTGCCCCACTGGTGCACGAGCACGGGGGACAGGTCGCAGGTGGCGGCGGCGGCCATCATCGCGAGGTTGGCCTCCCCGACGAGGCCGGGGTTGGACGAATCCACCCGCTCGGGAATGCTGCAGCTGCCGAGGTCGAGCCGCTCTACGGTGCGCTCCAGCTCGAAGAGGGCCTCCATGTGGGCATCCAGGCGCTGCCTGTCCTCGGCGCCCACCCGGGCGTGGAGGCGCTGGTAGTCGGCCAGCACGGCATCGACGACGAACAGGCGCTGCTCCCGGGCCGTCTCCAGGCTCGCGGAGTCCACCACACCGGCGCCGAAGATGCGGTCGAAGGCCGAGGCGGGCTCCTGCATCGGACGCACTGGCTCGAAGGGGCCCTTCCACGAGATGCGCGATGGGATGGCCATGGGCAGGTCGCAGTCCACCCCCCACACGAGGCTCGAAAAGGCGTGCTCACCGCCCATCTGTTCGGCCACATACTGGTCGAAGCTCTGTCCGCCGGCCGAGCCGTCCCACAGGTGCCCGAACTCGCCCACGCCGCTCTCCCCTTCGAGCAGGGTGTGGGGGGTGAGGCAGTGTCCCGTCCCGACATCATGGCCGTTGCCGCCCCCTGGGAACTCCAGCGCAGACCGCATGTCGATGCCGTCGAGCACGATGAGCTCGCTCTTGTGGCGCTCCAGGGGACTCAAGATGGGTGACAGCGAGAAGAAGCGCTCGGAGCCGGTGGGCGTCCAGGCATCGGGGATGGTGCCGTTGGGCGTGAAGAACACGATGAGGCGCTTTTGGATGGGACCATCGGCGTGGGCCCGCAGTGGCCGCAGCATGGCGGACAAGAAGGGGAGTCCGACGGTGATGCCCCCGGCTCCGCGCAGCACGGCTCGACGTGACAGTGGACGCGGCATCACTCACTCCCCACGGCGGTGCGAAAGGCCGGCGAGGCCACGGTGGCGAGCACCAGAGCCCGCATGTCGAGGTTGTCTTGGGCGAAGGTGTCGGCGGCTTCTTCGATGGCGCAGGTGTCGCCGTCGGCCTCTCGGCGGCCGTGGGCGAAGCGGAACCACTGCTGGGAGAAACACTCGTGGACCATCGTGGAGCGCACGAGGGCATCGCCGAGGTCGCTGGCGCCATCGATCCAGCCGTTGACATCGGTGCCGGTGAGCTCGGTGGATGCATCGACCAGCAGGCCATTCTCGTGAGTGCGGAAGCGTCCGATGCCGTCGAAGTGCTCGAAGGCGAGGCCCGGCGGGTCGATGAGGTCGTGGCAGGAGGCGCAGACGGGGTCTTCCCGGTGCTGCTCCAGGATCTCACGGGTGGTGGCATCGGGGTCGGGATCGGGCACTTCGATGATGAGAGAGGCGTCTGGCGCGTCGATCACATGGCACAGCACCGCGCCACGGATGAACATGCCGCGGTGGATGGGCGAGGAGCCGTAGGAGCGGGCCCGAGACGCCAGAAAGGCGCCTTGGGTGAGCAGACCGGCGTGGTGGTCGGGATCTCGGTCCACACGCTGCCAGCCGTCGCCACCGGTGCCGCCGTCGTAGCCGTACCATGCAGCCAGCTCGGCATCCGCGATGGTCCAGTCGGCGGTGAGCAGGGTCTCGAAGCTCGCGGCTTCTTCGGTCCACACGGTGCGCACGAAGCGCAGGGTCTCCTCGCGAAAGGCCTCGGGGCGGTCGTCGGTCCAGTCGGGGTAGACCGTCCGGTCCTTTTCGATGTGGTCGAGCTCGTCGAGGGCCATCCACTCCGAGAAGAACAGCTCCACCACCGCCTCTGCGCGAGGGTCCGCCAACATGCGTTCGGCTTGTTCGTTCACCCCCTGGGGCGTCTGAAGCCGTCCGTCTGCCGCAGCCTCGAACAGCTCCTCATCGGGCATGGTCCCCCAGAGGAAGTAGGACAGGCGGGCAGCCATCTCGTGGCCGTCGAGGGCGACCACCTCGCCGGGAGCGGCGTCCAGCACGCTGTCTTCGACCCGGTAGAGCAGGCGCGGGGACTGGAGCAGCACCTCCAGCACCATGCGCAGAGCCGCTGACTCTCCCCACCGCTCGGCCGCGGCCTCGAACAGCCTTCCGAGGCGGGCGAGCGTGTCGGGGTCGTCTACGGGGTGGCGCCAGAGGCGGGGCAGAAAGCCGGTCAGCCACTGGGTGGTGCAGGTGGAGAAGTCTTCGGTGGAGCCCACGGCGACATCGCTTCCGGTGAGTCGGAAGGCGTCGACGTAGAGGTTGCGGTCCTCCCCTTCTTCGGGAAGCCAGCAGTCGTTGGAGAAGGTCACGCGCACGGTGTGGGTGCCGCCCTCCAGGTGGACGTCGGTGCCCACCCAGGTCCACTCCTCCTCGGAAAAGCCCTCTGCCACGGCGGTTCCGTCGACCGAGAGGGTCCAGTCGGCGTAGGCCCCATCACACACGGTGCCCCGGAGCATGGCCTCGACCGTGTGGGTGCCGGCGCCAGGGGTGTCGAGGTCGACCTCCACCCAGCCGACCGAGAACAGGCCCACATGGTCGTCATAGTGGTAGCCCTCCAGGTCACGTCCGTCTTCGGCTTCGGCCTGCTCATCGACATTCTCGAAGAGACCCGGACAAGTGAGCACGGTCTTGGGGTCGACGGTGCTGGCCACCTCCAGCGCGAGTCGGTTGTAGGCATCGGCGGTGTCTGCGCCCACCGTGCGGACGTCGACGTTGTTGCTGAAGCCGCCCACGGCCTCGGGAGGCAGGATTCGGGTGGCCGGGGTGTCGCCTTCGGAGAGCAGCCCGAGGTCGGCGAGGGTGCGGTCGAGCTCGGCGGGGGTGAGGCGACGCATGGGACTGCGGGCCGGGCCCTCCACGGCGCACTCCTCGGCCGGGGGCTCGCCGGAGTCGCCGGGGTTGTCGGAGGGGCCAGGGGACTTTCCGTCGGACGCGCAGCCGGCCAGCAGAGCGAGGCTCATCCAGGTGCGGGCGGACGGTCGAGGCAAGAGGGCTCCGGTGTGCAGGGGTCCCTTCGGACGCGGACGGCCGAACCATAGGGGACCGGCGCGGAGAATCCGAGGCGACTCCCTGTACCCCCCTCGGGTGACCCCGGACGGGTGGGCATGCTCCCGCGCAGCCTGGGGCCCCGGTCGGTGGTGCGTGTCCGTCCCGCGAGCCCTACAATCCGGGCCGCCCCCTGGAGCTCGCCATGCACCGTTCCGCCTTTCTGGTCCTGCTTGTCGCCACCGCCTGTGGCCCCGACGACGCTGCCAGGCAGTCCTCGCCGGCCAAGAGCTCCGTCCCCGAGCCCGACACCCGCAGCCTCGTGCGGCTGGACATGCCGTGGGCCCCTTCGGTCGACCTGCTGCTCACCCAGTCCACCGAGGGCGTCACCGTCGTGGATGCGGTCGTGGCGGACAATTGGCTCGACATCGATGCATCGGTCGGTCGGGAGGAGGCCTTTCGCACCCGGCTCATCGACGCAGATGGCCATGAGCTGCACCGGCGGTCCACACCCACGCCAGTGCTCGTGCGCGACTACCTCGCCCACTACTCCGAGCGCATCGGCTTTCAGCTCATCGACGGCATCCCCGAGCTGGGGGCCTTCCACATCACCATCCCCCTGCTCGAGGGCGCCGAGGAGGCCATCTTCGAGATCCGCGACGCCGAGGGCACCTATGTGGAGGTCGGCCACTACGACCTCGGCCTGCTGCCCGATGGGGCCAGCGAGATCCCCGAGGCGGTCACGGGCTGGACGACCCTGCGGTCCTCCGTGTCTTCGGAAGCGGCCCTCGACATCACCCTGGTGGCGGATGGCTTCACCGAAGACGAGCAGGAGCTGTGGGTGGAGCGGGCCGACCAGCTGGCCGCCGCGCTCGTCGAGATCGCGCCGCTGTCTGGCATGGCGGAGCGCATCAACATCCACCGCCTCGACGCGATGAGTGCCGAGAGCGGCGCCTCCTACGACTGTGTCGACGAGTGCCGCTTCCGGGAGACCGCCTTTTCCTCGGTCTTCGCCATCAACTTCGTCAACGACATCACGGGCACCGACTACCGCTCCTCGGCCATCTTCCAGCTCGACCAGCACGGCCTCGACAAGGCTCTGGCGGTCGTTCCCACCGACCTCGCCATCGTGGTGTCCAACACCGAGGTCTTCGGCGGCATGGCCTTGCACCACGCCACCGTCACCCCCGCCGAGCCCGACCACTGGGTGAATGTAGGCGTACACGAGTTCGGTCACCTGCTCGGCATGCTGGGCGACGAATACACCGTCGACGACTGCATTGTCAGCGAGTCGATGGGACTGCCCCCCAACATCACCGACTCTGCCTCCGCGCCCCGCTGGTCGCACTGGGTCGACGCCGAGACCCCGCTGCCGACCCCCGAAGACGCCGGCTACGACGACGTCGTGGGTGCCTTCGAGCGGGCCTACAACTGCGACGACCTCTACCGTCCCGTCGACGAGTGCATGATGCGCTCCAGCGGCGCGGACTTCTGTGCGGTCTGCAGCGAACAGCTCGTGCTGCAGGTCACGCGCTACGCCGACATCGCCCTGCCGGTGATCACCGAAGATGACCATGCCGGCACCATCGACCTCGACACGGCCGGCTTCGAGGTCTCGGTGCGCCGCTCCGCCGACGGGCTGAGCTGGTCGGACACCACCCTGCCGGTCCAGCTGTCCCGCGACGATGATGAGGTGTGGCTGGAGGTCACCGTGCTCACCGACCATGTGCGGGTACACAACGGCGAGATGGTCGAGCTGCTGCACTTCGGCTGGGAGTAGGCGCCGGCGCTGCAGCGGGCAGTCCTCGCCTCTCGGGCGACGACCTGGCTGGGTCTGGAAAGCTCAGGGGGTCACAGGACGGGAGCCCCTGGGTTGGTGTCGGGCCCGCCGCAGGAAGCGCCACCGCACCACCGTCGTGAACACCCACTGGTACAGCGAAGGCATCAAGCGCACACACCAGTCGAGCAGCCGCGCGTCGGGCCCGATGAGCACCCGCGCGCGGTCCCGGCGGATGCCGCGCACGATGGCCCGGGCCGCAGACTCGGGGGAGTTGATGAACAGCCGCTCGAAGGTGGCCTTGGCGTCTTGCGGACGGGTGCCGGTGGCGGCCTCGAAGCTGCCGCTGACGCGGGCGGTGCGGGCGATGGCGGTGCGGATGCCGCCTGGGAACACGCAGGTGGCCGACACCTTGGAGCCCTGCATGCGGAGGTCCTGGCGCAGGGACTCGGTGAAGCCCCGCACGGCGTACTTGCTCGCGTTGTAGCCGCTCATCAGCGGCTGGGCGGACAGGCCGAACACGCTCGAGATGTTGACGATGTGGCCGCCTCCGGGCTCCATGAGGGGCAGGAAGGCCTTGGTGCCGTACACCACTCCCCAGAAGTTGACTTGCATGACCCACTCGTAGTCTTCGATGGACACGCTGTTCACGGGGCCCGACAGCGCCACGCCGGCGTTGTTGATGACCACGTCGACCCGGCCGAAGTGCGCGTGGGTGGCCTGGGCCCAGTCCTCCACCTGTTGGCGAACACCCACATCGACCCTCTGCACGAAGGCGGTGTGATTCCCCAGCAGGCGGACGGTCTCGTCGAGTCCGGTCCCATCGACGTCGGCCAGCGACAGCCTGGCGCCCTGGCTGGCCAGCTCCAGGGCGAGGGCGCGACCGATGCCGGAGCCTGCGCCGGTGATGGCGACGACCTTGTCATGGAGGGACTTCATCGGGACTCCAGGGTGGGCTCAAGCAAACACATGGTGGTCGGACCGGAACTGCCAGGCCAGCCGGCGGTAGCTGAAGCTGAAGCCCGGAAACATCGCGATGATGTGGCCACTCTTCGACTGATACCAGCTGTTGCACCCGCCACTCTTCCACACCGTGCGGCCCATCTCGCTGTGTACATGGGCCGTGTAGGCGGCCTCGGCCTCCGCGCGCACCTCCACCGTGCGGTGGCCCGCCGCATCGAGTCGACGGATGCTCTCCATGATGTAGTCGAGCTGGGACTCGATGATGAACAGAGCCGAGGTGTGACCGATACCTGTGTTGGGACCGGTGATGACGAACAGGTTGGGAAAGCCTGGCATCGCTGTGCCCAGGTAGGCGCGGGGGTACTCCGACCAGGCCTCGGCGAGGGTGCGTCCGCCGCGACCGGTCACGGGGTAGCTGATGGCGCCGTCGGTGGCGTCGTAGCCGGTGGCCCACACGATGACGTCGAGGTCCAGCAGGGTGCCCTGGGCCGTCTCGATGCCGGTGGGGTGGAGCCTGGCGATGGCGTCTGTCTTGTCGTGCAAGGTGACGTGGGACCTGGACAGGGCCGGGAGCAGCGTGCTCGACAAGATGATGCGCTTGCAGCCGATGGTGTAGCCCGGCGTGAGCTTGTCTCGGAGGACGGGGTCGGGCACCTGCTCCTCCAGCAGCTTGAGAGCGGCCCGCCCGGCGAGCAGGTCGAGCGCCCCACTCCAGTACTTGAAGCCGATGACCCGCAGCTCCAGCTGCCAGTAGATGGCCCATCGCAGCAGCATGTAGAGGGGGCGGATCGACAGCAGCCTCTGCTCGAAGGCCGAAAACGACCGGTCGGGCCGCGGAAGCACCCAGTGGGGGGTGCGCTGGAACACATGCAGCTCGCCCACCTCATCGGCGATGGCGGGAATCACCTGGGCCGCGCTCGCCCCGCTGCCCACGACCGCGACCCTCTTGCCCTTGAGGTCGACGTCGTGGCGCCAGTTGTTGGTGTGGAAGGCCGCGCCTTCGAAGCGGTCCCGTCCGTCGAAATCTGGAACCACGGGCGTGCTCAGGGGTCCTGAGGCGTTGACCAGCACCTGGGCGGAGAACACCCCTGCTGAGGTCGTCTTCACGATCCACCGCTGGTCCTCGTCGTCCCAGCTCACCGCTTCCACGTTGGCGCCCAGGGTGGTGTGCTCGGCCAGCCGGTGCTTGGCGATGACCTTTTCGGTGTAGCGCCGAAGCTCGGTCTGGTCGGCGTACATCTGCGTCCACGGGTGGGGCTCGCTCGAGATGGCGTAGAGCGGGGAGGGCACGTCGACCGCGGCCCCTGGGTAGGTGTTCTGTGCCCAGGTGCCGCCCATGAAGCTGCGGCGCTCCAGGATGCGGAAGTCGGTGATTCCGCGCTCCAGCAGGCGGATCGCGGTGCACTGCCCGCCGAAGCCGCTGCCGATGATGACCACCTTGAAGCTCCGCATCTGCACTCCTCTATCTGATGTGAGCCGACATCAGATTCTATCTGATGTCACACGCCTGCAGATGTACTTCTGATGTCGTGCGTCGTCAAATGAATTCGTTAGATCGGTTGCTGGCAGCTTCCCCGAGGCACCATGGCGACAGACACCCGCAAGTCGGGCCCCCCCAGCACCGGCCGCCTCTACGGGGGGCTCACCGCAGAGCAGCGCCAGCAGCGCCAGCGCAAGGCCTTCATGGATGCGGGCTTGTCGCTGTTCGGCACGCTGGGCTACCGCGCCGCGACCATGCGCCAGCTCTGTCGGGAGGCGGGGCTCACCGACCGCTACTTCTACAAGAACTTCCAGGACACCGAGTCACTGCTGGTGGAGGTGTACACCCAGTCGATGGACCGCATCGCCGCCGAGATCGCCGATGCCATCGCCACCCACCTCGCCACAGGCGACGCCGAGGCGGCCATCGACGCGGGGCTTGGCACCTTCTTCACCGCCTTTCAGGACCCTCGGGTCGCCCGCGTGTGTTGGTTGGAGGTGTTGGGCGTGAGCGAGCGGGTCGATGGGGTGTACACCGGCTGTGTGGAGCGCTTCGCCCGGCTGATCGAGACCTTCGCCCGCCAGGCGGTGCCAGACGCAGACATCCCCGACGACGAGCTGCATGTGATGTGCATCGGGCTGGTGGGCGCCATCTCCCACTCGGCGATGCAGTGGCTGCTCACAGGCTATGCGGCGCCAAGGCAGGTGCTGGTGTCGGCCAACCGCCGGCTGATTCGCGGGGCGCTGCTGGCGCTGCAGGCCTGAGTCGGGCCTACTCTCCGCCTGCCCAGAGCAGCAGATAGCGGCTCTGCCGTCCCTCGTGTGAAAGCTCGAAAGAGGTCACCTGCACGGCATCGTAGAGCTCTTTCGGAATGCCGGTGCCCAGGCTGTTCTCCGCGGTGACCGCCTGCCTGGCGCCTTGCCAGTCGGCCTGGGACACCCACACGAACCACGCGTGGGGCTGTTCTGGCACTGGCGCGAGCACCCAACTCACGCCGGCCTTCACCTTGAGCCGGGGCGCCTCTCCTTCGGCATGCACGCGCACCAGCAGGTCGCAGGAGGTGTTCCACTCGGCACCCGCCGGGCCGCTGCCGCCCCTCGCCAGGAGGTCGCGTGGGCTGGCTTTTCCCGAGAAGACGGTGTGGGCCCATGCCATGCGCACCTCGGAGGCGGGCGTGGCGTACTTGTCGTCGAGCGCGCAGTGCACCTGCATTCCCACGGGGCCGGCCAGTGCGTTGGTGAGCAGCAAGGTCCACATCGGCGTTCTCGTTGAGTAGGGTCAGGTGTGCTCCTAGCACGTCAGGACGGGGCATGAGATGGGTCAGGGGGGGGAGAGTCCGGTCCCACTCGATGTGTTCAGGACACGCCAAGATGTAAACAAAGCATTTGAAATGCTGTCGAAATGAAGTTGAGTGGGATTCCAGCCGAGACAATTGATGTCTCCCCCGCGAGGTGCGCGGATGTCTACAGTACCCCTTGAGTCCGATTCCCCCACCCTGTGCCCCTCGGGCGCCGATGAGCACGTCCACGTCGTCATGTGTGACGGGCTGCCCGAGCTCTACATCGGGCAGCGTCACCTGCCGGTGGGAGCCTGCCTGCAGCTGCACCGCGAGGGGGTCTGGCACCCCGCCCGGGTGACCCTGACCAGTGCGCTCGGGGTCGCTGTGGAGGTGCTGTCCCATCAGTGGCCCGGCGCCCCCTGCACCTTCGCCCCCGAGGACATCGAGCTGGTGGCCGCCCGGCCCTGCATCGACTGAGGTCGACCCCCTGACGCAGATGAGACCGGGTCCGCTCTACAACGGCAATGCGGGTCAGGTCTGGGTACGTGTGCCCGATGCGCCCACAGGTGTGCTGAATCAGACCATCCCCAAAGCGAGCACAACCACGCCATCTTGAACGTGGCATGCTCGGGGTCTGTCCCTGCCTTCGGGTCTGCTGCAATGTTGTTGATCCTGCTTCTGGCGCTGTCGGCCCTGGCGGTGGCTGCCACAGCGCCGCCGGATCGGCTCCCTGCCGCACCGGGCTGGGTGGCAGACCGCTGGGGCACCGAGCAGGGCCTGCCGAGCGAGAGCGTCTACCGGCTGGCCTGGGCGCCCGACGGTCGGCTGGCCCTCGGCACCACGATGGGGCTCGGCTTCTTCGACGGGCGAAGCTTCGAGTTCCTGCGGGTGGGAGACCCCGACCCCCCGCCCGATGACCGGGCGATGTTCGTGCTCAACGACGCGGAGGGGGGCTTGTGGGTGGTGTCGGAGAGCGGGGGACTGCAGCGCCGCACCCAGGCTGGAACCACCCGCTTTCAAGATGTTCCAGTGGCACCGATGGCCCTCCATCCCTTCGTCTGGCGTGGCCGCGTCTTCCTGCAGGGCGGTGACGCGCTGATCGAGCTGGGCCCCGAGCCGGTGGTCAACGATGACTTCCCGCCCGGCACGAGCATGATCATCGCCAGAGACGGGGTGGACTGGCTGTGGTGCACCCAGGGGCCGCGGCGCTGGTCTGCAGACTCCGGCGGGTGGGAGCCGGTCGAGGACGCCTCCGAGGTACCGACCCTCTGGGCCGACCGGGACCTCGCCGGGTTCCACCAGGCCCTCGATGGCGTCTGGCTGGGAGACGACAGGCTGCTCGCCACCGACGAGGAACCCGCCGCTCTGCTCGTCGACGGAAGCACCGTGTGGGTGGCCACCCGCGGGCAGGGCCTCGTTCGGCTGCGTCCCACCCCCATCACGCTGCACCCTTCCGCCCACCCCACGCTGCCACGGGCCGATGTGGCCATCCCCATCGGTCCAGAGGGGCCCGTGTGGTCCGGAGCCGCCCAGGGACCGGGCTTCTGGTCTGTGGAACACCCCGAGGTCCGCCACCGGCGCTACACCTTCGTCGACCCCCTGCACGCCGTGTCGGAGGAAGTGGTGGAGCGCGGCCACCTGCGCCTCGTCCCCATTCATCCTCCCCATGGCGGTCGGATCTGGACCTCCTCGGCCGGCACCTTTCGCGAGACCCCGGACTCGGATGCCGACACACTCGTGCTGGAGCGCATTCCCGAGGCACCGAACTGTGTGGGCTCCCCCGATGCCCTGCTCTACCTGGACGACGGACGGGTGCTGCTCGGGCAGGGCGCTGTCACCGACGGCCGGACCTGGACGGTGAGTCCCCAGGCCTGCCAGCCCTTGCTCAAGTGGCCGCGGAGCGTTGTGTCGCTGCCGACCGGGGGCTTTCTGGTGGGGGGCCTGCAGGGCGTCGGTCGTCTCAGCCCGAGCCTCGAGCTGACCCCCGTGGGCGGGCCCGATGACCTGTCCGTGCGCCACCTGCGCATCTGGGACGGACGGATCTGGGCCAGCACGGATGAGCGGGGTGTGTGTGTGCTGCCCCTCGGCCAGCTGGGAGAGGCGGAGCCGGCCTGGCGCTGCGTGGGTCGGCTCGGCGGATTTCCTGAAAACACCGTCCATGCCAGTGTTCACGACGACCTTGGGCGGGTGTGGTTCAGCACCAACACCGGCCTGTGGGTGGCCCGCTCGGAGGCTGTGGACGCATTGTTTGCGGGCACCATCGACGTCCTGCCGGCCCTCCAGCTCGGCCGCGCCTGGGGCCTCGACTCGCCCGAGCTGAACGGCTTTCGGGGCTTCAGCCTGTTTGTGGATCCCGCCGGGCACTTCTGGTTTCCGGGGCAGGGCGGGCTGGCGCAGGTCGACCCGGAGCGTCTGCAGCTTCCCGCGCAGCTCGCGGGTCATGTCGTCGCGGTGTCCTCCGGGGGACGCGCCCTGTCGACTCCTGTCCACCTGCCCACCACCCACCGTCCGCTTCGCATCGAGCTGGCCGTGTCGCCGCTTGAGTGGGCCGAGGAGGTGGCGCTTCGGTACCGGCTGAACGAGCAGCCCTGGGAGCCCGCCGACCTGGACATCCTGCTCACGGCTCTGCCCCCAGGCGACGCCGTCCTGGAGGTGCAGGCGCGGCTGTTGGACGACTGGCAGACCATCGTGGAGCTTCCGGTCCACCGGGTGCCGGCCCTCACCGAGCGCCCGGGCTTCCCGCTCTTTGTCGGACTGACCGGCCTGTTGGGCGGTGGGCTGGTCTTCTGGGTGCGCACCGTGGCTCTGCGGCGTCGGGCGCGGGACCTTTCGCTGGAGGTGGACCGCCAGACCCGGTCCATCCAGCGCAAGAACGAGGCCCTGGCGGAGCGGGCGGCCGAGCTGCTGGTGCTCAACGAGACCGTGACCGCGCAGGCCGCGCGGCTGTCCACACTCGACGAGCTGAAGAGTCGCTTCGTCGCCGATCTGGCCCATGAGCTGCGCACTCCGCTCACTCTGGTGGTGGGTTCCCTGGAGCGGCTGCAGCGGTCGGTGGACCCCGAGGCGGCCGACAGCCTGTCCGGCGCGCATCGAAATGTCGCCCGGCTGCAGAGCCTCATCGACCAGCTCTTCGACCTGAGCCGCCTGGAAGAAGGACAGGTGCGCATGCGGGCCCAGCGCCTCGACCTCGCCGCCTACATCGGTGACATCGTCGCCCGCTTCCGGCCCGGCTTCGAGGCCAGCGGGCGCGTGCTGGCGGTCTCTGTGGCTTCGCCGGTGACGGTGTGGGCCGACCCCAACCTGCTGGAGCGGGTCATCGGAAACCTGCTGTCCAATGCCCTGCGCCACGGAGAGGGCCGCACCTCCATCACCCTCACCCAGCTCGACGACCGCTGCCGTGTGGAGGTCCACGACGAGGGTCCTGGGGTGCCAGAAGACGCGCGGGACCGAATCTTCGAACGATTTGTGCAGCTCAGCAGCGGCGACACCCGCAGCGCCGAGGGGGCGGGCATCGGCCTCGCCCTGGTCCGCGAGTTCACCGAGCTGCACGGCGGAGAGTTCGGCATCGACGGGCGAGCGGAGGGCGTTGGAGCCGGCTTCTGGGTGGAGCTCCCGGCCGGTCCGGGACACCTCAGCCTCGATGACGTGCGGGTCGGCGCATCGGACCGCCTCGACCTGGCCGGGCTGCCGGCGGTGCAGCAGCCGGTGACCGCGCACGAGCCCACCAGCAAGCGTCCGCGGGTGCTGCTGGTGGAGGACAATGCCGAGATCCGGGCCTACATGGCCGAGCTGCTCGGCGAACACTTCGAAGTGGAGACCGCCGAGGGTGGGCAGCAGGGGCTCCAATGTGTCCGAAGTGACCGCCCTGACGCGGTTGTGACCGATGTGCGCATGCCGGGCTTCGACGGATTCAGCCTGGCCCGCAGCCTGCGGTCCGACCCGAGCACCGCCGACATCCCGCTCATGTTCGTGTCCGCAAAGACCCAGCCGGAGGACCGCGTGCAGGGCCTCGAGCTCGGCCAGGACTACCTCTGCAAGCCCTTCGGGGCGGCGGAGCTCATCGCCCGGGTGCGCAACCTCGTGGGCCGCGCGCCTTCCGAGGCGGCTCCAGCCGACCCAACGGACCCCCTCCCTCCGGAAGCCGGGCATGTCGCGGCCTTTCGCACCCAGCTGGAGGAGGTCACCGCTGCTGGCTTGTCCGACAGCAGCTTCAAGGTGCCCCAGCTCGCCCGCAGGATGGGCGTGAGCAAGACCACTCTGCAGAGGCGCATGGCGGAGCTCGACCTGCCTTCGCCGGGGGCCTGGCTGCAGACTGCGCGCCTGGAGCGGGCCCGCACCCACCTTCAAGACGGGGACTTCCGCACAGTGGGCGAGGTCGCTGCGGCGGTGGGTCTGTCCCGGGCCTACTTCACACGGGCCTACCGGGCCTGGGCAGGGCATCCACCGGGGCAGGATGTGCGGGGCGGCCGGCGGGGAAAGTGACGGGTCCACCCGAAGGTGTGCCCCATTGATGCATGATGAAAATGCCGTCCACCACAGCATTGTCGGCGACAGCTCTCCGGGTCACCCTGTCGATGTGACCGAACCCTGGAGCTGCAATGACTCTCTCGACTCGCCCGCTCACCCTCCTCATCGGCCTCGGCTTCTCCCTCGCTGCCTGTGGAGAGAAGGAACCCTCCGGCACGGACGACACCGGCGCCACCGACGCTGGCGACACCGACGACACCGACGACACCGACGACACCGACACCGATGACACAGGAGACACCGACGACACGGGCGACACCGGCACCACAGGCGAGGCCCAGGTGCGCTTCATCAACGTGTCGGATGGCCACTCGAGGGTCCGCTTCACGGTGGGCGATGAGGCGACCTCCAGCGCCATGTCCAACACCGTGTCCCAGCACTACATCACCGTTCCCGCCGGCACCCACACGGTCTCCGCCGTCGACGAGGACGGCAGCGTGCTCAGCAGCCGGGAGGGCGTCACCTTCGAAGACGGCGGCAAGTACACCGTCGCCGGCCTGGCCCTGCACCAGAGCGAGCCCACCGTGTGGGTCGACGTCGACACCGCGGTGGATGCCACCGACATCGCCAGCGACGAGACCCGCTTCACCATCGTCAACGCCGTGCAGCGCACCGATCTCGCGCTTCACATGCAGTTCGGCTACCCCGACACCCCCGAGCGGTGGTTCTTCGAGGTGGAAGAGGCGGTCGACGGTGGCTCCCTCGACTTCCTGGAGCAGTCGGTCGTGGATCTGCCGGGCACCACCACGGCCGCGGTGGGCATGGCGCAGTGGGGCGCGGAGCTTCGCAAGAACTGGAACATCACCCCGCTCCTGAACTGGGCGAGCGGAGAGTCGATCCAGGTCTTCCTCACCTGCCTCGACGACTGCGACTCCAACGACGACCCCTTCCTGATCGCCCTGTTCGAAGACAGCAGCGTCGCCACGCTGGAGGTCGTCTCGGCACCGGTGAGCGGCACGGCCAAGGTGCGGCACATGAACGTCAACTCGGTGGAGCTGTGGCAGGACTTCACGTCCGTGAGCCCCAGCATGGGACACGACACCTCGACGGAGGTCCGCACCATCAGCGGCACCGCCTACGTCGACATCCCGGCCGGCTACCACCACTTCGCGGTCGGCAACCCGGGTGGTGACGTCATCGTCGAGCAGCGCAACGTCCTGCTGCGCGACGGCGTCAGCTACACCATCTCCGGCCTCGGGCTCGGCTCGGGCTCGGAGATGCTGCTCATCGAAGAAGACGATGTGGACGGCATCTCCAGCTCCGAGACCCGCTTCCATGTCGTCAACAGCCAGCCCGACGAGGACGTGGAATTCTGGTGGATGCCCTTCGTCGGCGAGGGCTACGAGGTGCAGCAGGCGGGCACCCTCGGCTACGGCGAGGGACACGACTTCAGTCAGCCCCTCTGGCTCGATCCCATCCTGATGGACATCCAGTACGCCCAGCCCGGTGCAGACATCTGGGCCGAGTGGGACACCTCGCCCTACTCGCAGGTGGGCGTAGGCGGGCATGTGAACCTCTACGTGGGCTACACGGGCAACTGCGACCAGACGGCGGGCTCCACCGAAAACTGCCAGACCTACATCTACGGCTTGTTCGAGGATGGCTCGGTGGCCACGGTGGAAGGCATCCAGGACTTCCTGGACTGAGCGCAGGCTCGGGCGCTACTGCTGCGACTCGGCCGCCGCCTTCACCCACGCCAGGCCGTCCTCCAGCGACTGCTTCGTGAGGTAGCTCACCACGAAGCCCGGCACGTTGGAGATGGCCAGCTCGGTGCCTTGCTCGATGCGCGTGAGCGGGGGGGAGGTCTGGAGCTGTTCGACCCGCCAGTAGCCGGCGATGTCCTTGACGTCGGAGGTGCGCCGGTAGTCGAGGCTCCAGGCCAGCCAGCCCAGGGAGGGGCTCTCGTGGGTGACCGTGTTGCGGCTGTAGAGCACCGTGGTGAAGCCCACGATGCTCGACTTCATGTCGACGAAGAACACCTCGCCTTGGCGCTCATACACCTCGGCCGACACGACGGAGTCCACCCGGTCGGGGTACTTTCCGTAGTCGAGAACGACCTTCCACACGCTGCTTGCGGTGGCATTGACCAGCTGCACCGCCTGCCCGCTGCCGCCATTCTCGGTGCGCTGGCTACGGGAGATGACCTCGCCCCTGGCCAGGCGGGCCTGCTCATCGGCCGACAGGGACAGTGCCGGGGGGAGGCGGTCCACCGGCGACAACAGCTGCTGTGGATGCGGTGTGTGTGGGTCGGCGGCGAGCGAGAGGACGAGGGGCAGGAGGAGGATGGACGCGGGCATGGCAGCTCCTGGCCGCAGCCTATCGTGGGGTCCGCCCTCTCGAGGAGGACGGGGCCGGCTACAGCCGCTCCACCAGCGCCTTGCCCAGGGCCTCGGAGTCTCCCGGCCAGCGGGCGGTCACGAGCTGGCCGTCCTCCACGATGAACGGCCGGCTGTAGTCGTTGTGCAGGGGCCCGCGGGAGAAGGTTCCCGCGCCCAGAGCCTCGGTCACCTCGGCCTGCACGGTCTGGGGGTAGGTGCGGTAGTGCCGTCCCATCTTCCAGAAGGTGAGCAGCCAGGCCGACCACTCCATCCAGGCGGGCAGGCAGGTGGCGGTGCGTCCCGCCAGCACGCTCTGGCCGTCCGCCCGCTTGGAACGGGCCAACAACACCGGGCCGTGGCACACCGCTGCGACGGGCTTGTCGGCGGCGAAGAAGTCTGCAACAACGGACTGTAGGTGAGTGCTTTCAAGGAATTCGCGCACGCCGGGCGCATGTCCGCCGGGAAGCAGGAGCGCGTCGAAGTCGGCGGCCTTGACGTCGGCCCAGGCCAGCGGCGTCTGGTAGCCCTCGGTCTGGGTCATCCGGTCGTAGAGCGTCACATTGTCGGGCTCGGCGCCCAGCATGCCGAAGACCACGGGCTTGCGGACGGTGGGGTCGCAGGCGGCCGGGCGGCCCTCGGGAGTGGCGAAGACAACCTTGTGGCCGGCGTCTTCGATGACCTTCCAAGGGACGGCACACTCGGTGAGGTCGAAGCCTTCGGTGGGCAGGGGGACGACGACGGTGGCCACGGGGGCTCCGGGGATCTGGGGGACGTCCGCAGACTCTAAGCGGCTTGAAGGCGCTGGGGGCGAGCATTGGACGGTAGGATGGCTGTCATCCTCGTGTCAGGAGAGTCCCCATGCGGTCCCCGTGCTCCGTCCTCCTCCTGTTGGCCGTGCTGCCGGCTTGCTCCGACTACGGCTTCCATGGAAAGGAAGGCCTGAGCAGTCCGCCGGCCGAGGCGGGTGAAGCCGCCATCGCCGTGTCTCCAGATCCCGTGGACTTCGGCGTTCTCGACGCGCCCGCCACCGTGTCGGAGGTCGTGGTCATCGAAAACACAGGCGATGCGGAGCTGCAGATCGCGGCTGTGCGGGTGGAGGGTCCGTCGGTGTTCTCCGTGTCGATGCCCGAGGCCGACGTGCTGCCGCCCGGAGCGCAGACCACCGTGTTGGTGACCTACGCGCCAGACACCGTCTCTGCAGAACACACCGGCCGACTCGATGTGTCGTCCAATGCACCCGACCGTCCCACCGCCTCGGTCGACCTCATCGCCGCTCTGGAGGTGCTCGACACCGGGGAGGTGGATCCGGGTCCCGACGAAGGCACCGAGTGCGCCTGTCCAGACGGCTTCGAGCCCATCGAAGATGATGCGGAGATGTGTTTTCGGGAGACGGAGTCGCCGGCCACACCCACCGGGGAGGTGGTCGAGGTGTGCGCCATCACGCCCTACTTCGCCTATGGCAAGTCGGGCGCGAAGTACCCGGGCGGTGCCTATGTGCGGGACACCTACTGGGGCCAGGACGACGGCGTGTCCAACGGCCGACTCAACGCGGTGGGGGTGTGGGGCTGCTCCTCGCCGGGGTCCACCACTGCAGGCAGCCAGCCCGTAGGGAGCTGGGTGGGCTTCAGCGTGTGCGTGGATGTGGCCAGCGACGGCGACTACCTGCTCGGCCTCGGCGGCGACAACCGGGTGCGCTTCGCGGTGGACGGTGTGCAGATCATGGAGCAGACCGACGACCACACGCGCAACTTCAACTACTGGCACATGAACGCCATCCCGCTCACTGCGGGCACCCACGTCATCGACATCGAGGGCTACAACGCCGGCTCCATCGCAGCCTTCGGTGCCGAGCTCGCCGGTCCCTTCACGGCTGGCAGCCTGATCGACGACGACGCCATGATGGCCGCCGACTACGCCGGAAACATCTTGTGGGCCACGGCCGACGCCATTGGCCACGCCTTCCCGCTGGGCGACTCGGTGGGTTGGGAGTGTCCCGATGGCACCGAGCTGTCGGGCTGCGAGGAGCCCACCTGCATCGAACGCGAAGAGGTCCCCTGCGAGGACGTTCCCGAGTAGTCCCCAAGACGGGGAAGGAGCGAGAAGCGGGCGTCCTCCTCGCCCGGCATCGCCGCACGACTCCCGCCCCTCGCCCCGGAGAGACCCCGGTGAGGGGGTCACCCCAAGTGGTGGGTCACTGGATGCAGACCTCGTAGGGGGCGACGTAGCCGGTGCCCGGGAAGATGCTCAGGCCCTCGAAGCAGTCGCCATCGACGGCGTGGCCGAAGAACTCGAGGCGCTGCTGACCGGCGTAGACGTACTCGAACCACAGGGTGTCGTCGGAGGGCTGGCTCCAGGAGCCCGTGTAGCCGGCGGCGCCGATGGTGACGCTGTTGTCGGACTCGAGCGTGATGGGGTGGCTGGAGATGGAGCTGGGGTACAGCTCGCACTCGAAGAAGGCGGACAGGTCGGTGCCGGTGCAGTGGCGGTTCACGACGTCGACGGCGCTGGAGATGACGAGGTCGGGGTACAGCACGGTGGCGATGTCGTCGGTCTCGTTGTCGGCGGTGTTGGCGTCGGAGGTGGACGAGCCGGTGGAGGCGTAGAACTCCAGGTCGTTGGCGCTCTCGGGCAGGGCGATGTCGAAGCTCACCGAGGTGGACGAGCCAGCTGCGACGGTGCCCACGATGCACTTGATGAGCGTGCCGTCCTCCCAGCAGGCGCTGTCGACGTTGGAGACGAGGCCCATGACGTGGGTGGTGGGGCTGGTGGCCGTCTCGGGCAGCGCGATGGCGATGGAGACGTCCTTGGCGTCGCGGCGACCGTTGTTGTCGACGGTGACGGTGACGGTGTCGCTCACTTCGACGTCGAAGGTGGGCAGGGACATCGAGATGGCGAGGTCGGCGGTGTTGCCGCCGCCGCCGCCACCGCGGCCTCCACGGCCGGCTTCGGCGGGCTGAAGGGAGGCGAGGGTGAGGAGTGCGAGTGCGAGAGAAGCCATGGTGTCCTCCGTCGGGGCAGGCCGCGTCGCCCCGGAGACGCTCATGCCCAAGTGGTCGGCCGGCCGAGCGTTACAGCGAGTGCGCGTTTTTTTGGAGACCGGATGCTTTTGCAGCGCCAGCCCGCCGCTTCTGTGACCCCGGGTGCGCTTGGTGGCTGGGGTTCCCGGGCCCGCATCGGGGCCACCATGCGCGCTCTGGAGGACCTCCTCGGCAACCGGGACGGCCTGTGGCACAACGAGCACCAGGCGGCCGGACAGCTCCCCGAACGCACCGCCAAGAGCCCGGTGGGAGAGGCGCTGCGGCAGGCGTGGTCCACCGGCCTGCACACCGACGACGAGCAGGCGACTCTGCAGGCCTTCCTGGAGCTGGCCCGGGAGCGGTGGGGCGGTCCCCTCACCGCGCTCGACCTCGACGCCTTGCCCCATGGCCGCCTCTTTGCCGTCCACAAGGCCTTTTCGCTGATTCGGCAGGCGCGCCACCCGTCCACCGTGCAGGACACCTTCGTGCGGGCGCGGGGTGCTGTGAATGGCGTGGAGGTGCCTGTTCACGAGGTCTTCGTGCGGTGTTTCGCCCCGACGGCCCCAGCGAGCGGACATGCGGTGGTGCTCGTGCCGGGCCATGCGGTGTCGGGGGCGGGCCATGCGGAAGGGGTGGAGGCCTTGTGTGCCCGTGGACACGCCGTCTTCGAGCTGGCGCTGCCCTGGCAGGGCCCTCTGCGGGGGACCGTCATCCGCGGCTATGAGCTGATGCGAGACGTGGCGGCCGTGGTGGAGGCGGTGCAGGCGGTGACGGCCGGACGGGTGGGGCTGCTTGGCAGCTCGGTCGGTGGTGGCGTGGGCGTGTTGGGGGCGCTGGTGTTGTCGGCGGCCGACCGCCTGTCGACCGATCTGTCGGAGGTCGACGCCGTGCTCGAGGCGCCTTGGCTGGGCTCGGGCTGGTGTTTCGCCGATCCCGACCTCGCTGCGGCCGATGCGCGCACCCGACGTCCCGACATTGCCACGCTCACCCGGGGTGCCCCGCTTGCGGCCACCCGGGCCACCCAGCTTGCTGTGCTCGAAGACACCCTGCTGCCGGTCGATCTGGAGCTTCGACTGGAGCCCGATCTGGAGCGGGTGCTCACGCTGGTGGCCGATGGCCTGCAGCTGCCGGGACGGCTGTCCATCGTGCACGCTGCAGACGACCCCTTCGCCGACATCCAGCTCGTCCGCCACCTCTGCGCAGCGGTCGGACCCGGTGGCGTGCTCCACGAGCTCGTCGGCGACAATCACCTGCTGTCCCTCGAAGACGACACCGCCACCCTCGCCGCGGACCGCCTCGCCGACCTGTTGTCCACCACCGGCGCCCCCGCCGCGGTGGTCGACCTCCATGGTGCCGCCCGAGACCGCACCCTGCGCTTTCTCGTGCTGGCAGCTCGGGTGGCCGCGGGCGCCGACGTGCTGCCCCCAGGTGCCCGAGACGCCGTCTACCTCACGGTTCCCGGCCTCTTCACCGAGCGCTACCCCGGCTACATGGCCGACAAGTTCGCCCGGATGACCGAGCTGGGCCTCGACCATGTTCTCGTGCCCATCGACACCGACGCCAGCGTGGAGGCCAACGCCCTGCAGGTGCGGGACAGCGTGCTGGAGCACACCCAGGATGGTCGCATGGCGGTCGTTCTCGGCCACAGCAAGGGGGGCGTCGACCTGGCTGCTGCGCTGTCGATGTACCCGGAGCTTCGGGCTCGGGTGCGGGCGGTGGTGACTCTGCAGGCGCCGTGGCTGGGCACCCCCATCGGCGATCTGGTGCAGGACAAGGCAGTCTTGAGCTGGGCCAACCGCTTCATCGTGGAGGGTGCCTTCCAAGGAGAGGCCGGTGCGCTGACGGGACTCGGCACCCGGGCCCGCGCAGCCTTCGTGGCCCAGCACCCCTGGCCGGAGGACATCCCGGCGGTGTGCCTCGCGACCTCCTTGCGGTCCTGGTCGACTCTGCTGAAGGTGCCCGACGCGCTTCTGGCCGACAGCCACGGCCCGACCGATGGGATGGTGCCGGTCGCCAATGCCGTGCTGCCGGGGGCTGACGCGGTGTTTCTGCGCGATGTCGACCACGGCGGACCGGTGCTGCCCCGGCCCCTTGGCAACTGTGCCCACCTGGCGCCGGGGGATGTGGCGATTGCGCTGGTGGCACTGGCCTTGGAGCGGGCTGCGGGCTGAGACGGTGGAGTGGGTGGGATCCGGGGCGTCCCGTGGCGGACACAGCACTCAGTCCAGCTCCGCCACCGCCTCGAGGCTCCAGCTCTGCCCCGTCACCGCCTGGCAGTCGTCCATGAAGGCGGTGCCACCGTGCACCTCGGAGTCGGCGTCGTTGCCCTCGAGGCACTCGCTGTCGCCGCGGAACACGGTCTTCAGGCGCAGGCCCTGGCCGTCGGGCACGATGTCCCAGAGCTGACCGGAGGCGGCGGAGCAGTCGTCCATGAAGGCGGCGCCGTCGTGGTAGTCGGAGTCTGCCTGGTTGCCTTCGAGGCACTTGTCCTCCCCCTGGAACAGGGTCTTCATGCGGTAGTGCTCGCCGTCGGGCTCGAAGCGCCACAGCTGGCCCGAGACCTCGGCGCAGTCGTCCATGAAGGCGTTGCCGCCCATCACCTCGGAGTCTGCCTGGTTGCCCTCCAGGCACCTGTCGTGGCCCTGCAAGTCGGTGCGCAGGCGATACACCAGGCCGGGATCGGGGTTGGGGCGGTAGTCCTCCACGAAGTCGGTGGGCACGAGCGTCCAGAGCTGGCCGGTCACCTCGGCGCAGCTGTCCATGAAGGCGGCACCCTGGTGGACCTCGCTGCCCGCCTGGTTGCCTTCGAGGCACCGCTCCTGTCCACCGAAGAGGGTCTGGAGGCGCACATGCTCGCCGTCGGGAACGACCTCCCACAGCTGGCCCGAGACCTCCTGGCAGTTGTCCATGAAGGCGGCGCCTCCGTGCACCTCAGAGTCCGATGCGTTGCCCTCCAGGCACTTGTCCACGCCTTGGAACATGGTCTTGAGGCGCCAGGCGCCCGTCTCTGCGTCGGCTTCGAAGCGGAACAGCTGGCCGGTGACGTCGGCGCAGTCGTCCATGAAGGCCGCTCCCTCCTTCACGGCGGAGGCGGCCTGGTTGCCTTCGAGGCACTTGTCGGGACCCTGGAACTCGGTCTGCAGGCGGTACCACACGCCATCCTCGGGCAGCTCGGCGGCGTCCCCACTGTCGTCCCCTTCGGAAGTGTCGTCCGCTTCGATGGTGTCGTCCGCGTCGGAGCTGTCGTCGGAGCCGTTGCTGGCGGACTTGCCGGCGGCCTCGTCGAGCAGGTCGCAGCCGGCGAAGACGGAGGAGATGGACACGAGCACGAGGATGGAACGGATGGACATCGGGACTCCCGCGCGTCCCCAACGTTGGGTGGACGCGTTGCATGCAGCCTGGATTGGCCTGGTGTCGGCCGGGGACCGTCCCCGCTTCCGACACAATGCATGTACGTCGGGGTCTGTTGGCCGACCGTTACCGGCTGTTACCGCGCATTACCGCCTGCAGGTCGAGGTGTCCGTCGGTCGTAGGGGGACACCAGGCGACCGTGCCCGTGGCGGGGGTGGTGAACGCGAAGATGGCGTCGGTCACGCCGTCGTCTTCGCCGACCATGCGACGGAGCTGGGCCTCGAAGGGGTCGAGGCTGTGTGCGAAGGCCACGAAGACGAGGCCAGCCCCGCGGTGGTCGCGCCAGGGCATGGAGCGACGCACGAGGAAGGCCTCGGGGTCGAAGTCCTCCTGGGCGGTGCGCTTGACGTGCGCGGAGGCCGGGGCGTCGTCGAGCTCCTCGTCGGTGTCTCTCGTGCGGCCGATGGCGTGGTCCTGGGCAGCCGCATCGAGTCGATCGAAGGCGTCGAAGTCGTGGACCCAGCGCTGGATGGCGAGCACGCTGCCGCCGTCGAGTCCAGGCCCGTGGTGCGTCATGATGCCGGCCCGCACGGCGTCCTCGTCGGTGGGATTCTCCGTGCCGTCGACATAGCCGGTGAGGTCCCGGCCGCCGTCGTGGATGAAGCCGTCGACCGTGTCGGTGACCTCGGCCACATGGGACAGCTTGAGCCGCAGGCGGCGTTCCCGGTGCAACACCTCGCCTGGATCGGCCCCGGAGATTCGGAACACCAACTCGGCGGGGGTCGTGGGGAGGACGCTGCCATTCATTGACAGCTGGGGAAAGGCGCGTACGCCGGGGATGTCGACATCGAGTCTGCGCAACAAGGACGCGCCCAGGCCCACGAGCAGGTGGTCGGGAATGGGCATGTCCGCGAGCAGTTCGACCACGGCGCCCAGGCTCGACCCGTCGGCCACGCGGGCGAAGACGAAGCGAGCGGACGGGGGTACGGGCGCGAGTACGGCGGCTTGGATGGCGGCCTCCAGTGGGGGGAGTGGGACCCTATCTTGCAGGCTCACCGACTCCGCACGAAGTCACCCACACGTCGAATCGCGTCTCGGCCTGCCCGCGAGACGATGGCGAAAGCGGCGTATACATGGACCATTCCGTCGGCCACATCCAGCTCCACCGGGCTTCCCGCTGCTTGGGCTCGTGCGGCGAAGCGTTCGCCCTGGTCGCGCATGGTCTCGGAGCCGCCAAGCTGCACCAGCACGGGGGGGAGGCCCGACAGGTCGGCGTGGACGGGGGAGATGGCCGGGTCGGCGGGGTCGTGTCCGCCGGCGTAGTGGCGGGCATAGGTGGAGAGCAGGGTGGGAGAGATGTAGTCGAGGTCCTCGTCGAGGTGGTCGGCGTGACCCGCGGCGGTGAGGTCGACCCAGGGGGACATCAGGATGGCGCCATCTGCCATGGGAAGGCCACGGTCGCGCAGGGCCAGCAGGGCGCAGGCTGCGAGACCACCGCCGGCGCTGTCCCCTCCGAGCCACATGCGCTGTACGCCGGCCGCACGCAGCGCAGCGCACACGGCCAGCGCATCGTCGACTGCAGCTGGAAAGGGGGCCTCGGGGGCCTTTCTGTAGTCGGGCACCACGACCCTGCAGCCTGTGCTCCACGCGAGACGTGCCGCCAGGTCGCGGTGCGTGCGGGGCGTGCAGACGGCGTAGCCCCCACCGTGGAAGTACAGCAGGGTGGGGCCGCGGGCGTTGCGTGGGGTGTGGACCTCGGTGGGAATGCCGGCAATCACGGTGTCTTCGCGCTTGACGCGGCGCACCATGGGGGGACTGGTCGAGCCGAAGGCGGTGAGCTGACGGGTGAGCCGGAGGTCGGCGTGGATGAGCTGGGCGAGCCGACGGATGAGTCGGTGGGCGACCTCCATCTGGAAGTCCCAGAGGGGATGGGCCCGGCGACCCAGCAAGCGGTCGAACACCGTGGTCGCCACCGCCCCGGCCGCGGCAGCAATGACCTTCAACCAACGCCACATGGCCCAGACTCCGCGGGAGACGTCACTCTACCGCAGTGCCCGCCCGTCGGTGCACACGGCGTCCGATGTCCGACCCGCTCAACACTGCTGCAATGGCCCGATGGATCGGCGGGGTGCGTGGGTGGGGAATAGCGGAGCGTGTCCTCGATGTGCTGGGTGCTGTGATGCTGCTCTCGATCTGGTCTTCTCTGGCGCTTGCCGTGCCCACCCAGCTTGGCTCGGTCGGCGATGGGCGGTTCTGGCACCGGCACCCGGTGACCGATGTGCATGTCGGTGAAGACGGCGTGCTGCAGACCTTTTCGGGTTGTGCTGTGTACCGCTGGTCGGCGGCGGGGGAGCGGCTCGGCACGGCTCGCTTGAAGGGATGTACCGCGGGCCTCAACGATGGGGTGTTCTCGCCGGATGGGGCCTGGATCGCGGCGTCTGGGCTGTGGGTGGGCCAGCAGGGGGTGTGGCGGACCACCGGCGGAGCCCGGGTGCATGAGGTGGAGACCATCTCCTTTGCGCGTCTCTGTGCCGGCGCTCTGTGGGATGTCGACGGACCGCGTGGCCTGCGGCGACTCGACCTTGTGTCCGGGGAGGTGACCCATCCCACGGGCGACCACGGCACCGACTTCGTGTGTGTGGGCGACGCCTGGCTGTTCGATGCCCACGGCCACCGCATCGACCCCGACGGCGGGCTCACCGAGCTGCTCGCCGAAGACAAGGTGTTTCGTGTGGTCGGACAGACCGACGACCAGCGCGCCATCGCCTACGCCAACGACGGCCACCTGTGGCTGGTCGACCGTGACGGCGGGCTGGAGGTGAGCGTCCCGGTGCCGGATGTGCCCGAGAAGGCCTTGGTGCACGGCGGGGATGTGTTCGTGCTCGATGACGGTGTCGACGACGTGGTCTGGGGCATCTCCGCCGACTCCGGCCGCATCGTTCGCGGTCCAGAGCATGCAGAGGGACAGGGGCTCGGGATGCGCAATGGCCTGGGCGCGCTGTTCGAGTGGAACGGCCGCCTGTGGAGCTTTGGCGGGCACCGGGTGTTTCCGCTTGGTGCGCCCACCGGTCCCCTCGACAGCGTCTTCGAGCGCTTCTTCCTCGACAACGACGAGCTGTACCTCTGCCACGGCACCACCTGCGAGGTCCGTCCCCTGGCTGCACTCGACCAGGCCGACGCGGTCCGCATGCTCCACCTGCCCGATCGAATCGACGATGACGGCAAGCTGTCCCCCCACCACCGCTATCTTGGGTTGTTCGACACCCGCAGCCTGTATCGGGTGGTGCTCGACACCGGAGAGGTGCAGGTCCAAGCGGTGCCCGAGTGGGTCGACGGCCTGTCCATCGACGCGAGGGGTCACTTCCGCTGGCGGCTGTCAAGCGATGAGGACGACGATGGCACCTACATCACGCGCATCTACGAGCAGGGCAACGGCGGACCGGTTGTGTTGGGCGAGTGGACGGAGACCTGGCTGGCCGACCCCGGCTGGTCATTGCTGCAGGTGAGTCCCACCATGCGTTGGCCCGACGGACGCAGTGTTGGCTACGACGACGCGGACAACTGGCTGGAGACGCCCGCCGGACTGGCGGTGATTGCGCGGCTGAATGGCCGGGGGCTGGAGGTCTACGGGACCGACGGCCAGCTGGTGGCGCAGAGTGGCAAGCCGGTCGACAACCTCGGAGCCTGGGGACAGGGCGTGTGGGTGGGACGCGACCAGAAGGTGCACTTTCTCGGACCCGACCTGCGGGAACACGCGCGCCTCACCATCCCCTGGAAGCTCGACATGTTCGCCGTGGAGGGGGCCGCCAGCCCCGACGGCCGGCACTTCGCGGCCCGCGCGCCGGACGGTCGCATCGTGGTGTGGGCCCTCGACAGTCCGTACTCGGTGGGACCGCTGCCCGCTCCCGAGCCGCTTGCTGCCGCTTCTGTGCCGCTGAAGGTGGGCGACCCCCTCGGTGCGCCGAAGTGGGAGCCTCCGGCTGTTCGGGTGGTGCCGGACTACGACGATGCGGTGGCCGAGGGCCTGAGTCCACGCCAGCTCGAACGCCTGGCCGAGCTTCCCGACGTGTACCAGACCGTCGCCGCCATGGCCGCATTCGCCCCCCAGACCCAGCAGGAGCGCCTCGCCTGGCTTGCGGCCATCCGCACACTGCCCGTCGGACTGGAGGTGAAGGACGTCGATCTCTACTCGGTGAAGTCGGCCTGGCTTGCGGCCCGCACAGGCGGAAAGGTCCTCGACGACGACGGAGAGTGGGTCGACCCCGATGCTGCAGCCAGCGCCCGGGACCTCGCCCTGCTCGTGCGCGGGGCTGATCTGCAGTCCACCGTGCCCCTGATGGCCCGGTGGCAGGCGCTGCAGAGGGTCGGCGCGGGACCGGCATTCGGACTGCCCGAGTGCCATGATCTGGCGGTGGAGCCCGGTGCCACCCTGCCGATTCGTCCAGCTGGTGTCGCTGAAAAAGACCTGCATGAAGCCATCTTGGTGAAGGTGTCCGCCGAGGGGACCCCAACCTGGGTGGGCACCGTCTCTGGCACCTCGGCCCGAGATGCCCGGGAGTGTTGGCAGGCCCACGATGACCCCTGGACGCCCGCCCGCCGCGAGGGCCAGCCGCTCGAGATGTGTGTCGTGGTGGGCTGTCGATAGGGTGCCGGGCGAGCGCCCTGTGCTGCCCCGGTCGATGCGCTGAGAGGACGCCGCGGGTGGGTGCGGCGTCCTCCATGAATGGGACCGGAGGGCTGGCGACTACTCGACGACGGCCACGGCCTCCATGCTCCAGCTCTGTCCGGTGACCGCCTGGCAGCTGTCCATGAAGGCGGCGCCGTCGTGGACCTCGGAGTCGGCCTGGTTGCCTTCGAGGCACTCGCCCTCTCCGCGGAACACGGTCTTCAGCTTCACGGTGTGGCCGTCGGGCACGATGTCCCAGAGCTGCCCCGAGGCGCCGGAGCAGTCGTCCATGAAGGCGGCGCCGTCGTGGTACTCGGAGTCGGCCTGGTTGCCTTCGAGGCACTTGTCGTCGCCCTGGAACTGCGTCTTCAGGCGGTAGTGGCCGCCGTCGGGCTCGAAGCGCCACAGCTGGCCCGAGACCTCGGCGCAGTCGTCCATGAAGGCGGACCCACCGTGCACCTCGGAGTCGGCCTGGTTGCCTTCGAGGCACTTGTCCGGACCCTGGAAGTCGGTGCGGAGGCGATACCACACAGCGGGGTCGGGGTTGGGGCTGTAGTCTTCGGTGAACTCGGTGGGCACGAGGTTCCAGAGCTGTCCGGTCACGCCGGCGCAGCTGTCCATGAAGGCGGCGCCCTGGTGGACCTCGCTGCCCGCCTCGTTGCCTTCGAGGCACAGGTCTTCGCCGCCGAAGAGGGTCTTGAGGCGCACGTTCGCCCCATCGGGCACGACCTCCCACATCTGGCCGCCGACCTCCTGGCAGTTGTCCATGAAGGCCGCGCCGCCGTGGACCTCGCTTCCGGCCTCGTTGCCCTCGAGGCACCTGTCGATGCCCTGGAACATGCTCTTGAGGCGGTAGGTGCCGGTCTCGCCGTCGAGCTCGAAGCGCCAGAGCTGGCCGGTGACGTCGCGGCAGTCATCCATGAAGGCGGCGCCGTCCTTGACGGCCGAGGCGGCCTGGTTGCTCTCCAGACACTTGTCGGGGCCCTGGAACTCGGTCTGGAGGCGATACCAGACACCGTCTTCGGGCATGACCGGCTCGGGGTCGATCTCGCCCTCGCCCTCGCCCTCGCCTTCGCCTTCGCCTTCGCCTTCGCCTTCGCCTTCGCCTTCGCCTTCGCCGGTGTCATCGGCCTCGTAGCCGGTGTCGCCGGTGGACTTCTCGTCTTCGAGCTCGCAGGCGATTGCGAAGAGAGCGACGGCGGACAGGAAGAGGGTGCGCATGGACATGGTGTCTCCCATCGCGTCCCCAACGTTGGGTGGACGCGTTGCATTGTTGCCAGTGTTGGCTTGTCGGCCGCCGGGGACCGTCCCCGCTTCCGACGCAATACATTTAGACTGTCGGTCCCCCGACGACCGTTACCGGCCATTACCGATGGTTGCCGCTCAGCTCCCCGCGACCCCAGCGCCGAGAGGCCCGACGATGCCACCACCGCGCTGCGCCACATGCTCCGGCTCTCGCTCGCGGCGTCCACTGGCATCTGCGACGGGCTGGGACGGCTCCACACCGACCCCATTGTCGCGTCCTTCTGGGCGCCGTGCCGCGCGGGGCAGGTGTGAGGCGGTAGGCTGCCGGCGATGAAGCGCTCCCGTGCCATCGCCGCCCGCCTTGCCCTCGTGGTGGTCGGCCTGCTTGTGGGTGTCCTGCTGGCGGAAGGTCTTGCTCGGGTCATCGCGCCCGATGCCGCCGCCGATCTGCTGTTCGACGCGCCCAGCAATGCCCCCGATGGCATGTACGTTGCCGACCGGCAGCTCGGGTGGGCCCCGAATCCGGGCTTCTCGGGCACCTTGCGCTCGCTTGGCTACAGCGTGCCCATCCGCTTCAACGCGCTCGGACACCGCGGTGTGGATGCCCAGAGCCAGGGTGGCTGGCTGGTGCTGGGGGACTCCTTCACCTTGGCGGCTCAGGTTCCTGAAGCGGACACCTTCATCGACCGCCTGCGAGCGGGGGGCCTGGCGGCGCACAACGCCGGTGTCGACGGCTACTCCACCTGGCATGCCCACATCCGCTACCTACGGGCCGTCGATGCGCTACAGCCCGATGGTGTACTGCTCATCTACTTTCTCGGCAATGATCCCGGCGACGACGAGCGCTTTGCGGGCGGCATCCACATGCTCCCCGGAGCCGTCCACGGACAGCCGCTCGACTCTCCGGCCGGTGGTGGGTTCACCGCCTTCCTCGCCCAGCGCTCCTTCGTCTATGGGCAGCTTCGGGTGTGGCAGCGTCGCCGGGCGCTCGCGGCGAGTGGGGGCTCCGACTGGAACACCGACAAGTGGCGCGCGGAGCTGCGGGCCTTCACGCGACCCGGCCAGAACGAGCTGCAGCAGGTGTTGTCCAGGGGCAGCCGGCGCGCGCTCACCCGGCTTCGCGATGAAGCGAAGCGGCGGGGAGACCGGCTCGTGGTGGCTCTCGCCCCGCCCGCCTTCGTCGTCGAAGAGGCCCGTCGCGACGCCACCTTCACGCTTGTGGGCCTCGACCCCGCCACCGCCGACCTGGATGGGCCCGCCCGGGCTGTGAGCGCCGAGCTGACCCGCCTCGGCGTGTCCACCTGCGACCTGACGCCTCCCCTGCGGCAGGCGGCGGCTTCTGGCGAGTCGCTCTACTTCACCTACGACGGCCACTGGACCCCCGCCGGACACCGCGTCGTCGCGAAGGCGCTTGCCGACTGCCTCTAGCTGGGGTCAGGATCTCCGATATCACATTTTAGCTCTTTCCACGTCAAGGGAATAGGTAGACTCGGCCTGTACAGTCTTTGGAGTCCCCATGCGCCTTGGCATCGACCGTCTCGTCCACGACGCCGCTCTGCGTGACCGCCTGCGGGGCCGGCGCGTCGGCCTCGTCTGCCACCCTGCCTCGGTGACCTCCGACCAGCGCCACAGTCTCGAGGTCTTCGACACCTTCGACGAGCTGCAGCTCACCGCCATCTGGGGTCCCCAGCACGGCTTCATGGGCGACAAGCAGGACAACATGGTGGAGACCGGTGACGACACCGATGCCAGCCGCCAGGTCCCCATCTTCAGCCTCTATGGCGAGGTGCGCCGGCCCACGCCCGAGATGATGGCCCACGTCGACGTCGTCCTCTTCGACCTGCAAGACGTCGGCACCCGCATCTACACCTTCCTCACCACGCTGCTCTACATGCTCGAGGCCTGCGCAGAGCACGGCAAGGAGCTGTGGGTGCTGGACCGGCCCAACCCCGCCGGCCGTCCTGTCGAAGGCACCCTGCTTCGGCCCGGCTACGAGAGCTTCGTGGGGGCCGGTCCCTTGCCCATGCGGCACGGCCTCACGCTGGGCGAGGCGGCCGACTGGTTCGTGGCCCACTTCGGCCTGAATGTCGACTACCACGTCATTGAGATGCAGGGCTACGACCCCTCCTCAGCGCCTGGACACGGCTGGCCCCTCGGCGTGCTTCCCTGGGTGAACCCGAGCCCCAACGCCCCCAGCCTCAACATGGTGCGGGCCTATCCGGGCACCGTGGTCCTCGAAGGTTGCACGGTGTCCGAGGGTCGTGGCACCACGCTGCCCTTGGAGGTGATGGGCGCCCCCGACATCGACATGAAGGCCGTGCTCCGACACATGAAGGCCCTGGCCCCGCAGTGGATGGACGGCGCCTGGATCCGGCCCTGCTTCTTCCAGCCCACCTTCCACAAGCACGTCGACCAGACCTGCCACGGCATCCAGGTGCACACCGACTTCCCCGGCTACCGCCACGCCGACTTCCAGCCCTACCGCCTCGTCAGCCTCTTCCTGAAGGGCGTGCGGCTGGCCCATCCCGACTACCCGCTGTGGCGCGACTTCCCCTACGAGTACACCTCGGGCGCCCTGCCGGTGGACTACATCGACGGCGGACCACTGCTGCGGGAGTGGGTGGACGACCCCTCCGCCGGCATCGAGGCCCGAGAGGCGGTGATGCGGGCGGATGAGGCCCGGTGGACGCAGACCCGTGCAGGTCTGCTTCGCTACTGAGGCCTAGTACAGTGGCGAGACCAACCCCGCGGCCACCCACTCCTTGGCCTTGGTGCGGGTGAGTCCGAAGCTGGCCGGCACGGTGTAGCGAGCCAGCTCCTCGCCCAGGTGGTCGGTGGCGGTGAGCACGCCTTCGGGCTCGAAATCGTCGGGGATGATGTCGAAGACGACGTTCACGGCGTTGTCTTCGGCGGTGTACACCGTGAAGCTCTTGCGGTGGGCCGCGCGGCGCTGCAGCTCACGGCGTCTCAAGAAGTCGCGCGCCGCCTTGAGCTGGGTGCGGAAGTCGTGGGCGTTGAGCGGCTTGGGGTCCTTCTTGTTGCGACCCATGATCCACGGCACGACCATGACAGGCTCGTCGTCGCCGTCGCGTGTCATCGCCAGCGCCCAGCCCTCCGCGTCGGGGTGGTCGATGATGCGGGCGGTCCAGCCCGGCTCCGACCATTCCCAGACGATGGGAGGCTTTTCCTTCTTCTTCTTCGGCGGGAGGTTCTTCTTCTTTCTGGCCATGCCGGGAGGCTATCGCACTCGCGGCCGGCCGGACGGTCAGAAACTGTCCGCTTGCAGGGCCGCCGCATGACCGAAACCGAAGAGCTACTTCGCGAGCTCCCGGGCGTAGGCTGCGGACGCCGCGGGGTCTTCGGCGATGGCGTACATCAGGGCATCGAAGGCCTCAGGGGTGGTGCCCGCGTCGGCGAGGATCTGGGGACCGTGGGTGGGGTCGGCCCTGATCTGCTTTGCGAGCCCAGCCGCCTCCCGGGCCTGGCTCTCTGACACAGAGCTGCTGGTCCCACAGGCCGTGGCCAGGATGCCGACCGCGAGGACGGCCAGCCGAAGGTGGTGTCCGAACTGCATCATCGTCCCTTCCCCTTGCCCTTCTGGCCGCCGTTGCCCTTGCCCTTGCTCTTTTCGCCGCCGTGGCCCTTTTCGCCGCCGTGGCCCTTTTCGCCGCCGTGGCCCTTTTCGCCGCCGTGGCCCTTTTCGCCGCCGTGCTTGCCGCCCTTTCCGTGGGCGTGGTCGCCGGACTTGCCGCGCTCCTTTCCGGCATCGTCGGGCTTGCTGGGTCCCTTGCCCTTGCCCTTGGACTCACCGTGGTCCTTGTCGTGCCCCTTCGCATTGCCCTTGCCCTTGCCCTTGCCCTTTCCGCGAGCGGCGTGTTCGGCGTGGATGGCCTCGGCGAGCTCACGGCCCCGCTTGCCCTCGGCGAGCTGGCTCTGCACGAAGCTGCCGAAGTTGTCGATGCGACCGTTGGCCTTTCCGCCTTCGGCTTCGGCTTGAAGGATGGCACTGGTCTCCGCGGCGGGCAGCCCGTGCTTCTTCGCGGCCTGCATGGCCTGGCCGAGGTCCTTGTCCGCGACGCCGTCGGCACGGAGCTGGTGGGCGAGAACGGGCAGCTCGGTGGCCTTCACGAGGTCGGGCTCTGGGACGGCGGCCGCGAGGCTGGCGCCGAGAGCTGCCACCGCGAGAGTGGGAAGGAGGAGTGTGCGCATGGTGCCTCCAGGGGGGGATGGGAGTGTATGGCCAAGGACGGTCGACGCCCGCGGATTCCCCTTCCACCACTCCTACACTTCGTCCGCCAATGGTCTGGCTCAGGACGCCCCAGCCACCCATGCACACAGCCAGGCCGTCAAGAAGGCCGCATAGTTGCCCACCGCGTAGCCCACCAATGCCATCAAGATGCTCATCGGGACGAGTCTTTCATCGTGGTGAGCCGCCACGACCGGCGCGCTGGCCGCCCCACCGATGTTGGCGGCACTCGCGATGGCTGCGGTGTGGACGTCGACGCGCAGCAGGCGCGCGGCTGCCAGCAAGAACAAGCCGTGCACGGTGATCCACAGGTAGGCCCCCGCCACGAAGGGCAGGCCCTGTCCCGCGAGCGCGTCCACAGAGGCCCTCGCCCCCATCATCGCCACGAACAGGTACACCAGGGCCATCGCGAGCATGTGGCTGCCAGGGATGCGGCGAACCCGGGTGAAGCTCAGGCCGACGCCGAGGGTGGTCACCAGCAGGATGCGCCAGGTGCCGGTGGACAGCACCGGGGGCAGCTCCGGCAGCACCTCGGCCAGACGGCTCGCCACAGCGGTGCCGGCAGCTGCAATGCCCACCAACGCGAGCAGATGGTGCATCTGCACGGGACCCCGGTCGTCCTTGAGGGTCGCCGCAGCCGCCTTCACCCGGTCCAGCTCCCCTTCCGCGAGACCGGTGAAACGGTGGAAGTGGGGGGCGAGATCGCGGCTGAACAGCAGGAGTGGCAACCACACAAGATAGACGGCGTGGTCAGCAATCACGGCCAGTCCGAACAGCTCTCCAGGCGTGTCGAGGCCTTCTGCGACGGCGGCCATGTTGCCGGTGCCGCCGATCCAGCTTCCCGCCAGCGCGCCGTAGCCCTTCCAGGCGTCAGCGGACATGAACCGCCCGACAACCCAGTAGGCGAGCGGGGCGCCCAGTACGACGCCTGCGGTGCCAGCGAGCATCACCACGATGCCCCGTCCCATCGTGCGAACGGCTGCCCGCACGTCGATGTCGAGCAGCAGCATGAGCAGGAACATCGGCAGCAGCGTGCCGCGCATCCAGTCCCAGGTGTCGCACCTGGTCGGGATGACGCCGGTGTTCGAGAGGATGGCCGGCACCATGTAGATGAAGATGAGCGGCGGGAAGTACTGGAACACCCGCCACTTCATGTGCTTTTCGAGGAAGAACCACAGCGCGGCGTTTCCGGCGAGGAGAGCGAGGAGGCTCGCGGAGTCGGTGAGGGGCAGCATGGGACTCAGTCCTGGGGGGTGGCGCGCCAGGAGATCTCGGCGGACACCGCGGGATGGTCGGACAGGTCGACGCCCTCGTCGGTGACGAAGTCGGTGACCCGCTGCCAGTCAAGCACCTCGAGCGTGAGGCCACTGGAGCTGCGCACCCGGATCTGGTCGATGTGGTTGGGCTCCTCGCAACCGATGAGGTCGCAGGCCCGGGCGAGTCCCGCATCGTCGTAACGGGCGAGTGGCACGGTGTCTTCGACGTCGTCGGGGTGCAGGTTGAAGTCGCCTGTGTAGACGATGGCGCTGCCCTCGGAGTGGGCCGCCATCGTGGCCAGCACCTCGTCGACCTGGGCGAGACGGGCCGCTTCGTCGTCGGCACCGCCCCCGGCTTCGTGGTGGGTGTTGTAGGCGTCGAGAGGCTGTCCACCCAACACAAGACGGCTCACCTGGAAGCCCTTGGAGGCGAGGCAGTCGGAGGCACCGTCGATGACGCCGTTGCAGTCGGCGTAGTGCTGCTCCAGGTAGTCTGCGGGCTCGCTTGCAAGCAGCTGGGACAGGCCGGCGCCGTAGACCCGCGTGTCGTCGACAGGCGCGGAGAACCACTGCACTGACGCATGCCCCGTGCCGGTGGTGACCGCCTCGTGTCCGGCCTCGTCGAAGTCCTCTTGCAGTCCCACGAGGTCATAGTCGTCGAGCAGCGCGGCGATGGCCGGCATGCGGTCCAGCAGGTCTCCCTCGGCGCTCGACACGCCGTCGGGCAGGCCTGCCACGTTGTAGGTGAGCACCCGCAACACACCGGAGGTGGGGCCGATGTCCACCGTGGTGTCCTCGGCGGTGTCTTTCGGGCTGCCGGTGCATCCGATGAGCACGGCGGCGGCGCCCCATGTTCTCGGGGTCATTCGTCTTCCTGCCGACGGCGGGCGACGAGGCCCACCAGGCCGCCGAACAGCAGCAGACCGCCGGCACTTCCAGCGGTGGTCGCACAGCCACAGCCCTCCTTCGGCGGCGGCTCGATCTCAGGGACCTCCGCGTCGGGCTCCGGCTCGTGGTGGATGTCGGGGGGACAGCGCTCGGTGGCCAGGGGCTGCAGCTCGGCCAGCTCCAAGGACATGTCGAAGCGCAGGTCGTGGTTGTCGGGCGGCGCGCCGGTGTCGGGCGTGGGATCGGGCTCGGGGATGTGCTGCTTCACGAGCACAGCGAGGGTGTTGCTGCCCTCGTGGAACAGGCTGGGGTCGAGGATCTCGTACTCGCGGGCGGGCTCCTCGGCGGGAGCCGGCGCCTGGGCCGCGTGGTCGAGGGAGTCGAGGTTGGCGCGAACCGCTTCCACCCCATTCACGAAAAGCACCATGCCGTCGTCGTACTCGAGGCGCAGGATGGCCTCGGTCACCTGGCCCTGCACCTGCACCGTGCCCCGGAAGTAGTGGCTGAGTACCGTGCCTTCGAGGTCTTCGAGAGGGGTGAGCTCGTCGTCGTAGCCGTAGCCGATGGGGGCGCGACCTTCGGTCCAGGTGCTGTCGTCGAAGCTGGGGGACATCCAGTCGGCGCCGGGGTCGGTGCCGTCGGTGAGGTGGCGGAAGACCGAGGTGAAGGGCACCGCCAGCCGCCGGGTGGAGCGCCGCAGCCGCACGTCGGTGTCGCTGACGTCCTCCTGGTCATGTGCGAGCTGACGCGCCTTCACGCGCACGCTGGGAGAGGTCCACAGTGGGGTGTCCCAGGTGTAGGCGCCGTCATCCTCGGTGGTGGCGAGGGTCTCCCAGGTGCGGCCGCCGTCGCAGCTCACGGTGAGCTCGACCTCTCCGTCTCCCCGTGCGCCGGTCCAGGTGATCTCGGTGGGGACGCCCGACAGGATGGGGTGGTCGCCGTTCGGGGTGCCCAGCACGAAGGGGTCGCCCTTCACCAGGGCCACGGTGTCGGTCACCACGCCGTCCCAGCGGATGTTGCGAAGGGACATCGCATCGCCGTCGACATGCATGAGCACCGAGCCGTTGTCGGGCTCCGCCCAGAACAGGAGGGGGTGCCGTCCTTCCCGCTGCACGCCCGTCCCCCCGTGACCGGCCACCACGAAGAGCGTGCCATCCCCGGGAGTCAGGCCCTCCGCGAGCCTGTAGGGACCATCCTGGCCGATGCGTCCATTGCCCCGGTCGACGATGCCGGCGTCGGTGGACGGGGTCTCATAGCCCCCCTGGGCGAGGTAGCTGCGCTCGTAGATGTGGGAGTGGCCCCCCAACACGAGGTCGACGCCACCCGCTTCGAGGATGGGAAGGGCATTCTCCCGCATGTCGATGTGGCCACGTTCCCGGTCGGAGTCGTGGGAGCCCTTTGTGTAGGGTGGGTGGTGGAAGGTGGCCACGATCCAACGTTGTTCGGTGAGCTCGAGGTCCTGGGCGAGCCAGGTGAGCATCGGACCCTCGGGCGTTCGGTCGGAGCCGTGGGAGTCGAGAACGACGAAGTGGATGTCGCTCCAGTCGAAGGAGTAGTAGGCCTCCGACCCGCTCGGAAGTCCGCCAGCCTCCCCTTGTGTGGGCAACACATAGCCCTCATAGTAGGGTCCGGTGTTTGTGACGGAGTCGGCGCTGTTGCCCTCGTGGTTGCCGATGGTCGGCCACACCGGAACCCGCGACAGCTCGTCGGCATAGACGCCGTAGAAGCGCTCGGTGAACTGCTCGTCGGTGCCGTCTCCATAGGCCATGTCGCCGAGATGCAGGTAGAGGTCGGGCAGGCGCTCTCCGAGGTGGTCGCGCATGGCATCGCGCACGTAGTGTTGGATGGGCGTGTTGGTGCCGGAGTCGCCGACAATCCAAGCGAGCACAGGCGCGCCGCTGCCCACTGCGGGCGCGGTCGTGAAGGTGAGGCCGTCGGTGACCACCACTCCGTCGACCTCCACGGCGTAGTGCCAGGTGGTGGACGGCGACAGACCCTCGATGCGGGCTTCGTGCTGGTCGGCGAGAACGGGTGGGGGCTCGGTGCCTGTCTCGGTGCCGGAGTCGGGCGCCTCGGCGGGGTCCTCTTCGTGCTCCACTTCGGGCACCGGGGACAGCGACGACAAGGTGGGGCCCGCGAGCAGCCGGGTGCTTGCGCCGACTTCGGTGCGCCAGACGATGGTGACGCCGGTGGGCGTGGTCATCTGGAGGTAGGGCGCGCGGTCGAGGGTGGCGGCGTGCGCGAGAGTGAGCAGGAGGAGCGGACTCACACGGGCTCCATGGAGGCGAGCAGGGTGCGGGCGGACGCCAGGTCGGGGGCGGCTTCGAGCACCTGCAGGAGGAGGGCACGGGCGTCTGCGGTGCGGTCGAGGGCGAGCAGGCAGCGGGCGCGCGCGAGGTGGAGGAGGGGGCTGTCGCGCTGTTCGACTCGGCGGTCGAGGTCTGCCAGCAGCTCGCTTCGGAGGTCGAGTGCCGCTTCTCCGCGGCCGGCTTGTTCGAGCGCATCGGCGCGCAGCAGGCGGCCTTCGGTGGTCTGCCCAGTGGTGCCGGAGAGGACGGCGAGGGCGGACTCCGGGGCGTCGACGGCGAGCCAGGCGCGGGAGAGCGCGTGGTCGATGGACACACTCGGGCCGAGCTTGTCGCGGCTGTGGGCGAGGATGGCCAGGGCCGCGGGCGGATTGGGGGCCAGGGCGGCGGCCTGGAGGCTCCGGTCGGGGGTGGCCTCCAGCAAGACGGCCTGGGCGACGTCATTCCAGGCGGCGATGGGGTCGGTGTGCAAGCCGGCCCGAAGGTCGAGGGCACGGGCCTGGACGCGACGCGGGGCGGTGTCGAGCAGGCGGTCGAGGCGGGACCGGGCATCCGGCCGGCCGAGCAGGATGCCGGCTTCGGCGCGCAGCAGCTCGGCCTCTGGGGAGTGGTCGTCGGCGTGGAGCACGGCCAGGGCGTCGGTCGCGCGCTGCTGGTGCAGGTGGAGGTGAGCGGAGCGACGGGCCTCTTCGGCGACGGAGACGTCGAGCCGTTCGAGCGTCTCGTTCACGGGCGCGTGGGCCAGCGCGGCGGCGAGCAAGGTGAAGAGCATGGCCCAGCCTACTTCGGCGGGCGGTGGACTGGTGGACAAAGCGGTGTCGGGCGCCTGTCGGTCCCTTTCAGCACCAGCCGACAGGGTCGGCTCACAGCCAGGCGGGGTCGGTGTCGAGGGGAACCCGGTCCACCGGACTCAACAAGCTCGACCACTGCGCTGTCTTCGGCAGCTCCCACGCGAAGAAGAAGCGGGCCGCCGCCTCCTTGCCGCGAAAGAAGTCTCCCTCCCGCCCCTCCGCCACGGTCACCTGCTCCAGCCACAAGGCGGCCACAACAGTGTGTCCAACCAGGTGCAGGTAGGGGGTTGCGTTCGCCAGGAGTACCTCGGGACCGTCGCTCTGAGCTGTCTGTGCGAGCGCCATGGTCACGGTGGACACCCGCTCCACCGCGGCTTGGAGCCTCGGGCGCAGCTCGGCCGACACCGGACCGGTCGCCTTGTCCATCACGCTCTGGATCCACTGCAGCAGCGCCATGCCGCCGCCCTTGGCAAGCACCTTGCGACCCAGCAGGTCGATGGCCTGGATGCCGTTGGTGCCCTCGTGGATGGGGTTGAGCCGGTTGTCTCGGTAGAGCCGCTCCACGGGATGGTCGCGGGTGTAGCCCGAGCCGCCGAGGACCTGGATGGACGCCGTGCTGGCGGTGAGGCCGTAGTCCGACGACCAGGCCTTCACGATGGGGGTGAGGGTGTCGAGCAGCAGGCCCAGCTCGGCGACCTTGCCGGAGTCGCCCGCGGCGGCGGCCACCCGCTGGCGGTCCACCAGGGCGGCGGCGAACAACACGAGGTGCAGAGCACCCTCCGACAGGGCCTTCTGCTCCAACAGCATCCGACGCACATCGGCGTGGGCGACCAGGGGGACCTGCGGGCGGGTAGGGTCGCGCTCGGAGATGGCACGGCCCTGGAGCCGGGTGCGGGCATAGCCGAGGGCGTGTCGGTAGCCCCCCCACGCAAGGCAGGCCGCGCAGAGCCCGACGCCGATGCGGGCCTCGTTCATCATGTGGAACATGGCGTGGAGCCCTCGGTTCTCCTGGCCGACGAGAAAGCCGACTGCACCGCCGTTGTCACCAAGAGAAAACACCGTGTTCACGGCGCCGCGGAAGCCCATCTTGTGGTTGATGCCCACCACCCGCACGTCGTTTTCGATGGTGTGGTCGCCGTGTTCGTCCGGGAGCAGCCGGGGCACGAGGAACAGGCTGATGCCCCGGGTGCCGGCGGGAGCGTCGGGAAGTCGGGCCAGCACGAAGTGGACGATGTTGTCGGACACATCGTGGTCGGCGGCGGTGATCCACATCTTGTTTCCGCGCAGCCGCCAGGTCCCGTCGCCCTGGGGGACGGCCATGGTGCGCAGGTCGGCCAACGACGAGCCGGCGTCGGGCTCGGACAAGGCCATGGTGCCGAAGTAGCGGCCCTCGACAAGCGGTTCGAGCCACTCGTCCTTGAGGGCCTGGGAGCCGTGAGCCTCGAGCAGGCCGGCCGCCGCGATGGTGAGGCCGGCGTAGGCGAGCAGCGGCGAGTTGACGGCGCCGAAGAGGGCGGAAATGGCCTGGTGGACGGCGAAGGGGATGTCGAGTCCGCCGTGTTCGGCCTTGTGCGGTGCCGCTGCGAAGCCCGCCTCCACGAAGGCGTCGAGCGCCGGCTTCGCCCCAGGATGGACGACCACCCGACCGTCCACGAGGCGAGGCTCCTCGGAGTCCATCGCATCTGCCACCGGGGCGAACACCTCGAGTGCCATCTCCCGCGCCATCTCCAGCATGGCGGCGAGCCCCTCGGCGTCGTGGTCGGCGTAGGGCCCCTTGCCGAGAAGGTCGGGCAGCCCAAGCACATCGTCGAGCAGGAAGGTCAGGTCGCGCAGTGGCAGTGGGTCGGTCATGCGTGCTCCAGCCCACCCTCCCTAATTTCGTACCTCCATCTGTTGAGCGCGGCGTCAGGTGATTTTTGGTGCTCTTGATGGCGCTTGAGGATGTGTATGGGTCCAAATTGCCGGAATCTGCCCTTGGCTGGGGGGGCCCCGTCGGCAGCTGCTTGGCTGGTGGAGCCGTGAGTATGGGCGTTCTGGCGGACCTGTGGGGTCGCGGGGAGCCTGCTTGTGCAACCCAGGGCTCCTGACGCCGCGCTCAACGAATCTGGCGGGGAGGGGGCTGGTGCAACGCGGAGGTCCTGACGCCGTGCGCAACGGGGCATGACAGAAATGCACGGATGTGTCCCGTCTTGGGGGATGGTTTGTGCATTTGCGTCTTGTGGGCGGGCGCGGGCGTGGCAATGCTGGTGGTGGACCCTCGGGGGAGGGACCACCGGGTGGGGGGGACGGGGCTGCGCATTTCGGGCGGCCCTGGCCGGTGGTACCCTGGGGCCATGAAGGGGTGGCCTGTCATCGCTGGGTCGTGTGCTTGCCTCGGCTGCAGCAGTGAGCTGAGCTGGTACGACGACCTGCGTGCTCAGTGCGGCCTGGAGCCCGGCGAGCACGTCGTCGTGGAAGACGAGCTGCGGCCGTCTCGGGTCGACAGGGACTGCCTCGACGCACTGCACGCCTGGGCGGCGGTGGATGTGGATGGCCTCGACCAGCGTGATGCGGAGCTTGATGCTCCGATTCCGTCCTCGGACCTGCTGGGTCTTGGCCTCTACACCCTGCTGGCGGGCGACTACGGGCCTCTGCGCAGCGTGGTGGGTCCGAGAGTCGGGCCGGACATCGCCCGAGACACCCGAGACGAGCTGGTGGACCGCCTGGGGGGAGACGTCGACGGTGCCCTTCTGTGGTTCGTGCTCCTCGATCGGCACGTCGACGCCATTGTCGACGAGCCCGACCTCTACAGTGACCGCCACGCCTACGCCGCGCTCTACGAAGACAAGGTCTGGTTCCATCCCGTCTGGTCCAGCGCCTACCCGATGGGTGGTCCCGACCCGCGCTTCGTGCCGCTGGCCATCACCTATGTGTTGGTGCACGAGCTGGGGCATGTCGGCAACGACGGGCATGTGCGTTGTGGTTCGTCCCACGCGAACCGCGCCTGCGATGCGGACACCGCTGGGGCGCATGGCCTGGCTCTGTCGGCCGTCCGTCGACTGCGCGCTGGGCACACGCTTGACGATGCCCGCACCGACGCCCTCTTGGGCCACGGTTGTGGCTTCGTGCTCGATCCGGCGGCCTGTCCCTGAGGCCGCCTTTCGCCGAAGCGCAGGGGCCACCGATGCCTGGGTGCGACGGGCTCAGCGGGGTGCGCGGTCTGCTGCGAGCAGGCCTGCCACCGCGTCGGCGATGGGGAGTCCCGTCGAGGCTTCGAGAAAGTCGAAGAATGAGATGGTGTTCACCTCCAGGAACACATGCTCGCCGTTCGGCCGCACGATGAGGTCCACCGTGCCGGTCTGCAAGCCGAGGCGGTCCATCAGGCGACCGATGGCGCGTCCCACCTGCTCGTCGAGCTCCCAGGGCACGAAGCCGCCCACCAGGTGAGGGTGTTGGCGCCAGTCCACCTCGCCTTCGGGGTCCACCGCCCCGGTGAAGAGTCGGTCTCCCACCACGGTGACGCGCAGCTCCACGTCCTTTTCGACCTCTTCCTGAAAGACCATCGGGCAGACCGCCACCCGGTCGAGCGAGGCGCGTGCGGCCTCTGTGATGCGCAGGGTGGGCAGGTAGTCGGGTCCGCCTGGTTGGGGGACTCGACCTGCGGAGGAGTCCAGCATCTTCTGGATGGCTCGGCCGCCACAGGCTTCGAGAAAGCCGGCCACACGGTCGGGATCGTTCGATACCAGCGTCCGCGGAATAGACAGGCCGACCCTCTGGGCGAGGCGCAGCATCGCGGTGGGGCCCGGCACTGTTCTCAATGCGCCGAGGCGGTCGATGTGCAGGGCATCTGGCAGGCAGTCGAGCAGGTCCCACAGGTGGGCCGTGGCCTGGGCCTTGATGGCCGGCGCGTAGGCGGGATCGACGAGGTGGCGGACGCCTGCCGCGACGTGGGTGTGCCGCAGCCAGACGGCGTCGATCTCGTCCAGGGGCACCGTCTCGGAGTCCGTTCTCAGCCAGCCCGCGGAAGGGGTCAGCGACAGCTCCGCGCCGAGGGGAAGCTGTACGCTGTCGAGGTCGAGAACGCGGCAGCCACGCTGGTGGAGGGCCGCTCGGACCGCTGCGACGGACCGGTCTTCGATGTGGGACGACCACACCACCAGCACGGTGCGCATGGCTCAGCGACCCGAGACCGGACCGCGCTTGAGGTAGCGCTCCATGCCGGCGAGCTGCAGCTCTCCCTTGGCCGTGGTGTCGGAGCCCTCGGCGCCGCGGCTGGCGGCCGTGGGCGTGTCTGCGGGCGCACCCTTCACATTCCGCTCGATGCGGGGCGCCTGTGCCTGGTGGCGGATGGAGCCACCGTGCTTGCGCCTCTGCTCTCGCCCCAGGCCCTCCAGCATCTCGTCGGCCTGCTGGCCGGAGACCCCCGCGCGGGCCTGGCCCAGCTTCCTGCGGGCCTCGCCGTTCCCCGCTGCATCGGCGGCCTCGTCTGCTGCGCCCGTGGCGTCGTCGGTCGCGAAGAGGGGCAGTCCGCCGGCTCTGGCGGCACGGGCTTCGGCGCTGATGCGGACGGTGGGGGTGGTGGTCTCCGCCACGGTGGCTGGTGCGGCGGGGCGGGGGCCGCGGGCGGTGGAGGTGGGTGGCATCACCGCGGACACGCTGCGGATGGCGGACATGGGGACTCCCTTCTCGGTTGGGAGTCCATCCAAGGGGTGGCTTGCCGCGCCGTTACGGCTGCGCGTCCAACAAGACGGCGACGGGCCGGAACCACTCGGATGGTCCCGGCCCGATGCGGAGGCTGATCAGGCGTGCGGCCGGCGCGACGCCTGGGGCTTGGGCGGCAAGGTGAAGGCGGCGAGGGGATCTTCGCCATCGGGATGCGCGTGCAGGTCGTTGCGCTGGCCGAGCGTGGATGCGATCTCCTCGGCGACGGCGGTCTGGATGCCGAGGTCGAGGTGGCTGGTGAAGCCCACGCAGGAGCAGTTGATCTCGCCGAGCACGTAGCGGTCGGTGCCGTCTTCCCAGTTGTCCAGCATGAAGTCCGCGGTCCAGATGAGGGGCACGCGGTCGACGCCGAGTCGCCGGGTCACCTCGGGCAGCTCCTTGATGAAGTCGTCGACCAGGTCCTTCCAGTTCTCGGGCTTGTCGTAGGTGTACTTGGCGCCGGAGAACAGGGTGGCGGAGAAGGCGTCCTCGTCATCCTGACGGGGCTTCTTGTGCACCACGAACATGGGCTTGGAGCCCACCATCAAGATGCGAATCTCGCCTTCCTTGATGCGCGGCAAAAAGCGCATGTCGACGATCATGCCGTTGTTGTCGGGGTCGATGTACTGCTCGCACAGAGTCATGAAGTCGTCGAGGGTGCGGTGCTCGACATGGTTGTCGGACGCCTCCACGCACTTGACCCGCGTGTCGAGGGGCAGAGGCTCGCCAGGAGCGAAGTCGCGGTCGTCTTCGACGATGACGTGCCAGATGCCCTGGCCGGTGGAGCCGCGGTTCTGCTTGAGCACCCGCTCGCCGCGAGACAGGCTGAGGGGGAACTCGCGGCGGAGCTGGGCCACGCTGTAGTAAGCGTAGGTGTCCGGAAGCGCGAGGCCAGTGCCCACGAGCTTCACCAAGGCGTCCTTGGCGCCCATGTCGACCATGGTCTTGGCATCGGACATGCCCAGCACGCCTGCGTCGTTGAGGTAGCGCAGCATCTCGAGGAAGTGGCCCTCGCCGCCCGGGATGTTGCCCGGGTTGACCCGGCTGACGTAGCCGTCGGCGGACTCGAGAATGGCTTTGAACAGCTCATGACGGCGGTCGTGGTCGTAGTAGACGACCACCGGCTCGATGCCCTTCTTCTTGACCTCTTCCACCATGGGCATGGTGTCGCGGCGGTGGCCGTCGGGTCCCTTGTCGTTGCCGCCTGCGACTTCGATGAATACCACGCGTCCCTTCATGATTGCTCCAGTCGCCCAGCGGCGCTCTCGGTGTGGGGTTGTTGCGGCTGAATGCCGTCGGTCCCGTCCCAATGGTCACTCGATGACCCCCCTTGCACCAACGATGACTTGTCATCCGGTGATGACTCATGAACATCAATCAGCTTCCCTCCCTCGAAGCCCTGCTCACCTTTCGAGAAGTGGCCCGCCAGCGCAGCTTCACGGGGGCGGCGCGGGTGCTGCACGTCACCCAGGGCGCGGTCAGCCACCGCATCCGTCGCCTGGAGTCCCACCTCGGACTGGCCTTGTTCCACCGCACCACCCGTCAGGTCCGGCTCACCGAGGGAGGTCGGGTGCTCGACGTCGCCTGCAAGGAGGCCTTCGATCTGCTGGAGGGTGCCGTGGGTCGGATCCACACGCTGGCGCAGGGTGGCCGCCTGGTGGTGAGCTGCTCGCCGTCCTTCGCGATTCGCTGGCTGGTCCCCCACCTTCCCCAGCTGCAAGCGGCAATGCCCGACCTGGAGGTGCTGTTGTCGGCCGACGACCGGCTGGTCACCCCAGGCCAGGACGGCGTCCACCTGTGCGTTCGGTATGGCGCCGGCGCCTACGAGGGCCTGTCCTACAAGCGCCTGTCGGTGGAGAAGGTGCGGCCCGTCTGCAGTCCCGCCTTGCTTCCGAAGCTGCGTACGCCCGCCGACCTCGCCCACACCACCTTGCTCCACGACGAGGTGCTGCGGGGGCATCGCGGCCGCGTGGGATGGACCAGCTGGCTGCGCACCTACGGCGATGGCACGGTCGACCCCAGCAAGGGCGTGCGCTTCAGCCACGCCCACCTCGCACTCGAAGCCGCTCTGGCAGGGCAGGGAGTGGCCCTGGCCCGCGGCATCCTGGTCGCCCGCGACCTCGCAGAGGGGCGCCTGGTCGCCCCCTTCGAGATGGCTCTGGAGTCGGGGCTCGCCTACTGGGTGGTCACGCCAGACCTGCGGCCCAGACCCGCCGTTGCTCGGTTTCGGAGCTGGCTTATCGAAGCCGTGAAGTCTTCGGAATAACCGAATGCTCCCTGTGGTCTGCTCCGGGTTGCCACGGCGGTTTGGATGACCGCATCTTGATGCGCGGCGCGGGGGCTCGCCCCCGCAAAGAACACGCTGGATGCTCGGTGCGTTGCCTACGCACCGAGCATCTAGTCAGCGTTGCGGTCGTGGTGCTCGAGCATCACATCGGCCTGGTCGAGCAGGTGGCGGAGGATGGGACTCTCGGTTCGCTGCTGCATCGTGATGGCGTAGAAGGTCTCCAGCACCCCGTCGGCGCGTCCCAGGGTGCGCACGCTGTACTGCACTGCGACCTCCCGCTCGATGACTGCAGGCACCGGGAAGACCCCCGCCCCCTCCTGGCCAAAGGCCTTGAGCAGGGCGCTCTCGCCAAATTCGGCCACGATGTGGGGAATGATTCCGTGCCGTTCGAACCAGGGCTCGAGCTGGAGGCGGACGGTGGTGCCGTGGCCGGGCAGCAAGAAAGGCGCCCCGTCGAGGGACTTCGGAAAACCCTTGATGTAGCGTCGGGCGAGCTCTGGAGACGCCATCCACACGATGCCGCTCTCGCCCAGCTCCTGGCTGCGCGCCCGCAGCTCCCGCGCCATGGTGACGGGCGCGTCGGCGATGACGATGTCGAGGTGATGAAGGGCCAGCTCGGCCACCAGGGCGTCAGCGGCGTCCTCCTTGCAGATGAGGCGCACCGGACGTTCCATGTGGAGCAGCGGGGCCAACATGCGGTAGGCGACCAGCTTCGGGAGGATGTTCGCCACCCCCACCCGCAGGCGCGGGGTTCGAGCCACCGGTGAGCTGGCTGTCATCGCCTCTCGGAGCTCCTGGCCGAGAGAGAAGATCTCGTCGCAGTACTCCATCGTCATCCGGCCGGCGTCGGTGAGTGCGAGTCCGCGCCCACGGCGCTCCAGCAGGGGGTGTCCGAGGGACTCCTCGAGCGACTTGACCTGCGAGGACACTGTGCTGGGCGACAGGTTCAGCCGACGTGCCGCCTGCGTGATGCTGCCTTCCCGGGCGGTCACCCAAAAGTAGAGGAGGTGGTGATAATTGAGCCAGTCCATGTATGGGCACCTGGGTTCGGAAAATTCGAATTCATACTCGTGTCAGGCCGCAGGCTGGGCACATGTATTGAAAAAACCGAAACCTTGGACATGAATATTCTGATTGACCGCATATTCCGCAGTCCGTAGGATGGGACTCCAGCCGGGAACGTGGTCCAGAACGCTGTCTGTGACCGGGGTTCCCGCCGAACGGTTTGCGGTGATGTGCCACACACGTCGCCACGGCCGCCCATTGTACGAGGTGCTCGATGCAACTTCCTCCTGCGCGCGATCTGCTCGCATCATTCGTCGTGTTCCTCGTGGCGCTTCCCCTCTGCATGGGCGTGGCCATCGCCTCGGGGGCTCCCCCCGCGCTGGGGCTGCTCACCGGAATTGTCGCTGGCCTCGTGGTGGGCGTGGCCGCAGGGTCTCCGCTCCAGGTGAGCGGCCCCGCGGCTGGCCTCGCGGTCATCGTGTGGGAGCTGATCCAGCAGTGGGGCATTGGCGCGCTGGGTCTCGTGGTCGGACTTGCCGGCCTGATGCAGCTTGTGGCGGGCCTGTCGAAGCTCGGGCGGCTGTTCCGCGCGGTCTCCCCCGCCGTCATCCACGGCATGCTCGCGGGCATCGGCGTGCTCATCTTCGGCTCTCAGTTCCATGTGATGCTCGACCAGGCGCCGCCGGGCAACGGCCTCGCCAACCTGGTCGCCATCCCCGGCGCTCTGATGGACGCCGCCATCCCGCCGGACTTTTCGCAGCACCAACAGGCCGCGCTGGTGGGCCTCGTCACCATCGTCGCCATCGTCGCCTGGACCGCCCTTCGGCCCAAGCGGCTCAAGGCGGTTCCCGGGGCGCTCATCGGGGTGGGCCTGGGCACTCTGCTCGCCGTCGGCCTCGGCCTCGAGGTGTCGTATGTGAGCGTGCCCGACAGCCTGTCCGGGGCGCTGAACACGCCGACTCTCGAGACCTTCGGGCTCCTTGGCCAGCCGGCCTTCTGGGGCTCGGCGGCCGCGCTCGCTGCCGTCGCCAGTGCGGAGGGCCTGCTGTGCGCCACGGCCACCGACCAGCTCCACGACGGTGTGCGCACCGACTACGACCGGGAGCTCGCTGCCCAGGGCCTCGGTAACCTCGTGTGTGGTGCGCTCGGCGCCCTGCCGCTCACCGGCGTCATCGTGCGCAGCTCGGCCAACGTGGATGCGGGAGCCACCACCCGCTGGTCCGCGACGCTTCACGGGGCGTGGTTGCTCGGTCTCATCGTGCTGCTGCCTGGACTGCTGGGCCTCATCCCCGTCGCCAGCCTCGCCGCCGTGCTCGTGTACATCGGCTTCCGCCTGGTCAAGCCCGCTCAGATTGCAGAGCTGAAGCGCTTCGGTCTCGGTGAGGTCGGCATCTATGCCGCCACCGTCGGCACCATTGTGGCGGTCGACCTCCTCACCGGTGTGCTGGTGGGGGTGGGGCTCGCCGTCGCCCGCCTCGTCTGGCAGACCGCTCGTCTCGAGGTCACCGTGACCGAGGACAAGGAGACCGACGAGCTGGTCGTCGCCCTCGACGGCAACGCGAGCTTCGTCACCCTCCCCAACCTCGCCGAAGCCCTCGAGGCGCTGCCCCCCGGCCGCGTGGTGCGCGTCGAGCTGCACGACCTGCAGCACCTCGACCACGCCAGCATCGACCTCATCGAGCGGTGGGCCGACCAGTACGCCCGACGCGGTGGCGATGTGCACGGCTGGCCGGTGCCCCACCTGCACCCGGCCCTGGAGGCCAAGGCCGACGACGACACCGACGACACCGACGCCGAGGCCGCCAAGTAGTCCGGCCGGTGGACCTGCGCGGGGCGGACGCCGAGGGTGTCCGTCCCGTCGTCGTCTTGGGTCACTCGCCCGGCGGTCCCTCGCCGAGCTTCTTCACGATGCTCTTCGGGGCCATCAGCCGGTAGCTCTCGTCCACCCAGCGGGTGAGGGTGGCTTGGTCGAAGTCCCCGGTGCCGGGCAGCCACCAGGTCACCCAGCCGATGCCTCCCACGCTGAGCTTGTCTTCTGTGGACGCACGCGTGCGAGCTGCGTCGAGGCTGGGGCCCAGCTTGAGCATCACCTTGACCTCGCCGTTCTTCTCGCCCACGAACAGGAAGTTCTTCTTCCGCACCTTGAAGGCTCGGTTCACGCAGGACGCGCCTTCGGAGACGTCGGGGTAGCGCAGGGCGAGGGCCCGCAGGGTCTGGCTCGGGGCAAAGGCGAATTCTTCGGACACGGCGGCCTCCTGGCGCACGCTCTCACGCGGCGGGCGGCGGTGTCCACAGCGCTCGGTCAGCCCTTGACGAGGCGGGCGCGGTAGACGCGGGGCGAGACCCCCACCCGCTCCGAGAAGGTGGCGCTGAAGGTGCCCAGGCTGCGGTAGCCCGACGCCAGACACACCTCGGTCACCGACCGCTCGGGGTCCGCGAGGAGGTCCATGGCGTGAAAGAGCCGGGCCCTCTGCACCAGCTCACGCCAGCTCAGGCCGCACTCGCTGCTGAAGCGCCGTGACATCGTGCGCACCGACATGCCGGCGGCTCTTGCGATGGTGGGCGCTGTCAGGTCGGGCTCGGTGAGCCGGTCGTAGGTGAGCTGCATGGCGCGCTGCAGCTCGGGGGAGCGGGCCTGGGGAAGACGAAGGTCGAGGGGGTGGTCCATCCACTCGGAAGACAGGGCCGCGAGCGCCGCGAAGAAGCGCATGGGCACGTCATCTTGGTGATTGTGGGTGGGTCCCCAGCGCGTGGCTTCCAGCAGCATCAGGCGAGCCAGCTCACCCACCCCGAAGACGGCGCAGTCCGGTGGCGGGGTCAGCACGAGTGCAGGGTCGATGTAGACGGTGCGGAGGGAGGCGCTGTGGCGGACCACCACCCGGTGCTCGGTGCCCCCTCGAATCCACGCCGCCCGGGCAGGTGGCAGCCACCAGCGTCCCGCCTTGGTGTGGAGCTCGAGGGCGCCGGCGCTGGCAAAGAGGAGCTGGTGGCGTCGGTGGGCGTGCCAGTCTCCAGACAGGGCGGGCAGCTCGTCGGACAGGCCAAAGGAGGGGGCGGGCGCGGTGCCGATCTCGACGACGTGACGCACCACCGACTCCCGGGCGAGCGGACTGACGGTCACTTCGACGCTTCGGAGAGGGCCAGTCCATACACGCCGTAGCGGACCAGGTAGGCGTGGTCGAGCTGGGGCCACTCGGCGGCGACAGCGGCGGTGATGGCGTCGTAGTGGGCGCCCGACTCCGCTCCGGTCAGTGCCTCGAAGGGGGCGTCGAGGCCGGCGACATAGTCGGCCACGATGGTGTTCGCGCTCGCAAGGTAGGCCTTCTGTTCTTCGACGGCGCGGGCCAGTGGAAGGGTCTCGCCGCGCCCGGGGTGCAGCAGGGAGCGTTCGTCGCCGAGCTCGGCCAGCTCGTCGAGGGCAGCCTGCCAGGCCTCGAGGTCGGGCTGGGCCGCTCCGTCGATGATGGCGCCCTCGAGCCAGGCGTGGGTGCGGCCGGCCGTGAGGTCGCCTGCGAAGAGGTGGTCGCCTGCGATGGCCACGGTCTGGTTGGAGGTGACGCCGCTGTGGTCGAGCTCGACGAGGCGCACGGGGACGGCGGTGTCGAGCACCAGCTCGTCCTCGAAGGTGCGGTCGATGGACGGCAGGGCCGGGAAGCTGTCTTCGGTGAAGGCGCCGGCGCCGACGAAGAAGGCCTTCTTGTAGGCGTGGACCCCGGGGAGGGCGGCGGCGGTGGCCTCGCTGGCGACCACCTCGGCACCCAGCGCCTGGAAGACGGGGGCGCCGAGGAACTTGTCGGGGTTGGGGTGGGTGACGACCACCGTGGCGATGGGACTGTCGGTGGTGGCCTGGATGTCGGCCACCAGCTCCTGGGCGAGCTCCGGGGTGAACTGCGCGTCGAAGACGACGACCTCTCGGCCGGTGTCCACCCAGTGCGAGTGGGTGTGGAAGCCCGCATCGGAGGACGTCCAGGTGTGGACGGTGAGCGGGGTGGCGCCGGTGTCGGTGCTCACGGGTGCCTTGGGACCGCAGGCGACGACAGCGAGGGCGATGGATGCAAAGGACAGCTTGGTGATGGACATTCTGGGCACTCCGGTGTGGGTCTTGGTCCCACACTCCTTGTGGGGACGCCGACCATCTATGGGTGCCTGGAGTGTCCGACTTCCTGCTCTCAGCCCTTCCTTTCTCCTGGATGGCCAAGTGTGAGCAAGGACCGCCAGGCCGAGACCATCGGCCGGAGGTCGGCCTGGAGCTGGGCCGGTGTGCGGCTCGACAAGGGCAGGCCCGACAGCACTCCCCGATCGGACTGCAGGGTCAGCCAGGTGCAACCCAGTCGGTCCATCGCCGGGTAGAGATCGTCTGGAAGGACCGGTGCATCCCCGTCCTGGAAGAACCACTCCGCGCCTTCGGGGCCGAGCACCAGCACCCGCTGCCCTGTGAGGTCCGCGGCTCCCCGTCCCCCGGGCCGCGTGGTCGTGATGACGTCGGCAGCAAGTGGCACCCGTCCCGGAAGGCGGAAGCTGGCCCACCCCGAGCTGGGCGGCACCACCACACCGATGATGAGACCGTCCACCGAGATGTTGACCTGCAGGTTCTCATGGTCGGCCATCGCGGCACCGAACCAGGCAGCGAGCTCCGCCACCGCGGCCCGGGCGGGTCCCTCGGTGCGGGCCTTCTCGCTCACCACGCGCCACACCGGAATGCCGACGACCAGGAGCAGAAAGGCGATCGGAAGCAGGATGGTGGCCAGCAGCTGCATTCAGGCTCCACGGGGCAGGTCCCCCGCTATCCCCAGACGGCCACCGCAGCTTCATCGCGCTGCCACCGAGGACCGCTACGCAGCTGTCCCCATGTCCCCGAGGCTCCCATGTCCCTTGTCGTTCCCCTCTTCGCAGCAGCGGTGGGCGCCACCCCGTCGGCAGAGGCCCCCGCCCTCCACGTCGCCATCTCCGAGCGGGTCGTTGCCTGGTCCGAGCAGGGGCGCCCGCCCACCATCACCGACGAGCGGGCCACCGACTTCGCCCCCCTCGCGGCCTGGATTGCCGCCAAAAAGGCCAAGGGAGAGCCCGCTCACCTCGTGTTCGTGTGCACCCACAACTCCCGTCGCAGCCAGATGGGCCAGGCCTGGGCCCAGGCGGCGGCCCTTCAGCTCGGCCTCACCCATGTCCACACCTGGTCTGGCGGCACCGAGGCCACCGCCTTCAACCCCCGGGCCGTGCGGGCGCTCCGAGCCCATGGCTTCGTTGTGGATGACACTGGAAACACCCGTGGAGAGGGCAATGTGGAGTACAGGCTCGGGTACGGTCCCCGGACGGTCCACACCGCCTTCTCCAAGGTCTACAGCGACCCCTTCAACCCCGAGACCGGCTTTGCAGCCATCATGGTGTGCTCGTCGGCCGATGCCGCCTGTCCCTATGTGGAGGGTGCCGAGCTTCGGGTGGCCGTGCCCTACCTCGACCCCAAAGCCAGCGATGGCAGCCCCGACGAGGCCGCGACCTACCTGGCCAGGAGCGAGGAGATCGGGCGAGAGTGGACCTGGCTGATGATGGAGGCCGCATCGGGGTCCCAGAGCGAGTAGACTTCGGCCTCCACGCTGGGGGTCCCATGCCTGTTCTGCCTCGTGTAGCCCTGTCTCTGGCGTTCTTCGGCTGCGACAACGGCGAGCTCCCCTGCGACACCCGCCTGCGTCTGGCGGAGCTGACCCCGCCCTACGGCACCGTGGGGGTGCGGCCAGCCCTCGACCGGGTGTCCCCCGAGCTGATGTGCGACCCCGGCCTGCAGGTGGTGGTGGGGCGTGTCGTGAAGGTGGAGGCGAGGGAGGAGCCGGGCCTCGGGGTGGTCTCCGAGGTGTCGGTGTGCGTGGAGTCCGAGCTGCAGGGCCATGTGGCCGACAAGGTGGTGGTCGACGTGCCCGGTGGCGTGTTGGATGGCGCCCACGTCTCTGTGGGCGGCTACCCCACGATGTACAGGGGGCAGCGCCGGGTCTTCCCGCTCCATGCCCGCGATGACGGCACCTACGCCTTGAATGCCTGCGGGGCTTCGCCTGTGCTCGAGCCCGGCGGCACGCTGCCCGAAGGCCGCCAGGTGCGCCAGGCCTGGACCGAGCACTGCGCCACCGTGGACTTCGAGGAGGAGCGCTACTGCCTGTAGGACATGGGGGTCAGGATCTCCGATATCCGATTTTAGCGGGGGTTCAGTCCCACCAGCAGGAAAAGGCATTGCCGGGGAAGAGGTCGGCAGGATCGCCTTCTTGGGGGCAGAACCGCGCCATTGTGGCCATCACGACGGCCCGCTCGGCGGGGTCGTCGGGCGGGTGGACGAAGTGGGCGTCGAGCACGCTGGTGTTGGCGCGGTCGATGACGAGGCCGTAGCGGGCGTCGAGCTCGTCGACGAGGTGGGCGACGGCTGCTGTGGGGAAGGTGTTGGGGTTGGGGGTGACCTCCGCGAGGCGAACCAGGTCGCTGGGACGCTCTGCGGGTGCCACGACCACGGCGACATGGTCCAGGCTCGGCTTGCGCAGGCGTTCCCCGATGTAGGCATGCCAGCCGCTGGGAAGCACCGTGCGCAGGCGGTCTCTGAGCTCTGCCGCCTCAGCGTCCGGCACGACCGCCTGCACGGCCCGGTGTACGCCCCCAAGGTCTCGGTCGGAGGGGTGGGGGACCACCGGTCGGTCGGTTTGATGGGCCACCAGCTCGACAATGTCCTGCGGCACCTCGACCGGGCTGAGCTCCGGGCTGCAGTCCAGCTCGACCTCGAGGATGGTGCGGCCCAGCTCCTTGGTGCGCAGGCTGACCGTGGCCGCCAGGGTGCTGGTCGTGCGTTCCAGGCGGGGCACCGTCGCCTCGGTCTGGGTCCACCGACCGCGCGGGTCGATGAACCCGGCGTGCTGGAGGGTGTTGTCGGGCCCGAACCTCAGCTGCAGCTTCCAGGGCGGCCTGGCGCTGGTGTCGGTCTGAAGCGCGAAGCTGTGCGCACTGAGGTCGACGTTCCCGCTGCGCTGAAAGGAGACACAGTCGGCTCCTTCGACCTGACGCGGACTGAGCGACACCCCGTCCACCACCAGCGTCGCAGTGCCTGCCCGCATCGCGCCGGGCACCTCGGCGGTGGGCTTCAGGCGCTGCAGGTCGACCAGGGTGTGGGGCAGCCGCTTGACCTCGGTGGGCGCATGCCGGGCCAGCCAGTGCTTCAAGCCGTCGGCCACGCGCTCCGGCGGAGGGTCGTGGAGGATGAACAGCAGCTCATCGTCCACCTGCACGCCAGGGTCCTCCTGGAGGGCCTGCTCCAGGGCCATCTCCTGCGACGAGGTCGCCAGCCAGCGCACGATGCGGCGCACCTCGGTCACCTCCAGTGTGTGGTCGTCGGGATTGCGCACGGTCTCGACCTGGAGCCGGCCCCCTTGTCTGGGCGTGGCCTTGGCCATGAAGGCGCCCAGCACATCGAACACCAGCGCCGCGTCGGGATGCTCGGGCGGCACGGCAAAGGTGGTGTCGTGCCCCACAGCCCGACCGACCGACAGCGCCACCTGCTCGCCGACCTGCACCGCCAGGCCGGGCTTCAGCGCCGCCACCTCAGCGGGCGTGACCTCATGCGCTCGGCGCCCCACGGCCTGCACCACCTGCATGGGTCGCCAACCCGCCCGGTTCAGTGAGCCCGGCACGAAGCGCCACTCCAACGGTTTGCCGTCGATGGGGTCGCGGGGCGCGAGGAAGGCGCGCACCTTGGCCGCGCACTCAGGCTGGTCGAGCTTGTGCTTGCTGCACACCTCTGCGGGCGTCGGTGGCGGTGGGGCCATCGGGTCGCAGCCCATCCCCGCAGCACAGGCCACTGCGACTCCCATTCCGCCCAATTTCCGCCGTCCCATCGCACACCCTCAGCCCGCAGCCAGGCGAGAGACCGCCAAGATGGTCTGCTGCAGCTCATCTTCCGTATTGTAGGCGTACGCGGGGGCGCGCACCACCCTCACATCCCGTCGGTCGCCCGTTCGGCAGCCTCTCGGGTGCGCACCTCGAGGCGGCCCTTCACCGAGTCGTCGATGTGCCCCTCGGGGGCGGTGTACATCACCATCAGGCCCGTGCGTTCGCCGTCGTTGTCCATCTCCATGATGGAGATGCCGGTGGAGGTCTTGTCGCCATCGGCCACCCCTGGCGGGTTCTCGCCCTGCATGGCCTCGGCGGCCACCTTCCAGTCCACCGACCCATCCGCTTTGGTGGGCGCGTCGGCGTCGGCCTGGACGACCACGAGGCAGGGGAACTCGGTGCAGTCCACCTCGGCCAGGCTGTAGCCCGGAATGTCGGCCACCAGCTCCTCGGCCCAGTCGGAGAAGGGGTCGGGACGGAAGCCCTCCGGGAGGTCGTCGGGCCAGTCGGTGGCCACGGCGCCATAGGCGGCAAGCTGGCCCTGGGTGGCCTTGAGCTCGAAGGTGAGGGCGTCGAGTTCCTCGCGGAGCTGGGCGTTTTCGTCCTCCAGCTCCGCCACGCTGCGGGAGCCTGCGGCGGGGGTGGGCGTCGGACCATCGGTCTGGACCACCACGCGCTGGTGGGCCTTGGGGACCGCGGAGCCCGCCTTCACGGTGAGCGCCTCGCCTTGTGCGATGGGCGTCGTTGCCTCGGAGCCGTCGGCGGTCCAGGCGGCCGTGCCTTGGACGACTGCGAAGGTCACGCCGGCTCCGGCGGCGGCGGCGATGAGGTCTCGGGAGGTGGGCATGGGGGACATCCTCGGGTCGGGGTCTTGGTGTCCCCCTGCACGCACCACCGACCCTCCCGGTTCCCGAAGATCGACGTAGACGACCCCATCGAGGGCGAGCACACCGCCGGGCACCTTCAGCTCGGCGGGACCCTGTACGATGTGGCGGCCGGGGGTGAGGGTGTGGGCCGGGGTGGTCGCCAGTGCGCCGCCGATGCCGATGCCGAGCAGAACGCCCGCTGCCACGGCAAGCACGGGTCGCCACCACGCGGGTGCGGTGGGCGGAGTCGTCAGCACCCGGGCATCGAGGCCGGGAGGGGGCGTATCTTCGGTGGACAGCGCGCCCAAGGCATCGGGGAGTGTATCGAAAATGGCCTGCTCGACGTCGTTGTCGGCTGAGTCAGGGGGGCGGCTGGTCATCGTGCCCTCCGAGCGGTGGCAGGGGTGGCTGGAGCGAGGAGCTGGGCGAGCTGGGTCCGGGCGCGGTGCAGGCGGGACTTGCAGGTGCCCACGGCGATGCCTTCGCTGACGGCGATCTCGCTGAGCGGCAGCCCATGGATGTAGTGGAGGACGACCACCCGGCGGGCGCCCTCGGGCAGACGGGACAAGGCCGCTTCGAGGCGCCTTCTGTCGAGCGCCCGCGCGACCGTGGCTTCGGCGTCCTGGGAGGTGTCGACCTCGTCGAGCCCCCCCATCGGCACGAAGGGACGCACCTGACGACGGCGGTGTCGGTCCACCAGCAGCCGATGGGTGACGGTGCTCGCCCAGGTCGACAGAGACGCGCTCCCGTCGACATCGAAGCGGTCCAGCCGCGAGAACAGGTGGGCCCAGGCGGCCTGGTAGGCGTCTTCGGGCTCGGGGTCGAGGCGACGACACAAGGCCCACAATCGCGGACCCAGCACCTTCACCACCGACTCGCGGGCCCTCTGCTGACCACGGGTGGCCGCCTGGATGGTGCGCCGGTCGAGCCGCAGCTCAGGGGACAGGGACACACAGACCTCCGTGCTCCCCCGCTACACGCGCGGTCCCCGAGAAGGGTTCCGTCAGCCCGACACCATCTTGTAGATGGCGTCGCCCACGCCCATCAGGGACTCTCCGGCCATGATGCCGGCAGCCAGCACGATGGCGAAGCGCTTGGTCCACGAGTCGGAGACCCGCTTGGCGATCTCGTAGATGACTGCGCCCAGAAAGAAGCTGAAGGCGTAGTAGGCGGGGATGGCGAAGGCGAGGCCGATGGAGACGGGGCTCGGAACCCACTTGGCCGTCTTCTTCGGCAGCGTCTTCTCCAGGATGGACAGCACGATGCCTGCCACTGCGCCCACGGCCATTGCGCCCAGGGCACCCTCGGGCATGGCTTCGAGGCCCTGCTGGAACACCTCGGCCACCGCCTTCCACTGGGCGACGGCGGGAGCGGCCCACTCGTCGGTGAGCAGCTGGTTCTTGGGGTCGGGGATGAGCACGAGGTAGGCCGCGCTGCCCATGAGGGCGCCGGAGACGACGCCGCAGGCCTGGGAGATGATCTGGTAGCGGGGCACGGAGCCCACCATCAGGCCGCTCTTGAGGTCGTGGAGCAGGTCGGCGCACTGGCTGGCGGCACCGCCGGTGACGTTGGCGGCCATGAGGTTGCTGGCGGCGTTGCCGGGGTCGATGACGCCGAAGGACAGCTGGGTGACCTTGCCCATCGCGCCCACCGGGGTGACCCCGGTCTCACCGGACACGCGGCCGGCCACGATGGCGAGCACGAAGGTGAGGAGCACGCCGAAGATGGCCAGTCCCACGCCGATGTCGAAGAGCCACACCTGCAGGACCACGCTGACGGCCGACACCACCGCGATGGCGATGAGGTGGGTCTTGCGGGGGACGTCGTGGGGGTCCTCGGTGGCATCGCCGGTGCGCCGGAATGCGTTGAGGATGGCCTTTCCGGAGAAGGCGAAGCTGGTGAGCGAGGCGGTGACCATCATCGCGACACCGGGCCACAGCATCCACTTCACCAGCGGACCGAACCACATGGCGGCAGGGTCGGCCTTGCCGGCCTCGGCCCAGCCCAGCTCCATCACCTCGGGCGCCACGAACAGCCAGGCAATCACGGCGCCGAGCATCATGCTGGCTGCGGCCCGCATGCCGATGATGGCGCCCACCGCGATCATCATGATGCTGGGGTCGAGGGCGAAGCCGAGGTTCTTGAGGGAGATGGCGGTGTGGCCCTTGCCGGCCAGCACGCCCCCCGAGGCGGTGGACAGCGAGCCCGGGAAGGCCACCTTGGACACCCAGCCGAGCACCTCGGCAAGCTTGCCTGCTGCACCCGCGACCATGCCGGCCAGCAGCATCTTCACGCGGGCCATCGCCTCGGCGCCCTTCGCGTAGATCTCCTTGAGCGTCTGGCCCGTGGCCACACCACCCGGGAACGGCAGGTTGTCGACCACCAGCATCTGCTTGCGCAGACCCACCGCCACGACCACACCCACGAGCGCCACCGACAGCACCCAGGCCGACAGCTCGACCCACGACAGGGTGCGGCCCGTGAGCATCGTGAGGGCCGGTATCGGGGCCACCAGACCCGCCGACGAGATGCTGGCACCCGCCGATGCAGCGGTCTGGTTGATGTTGTTTTCGAGCAGCCCGAACTTGCGCAGCTTGAATGCCCGGGTGGACACCTGCCAGAAGCCGAAGCCCAGGAGTGCCGCGGTGATGGACATGTTCATGCCCCAGCCGATCTTCAGGCCGAGGTAGATGTTGCACAGCGACAGCAGGCCGCCAAACAGCATTCCCGTGCCCACGGCGCGGAAGGTGAGCTGCGGGGCGGTCGCATTTGTGGGCGGGTACTCGACGGCTTCTTGCATGGACAGGATCCAGGGGTCGAAGGAGGGGTGGACGGTCGGCGGCCCTATCCCCTGAATGCCCGCTGTTCACGCGTTCGTCGGAAACCCTTGCCTGGAGACGCTTCAGTTGCAGGTGTCGGGCGGCAGGCACTCTGAGACCACGCCCACCTGCAGGCACACGAAGCCGTCGGAGCAGTCGTCGTCGGCGTCGCACTCGCCGGCACTGCACACGTCGGGCGTGACCTCGCTGCCGTCGCAGTCGATGGCCCAGTCGATGCAGCTGTGCTCGCAGGGGTCTTGTCGGGTGAAGCCGTCACCCGAGGTCTCGCAGGGCTCTCCGGGCTCAGGGCTGTCACAGGCGATGGCGAACATCAACAGCAAGGGCAGCAGGCGCATGGGACCTCCGATGTGGGCAGGCCTATCCCATGGTGTGCGGCGCTCGAAGGACGCGGCTGCAAACCACGCAGGAGTGTCGCAGGACGTGCTCGCTGGACCCCTTGCAGGCTCGAAAACACCATTCTGGACGCTGATTTCGCGATCTGCTCTCCAGGCGCCCCCGCGAGTTGCGCAATTGGCCTGAATGACCTGTTCGGGCCTCCGTCGGGGCGCCGACCTGAGCGGCACCCACACCCGCGCCGCAGACCTGGAGGCTCGAATGCGTCGACTCAAAATGCTCGCCCTGGCCATCCCCCTCGGCACCGGACTCGTGGGCTGCGAGATGTTGATGTCGCTGCTGGACCTCGATGCCCTCAGTGTTCTCGGCATCATGCCCAAGTCGGGCTTCTCCAAGGCGAGCGCAGACGGCTTCGGCAAGGTCGTGTTCGCCGTGTCCGCCGAAGACGACGGCGGCTTCACCCTCGCGCCGCCGGTGGACATGCTCGACTTCCGCGACCAGCACGGCAACCTCATGAACGTCGAGCAGGACCGGGAGGTCCCCGGCCACGACGCGGGCACCTTCGCCCTCCTCGTCGACGGCAGCTCCAGCATGGGCAGCACCGACGCCGAGCGCTTCCGCGTGGATGCCGCCGCCATGGTCGCCAGCCGCATCGAGGCCTGCAGCGAGCACTGGGACCAGGCCCTCCTGGAGTTCAACACCGGCTCAACCGGCGGAAAGTACGACCACAGCGCCGTGCTCGCGCCCTTCGGCTCGTCCGCCAAGACCATCGCCGAGTCCGCCAACCAGCTCGACGCCAACGGCGGCACCCCCCTCTGGGACGCCACCCACGAGGTTCTGGGCGCCTTCGCAGACCACGCCGAGGGCCACTCCGAGCGACTCCTCGAAGAAGGCGAGCCGGCCGCCGAGACCTACGGCCGCGCGCTGGTGGTCATCTCCGATGGCGCCGACACCGCCTCTTCTCGCCGCCTGTCCAAGGTGATCGAAAAGGCCAACAAGAAGGGGATCTCGGTGCATGCCATCGGCCTGGGACCCGCCTCCGACGCCGAGACCGACTTCCTCCGCGAAGACGACGCCATCCAGGACCTGCGGCGCCTCGCCCTCGAGACGGGCGGCACCTACGGCTACGTGTCCTCCGCCGACGAGCTGCCCGGCCAGGCCGATGCCATCGCCGCCGCCGTGTGCAGTGGCTACACCCAGGTCACGCTGCAGATGGACGACCCCCCGGCCTCGGGCGAGCGTGTGCGCGGCTTTGTGAGCATCGCCGGCACGCCCATTGGCCTGCCGTACACCTTCACCGCCCCCTGACGCAGATGGGTCGCTACTCGAGCACCCACGGCTCGATGGGACGCATGAAGTCGGGCGCCGTGGGGTCGAGCTCCCACTCGATGCGCTTTTCGTGCTTGTCGGCCTTCATCAGCCCGAGCTTCTTCACCCCCAGCGCCAGTGCGGCCTTGGGCCACACCCGCAGTCCGCGGGCACGCGGCGGACCGGGCTTGAGGCCGAGCTTCCTCCGCAGCAGGCCGTTGGCGTAGCGGCAGGCGTAGAGGTTGCGGATGTCGTTGGTCCAGTGCTCGGTGGTGACCGAGATGCTCAGCTCGTCGTTGTTCTCGACGCGGTGCGGACCGTTGAGCGGCCAGTTGAGCATCTGTCCAGGGAGCAGATCGAACACCTGGGCGTGCTCGTCGAACCACGGCTCGTAGTCGATCTCCGCCTCGGTCATGCTCAGCACCACCCCCTCGATCTGCTCCTCCGGCAGGAAGGGCGGGGTGTTCGGATAGACGAAGACGCGCTTGCTGCCGCGGACCTGCCACAGCGACTGGCCGGGCACATCGGCGTGGTAGTAGACCTGGGCCCGGGGCGAAGAGATGAGGATGCCGAAGTTGAGCTTCCAGGGTCGAAAGCCCGGCATCGCCTCCGAAAGCTCTGCGAAGATCTGCTCCAGCAGGTCATTGTAGCGAGGGTCCACCTCATGCACTCGGCGCAGGTTGATCCAGATGCGCCCGGCCTTGATGGCGTGGAGCACATCGGCTGCGGTGGCCCGCCCGAGGTCGCCTTCGGTCCAGTGGGCGAGGTTGCCGGTGCCCTGCTCGGCCATGTGGATGAGGTCGTAGTTTTCGCGGGGGTAGTCGAGGAGCAACCGCTCCAGGGCCTCGTCGGTGAACAGTCCTGTGCGGGCCAGGGCGTGCTCGATCCGCACAGGATGCCGTCCCCACAGTGCAGCGTGCTGCGCGGTGAGCTCCGGAAAGACGCGTCCCGTCGCTCGACTGGTGGAAGCGCCCTGCTGTCCGGCCATCGAAGACTCCTGCTCGCCGGGACTATGCCACAGCCACCCTCATGGAATCGGACCTTCATGTCGATTCCATGAGGGAGAGCTGACGTCCGTGCGGGGTGGGCTACCGTGGAGCGATGGATGGGATCGGTGATGGCGTTTCCAGGCAGGACAGGTGTGTGGACCGAGACGGTCGGCCCCGATGCGGTGGCCGGGCTGCTCGGTGCCTGGCGGGCTCTGGAGGCGGACGCCTGTCGGATTCCCGTCTCTGTGGGACTGCTGCAAGCCGCCGGTCGCCTGGAGGACCGCGACCTGCGGGTGATCGCCATCCACGATGACGACGGCCTGGTCGCTGTCTGGCCCCTCGGCCTGGAGCGGGTCGGACCCGCCCGCGTCGCCCGCCGCCTCGGACGCGACCTGCAGCCCTATGATGGCCTCACCCTGGCCTCCCGGGCGTGTGCGCGCACCGTGCGAGTGGCGGCCTGGCAGGAGGTGAGGGGCTGGGATGACGTCGACGTGCTGCGTCTGGAGGCCCTGACGGCGGGCGACCCCCTGCTTGGCACCCGCTGTGCGGGTCCGTGGTGCAGCACCGTTCACCGCACCGGACGCATCCTCCTCGACCCCTCCCGACCCTTGCTGGCCCGTCGCTCCAAGTCCCGGCGCAAGAGCGTGCGCCGTCGACGCCGTGCCCTGGAAGCCATGGGGGCGGTGCGCCTGGTGCGGGCCACCACTCCCGAAGATCGCGAAGATGCCGTCCGGCAGGCCATCCTGGCCAAGAGGGCCTGGCTCGACACCAAGGGGGCTCTCGGTCCAGTGGTGCGCGGGGAGGCCTTCCTGCGACAGCTCTGCGCCGTGGCTCGCCAGCCGGTGGAGGACACCTTGCTGGAGGTGTTCGTGCTGGAGGTGGGCGGACGGGACGTGGCCTGGGAGATCGGCCACCGCGACGGCGATGTCCACCGCAGCTTCGTGGGCGCCTACCACCCCGACTTCGCCAACCTCGGCGTCGGGGTCGCGCTCACCCTGGAGGTGGCGGACTGGTGTGCGGGCCACGGCCTGCGGATCTACGACTTCCTGCCGCCGCTCACCGACTTCAAGGCCGAGTGGGCGGACCATGAGCGGGTGGTGCGGCAGGTGGTGTGTCCGCTGCGGGCCCGCGGACGCCTGTTCGTGCCGGCCGTGCGCGACGGTCGGCGGCTGGCGAAGAAGGCCTGGACGTCGCTGATGCCCGAGGAGCTGGCGCAGCGGCTGTTCGCGAGCTGAACGGGGTCACAGCAACAGCCGCCACACCGGAGAGCTCAGCCACAAGCCCGCGAACATCACCGCCGGACCGCGCTTCTTCTTCGACCACAAAAAGCGCATCTGTCCCTTGAGAAAGGGCGCGCTCAGGAAGGCGTCCGCGAGCTGCTGCGACTCCTTGGCGTTGACAGCCTTCAGCTCCGCCCGCGTGCTGCCCGCCCGGAAGCTGCGGCCCCTGCCCTCGGCCACCCACCCGGCCGCGATGGCCTGGGCCCGCTCCATCAGCGCGTCGTGGGGCACGACCTCGTCGACCAGGCCCACCTCCAGGGCCTCCGCGGCAGTGGGCGTCCACCCCTCCGGACCGAGCATGCGCTGGGCATTGTCTGCACCGATCAATCGTGGCAGATGCACGCTGGAGCAGCCTTCTGGGGTGACGCCGAGCTTGGCGAAGGGCGTGGAGAAGGTGGCCCGCTCGGAGGCGACGATGGCGTCGCAGAGGGTGGCCGAGGTGACCGGAGCGCCGATGGTGGGGCCGTTCGCTGCGACCAGGATGGGCTTGTCGAGGTCGAGGAAGGCGTCGAAGATGGCCTGGTTGTGCTGCACGATGAAGGCGTGCAGGCGCTTGGGGTGGTCGAGCTTGAGCGCGCCGCCGAGGTTGACCCCGGCCGAGTAGTATCTGCCGCTTCCGGTGATGACAATGGCCTTGGTGACGTCGTCCTGGCCGATTCGGGGCAGGGTCTCCAGCAACGCCTCGAGCATGGGCGCGGTCCAGCCGTTGAGCCGCCGAGGGTGGTTGAAGGTGAGGGTGGTGACGCCGTCGCGGGTGTCGACGAGGAGCAGGTCGTTGGGCACGGGACGGTCCTCTGGTTGCCGGGGGGGGCTGGATATCTCGGCCTGGGTCGGGGAGTCGCACGAGGGCGCCGGCAGCACCATTGCATCGGGTTCACCCCTCACGAACCCCTGACGCTCCCCGTCCCTCTGCACCCACGCGATACACGCCGCGACCACAGCGGAGGGGTGATGCAGCCGAGCCCGAAGACAGGGGGAGACACGCGCAACATCGTGGTGGCCGTGGGCAGCCTCGTCGGTCTCGTGGCCTCGGTGGCCTGGCTCGGCCTCAAGCCGGTGCCTTGCATGTCGGCGTGGATGAAGTGGCGGATGTACGCCGATGTGTGCCCGGCCGGCACGCCACTGCCCCGGGCCCGGATGGTCGTGCGGACCCAGGGTGCCGAGGCTTCGACCCGGGTGTTGCGGGTCGAGCTGACCGCGACTGCGGTGTTTCCCGACCAGACGAACCGCTTGTTCGAGGCCCCCTTGGGTGCCTCACAGCCCACCCTGGAGCTGGTCGACGCCGACGGGATGGCGACCCCTCTCGCGGGCGAATGGACCGACGAGGATGGCGTCCACCACGCTGTCGTCGAGCTTCCGAAGCTCCCCGATGGTGACTTCCTGATCCGGGGCGGGGTCGACACGCGGCTGGGTGGTGCGGTGGTCGAGTCGCCCGTGAGCTTCTTCGCTCCAGCCGTCGCGCATGTCCTCACCGACCGTCCCCTCTTCCAGCCAGGTCAGACCATCCAGGTGCGAGGCCTGGCCCTCTCCGCAGACGGGCTCACCCCCCTCGAGGGTCGGCCCGGCAAGGTGAGCGTGCTGTCCCCCGCCGGCGAGCTGCTCATGGAGGAGCGCCTGCAGACGGGCGACATGGGCGTGGTGGCCACCGACTTTCCGCTCTCCGCCAACGCGCCGTCGGGCCGCTACACCGTGCGCTGGCAGTCCGGGGCGGCCAGCGATGAGGTGGAGGTGCGGGTCGAGCCCTACACTCTGCCGCGGGTGGAGGTGGAGCTGTCCGGGGGAGCCCGCTGGTATGGGGTGGGGGACCGGCCGAGCGTGCGGGGGATGGTGCGGTATCGGTCGGGGGCACCCGTCGCGGACGCCATGGTGGAGGTCTCCTTGACCGGGTCTGGCTCCCGGTGGCCACTGCCACTCGACTGGCAGGCCACCCAGACCGTGCGCACCGATGCCGAAGGGCGCTTCGAGCGGCCTCTGGCGCCGGTCCCCGCGGACCTCGACGGGCATGGTGCCGTGCAGGTCGACGTCTCGGTGGTGGCCACCGACCCCGCGGGCGAGCGCACGAGTGGAGGCGGGCGGCTGGTGTTGTCGGCCGACCCCATCATCGCCCAGCTGGAGACCGAGCTCGACTCCGGCCTCGCGGCGGACTTCAACAACCGCATCTACCTGCGGCTCACCACCCCGGATGGGGTGCCTGTGCCCCAGGCCGAGCTGACGGTGTCCTCGGCCTGGGATGCCCACGATCCCGGTGTCCAGGCTGTCACCGACGCCGATGGGGTGGCCGCCCTCCAGCTCGACCCCGGCCAGCCCGTCACCCTCGTGCGTCCGCCCCTGCCTGTGCGCAGCCTCGGCGAAGACGGCCCCAGCGAGGTGCAGGTGAGTGGCCTGGTCGACCTGTTCACAGGCGACCCGGCCACGCTGCACGACCGCCTGGCCTTCGCGGCCCTCGCATCGAGTGTGCGGACCTGCGCAGTCCTTCCCCAGGGGCGCTTCGCCTTGCCCACGGTGGGTGTGCTCGTCGATGCCACCGGTGCTGTGGCGCGGGTGCTGCCCGACGACACCCTGGTGGGTGCGTGCGTGGCGCGGCAGGTCGCTCGGGAGCTGCGCCTCCAGCCCGGCCACAAGCGGCTTCTGCGGGTGAATTGGCGGCTGGAGAGGGCGTCCGGTGCGGAGCTTGATGAGATCGACCTCAGCGCCGTTCCCGAGCTTTCTGAGGGGGTCGAGGACAGCTTGCTTGCGGCCCGTCTGGTCGCCCGCGGCTGTGTGATCGACGAGACCGAGGCCGCTCCACTGGCCGCCGTGCTGCACTGGCGGGTGCGGCAGGGCCACCAAGGCATCGAGACCGACTGGATACCGACCGCCTCCGCGTCGGACGGCCTCGGTGGCGAGGCCCTGGCTTGCGTGGTCGATGCCTTCTCCGACCTGAGCCTTTCCAGACCGGCGGACCACGCGGCCGATGGGGTGCTGCGGTTGGCCGTCGTGCCCGGGTCCCGTCGAGGCGCCGCGGCTCGCTCCGAACAGGTCCTCTCGGGCTTCCGGCTGGCCATCTCGGCCACCGCCCAAGGGTCCTCCCTGGGCCGCACCACCCTCGATGCCCTTCCCGGCGAGGTGCCCGCCCTGCGCCTGCGCCCCGAGCGGTCGGTGCTGGCGGCCGGAGACCCCATCCAGGTCGCCGTGCTCCGAGGGCCCGCCTTCACGGGCGTGCTGCCGCCCGACGACCAGGACGTCGACCTGCGCCATGCCTCCGGCACCGTCGCCACCCTGCGCTGGTCGTCGGCGGACCGACAGCTCACCGGGGCGGTGCCCGACGGTGTGAATGGCCTGCTGTGGCTCGACTTCGAGGGCGTCCGCAGTGTGATGTATGTGCCGGTTCCCGCCCGGTTGTCGGTGGACGTCTCCTCCGAGCGTGCGGCCTACCGACCCGGGGAGACCGCGCAGCTGACGGTCACCACCCGCGCTGGCGGGCAGCCTCGGCCCGCAGGGGTGGCCTTGGTGGGCCTCGATGGTGCGCTCGGGCAGCTCGCCCCCCTGATGACCCCCGGGGACTTCGTGGGCCTGGGGGTGCGGGAGCGGGCGGAGGGGGAGGCCTTCGGTGCGTTCGATCCACTCGGCCTGGTGCGGGGTCAGGTGGCTGGGGAGCACGCCGCCCAGGCCGCTCTGCTGCGGTTGTCGCCCGGTCCGGTGCTGGATGGCGGGGCCCACCGCTCGCCGGGCGTCGCCACGGCCACGACGGCTCTGTCCCCCGAGGATGTGCGCTCCGAGGTGTTCTTCGCCATGTTGGGCGACGCACACCGTGCGGTTCGCTCCTGGGAAATGGAGGCCGCCGCCGATGCCCGCTTCTCGCCGGCCGACATGGTGCGGATCTGGGAGGCCCTCATCGCTGAGCGGCGTGCCCGGAACAAGCCCACATCCGATGCCTTCGGCAGAGAGCTCGCGCTGCACACCTTGCCCGATCCGCTGCTGGAGCTGGTCGACCCTCGGCTGCTGGTGGCCGACGCCAGCCACCTGCCCGAAGACGTCGAGCCTTGGATTCCCTACGTGCGCGGGAGGCAGCCATGACCGCGTCCAGAGCCCTGCCCCAGGCCCTCCTGGCCCTCCTCGCCCTCAGCGCGTGCGTCGACCCCGGGCCCTCCCTCACCTTGAGCGGCTTTGCGCTGGCCCCCGCCGACGACGCCATCGAGGTCCATCTGAGCGACTTCCTGGTGGCCGCGCCGGGTGCCGAGGCCGACTGTGAAAACGGCCGACAGCAGGTCGCCTTGACCTATGCGGCGGTCGAGGTGGGGCCGGCGTCGATCCGTCTGGGGGACACGGTGGAGCTGGCCCTGCCGGGTGGCCTGCTGGACCCCGACAACCTGCAGGGACAGAACATCGGGGAGCTCTACGACGCCTTGGCCGCGATGGCGGAGTCGACCAAGAGCGTGTCGGAGCGCGGCTGTGCAGAGTCCGCCTTCCCCGACGGCTTTCAAGGCCGCGTGCTGTTTGTCGTCCACCCCGACGCACCCTTTTCGGTGGTGCGCAGCGTGATGTACACCGCGGGGCAGGCCCAGTTTGGCGAGTTCAACCTGCTGGTCGACGACCCCGACCCCGTGTCGCCGGCGGACGATGCAGCCTGGACCGGTCCCAGCCCTGGCTACGGTCGCCGCGGCCAGATCCCCAGCCTCGGGCTCACCGCCGCAGGACTCGTGCTGTTCACAGCAGACGGCCCCGCGCTGGTCGGGCGCTGCCTGCGGTCCACCGCCTGCTCCGAGGCCGACGACTTCGACTGGAGTGGGGTCGTGGAGGCCCTGCTGGACCTCAAGGCCGTGGATCCGACCGAGGAGTCGCTCATCGTGGTGCCCGAGCCGGGCGTGGCGTGGTCGACGCTGGTGCGCGCCCTCGATGTCAGCCGCTCCCATGGCGGTCGGCGGCTGTTCTCGAGTGCGGTGATCGCCGGCGGTGCCAGCGGCCGAAACACCCGTCCGGCGCCGGTGCTCACCGCTCGCAGTGGGTGGTCTCGCAGCCTGCCCGCCAGTGCGCGCATCGCAGTCCACCGCTCGGTGCTGCCGGCCATCGGCCCTCCCGCGGAAGCCCGGTCCGACGCGAAGCCCCAGGAAGGTGTGAGCCGAGGCCGGGACCTCGAGCGCCGGGTCGCCGAGAAAAGCAGCTTGCTGGCTGTTCTCGGATCATCTGTCTCCAGTGCGGGCTCCGGTTCCCTCGGCGGGGTCTTCGGCGACGCGGGGCTGGCCGGTCATGCCGAAGCGCCGGCCCAGGCCAGCCTCCGACAGTGGTTTCCCGAGACCTTCCTGTTCGCCCCCCTCGTCCAGACCGCCGACGACGGCACGGCCACGGTGGAGGTCGAGCTTCCCGACCAGCTCACCCAGTGGCGAATCCTCGGACTCGCCCACGACCGCGACGGACGCCAGGCCGGCACCGTGGACCACCTGCTGAGCACACTGCCCGCCTATGTGGAAGTGCGTCCGCTCCCAGCCCTTCGGGTGGGCGACCGGGTGGATGTGCCGGTCCGCGTGGTCAACCACAGCCCCGACCCCCTGGTCAGCCGCCTGCTCGTGCGCACCCAGGGCGAGGCGATGCTGTCCACCGGCGTGGCCCTCGACCCCCATGGCGCCCAGGTGCAGGCCGTCGTCGTCGCGCCCGAGCAGCCCGGTCCGCTTCGTGTGACCGCCACCCTCGGCAGCCCCGACCACGCCCTCGACCAGACCGAGCAGGTGCTCGACGTCGTTCCCCGGGGTCGCCCACGCATCCACACCGTGGGCGGTGTCCTCGGGTCGCAGCGCACCTTGTCCCTCCCCCCGGCGAGCGCACCTCTGGGCGCTTCTTCCGCCGAGCTGGTGCTGCTTCCTGGTGGCCTGGGTGTGCTCCGCTGGGAGCTGTCGCGCATCGCTGGTCGTCCGGCCGACACCGCTGCGGAACGTGCGTATGTCGCTGCTCTGGCCTCCCGTTCCGCGTCCCTGGCCGCGGCTGCGGGGGTCACGACCGAGGCCTCCGAGCTTCGTCGACTCCGCCTGGAGGCCATCCAGGCCGTGGTGCCCGGCGCCCGGCGCCCCAGCGTCGTCGATGCACTCACCCTGCTTCGCGGACTGTCTGGACTCGAGATGCCCGCCGCCGCGTCCCTCTCCGAACGGCTCGTGGCGCGGATTGTGCGAGAACAGTCTCCAGATGGCTCTTTTGCTGCCGTTCTGGAGGTCTCCTCTCTCGACCGTTCGCTGGTGCTGGCGGCTGAGGCGGCCAAGGCCTGCGCCCCGCATGCGCCGGCGGTGGGCGAGAAGGTCCGGGGCTTCCTCGCGCGTCACGTCCACCGCATCCGCGACGCCCACACCGCCGCGGTGGTGCTGTCCAGCGGCCTTGTCGACCCCGCAGAACACGGTCCCCTCCTCGCGCTCGTCCGCGATGGCATCGACCGCAGACCCGACGGCTCTGAGGTGTTGGTGCCCGGGAGCCGCTCGGTTCGCCTCGATGGAAGCCAGCCGGGCTGGGTCGACGGGACCGCAGCAGCCGTCTCCGCGCTGCTTGCCGTGAATGCCGACGTGCCACCGGGTCTGCTCGATGCCTTGTTGAGCGCCCACGACCCGCAGCACGGCTTTGGAGACGCCCTCGCCGGCCTCTCCGCCTTGGAGGCTCTGTCGGCGGCCCTCGATGCGCCGCTTCCGGAGCAGGTTGCCATCGAGCTGCGCGCCGGTGAGCTTGTGGGACTCGACCAGACCGTGTCTCTGAGCGACCGCCCCACCGTCCTCGCCCTGCCCGAGCTGCCCCACGGCAGCGATGTCCCCTGGACCCTCACCGCCACCCCGCCGGTTCCGGGTCTCGCCTTCCAGCTGACGCGTTCCGACTGGTTGGTGCCCTCCACCGAAGCCGGCTCGGAGCGGCTGAAGGCCACGGTGCCCACCGAGGTGGTGTTGGGCGAGCGCTTCGAGCTGCAGGTTCAGGTGGCCGTCGCCGAGCCCCTCGAGCTCGAGGTGTCGTTGCCGGCCGGGGTTGACGCGGAGACCGATGGCCTGCTGGCCCTGGAGGGAATCAGAGCGGTCCACGCGGAGGCTGGGCTTGTGCGGGTGGAGGTGGACGGCAGAGCCCGGCTGCTCGACCTCCGGCTTCCTCTGGTGGCCACCTTGTCGGGAAGCCTGCAGTGGGGCGGGGTGTCCGTCGCGGGGTCGGGTGGGCGCGCGGATGCCGTGTCCGTGGGCATTCCGGAGCTGGTGGTGCGCCGCTGACCGAAGCTCCCTCTCCGCAGCGACCTCTCCGCAGCGACCTCTCCGCAGCTACTTTCCCATGCGGGGTTGGTCGAGCTTCCACTCCCCCTTCTTGTGGTCCCAGGTCACGGTGGTGGTGGGGTGGTCGGCGGACAGCGACAGCTTTCGGGTCATCGAATTGGGACCGGCCTTGAGCGAGAAGTCGTACATGCCGGCGTCGAGCCGGGTGTCGAGGGGGGACTCGCCGACCACCTCGCCGTCGACACGCACCGTGCAGGGGGTGGGCACACACTCGACCACGAGCCGGTAGCCGTCGAGCCTGGCGGCGGGCGGCGGGGGATCGGCGGGCTCGGGCTGGTCGGGGACGGTGCCCCGCATGGTGTCGGGACCGGGCTGGGCAAGAGCAGCTGCATCCGGCGGAGGGGGCGGAGGGACGGGTGCGGGCGCGGCAGCCAGCCCGTCGACGTCCTCCTCGACGGCATCTTCGCCCATGTCCCCGTCGCCCATGTCCCCGTCGCCCATGTCCCCGTCACCCAAGTCCTCGTCGCCCATGTCCCCGTCGCCCATACCGCCGAGGAAGGACGGCATCACCGCGTCCACCACATCATCGGACTCCGGGGGGGCCGCGGCGGCCAGAGCACCGTTCGGGCAGCCTTCGCCCCAGTCCTCCGCCTTGGTGAGCTCCGACCAGCGGGTGGACCAGTTGCCGTTTTCGCACTGCACCTGCACCAGGTGGCGTCCCTCTCGGAGCGCGTACTCCTCGCCTGGGACCGCGCCGTCGATGCGCACGGGGGCGTCGGGCAGCTTGAGGGCGGCCATGTCCACCTCCGGACGCTGCTTCACCTCACCGCACACCGCATAGAACATGTCGACCAACGCGCCGTCGCCGATGATCGACTCGTCGGGGTCGCTGCCGGGATGCACGAGGCAGGCCTGTCGGAGAGCGGCCAGCACGTCGTCCTGCTTGCCCCGGGCCTCATGGTAGAGCGCCTCGGTGAGGTAGCGGCGGCTCAACACCTCCGCCCGGACCAGCTTCTTCTTGTTGCCGAGGTGGTCGTCGAGCGTGCCGATGGCCTTCTTCGCGGTCTTCAGGTCGCCCGCTGCGATGGCGGCCAGTGCCTCGTCGCGGGGCCCGGCCCATGCGGTCATCGAGACCAGGGCGGCGGCGAGGGCGGTGAGCTGAGCGGTGTGGGGTCGCGCCATGGCGTTCTCCGGCAGAGCGAGGAGGGCGTGGGGCCCATGGGAGTCCGGCTGCGGCTCGCCACGGCCGCGGGAATCCAGAACCAGAACCATATGGGGATCCAGACCCTGCTGCCCACCCACAGCGAGGTTCGGGACGCCGCGTCGAGTAGCATTGCGGGGTCGCCCGAGTCAGGAGGTCGACGGAGTCATGCCCTTGCGTCGGTCCCTCCCCGAGCTTGCGACCGTGCGCACCCGCGTGTTGGTGCTGGTGGGACTGTTGATGTTCCTGGCCGGTCTGTTCACCGCGATGGACCTCGACCGCACCTGGCAGGCCGTCGCCGGCATCACGCCCTACGACGAGTGGCCCGAGCTCCAGGTGCGCCTGTCTGCAGTGCTGCGGATGCTGCGGAGCGTGTTGTGTCTGCTGCTGGTGCTTCAGGTCGGTCCTGGCATGCGGTTGCGCCCCAACGATGACGCCATGCTCACCGGCGCATTCGTGCTCGCGGTCACAGGCGACGCCTTTCTCATCTTTCGGGAGGGACACCCGCAGTGGTTCTTCCTGGCCGGTGTGGGCGCATTTCTGCTGTGCCACCTGCTGCTCACGGTGCGCCACCTGCAGGGCATCTCCGACGACCTCGACCGCCCCGGAGTGCGGCGCGGGCTCGTGGTCTCGGGGGTGGTCGTTCTCGGACTCAGTGTCGGGGTGGTCGCGGCGGCCCGGGCTGTGATGAAGCCAGTCCTCGATAGTGTCTACGTGGGCGTTCTCGGCCTCAGCCTGTGGGCTGCGGTCGGCGCTGCCATCCGGGCCGACGACACCGACTTTCCCAGCGCCAACCGGCTGCTCATCGCCGGTGGACTCGCGCTGTTCTGGCTGTGCGACATCAGCCTGGGGGTTGCGGCTCGAATGACGGCGGCGGAGGGACACACTCCGATGGCCCTCTGGATCGGCATGGTCCCCGACCTCACCTACTCCTGGGCCCTCATCGCCCTCGCCCTGAGCGGCTTTCGGTGGGACGTGCTGACCGGGCGTCCCCGTGACTATTCCAAGACGACGTAGTCAACGGCATACTCGCCGATATCACCGGTGCACTCTCCCAGGTTCTCCACCACCACCTGGTGGACACCGTCGACCTCCACATCGAAGCGGGTCGAGGGACAGCGGAAGTCCGTGGGCTCGAAGCTGCAGTCGAAGGCGTCGTCGGAGCGGGCCAGCTCGCAGCCATCCGGGCCGTTGACCCACACCTTTGGGTCGAAGGCGGTGTCGGCACCGATGGTGTCGACTGTGACGTTGATCTGGTCGCCTGCTGTCAGCTCGACGGTCCACACGTCGATCCCCGAGCCGTCGCAGGGGAGGGTGCTTGTGTTGGCAGAGGTGGACAGGCTTCCCGTTCCATTGTCCCCCGCCGACGGGCCACAGTGGGCGCCGAGGTAGGGCGTGTGCAGCTCGTAGATGGACTGGGAGACCTGCCAGGCACCGGCATCTGCCGAGCCGGTGAAGGTGCCGTAGGCATAGGTGCCATCGTAGGCGAGGGTGGTCCAATATGGACCCGGGTAGACGCCACCCCCGCTGGCGCTGAGGTCGTAGGAGACACCCACCATCAGCACATTGTCGATGATCTCCTCGCCGTAGTAGCCCGGGAGCGTGTAGGCCGCCCAGCCCGCGAGCCAGCCAGGCACGGTGCTGCCGTCGGACACGAGCGACAAGCGGGGGTCGAGCACACAGTCGGCAAGGCCCCCGTCGTCGGTGACCGTGGCGGTGTCGAGGGCGAAGAGGAAGTCGCAGTCGGCACAGTCGTCGGTGGACAGAGTCGCGGAGAACGAGATGGTGGCATCGCAGGCGGTCACGCCCAGCCACCGCTCCGTGTAGGTCAGCTCTCCGGTGAGGGTGCCGGCGTCGGTGGTGTAGGTGGCGTCGACCTCGGTCAGCCGGTCGTCGCCGATGTCGGCGTGGTCGTCGGCCAGAAGCAGCATGGTGGGCTCGCCCTCACCCTCACCTTCGCCCTCACCTTCGCCCTCACCTTCGCCTTCGCCTTCGCCCTCACCTTCGCCTTCGCCCTCACCCTCACCCTCGCCCTCGCCCTCGCCTTCGCCAGAGTCCCGTTCATCGGGCTTCTCGACGTAGCAACCAGCCAGCAGAATGCAGATGAGCGCGCGGACCATGGACACCTCGGTGCTCCACTCTGTCACATCGGATGGCCATCCTCTTCTGCCATGGCGGTGCGGAAGGCTTCGAGTCCGCATTCGTCCGTTGGGTCGAAGCGCGCGTCGAGCAGGCTCACCGCCACGATGCGGTCGGGACGGAAGTTCCGGAAGGCGTGCCGCAGCTCACACCAGGCCGCGAGGGTCCAGCGGGTGCCCCAGAAGTACAGGCCGAGGGGCCGCAGGGTGCGCTGCGTCGGCACGCCCATGGCATCGGCATAGTCGACGACGACCTTGCGCTGCTCGGCGATGGCGGACCGCAGCAGCGACAGGTTCTTGCCAGCCGTCTTGCTCCAGTTGGTGGGTCGACTGAACAGCACCGACTCGTCCATGGTGCGCGCCAGTGGACCGGGCATCGCGCCTTGGACGCGCTGCACCGCCGAGTTGGCTGCCGCTGCCAGCTCGGGGTCGGCCCAGGTGGACACCATCCGGGCCCCCAGCACCAGAGCCTCCAGCTCCAGGGGAGAAAAGGTCATGGGGGGCAGGTCGACGCGGTGGGCCAGCCGGTAGCCGACCCCCGCCTCGCCTTCGACGGGCACACCGGCATCCTCGAGGTCCCGCACCGCTCGGTAGACCGTGCGGGTGGACACGCCCAGCTCCTCGGCCAGCTCGGCGGCGGTGGCCACCCGACGGGCACGAAGGAGCTGGACGAGGCGGAGGAGGCGGTGGGCACGGCGCATGGTCGGAGTCTACCCACCGGTGGTGGGTCAGGCTGCGTGAGGCTGGGACAGGCCGATGGGATGGCCCTCGGGGTCGGCGAAGACGGCGATGCGGGTGTCGGGCAGGCTGGTGGGGGGGACGAGGACGGTGCCTCCGTTGGCCGTGGCCCGCTCCAGGTAGGCCTCGAGGTTGTCGACGCGCACATAGAAGGTGGTCCAGCCGGGCCCCTGGGGTGCCTGGCCCACCCCGCCGGGAATGCCGGACTGGTCGCAGTCGGTGATGCCGTAGGGGCCAGCGGGGGTCTCGTTGGCGACGAACTTCCAGCCGAACAGCTTGTTGTAGAAGGCCTGCAGGGCGGCCTGGTCCTGGCCGAGAACTTCGAACCACTCGATGGTGGGGGTGGACATGGTCGTTTCCTTTGCTGGGGCCGCCGGGCATCGGCAGCCGCCCCCGCGCTCACCGGCGGGGCACACCCAAGGTGCTTCCTTCTGCTGACAGAAAGTGGCAGGAGGGTGGAGGTCGACGAAGGCTGCTGACAGCCCGTGTCAGGGGGCCAGCTCCGGGCAGCCGTCCGTCTCGGTGGGGGACAGGGTCCACCGAGTCGGTCCGTCCTGCGAATCGCTGTCGCCGAGAATGGCCTGTACCTGGCTGTAGTGGGACGGATCATGCAGCACCACGCTGCGAAAGCCGAGGGTCCACAGTCGTCCCTCCTCGGTCTGACGGCAGGCCTCCGAAGACCGGCCTTGGCCGCTCATGTTGCCAGCCAACACGCTGTGCCGTGTCAGGAAGTCGGGTCTTGGGGTGCTGGGGGAGAGGCTTGTGGCCACGCCTGCACGCCAACGTCCCACCAGCACCCTGTCCGCGAGTGCCTGTTGGTGTGCGGCCTGCTCCGGCTCGGCGGCGCCGCGGGGCACCAGGTCGACCACCGGCCCGTTTGCAGGCAATGGCGCTGGCCAGGCCACGCGCGGACCCGGTCCCACCGCCATCGCTGTGAGGCCGATGCCGGTCAGCGCGACCAGGGCCCCGCGGCGCCGCCCCTGCACAGCCCAGGCGAGGCCGATGCCCAGGGGAAGGGCCGCCAGGTGCGCGATGCGGGGCCAGCCGTGCAGGCCGCGCAGTGGCGGCACGACGTGCATCACCAGAGCCCATGGCGACCACCAGTCCTGTCCCATGAGCGAGATGGCCGGCCCGGCCGAAGCGAGGAGCATCACCGTCCCCAGCAGCCACCAGCGGCGCCGGCCGAGCACCGCCAGCCACAACACCGGGGCCACCGCCGGTCCCAGGTCGCCGGTCCCCTCACCGGGAAGGCCGGTCAGCAGACCACTCACATCCGTCCCCAGCGGACGACCCTCCAGGGGCGAACCCACCGCCGTCCGCGCCAGCCACCAGGGGTCCGCTGACAGCTGCGTGGCCAGCATCGGCACACACAGCACCGCGCCACCGAGCCCGATCCACACCAGACGACCCACCTGGGCCCGGTTCTCCAGCAGCATCCACGCAGCCGCCAGCTGCCACGGAAGCAGCAACAGCAGCGGACCCCAGCCGCCATGCGCCATCACCGCCAGCGACAGAGCCGCCAGCCCCAGGTCTCGGCGACTCCCCCGCACCGCCCCGTGCACCGCCGCGAGGTGGGCCGGCCACAGCATCAGCGGCCACAGCTCGCTGCGACCAGATGCCAGCCAGCCGCCAAGCAGCCCCGGACCGAGCACCCAGGCGCCCACCAGCACCAGCCCGGCGAGGCGGTCGAGGCCGAGTCTCCGGCTGAGTGCCGTGGCGCCCAGAGCACCCGCGAGGAACCACGCCGACAGAGTGAGAGTCCAGGCATGTGTCGTCGAAAACAGCGTGAACAAAGCAATGTTCGCGGGGTCCACGAGATCGGACCGCCAGCCTGCCGGCGCCCCCACCAGCTCCGTCACCCGCAGGAAGGGACCATGGGTGAACAGTCCCTCCGCGGCCACGGTCAGGCCCCAGGCATGCGCCACCGCCTCACCAGAAGCAGCCCCCACCAGCTCACCCTGGAGCACAGCCGGGCCAGCCCCCCAGGCCACCGCGAGCAGTCCCACCACCAGCCCCCAGGACCATGGCAACGGCGTACGGTATCGACAAGGCGACATGGGCTCCGGCGCGGGCAATGGAGTAGGCTGCGGCCATGCTGCTGGCCTTCCTCGAATGGTACTACGGCATCGACTGGCACCGCTTGCGGCGGGGAGCCGTCGAGGTCGCCGTCGTCACCGCCGTGTACCTCGCGCTGGCCTGTGCGCTCACCTGGCCCACCATCATCCACCTCGACAGCGTCATCCTCGGCGGCGGCGAGCTGGGCGGCTGGATGTGGCGCACCTGGTGGCACAGCCAGGAAGTCGACGCCATCGGCCACACCGACCTGGGCCTCTTCGACCGCCTGTCGATGCTGTTCTCCCTCGGACGCTACCCCGAGACCGGAAACATCCTCGACGTGCTCCTGCTGAGCTACCCCCTGGAGAGCTTGTTCGGCCCCATCACCGGCCACAACCTCAAGGTGCTGCTCATCCTCGTGGGCAATGGGGTGTGTGGCTATGCGCTCGCCCGCTCCCTCACCAACGGCCGCACGCTTGCATTGGCCGCGGGTGCCCTGGCCATCGTCAACCCCATCGTCATCCAAGACATCAACAAGACCGGCCTTCGACAGGTCGTGCTGTGGTGGTTGCTGCTGTACCCCGTGTTTCTCACGCGAGCCTGGCGCACCGGCGGACGCGTCGCGGGCATCGCGGCCGGGGCCTGCTATGTGGCGGTGGCGGCCTTCTATTGGTTCTATGGCCTGTTTGCGGCCATGTTCACCCTGCTCTACGTCGGCTGGCTCTGGGGCCGGGACCGGGTGCCGTGGCGGCGGGTGGCCCGGTGGGGTCTGCCGGCCGCGGTCACCGTGGTGGTGGGTGTCTTCATCTTCTTGAGCCCCTATCTGTCGAGCGGCGGAGAGGACACCGGCGGCGGCGGTGTGGCCAAGCTGCCCGAGCTCACCTTCTTTCTTCAGTTCCCCGGCTACGACACCATCGCCAGCGCCCCTCTGCGGCCCACCAACTACCGTGAAAACGTGCTGTCGTCTCTGCACCGAACCATCGAGTCGGCCTGGCCCATCGACTACGTGATCAATCCCAGGCACGGTGTTCTCGCGCTTCCTGCCGTGGCATTCCTCTTTGGCGTGCTCCCCGCTTTCCGCCGCCGGGAGGCCTGGGGCTGGCTCGGGGTCTGGACCGTCTTCTTCGCCGGCACCCTGGGCCCCTACCTCAAGCTCGGCGCGCTGAAGGACACCTCCGAGGTCGTCATGTTCGGCGACTACGTTGTGCGCCTGCCCTATGCGCTGATGTTCCAGTTCGTGCCGGGCATGTCGCGCATGTTCGCGCCCTACCGGATGGGCGCGATGGTGGTCGTGGCCTCGGTGGCCTTGCTTGCGTTGTCTCTGCACCCCGTGCGCCGGTGGCCGCGGCGCTTCCTGGGCCTCGGAGTGGGACTGGCCATCGCGATTCAGCCGTTCTACCGCTTCGACCTGGAGGACGAGTCTCTCGGCGAGGACTCGGGGGGGCCGGCCATGTGGCGCGTGCCCACCCAGGTGTCGGCGATGAAGGTGCCAGAGTTCTACCAGAAGCTCGATCCCAAGGGCTGGGAGGGCATCATCGAGCTTCCGAACGAGCAGCAGCAGGACCTCATCTGCGCCTACCAGTCGGTCCACCGCCGCAAGGTCTACCGCTCCTGGGCCACCCGCCCGGCCATTCCGCCTGAGCTGCGCACGAAGGGGGGTGGTCCCCCCGCCCAGCGCCTGCGTTGGCTGGCCAAGGCCGAGCCCCGCAACGACCCCACTCAAGAGGCCTTCACCGAGCTGTCCCGCGATCCCATGGTCGCCGACGAGCTGGTGGCCTCCCTCACCGACGACGCGCTCGCCAAGGTCATCGAGAACGGCGACTACCGCTACCTTGTCGTCCACGAGCGGGGCTACTTCCTCCTCGACCCTCCCCGCGGACCCGCGCTGTATCGACATGTGGTGCGCCTTCTCACCGACCGCCTGGGCGTGGAGCCCGAGGAGGTCACCGAGCTCGAAGCCTTCGACTGGCCGGGGCGGGCCAATCAGTTCCCCGACGGTCCCGCCTGGATTCCGTGGGCCAGCCGCGAGGTGCAGCTGCCGACGCAGGAGATGCCCCAGCGTTACTTCATGTCGGTCTTCGACCTGTCGGAGTGGAGTGGGGCCGAAGAAGGTGCGGAGGAGGGCGTTGTGGAGGACGGCACCCCGGACGCCGAGGCCGGGGCAGACCTGTCGGAATAGCGGCTCGTCCGAGCTTGCATTGGGCGGAGATGGACACGGGGGAAAGGCGTGCTACCGTGCGTCATGCCCGCTCGCAGCAGTGTCGATGTCCAGGTCCGTCCCGAGGCCGCGCCTGCCTCTGCGCCGATGCCGCCGCGGGTGGACACCCTGCGCGACCCCCTCACGGGCTCCGCCATGGCCTCCACGCCGATCCAGCGCATCAAGGCGTCGGGTGGCGGGCTGATGAAGGGGGCCAGGCTCTACCAGTCCACGGCGCACGCGGTGCCGGGTGGCCTCGTCTGGTACCAAAAGGGCGACAAGGTCGACCGGGGCAGCAACGTCGACCGAGCGGGCACGTCCCCACACTGGGCGGAGTCGGGGGGCAAGCGGTTCCTGCTGGTCACGAAGCAGGGGGAGGCCCAGCAGAGGCTCGTGGGGAAGGACCGTCTCACGGGCGCACCGCCAGATCCGGTGCACGGTGTGAATGCCTGGATCATGCGGCGCGGTGGTGCGCTCACCATCTTCAACGAGGCTGCACCCGGCACGGTGGCGGCCCAGAAGGCCGAGTTCGAGAAGCTCCGCAGCGACAACGGCGCCCTGGCGGTGGAAATCGACCTGTCCATCGAGGAGGGGGTGTCCTTCGACGCCTTCCAGATGGGCTTCCAGCAACTCAAGCAGGCGGACATGCGGAGGCGGGCCGATGCTGTCGCTCAGAACACCCTCCATCCCACTGTTCCCAAGCCTCGCTCCCATGGCCGCGCCACCACCTTGGTCCATGCGCACCCCTCTGGTGGGCCGCCTGTGCCGCCAGCGCCCGATGCGCCGGCGAGTGCCCGTCTCAACGCAATGCTGGCCACGGCCTCCGGAACGGGTTCACCATCCTCCCACTGGGTGTCCGCCCAAGGCCCCGCGGCCGACCCCACCCACACGCCCGCCCCCCCGGTGTCGGTGTCGCCGCCCAGGCCCCACCCCACGCCCACGACCACCGCTGCGTCCTCCGCCCCCTTCCTGGTCCGGCGCAATCCCCCGCAGCCCGGCTCGCAGCAGTCCACGGTGTCGGTGACCCAGAGCCCCGCGCGCTTCGCCCTCGACCTGTCGTCCGACAAACCCCCGGCGATGTCCTTGGCCCGTCCGAGCAGTGGACGGCGGCCTCCCCGAGAGAAGGTGCCGGTCGTCACCGCCACCACGTCTGCAGCTGCGGTCCCAGACGAGCTGCCGCCTCCGATGAGGGCCACCACCGCCTCGTCGTCGGTCGCGCCAACGCCTTCGGTGCGGGAGCGGATGATGCGCGAAGGCGTGTTGGGCGCTCCAGACGCCTGGGTGCCGGGCACGCCGGTCATGGCTCCGAAGACGGCGCTTTGGAAGCGTGTGCAGGGGGCCTTCGCCATCGGGGCCTTTCGGCAGCTGCAGCGGGAACAGCTCGGTGCGCAGGAGACGGCCATTCAGGACAACGCGGGGGTCGTCGGCACGGGGGCCGATGCGGCAAAGGCGGCCGCTGCCCGCACGGAGGCTCAGCTCGATGGGGAACAGGGCATTCGCAAGTTCCTCGACGGAACCTGTGGGGGCGACTGGTTCCGGGCCGTGGCGATGTACAAGCGCTTTGCCGCCAATGCGAAGAAGCCCGCCGAGGAGCAGCAGGATGGTCCCTCCCTGAGCGTCGACGGGATGACCCGCCTGCTGAACTACCGCGACTACGCCACGGTCTCCAAGTCCAATCCCCGGTCCACCCTGAAACAGACCGCAAAGCTCCTCGACGCCCGCCTCGCTGCGCTGGGCATGCCTGCGGAGACGCGTCGTCCCTTCGACTGGTACGCGCCGGGCAGCACCGAGCCCACCTCCGACATCGACGTCACCCTCATCGGCGACGGTACCGAGCTGGCCGTTCCCATTGCCAACACGCTGTTCCGAAAGGAGTTCAAGCGCGAGCCCGGCGTCTACTTCGACGTCAACTTCTACGCCGAGAACTTCATGCCCACGCTGTCTGCGAAGGGCCTTGCCGAGAAGATGACCGTGGCCACCGGGGAGACCAAGCAGAGCAAGGGACGCGACACGCTGCCGCCGGGCTCGTTCCCGGTCACGCTGCAGACTCCAGGTGCGATGGCCGAGGACTCCGATGAGGAGGCTGTCTACGCAGCGGCCCAGGTGATGAAGGGGGTCGACGGCGATGTGGAGCTCTGGGGACGCTACCGGAAATCGAGGGAGCTGGGGGCCAACGATGATGGCCGCACAGCCGCACTTCTCGACAAGGCCGAGGGGGTCTGGCGGGCGCGGCAGGAGGCAGTGGCGCAGCAGAAGGAGGTCAACCGACGCAGCACGCTGCCGTCCTTCGAAGGCGCCCAGGACGAAGCCTCCCGCACCCTCGACGCCCAGATGTGGGCCGAAGACGAGCTCTACGAGCAGCAGCTGTCGAAGCTGTTCGACCTGCGGCAGGCACTCGAGGCGGCCCAGAGCGCCGGCAAGCCCGCCCCCGAGCTGGACCGCATCCGACGCAGCATCCGCACCGCCACCCACGAGTCGATGCTCTACGCCAATGAGGCCTACCACACCGATGCCGCGGTGGTGGGCGTTGTCGCCAACAAGCAGATCCTGTCCCAGCAGTTCGACCTCGGACGGGACAAGTACACCGCGCGCAGCGACAAGGGGCCCGCGCCCAAGACCCACCGCATCGCCCTGACTCCGGCGGAACACCACGACATGTTCACCGAGCAGGTGGGCCGCATCCTGCTGGAGGTCAAGCACCTCGAGCATGGCGGCTCCGTGGACATGGAGAAGGTGCTCATCAAGGTGGGCAAGTACCTGCACCGGGCCATGAACGCGGCCAAGCACCTGGAGCGGGCCGTCGGATCGGACAAGGACACCTCGAAGACGCACCGCGAAGCGGCGGTGGCCTGGGTGGAGAAGAAGAAGGGACTGGTGCGCAAGCCCGGCGGTGCGGCTCCGGCGGAGGACACCTGGGGGACGTCGACCGAGCAGCTGCGCGCCACCCTGATGTTCTGGGTGACCGAAAATGCCAGGCTGCTGTCGACCTGGAAAAAGGCCCAGCACTGAGCCGCTGCGTCTGCGGAGCCCTCGTGACCGATGCCATCCGCCTTGCAGCCGTCGGCGTGTGCTACGCGCTCCCAGATGGCCGGTCCATCCTCGAAGGCCTCGACCTCGAGGTGCCAACGGGACGCCTCGGACTCGTGGGCCGAAACGGCTCGGGCAAGTCCACTCTGCTCGACCTGCTGTCCGGCTCGCGGTCCCCCACCGGCGGTCGCGTGGTCCGAACCGGCCGCATCGCGGTCCTCTCGCAAGCCCCACCGCGCCAGGACGCCGGCAGTGTCGCGCACCTGCTGGGCGTCGCCGAGCGGCTCGAGGCGGTTCGCAGGCTGGAAGGCGGAGACTACGATGATGACCTGGTAGACGTCATCTGCGACGACTGGGAGGTGGAGTCACGCGCCCGGCTCCTCCTGTCCCGCCTGGGCCTCGGGCACCTGTCCCTCGACCGCCCGCTCCACTCCTTGAGCGGCGGCGAGGCCCGGCGGGTCGCGCTGGCCGGCGCCATGCTGGCCGAGCCGGACTACCTGCTGCTCGACGAGCCCACCAACCACCTCGACATCGACGCCAGGGCGCGCCTCACCGAGGTGCTGGGGGCCTGGCAGCGGGGGCTTGTGGTGGTCAGCCACGACCGTCGGCTCCTCGACCACATGGGCCACATCGCCCACCTGCGCGACGGCCGGGTGCACCTCTACGGCGGCAACTACAGCCACTTCGAGGCCTGTCGTGCGGCTGAGGTGGCGGCAGCCAGACGTGCCATGGAGCGCGCCGAGCTCGAGCTCAAGCGGGCGCGCCGACAGGCCCGGGAAGAAGCGGACAAGCACGCCCGCAAGGCGGCCCGTGGGGTGCGCAGTCGGTCGACCGGCTCCCAGCCGAAGATGGTGCTCAATGTGAAGAAGGCCGCCAGCGAGCGAAGCGGCGCGCGGCTGAAGCATCGCACCGATGCCGAGCTGGCGCAGCGGGAGGCCCGGCTCCAACACGCCCGGGCAGGGCTGGCCGATGACGGCAGCGTGCGGGTCGACCTGGGTGGCACCCGCGTGCCTGCGGGCAAGGTCGTGCTGGAGGCCACCGATCTGACGTGGACGGCGCCAGACGGCAGCTTCACCCTCGGTCCCCTGGACCTGTTGGTGCAAGGGCCCGGGCGCATCGGCATCGTGGGGGCCAATGGCAGCGGCAAGTCCACCTTGCTTCGGCTGCTCCTCGGCACCCTCGCGCCGACCGCTGGACGGGTGAGGCGGGCCCCGTTGCGCTGGGCGCTGCTCGATCAGCACACCGAGATGCTGCGGGCAGACGTCAGCCTCTTGGCCAACCTCCAGCACGCCTGCCCCGACCTCGGGATCTCCGAGGCCCGCTGGTGGCTCGACCGCTTCCTGTTTTCTCGCTTCGAGGTGGACAAGCCGGCGGGCGTGCTGAGCGGCGGGGAACGGATGCGCGCGGCCCTGGCGTGCATCCTCGCCGGTGCGGTGCCCCCTCAGGTGCTCGTTCTCGACGAACCCACCAACGACCTCGACCTCGACACCGTGGGCGTGGTGGCCCGTGCTCTGCGGGACTTCGAGGGGGCGCTGCTGTTGGTCACCCACGACCTGCACTTCCTCGATGACCTTGGCGTGGCGCGCCGGCTTCGTCTCGTCCGGAGCGGTCGGGAGGCCCTGGTCGACCGAACCGACTGAGCACACGACTGCTTCCGCCCCTCGGACGGTGGCGCAGCGGGTGTGTGGAGTGGCTGGCGCCGCGTCCGAGCTTCGTCCGGAGTCCCCACGCCTGCACTGTCGCCGCATCTGCCGATCTCGTCGTGGTGGGGGTGCTCTTGACACCGGCCCCCGCGGGATGGATCGATGGTGCCCCGTTGGCGGTCGACCCGACTGTCAGCTACGGGGCGCCTGCCGACTGCGCTGCGTGCTCGGACCCGGATGCACCATGACGTCCTCCCACTCTCCTGATGCCACCTCTTCGTCGTCGCGGCGTCGCGCCACCGCCCGGTGGTCGTTCCGCGTCGGGCTGCTCGCCCTTGCTTTCGGGCAGGTCGCGGGGGTCACGGCCACGAAGAGCACGGTCCACTTCGCCCAGGCCGAGCAGGCCCTGGCCCAGGCCCGCATGGTGGAGGCCGAGACCTGGGCCCCCTACATGTGGACCCGCGCCAACGAGACCATGAAGAAGAGTCGCGAGGAGTGGGCCTACGCCGACTTCGGCACTGCCGAACAGCTCGCCCTCGAGGCCATCGAGCTTGCCGAGCGGGCCACCCGGCGGGCGCAGGAGAACAAGGCGAAGGGTGTGCTGCCCGGCCAGATGCGCGAGCTGCCGAAGGCCGTCGAGCCTGCCCCGGTGGTCGAGCCCCCGGCTGAAGGCGACAAGATCATCGACTTCGACAAGCCCATCATTCCCGAAGTGCAGCCCGGCGCGGTCAAGCCCGACGACGCTGCCCCCAAGGACACCGAGCCCACCCCCTGGGGCGGGTGAGGGGAGACTTCGTGACGACCCTCCGCGCGACACACCCTCGCTCGACTCTGTCCCTCGGCGCGATGCTGCTGGTGGGCCTGCTCGCAGGCTGCGCCAAGCCCGCTCCAGTGCAGGACTGGGACGCCCAGCTCACCAAGGACCTCGAGTTCTCCCGCTCCGACCGCTGGGCCATGCAGTGCGCCCCCAGCGAGCTCGCCATGGCGGAGACCCACCAGTCCTTCGCCATGCTGGAGTTCGAACAGGGCGACGCCCGTGAGGCCGAGCGGCACCTGTCCATCGCTCGGGAGAACATGGCCATCGCGCTCGACAAGGCCGACCAGTGCCGTCCCAAGGACCGCGACGGCGATGGCATCGAGGACCACCTCGACCAGTGCCCCGACGACGCCGAGCTGGTCAACAACTACAAGGACGACGACGGCTGTCCCGAGAAGGACGACGACGCCGACGGCGTCTTCAACGACGCCGACCGCTGTCCGACCGACCGCGAAGACCCCGACGGCTGGGAAGACGACGACGGCTGCCCCGACACCGACAACGACGCCGACGGCCTGCTCGACATCGCCGACAAGTGTCCCAACGAGCCCGAGGACCTCAACGGCTACCAGGACGAGGACGGCTGCCCCGAGGGCAATGCCGACCGCGACCTCGACGGCGTCTTCGACTACGCCGACAAGTGCCCCGACGAGCCCGAGAACGTCAACGAATACCTCGACGAGGACGGCTGTCCCGACGTCAAGCCCGACAACATCCGGGTCACGGCCGACCGCATCGAGATCCAGGAGAAGGTGCTCTTCTCCACGGGCCGCAGCCGCATCCTGCCGGCCTCCTACGGCATCCTCAACTCCGTGGCCCAGGTGCTCCGCGACTACCCGAGCATCAAGGTGCGCATCGAGGGCCACACCGACAGCCAGGGCTCCGAGTCGCTGAACAAGCGCCTCAGCCAGCAGCGCGCACAGGCCGTCTTCGACTACCTGTCGGCCCAGGGGATCCAGGGCTCGCGGATGTCGCCGGAGGGCTTCGGTGAGGAGCGTCCGATCGACACCAACCGCACGTCGGATGGCCGGGCGAACAACCGGCGGGTGGAGTTCCACATCACGGATAAGTGAGGAGGCACGGCCCGAGCACTGCGAGGGCATCGACCGCAGGGAGATAGTGCCGACGCGGTAGGACTCCTGTCCGGTGGACTTCCCGAGTCGTCCCGGCACATCCACCGACCGGTTCGACTCCGGGGCACGGCCCGAGCACTGCGAGCGCGAACGGCGAAGCCGTTCAGGAGGCCCGCGGTAGGACTCCTGTCCGGTGGACTTCCCGAGTCGTCCCGGCACATCCACCGACCGGTTCGACGCAGGGGCTGGATAGACTGGCGACTGTGACGGCGTGGTGCTGTGACGCTCCACAGCCGGGCTGGATAGACCGGCGACTGCCTCCGAGTCCTTGCCCATGGCGTCCACCACCCTGCTGATGTTGCCCGGCATGGACGGCGACGGCCGCCTGTTCGACCGCTTTCGCCGCGTCGTCGCCGAACGGTCGACGCTCGAAGTGGTGGTGGTGTCCCTCAATCCGGCCGCTCTGGCGTCCTATGATGCGGTCGCGGCCGTGGTGCGGTCCCGTTGTGCGGCGCTGGGTCCGGTCGTGCTGGTGGGCGAGTCCTACTGTGGTCCCGTTGTGGCCCGCCTGTGTGCCGACCCTCCGCCGAACCTGCAGGCTGGCGTGATGGTGGCGTCTTTCCCGCGCTCGCCGGTGCCGGGTCCACCGGAGCTCCTACGGCCGGCTGCCCGATTGGCCTTGCTCCACCCACCGCCCGCCTTGTTCGTGCGCCTTGTGCTCACCGGACTGGATGCGGATGCCGCCCTGGTCGCTGCGGTGCAGTCCGCCATCGCGTCCGCGCCTGCGGACCTCCTCCTGGCCCGTCTCGACGCCATCTTCGAGGTGGATGTGCGGCCCCGGCTCGCTGAATGTCAGGTCCCGCTTCTCCACATTCGGGCCACCCGCGACCGACTGGTCTCCAGGCGGAGGGCGGCAGAGATCTCCACCTGCTGTCCCACCGCTCGGGTGGTCGCGCTCGAGGGCCCGCACCTGCTGCTCCAGACCCGCCCCCGGCAGGTCCACCAAGCCATCGCCTCCTTCATCGAGGGGCTGCAGCACGCCTGAGCCGGAGGCCTGGCCAGGGGGCCGGGCCGGCGTCAGGCGACGTCCATCGATGGCCTTGGCCTGGCCCCACCCCACGCCGCCAGCAGGCTTTGGACCGTCCCTACCTGGGATAGCGTAGACAATGGCCTCCCCCCCCCGAGCCCGTGGCGCCCGGCTGCCCCGGTGGACCCGAGACCCTGTTGTGTGGAGCGCCAGCCTGGCCGGCGGGCTGCTTGCGGTGTGGGCATTGCGCGCGGTGTTGGCCGACCCCCTGCACACTCTCTGGGGGCAGAGCATCGATGCCGTGCATGCGATGTGGGTCGTGTGGTGGCTTCCCCAGGACCACTCTCTGCCCTGGGTCGATCATCCCTATGGCAGCTCCGGTGCCATCTTGCCGCCACTGGGGATGGCCATGGCCGCGCAGCTTGGAGCCTTCACCACCCCGGCCTTCGCCTACTCCGCACTGTGTCTGGGCAGCATCGTCCTCGACCTCGTGATGCTGGGCATTCTCACGGCGAGGGTCAGTCGGAGCCCGCGTGCGGCTGCGGTGGCGCCTCTGCTGTTCCTCACCGCCCGTCCCGTGCTTGCCCAGGTGGCCATGGGGAACCCCGAGAGTGTGTCGGTGGGCTGGCTGTGTGCTGGCGTGTGGGCTGGCCTCGCCTGGTCCGACCGGCCCTTTTCGCATCTCAGTCCGGCGCAGACCTGGGTGAGGGAGGGCGCCTGGAGCCTCGGGGTCGGCACGCTGTTCGCCATCTCCGTCATCGAGAATCCCTACACGCTCGTGCCCGGTCTGGTGGCTGCCCTGGTGCTCGCGGCGCGGCGCCTGCGTCGACCCCGTGGAGTACAGGCGACTGCGCTTGCGGCCGTGGCGGGGTTCGTCCTCATTGGCTGGCGGTTGTGGGCGGTCGGCGGACGGCCGGGCGGCACCATCCTCCCCTATGACCGGCTGCGGTGGATGGGACTGGAGTGGCAGCTCTACGACACCCAGACGCTCTACGTGCAGCAGCTCATCTGGCCGGGTGCGATGCCCGAGCTGGGCGCGGTGCAAGAGGCCGTGGCCACCATGGGCGCGCACCACTTCCTCGGCTTCACGTTGATGGCGCTGGCGGCGGTCTCGGCGGGCCGTCGCACCCGGGTGTGGCTCGTGGCGGCGGCGGTGGCCATCCTGCTCGCCCTCGGATCGGCGCCCCTCGGCAATCCCGGGCCACCGGGGCTGTTCGTGGGGCTCAACCAGCTGCTCTCGGCCGTCATCGCGCCCATTACCCAGCCGGAGCGCTTTCTCGTGTTTGCCGTGCTGGCCCTGAGCATCTGCGCCGGCCTGGGAATGGTGCGCCTGGCGCGGCGCCTCCGCCCCGACCTCCAGACCGTCGCCTGGCTGGGACTGGTCGGCCTCGTCACCGCCGAGGCCCTCGCCTGGGGCGGCCCCGCCATCGCGGTGCCCACTCTGTCCACCCGCCCGTATGCCTGTCTCGGCGAGCTTCCGGATGGCGCCGTCTACACCTACCAGGACACCCGCGTCCCCGGCTTGCAGTCGGCGGGAGGCATGTTCCTCCAGACCATCCACCACCAGCCGGGCACCCACCATGGCCTCAGCGGCTGGTCCGAGACCGACGACACCCTGAAGCTCGGCAAGCTGGTCGACAAGCTCCATGGGTCCCTGCTCCACCACCAGGATGCCCGGGCGCGCAACCTCCACCTGCGCGACCTGCGCTGCTACGGAGTACAGTGGGCCCTTGTGCCGTCCTCCAAGGTGTGGCCGGCTGCAGAGCCCGTTGCCCGTGCGTGTGGAGATTGGGTGGTCGTCCCCCTCCAGGATCTGTCGCTCAGCCCCTGCCACGCCACCTTGTCGGCCGATGGCACCTACCGCACGGTCGTGGGCGAGGTGGTCGAGTGAGGCGGATGGGCCGGCTCTGGGCGGGCGTCCTCGCGGTGGCCTGTGGGGGAGGACCCCCGGTGGTCGTGGCGCCATCCATCGAACAGGACACCGTGGTAGACAGCAATGTCGACGATTCGGACGGCCTCCGGGACACCGGGCTCGTGGCCGCCGGAGACGGGTCGCTGTCCTCCCCCGCGGGCCTGTTGTCGCCGAGGGCGTGGGTCACCCGGGCGTCGCTCGACCTGCGGGGGGTGCGTCCCTCCGCTGCGGAGCTGTCAGCCGCAACCGACGATGCCGCCGCTGCGGAGCTGGTCGACGGGTTTGTCGACGACCCGCGCTTCGGTATCCGCATGGCGTGGGTCTACAACGATGTGCTCCACACGGGCGTGTGGTTCGACAACTCTCTGTTCCGGGTCTTCCCCGAGATGACCCCCGAGCAGGGCCGCGCCGCCGGCTTCGCGCCCCTCGCGCTCGTGGAGGACATCGCCTCCCGCGACCGCCCCTGGACCGACCTCGTCACGGCCACTGAGTTGCCCCACAATGACGTCGTCGCGAGCTTTTTCGGTGTGCCTGGCACCGGCTCGGGAGACGCCTGGGTCCTCGCGCCTGCCTGGGATGACCGTCCCATGGCCGGCCTGCTGTCCAGCAGCACCCTGTGGCTGGCCTACGACGGCGACCGCACCAACTTCAACCGCCGGCGGGCCAACGCGGTCAGCCGGGTCTTTTTGTGCGCTGACTTCCTCGCCCGCGACGTCAGCTTCGACTTCCGCCTGTCCCCAGATGCCCTCGCCGACCTCGAGCGCGCCGTGCAGACCGAGCCCGCTTGCGGTACCTGCCACGCGGTCCTCGACCCCCTGGCCTCCTTCTTCGGGGGCTTCGTCGAGCGAAGTGCCAATGAGCCCACCCCGCAGCTCGCCCGCTACAGCGAGTGGACCGCCGCCTGGTACCGAGGCTGGTTGTCGCCCGCCTATCATGGCCGCCCCGGCGTGGATCTCACCGACCTGGGCGCCTACCTCACCGACGACCCCCGCTTCACCCGCTGCGCGACCCAGCAGTTCTCCCGCGGGCTGCTCGGAGGTCAGGATGCCGATCCCCGCCTGCTGGAGGGCTTTCACGCCGACTTCGAGGCGGGCGGCCTCACCCTGCGGGCCCTGGTGCGCAGCATCGTGCACTCGGAGTTCTACCGCTCGGATGCCCTGCGGGTGCTCACCACCGAGCAGCTCGCGACGTCGGTGTCGGACCTTGTGGGCTGGTCCGCCGCCTCCGAAGAAGACCTCACCGAGCTCATCTGGGAGTCGGAGTACCGGCTGCTGGGCGGCGGCACCGACGACGCGGCCATCCTGGCGCGCAACCCCTCCACCAACGTGGGACATGTGGTGCTCCAGAGCTGGCTGGCCCGGCGGGTGGTGGCGGTCAGCCTCGACGCGGAGCAGGCCCGAGGTCCGGACGACAGGCGGTTGTTCACCGTCGTCGACCCCGGCGAGACCGGGGTGTCGGAGTCCCAGGTGCGTGAACAGCTCGCTGTCTTGCACACCCGGATGGTGTCCGTGCCGGTCGAGGCCGGTGGGGCGGAGGTCGACGCCTTGCTCGCTCTGTTCGAAGCGGGCGGCGGGGCGGCGAATCCAGTGGCGGGCTGGTCGGTCGTGCTCCACGCGCTGCTGCGGCATCCCCGCGCGGTGCTGTTCTGATGCGCGGCTGGCGCCATGTTGGGGTCGGGTGGACGGCCGTCCAGTTGGGCTGCGGCGGTGCGGCACCCTTGCTGCCCGTGTCGGACTGGTTCCCCCCGGCGGCATCGGTCTCTGTCGACGACACCGCCACGCCCTACGAGCTGGTCGAGACGCCGGACCACTGCCCCGACCCGATGTCCTGGGCCAACACGGGCGAACCCTACCTGCTCACCTATTGTTCGGGCTGCCACGCTGCGGGGGTGGCTGAAGAAGCCCGATACGGCGCCACGCTCGACGTGGTGCTCGACTCGGCCGACCAGGTCTTCGCCCACGCCGAGCGGGTGGCTGCGCGGGTGGAGGACGGCACCATGCCCCCCTCGGGTGGACCGGATGACGCCGAGAACGCCTGCTTCATCGCCTGGCTGGAACAAGGTGCCCGCGGCCGTGGCGACGCCCTGTTCAGCGCAGAGGCCGGTCCCATCGCGCCGGCCGCCTGGGAGGTGCTGGAGACGGTGGATGTCGACGCCGACTTCCCCGAAGGCCTCACCTGGTCCACCACGCAGGTCGGGCTGGGACGTCCGGTGCTGCGGGGGCTGTGGTCGGTCGAGCGGTGGCTGGTGGACGGCGACGATGCCTGGCTCGTGGAGCGGGCACGCTTCGATGGGGACGGCACCCTGCTGACGGCCCTTCGGTGGGACCCTCCCTTGCGCTTTTCGATGGACGGTGGGGAGGACAGCTGGACCATCGAGACGGAGCGCGTTCACGAAGATGCTGACGGTGAGACCGTTCTCACGGAGGTCTGGGACTTCGTGCGCGACGTCGACGACCCCGACCCCCGCGCCATCGACACCGCTCCGGTGCGCATCGTCGGCGTGGAGCGCGGTTCGGGCGCCGAGCTGGGCCTGTCCCTGTCGGCCCGCATGGGACCCGTGCAGCGGTGGAGCTTCGACGACTCCGCCGACCACCCTCTGGATCCAGAGCTCACCGAGGTCGACGTGTTGGTCTTCGAGTCCCTGCTGCCCGGCGTGTTCGATGGCGTGCCGCTCACCGCCGGCATGGAGTGGAGTGCACGTATCCTCGGAGATGCCCCATGAGACGTCGTCTTGGAGGACTGCTACCCGGCGTGGCCCTGTCCCGGCGCGACCTGTTGGGCGCCATGGCGGCCTTGGGAGCGGTCGGACTCGGCCGACCCGGTCGCGCGTCTGGAAGCGGTCCCCGCTACCTGCTGGTGTGGTGGAGTGCTGGCGGCTGGGACACCACCTTCGCCTTCGACCCCCACTTCGAGTCCGACGTCATCCCGGGAGACCCCACCGCAGAGCGCGCCAGCCTGGGCGAGCTGACCTGGGCCAGCAGCCCCACCCGGCCGGCCGTCGACCGCCTCTTCGAGCGCCACGGCAGCAAGGCCTGCATCATCAACGGCCTCAACGTGGGCAGCATCGGCCACGACTCGTGCACCATCCTCGCCCTCACCGGTCAGCGGTCCGCCGCCTCCCCCGACCTGTCCGCCATGCTCGCCCAGGCCACTGGCAGCGACCGGGCCCTGCCCTACCTCAACCTCGGCGGGCCCCGTTTCACCGGTCCCTACGGTGCGATGCTGGCCCCCGTGAACCATGTGCTCGGCGGCACTCTGACGGGAAGCCTGCCACGCTCCGCCACCGCCGATCCCACCACGGATGCCCTCGTCGACAGCTACCTGGCTGGAGTGGCCGACGCTGTGGCCGCAGGTGGAGATGCCAATGCCGCGGCCTTTCGGGACGCTCTGGGCCGCCGGGACCTCCTCGCGCCCCATGCGCACCTGCTGGAGCTGTCCGAGTCCCCCGACTCCGACGAGTACGTCTCACTGGCCCTGCGTGCCCTCCAAGATGACCTCACGCGGGCTGTTGTGGTCCAGTCCCCCCTCCCCAACCTCGTGATCTGGGACTCTCACGTCGACAACGCCTACCACCAGGATGCCGCCTTCAACCACTCCTTCGCCGCCCTGGGCGATCTGCTCGACGCCTTGGCCGAGACCGAAGGCGTCGATGGCGGCTCGCTGCTCGATGACACCCTCGTGTTGGCGATGTCCGAGATGGCCCGTGCGCCGGCCCTCAACGTCGCCAATGGCAAAGACCACTGGCCCTACACCAGCCTGCTGGCCGTGGGCGGAGGCATCACGGGTGGACGGGTGCTGGGCGGTACAGACGCGGCCCAGGTGAGCGAGCCCGTGGACCTGGAGACCGGGGCCATCGCGGCGGGCGGCACCGTGCTGTCGCCGGCCCACCTCATGGCCGGGGTGCTGGAGGCCTTCGACGTCGACCCGGGTGAGCTGCTGCCCGGTGTCGCGCCCTACCGCGGGCTGTTTGCCGTCTGAGCGTCTGTCGATGCCGCGGGCGAGGAGCCGGGGACGGCCAGCCCCCGAAAGCAGTGTTCACATCGCTGCTTTCGAGGACTGGGGCCCGGCTACCGCTGGATGGGCTGCGTGCGGTACACCGACAAGATGTCCCGCGTCGGACCCGGAGTCACCAGGTCCTCCACTGCGGCCTCGCTCCAACCGCGGGCCTGACGGTTGGCCTCGATGCGACCGCGGAGACGGGCCATGGCATCGGGGTTGGTCGCCTTGCCGAACTGGGGCGTGCGCAGGAACACGAGCCGGCCCTGCGCCAGGATGGCGTCGGACAGGGCATCCAGTCCCGCCTGGGAGATGCGGTTGTGGGAGATGTCCAGGGCCTCGATGCGCGGGTTGGCCCGCAGCAGCTCGGCGAGCGAGCGGGCGCCGGCGTCGGTGATGCGGTTGCCCCCTTCGCCCACAGCCGAGGTGGCCCGGGTCCAGCCGAGGTCGAGGAAGCGCAGGGTCGGATGGTCGACCAGGGCGTCTGCCAGAGCCGCGCAGCCGCGGGGCTCGATGCGGTTCGACGCGAGGCCGAGGCGCACCAGGCCGTGGTTGTCCCGAAGGCCGCGGCACAGCTCGACCACACCACCGTCGCCGAGTCGGTTGCAGGACACGTAGAGCGACTGGAGCGGGGTCCGGGCAGCCAGGAGGTCGGCCAGCGCCGGCGCCGAGGCCGGAGTGAGGCCGATGGTTCCGAGATAGACGTGCTCCAGGGTGCTCTCGGCGATGGCGTCGAGCAGGGGTGCCGCGCCGGCGTCGAGCAGGCCGGTGTTCACCAGGTCGAGGGTGCGCAGACCCTCGTGGTGCCGCACCAGCTCGGCCAGCAGCGGACCGGACCCCGGGCCCAGGGGGTTGCGCTTGAGCCACAAGCCCTCCACCTCCGGGCGGTCGACCAGTGCGTCGCACAGGGGCTTGAGGCCGGCTTCGTCGATCTCGTTGCCCGCGATGTACCAGACGGTCAGCCGCGAGCGGTCCGAGGCGAGGAAGTCGGCGATGGCCCGGGCGCCCGAGTTTCCGATGACGTTGTTGCCCAGCAGCAGCCGCTTGACGAAGGGGTGGCCCTCGAGGGACGCCAGGAGCGGGGTGATGCCGGCGGGTCCGACCACCTGCTTGCACAGGTCCAGTCGGCCGTCGGGCGTCACCGTGCCCCGGGAGAAGGCGCGGTCGACCACGGGAGCCTTCTGCTCGGCGAGAAAGCCCAGCAGCGGGTCGAGCTCGGCGGGCGCACACGGCACCACGGGCACGGGGCGCGGTCGCAGAACCTCGTCGGACAGGGTGTCTTGGCCGTCCATGTCCTTGGGCTCGCGGTGGAGGCGCCGCGTCTGGCGGTCGGCGGTCTCGCGGGTGAGCCGAGACAGGTCGGCCACCTGCTTGCGATAGGCGCCGTAGGCCGCACGGTGGGGCAGCGCGGGGAACAGGCGATGCGCAATGCCCGCCGCCAGTCCGGAGATGCGTGCCGTCGCGGAGTCCGGACGCGGCGCCGCCACCGACGCTGGAGACGGGCGACGGGCCGAGGCGTCCTTGGAGATCTGCTCGGCGAATCGGTCTGCGATGGCCTCCAGCAGCCAGTTCTCGGCTCCAAGCGTGCCGGCGACCACAGACAGGCGGCGCAGGCCCGGGAAGTCCTCGTCGGCGGCCACGAAGGCCTCGACCGCCGCTCGGTGGTCCATCAGCGCGAGCACGACACGGTGCGAGAGGTCGCCTGCATTGGCCTGCTGCAGACCGTCCGTGCGATGTCGACGGACTGGACGGCGCAGAGCCTTGCACTCTCGCAACAGAGTCTCAGGCGGGCCCAGCTCGGCGAGAAGCTCCTTCAGCTCGGCCACGGTGGGCAGCTTGTCCAAGCCGGAGTCGTTGGCGGCCACGGCCTGCTCCAGCACCGGGTGGGCCAGGCGCTGGAGCAGGGGCGGCGGGGCGTCGATGAAGCGGAGCAGGAAGGCCCGGATGTCGTCCACCGGCCAGCGCTCGGGCTGGAAGTGGCCGCCGGGGTGCGACACGACGTGAGGTGCCACAAAGCACTCCGCGAGGGCCAGCGTGCGGGGGATGTCCATCAAGACGTCCTGCTCACCGTAGATGTGCAGCGACGGCAGGTCGATGGACTCGCGCACGACGAGCATGCGGTGGGCGTCGGCCCGCGAGGGAAAGCCCGAGATGCACACCGCGAACTTCAGCGTCTCCGTGCGGAGGGCCGCCAGCAGTCCCGCGACCGCGCCGCCCTGGGAAAAGCCGATGACGCCATCAATCTCGAGGGCGTCCACCTGCTCGGAGAGGTGCCGCAGGGAGTCCTCCGCACCCAGATAGGTGCCCGTGTCGGCCGTGGAATTCCACCACATGAACTGACCGGTGGTGTCGGGGGCCTGCTCGAAGTCCTCGCGGAGCCGGGCCTCGGTGTCGGCGTCGGGCGCGTATGGATGGGGCGCGTCGACGAAGTGCAGGTCGGCGATGTCGGCGATGGCATGGCGCAGCCTGGCCGTGCGCGACCGCAGCTTGCGGCCCGACTGACGAAAGGAGTGCAGCACGAGGATGCGCAGAGGGCGGTCGGCCCGAGCGCGGTGGGCCTGCACCGAGCGCGCGTAGCGGCCCGTCTCCTCGGCGAGGTACCGGGCCTCGGCCTCGGTGGTCTGTCGGTCGAGCAGTGCGTTGCGGTGGGGGTAGCGGCCAAAGCGCTCGAGCACCCGCAGCCGCTTCACCAGCGCACGCAGCAGGTTCTTGTAGGACTTTCATGGATGCCGATGGACACGTCGTTTTGCTCCAAGTGGTAGGGGTGATGGGTAGGGGCGTTCATCCACGGCGCCTGAACGGGACGACATTTCCGGCCGCAGTCCGACCGATGAATGCGACGGACTGCTCCGGTCGGCCGTGGAGGACATGGGCGTAGGTACGCCAGATGGTCTCGGGGCTGTTGCCGACGATGGCGGCGACCGTTTGCACCTCGACGCCACTCGCCAGCATGTTGGTGATTGCGAGGTGGCGAAGCCCCTTTGGAGTCCACCGCGCCACTCCCGCGTGCTTCGCGCCTTTCGCTGCCCAATGGCCCCAACGCTGACCCATGCGTGGATCTGGCGGTGGGAACAACGGGCCGTCCGTGCGGCCGGCGAGGTGGTCGGCCACGAGCTGGCGGACGGCGTCACTGAGGGGGACGGAGCGACGCCCGGTCTTGGAGCCCAGCCCGCCTGGCACGAGCCAGACGCCTGTTCGCAGATCGAATGCCTCAGCGCCAGACATTGCGAGTTCGCGTGGTCTGGCTCCAGTTCCCCATAGGATTTCCAGGGCTACCCGGGACTGCGGCAGGCGGTCGGGGCCTCCTCCGCATCGAAATCGTCTGGTGGCCTGCAGGGTCGCCAATGCATCGAGGGTCGCCTGGACATCCGCGTCGGTCGGCATGTGCTGAGGCCGTCTGTCGCCCTTGAGTCGAAACGACGGGAGGGGGCCTGGGACAAGTGGAGGGCTCTGCTCCAGCCCCCAACGCCACGCTGCCCTCAGCACCATGAAGATGGTCTCCACGGTGCGGCCTTCGTACTTTCCTGTGAGGCGCCGCGCCATGACGGGGAGGTCTTGAGCACCGACCCCGTTGAGCCGGACGTCAGCGATGGCATCTTTGGCCAGCACTCGGCACCGCACCTTGTACGACTCGAAAGTTGATGCCCGAATGTCGGTGCCCACGCGTTCCTGCTGCGCACCAAGCCAGACTTCCAACAGGTCGAGCACCGTCTCGACGCGGGTGCTTGGCGTGCCATCCGCATCCACCGACACGAGGTGTTCGCCCGCCGCCATCAGCTCGATGGCTCGCCCGACGGCCTCGTCTTCGGAGATTCGCTCGCCACGCTTTCGGGACAGGCTGCGGGTGCGCATCTTGCCGTTGGAGCCCGGTGGATACCACTCGGCTCGCCACCTGGCGTGGTCGCCTTTGATGGCCATTGGGCGCAGAAGGACAGGGCCGAGTCGGACAGGCGTCGGCTTGGGCATGGGGGCCTCCACTGGTGGGGAGGC